>OBVD01000012.1_pt1 | contig 214413 bp, 210 predicted proteins | sample 1495031 | NCBI WGS metagenome assembly OBVD01 (sample SAMEA2579967, study PRJEB22360) | human gut metagenome
CAGAAAATCGCTATGCCACAGCCTCGGCAGGCCATCGCGTAGCGATTTTGTTCAATGGGAATTTATATGGATGATGACCCGATCTCCAATCCTACAGTCAATGCCAAGATAACAGGAGGAAAAGCAGAGATTACCGGAATGTCTTCCAAAGAAGAGGCACAGAGCCTTTCTGATAAGATTAATTCAGGCTCTCTTCCGTTTTCCATGAAGACGACCAACTACAGTACGATCAGCCCGACACTTGGCGGAAAAGCGTTGAATGCAATGGCACTGGCAGCGGAAATCGCAATGGCGCTGATCTGTTTATTTATGATCATATGGTACCGGCTGCCGGGAGTGATCAGCTGTCTGACACTGACGTTTCAGATCGCACTTCAGATTCTTGTTATTTCAGTTCCGCAGTACACGATCACGCTGCCGGGAATTGCAGGTTTGATCTTATCAGCCGGTATGGCGGTAGATGCGAATATTATTATCAGTGAGCGAATCAGTGAAGAATTGAAAAAAGGAAATTCCGTCAGAAATGCAGTTAAGAATGGATATAAGCGTGCATTCTCATCTGTTTTAGATGGAAATGTTACCACTGCGGCAGTAGCGGGGATTTTGATGATCTTCGGATCGGGTACCATGCTAAGTTTTGGATATACCCTGTTGACAGGTGTTATCATCAATCTGCTTGCAGGAGTCTGGATGTCCAGATATATGCTGAATTCAGTGATCAGATATAAGCTGTTCAATCAGGAAAAGTGGTTTAGAAAGAAAAAAGACAAGAAGATTTTGAAATTTGCAGAGGCAAAAAAATATTTCTTCCTGACAAGTGTTGCACTGCTCCTTACAGGAACGATATGGAGTTGCGTAAATGGAATGAAACTGGATACGCAGTTTACGGGTGGAGTAATCTTAAGATATACATATACCGGAAAGGCGGATACAGGACAGATTCAAAAAGAGGTAGAAGATATTGTGGATCGCAGTGTCAGTGTACAGACTTCTGAAAACTCTGCCACAGGAGAAAAGAGTCTGGTCATTACACTTTCAGGCAAAAAAGGGTTGACGCCCGAACAGCAGAAAGAGATTCTAAATACCATCAATCAGGGAAATAAGAATCAGTTTGAGACCTCGGAAACATCAGCGGTAGAACCATATATCGGAGCAAAGGCATTGAAGAATTCGGTAATTGCGATTGTTCTCTCATTCCTCTTCATTGTGGTATATATCCGGCTTCGCTTTTCGGCATTGGGAGGTCTTGCATCCGGAGTCACAGCTGTGATCGCGCTTGTTCATGATATTCTGATCGTGCTCTTTATTTTCGGAATCTTCAGAATTCCTGTCAATGATGCGTTTGTAGCGGTGACGCTGACGATCATCGGATATTCGATCAACGACACGATTGTTCTGTATGACAGGATCCGTGAGCACAGAAGCAACATGAAAAAGAAAAGTACACTGGCAGAACTGGTGGATATCAGTACGACAGAAACTTTGCAGCGTTCGATCAATACAGCGTTTACGGTTGTGTTATGTGCATTTATCATTTTTGTTGTCTCAGTAGTTTACAGAATGGAATCTATCACAAACTTCTCACTGCCTCTTTTAGCCGGCCTCATTTCAGGATGCTACTCGTCCATTTGCATTGCCGGTCCTCTGTGGGTATGGTGGGAAGAGCATAGAGAAAAAATTCAGAAAAGAAAGACAGGGCAAAAAAGAAAATGAAGAAAATAAATATGTTTTTGAGAAATCAGCCGCCCGGCAGAATGATCGTGGCAGGATTTGCGGCAGTGATTCTGTTAGGGATGCTTGTGCTGCTTCTTCCCATATCGGTAAAGGATGGTGCAGAGGTCACTCTGATCGATGCACTGTTTACCTCTACAAGTGCAGTGTGCGTGACAGGGCTGATCGCGATTGATACGGCGGATCATTTTACTGCCTTTGGTCAGGGCGTTGTTGCAGCTTTGATACAGGTCGGCGGACTGGGAGTGACTTCTCTGGGCGTGGGCCTGATGCTTGTGGCAAGAAAACGAGTTGGAATTAAAAGCAGAATGATGGTAAAAGAGGCGCTGAATATTGAAAGCTATAAGGGAATTGTAAAATTAGTAAAATCTGTATTATTAATGACCTTGTGCTTTGAAGCGGGAGGTGCGCTCTTAAGCTTTCTGGTTTTCAGCCGGGATTACAGTACCGTGCATGCGATCGGAATTAGTATTTTCCATTCTATTGCAGCCTTTAATAACTCGGGGTTTGACATTTTGGGAGGACTTAGAAACCTGACGCCTTATCAGGATGATGTCCTTTTGAATCTGACCACATGTACACTGATCATTTTTGGCGGATTGGGATTTCTTGTTATTCTGGATATAGGAAAACAAAAGTGTTTCAAGAAGCTTACTCTGCACTCCAAGGTGGTGATCGTTACCAGTTTGGTTTTGCTTGTTGTCGGAACACTGACACTTAAACTGACAGAGAATGTAACATGGCTGGGGGCGTTCTTCCAGAGCGTTTCGGCGAGAACCGCCGGATTTTCCACCTATCCGATTGGGCAGTTTACGGATGCCGGCCTGTTTGTACTGTGTATCCTGATGTTTATTGGTGCCTCTCCGGGATCTACCGGTGGAGGTATCAAGACGAGTACATTTTTTATCATGTTCCAGAAAATAAGAGGAACATGTACGAAAGGAACAGTGCATGCGTTCCATAGAAATATATCAGAGCAGAATATTTCAAAGGCATTTATGATTACGATACTTTCGGGAACAGTGGTATGTGTTGCAACGTTCTTTATGTGTGTACTCGAACCGGAATATAGTTTTATGCAGCTGTTGTTTGAAGTAGTTTCTGCGTTTGGAACGGTAGGTCTTTCTACCGGTATCACACCGGCGCTCAGTGTGGCAGGAAAGGCGGTGATCATTCTTGTCATGTTTACAGGAAGAGTCGGAGCATTTACTTTAATTTCCATGTGGGTGAACCGTACAGAACCAAGAGCAAGGTATTCAGAAGAAGAAGTTTCAATAGGATAATAAAAAGGGAGAATTCAAAAAAATGAAAAAGAAAGTAGAAACAGCATATGGAGTCATCGGGCTGGGGCGTTTTGGAGAAGCGCTGGCAATGATGCTGGCACAGTCAGGGCATGAGGTCATCGCAGTTGATAAGGATGAAAAAAAGGTAAAAGAGATGCGGCAGTATACAGACTGTGCATTTGTGGCAGACAATCTCAGCTCTGATACATTAAAAGAAATTGGAATACAGAATTGTGATGTTGTGATTATTTGTATCGGAGAAAAAGTGGACGTCAGTGTATTGACCACCATGAGTGTGATAGAGATGGGAGTGCCGCGTGTGATTGCAAAAGCGCTGAGTCCGGAACAGGGAGCGGTGCTGAGCAAGCTCGGAGCAGAGGTTGTATATCCGGAGAGGGATATGGCTCTGAGACTTGGGAAGAAACTGTTGTCCAATAACTTCCTGGAGTATGTTTCTTTATGTAACCAGGTAGAGATCCGTCAGATAGAGGTCCCGAACCATTTGATCGGGAAGAGCATAGAAGAGACGGAGATCCGTCAGAAGTACCGGTTGAATATTATTGCAATTGAAAACGGAGATGAGACGAATATTGAAGTGATGCCGGAATATCGTCTGCGTCAGGGAGACATCATTGTGGTGATCGGAAAAGTAGATAACATTGATGTGTTCGTGAATGAAGTTTAAGGGCCGGAGGAAAAGAGTATGGAATTGACATTTGTAAATTTCTGGCAGGATATTATAAGTAACCCGATGCTGTTTATCACAGTCCTACTCACTCTGGGGGTAATCTTTGTAAATGGCTGGACCGACGCACCGAATGCGATCGCCACCTGTGTGGCGACCAGGTGTATGCCGGTGCGTGCCGCGATCATGATGAGTGCAGTGTTTAATTTTCTCGGCGTTTTTGTAATGACGCAGATCAACAGCTCCGTTGCATCTACGATCAGCAATATGGTGGATTTTGGGAACCATACCGATGAGGCGCTGATCGCATTGTGTGCAGCGTTGTTGTCCATTGTGATATACAGTACAGCAGCCTCATTTTTCGGAATTCCGACCAGCGAAAGTCACAGTCTGATTGCAGGGCTTTCCGGAGCCGCGATCGCAATTCAGCAGGGCGTGGGCGGAATCAACTTTGATGAATGGGTCAAAGTTCTGTATGGTCTTGTACTGAGCCTGATCCTTGGATTTGCAACAGGATGGGTGGTATGTAAACTGATTACCGTCTTTTGCCGTTCCATGGACCGCCGCAAGACGAATCGCTTTTTTGGAGGTGCGCAGATTGCAGGTGCGGCAGCCATGAGTTTTATGCATGGAGCACAGGACGGTCAGAAATTCATAGGCGTTTTGTTTTTGGGAATCGCATTTGCAGGAGGACACAATTCCGTAAGCGGGATGGAAATTCCGGTGTGGCTGATGCTTCTGTGCAGTATTGTTATGGCTGTTGGAACCAGTATCGGAGGAGAAAAAATTATTAAATCAGTGGGCATGAACATGGTAAAGCTGGAGCGTTACCAGGGATTTTCCGCGGATCTTGCCGGAGCAATCTGTCTTCTGTACTCCAGTCTGATGGGAGTTCCGGTTTCTACGACACACACAAAGACAAGTGCGATCATGGGAGTCGGCGCAGTAAAAAGGGTTTCTGCGATCAATTTTGGAGTTGTAAAAGATATGATGCTGACCTGGATTTTTACGTTTCCGGGCTGCGGACTGATTAGTTTTTGTATGGCAAAAATATTTATGTACATATTTGGATAACAGGAGGAATACCAATGTCAAAAAAACAGGATGATTATTATTTCGATAACTTTATGAAATGTGCAGAATACTCATGTAAAGCAGCATATTTATTAAAGGAGATACTGACAGAGTTTCAGCCGGAAGAGATTTCAAAGAAGATGGAAGAGATTCATGAGATCGAGCGTCAGGCAGATACACAGAGACACGAGATTACAGATAAGCTGGCAAAAGCATTTATCACTCCAATTGAAAGAGAGGATATTATTGCTCTCAGCCATCATATTGATGATGTGACGGATAAAATAGAAGAAGTTCTGATCCGTGTTTACATCAACAATGTACAGGAAATGCGTCAGGAAGTATTTCTTATGCTGGATGTAGTGATCGAATGCTGTGAAGAACTTCAGACTCTTTTGAAGGAGTTTAAGAATTTCAAACATTCCAAAGAACTGAAGCCAAGCATTATCCGGATGAATACATTAGAAGAAAAAGAAGATGAACTGTTTATTTCCAGTATGAGAAAACTTCACGTGGAAGAACAGGATGTGAGAAATATCATTGCATGGAGAGAGATTTATACTTATCTTGAAAAATGCGCAGATGCATGTGAGCATGTGGCAGATATCGTAGGAAGCGTTGCAATGAAAAACAGCTAAAAAAGAGATAGAGACAGGAGAAAGATATTATGATGAAAGAACACAAAGAGGGAAGTTTGCCTTTGTGCACATTTCTAGTTCGAATGCTTCAGGGGATGCTCATAGGCCTTGGAGCTGTCCTTCCGGGAATTTCAGGTGGTGTCCTGTGCGTCATTTTCGGAATTTACAGACCTGTAATGGAGTTATTGTCCAATCCGCGAAAGTACTTTTTTACCCATATCCGTAAATTACTTCCGGTTATTTTGGGCGGCGCAGTCGGTTTCCTTGGAGTTGCCAATATATTGTCGTTTTTCCTGGAAAAGTATCCGGATCCATCCGTGTGTCTTTTTGTCGGATTGATCGCAGGTATGCTGCCGTCTCTGATGCGTGAGGCGGGAAAAGAAGGACGGACCAACGGATCATGGATCTCTATGGTGGCAGCAGCAGTGGTGATCTTTGCCATACTGACAACATTGAACCTGCTGTCAGTCAGCCTTGTGCCGAATGTAGGATGGTACGTTTTTTGCGGCGTGTGTCTGGCATTGAGCGTGATTGTTCCGGGAATGAGTTTTTCTACCCTTCTGATGCCTCTGGGATTGTATACTCCGTTTGTTGACGGGCTGGGACATCTGAATCTGAGCATTATGATCCCAAGTGGAATCGGTGCAGTTGTTACGGTAATATGTTTCGCGAAGATGATAGATGCTCTTCTGGAAAAATTTTATTCCTATGTGTTCCATGCCATTGTCGGAATTGTAGTAGCGGCAACGGTTATGATCATACCATTTGGAAGTTTTACAGTATCTTTAAGTGCGGCAATCGTAAATGTGATCTGCCTGGGACTTGGAGTTCTGTGTTCACTTTTATTGAATCGGATTGACAAAGATGATCTTTTAGCGTAAAAGAAAAAATACCGCCACATCAACCTGAAAATGCAGGAGATGCGGCGGTATTTTTCGTATGTTTATTTGAGGTAGTGATAACAATTTGTCATGGTAAAAGCTCCTGTCAGTTGTTTTTTCTTACAATCCCTGTTATCATAAACTATAGAGTAAGTCTATAGTCAAGAGGGGAATACCAATGAATCAGGAAAGATATATTAAAACCGGAGAATTTGCAAAGCTGGTTGGAGTGACAAAGCATACGCTGTTCTATTACGATAAGATTGGATTGTTTTCTCCGGAGATCAAGCTGGAGAATGGCTATCGCTTTTATTCTTTTGATCAGCTGGATGTGTTCGATGTGATCCAGACATTGAGAGAACTGGATGTGTCTTTAGAGGAGATCAAAGGATATATGAATCAGAGAAGTCCAAAGAGACTGCTGAAGTTGTTTCGAAAAGAACAGAGCATAATCAGGAAACAGATGCAGCAGCTGAAAAAGATGGAAGAGTGGATTGTAAAGAAGAGTGAGATTATTGAGAAGACAATGCAGACAGATACGGAAGCAATCAGAATCGAGGAAGAACCGGACAGATATATGATCCAGTCCTGTGCAACGGATACAAATGAACGGGTATGGGCAGAAAAAATCGGAGAATTATTTGAGTATTGTGCGAGGAATGGGATCAAAAGCGCATATTCCATTGGATACCGACAAAATACGAAGGAGATTCAAAGCGGTATTTTTGATCAGTATTCTGTTTTTTATGAGCTTTTGGATGAGAAACCGCAAAAAGTCAACTACAGTGTCAGACCCGCGGGAATGTATCTGATCGCCTATCATAAAGGAAAATGGCAGACGCTGGAGGATACCTATAAGAAAATTTTAGAATATGGGAAAGAGAATAAAATCCAGTTGGGCGCACATTGCTATGAAGACATTCTGTTTGACAGCCTCACCATGTCTGAAGAAGAGGAGTATCTGACACGGATTGTCTTTGAGATCCAGAGTTCGAAAAGTGGAAAATAATCCAGAATCTTGTTGGTATCAGAGTAAAATTTTGGTATAATTAAAAGATAGGGAATATCAACAGAAGAAAGGAATCAGTTTCATGAAAGAGGAAAATAAAAACGGACAGTTACCGGAAAAAGAGCAGCTTTTGAGCAGTCTGCGAAATGCAGAGGAGATGTATGTCTTTATGTCTCTGTGTACAAAGATGCCGTATGTCCTGTGTGATGAAGAAACATTTGATGATGAAGTGCTGTTATATTATACAGAGGAGGATGCACAGAGAGAGGGAAAGAAGCTGATTGAACAGCGGATTCCGATCCAGATCGCAAAGATTGAAAAGAAACAGCTGCTTGGATTTTTCTCAAGCCTGTATCCGATGGGCGTCAACGGGCTTTTGATCAATAAAAATATGGAAAGTGAAGCAAGACTTCAGTTGGGAGAACTGGTGATACGACCAAATACCGAGGACCTTCCGGATGGAAAAGTATGGGTAGAGAATCCGCAGCTTCATCTGACCGCTCTGTATTTTATGCAGGAGATGCGCAGACAGGAAAAGCCGGAACTGACAGAAGAGCTGAAAGGTCTGCAGGAAGAGATACTGGTCAACTATGGAAGAGGCAGATTTATCGTAGCCGTTCACAAAGAAAACGGAATGCCGATGCTCAAACAGAAGAACGGAGATGCATATCAGCCGATTTTCACAGATATCCTGGAGTTTCGAAAATTCAATAAAGAGGATCAGTTTAAGACAATGGCTATTGAAGCAAAAAATGTTCCGAAGATGTTGGTAAACGAGGCAAAAGGGGTTGTGATCAATCCGTACGGAGTCAATCTTCAGATTCCGATCGTGAGACCGGAAGAGCCGCAGGAGAAAAAATAGTTGTCCGTCTTTGAAAATTGTGCTATAATCACCACGAAAAATGAAAACAAAAGCAGAGTAGAAGTATGTGCGTTAAGTGCCGGTTGGACGGGGAGTTGCCAGCAGGACGAAAAGTGAATGCTTGCGGTACATATTTCGCATCCCGCTGCTGCACATAGACAGATATACCAGTTTGATATAAGGATACCTTCTGTGAGTAGCTTGAGGATTACTGCAAAGGAGGTATTTTTTTATGAAACAATTAAAACAGCAGTTTGTAGACTCCTGGCATGAGTTGAGGAAAACAAAAGTTATGGCAGTGGCTGCCATGTTGATCGCGATCGGTGTGATATTAGGCTTTTTCTCTGTTCAGCTTACGGAGTTTATCCGGATTGGTTTTTCCGGTATTCCTAATGAGCTGGCATCGATGCTGTTCGGTCCGGTGGTTGGCGGGATCATGGGAGGAATCGGGGATATCCTGAAGTTTCTGATCAAGCCGACGGGACCGTATTTCTTTGGGTATACACTGAATGCGATGCTGGGACCTGTTATTTACGGAATTTTTTTCTATCATCGTCCGATTCAATTGGGAAGAGTCGTGGCAGCCAAAATTACGGTTGCTTTACTTGTAAATCTTCTGCTCGGTACCTGGTGGCTGACGATCCTGTATGGAAAAGGATTTCTGGCAATCCTTCCGGCGAGATTTATAAAACAGGTAGTTTCCGTTCCGATTGATTCCGTAATCTTTTATGTGCTTGCAAAAACACTGGAACGATCAAAAGCGATTTCTATGATCAAAAAATAAAAGAGAGCCTTTCAGCTCCGCTGTAAAAAGCGAATGCTGAAAGGCTCTTTCTGATGATGTACCAGATGTCGGATGATGACCACGCAGGAAATGAAAAATGTGCCCATGCTGATCACCGCATCATGGAAATAAAACAATCCGGTCAGAGAAAACAGTGTAAACGTAAGAATGCTTCTGTAAAGATGCGGCTTTACAACGATCAAAAAAGAAAATAACAGATAAAAGAAGATGAGAAGCAGCACCGGGCGGTATCGCGGCAGCAGTCCCAATAATACTCCAAAAGAAACTGCGATGGCTTTTCCGCCACGTTTCGGATAAAACAGGGGAAACGCATGCCCTGCAACAGGTGCACAGAGAACAAATGCAAACATCCATCTTCTTGTATCCAGAATATGTGAAGCCAGCCAGATCGGAAGAAATCCTTTCAAAAGCTCCAATGCAATCACAAGAATACCAACCTGTGTACCTGCCAGTGCAAAAGCATTGAATGTACCGGGATTGTGATCGTCACTGTCTTTCATGATATCGATATGGCAAATATATTTGGGAAGCAGATAGGCATATAAAATACTTCCCGAAAGATATCCGACTAAAATAAAGAATAACTCATTCATAAAGTCTCCTTTTTTGCAGTATCATCTGAGACGGCATACGCAGAAGAAAGCTGGCAGAGAAGCTGGTAAGTCTTCTCAGCAGCATTTGGTGGGATGACAGTGTGCTGCGCTGTACACATGGAATGCCGCAGTTCATCGTTTGACATCAGTTTTCGGCCGGCAAGAATCTGTCCGTGCAGTTTTTGGGAAGTCAGGGACAATCCCCGTTCTGTATAAAAAGCCAGATTTTTTGTCTCACAGCCGGGAATTGGGCGTGTGTGTACGATCGGAATCCCTTTGACAGCTGCTTCGGTGGTAGTCAGACCGCCGGGTTTGGTGAAAAGCACATCGGCAGCAGCCATAAAATCTGCAATTTTTTCAGTGTATCCCAGAATCTGAACACCTTCTTGTTTTCCAAATTCCGCAAGGAGGATTTTTTGCAGGCGACGGTTGTTTCCGCAGATTACAACAACATATTCTCCGGGCTTTCGGGTACGGAGCAGTTCGGCAACAAAGAGCTGAATCTTTCCAAATCCCATACTGCCGCTCATGATCAGATAAACCTGGGCATGCGTTGGAATCCCACAGCGTACGCGCGCTTTTTGTCTGTCAGATTGGTCAGAAAATGCCGGACGAACCGGAATCCCGTATGGTTTCAGACGTTCTCTGGGAATTCCTTTTGCTGTAAATTCGTCGATCAGTTCATAGTGAGGGATGATGTAGTAATCGCAGTCTGTCTCTTCCCAAAATGGAATACAGGTATAATCTGTTTCTACAGCCACGACTTTCTGGGACAATAGGTTCTTTTTCTTTATATAAGTCAGTGTCTGGGCGGGAAAAAGATGGGGCGTTACGATTACATCGTAATGGTGTGTATCCAGATAGCGCGTTAGCTTTTTGGCGAGAAGAGCATTGGCATAATAAACCGGAGAATGATGTCTGGCGGAACTGACAAGTCCGCCCAGTTTGTATAAACACTGAAAAAGGCGGGGAGCATGCCGGACAATATTGACATAGCTGTTCCCCACCAGTTTTGATACTCTGGGACTGGCAAGCATCATAATATCCAGCATATCTGCGGTATCATGATGCGATTCGATACACTCTTTGAGTGCCCTGCCGGCATAATTGTGTCCTTCTCCGGTATTGCAGGATAAAATCAGAACTTTCATAGTGAATCAGGACAGGAAGGAAGCAACGACTTCACTGACTAACTTTCCGTCGGCTTTTCCTTTGACTTTCGGCATCAGTTCTTTCATGATCTTGCCTTTTTCTTTTGCGGTCGGCGCATCCAGATCGAGAGAGGTAAGTACTTCTGAAACTACTGCTTTGATTTCCGCTTCATCCATCATCTTTGGAGCGTATTCTTCGAGGACTGCGAGACGGCTGTTGCATTCCGCGAGGATATCCGTGCGGTCTGCAGGTGTCATCTCAATGGTTTCTTTGAGCTGTTTAATCTCTTTTAAGATTACCTGTGTTTCCTCTTCTTCAGTCAGGTCTGCGCGTTTGTCGATCGCCTTGTTCTTCAATGCAGTGAGCAGTGCGGAAAGCGCATCCTTTCTTTCTTTATCTTTTGCTTTCATAGCAGCCATCATGGCGCTTCTTACTTCATCAATCTTACTCATCGTATTCACTCCTTAAAATTTCTTAAAATTCCGTTGTTTTCGGAATCTTCTTTGATTTTAACAGAATCAGGGAGGCTTTTCAATACTTGATGGAAAGACTGAACTGTGAAGGCTTATGTTAAGGTTATGCTAAGAACTTGTTAAAAAAGTGTAAAAGAATGTTGACCTGGAAAAATGCGGTGTGCTAGAATCAAAATTGTAAAATTTGCCAGAAAACGAGACTGCTGTGATACTATTTGCGGCAGTCTCGTTTCGAGCGAAAAAATAAAATACAAAAAGAGAAGAAAAAAGGAGAAAGATACAATGGGGATAACAGATATACTTTCCTTGCTGGGGGGACTTGCACTGTTTCTGTACGGAATGCATATGATGAGCAACGGCCTGGAAGCTGCTGCCGGAAACAGAATGAAGTCGATTTTGGAGAAGCTGACTTCCAACCGTATTAAAGGAGTTCTGGTTGGAGCTGTGATCACAGCCGTGATTCAGTCTTCTTCCGCAACCACAGTTATGCTGGTTGGATTTGTAAATTCCGGTCTGATGACATTAAGTCAGGCAGTCTGGGTAATCATGGGTGCAAATATCGGTACAACGATCACAGGTCAGTTGATCGCACTGGATATCTCGGCAATCGCTCCGATTTTTGCAATCGGCGGTGTAGCTGCGATGATGTTCATTAAAAATGAAAAGGTACATCATATCAGCGGGATTTTTTCCGGACTTGGAATTTTATTTATGGGAATGGCAATGATGGGAGATGCCATGGTTCCGCTTCAGGATTCACAGACATTTATCAACTTTATGACAACAGTTGAGAATCCGCTGGTAGGTATTCTGATCGGTGCGATTTTTACGGCGATCATTCAGTCATCATCTGCATCTGTCGGAATCCTGCAGGCGCTTGCAGCAACTGGAATGGTTCCGCTTTCCAGCGCAGTATACATTTTGTTTGGACAGAACATCGGTACCTGTATTACCGCGGTTTTAGCATCAATCGGAATGAAAGTCAATGCAAAGCGTACAACAGTGATCCATCTGATGTTCAACATTTTCGGATCGATCCTGTTTACGGTCATCTGTATGACAACTCCGTTTGTCTCCTGGATGGAAGCACTCACACCTGGAAATCCGGTGGCACAGATTGCCAATGTGCATACAACATTTAATATTGTAACAACATTGATCCTGCTTCCATTTGGCAATGTCATGGCAAGAATCGCAACCCAGATCCTGCCGGACAGCAAGAAAGAAGACGATGAAGATTACAGACTCAAGTACATCACACGGTTTGAATCCAGCTATGCGATCGGCTCCAGTGCGGTAGCACTTTCACAGGTTCGGGATGAAATCGAGAGAATGCGCGATATGGTATCTAAGAATATCGCAAAAGCATACGATGTTCTGATTCAGTATAATGAAAAAGATATGGAGAAGATTTCAGAAAGAGAGACCTATATCGATTATTTAAACCGTGAGATTTCAGAGTATATCGTATCTCTGATCTCCAATGAGAAATCGACAGAGGATTCCAAGATCATCAATGGATATTATGCCGTGATCGGCAACTTGGAGCGTATCGGGGATCATGCCATGAATCTGGCGGGATATGCAAAAGATCTCAAAGAGTGGAATCTGTCATTTTCTGATGTAGCATTGGAAGAAATCGAAGAGATGAAAAAACAGTGTCTGACAGCGCTTGATATCGTGAAAAATGAAGAGGGCAGCGATATGACGCAGGTTCTTTTTGAAGCCAGTGCGGCAGAGCAGAAGATCGATGATCTGAGAGATAAGTACTTTAAGAAACAGATGCAGCGTATGAAAAAAGGAAAATGTAAACCTCAGAGCGGAATCATTTTTACAGAGATGCTGACAGATTTTGAAAGAATGGGAGACCATGTGAAAAATATCGCACAGCAGTATAAGCAGATGGGCGAATAAAAATAGAAAACCCTTCATTTACAAATTTTATTTTCAAGCGGGAAAAGGATTGTAAATGAGGGGTTTTCCTTTTTAAATATCTTCTGGAAGAGGTACGGAAATGGTATGATAGTAATGTGTAATAATTGTAATGAGAAGGGATGCTTATAAAAAATGCAGATAGAGCAAAATGGGATAAATCAAGAAACGGTAAATAGAATGGAATTATACAGAAGGATTCTTCTCCAGAATGGTTTTTCCGAACCGATATGTCAAAAAGAGCGGTCATTGCACTGGATGTTTTATAAAGAAACAACAGGGAATAGCGCATTTGTTGTGAATTTGACAGGATACAATGACAGAGTGGAGGTTGTTTATGGATTTGCTTCTACGGCTTTTACTTTCGTAAAGGGAGATGAAGAATCTCTTGTTCGATGGGGAATTGCTGATGAGGATATTAATTTACGGCAAAAAAGTAGTATTTTCCATCATGCGGAGGAAAGGGATACGGGTATTCTTGTGAAGGAGATGTATGACAGGTATAGAAATCTAGAAAAAGAAGCATTGCTTAGAATTGTAAGAATAAAACGAAAAAAGTGGATTGACAAAATTGCAGAAAAATTGAAACCGTTGGGATTTAAGAAGAAAGCGAACACTTGGAAAAGAGTCTTAGAAGATGGATATTATTTGATGTTTCATGCACAAAAATCGTCTTTTTCAGACGAATATTATTTTAATGTGTATATTGGGAAGGAGAACACAGATTTTTATGGTGACTGTTATTATAATAGAATAGTTACGGATTGTCCATTAGACTGGCAAACTATTGCAGATGATGAAATGATAAAATTTTTAGAGAATGATGTTGTTAGTCAGCTGATGCATATCATTGACACACCGCTACATGAGTTGGGAAAAGAGACAATGATAGGGGAACATTGTGAGTGTGACAGACAACAATGTGTTGCCTGCTGGATACAGAAAAAAAGCTGATACCAATGGAACGATGGACATAAAACGCTTTTCGGACTCATACAGTGTATTAGCTGTAAATGAGCCGGGAGGAGAGCGTATATGGAAAAGAAAGCAAATGTTGAAAATTCAATGCAGAAAAAAGGACTTTGGATTTTAAAATCCCTGTTGTGTGCATACCTTGTAACAGGTGTGCTCCTTTTGATTTTGACAGTACTGCTTTACAAATGTGGACTGGAGGAAAAACATGTTTCAGCAGGGATTTTGACCGTGTATATTTTGTCTACACTGGCAGGTGGTTTTGTAGCAGGGAAAATGGCAAGGGTCAGGAAATTTGTCTGGGGGCTTGGAATCGGTGTGCTGTATTTTCTGCTTCTTGTATTGATTTCCTTTGGTATTTACCACAGCATTCAGGAGCCGTTTCCTCAGCTTTTGATCGTGTGTATTCTTTGCACAGGAGGTGGAATGATCGGCGGTATGATTTCGTGAGGAAGTAAACGTACAGAGAGAACGATAGAAAATCTCTTGTAGTTACTCTTTTCGGAAAAAATACATCCCTCATGAATTCTTATAAAACTGGTAAAATAACTCATAATTTCTAAAAAATGAGCGATACTAATAGCAGATTGTTATCGATAAAAACCAGATATAAGGAGAAGATAAGATGAAAGCGACAGGAATTGTACGAAGAATTGATGACCTTGGCAGGGTGGTGATTCCAAAAGAAATTCGAAGGACACTTCGTATTCGGGAAGGAGATCCACTGGAAATTTTTACCGAGAGAGAAGGCAGTGTGATTTTAAGAAAGTATTCTCCGATCGGAGAAATCGGTGCTGTTGCCGGACTGTACGCAGAAAGCCTTGCACATACCATGAACTGTATTGTGTGTCTTACTGATATGGATCAGATTGTAGCAGCATCGGGAAATGGGAGCAAGGAGCTGCTGAACCGTTATATCAGTAAAGAACTGGAGTATGCAATACAGGCTCGAAAGCAGATCCGTACAGAAAAAAGGAAAGCGGACTATATTCCGATATTCGCCGGGGGTGAGGAATATTCTCAGGAAATTATTTGTCCGATTATCAGTGGCGGGGACGTGATGGGAACAGTGGTGGTTTTTCACAAAGAAGAACACAAAAAATTCAGTGAAGTGGAAGAAAAAATGGCAGCTGTGGCAGCAGAATTTCTGGGCAGACAGATGGAACAGTAAAAAAATACTTTAAAAAGTGATCAGGATGTGTTATAATTCTAAGAAAACTAGATGCTTATGCATACACATTAGGAGGAATAGAAATGAAACATATCAAAACATTAAATACTCAGACATTGAATCATACAGTGAAAAAAGGTGGATGCGGAGAATGTCAGACATCTTGTCAGTCAGCATGTAAGACATCCTGTACAGTAGGAAATCAGGTTTGTGAACACAAAAAATAAGAAACTGAATATCAGACATGAGGGCAGCGGCCGTGGTCGCTGCCTTACGTGTGTTATGCAAAAATATAAAATTTAAATGAAAGAGGGGTAACTGTTGTGATTCATCAGTACCAGAATAATGGATATCATATTGTCCTGGATGTGAACAGCGGATCTGTGCATGTCGTGGACAAGATTGCGTATGATGTGATCGGCTGTCTGGAGGCCATGAACCCTGCCCATACGCCGGAAACGTTAAAAGAAGAGAAGACGGCAGAATATCTGCTCGAAAAGCTTGGCGATATTTATGCAGAAGAAGATTTGAGAGATCTTCTGGAGGCAGTGGCAGAGCTGACAGCGGCAGGTCAGTTGTTTACACAGGATGTTTATGAGAGCTATATCGGAGAGGTAAAAGAAAGAAAGACAGTTGTTAAGGCACTTTGCCTGCACATTGCACATGATTGTAATCTTGCCTGCAAATACTGCTTTGCGGAAGAGGGTGAGTATCATGGACGCCGTGCGCTGATGTCTTTGGAAGTCGGAAAGAAAGCGCTGGATTTCCTTGTGGCAAATTCAGGAAAGAGAAGAAATCTCGAGGTTGATTTCTTTGGCGGAGAGCCGTTGATGAACTGGCAGGTAGTGAAAGATCTGGTTGCCTATGGAAGAGAGCTGGAGAAGACAAACGACAAGCATTTCCGTTTCACATTGACAACAAATGGAGTTCTGCTCAATGATGAAGTGCAGGAATTTGTCAATAAAGAGATGGACAATGTGGTGCTCAGTCTGGATGGAAGAAAAGAAGTCAACGACAGAATGCGTCCGTTTAGGAATGGAAAAGGAAGTTATGATCTGATCGTTCCGAAATTCCAGAAACTGGCAGAGAGCAGAAATCAGGAAAAGTATTATATACGAGGAACATTTACAAGAGAAAATCTGGACTTTTCAGAGGACGTCCTGCATTTTGCAGATCTGGGATTTGAGCAGATTTCAATTGAGCCTGTAGTCGGGGAAGATACAGATCCGTATGCGATTCAAAAAGAAGATCTTCCGAAGATTTTTGCAGAGTATGATAAGCTGGCAAAAATCATGGTAGACAGAGAACGGGAAGGCAGAGGGTTTACGTTCTTCCACTTTATGCTGGATTTAGAAGGCGGTCCTTGCGTGGCAAAACGTCTGTCCGGATGTGGTTCCGGAACAGAATATCTGGCAGTTACGCCTTGGGGAGATCTGTATCCGTGTCATCAGTTCGTTGGTCAGGAAGAATTCCTGCTGGGAAATGTAGAGGAAGGAATTACAAAGCCGGAGATTCCGGAAGAATTCAGAGGATGCAGTGTGTATTCCAAAGACAGCTGCAGAAACTGCTTTGCAAGATTTTACTGCAGCGGCGGATGTATGGCGAATTCTTATAAATTCCATCATACGATCAATGATACATACGAGGTAAGTTGTGAGATGGAGCGCAGGCGTGTGGAATGTGCGATTATGATCAAGGCGGCACTGGCGGATCAGGAGAGGACGGCAGATTATGAAGAAGAGTAAAGGGATTATCAGTCTGATTCTGACCGTGGTGCTGATTGCACTTCTTGGATTTACAACGGTGGTCGGATTCGGAAAAGGACAGACAGGGGCAGCAAAGAATATCAAGCTCGGACTTGACCTGGAAGGCGGAGTCAGTATTACCTATCAGGTAAAAGGGGATACTCCTTCCAAGGAGGATATGAGTGATACAATCTACAAGCTTCAGAAGCGTGTAGAACAGTACAGTACAGAAGCAACGGTTTATCAGGAAGGGGATAACCGGATCAGTATCGAAATCCCTGGTGTGACAGATGCGAATGAAATCTTAAGTGAGCTGGGGCAGCCGGGATCCCTGTATTTTATCAAAGAGAAGGACAGTGACGGAAATCCGAATTATGGACTGGATACCTCAGGACACTATGTTCTGGCAAAGGATATCGAGGAATTGAAAGAAGAAGGTTCCGTTGTCTTGAATGGTACAGACGTTAAGAGTGCAAAAGCTGGTGCCTATCAGGATCAGACAAGTGGAGCCAGCAAAAATGTGGTAGAGCTGTCTATGACAAAGGAAGGTACCCAAAAATTTGCAGAGGCAACAAAGGCTGCAAAAGCGGCAGATGAAACCATCGCGATCTATTATGATGGGGAATTGATCAGTGTTCCGAATGTGGATGTGGAAATCACAGATGGTCAGGCTGTGATCGAAGGAAATATGTCATATGAAGAAGCAGAGCAGCTGGCATCCACGATCCGTATTGGTGGATTGAGTGTAGAACTGGAAGAGATTCGTTCTAATGTAGTTGGAGCACAGCTTGGTGAAGAAGCAATCAGTACCAGTCTGATGGCAGGTGCGATCGGGCTTGCGATTGTATTTGTATTTATGTGCGTGGTATATCTGCTGCCGGGATTTGCCTCCAGTCTTGCGCTGGTAATCTACACCGGACTGATCCTGGTGCTGCTCAATGCATTTGATATTACACTGACACTGCCGGGTATCGCAGGTATTATCCTTGGTATTGGTATGGCAGTCGATGCAAATGTAATTATCTTTGCGCGTGTAAAAGAGGAACTGACGGCTGGAAAATCTGTAAAATCTGCGCTTAATGCAGGTTTTCATAAAGCGATGTCTGCGATTTTAGATGGAAATATTACAACACTGATCGCGGCAGCAGTGCTCTGGCTGAAAGGAAGTGGTACAGTCAAAGGATTTGCACAGACACTGGCACTTGGTATTGTCGTATCCATGTTTACTGCACTTGTGATCACCCGGATGATCGTGTATGCGTTCTATGCAGTTGGAATTCGTAATACAAAGCTTTACGGACGGATTAAAGAAGAGCGTGCGCCGATTGATTTCCTTGGAAAACGTAAGATTTTCTTTGCGGTATCGGTCGCAGTGATCCTGATTGGATTTGTGTTTATGGGAGTGAATGCAGGAACAGGAAAAGGCGCCCTCAATTACAGTCTGGAATTTAAGGGTGGTACATCTACAAATGTAACATTTGACAAAGCATATACGTTGAAAGAGATTGATGAAACAATGATTCCGGATCTGGAGAAGGTGACAGATGATCCAAACATCCAGGTACAGACCGTTGCAAACAGTAATCAGGTCATTTTCAAGACACAGACGCTGGATCTGGAAAAACGAGAAGCATTTGCGAAATATATGGCAGATGAATTCGGAGTAGAAGAAAAAGATATTACGACTGAAAACATCAGTTCTACCGTAAGCTCCGAGATGCGTGTGGATGCAATCATTGCGGTTGCCATTGCCACAGTCTTTATGCTGCTTTATATCTGGCTGCGGTTTAAAGATATCCGGTTTGCGACAAGTGCAGTAGTTGCACTGATCCATGATGTACTGGTCGTACTTGCTTTCTATGTGATCGCAAGAATTTCAGTAGGAAATACATTTATTGCATGTATGCTGACAATTGTCGGATATTCTATCAATGCAACAATCGTTATCTTTGACCGAATCCGCGAGGAGATGAAGACAAAGAAACGTGGAGAAGAGTTGGATGTCCTGGTCAACAGATGTATCACAAGAACTCTGACAAGAAGTATTTATACATCTCTGACAACATTTGTTATGGTGGCGGTACTGTTTATTATGGGTGTAAGCTCCATTAAAGAATTTGCACTTCCTCTGATGGTAGGTATTATCTGCGGAGCGTATTCTTCCGTATGTATCACAGGTGCTCTGTGGTATGTGATGAAGACGAAGATCGGGAAAAAAGCAGAACCTGCAAAAGTTGGAACATCAAAAAAGAAAAAATAACGAAAAGTAAGTGAGAGAACCCTTGGTTTATGTGGAAAACAGACACATAATCTAAGGGTTTTTTGTGTGCCATGGTGAAAATGGTTAAAAATTTACCCTGAACTGGAAAAATTTAACTAAAAATTGGAAAATAATAAATTGATAAAAATTTAAGTGAGGGAGTATAATCCCATATATAAATATGGTATGTCAGAAAGGAGAAAAAAGGTGAAAAAGAAAGCTTTGTACAAAAAGTGGATGTCAATGCTGCTTGCCGGTGTAGTGACAACAACAGGTTTCATGGGGGGAACGGTAACACTAAGAGCAGCAGAAACAACAAACTGGATCGGGGATGAAGGTCTGAGCGGAACAGCGGACGCTCCAAAACCGGACGATGTAGTGCCGGATGCAAACCAATTTAGGTATCAGAAAGAGGAACTTGCAGCGTTCTGCCATTTTGGACCAAATACGTTCAATGAGATTGAATGGGGTGAGCACTACGGAAATAAAGCACCAAGCGAGATCTTTACATTAAAAAATGATTTTGATGCAGAAACTTTAGTAAAGACTTTGAAGGATGCCGGATTTAAAAAGCTGATCGTAACAGCAAAACATCATGATGGATTCTGTATTTGGGATAGTAAATATACAGAGTATGATGTAGCAGCGTCTGGATATAAAGATAAAAATGGAGAATCAGATATTCTGGCAGAGATATCCAAAGCATGTACAGATCAGAATATGGATATGGGATTATATCTGTCTCCGTGGGATATTCATGAACCGAGTTATGGCTACAAAGATGAGAATGGGCAGCCGACAACACCAGAAAATGATAAAAAGGATTATAATGAGTTTTATAACAATCAACTGGAAGAGATTCTTGGGAATCCAAAGTATGGAAATAACGGGAAGTTTGTAGAAGTTTGGATGGATGGAGCCAAAGGAAGTGGAGCCAATGCGCAAGAGTATAATTTCCAAAAATGGTTTGATACAATTCAGAAGTACGAAGGAAAAGCCGCAGGAAGAGATGCAGACTGTATGTTGTTTGGGGCAGAAGCGTATACTACAGTGCGCTGGATTGGAAACGAATTGGGGATTGCCGGAAAAGATACTTGGTCAAAATCTAAAGTAGATAAAGATAAAAATACGATTAACAGCAATAAGCAGGGTAATGCTACAGTTGGATTTGAAGATGGAAATCAGTGGACGGTTCCGGAAGCGGATGCGCGTATTACTTCTGGATGGTTCTGGGGAACACAGAAAAACACTCCAAAAACGATGGAAGAACTGAGCGATATGTATTTCAATTCTGTCGGACATAATGCAACATTACTGTTAAATGTGCCACCAAATAATCAGGGAACAGTAGATGAAGCGATTCTGAAACGTGTAGAAGAGTTTGGTAAGAATATCAAAGAATCATTTGATGAAAACCTGGCAAAAGCAGAAGGGGCATCTGTAAAGGTATCTTCTGTCAGGGGGAATGCTCAAACCTACAAACCAGGCAATATGATTGATGAGAATGACGATACATATTGGACGACAGATGATGGAACAAAGTCAGGTGAAATTTTAATAGACTTAGGAAAAGAAACGAAGTTTGATGTTGTATCAGTTGAGGAGGCAATTCAGAACGGTCAGAGAATTAATAATTACAAGATAGAGTATCGCAATGGAGACAGTGGTGCATGGACTTTGTTGGAAGAAGGAAAAACTATTGGTGCGAAACGCCTTTGTAGAACGAGCGAGACAACAGCGCGTCAGATTAAAATCACAGTAGGGACAACAGATGGAAAGGTTCCAATGATTAGTGAAGTTGGAGTGTATAAAACTACAGAAGGTATGGAAAAAGCCAATCCGATTCCAAAGGGTATGGAAGTAATTGATGTGACAGATACAGATTTAGAAGATAAAAAAGGATTTAAATTTACAGGAAAATGGAATCCGGAAAATCAACCGCAGTACATTAATGGAACGAACACATGGGCAAATGCAGGGGCAGAATTAGAACTGAAATTCCATGGAACAAAAGCATATCTTTTTGGAACACTAGATCCCGGTCATGGAACGGTAGAAATTACAGTTGATGATGGTGAAAAAGTTACAGTTGATACAAAAGCATCAAAGCGTGCAGTGGGACAACGTTGGTTTGAAACTCCGGATCTGGAAGATGGAGACCATACGATTAAACTGAAGGTTACTGGAAAAGCAGTAGGAATTGAAGCTGCTGCAGTTATCAATAATGGTGGGAAAGGTATGATTGAGTTAGAATCAGATGCATACACCATGAATGAAGATGAAACAAAATCTCTAAAAGTAAAACGTGTTGGTGGAACGAAAGGAGAAATAAGAGCAAAATTGCAGCCGAATCCAGGCACGGCAATTCAGGATGATTACGATACAACCTTAATTCCGGATATTGTATTGGGAGAAAATCAGACAGAAACAACAGCAGATGTTAAAACAAGACGAAATACAAATAAAACTGGGGATCAATATTTCACAGCAGAAATTACAGATGTTAGTGAAGGAACGATCCTTGGGTTTAACAAGAAAGCTAAAATCACCATCAAAGATATGGAAAGCAGTGAAGGTGCATTGGCCGCGCTTGTAAAAGAATGTGAATCTTATAAGAAAGACTGGTTTACTTCTGGATGGGATGAATTTGAGTTAGCGCTGAAACAGGCAAAGGCTGTTTTAGAAGATAAAAATGCAACTCCAGAAAAGAGAAATGAAGCAGAAGTAGTTCTGAAAAAAGCAAAAGAGGGATTAGTAAAACGTGAAAAATACACAGCGGAAGATCCGTTTGCATTCCCATGGAGAAAGAATTCCAGTGCTACATTAGAGGCAGAGTTTGCAGAATTACATAATACGGGTGAGAATGAAAAATGGCCATTAAAAGTATCGGATGCAGATTGGGCAAGCAATAAAAAATTTGTGAATTCTTTGGAAAATGAGGATACAATTACAATTCCTTATCATGTAGAAAAACCGGGAATTTATCATACAGTAGTAACTTATAGAAGCGGTTCAGAGACAAATAGATTCTCTTGGAGTGATGATGCTGGAAATATTCAGACCGGATCTGTATCAGCAGGAAACAAAGATTCGAATGTGACAAAGACAGCAGAATTTGACATTACGGTTACTAAAGCAGGAAGCGGTGTGCTGACATTGAAGGGTGATGCGAAAGCACCACAGTTAGATAAGTTTGAAATTACACCAAAAGATGTGAAATTGTCTGAGTTTACAGTCAATGCATCCATCGAAGGGGAAGGCGGTACAATTACACCGAGTGGAGAAACAAAAGTAACAGAAGGTGAAAATGTAGAATTCAAGATCACACCAGACAAGACACATAAGGTAGCGGATGTTCTGGTAAATGGTGAATCTGTAGGAGCTGTCACATCTTATACATTAAAAGATGTGAAGGAAAATGCAACGGTTGTTGCTAAATTTGCTCCGGCAGCATATACAGAAGAAAACCGTTTCAATTTCCCGACAGAAGTAAATGGAACAGCAATCACAGCAGAGGCAGAGCATTTTGCATTAAAGAATGTAGGAACAGGTGAAGCATGGCCATTACAGGTGTCTGCAGCCGATTGGGCAAGCAATGGATACTTTGTAAATGCAATGAATAGTGGTGATCAGATTACTTTACACTATCATGCAGAAAAACCGGGGAAATATAAAGCAACTGTACAGTTCCGTAGCGGTGATACAAATAATGGATTGACTTGGTCTGAGGCTGATAATAAAATTGCGGCTCAGACAGAAGTTATGAAAATAGGAGCTGGAGATCAGGCAAAAGCAACACACACACAAGATATCGAGTTTGTAGTAAATGAAGCAGGTGATGGAACACTGGTATTTACAGCACCGGAAAAGAATGCGCCACAGCTTGATAAATTTGACATTACTCTGGTAGAAGAAAAAGCGCCAGTTGTAGTGAACAAAGATGCATTGAAAGCAGCAATCGATGCAGCCAAAGAAGCGCTGAAAGAAGAGGATAAGTATACAGAAGAGTCTGTCAAAGCCCTGAAAGATGTAGTAGCAGAAGCAGAAAAAGTAATGGCAGATGAGAAAGCAACACAGGAAGCGGTAGATGCAGCAGTAAAAGAGGTAGCGGATGCAGTAGCAGGTCTGGCAGAAAAACCGGCAGTACCAGAAGCAGATAAGACAGCCCTGAAAGCAGTTCTTGCAGATGCGGCTCAGAAACTTGCGGGAGCAGATGCTTACACAGAAGAATCTGTAAAAGCGCTGAAAGACGCAGTAGATCTTGCGCAGAATGTATTTGATAATTCGGATGCGAGCCAGACAGAGGTTGATGCAGCTGTGACAGCTGTACGAGATGCAATTGAAAAATTGCAGGAAAAACCACCGGTACAGAAAGAATTTACGATCACAGCAGTTGCACATGGCGGTGGAACCATTGATCCAAGCGGTGCAGTGAAAGTAGAAGAAGGAAAAGATCAGGTATTTACAATCCAACCATATGAAGGATTTGAAGTAAAAGAAGTATTTGTAAATGGAGAATCCGTTGGAGCTGTTACAGAGTACAAATTTGAGGCAGTTCGTGCAGATGCAAGCATTGAAGTATTCTTCGCAGAAAAAGAAGCAGTACAGGCTGACAAGACAAAACTCAACGAGTCCATTGCAGCAGCAGAAGAACTTCTGAAACATGCAGAGGACTATGTTCCGGAAGATGTTCAGAATCTGATGGAAGTACTGGATGCAGCGAAAGCGGTAGCAGCAGATCCGGCAGCGACACAGGAAACAGTAGATGCGGCACAGAATGCACTGGATGCAGCAATGAATATTGCACCGATCCAGAAAGAGTTTGCAATTATGGCAGCAGCAGGAGAGGGCGGAAGCATCACTCCATGCGGTACTGTAAAAGTAGAACGCGGTATGAGCCAGACATTTGTGATCCAGCCGGAAGAAGGATATGTGATCAGTGATGTACTGGTAAATGGACAGTCTGTTGGTGCAGTGGCAGAGTATACATTCTGTGATGTCAATGCAGATGCCAATATTACAGCACTCTTCCAGAAAGCAGCTGTTTCTACAGATAAATCACAGCTTACAGCTGTTATAAAAGAAGCAGAGGAACGTCTGGAGCAGGCAGATAAGTACACAGAAGAGACTGTAAAAGCGCTTCAGAAAGAAGTGGAGGCGGCGCAGTTTATTCTTGCAGACAAAGAGGCATCTCAGGCAGACATTGATACAGCAGTACAGAAAGTAAGAACTGCGATCGATGCACTGGAGGAAAAAACGCAGACTGAAAAACCAGAAAATCCAGACAATAATAAACCGGATAACAACAAACCGGGAAATGGAAACAATGGCGGACAAAACAATAACGGAAACAGCAATCAGTCTACAACACAGAAACCGTCAACTGGTACTCCAAACAAAGCAGTGAAGACAGGAGATGCCACTCCGATTGCCGGAGCAGTATCCGGACTTCTTGCAGGAGGAGCAGCACTTCTGGCATTCCTGAAAAGACGCAAATAAATAAAAATAAAAAATTCTTCCTAAACATGAGCAGTGCTCTGTGCCGAAAGGCATGGGGCACTGTTTTATGGTACGGGAAATTTGGCTTTGGCGGAAGATGTTTGAATAAAATATTCGCTGGCAGAACAGTTCTTGTTACCGTTCACACCATTCCCCACCTATCCATGCGCAATCGTCGTGCTTGCGCACTCCAGTTCTGGACAGATTTACAGAAAATTTTTAGTATGCTACAATAAAAATTAACAGCTAGAAAAACAAGAAAGATACTTGGGAGGAACTGACATGGAAAAGTGGTTTGTGTCCATGAAGAAAGCGGATTTTACGCAGATTGCGGAAAAATATCATATTTCCCCGATCATCGCGCGCCTGATCCGAAACAGGGATATTTTAGGCGATCAGAATATTGACTATTATTTAAATGGAACGATTGCAGATCTGCACGATGGGATGCTGATGAAAAATATGGATACGGCAGTGGAGATTCTGGAGGAAAAAATCCGGGAAGGCGAAAAAATCCGTGTGATCGGAGATTATGATATCGACGGAGTCAATGCGACGTATATTTTGAAAACAGGATTAGAAAGTCTGGGAGCTTTGGTGGATACGGATATTCCGGATCGGATGAAGGATGGATACGGCCTCAATCAGATGCTCATTGACAGGGCATTGGAGGACGGTGTAGATACGATCATTACCTGTGACAATGGGATCGCAGCCGCTTCAGAGATTGCTTACGGGAAAGCGCAGGGGATGACGATCATTGTGACAGATCACCATGAAGTACCTTATCTAGAAGCAGGAGGAGAGAAAGAATATCTGATTCCCGATGCAGATGCAGTGGTCAACCCGCATTTACCGGGAGATCCTTATCCGTTTAAAGGTCTGTGCGGTGCGGCAGTTGTGTATAAAGTGGTGGAAGCGTTATATAATGTCATGGGGCAGGATGCAGATGATGTAGATTTTCTGATGGAAAATGTGGCGATTGCGACCGTGGGGGATGTGATGGATCTGGTGGATGAGAACCGGATTTTTGTAAAACAGGGGCTGGAAATGCTGAAACGCACGCAAAATGAAGGTCTGAAAGCATTGATGGAATGCACGCAGGTACCGATAGAGAGATTGTCTGCCTATCACATCGGATTTGTCATCGGACCATGTATCAATGCGAGCGGGCGACTGGATACGGCAAAGCGGGCATTGGAGCTCCTTGAGGTGAAGAACAGAAGAGAAGCTGTCATGATGGCAGAAGATTTAAAAGCATTGAATGACAGCCGTAAGGAAATGACAGAAAAAGGGGTAGAGCAGGCAGTTGAACAGATCGAGACAACGGATTTGAAAGAGGATCGAGTACTGGTCGTGTATCTGCAGGACTGTCATGAGAGTATTGCGGGGATCATTGCCGGAAGACTGAAAGAAAAATATTATAAGCCGGTGTTTGTTCTGACGCAGGGAGAACATGGCGTCAAAGGGTCGGGGCGTTCCATTGAAAGCTACCATATGTTTGAGGAAATGTGCAAATGCAGGGCGTTATTCACAAAATTCGGAGGCCATAAGCTGGCGGCAGGGCTATCTCTGGAAGAGGAGAATGTGGAACGTTTCCGCAGAACGATCAATGAACTCTGTGAGCTGACCAGTCAGGATCTGATGCCGAAGGTATCCATTGACATGCAGCTTCCTCTTGCGTATGTAACAGAAGAGCTGATTGAAGAACTGGAACTTCTGGAGCCTTTCGGGAAAGGAAATACAAAGCCGTTGTTTGCGGAAAAAAACTTAAAAGTACAGAATCTCCGTGTGATCGGGAAGAATCAGAATGTCCTGAAATTTCAGGTTCTGGATCGAAATGGACGGAAAATGGAGGCGATCTATTTCGGAGAGGTACAGGAGTGTATGGAGTATCTGCAGGGAAAAGAAGAGGTGGCGCTGACATTTTATCCGTCGGTCAATGAATACAGAGGAAACAAAAGCATACAGATTACAGTGGTAAATTATCAATAATGATGATATACTAATCCATATGGAATTTTACGATAAAAAGAAAAGGGGGATTTGATATGGCAGGTACGCTGGAATATGAACTTCTGAATAAAAATCTGGAAATGGTGGATGGCCATGCCGTGAAAGCACCTGAAGATTATCAAAACCCTGAGCAGTTATATGAAGCGTTGATTGCAAGGGTAAGAAAGTATCATCCATCCGCAGATATTTCTCTCATCGAGAAGGCGTATAAGCTTTCCAGAGAGGCACATAAAGAGCAGGTCCGCAAGTCCGGAGAGCCTTATATCATTCATCCGCTCTGGGTGGGGATCATTCTGGCGGATCTGGAGATGGATAAGGAGACGATCGTGGCAGGAATGCTCCATGATACGGTTGAAGATACAGAGATGACAGTGGAGGATATTACAAGAGAGTTTGGCGAAGAGGTAGCGCTGCTTGTAGATGGAGTCACAAAGCTGGGCCAGTTGTCTTATTCTAAGGATAAATTGGAAGTGCAGGCAGAAAACCTGCGCAAGATGTTTCTTGCCATGGCAAAAGATATCCGTGTGATCATTATCAAGCTGGCAGACCGCCTGCACAATATGAGAACGCTGGAGTTTATGGTTCCGGCAAAACAGAAGGAAAAAGCCAGAGAGACGATGGATATCTACGCTCCGATCGCGCAGAGGCTGGGTATTTCCAAAATCAAGACAGAGCTGGATGATCTTTCTTTAAAATATTATCAGCCGGAAGTGTATTTCCAGCTGGTAAAGGATTTAAATGAGAGAAAGACAGAGCGGGAAGAGTTTGTGCAGCAGATCGTGGCAGAGGTCTCTCACCATATGGAGAATGCCCATATTCAGGCAAAGGTATATGGAAGAGTGAAGCATTTCTTCAGTATTTACAAAAAGATGGTCAATCAGAATAAGACTCTGGATCAGGTGTATGATCTGTTTGCCGTGCGCATTATCGTAGATTCGGTCAAAGACTGTTATGCGGCGTTGGGTGTGATCCATGAGATGTATACACCGATTCCGGGGCGATTCAAAGACTATATCGCCATGCCGAAAGCGAATATGTACCAGTCTTTGCATACGACTCTGATGGGGCCGGCAGGACAGCCGTTTGAAATTCAGATCCGTACAGAGGAGATGCACAAGACGGCAGAGTACGGTATTGCGGCCCATTGGAAATATAAGGAGAGCGGCGGTTCGGCTAAGAATAATAAGAGCCGTGAGGAAGAAAAGTTAAGCTGGCTTCGGCAGATTCTGGAGTGGCAGAGGGATATGTCGGACAACAGAGAGTTTTTGAGTCTCTTAAAAGGCGATCTGGATCTGTTTGCAGAAGATGTGTACTGTTTCACTCCGAACGGAGATGTGAAGAACCTGCCGAACGGTTCTACTCCGGTGGATTTTGCCTATGCAATCCACAGTGCAGTGGGCAACAAGATGGTAGGTGCACGTGTCAACGGCAAGCTGGTCAATATTGATTACAAAATCCAGAACGGAGACCGTATTGAGATTCTGACATCTCAGAATTCCAAAGGTCCGAGCCGGGACTGGCTGAGCATCGTAAAGAGCACACAGGCAAAGAATAAGATCAATCAGTGGTTTAAGCATGAGTTTAAAGAAGAGAATATTATTCGAGGAAAAGAGCTGATTGCCGCATACTTTAAATCCAAGTCGATCGCACAGGCGGATATCATGAAGCCAAAATATCTGCAGATCGTCCAGAGAAAGTATGGATTCCGGGATTGGGATGCAGTTCTGGCAGCAATCGGACACGGTGGACTAAAGGAAGGTCAGGTAGTCAACCGTCTGGTAGAAGAGTATGGAAAAGATCACAAAAAAGAGATTACGGATGCGACGATCCTGGAGAAGATTTCTGAGGCAAACAATCAGAAGGTGCATATTGCAAAATCAAAGAGCGGGATCGTGGTTAAGGGAATCGATGACATGGCGGTGCGCTTCTCCAAGTGCTGCAATCCGGTTCCGGGTGATGAAATCGTAGGATTTGTGACCAGAGGAAGAGGTATGACGATCCACCGTACAGATTGTGTGAATATGCTGCATCTGTCTGCTGTGGAGCGGGAGCGTCTGATCGATGCAGAGTGGGAGAATAATGCAGAGACGGAAGGCGGAGGTCAGTATCTGGCAGAGCTGAAGATGTATGCAAACGACAGGCAGGGACTGCTTCTGGATGTAACAAAGGTATTTACAGAAGAAAAGATCGATGTCAGATTTATGAATACACGAACCAGCAAAAAAGGAACCGCTACACTGGAAATGGGATTTATTGTAAAGGGCAGAGAACAGCTGAATCTTATCATAAAAAAACTGCGCAATGTAGAAGGAGTTCTGGATATTGAACGGACAGCGGGGTAGAGAAAAATGAGAATCAAAAAATTTGTGATCGGAATGGTCGGCACCAACTGTTATGTGGTGTACAATGAAAATACAAAAGAATGTTTTGTTGTGGATCCGGCGGCACCATCTGCGCCGCTTGTCGAATTTATCCAGACAGAAGGTCTTCAGTTGCAGGGAATCCTCCTGACACATGGTCATTTTGATCATATTATGGGAATTGACACACTGCGCAGAGAATGGTCAGTTCCTGTCTATGCCAGTGCACTGGAGCAGAAGGTTCTGACAGATGCCAATGTGAATCTGTCTGTTGCATATGGAGCGGGTTATGTGTTTGCGGACGCCAAGTTTCTGGAAGATGGGGCATCTCTCGCACTTGCAGGATATCAGATCCGTATGATCTCCACTCCGGGGCATACGGCGGGAGGATGCTGTTATTATATAGAAGAAGAGGAGGTTCTTTTCAGCGGAGATACACTGTTTGCAGGCTCTGTTGGAAGAACAGATTTTCCGACAGGCAGTATGAGTACACTGGTGCGTTCGGTAAAAGAGCGATTGCTGAGCCTTCCGGAAGATACACAGGTGTATCCGGGACATATGGAGGCAACAACGATCGGATTTGAAAAGGAGAATAATCCGTTTTTGTAAGAAAACGGAAGAGAAATATGATGATACAGATCAGCAGTAAAGATACGTTATATATGTATAATTTATATCATATTGTGAAGGCTTTTTTCCCGAATGAGGAGATCAGCCAGAATCTGGACGAAAAGCAGGAATCTCTGGTTTCAGTGAAACTGGAAGAGAATTCTTGCTTTTATGTTCCTGTTTCAGAAATTGCAGACTGTCCGGACCGCCAGGATGGAAAGAAGAAGGTGACAAAGATTGTCTATGACTGGCTGTCAAAAGTGACCGGACGGATACTTGCCTGGGGGATGCTGACAGGTGTCAGACCGACAAAGCTGGCTATGCAGAAACTGGAAGCCGGTATGAGCCGAAAAGAAGTCTGCACATTTTTAGAGCAGGAGTACGGAGTCAGTCACCAGAAGGCAGAACTTGGCATTGCGATTGCAGAGCGGGAAAAAGAGCTGCTTGGCAGACTGGACTATGAGCAGGGATTCAGTCTCTATGTAGGGATTCCGTTTTGTCCAAGCATCTGTTCGTACTGTTCTTTCAGTTCGTCCCCTCTGGCGGAGTGGAAAGACCGGGTAGATGATTATTTAAAGGCGCTCTGTCAGGAAATCCGGGCACTGGGAGAGCGGGCAGAAGAAAGAAAGCTTAATACGATCTATATCGGAGGAGGGACTCCGACAACACTGGAGGCAGAGCAGCTTTTTGAGCTTTTGGATACGATACAGAAGTCGTTTTCATTTGAGTATCTGCAGGAATTTACGATCGAGGCGGGAAGACCGGACAGCATTACAAGAGAAAAGCTGGAAGTGATGCGAAGATTTCCGGTGACCAGGATTTCTGTCAATCCCCAGACCATGCAGCAGAAAACACTGGATCTGGTGGGAAGAAAGCATACCGTTCAGGATGTAAAAGACATTTTTCATGCAGCCAGAGAGCTTGGATTTGACAATATCAACATGGATCTGATCGCAGGACTTCCGGGAGAGACGGCGGAGGATATGAGGGATACGCTTTGTCAGATTGAAGAGCTTTCGCCGGACAGTCTGACGGTTCATGCGCTGGCGATCAAGCGGGCGGCGAAGTTCGGCCAGGAGCAGCGCAAGATCGATCTGCATTCTGAGATCGAACAGATGGTAGAAGAGAGTGCAAGGGCGGCAGAACGCATGGGACTTGTGCCGTATTATCTGTACCGGCAGAAAAATATTGCGGGAAATTTTGAAAATGTTGGATATGCAAAGGTTGACAAAGCCGGAATATACAATATACTTATTATGGAAGAAAAACAGACGATCCTTGCAGCAGGGGCAGGTGCCTCCACAAAGATCGTGCTTCCGGAGAAGATCCGTCTGGACAATGGACGGGAGACGAATCTGATCCGCATAGAAAATGTGAAAAATATTACGGAGTATGAAAGCCGTATTGATGAGATGATAGAGAGAAAAGGAGAATGGTTATGGCGCTGAAAAAGAAACCGGTAACCGGAATGAAAGATATGATGCCGGCGGAGATGGAGATCCGCGATTATGTGATCGGACAGATCAAAGAGACATACCGTGCATTTGGGTTCTCATCCATTGAGACTCCATGTGTAGAGCACATTGAAAATCTCTGCAGCAAACAGGGCGGAGACAATGAAAAACTGATCTTCAAGATTTTAAAAAGAGGAGAAAAGCTGAAGATCGAAGAAGCAAAAGAAGAAAAAGATGTTGTGGACGGAGGTCTTCGTTACGATCTGACAGTACCGCTGTCCAGATATTATGCAAACAATGCAAATGAACTGCCGTCTCCGTTTAAAGCACTTCAGATGGGAAATGTCTGGAGAGCGGACAGACCGCAGAGAGGACGATTCCGTCAGTTTATGCAGTGTGATATCGATATTCTGGGAGAGCCAGGTAATCTGGCAGAGATCGAGCTGATCCTGGCAACGACGACGCTGCTTGGAAAACTGGATTTTAAAAACTTTACGATCCGTATCAATGACAGAAGAATCTTAAAAGCAATGGCAGCATACAGCGGATTTGCAGAGAGTGATTATGAAAATGTATTCATCATCCTGGACAAGATGGACAAGATCGGTCTGGATGGTGTGGCAGCAGAATTAGAGGAAAACGGATATGCAAAAGAGTCTGTGGAAAAATATTTGCAGTTATTCAAAGAGATTACGAATGACGTGGAAGGCGTACGTTACTGTAAAGAAAAACTGGAAGGCTTTCTTGCGGATGACGCGGCGGCTTCGCTCGAGATGATTATTACAAGTGTGGAAAGTGCAAAGGAAGCGGATTTTTGCATGAAATTTGATCCGACACTGGTTCGGGGAATGTCTTACTATACAGGGACGATCTTTGAGATTTCTATGGACGAGTTCGGCGGTTCGGTAGGCGGCGGTGGACGTTATGATGAAATGATCGGAAAATTCACCGGACAGAATACACCGGCAGTCGGATTTTCCATCGGATTTGAACGGATTGTCATGCTGCTTTTAGAACGAGGATATCAGGTACCGACAGCCGCACAGAAGAAAGCATTTCTGATCGACAAGAAGATGCCGAAGGAAGGCATGCTCAAGATCCTAAATCTGGCAAAAGCAGAGCGCGCACTTGGAAAACAGGTGATGATCGTCAACATGAAGAAAAATAAAAAGTTCCAGAAAGAACAGCTGATGGAACAGGGATATACAGAGATTGTAGACTGCTATGCTGACAATGTGGAGCAGTTGTAGAGAAGAAGGGAGAAACAGAGAAATGGCAGAATCAATGCAGGGACTCAAAAGAACACACCGATGCGGGGAACTGTCCAGTGCAAACATTGGAGAGAAAGTAACCGTCATGGGATGGGTACAGAAGAACAGAAATAAAGGCGGAATCGTATTTATGGATCTGCGTGACCGCTCCGGAATCCTTCAGATCGTATTTGAGGGAGAAGAACAGGCAGAGCTGATGGAAAAAGCTTCAAAATTAAGAAGTGAGTTTGTAGTTGCAGTTGTAGGAAATGTGGAGAAGAGAAGCGGTGCAGTCAATGAAAACCTGGCAACAGGAGAGATTGAAGTGCGTGCTGAAGAACTTCGCATCCTCTCAGAATCCGAGGTACCGCCGTTCCAGGTGGAAGAAAACAGCAAGACAAAGGAAGAGCTTCGTCTGAAATATCGTTATCTGGATTTAAGAAGACCGGATCTTCAGAGAAACCTGCGTATGAGAAGTCAGGTCACAACACTGGCACGTCAGTTTTTCGCAGAAGAAGGCTTCCTTGAGATCGAGACCCCGATCCTCGGAAAGACAACACCGGAAGGGGCAAGAGATTATCTGGTGCCTAGCCGTGTACATCCGGGAAGTTTTTACGGACTTCCACAGTCACCACAGCTTTACAAACAGCTTCTGATGTGTTCCGGATGTGACCGCTATATCCAGATCGCAAAATGTTTCCGTGACGAGGATCTTCGTGCAGACAGACAGCCGGAGTTTACCCAGATCGATATGGAGCTTTCCTTTGTGGATGTAGATGACGTGATCGAAGTCAACGAGCGTTTCCTTGCAAAACTGTTCAAGGAAGTTCTGGATGTGGATGTACAGCTTCCGATCCAGAGAATGACATGGCAGGAAGCGATGGACCGCTACGGTTCTGACAAACCGGATACCCGTTTCGGTATGGAACTGGTGAATGTGACAGAGACTGTGAAAGACAGTGAATTTGTTGTGTTCAAAGGGGCGATTGAGAACGGAGGAACAGTCCGTGGTATCAACGCAAAAGGACAGGGAGCAATGCCGCGTAAGAAGATTGACAAGCTGGTGGCATTTGCAAAAGATTTCGGTGCCAAGGGACTTGCTTATATTGCAATTCAGGAAGATGGAACCGTGAAATCCTCTTTCTCCAAATTTATGACAGAAGAAGAGATGAACAATCTGATTGCAGCAATGAACGGAGAAGCAGGAGATTTACTGCTCTTTGCGGCAGACAAGAACAAAGTTGTATGGGATGTTCTTGGAAATTTACGTCTGGAACTGGCAAAACAGATGGAACTTCTGGACAAGAATCAGTACAATTTCCTGTGGGTTACAGAATTCCCGCTGCTTGAGTGGAGCGATGAGCAGAATCGTTATCTGGCAATGCATCACCCATTCACGATGCCGATGGAAGAAGATCTGCAGTATATTGATTCCGAGCCGGGCAGAGTCCGTGCAAAAGCGTACGATATCGTCTTAAATGGAAATGAGATCGGTGGAGGAAGTGTAAGAATCTTCCAGAACGACGTACAGGAGAAGATGTTTGAGGTGCTTGGATTTACAAAAGAGCAGGCATATGAGCAGTTTGGCTTCCTTCTGGATGCATTCAAATACGGAGTACCGCCTCACGCAGGACTGGCATATGGTCTGGACAGAATGGTCATGCTGATGGCAAAAGAAGACAGTATCCGTGATGTGATGGCATTCCCGAAGATCAAAGACGCATCCTGCCTGATGACACAGGCTCCAAGTATGGCAGACAATAAACAGTTGGAAGAACTGGGACTGAAGTTGGATGCAAAAGATGTAAAAACAGAAGAATAATGTGAAGAAGTGTGCATTTTTTGAAAAATGGTGCATACAGAACGTGAATTATGGAGAGCTCTCAACTACACAAGTAGTAAGAGCTCTTTTTGTATTGCTTTTGATTTATCAAAGGAAACGGAGAGGGAACTCAAGCAGGGATTGAACTGGAAGTGGAAGAAATGCCGGGTTTTGAAAATATAAAAAAGACTGTAAATCTTTCGATCTACAGTCTCTTAAGAGCGATAGACGGGGTTCGAACCCGCGACCCCGACCTTGGCAAGGTCGTACTCTACCAGCTGAGCCACTATCGCGTTTGTTTTGTGTTCCCCTCGGAACAATATATACTATACTACAGGAGTTCTTATCTGTCAACAACTTTTTTGAAAAAAATTAATTTTTTTGAAATTTCTAATTGTATGTTCAAATCGTACTGTTTACACCAATCCCTGCCTGTATATTACAATATTCAAAAAGAGAATTATTCTCATCGACTTTTTTGCTATGATGTGTTAAAATCGAAAAGAATCATTCTTCAGTCCAAAAGAGGAGAATGAAATAGAGATCAAAAGGGATAAGGGAGCTAAGGAACAGGAGGAAAAGGTATGATGGCAGCAGCGATAGGAATGATAATTGTAGCATTGGCGCTTCTGATTTTTTGTGTTGCGGTAATGTGGAAAGTATTTTGTAAAGCAGGAGAACCCGGATGGGCGTCATTGATCCCGTTTTATAATTTGTATGTAATGACCAGGATAACCTGGGGGAGAGGATGGCTGTTTATTTTTGGATTCCTGCCGCTGGGGAATCTGATATTTGCAATTTTTACAATGATAAAACTGGCAAAAGTGTTTGGAAAGAAAGATGGATTTGCCTGTGGGCTGATTTTCTTAAGTATTGTTTTTCTTCCAATCCTTGCGTTTGGAAAGGCAGAGTATACAGGTCCGGATCCGGAGAAAAGTACAGGAGCGATCATAGCCAGTGCGATCACTGGCGGAATCGGTATCATTCTGTTGGTGCTTGAAGTGATAGCAGTTGTCGCACTGGGCCTGTTTGCGGTTTCAGATCAGACAGTACAACAGACACAGGATGCGGTGATTTCACAAGAAGTTCCGGAGGAAACACAGGAAGAACCAGATGTGAAAGAAGAGGAGGGCGTTCAGAGAGAATATGAGGGCACTCCGATTGAAGGATATGAGGATTTTGAGACAGTATCCCTGGATGGTTATCAATGGGTTACGGATGTCACATTGTTCAAGGCTGGGGAGAATACAGTTACGGAGTCCACAGCAACTTCCGCAAAAGATGGAATTGAGCTGAAAGCAGGTTTTACACTTCTGGCTGCGGATGAAACGATTGAGCAGAGAATTTCGGCAGAAGTGGAAAATATCCGAAAGACATTGGAAAGTCAGGCGGGAATCTATACGGATATTACTGTAGGTGAGATGGTAGCAGAAGACGGATTCGTGATGCAGCAGCTGATCTGCAATCAGATCGGGGCAGATGGAGTGGCTTATCCGTGTACTGAGATCATACAGGTTCAGTTGATGGAGGACCGGGAAATTCTGGTGAGCAGTGTATCTTTGAATACTTCTCAGGCAACAGAAAACACAGAGCGATTGTTTACACAGGCCTGTGAATTATATGGTATTGCCTTTCAATAAGGTCAGCTATAGATAGAAGCGGACAGAAGAATGTCCGCTTTACTTTTCGAAAAGATTTTGTTACTCTATAGAAACAGAAGTCTGTAGATGGAGCAAAGAAAAACAGTGGATTCAAAAACAGAGGTGAAGAGTATGGAAAATAAAAAGATCAAAGTGGCATTGCTGGGACTTGGAACAGTTGGAGGCGGAGTGTACAAATTGATCCAGAGGAGATCAGAAAGTATGATACACACAGTTGGCGCCGAGCTGGAAGTGGAAAAGATCCTGGTACACAGTCTGCATAAAAAAAGAGAAGGTGTGGATACAGAGCTTCTCACAACGGACTGGAAATCGATTGTAAACGATCCGGAGATTCAGATTGTGATCGAAGTGATGGGCGGGATCGAACCGGCAAAGTCCATGATCGAGGAAGCACTTGGAGCCGGAAAGCATGTGGTGACAGCCAATAAAGATCTGATGGCAGAACACGGAGGAGAGCTTTTGGACCTTGCGGCGGCACATGGCTGTGATCTGCTGTTTGAGGCATCGGTGGCAGGCGCCATTCCGATCATCCGTCCGCTCAAACAGTGTCTTGCCGGAAATGAGATCTCAGAAGTGATGGGGATCGTGAACGGAACGACAAACTATATTTTAACCAAGATGTTTGAAGAAAACATGAGTTTTGAAGCTGCACTTGCAAAAGCAACAGAGCTGGGATATGCAGAGGCAGATCCGACAGCGGATGTGGAAGGACTGGATGCCGGAAGAAAGGCCGCGATCCTTTCCTCCATTGCCTTTCATTCCAGAGTACAGTTTAAAGATGTTTATACAGAAGGAATCACAAAGATCACAGCAGAAGATATTGCCTATGCAAAAGAGTTTGACTGTGTGATCAAGCTGCTTGCAGTTGCGCACAATACGGACAAAGGGATTGAAGTGGGAGTGTATCCGGTGCTGCTTGGAAAAGAGCATCCCCTGTCGTCCGTGCGGGATTCGTTCAATGCTGTTTTTGTGCACGGAGATGCTGTGGATGATGCGATGTTTTACGGAAGAGGTGCCGGGGAGATGCCGACGGCAAGTGCTGTTGTCGGTGATGTGATTGATGTTGCCAGAAACCTGCAGTTTGGATGCAACGGAAGAATCAGCTGTACCTGCTATCAGGATCTGCCGGTGAAGCCGTTTGATGAAGTGAAAAATAAATTTTTCCTCAGAATGCAGGTGAAAAACGAACCGGGAGTTCTGGCGAAAGTGGCAAGTGTATTTGGCGGTCATAAGGTAAGTATCCGCAGAGTTGTGCAGAAGCATGTACAGGAAGAAGCGGCTGAACTGGTCATCAGTACAGAAAAAGTGAAAGAGTATCATATTAAGGATGCGCTGAGAGAGCTGCAGAAAATGGACAGCATTTCTGAAATCAGCAGTATGATCAGAGAATATTAGAAGGAGAAGATAAGATTGAGTTACGCAGATAAAGTATTTATAGAGATGTGCAGAGACATTATTGACAACGGAACGAGTACAGAGGGAGAAAAGGTACGCCCGGTATGGGAGGATGGAACCTCTGCGTACACCATCAAAAAATTTGGCGTTGTGAACCGTTATGACCTCTCAAAAGAGTTTCCGGCACTGACTCTGCGAAGGACAGGGATCAAGAGCTGTGTGGATGAGATGCTGTGGATCTGGCAGAAAAAGTCCAACAACATTCATGACTTAAACAGTCACATCTGGGACAGTTGGGCAGATGAGGACGGTTCCATCGGAAAAGCCTACGGCTATCAGATGCAGGTAAAGCATCAGTATAAAGAGGGAATGATGGATCAGGTCGATCGTGTGATCTATGATCTGAAGAACAATCCTTACAGCCGCCGGATCATGACGAATATCTATGTGCATCAGGATCTTCATGAGATGAATCTGTATCCGTGTGCATACAGCATGACATTTAATGTGACAAAAGAAAAGGACAGTGACAAACTGACATTAAATGGAATCCTGAATCAACGTTCTCAGGATGTACTGGCAGCAAATAACTGGAATGTGTGTCAGTATGCGGTGCTGCTTCATATGCTGGCACAGGTGTGTGATATGAAGGTCGGAGAGTTTGTTCATGTGATCGCAGATGCGCATATTTATGACAGACATATCCCGATGATCGAGGAACTGATCAAAAGAGAACCGCTTCCGGCACCGAAATTCTGGCTGAATCCAGAGGTAAAGGATTTCTATGAATTTACACCGGATGATGTACGGCTGGATGGATATGAGACACATCCTCAGATCAAGAATATCCCAATCGCGGTATAGGAGTTGTGCAAAAAAAGGAGGAAATGAATATGAACGCAATTGTAGCAGCCGATAAAAACTGGGCAATCGGATATAAAAACAAACTTCTGGTCAGCATTCCGGCAGATATGAAGTTTTTCCGTCAGATGACAGGTGGAAAGGTAGTTGTGATGGGAAGAAAGACGCTGGAAAGCTTTCCGAACGGTCTGCCGCTGAAGAACCGCACCAATATTGTGCTGACAGGGAATCCCAATTATCATGTGAAAGATGCAGTGATCGTGCATACAACAGAAGAATTGCTGGAAGAACTGAAAAAATATGATGAGGAAGAAATCTTTGTGATCGGCGGAGAAAGTATTTACCGGATGATGCTTCCTTATTGCAGCAAAGTATATGTAACAAAGATCGACCATGCATATCAGGCAGATACGTATTTCCCGAATCTGGATCAGCTGGAAGACTGGGAAATGACAGAAGTCAGTGAAGAGCATACTTGTTTTGATCTGGAGTATGTATTTTCGACTTACGAGCGCCGACAGTGAAGGCAGGCATATCATGAAATTTAGAAAAACATACAAGAGAAAACAGGCGGCAGTGCTGCTGAGTGTGTTTCTTTTGGTGACAAGTGTGGCCGGATGTCAGAGAGTGGGGGCTGTGAAAGAGACCGGCGAAGAGAAAGTAAATGTCGTGACAACCATTTTTCCACAGTATGATTTTGTACGTCAGATCGCAGGGGATAATGTAGAAGTATCGATGCTTTTAAAGCCGGGAGAAGAGACACACTCCTATGAGCCGACACCGCAGGACATTCTGAAGATCCAGAATTGTGATCTGTTTATTTATGTGGGCGGTGAGAACGATGAATGGGTGGAGGATATTCTGGACTCCATCGATACAGAACATATCAGACTACTTCGCCTGATCGACTGCGTGGATACGGTAAATGAAGAACACGTAGAAGGGATGAAAGAAGAACGTGGTCATGAACATGAAGAAGAGGAAGAGCACGAGCATGAGCACGGGGAAGAGGAGCACGAAACACATGAGACGCTGACCCCGGATGAACATGTATGGACGTCTCCAAAGAATGCCATTGCAATTGTGGAGCAGATTGCAGATGTTCTGGGTGAGCTGGATCCGGAGCAGACGGCAGTTTATGAAGAGAACGAAAAAGCGTATGTGAGTCTTTTAGAAGAGCTGGATGATGAGTTTCGTGAGGTGGTAAGTTCGGCCAAACGCGATGTGCTGCTTTTTGGAGACCGTTTTCCGTTCCGGTATTTTGCAGATGAATACGGTCTGAAATACTATGCGGCATTTCCGGGCTGCGCATCCGATACGGAGCCAAGTGCGGCAACGATGGCATTTCTGATCAACAAAGCAAAGGAAGAACAGATTCCGGTGATCTTAAAGATGGAGCTGAGTAATGAGAATATTGCAAATGCCATTGCCGAGACGACACATGCGAAAGTGAAGACGTTTTACAGTTGTCATAATCTGACTGCAAAGGAATTTGCAGACGGGGAGACTTATCTGAGCATGATGAAAAAGAATGTAGAAACATTAAAGGAGGCTTTGAACTGATGGCATTGATAAAATGTGATGGAATTTCGATCGCATATGAGGGACAGACGGTTGTTCGGGATCTGTCTTTTTGGATCGAGCAGGGAGATTATCTCTGCATTGTGGGAGAGAATGGTTCCGGAAAGAGTACGCTGGTAAAAAGTCTTCTTGGATTAAAACCGCCCTTTAAAGGGCAGATTCTGCTGGGAGACGGATTGAAGCAAGACGAAATCGGGTATCTTCCCCAGCAGACGGTCGTGCAGAAAGATTTTCCGGCAAGCGTCTATGAGGTGGTACTTTCCGGCAGACTCAACAGCAGAGGCTGGCGGCCGTTTTTTAGTGCCGCGGGTAAAAAAATATCATGAGAGAATATGGAGCTTTTAGGAATCCGGGAAATGGAACACCAGTGCTTCCGGGATCTTTCCGGCGGACAGAAACAGAGGGTGCTGCTGGCGAGAGCGCTGTGTGCCACAAAGAAGCTCCTGTTGTTAGACGAGCCCGTGACAGGACTGGATCCGCTGGTGACTGCAGAGTTTTACCAGTTGATTGAAAAAATCAATAAGGAGGCTAAAATTGCAGTTGTCATGGTGTCTCATGATATCGAAAGTACGATACAGTATGCAAGCCATATCCTGCATTTGCAGGAGAGCGCCCTGTTTTACGGAACTGCGCAGGAATATCAAAACAGTGCAGTCGGCAAGAGATTTCTGGGAGGTGAGGGAAATGCTTGATACATTTATGGAAATGATGTCCTATCCATTTATGGTACGGGCGTTTCTGGTGGGTTCCCTGGTGGCATTGTGTTCGGCACTTCTGGGAGTCAGTCTGGTACTGAAACGCTATTCGATGATCGGAGACGGGCTTTCTCATGTTGGATTCGGGGCACTGGCCATCGCGGCTGCGCTGAACATGGCGCCTTTGGCGGTTGCAATTCCGGTGGTCGTGGTGGCTGCGGTTCTGCTTCTTCGCATCAGCGGCAGCAGCAAGATCAAAGGAGATGCGGCAATTGCACTGATTTCTACGGGAGCACTGGCGATCGGGATTATGGTGATTTCGATGACGACAGGAATGAACACTGATGTTTATAACTATATGTTCGGAAGTATCCTTGCCATGAGTGGTGAGGATGTGCAGTCCAGTATTCTTCTGTCGGCTGCAGTGCTGATTTTATATCTGTTTTTCTATAATAAGATTTTTGCGATCACCTTTGATGAGACTTTCGCCCGGGCAACAGGAGTCCGTGCAAATCTGTATAATACTCTGATTGCGGTGCTGACGGCAGTTACGATCGTGTTGGGAATGCGGATGATGGGAGCGCTTCTGATCTCCAGTCTGATCATTTTTCCGGCGCTGACTTCCATGCGGGTGTTTAAGACCTTTAAGGGTGTGATTCTGAATTCAGCGATTCTATCGGTTGTATGCCTGATTCTGGGAGTGACGATTTCCTATGTGTATGCAACACCGGCAGGTGCGAGTGTAGTTGTGGTCAATATGGCAATGCTGGCTGTCTACAGTGTGATCGGAGCCCTGAAAAACAGAAACAACGGGAAGTAAATGCGAATTGGATTAAAAAAGATCAAGAAAAGGAAATTGACAAAGATAAAAATACACCGTATAATGAGGATAAATTTCAGCAGCGAAAGCCTCTGAAATTCAGTGTATGAGGAATTTTATTCGCCCTGAGCTTTTTGACAGCTTGGGGCGTTTTGCATAAGGAGGGTGTGAAAGGTGAGGCAGATTTCAGGAAACAAATTATTTGTAAAAGCATTAAAAGAAGAAGACGTAGAAGTATTGTTCGGATATCCGGGCGCGTGTACGATCGATATCAGCGATGAGCTGTATAAGCAGAGCGGGATTGATGTGATCCTTCCGAGACACGAGCAGGCACTGGTGCATGAAGCGGATGCGTATGCGAGGACAACGGGGAAAGTCGGCGTCTGTCTGGTGACCAGCGGACCGGGAGCGACCAATCTGGTGACAGGACTTGCGACTGCCAATTATGACAGTGTTCCGCTGGTCTGTTTTACCGGACAGGTGGCGAGACATCTGATCGGAAATGATGCATTTCAGGAAGTGGATATTGTGGGGATCACACGGAGCATCACCAAGTATGGTGTGACGGTCACGAAGCGGGAAGATCTTGGACGGATCATCAAGGAGGCATTTTATATCGCAAGAACGGGAAGGCCGGGACCGGTTCTGATCGATCTTCCGAAAGATGTGATGGCGGAGCTTGGCAGTGCACAGTATCCGAAAGAGGTGAATATCAGAGGATATAAGCCGAATACCAGTGTACATATCGGACAGCTGAAAAGAGCGATCAAGATGCTTCACAAGGCAAAACGACCGCTGTTTCTGGCAGGCGGAGGGGTGAATATTGCGCGCGCCAGTGCATTGTTTACAGAAGTGGTGGAAAAAACACAGGTGCCGGTAGTGACAACGATCATGGGGCGAGGCGCCATTGCGACAAATCATCCGCTGTTTATCGGAAATCTGGGGATGCACGGCGCTTATGCAGCCAATATGGCAGTCAGCGGCTGTGATCTGCTGTTTTCCATCGGGACGCGCTTTAATGACCGGATCACGGGAAAACTGCATGAATTTGCGCCTCATGCACAAATTGTCCATATTGATATCGATACGGCATCGATTTCCAGAAATATTCATGTGGATATTCCAATCGTAGCAGATGCCAAAGAAGCGCTTACGAAGATGACGGAGTATGTGGAAGAGTGCGAGACAAAAAAATGGCTTGCGCAGATCGCGGCATGGAAAGAGGAGCATCCGCTTCGGATGAAACGGCATGCATTGATGAGCCCTCTGGATATTATTGAAGAGATGAACCGTCAGTTTGACGATGCAATCATCACGACAGATGTCGGTCAGCATATGATGCTGGTGTCTCAGTATGCGGAGATTACAGAAAAGAAGCAGCTTGTCATGTCCGGAGGACTGGGGACGATGGGATATGGATTCCCGGCGGCGATCGGAGCACAGATCGGTAATCCGGAGAAACGAGTGATCGCAGTTTCCGGGGATGGCGGTATGCAGATGAATATTCAGGAGTTTGCAACGGCAGTTCTGGAGGAGACACCGGTCATCGCCTGTGTATTTAACAATACATATCTGGGGATGGTGCGTCAGTGGCAGAAGCTGTTTTACGGAAAACGCTATGGGATGACCAATCTGCGCGCAGGAGCGCTTTCGAGACGGACAGATGGAGCCGAATTTCCGGAGTATACGCCGGATTTTGTAAAACTGGCAGAAAGCTATGGGGCAAAAGGAATCCGTGTGACAAAAACAGAAGAGATCTCGGCAGCATTTGAAGAGGCAAAGAAAAATACAAAAACTCCGACCCTGATTGAATTTATCATTGATCCGGAAGAGATGGTATATCCGATGATCAAGCCGGGCGGAACACTGGAAGATATGATTATGGATTGTTAGGAGGAAGACGGACGATGGCAGATAAAAGTATGAAAAAAAGATGGATTTCTCTGTATGTGGAAAATCAGGTGGGAGTGCTTTCTAAGATTTCCGGTCTGTTTTCCGGAAAATCCTACAACTTGGACAGTCTGACAGTAGGAACCACAGAAGATCCGACGGTATCCCGAATGACAATCGCCACAGTCAGTGATGATGAGACATTTGAGCAGATCAAAAAGCAGCTCAATCGAATGGTAGAAGTGATCAAGGTCATCGATTTTACAGATATTTTTGTGCGGATGAAAGAAATCCTTTATATCAAAGTCCGGAAGTGTACACTGGATCAGAAAGTGGAGCTGCATCAGATCGCAGAGACATTTAAAGGAAAAGTGATCGACTGTGACAGAGACAGCCTGCTTCTGGAATTTGTACAGACCGGGACGAAAAACGACGCAGTGGTGAAGCTGATAAAAGAAGAATTCAAAAGTATTGAAGTCGTCAGAGGCGGAAGTGTCGGGATTGAATCCATCAGTATGATGGAACGATAAAAAACAGAGCGCACTCTTGATTTTTGAGCGTGAGAGTATTATAATTGCAACAAACAAGTTGCAAATACGTTCGATTGAGGAATGGAGGAGTTTTTGATGGAGAAGAAACAGATCGATTGGGAGAATCTCGGATTTGGTTATGTACAGACTGAACAGAGATATGTTTCCAATTATAAAGACGGAAAATGGGATGAGGGAGGACTGACAGAAGACGCCGGTGTGGTACTCAATGAATGTGCCGGAGTCCTGCAGTATGCACAGACTGTATTTGAAGGAATGAAAGCTTATACGACAGAAGACGGTAAGATCGTTGTATTCAGACCGGATCTCAATGCTGCCCGGATGGCAGATTCTGCGAGACGTTTGGAGATGCCGGTATTTCCGGAAGAACGTTTTCTGGAGGCAGTCAAAGAAGTGGTAAAAGCCAATGCAGCGTATGTGCCTCCGTATGGTTCCGGGGCAACACTTTATATTCGCCCATACATGTTTGGAAGCAATCCGGTCATCGGAGTCAAGCCGGCAGATGAGTATCAGTTCCGGGTGTTTGTGACACCTGTCGGACCGTACTTTAAAGGCGGAGTAAAACCATTGACGTTATGTGTATCTGATTTTGACCGTGCGGCGCCGCATGGAACAGGACATATCAAAGCCGGACTGAATTATGCAATGAGTCTTCATGCGATCGTGACAGCACATGCGAACGGCTATGATGAAAACATGTATTTAGATTCGGCAACAAGAACGAAAGTTGAGGAGACAGGCGGGGCAAACTTTATTTTCGTGACAAAAGACAATAAAGTGGTGACACCGCATTCTGATACGATTCTGCCGTCTATCACAAGACGTTCTCTGTTATATGTGGCAGAGCATTATCTTGGTCTGGAAGTGGAAGAGCGGGATGTGTATCTGGATGAAGTGAAAGAGTTTGCAGAGTGCGGACTGTGTGGAACAGCGGCGGTCATCTCTCCGGTCGGAAAGATCGTGGATCACGGAAAAGAGATCTGCTTCCCGAGCGGAATGGAAAAGATGGGACCGACCATTCAGAAATTGTATGACACACTGACAGGAATCCAGATGGGGCAGATTGAAGCACCCAAAGGATGGATTCAGGTGATCGAGTAAGGCAGTATAAAATACGTCTTTTACAGTAAAACTGTAAGAGACGTATTTTTTGAGTTTGTTGATGGTTTCTTTTCTTATCAGATGTTGGAAGAAGATCTCCATTGTGATTATGAAGGAAAAGGGCTATAATTGAATTTATGCAGAGAAGGGAGGCTAGGGTATGGCACGAAGAGTATCAATTGGATATCAGGAATTTGAGGATATTATTATAAACGATTTGTTTTATGTAGATAAAACACAATTTATAAAAGAGTGGTGGGAGAGAAGAAATCGTGTTACTTTAATTACCCGGCCGCGCCGCTTCGGAAAAACACTGACAATGAATTAGATGAATACGATACGCCAATGCAGGAAGCATGGTTTTGCTTTTTGCGGAAAGCAGGTTCTGATAGGGAGATAACGAAAAGATGCTTTAAAAACAGGCGGAAGAATTTCTCAAATTTCTGAACTTAAGTTGATATCCGACCGAAAATAGTGGTAAGATAGAGTTAAAATCAAAAGAGGAGGTTTTGAATCATGTCAGAAAACAAATATGCAGGAACACAGACAGAGAAAAACTTAGAGGCAGCTTTTGCAGGAGAATCACAGGCAAGAAACAAGTATACATATTTTGCTTCTGTTGCCAAAAAGGAAGGATATGAGCAGATTGCAGATCTGTTTCTGAAGACGGCAAACAATGAGAAAGAACATGCAAAAATGTGGTTTAAAGAACTTCAGGGAATCGGCGATACGGCACAGAATCTGGCAGCGGCAGCAGATGGAGAGAATTACGAGTGGACAGATATGTATGACGGATTTGCAAAAACAGCAGAGGAAGAAGGATTTCCGGAGCTGGCTGCAAGATTTCGTCTGGTAGCAGCGATTGAGAGACATCATGAGGAACGGTATCGTGCACTCTTAAAGAATGTGGAGACGGCAGAAGTATTTGCCAAAAGTGAAGTAAAGGTATGGGAATGCCGCAATTGTGGCCACATTGTAGTCGGAACAAAAGCACCGGAAATTTGTCCGACCTGCAATCACCCGCAGAGCTATTTTGAGGTTCACGCAGAAAACTACTAAAATGAAAAACGTACATCCAGAAGGAGAGTTATCCTTACAGGATGTACGTTTTTTATGCTCTTAAATAGTGCGCATAAATTCCGTTTTTTTCGATCAGTTCTTCGTGAGTCCCCCGCTCTGCGATTCCATTGTCAGCAATGACAAGAATCTCGTCTGCTCCCTGGATCGTGGAGAGTCGGTGTGCGATCGTGATGGTTGTTCTGTTTTTAGCGAGAACTTCCAGACTCTGCTGAATCCAGCGTTCACTTTCGTTGTCCAGTGCGCTGGTGGCCTCATCAAGGATCAGGATCGGCGGATTTTTCAGGAACACGCGGGCAATGGAGATCCGCTGTTTCTGACCGCCGGAAAGACGGGTTCCGCGTTCTCCCACAAAGGTGTCATAGCCATCCGGCAGACTTTCGATGAAATCGTGAATATTTGCTTTTCTGGCAGCATCGACGATCTCATCCATAGAGGCATTCGGTTTTCCGTAGGCGATATTTTCCTTGATTGTGCCGCAGAATAAATAGACATCCTGCTGTACGATTCCAATCTGGTTTCGCAGGCTCTCTAATGTCAGATCACGGATATCTTTGCCGTCGATCGTAATGCGTCCGCTGCTCACATCATAAAATCTTGGCAGAAGGGAGCAGATTGTAGTTTTTCCGCTTCCTGACGGACCGGCAAGGGCAATGGATTTTCCTGCCGGAATCTGGAAGGAAACGTTGGATAATACCAGGGTATCGTCATCACTGTAGTGGAAGGATACATCCTCGAAGGAAACCAGTCCGCGGACGTCTTTGAGTGGCTTTGCATCCGGGGAATCCTGGATTTCCGGCTCTGTCTCCATCACGGCAAGGAACCGTTTGAATCCGGAGAAGCCTTTCTGAATCATTTCCGTAAGCTCCACCAGAATCTGAATCGGGCTGATGAAAATTCCGATATACAGTGCATACATGGCAAGATCTGTCGCCTGCATTTCTCCTTTTGCGATCAGGTAGCCGCCGAATACCAGTGTGACAAGATACATCATTCCCTGGAAAAACAGGTTATAGCCCATAAAACTGCCCATGCATTTGTAGTTGGCATCCTTGGAGAGCAGAAAATTGTGATTGCTCTTGCGGAATTTTTCTTTTTCCACATCCTCGTTTGCGAAAGACTGAACCACGCGGATTCCGGCGAGGGTGTCCTGCAGACGGGAATTGACATCTCCGATTTTCTTCCGGTTTTCCATAAAGGTAGACTGCATTCGTCGGTTCTGGCTCATAGAAAATGCAAACATGCAAAACACCAGAAACAGAAGTGGAATTGCCAGCTTCCAGTTGATCAGGAAGAGGAAGATGAACGATCCGATGATCTTGATCACGGAAATAAACAGATTCTCCGGTCCATGATGCGCAAATTCTGCAATATCAAACAAGTCAGAGACAAGTTTGCTCATCATCTGTCCGGAGTTGTTCTGATCATAATAAGAAAAAGAAAGTTTTTCATAGTGGTCAAAAAGCTGCTGACGCATATCCCGTTCCATATAAGCGCCCATCATATGTCCCTGATAGCTGACATAATATTTGCACAGGCTCTGGATCAGGTACATGATCAGAAGACCGGCTGCAATGGGAAGCAGTGCGCTTAAAATAGAGGAACTGCTTTTCGTAAACAAGGTATTGGTACAGGTACGCAGGATCTGAGGATATGCCAGATCGATTAGACTGATGATCGTAGCACAGATCAGATCCAGAAAGAAAACGGCTTTATATGGACCGTAGTAATGGATAAATTTTTTCAGTGTGTGCATAAATGTCCCCTCTTTCTATCTGTATGCTGATGGACCGCTTCGATGTCCATACGAAATCATAGTATCATAATTAAAAATGAGACACAAGCCGTATCCTGGAAAAAGCAATTGACAGAAAGAAAAAGATATGCTATGCTGTCAAAGCTAAAAAAATAGGTCATGTACAAAGCCATGTGGTTTTTCTGTTTCAGAATAAACAGAAACACATGGCTTTTTTTGAGGAATGGAGGGTATTATGGAAACAAACAAGATGGAGACAAGGGACATTTTTCCGCTTTTGATGAGCATGTCTCTGCCGATGGTATTGTCCATGCTGGTGCAGTCTCTTTATAACATTATTGACAGTATTTATGTATCGTATCTGGGAACAGGGGCTCTCACGGCAGTGTCACTGGCATTCCCGCTGCAGAATATCGTGCTGTCTGTGGCAGTCGGAATTGGTGTCGGGATTGCTTCCGTCTTATCGATCAGTCTGGGAAAAAAGGATCAGAAACGGGCAAATGAGGCTGCTACAATGGGGATGGCACTTACGCTGATCCATTGTGTACTGTTTGTGATCCTGGGCCTTGTGATCACAGAACCATTTATCGGATTATTTACAAAGGAACCCGAGGTCATGAAACAGGCATGTGACTATACGTATATTGTTCTTTGCTTTTCGTTTGGTTCTCTGCTTCAGATCGCGATGGAAAAAATCTATCAGGGCATCGGAGCAATGAAAACGACAATGATACTTCTGGGAGCAGGTGCAATGATTAATATTATCCTGGATCCGATCCTGATCTTCGGCCTTCTTGGATTTCCTGAAATGGGAGTAAAAGGGGCGGCAGTGGCAACTGTGATCGGGCAGATCAGCGCATTTCTTCTATATATTGTTGTTTATCTGCGAAAAAATCCGGGTGTTACGATTCATCCCAAATATCTGCATCTGGACTGGCGGCTGATCCGTCAGATATATTCGGTCGGAATCCCGTCTTCTCTGATGATGACGATGCCGTCTGTTCTGGTGGGCGGATTAAATGGAATCCTGGCTGCATTTTCGGATACGTATGTAGCAGTACTTGGAATTTATTTCAAACTTCAGACATTTATTTATATGCCGGCGAATGGAATTGTACAGGGAATGCGGCCGATTATCGGATATAACTACGGAGCCGGATCAAAGAAACGGGTGCGGGATACGATACGCTACAGTCTGATTTCTGCGGCAGTACTGATGCTGGTGGGAACGGTTGTTTCTCTGGCAATTCCGGACATCATTCTGAGTATGTTCCAGGCAGATGCAGAGCTGATGCGTGCAGGAATGGAGGCACTGCGATTGATTTCGCTTGGATTTTTGGTGTCGTCAGCAGGTGTGATCTTTTCCGGTGTGTTTGAAGCGCTGGGACGGGGCGGAGATTCTCTGATCATTTCACTTTTGCGCCAGCTGGTCATTATCCTTCCGCTTGGATATCTTTTGTCACGAACAATGGGAGCGGCGGGAATCTGGATCAGTTTTCCGGTGGCGGAACTGGTTTCAGCCGTGATTGCCTGCCTGTTGTTAAAAAGAATGGAAGGTGGAATATACTTTCCGTTTGATAAAAAAGAGATAATCAACAGAAAATAAGTGGCTTGTTGTTAAAAATGAGTAAAATTTCTGACCAAAATTCATCTTTTTTTGCAATAGCCCAAATGGTTCTTTTTATGATACAATACACTACTATGGACAGAGTGTTTATTAAAGGAGGCTGAAGATGAAGCGCGCATTTCAGATTTTAAAAAGGGATATGAGACGGCTGGCTCACAATCCAATCGCAATGATCGTTGTGGCCGGCGTCTGTCTGCTCCCATCGCTGTACGCATGGTTTAATATTGCTGCGAATATGGATCCCTATGGAAATACGGGAGCAGTTCAGATCGCGGTGGCGAATCTGGATAAAGGAACAGAAAATGAACTTACCGGTTCGCTCAATGCAGGTGAGGAGATTGTAGATCAGTTGAAGGAGAATCATGATCTGGGCTGGAAGTTTGTGAAAAAAGAAGAGGCTGTAGACGGGGTGAAATCCGGCAAGTATTATGCTGCGATCGTGATTCCGGAAGATTTCAGTGAATCCCTGACCAGTGTACTGACGGGAACGATTGAACAGCCTAAATTTACTTATTATCTGAATGAGAAGAAAAATGCGATCGCACCGAAAATTACGGACAGTGGGGCGACAGCGGTGCAGAGTCAGGTCAATGAGGCATTTGTATCTGCTGCATCAGAAGCAGTTTCAGAAATTTTTAAAGATTCGATTGCAGATGCAGCGGGCAATCTGGATTCGCTGCAGGAAAATGTAGTTTCAGATATTCAGAAGGTATCTGACAATATCGCAAGTTATCAGCAGATACTGTCTGAGTTCCAGGCAACCTTTCAGGACAGTGATGCGCAGATCAAAGAGGTGCAGTCTGCCATGGATCAGGTGAAAAGCGCTGCTTCCTCAGGGGCTGCTGCTCTGGATGCAGGGGCTTTTGCACTTCAGGCAGGAAGAAACAGTGTCTCATCATTTTCTTCTGCACTATCTGGAACGCTGACGGATGGGGAGAATCTTCTGTCCGACATCGGGAATTCCGCAGGGGCAGATTTGGGAAGTCTGAATGAAAGGATTCAGTCAGTCAATGGAAAAGTGGACAGTGCCATGTCTTCCATCAACAGTGTGATCCAGCTGAATGAAAAGATCATTGATCTGCTTTCACAGCTGGACAGTGCCATACCAGGCAGTCCGGCATCAGATCTGATCGCACAGCTGCAGGCAGAGAACCAGAGACATCAGGAGCTTTTGAATAGTCTGCAGGCAGGAAATGCGGGAATCGGCAATGCGGCTCAGACGGCAACGGATACAGCACAGCAGATTGGCAGTCTGGTAAAGGAAAATCAGCAGCAGCTTCGTGGAATCAAAGGCAGCTTTGAGCAGAATGTACTTCCAGGGCTGAACACATCTCTGGATTCTTTCGGACAGCTTTCCGGAAAACTCTCCGGTGTGTTAAGCGGAGTGGATCCACTGGTGGATCAGACGAAAGGAATTCTTGACAATCTCAATACAAGCCTGAATGACTCCAAGACGGCACTTGAGAGTACAGGAAATGCGCTTCAGAAAGTACAGGAAAAACTGAATTCAGTAACAGCAGATCTGAATGCGCTCAGAAGTTCCCAGTCCTATCAGGATTTTCTGAATCTGACAGGATTGGATTCGGAAGCAGTTTCGGAGTTTATGTCTGCACCGGTAGCTCTGAAAACAGAGTCCTTTTATCCGGTGAAAAATTATGGAAGCGCCATGACTCCGTTCTATACAAACCTTGCCATCTGGGTAGGGGGGATTGTGTTGATCGCAATTTTCAAACTGGAGTCTGATAAAGATGAAGTCGTGCCGAAGTTTACAGCAGTTCAGTCTTATTTCGGAAGATGGATGCTATATGTGGTGATGGGACTGATACAGTCGCTGATCATCTGTGTGGGAGATCTGCTATTGTTAGGAGTCCAGTGCAAGTCACCTGCGGCATTTATTTTTGCAGGATTGTTCACTTCCTTTGTATATGTGAATATTATTTATGCGCTTTCTATTACATTCAAACACATTGGAAAGGCAGTCAGTGTAATTCTGGTCATCATTCAGATTCCGGGTTCTGCAGGAACCTATCCGATCGAGATGACACCGGCGTTTTTCCAGAAGCTGCATCCGCTGCTTCCTTTTACATACGGAATCAATGCGATGAGAGAAGCGGTAGCAGGAATATATGGATTCCATTATGCAGAGAATTTGTTGTGTCTTGCAGTGTATGTTCCGATTGCGCTTTTGATCGGAGTTGTCGTACGTCCATGGCTTTTGAATCTGAACCATATGTTTGACCAGAAACTGGGAGAGACTGAGCTGATGATCTGTGAGGAGGAAGGTCTGACAAAAGAGAGATTCCGTATGACAGCAGTTGTGAGTGCGCTGGCAGACAAGAAAACATTCCGGGAAGAGATGTACCAGAGGGCAGAACGGTTTGAGAGAAATTATAAGAAACGGATCCGCAGAGGATTTGCGGCGATCTTGATCATTCCGCTGATCTTTTTGATCCTGATGTTCAGTATCAGTTCCAAAATGGTATTTCTGGTGTTGTGGATCACATCGATCATTGTGATCGCGCTTTATCTGATCTGCGTGGAATATCTCCATGAAAGTCTGAAACGGAGACTGAAGGTGAGTCGGATGTCTCAGGAGGAATTGTTAGAGACACTGAGAAAACGGAAAGAACAAGAGGAGGAAGAAGCATGAAGAAGATAGGGCAAGTTTTTCTTTATGATATTTCACATATCAAAAAAAATGTGATCGCAATGATCGTAGTGCTCGGCTTGTGCGTTGTTCCGTCTCTTTATGCATGGTTCAATATTGCTGCAAGCTGGGATCCATATTCCAATACAAATGGTCTGAAGGTGGCGGTTGCAAATACGGATGAAGGGTATGAAGGAGAAATCCTTCCTCTCCAGATCAATATCGGAGATACTGTAATCTCAAGTCTCAGAGAAAATGACCAGCTGGACTGGACGTTTACAGGGAAAAAGGATGCAGTAGAAGGTGTCAAATCGGGAAAATACTATGCCGCGATCGTAATTCCGAAAAGTTTCAGTCAGGATATGATGAGCCTGTTTTCGGAGGAGATGACACATTCCGATATTATATATTATATCAATGAAAAAGAAAATGCCATTGCTCCAAAAGTGACTGACAAGGGAGCAAGTGCCGTACAGCAGCAGATCGATGAGATTTTTGTAAAAACAGCGGCGCAGGTGGGACTGGATCTTCTGGATACAATCTCAGAAGTGACCAGCAGTGACGGCGCACAGGCAGCAGCACAGAATCTGACAGAAAATATCCGGAAGATCGGAGCGGATCTGGATTCAACAGCCGGTACGGTGAAGGCGTTTTCGAACCTGACGGTTTCCATGCAGCAGATGCTGGATGCCACTGCAGATATTTTAAATAAAGCGGGGCAGAATACGGAAACAAATCTGTCACTTCTGAATGAGACCGGAAATTCTGTTGACTCATTAAGAAGCGCAGTGTCGGGAACAACAGAGAGTGTCAATCAGGTACTGGCACAGGGAAGTCAGTGCTATGATGCCATATCCGGACAGATCAACAATGCATTTTCTTCGATATCCACGGATGCGGGAGCAACAGCAGGGGCACTCAACAGCGTGGCATCTGAAGTACAGGTTATGATTGACCGCTATACGGGATTTCGGGACAGTGTGCAGCAGCTGGCAGATTCCTTTCCGCTTGCTTCAGATCTGCTCCAGCCGATCATCGGAAACCTGAATGAATCCATTGCCCACCAGGAAGCGGTAAGGGATAAATTGAATGAAGCGGCGGCAAAGATTACGGAGACTGCAAGTGATGCGGGAAACTATCAGGTACAGCTGGATCAGCTGGTGCAGCAGAGTTCTCAGCAGATCTCGGGGATCCGTTCGGATTATGAAAACAACGTAAAAACACAGATCGATACCATGTTTGGCACACTGGGGGATACCAGCAGTGCAGTGCAGTCTTTGTTCACCAGTATGGACAATGGAGTCGAAGATATGGAAAAACTGGCAAAGGATGCAGGATCAGGTCTGGAGAAGATGAAAACAACACTGGATACATCTGCCTCCCTTTTGACAGCAACGGCAGAAAAGGTAAATCAGGCAGCAGAAAAGCTGGATACGGCAGCGCAGGACGGAAATGTGGAGACATTAAAAAATGTGCTTGGAAGCAGCCCGGAAGTAATCAGCAGCTTTGTGTCTGCGCCGGTAAGAATGCAGACAAAAGCCTTGTATCCGGTAGAAAATTATGGATCAGCCATGGCGCCGTTCTATTCTACACTCTCTATCTGGGTAGGCGGGATCATCCTGGTAGCAATGATGAAAGTGACAGCTTCGGAAAATTTAAAAAGAGCGCTTGCGCCATTGAAGCCGCATCAGATCTATCTGGGCAGATACCTGCTGTTCCTCGTGCTGGGACTGATCCAGAGCGGCCTGATCTGTCTGGGAGATCTGTATTTCCTTGGAATCCAGTGTGAGCATCCGTTTTTGTTCCTTCTGGCAGGCTGGGTAAGCAGTGTGGTATATGTGAATATTATTTATACGTTCACGGTATCATTTGGAGATGTAGGAAAAGCAATCTGTGTGGTTCTTCTGGTTATGCAGGTGGCAGGATCAGGCGGTACGTTCCCGATCGAAGTGGCGCCGGAAATCTTCCAGAAGATTTATCCGTTTCTTCCATTTACGCACAGTATGACAGCTATGCGGGAATGTGTTGCCGGATTCTATCAGTATACGTACTGGGCAGAATTGGGAATCATGTGTCTGTTCCTTCTGGCATCCCTGTTTTTGGGACTGGTGCTTCGAAAACCGGTGATTCGCCTGAACGAATTGTTTATAGAAAAACTGGAAGATACAAAATTGATGTAATATTGTCAAAATGAAGCGGACTCTTCGGAGTCCGTTTTTTGACAGATGGGTGTCAAATAAAAGAATATATGCTATAATGGAGCGAAACAAAAAAGAATCAGGAGAATGTTGTGGAAAAATTTTATTTTGCACCGCTGGAAGGAATCAGCGGATATGTGTATAGAAAGGCTTATGAACACTATTTTGGAGGAATTGACAAATATTTTATTCCGTTTATTAAACCGAATCAGAAAGGAAAGCTCAGTTCCAGGGAAAAGAACGATATCTTACCCATGCACAATCAGGGGATGTGTGCGATTCCTCAGATTTTGACCAATTCGGCGGAGGATTTTATAAAGACGGCAGAAAGGCTGGGGGAATACGGGTATGAGGAAGTCAATCTGAATCTGGGATGTCCGTCAAAAACCGTGGTGAGCAAAGGAAGAGGGGCTGGATTTCTGGCAGAGCCGGACAGATTGAATGCATTCTTAGAAGAGCTTTTTGAAAAGACACCGATCCGTATTTCGGTTAAGACACGGATTGGCAAGGAGAGCCCGGAAGAATGGATCCGGCTTCTGGAAATTTACAATCAGTATCCAATGGAGGAGTTGATCATTCATCCGCGGATCCAGACAGATTTCTATAAGAACACTCCGAATCTGGAAATGTTTGAATATGCGGTCAAAAACAGTAAAAATCCACTCTGTTACAATGGGGATATTTGCACAAAAGAGGAATATGAAATAATCTGTAACCGTTTCCAGGAGGTACCATCTGTGATGATCGGAAGAGGAATCCTGAAAAATCCGGGGCTGGTTCGGAAGATCAGACAAGGCATACCGGTTGAAAAAGACAGGATCCGGGCATTTCATGATGAACTTTACCGGGAATATCAGGAAGTTCTTTTTGGGGAGAAAACGGTACTCTTCAAGATGAAAGAGCTGTGGTTTTATATGGCGCCGTTGTTTACGCAGTATGAGAAGTATGCCAAGAAAATTAAAAAAGCAGAAAAGTTGAAACTGTATGAAGCAGTTGTGGATGCGTTATTTGAAGAACAGGATTTGGTATAGGAGAAGGAGAGGTGAATGGAAGCAATTTTACAATGGGATGGACAGGCGTTGTTGTTTATTCAGGAGCATATCAGACAGGTGTGGATGGACGGATTCTGGAAGACGATCACACATCTGGGGGATGCAGGATGGTTCTGGATTATCTTGGGAATCGTACTTCTGATTCCGAAAAAGACAAGAAAAGCAGGAATTGCCGCTTTGGCGGCACTGGCGATCGGAGCATTGATCACAAATGTGGCACTCAAAAACATCATTGCAAGAATCCGCCCGTATGAAGTGGTGGAAGGACTGAAGCTTTTGATCGAGCCGCAGTCAGATTTTTCATTTCCTTCCGGACATACCTGTGCCTCTATTGGAGCAGCGTTGGCGATGTATCCGTTTTTGGAGAGAAAGTGGGGGATTCCGCTTGTAATTCTGGCAGTGCTGATCTCACTTTCCAGGTTGTATGTGGGCGTGCATTATCCGACGGATGTGCTTGGTGGAGCTGTTGTGGGGGCGTTTGCTGCATGGGGAGCGGTGAGGATTGTGAAGCATGGGCTTGTGAGAAAGGCTAAAAAAGCAGAAAAGTAAAATGGAAGATAGAAAGAAGCGCTGCGAGGCAGATGGAAGAATCTGCTTCGTGGCGCTTTTTGAAATTTCATGAAAGTTAAAGAATCATTTCTCTTATGGAAAACATGATTTATATTATGATCCAAATCAAAGCAGTCCATAAAAAACAAATATGATCATGTTTTTGAAGAGAATATGAAGGTGGAATAAAAAGTTGACATTAGTATGAACTGCTCCCCGTCAAGTAGACAATCAAAAAAATAAAATCAGCATCATTTCAGAAAAGCTTAAGAATCTTTTTTTCGATTTTTAAAACTTATCTGATACAGTATAGATTGTCGGACAAAGTCCGCCCACCGCAGTTATGTATTACGGGATGCCTGAATGAGTATACCCATCTGGATACATATTGATAGTGAAAGGAGTCGCCCTATTATGCAAAATATGATTTTTGTACTGTACCCGTTATTTTGTATTCTGCTGCCATGTATGTTGTATGCCCTGATTCAAACGAAAGGGTCTCATCAGAGAACTAATTTTATACATATGATCTGGGTTTTTATTTTTCTGTATTATGTGTACCTTGTTCTGGAAACAACAGGAATAGGAACCATTTGGGAAATCGGGTTGTATCCTGGTATGAAACTTCAGGAAGAGATCAATCTGATTCCTTTTCGTGATAGAATCAGCCTCAGTATGATTTTAAATGTGGTAATGTTTATGCCGCTCGGATTTTTGCTGCCCCTGCTTTGGAAAGAATATCAAAGTCTGGTCAGAACTGCGATAATCGGTTTTTGTTTTTCGTGTGGAATTGAATTTTGTCAGCTTTTCAACAGGCGGGTTTCGGATGTGGATGATCTGCTCATGAATACGCTCGGTGCAATTCTCGGATGGCTGATCTGGATTGTTTTTTCCCGTATCACGCATTTAAAGTATGGACGGAGAAATCAAGGTTTTGGCGGGAAAGAGGGGGCAGTATATTTGGCTCTGTCCCTTGTCGGTCAGTTCTTTCTGTATAATTGGAGATGGATGATTTAAAGAAAAAAGACTGATAACCAGCGGTCTTTGTGAAGGAGTCGCTGGTTATCAGTCTGTATATATTAGTGTTTGTTAAGTGCCGCCGCAGCTTCCACAAATCCTTTGAACAGTGGATGTGGTTTGTTCGGACGGGATTTTAATTCCGGATGCGCCTGTGTTGCGATAAACCACGGATGATCTTTGATCTCTGCCATTTCAACGATCTTGCCGTCCGGAGAAAGGCCACACAGATTCATGCCGTTTTCTGTCAGAACTTCACGGTAATCATTGTTGACTTCATAGCGATGTCTGTGGCGTTCCTGAATTTCTTCTTTCTGGTAGACCTCATATGCTTTGGAAGTTTTGTCCAGAATACATGGATAAGCACCCAGGCGAAGTGTTCCGCCGATATCTTCGATACCGATCTGATCCTGCATGATGTGGATCACCGGATGTGTAGTGGATGGATTTAGTTCCAGACTGTGTGCATCGTGGAAACCGATCACATTGCGGGCAAATTCTACGATCGCAAGCTGCATTCCAAGACAGATACCGAGGAACGGAATTTTGTGTGTGCGGGCGTAGCGGATGGCTTCGATCTTGCCTTCCACACCGCGGTGACCAAATCCGCCGGGAACCAGGATTCCTGTTACATCCTTAAAAATCTCATCTGCGGTTTCAGGAGTCACTGTCTCGGCATCCACCCATTTGATCTCAACAGTCGTGTGGCTGTAGATTCCGCCGTGTTTTAAAGCTTCTACCACGCTGATATAGGCATCGTGCAGCTGAACATATTTTCCGACCAGTGCGATGCGGACTTTGGAAACCGGGTGTCTTAGATTGTCTACCATAGTTTCCCAGTCACTTAAATCCGGTTTTGGACAGTCCAGATGGAGACATTCGCATACAACCTGTGCAAGGTTTTCTTTTTCCATTGCCAGAGGTGCTTCGTATAAATAATCCACATCCAGATTCTGAAGAACGTGATCTGCCGGAAGGTTACAAAACAGGGAAATCTTGTCTTTGATTCCGTTATCCAGCGGATGTTCGGAACGGCATACGATAATATCCGGCTGGATTCCCATGCCCTGAAGTTCTTTGACACTGGCCTGTGTAGGTTTTGTTTTCATTTCCTGAGAGGCTCTCAGGTATGGAATTAAGGTTACATGGATCAAAATGACGTTATCACGTCCTTTTTCATGCTGAAACTGACGAATGGATTCCAGGAAAGGCTGGCTTTCGATATCACCAACAGTTCCGCCCACTTCAATAATCGCGATTTCGGTATTTTCAGCAGAAGGATTGCGGTAAAATCTGCTTTTGATCTCATTGGTGATGTGTGGGATAACCTGTACGGTTCCGCCGCCGAAATCGCCTCTTCGTTCCTTCTGCAAGACAGACCAGTAAATCTTTCCGGTTGTGACATTGGAATTTTTTGTCAGACTTTCATCGATAAAACGTTCATAATGTCCCAGATCCAAATCCGTTTCGGCTCCGTCATCGGTTACAAATACTTCTCCGTGCTGTACCGGATTCATGGTTCCGGGATCAATATTGATGTAAGGGTCGAATTTCTGCATGGTCACCGTATATCCGCGGGCTTTCAAAAGCCTGCCGAGTGATGCGGCTGTAATCCCTTTCCCAAGTCCTGAAACAACTCCACCGGTCACAAATACATATTTTACTGCCATAGTGATCCTCCTCATTTGATGTGAATAAAAATATTAAAAAAGGAGTATACTCTCTTTTTGCAAAAAAATACAAGTACTTTTTTATGAACAATAAATATTTCCTCTTTTATTAAAAAAATCCTCTCCCATCAGGAGAGGATCGCTTTTAGTGATAATTATATCCGGTTTCATAAACAGCTTCGCATGTAAGCTGGACGCCGAGGCGTTTGAAGGTGCGGATATCAACATCAGACAGCATGACTGAAGTATGAGCCTGACATCCGTTTAATTTTGAAAGCTGCTGAAGTGCAAGTCTGGCATCCGGGTTGGTGGCAGCGCTTGCGGAAAGTGCGATGAGTACTTCATCAGTATGAAGTCTTGGGTTTTTGCTTTTCAGATAGTCCACTTTCAGTTTCTGGATCGGCTCGATCGATTCCGGTGAAATAATATGCAGCTCGTGTTTCAATCCGGCCAGCTCTTTGATCACATTCAGAAGAAGGGCAGCTGAGGCGCCGAGAAGATTCGTGGTCTTTCCGGTGATGATACGTCCGTCATCCAGTTCCAGAGCAGCGGCAGGTGTATGTGTCTCTTCCGCGCGTTTTAAGGCAGCTGCAACAACGTGGCGGTCTTGGATCGTCACATTGGCCTGATTCATCAGCAGCTCGATTTTCTGTGCTTCTTCTTCCGGACTGTTTCCTTTCAGAAGAGCGTTGAGGGAATCATAGTAACGGCGGACAATCTCCTGGCGGGATGCTTCACAGCATACAGCATCGTCACAGATACAGTTTCCAGCCATATTTACACCCATATCTGTTGGAGATTTGTACGGGCTCTTTCCGTAAATCTTTTCAAAAATCGTGTTTAAAACCGGGAAGATCTCAACATCACGGTTGTAGTTGACGGTTGTCTTTCCGTAGGCCTCCAGATGGAACGGGTCGATCATATTGACATCGTTGAGGTCTGCTGTAGCCGCTTCATACGCCAGGTTTACCGGATGCTTCAGCGGCAGATTCCAGATTGGGAATGTTTCAAATTTGGCATATCCTGCATGAATCCCGCGTTTGTGCTCATGATATAACTGAGACAGACAGGTTGCCATCTTTCCGCTTCCAGGACCCGGGGCTGTGATGATGACAAGCGGACGGGAAGTTTCGATATAGTCATTTTTACCGTATCCTTCATCACTGACGATCAGCGGGATATTGGAAGGGTAGCCGTTGATACAGTAGTGCTGGTATACACGGATTCCCATATTTTCCAGACGGTGGCGGAATAAAGAGGCACTTTCCTGACCGGAATATTGTGTGATCACGACACTGCCCACATACAGACCGTTGTCACGGTAAGAATCCATCAGACGGAGTACATCAGAATCATAAGTGATACCAAGATCGCCGCGGACTTTATTTTTTTCGATATCCTTTGCGCTGATGACAATGACGATCTCTGCCTGATCACTGAGCTGTTTTAAAAGGCGGAGCTTGCTGTCAGGCTCAAATCCCGGAAGAACGCGGGAAGCGTGGTAGTCGTCGAACAGTTTTCCGCCGAACTCGAGATACAGTTTGTTATCAAACTGATTGATGCGTTCGCGGATATGCTCTGACTGCATTTTTAAATACTTTTCGTTATCAAATCCAATTTTCATGATTTCATTCCTCTATCAATTTAGTATTACGTGTGACAAGAAGGGAAAACAGAAGTTTTACCCTTTTCTGATACAGTATACTATAAACAGGGAGGAGTTTACAATATTTTCACAATGTTTTTATTGATTTATGGGAAACCTGTATTTATAATGGGGATAGTGGACTTTAGGAGGAAAAGAATGGACAATCAAAACAACAGAAGTAATAAGAACAATCCCAAAAACAACCGTCAGGGATGGGGCGTCATTCTTGTGACGACACTGCTGACGGCGTTTCTCGTTATGGGACTGTTTTCGCTGATGCAGGGGAGCGACCCGCAGGAGATCAGCTACGATAAGTTTTTAAAGATGGTAGATGAGAAAAAAGTAGAAAAAGTAACGATCGATTCTGCCAAAATCTATATTACGCTCACAGATGAAGCGAGAAAAGATGCAATCAAGAAAAACCAGGAAGAAAATACAGCAACCGCAGAGCTTCTTGAGCAGATTGAAGAAAAGACGGCGGGAGGAGAGAGAGAACCTGACTATTATACAGGCGCGGTAAAAGATGATACACTTTCCCAGCGTTTGTACGATGCGGGAGTAGAGTATGAACAGAATATACCGGATACGATGTCTTCGCTGATATTCGAAGTATTTATCACGGCGATCCTTCCGCTGATCCTGATATTCCTTTTAATGAATTTTGTGATGAAGAGGATGTCAAAAGGCAGCGGTATGATGGGAATCGGAAAGAGCAATGCCAAGGTATATGTTGAAAAGCAGACCGGGGTAACATTCCAGGATGTTGCAGGAGAGGACGAGGCAAAAGAATCCTTGCAGGAAGTCGTAGATTTTCTGCATAATCCGGGCAAATATACCGGAATCGGAGCAAAACTGCCAAAGGGTGCGCTTCTGGTGGGACCTCCGGGAACAGGTAAGACGCTGCTTGCCAAGGCAGTTGCAGGAGAAGCGAAGGTGCCGTTCTTCTCCCTTTCAGGTTCTGCGTTTGTAGAGATGTATGTGGGAGTCGGTGCATCCCGTGTGCGTGACCTGTTTAAACAGGCGCAGCAGATGGCACCGTGTATTGTATTTATTGATGAGATCGATGCGATCGGTAAGAGCCGTGACAATGCCATGGGAAGCAATGATGAGCGCGAGCAGACACTGAACCAGCTTCTGGCAGAGATGGATGGATTTGATACGAACAAAGGTCTGCTGTTACTTGCAGCGACCAACCGTCCGGAAGTACTTGATCCGGCACTTTTGCGTCCGGGGCGCTTTGACAGACGAATCATCGTAGATAAGCCGGATTTAAAAGGCCGTGTGGACATTTTGAAAGTGCACTCCAAGGACGTTAAGATGGACGAGACGGTGGATCTGGAGGCGATCGCGCTTGCTACATCAGGTGCAGTTGGCTCGGATCTTGCCAATATGATCAACGAAGCTGCGATCACAGCGGTAAAGCATGGCAGACAGGTTGTCAGCCAGAAAGATCTGTTTGAAGCTGTGGAAGTAGTTCTTGTAGGAAAAGAGAAAAAAGACCGCATTATGAATGAGGAAGAGCGCCGGATTGTATCTTACCATGAAGTGGGGCATGCACTGGTCAGCGCACTGCAGAAAGATGCGGAGCCGGTACAGAAGATCACGATTGTGCCAAGAACTATGGGAGCGCTTGGATATGTGATGCAGACGCCGGAAGAAGAGAAGTTCTTAAACACTAAGAAAGAGCTGGAAGCAATGCTGGTCGGACTTTTGGCTGGTCGTGCGGCGGAAGAAGTTGTGTTTGATACGGTGACGACAGGTGCGTCCAACGACATTGAAAAGGCGACAAAGGTTGCCAGAGCAATGATCACACAGTACGGAATGTCTGAGAGGTTTGGCCTGATCGGGTTAGAGTCTGTACAGAGCCGTTATCTGGATGGCCGTGCGGTGATGAACTGTGGAGAAGCGACGGCAGCGGAGATTGATGCTGAAGTAATGGAGATGCTCAAGGCTGCATATGAAGAGGCAAAACGCCTGCTTCGGGAAAACAGAGAAGCACTGGATAAGATTTCAGAATTCCTGATCGAGAAAGAGACGATCACCGGAAAAGAATTTATGAAGATTTTAAGAAAGGTGCAGGGGATCGAAGAGAGCGAAGAACTGGAAACAAAGAAAGAAGCCAGAATCGCGATGAAACCTGTGGAAGAACCGGCACAGGAAGTTTGGATGCCGGAGGAAAGTAAGAACCAGGAAGATATCAAAGAATCGGAAGAAGGTCCCGAGTTTACAGAAGAATAAATGAGACGGAGAAGGACAGGATTTTTATCTTGTCCTTTTTTTCAAAAGCATTTATAATAAATGGCATGGAAAATTATAATTTTGATATACAGGAAGAATTGAAAAAACTCCCGGCGAAACCGGGCGTTTATATTATGCATGATGAACGGGATCATATCATCTATGTAGGAAAGGCGATCAGCCTGAAAAACCGGGTGCGTCAGTATTTTCAAACCAGCCGGAATAAAGGTGTGAAGATTGAGCAGATGGTGACGCATATCCGCCGATTTGAGTACATTGTCACAGATTCAGAACTGGAGGCACTGGTACTGGAATGCAATCTGATCAAAGAGCATCATCCGAAATACAATACCATGCTGATGGATGATAAGACATATCCGTTTATCAAGGTGACAGTAAATGAAGACTTTCCGAGAGTGATGCTGGCAAGAAAGATGCTCAAAGACAAGGCAAAATATTTTGGACCGTATACAAGCGGGCAGGCAGTCAGAGATACGATTGATCTGCTTCACAAGTTGTATCATGTCCGCAGCTGCAACCGGAATCTGCCAAAAGACATCGGAAAAGAGCGCCCTTGCCTTAATTACCATATCAAGCAATGTGATGCGCCTTGTCAGGGGTATATTTCAAAGGAAGAATATGGAAAAGCTATCTCAGAAGTGATCCGTTTTCTGAATGGAAATTTTGACGGGATTTTGAAGGATCTGGAAGAGAAGATGCAGAAGGCTTCGGAAGAACTGAAATTTGAGAAAGCCATAGAGTATCGCGAACTGCTCGGAAGCGTAAAAAAGATTGCTCAGAAGCAGAAAATCACAGACAGCAGCGGAGGGGACAGAGATATTCTTGCAGCAGCAATACAAGAGGAGGATGCGGTCGTTCAGGTATTTTTTATCCGGGGAGGCCGTCTGATCGGAAGGGATCACTTCTATCTTCGGATTTCCAAGGGAGAGACCTGCGGTGAGATCCTGGATAGTTTTATCAAGCAGTATTATGCGGGGACGCCGTTTATTCCGGGCGAACTGATGCTGCAGGAAGAGATTGAAGATGCCTCGCTTCTGGAAGAATGGCTGAGTGTAAAACGAGGAGGAAAAGTCAATATCCGCGTGCCGAAAAAAGGCACGAAGGAAAAGCTGGTGGAACTGGCTGCCAACAATGCAACCCTGGTTCTCAGTAAAGACAGAGAACGTCTGAAAAGAGAAGAGGGAAGGACCATCGGAGCAGTCCGGGAGATTGAAAAACTGATCGGGATTTCGGATATCCGCCGCATGGAGGCATATGATATCTCGAATACGAATGGATTTGAGTCTGTCGGATCCATGGTTGTTTATGAGAGAGGAAAGCCCAAGCGGAATGACTATCGGAAATTCAAGATCAAAGGAATTGAAGGTGCGGATGACTACGGAAGCATGCGGGAGGTGCTTACAAGAAGATTCACCCATGGGCTAAAAGAACAGAAGGAAAGTAAAGAAATCGGAGGTTTCAGCAGTTTTCCGGATCTGATTCTGATGGATGGAGGAAAAGGACAGGTCAATGTGGCTCTTCAGGTTTTGGATGATCTGCGGTTGAATATCCCGGTGTGTGGTATGGTCAAGGATGACTATCACCGGACAAGAGGACTTTATTATGAAAATCAGGAGATTGCCATTGATAAAAACTCAGAGGCGTTTCGGTTGATCACGCGGATTCAGGATGAGGCACATCGGTTTGCAATCGAATATCACCGTTCTTTAAGAAGTAAAGGACAGGTGCATTCGATTCTGGATGATATTGAGGGAATCGGACCGGCGAGACGTAAAGCGCTGATGCGGAACTTTATGAGTCTGGATGCTATAAAAGCAGCTTCGGTGGAAGAGCTTGCGCAGATTCCGTCAATGAATGAAAAAGCGGCAGAATCTGTGTACAAGTTTTTTCATAAGTGATATAATTGAACGCAGGAAATGCTTAGAAAAGGAGAACATTATGGGACAAGGCGTAAGTTTAAAAGAAATTGTAGAAAAAATGAACCTGAAAAATCTGACACCGGATGTGGATTTGGTTGAAAAATATGTTCAGGTGCCTGATATCAACAGACCGGCTCTGCAGTTGTCCGGATATTTTGATCATTTTGACTCAGATCGTGTACAGGTTATCGGATATGTTGAATATACGTATCTTCAGACACTTGAGGAAGCGAAAAAGATGAAGATGTACGATGAGCTGTTATCGCATAAAATTCCATGTCTGATCTTCAGCCGTGCATTAGAACCGGATCAAGAGCTTTTAGAAAAGGCTACACAGGCGGATACACCGGTTCTGATCACACAAAAATCAACATCCTCTTTCATGGCGGAGCTGATTCGCTGGATGAATGTAAAACTGGCACCGTGTATTTCCATTCACGGAGTACTTGTGGATGTGTATGGTGTCGGTGTACTGATCATGGGAGAGAGTGGAATCGGTAAGAGCGAGGCAGCGCTGGAGCTGATCAAGAGAGGACATCGTCTGGTAACAGATGACGTGGTAGAGATCCGTAAGGTCAGCGATGATACGCTGGTTGGTTCTGCACCGGATATCACCAGACATTTTATCGAGCTTCGTGGTATTGGAATCGTAGATGTGAAGTCCATGTTTGGTGTGCAGAGCGTCAGGGAGACACAGAATATCGATCTGGTCATCACACTGGAAGACTGGAGCAGAGAAAAAGAATACGATCGTCTCGGACTGGAAGAGACGTATACGGAATTTCTGGGCAACAAAGTAGTATGCCATAACATTCCGATCCGTCCGGGAAGAAATCTGGCGATCATCGTGGAGTCAGCAGCGGTCAACCACAGACAGAAACAGATGGGATATAACGCTGCACAGGAATTATATAAAAGAGTTCAGAACAGTTTGACAAAAAGGAAATAGGAGAGCAGGAAGATGAAATATTGTTTTGGAGTAGATATTGGTGGAACAACAGTGAAAATGGGCTTGTTCGAGGCAACGGGGACTATTTTGGAAAAATGGGAGATCAAGACCCACACAGAAGAAGAGGGAAAGGCAATCCTTCCGGATGTTGCTGCATCACTCAAGGAGAAAAAAGCAGAGCATGATCTGGCAGATGCGGATATTATCGGAGTAGGTGTAGGTGTTCCTGCACCGGTGACAGAAGAGGGAATCGTCTTTGGAAGTGCAAATCTCGGCTGGAAATACAAAGAAGTGAAAAAAGAGCTGGAGGAGCTGACCGGACTGGACGTGGAAGTCGGAAATGATGCCAATGTAGCAGCCCTTGGTGAGATGTGGAAAGGCGGCGGAGCCGGATATAAGAACCTGATTATGGTAACGCTTGGAACCGGAGTCGGCGGCGGCATCATTGTTGGGGGAAAGATTCTGACAGGAAGCCACGGAGCAGGCGGAGAGATCGGGCATCTTCGAGTAAATCCTCACGAAACAGAAAGCTGCGGATGTGGAGGAAAGGGATGCCTGGAGCAGTATGCATCTGCAACTGGGATTGTGCGTCTTGCAAAAAGAAAACTGGAGCAGGAGACAAGAAACACGATTTTAAACAGGAATGATCTGTCTGCAAAATCAGTATTTGATGCGGTGAAAGCAGATGATTCAGTGGCAAAAGAGATTGCAGAGTCTTTCGGAAATTATCTTGGACGTGCTCTTGCAAATCTGGCAGCAGTGATCGATCCGTCCATTTTTGTGATCGGCGGCGGGGTATCAAAAGCCGGGGAGATTCTTCTTGAATATGTAGAAAAGCCATTTCAGGAGAATGCGTTCTTTGCAAATAAAGATGTAAGATTTGCCCTTGCAACACTTGGTAACGATGCAGGAATCTGTGGTGCGGCAAAACTGGTTCTGGATGATTTTGCAGAGTAGAAAAACAATCATTTGACAGGAAATAAAAACGTACAGATGGCAGGAGTGGAAGAAAATCTGCAATCTGTACGTTTTTTCGTTTATGAAAAAACTTAAAAAACATGAGGAGAAAACAAAAAAGATTGAAAGTCAAAACCTTCAATCCTCTTTAAACAAGCTGGAAATCGGATTTGAACCGACGACCCCTTCATTACGAGTGAAGTGCTCTACCGACTGAGCTATTCCAGCAAGTGTTCGTCCTGATTAAACGAACCTCAATTATTATAGCGCTTTTGTAATAGAAATTCAACTCTTTTTTGTAAAAAAATTACTGTTTTTGGGTTCTGTTCCCTGAAAACCTTGCCAATGCGCAGTATTTGATTTAAAATAAATTTCAGAATGAAAACGTCGGGGATGCGAATCAACAGGAAAAGGGGGCAGGGATATGAGTATAGATTTAACGAATGGACCTGTGACGAAAAAAATGATGTTGTTTTCTCTGCCTCTGATTGCCGGAAATCTTCTGCAGCAGACGTATAATATTGCAGACACTGTGATCGTAGGAAGGTTTCTCGGAGCAGATGCTCTGGCGGCAGTGGGATCCTCATATGCACTGATGACGTTTTTGACTTCGATTCTGCTGGGGCTCTGTATGGGAAGTGGTGCATTATTTTCCATCCGGTATGGGGAAAAGAATGAAGAAAAACTAAAAGAGAGTATCGGCGCTTCATTTCTGATGATTGCTGCAGTGGCAATATTGCTGAATGGACTGGTCTGCCGGAACACAGGATGGATTCTGGAGTTTTTACAGGTGCCGCAGCAGGTATATGACGGGATGAGAACATACCTGGAAGTAGTATTCACCGGAATTTTTGCAACATTTTTATATAATTATTTTGCCTCTCTTTTGAGAGCGGCAGGAGAATCTTTGATTCCGTTGATCTTTCTGGCAGTCTGTGCCGTTCTGAATATTGTTCTGGATCTGTGGTTTGTGATCGGACTGGATGCAGGAATTGCCGGAGCGGCAGTTGCGACTGTACTCTCTCAGTGGATTTCCGGAATCGGAATTGCAGTCTACACCTGGGGGAGATGTCCGCAGTTTCGTCTGAGAAGGAGAGATTTCAGAATTACAAAAGATACGTTTGGCGAGATTTTCCAGTTTTCGTTTTTGACCTGTGTTCAGCAGTCTGTTATGAATCTGGGAATTTTGATGGTGCAGGGGCTGGTAAACAGCTTCGGACCGATTGTAATGGCGGCATTTGCCGCAGCTGTGAAGATTGATTCATTTGCATATATGCCGGTGCAGGATTTCGGAAATGCGTTTTCCACTTTTGTGGCACAGAATTACGGGGCCGGAAAACAGGAGCGGATCCGGGAAGGTGCAAGAAAGTCGGTGCTGCTCGTACTGGGGTTTTGTCTGGTGATCTCAGCGTCAGTTTTTGTGTTTGCAAAGCAGCTGCTTTTGATTTTTGTTCAGCCATACGAAACAGAAATTCTGGCAGTTGGAATTCAATACTTGCGGATTGAAGGTGTGTTTTATTTTGGAATCGGATTCCTGTTTTTGTTTTATGGATATTACCGGGCGGTCAGAAAACCGGGAATGTCGGTTGTGCTGACTGTGATCTCTTTGGGGACACGGGTAGTACTGGCATATGTATTGTCAGCGGTTCCTCAGATCGGGGTGTCAGGAATCTGGAGTGCAGTTCCGATCGGATGGATTCTGGCAGATATTGCAGGATGGATTTATTATAAGAAATTACAACAAAGATGAGTATATTATGGAAATGAGGGTTAACAAATGGAGAAAAAAGTAGACAGAAGAGTCATTAAAACGAGAAGGCAGTTAAAAAAAGGACTTGCAGTGCTGATGAAGGAAAAAAGCGTGAATCAGATTACAGTCAAAGAGCTGGTAGAAGAAGTGGATATCAATCGTTCCACATTTTACCTTCATTTTAAAGACATTCAGGACCTTTTGAGAGAAATCGAAGAGAATATGGAAGCGCAGATCAAAAGAGCGATCGAAGAGCATCTGATCGTATCCGGCAATGAAAATGCGTTTTATTTTATAGAAGATATGTTTCGTGTATTAGATGAAGAGCGGGAGATCAGTAAAGCGCTGATCGGTCCCAACGGAGATATGGGATTTATCCACCGCATTGAGCGGATCATCAAAGAGAACAGCAGGGGGACGCTGGAGAAGATGTTTCCGGGTAAGAAAGAGGATCTCAAATATTTTTACGCGTTTTGTCTGAGCGGATGTCTTGGGCTTGTGAAAGTGTGGCTCAATGAAGGGGAAGAAAAATCACCGGAAGAAATGGCACAGATGACATTTAATATGATCGCAAATGCGAAGGATGCGTTCTGTCAGACAGCATCGGATTTTCTTGACAAGTAAATGTGATATCACGTAAGATAAACGTTGAATAAGTGAGAGAGGATGAGAGAGATGAAGAGAGAAAAATTTGGCTCAAGGCTTGGATTTATCCTGATTTCAGCAGGATGTGCCATCGGGCTTGGAAATGTATGGAGATTTCCATATATTACCGGACAATACGGGGGTGCGGCATTTGTGCTGATCTACCTGTTTTTCCTGTTAACACTGGGACTTCCGATCATGGTCATGGAGTTCTCGGTAGGGCGTGCGAGTCAGGCAAGTATTGCGCTTTCCTTTGATAAGCTGGAACCAAAGGGGACTAGGTGGCACTGGTATAAATATTTCGGGATGGCAGGAAATTATCTGCTGATGATGTTTTATACCACGATTGGCGGATGGATGATTTTGTATTTCGTGAAAATGGCGGCAGGGCAGTTTGAGGGACTTGACGCAAAAGGGATTGAAGCGGAGTTTGCAAATCTGACAGCGAGACCGGGATTGATGTTTGTGTGTATGGCAATCGTTGTAATCCTGTGTTTTGCAATCTGCAGCATGGGGCTTCAGAAAGGAGTGGAGAAGATCACAAAGGTGATGATGATCCTGCTGCTTGCTCTGATGATTATTTTAGCAGTACGTTCTGCCACACTTCCGAATGCAGGAGAGGGAATTCGGTTCTATTTACTGCCGGACTTCGGCAAGGTGAAAGAAGCAGGTGTATTTGAAGTCGTCTATGCAGCCATGGGACAGTCCTTCTTTACGCTGAGTCTTGGGATTGGAGCGATTGCGATCTTTGGAAGCTATATTGATAAGAAACGGGCGCTGACAGGGGAGGCAATCTGTGTTACGATTCTGGATACCTGCGTGGCGCTGATCGCGGGGATGATCATTTTTCCGGCATGCTTTGCGTTCGGAGTGAACCCGGGACAGGGACCAAGTTTGATCTTTATCACACTGCCGAATATTTTTAATGCGATGAGCGGCGGAAGAATCTGGGGAACTCTGTTCTTCCTGTGTATGTTCTTTGCAGCAGCATCTACGATCATTGCCGTATTTGAAAATATCATTACATTTGCCATGGAACTGACCGGATGCAGCAGGAGAAAATCTGTAATCTGCAATCTGATCGCAATCCTGGTTTTATCTGTTCCATGTATTCTCGGATTTAATGTATGGAGTGGGATTTCTCCTTTGGGCGCAGGAAAAAATATTTTGGATTTTGAAGATTTCCTGGTAAGCAACAATCTGCTTCCGATCGGAAGTCTGGTATATCTTCTGTTTTGTACCAGCCGTTATGGATGGGGATGGAAGAAATTTACGAAGGAAGCGAACAGCGGACAGGGAATCCGGTTCCCGAAATGGGCAAGGGTGTATGTGTCATATATTTTGCCGCTGATCGTGCTGTTTATCTTTGTACAGGGATATATCACCATGTTTTAAAGCACATAGGAGAATGAAAAATGGAAAAGAAGTATTTGTCATAAAAAGTATCAGGGAAAGTGGAACTTGTAAAAACAGGATCCGCTTTCCCTGATTTTTTAAAACCGTTTTTTACAGAGTTTTTCTACCAGATTGATCAAGGCATATAATCCCATCGCCATAATACACAAAAGCACGATCGACATGAGCAGCCAATCCATTTTAAAAACCTGACTGGAGTAAATGATCAGGTATCCGAGTCCGTTTCTGGCCGCTAAAAATTCTCCGATGATCACACCCACAAGACACAGGCCGATATTGACCTTCATATTGCTGATGATCGCGGGAATGGAGCTTGGCAGGACCACTTTGGTCAGTGCGTGGTGTCTCGTTCCGTGGAGTGTGTAAATGAGCTTGATCTTTTCTTCATCGATTGTTGTGAAACTGGTGTACAGATTTAAAATGCTTCCAAAGATCGCAACGGACATTCCGGCAATAATAATGGTTGTCTGGTTTGCTCCGAGCCAGACGATAAGAAGCGGTGCCAGGGCGGATTTCGGAAGACTGTTCAACACGACCAGATAAGGATCCAGTATTTCGGATAATTTTTTGCTGTACCACAAAATAACTGCGATCAGAATACTGATTCCGGTAACGAACAGGAAGCTTAAAATCGTTTCGTAAAGTGTGATTCCAAGATGGAGAAAAATACTTCGGTCAAGGACCATGCTCCAAAAGCAGCGGACAATCTTGGCAGGACTGCTGAAAACGAAAGAGTCGATCATTCCCAGGCGGGAAGTGATCTCCCAGAGTCCCAGAAAAAGGATCAGGATCAGGAGTCTTGATAAATTGACGATCAGGTGATGGCGTTTTTGGAGGAGTAGATAACGTTTCTGCCTGTTTGAAAGTTCAGACATTTTGATTCAGCTCCTTCCATAAAATATTGAAGTATGTCTTAAACTCCGGAGCGTTGCGGCGTTTAAGAGGGGTGTCAGAGGCCAGGGAGAAGGTGACGGGAACGATACGTGCAATGGAGGCCGGACGTTTGCTGAGGATGAAGATGGTATCTGCAAGGCTGATCGCTTCGGAAAGGTCATGTGTCACTAACACAGCAGTGCGGCCGGAATCCCGTATGATCTGTCCGATATCATCTCCTACGGAAAGCCGTGTCTGGTAATCCAGTGCGGAAAAAGGTTCATCCAGAAGCAGCAGATCCGGTTCCAGGATCAGGGTGCGGATCAGAGCAGCTCTCTGGCGCATTCCTCCGGAGAGTTCAGAAGGGCGTGAGTCGGCAAATTTTTCCAGTCCATAGGTTTTTAACAGCTCCCGTGCATGGGTTTTGGCTGCAGCAGTCAGTGTATGCTGGATTTCCAGTCCAAGGAGGATGTTGTGATAAATTGTTCTCCATTCAAAGAGGTGGTCGTGCTGCAGCATATAACCGATATTGGTCGCGCTTTCTTTTAATGATTTTCCATTGAGCAGAATCTCCCCCTCTTCCGGTTTCAAAAGACCGGCGATCAGTGAGAGCAGTGTGGACTTGCCGCATCCGGATGGACCGACAATTGCCACAAATTCTCCCGGTTTCACGGAAAGGGAAATATCTGACAGTGCTTTTGTTTCGCCTTCCAGAGTATGATAGGCATAGCTTAAGTGATCCAGTGTTAAAATTGGTTCCATACAGACACTCCATTCGACAAGTATATAATCAGTTTATGGAAAACAAGAAAATCTGTGCGTTTCTTTTGGAAAATCCGACATTTCTTTACAGATATCCCGGAAAGACGTATACTATAATAGATTGTAAAAAAGGAAAGAATGAAAATCCGGAGGAAACAAACGATGAATGTGATAAATTATCAGAAAGAACTGGATAAAACGATCGTAAGTCTCCAGAAAGAGGGACGTGTGCCAAAACTTTTGCTGCACAGCTGCTGTGCGCCGTGCAGCAGTTATGTATTGGAGTACTTGTCAGAGTATTTTGAAATCACGGTATTTTATTATAATCCGAACATTTATCCGGAAAGTGAATATACAAAACGAATTCTGGAGCAGCAGGAGCTGATATCCCGTATGAATCTGAAGCATCCGGTCAGTTTTCTGGCGGGAAATTATGAGAAGGATCGCTTCTACCGGATGGCAGAGGGGCTGGAAGATGTCAAAGAGGGGGGCGCCAGATGCTTTAAATGTTATGCGCTCAGGCTTCGGGAGACGGCACAGATGGCAAAAAAAGCCGGTTATGATTATTTTACGACCACACTTTCTATCAGTCCTATGAAAAATGCAGCCAAGTTAAATGAGATCGGACTGGCAGCACAGAAAGAGTTTGGAGTGAAATACCTGCAGTCTGACTTTAAAAAGAAAAACGGATACAAACGATCCATTGAGTTATCCAAAGAATATGGATTGTATCGGCAGGATTACTGCGGTTGTGAGTTTTCACAAAGAAGCAGTACACAATAGAGCGGAAACTGTCACAGTTTTCTATGGACATATAACACGTTAATGTGTTAAACTAATTGCAATCTGAAAAGATACTATCGGAGAAAAGGAGACAGGGGAATGGCACAGTTATGGGGCGGTCGTTTCACAAAAGAAACAGACAAGCTGGTATATAATTTTAATGCATCGATCTCTTTTGATCAAAAATTTTATGCGCAGGATATCCGGGGAAGCATCGCACATGTGACAATGCTTCAAAAGCAGGGAATTTTGACAAAAGAGGAGAAAGAGAGCATCATTGAAGGTCTGAAAGGGATTCAGGCAGATGTGGAGAACGGGACACTTGAGATCACGGATGAGTATGAAGATATCCACAGCTTTGTAGAGGCGAATCTGATCGACCGGATTGGAGATGCAGGGAAGAAACTGCACACCGGAAGAAGCAGAAATGATCAGGTGGCGCTGGATATGCGGCTGTACACAAGAGACGAGATCGAAGCACTGGATACACTTTTAAAAGAATTGCTGGAAGTGCTTTTAAAACTGATGAAAGAGCATATCGAGACGTATATGCCGGGATTTACACATCTTCAGAAAGCACAACCGGTGACACTTGCGCATCATCTTGGCGCATATTTTGAAATGTTCAAAAGAGACCGTCTTAGAATGAAAGATATCAGAAAACGCATGAACTACTGCCCGCTTGGAGCAGGGGCTCTTGCGGGGACAACTTATCCGCTGGATCGGGAATATACGGCAGAGCTGCTTGGATTTGACGGACCGACCTTAAACAGTATGGATTCCGTATCTGACAGAGATTATCTGATCGAGATGCTGTCAGCAATGTCTACCGTGATGATGCACTTAAGCCGTTTCTGTGAGGAAGTGATCATCTGGAATTCCAATGAGTATCAGTTTGTGGAGATTGATGATGCGTACAGTACCGGAAGCAGCATTATGCCGCAGAAGAAGAATCCGGATATCGCAGAGCTTGTGCGCGGAAAGACAGGAAGAGTTTACGGGGCATTGATGTCCCTTCTGACGACAATGAAGGGAATCCCGCTTGCATATAATAAAGATATGCAGGAAGACAAAGAGCTGGTGTTTGATGCCATTGATACGACAAAAGGCTGTCTGGCATTATTTACGGGGATGCTTCGCACCATGAGGTTCAGAAAGCAGCGGATGGAAGACAGTGCAAAGAATGGTTTTACAAATGCGACAGATGCGGCGGATTATCTGGTCAATCACGGCGTGCCGTTTCGGGATGCTCACGGGATTGTAGGACAGCTGGTTTTATATTGTATTGATAAAAATATCGCCCTTGATGATATGAGTCTGGAGGAGTATAAGGCAATCTCTCCGGTATTTGAAGAAGATATCTATGAGGCCATCAGCATGAAGACTTGTGTGGAAATGCGAAATACCATCGGAGCACCGGGGAAAAGTGCCATGGAGCAGGCAATCGCACTGGAAGAAGCATATTTGAAAGAAGAATAGCAGGTTTGCTGTTTTCAAATAAAAATGAGAGGAAAGGACAGAAAGAAGATGGAAAAGAAATTAAAAGTTGGAATTTTAGGATCAACAGGAATGGTCGGACAGAGATTTATCTCTTTGCTTGAGAATCACCCGTGGTTTGAGGTTGTGACAGTGGCAGCAAGTCCGCGTTCTGCAGGAAAGACTTATGAAGAGGCAGTCGGAGACAGATGGAAAATGACAACTCCAATGCCGGAAGCAGTGAAAAAACTGGTTGTTATGAATGTAAACGACGTGGAACATGTTGCGTCTACGGTAGATTTTGTATTCAGCGCAGTGGATATGACAAAAGAAGAGATCAAAGCGATCGAAGAAGAATACGCAAAGACAGAGACACCGGTCGTGTCAAACAACAGTGCGCATCGTTGGACACCGGACGTGCCGATGGTAGTGCCGGAGATCAATTCAGAACATTTTGATGTGATTAAGGATCAGAAAAAACGCCTTGGAACAACACGCGGATTTATCGCAGTAAAACCAAACTGTTCGATCCAGAGCTACGCGCCGTGTCTGGCTGCATGGAAAGAGTTCGGACCAAAAGAAGTAGTGGCAACGACTTACCAGGCCATTTCCGGAGCGGGAAAGACATTTAAAGACTGGCCGGAGATGGTGGAAAATATCATTCCATATATTGGCGGAGAGGAAGAAAAGAGTGAGCAGGAGCCGCTGCGTGTTCTCGGAAAAGTAGAAAACGGCGAGATCGTAAAGGCTCAGCTTCCGAAAATCACTTGCCAGTGTCTGCGTGTACCGGTATTAAACGGTCATACAGCAGCTGTATTTATCAATTTTGAGAAGAAACCGACAAAAGAGCAGCTGATCGAAAAGCTTGTGTCATTCAAAGGTTTCCCACAGGAAGAAAACCTTCCAAGTGCACCAAAGCAGTTTATTCAGTATCTGGAAGAGGACAACCGTCCACAGGTGAAACTGGATGTAGATTATGAGAACGGAATGGGAGTGTCAATCGGACGACTGAGAGAAGATTCGATGTTTGACTTCAAATTTGTAGGACTTTCCCACAACACAGTCAGAGGAGCAGCAGGTGGAGCAGTTCTCTGCGCAGAAGCTCTGACAGCAAAAGGGTTTATTCAGGCAAAATAAAGATTGAGAAAGGGGGATTCTCCTATGGGAATGACAATGACACAGAAGATACTGGCAGCACATGCAGGGCTGGAATCTGTAACTGCAGGACAGCTGATCGAGGCAAAGCTGGATATTGTGATGGCAAATGACATCACAGGACCGATGGCGCTGCCGATTCTGAAGCAGATGGCAGATCAGGTGTTTGATAAAGAGAAGGTTGTATTTGTACCGGATCATTTCACCCCGAACAAAGACATCAAATCCGCAGAGAATTCAAAAGCGATCCGTGAATTTGCAAAAGAACAGGGATTGAAATGGTATTTTGAACAGGGCAAGTCCGGAGTAGAGCATGCTATCCTTCCGGAGGCAGGCGTGGTGACAGCAGGAGAATGCATCATTGGTGCAGACTCCCACACCTGTACCTATGGAGCGCTGGGTGCGTTTTCAACCGGTATGGGAACGACCGATATCGCAACCGGTATGGCAACCGGTGAGATCTGGTTTAAAGTTCCGGCGGCGATTCAGTTTGTACTGACTGGAAAACCTGGAAAATATGTCAGCGGAAAAGATATCATCATCCACATCATCGGCAAGATCGGTGTAGATGGGGCACTTTACAAATCCATGGAGTTTACCGGAGACGGAATTGCACATTTGTCTATGGATGACCGTTTTACCATGGCGAACATGGCGATTGAAGCAGGTGCGAAGAACGGAATCTTCCCGGTGGATGAACAGACAAAAGCATATTTAGAAGAGCATTCGAAAAAAGAATATCAGATTTTCGAGGCAGATGAGGATGCAGATTATGAACAGGTTGTAACCATTGATCTTTCCGAAGTGCGTCCGACAGTTGCATTTCCGCATCTTCCGGGCAATGCAAAGACCATCGATGAGATCGAGGCGATGGAACCGATCAAGATCGATCAGGTGGTGATCGGTTCCTGCACCAATGGAAGAATGGAAGATATGCGAAAGGCAGCGGCAATCTTAAAAGGGCATACGGTACATCCGGATGTGCGTGTGATGGTCATTCCGGCAACTCAGAAGATTTACAAACAGTGTATCAAAGAAGGGCTGCTTGATATTTTTGTGGATGCAGGCTGTGCGGTCAATACACCGAGCTGTGGACCGTGTATGGGCGGTCATATGGGTGTTATGGCAGCAGGAGAACGCTGTGTATCTACGACAAACCGGAATTTTGTAGGAAGAATGGGACATGTAGATTCTCTCATTTATCTTGCATCTCCGGAAGTGGCAGCGGCGAGTGCGATTGCAGGATATATTGCAAATCCGGAGAGGGCAGGTGAAGAGGCATGAGAGCACAGGGACACGTTTTTAAATATGGAGACAATGTAGATACGGATGTGATTATTCCGGCAAGATATCTGAATTCATTTGATGCAAAAGAGCTGGCATCACATGCCATGGCAGATATTGATCCGGAGTTTGCAAAAAAAGTGCAGGCGGGAGATCTGATCGTGGCAAAGAAGAATTTCGGCTGTGGTTCTTCCAGAGAGCATGCGCCTCTTTGTCTGAAAACAGCAGGAGTAAGCTGTGTGATCGCAGAGACCTTTGCAAGGATTTTCTACCGCAATGCCATCAATATCGGGCTTCCGATCATTGAATGTCCGCAGGCGGCACAGGAAATCGAAGCCGGAGATGAGGTTGAAGTAGATTTTGACAGCGGAATGATCTACGACCGTACCAAAGGAACTCAGTATCAGGGACAGGCGTTTCCTGAATTTATGCAGAAGCTGATCGCAGCCGGAGGTCTTGTAAGCTATACAAACAGCAGAAAGAAATAGAACGGAAATTAAGACCGGATATTGAAAGAAAGAGCATGATATAAAATGAGGGCGTTTTCAAAAAGTCGGAGAATCTTTTGGAACGCCCTCATGGATTTTATTAAAGAAGAAAGAAGTGAAATGAGAAAGAGAGGAACATCAGTGGAAGAGAAAAAGTTGAGAGTGGAAGAAAAAGGAAGGGCGGTGGCGCTTCTTCCGATCGGAGTATTTCTGGTCCTGTTTTTGGGGATGGGGATTGTATTTGGCGATTTTTATGCGATGCCGGCAATTGTGGCATTCTTAATCGCTCTTCTGACAGCGTTTTTGCAGAATGGGAAGTTAACATTTGCAGACAAAATGAAGGTGATTTCTGCCGGGATCGGAGATGAGAATATCATTACGATGAGTCTGATCTTTTTATGTGCAGGCGGATTTTCCGGTGCAGTAACTGCGGTAGGCGGTGTGGAGAGTACGGTAAATCTGGGGCTTTCGGTGCTTCCGCCATCCATTGCAGTCGTAGGATTGTTTGTGATCGGCTGTTTTATTTCTGTATCCATGGGAACCTCCATGGGAACGATCGCAGCGCTTGCTCCGATTGCAGTCGGAATCAGTGAAAAGACAGGATTTTCTCTGGCAATCTGTATTGGAGCCGTTGTCTGCGGAGCAATGTTTGGTGATAATCTGTCCATGATCTCAGATACAACGATCGCCGCGGTAAAAACACAGGGCTGCGAGATGAAAGATAAATTCAAGGCAAATTTTCTGATCGTACTCCCGGCGGCGATTTTAACGATTGTGATATTCTGGCTGATGACAAGAAACGGAAGTTATCAGATCCGGGAGGAGATGCCATACAGCATCTGGAAAGTACTTCCATATCTCGTTGTATTGGTGGGAGCACTGGCGGGGATTAACGTGTTTGTTGTTCTGATCAGTGGAATTGCGTTATCTCTGATCGTGGGCGTTGCAACAGGAAGCATCGGATTGTCTGAGATTTTTAATGTCGTAGGAGACGGTGTGACCGGAATGTATGATATCACGGTAATTTCGATCATTGTTGCCTGTATCGTGTCACTTGTCAGAGAATATGGTGGAATCCGGTTCATCTTAAATCTGATCAAAAGCAGGATCAGAGGAAAAAGAGGCGGCGAATTTGGAATCGCAGTGCTGGCATTGTTTGTAGATCTTTGTACAGCAAATAATACCATTGCCATTGTGATGGCAGGTCCCATTGCAAAAGAGATCAGCGAAGAATATGACATTGATCCAAAACGATCCGCATCCCTTCTGGATATTTTTACATCCGTGGGGCAGGGAATGATCCCGTATGGAGCTCAGCTTCTGTCTGCGGCAACTCTCACAGGACTGACTCCGTTTGATATTATTCCGAATTTGTTCTACCCCGTCCTGATGGGTGTCAGTGCAATTCTCTTCATTGTATTTAAGAAACAAAATTGATAAAACAGAGCACTTATGATATAATTCATGGCAATAACAGTGTGAAGAAAGAAAAAGAGGGCGAAGATATGAATTTGTTATACAAAAGCACAAGAAATTCTGAGAAAAAAGTAACAGCGTCTGAGGCAATCTTAAAAGGGCTTGCAGAAGATGGCGGACTCTTCGTGCCGGAGCAGATTCCGACACTGGATGTGACAATGGAAGAACTCAAAAACATGACGTATCAGGAGACCGCATACGCAGTGATGAAACAGTTTCTGACAGACTTTACAGAGGAGGAGTTAAAGCACTGCATAGACAGCGCATATGATTCCAAGTTTGATACAGAAGTGATCGCCCCCCTTGTGAAAGTGGGAGATGTCTATCATCTGGAGCTGTTTCACGGAGCGACGATCGCGTTTAAGGATATGGCATTATCGATCCTTCCGCATTTGATGACAACATCTGCAAAGAAGAATCATGTGACAAAGGATATTGTCATTTTGACAGCAACCTCCGGAGATACCGGAAAAGCTGCGATGGCAGGATTCGCAGATGTGCCGGGAACGAAGATTATTGTGTTTTATCCGAAGAACGGGGTCAGCCGGGTGCAGGAGATGCAGATGGTGACACAGAAAGGTGCCAATACTTCAGTTGTGGCAATTCATGGAAACTTTGATAATGCACAGAGCGGTGTCAAAGCGCTTTTTGAAGACCAGGTGCTTGCAAAGGAACTGGATGCGGCAGGATATCAGTTCTCTTCCGCAAATTCGATCAACATCGGTCGTCTGGTACCTCAGGTTGTGTATTATGTCTATGCATATGCAAAACTGCTTCAGAATGACGAGATTCAAAGTGGAGAGAAGATCAATGTGACGGTTCCGACCGGAAACTTTGGTAATATTCTGGCAGCATACTATGCAAAACAGATGGGGGTTCCGATCAATAAGCTGATCTGTGCATCCAATGAAAACAAAGTCCTGTTTGATTTCTTCCGTACAGGAACATATGACAAAAACAGAGAATTTGTGCTGACATCCTCCCCGTCCATGGACATTTTGATCTCAAGCAATCTGGAGCGGCTGATCTATACAATTGCAGGACAGGATGGTCAGAAAAATGCAGAACTGATGGATGCATTAAAAAGTAGTGGTGCATATGAGATTACAAAAGAAATGAAAGCAAAACTGGATGATTTTGTGGGAGGTTATGCAACGGAGGAACAGACAGCACAGGCAATCCACGATACATATAAACGTACCGGATATGTGATGGATACACATACGGCAGTTGCTTCTTGTGTATGTGCACAGTACAGAGAAGAAAGTGGGGATGAGACAAAATGTCTGATCGCTTCCACAGCCAGTCCATATAAATTCGTAGGCAGTGTGATGCGTGCAATTGATGCAGAATATGCGGGAAGAGACGAGTTTGAGCTTGTGGACGAGCTGGAGAAGCTTTCTCAGGTTGCCGTTCCGAATGCGGTCAAGGAGATTCGTGATGCGAAAATCCTTCATACAAGAGAGTGTGATGCAGACAAAATGAAAGAGACAGTGAAAGAAATATTAGAAATCGAGGTATAGTCAATGAGTGCGGACAGTATGAACAGTGTGTTTGGTTTTATCGGAATTCTTGCAGTAGGATGCGGGATATATTGCCTGTATGCATATTTTAACATGAAAAAAGACGGACACATCAATGAAACGATTCTCCTGGGGAAGAGTTATTCAGAAAAGATGTGCAAAGATAAGGAAGCATATCTGAAAAAGGCGTTGCCGGCAGTTCTGGGATTTGGAATTGTTTCGATTCTTTATGGAATTGTAGATTGTATCCACTGGTATGTAAATCCGATGGAGATGGTGGACACAGTGGGCGGCATTCTTTTTATGGCAGCACTGGTGGTATTTGCAGTGTATACGATGCAACTGAAAAAGAAATATTTTTAGAAAGATACAAGGGGAATATCAACGAAAGAGAGTCAGGAGGATCTGACTCTCTTCTTACGTCATACAAATTGCAGAAATGATTCATCTATCGGAGTAATAACGTTCTAATGACAGGATTTATAAAAAGATATCAGCGGCTTTATCACTCTGACAGACTTTGTTCAGTTTTTTGGCTGCCATGGAGAGTTTCATACTGCTGACACTGCGGGCTTTTTGCTTACAGCTTCGTACGCAGCGCAGGCAGGAAATACATTTTTTCTTGTCCGTTTTTTTCGGATCCTGTGCAGAGATTGCTCCGGCAGGACATGATTTGACGCAAGCTTTACATTCCGTGCACAGGCTGACATCTGCCTTTGGAATCAGTGGAGTTTTTGCATATTTGCGATATGGAGTGTTACCAGGTACCTGAATGGAGAGCGCAGAGAGATCTTCATTTTTGATACGGCGGTTTAATGCGATCCCGAACTCACTGATTGTCTTTAGATCCGCTTTATTCGGACGGCTCAGACCAATTGAACGAACGATCGAATGCTCAGTAGGAAATGCACCGGCACCGATTACGTGGAATCCCCGATTTTCCACCTCGGTTTTTAATTCTAACAGAGCATCTTCGTATGCCCGGCAGCCATAAGTTGCGATCAGCGCAGCCGGAGTGTTGTTTCCTTTGAGTGTCTCGAAATAAGAAAGAAATGTTTCGGGAACCCGGCCGGAATAAACCGGGATTCCAAACAGGACAAAATCTGTTTCGTCAAATTGCAGAACCGGCTTTTTTTCTTTATGTACGGACAGGTCAAATGAGACGGATTTAAGGTCAATCTGACGTGCTGCCTCCATGATGACCCTTCTTGTCGTCCCTGTCGGACTGAAATAGACCAGTTTTAATTCAGTTGTTTTCATAATAGTATCCTCTCCTTGCATTCAAATGTAAATAATGTTACTATACCATAAATTTGAAAAAAATACCATGAAAAAAGAAATGGAGTATGGGTTGTAAAATCTATGTAAATAGGCTATAATAAATTCAACGGAAAACCTGAGATGTTCGATAACCTTGTTATTTTGAACCTACAATACTTTAAACGGGATTCTTATATTTCTGTAATATGTCAAGCCTCCGTTATGCAGTGGAAGACAGAAAAGCAGATGCGGTTGCCCACCTAGCTTGCGTGCTAGGAGTCAAAATACAGGGAACGGCATTTTGGGGATTCTACAGAAGATAAAAGGGAATGAAATTTAGCACAGGCTGATTTCATTCCCTTATTTCATCAATACAGGATATACAAGCCTTCAAAAAAGATCCCTTTACGAAACAGGGGCTTTATGATATGATTTTGAAAGTTTGAGAGCAGCAGGAGAGAATATTATGGGAAGAAGAGTCAAGGAGACGATAAAAAAAGTAAATAAAGTCACTGAGATCGTCGGCTCCCATCATACAGGAGCGTATGCGGCCCAGGCTGCTTATTTTTTTGTACTCTCTATGATTCCGATCATCCTGCTTTTGCTGACGGCGGTACAGTTTACACCGGCTACTTATGCAAATGTCATCGATGCAGTGGAGCAGGTGTTTCCGACATCTGTGCAGGGGTTTATCCGTTCGATCGTGACACAGGTCTATTTTTCCCAGTCGGCTAAGATCATTCCGATCACGATCCTTGTAGCGCTGTGGTCTGCGGGAAGAGGGGTACTGTCCGTGACTGCAGGACTGAACTGCATTTATGGTAATACCGAGACTCGTAATTATGTATACCTGAGGCTTAGGGCTTCTTTATATACCGTGATCTTCATTCTTGCAATCGTACTGTCACTGGTTCTGTCTGTATTTGGAAACAGTATCAGCGCCATGATCTACAAGCATGCACCGTTCTGGAGTACTCTGATGCAGTATATTATTAAGATCCGGACCGTTATGACACTTGCAGTTCTGACCGTTTTCTGGGATCTGGTTTATAAATATCTTCCAAACCGGAGAGCAACACAGAAGACAACTTTGCGTAAACAGCTTCCGGGAGCCGTTTTTACAGCGTGCGGATGGCTGCTGATCTCTTTTATCTTTTCGATTTATCTGGACATCTTTGAAGGATTTTCAGATATGTATGGAAGTATGACTACGATTGTGCTGATTATGCTGTGGCTGTATCTGTGTATGTATGTGATCCTGCTTGGCGGAGAAGTCAATGCACTGTTAGAGAAATATCTTGACAATCACAAAAACTGTGATAAGATAATAAAGTAAATTTGTCTTAAATTTGAAAAATGAATCAGGATATGAAAAGCGATGAGCGTGCACAGTAGAGAACTGTTTTCCATCAGAGAGAGAAGGTCACTGGCTGTAAGCCTTCTTTGGTTCAGACGGCAATCGAAATTCCCACGTAAGCTGCATTTTTGAAATGATTTCAGAGTAGAAAGTGCCGTCTATTGTACGTTACACAAGACCAAGTGCTCACAGGAAGACTGTGGGAATTAGGGTGGTACCGCGAATACAGACTTCGTCCCTTTTGGGATGGAGTTTTTTTCATACTAAGAAATATGCTTTCAAAGAAAGGAGAAAGAAGATGAAAGACAGACTGGAACAAATCAAAGCACAGGCTTTGGAGCAGATTAAAGCTTCTGATATGCCGGAAAAGCTGAACGAGGTGCGTGTAAAATTTCTTGGAAAAAAAGGAGAATTAACAGCCGTATTAAAGGGAATGAAAGACGTGGCCCCAGAGGAGCGTCCGAAAGTCGGACAGCTGGTCAATGAGACAAGAGCTGCAATCGAAGAGCTTTTAGAAGAGACAAAAGTGAAAATGGAGGCAGCCATCCGTGAGGAAAAAATGAAAGCGGAAGTCATTGACGTGACGCTGCCATCTAAGAAAAGTACGGTGGGACACAGACATCCAAATACGATCGCGCTGGAAGAGGTAGAGCGCATTTTCGTGGGAATGGGATACGAAGTAGTAGAAGGACCGGAAGTAGAATACGACCTGTACAACTTCGAGAAACTCAACATTCCGGATGGGCATCCTGCAAAAGATGAACAGGATACCTTTTATGTGAATAAGGACATTGTGCTGCGTACACAGACTTCTCCGGTTCAGGCGAGAGTGATGGAGCAGGGCAAGCTGCCGATCCGTATGATCGCACCGGGAAGAGTATTCCGTTCTGATGAAGTGGATGCAACACATTCTCCATCCTTCCATCAGATTGAAGGTCTTGTGATCGATAAAAATGTTTCCTTTGCAGATCTGAAAGGAACACTGGAAGTGTTTGCAAAAGAGCTGTTTGGAGAAGAGACAAAGACAAAATTCAGACCGCATCATTTCCCGTTTACAGAGCCAAGTGCAGAGGTGGATGTGACTTGCTTCAAATGCGGAGGCAAAGGATGTCGATTCTGTAAAGGTTCCGGCTGGATTGAGATCCTCGGATGCGGGATGGTACATCCACATGTGCTGGAGATGTGCGGAATCGATCCGGAGGAATATTCAGGATTTGCGTTCGGTGTCGGTCTGGAGCGAATCGCACTGCTGAAATATGAAATTGATGACATGAGACTTTTGTATGAAAATGACATCAGATTTTTGAAACAGTTCTAGGATTTAGGTGGAGAGAAAGGAATAGGATTATGAATACTTCTTTATCATGGTTGAAAGCGTATGTCCCGGATCTGGACGTGACAGCGCAGGAATATACAGATGCAATGACATTGTCAGGAACAAAAGTAGAGGGCTATGAACAGCTGGATGCAGATCTGGAAAAGATTGTCATTGGTCAGATCGATAAGATTGAAAAGCACCCGGATGCAGACAAACTGGTCGTATGTCAGGTGAATGTAGGAACAGAGACAGTACAGATCGTAACAGGTGCGAAAAATGTATTTGAAGGTGCAAAGGTGCCGGTCGTACTGGACGGTGGACGCGTGGCAGGGGGACATGAGCCGGGACAGAAAGTTCCGGGCGGAATCAAGATCAAAAAAGGCAAGCTCCGCGGAGTGGCAAGTTTTGGTATGATGTGTTCTATCGAGGAGCTGGGTTCTACGACAGATATGTATCCGGAGGCTCCGGAAGACGGAATCTATATCTTCCCGGAGGATGCCGAAATCGGAGCAAGTGCGATTGAAGCGCTTGACAGAAACGATGTGGTATTTGAGTATGAAGTGACATCCAACCGTGTAGACTGCTACAGCGTACTTGGAATCGCAAGAGAAGCAGCCGCTACATTCAACAAAGAGTTTGTTCCTCCAATCGTGAAAGAGACAGGAAATGGAGAAGATGTCAACGATTATATAAAAGTAACAGTAGAAGATGCCGATCTGTGTCCGAGATACTGTGCAAGAGTGGTAAAAAATATTAAAATCGGTCCGTCTCCAAAATGGATGCAGAGAAGGCTGGCATCTGTAGGAATTCGTCCGATCAACAATCTGGTGGATATTACAAACTATGTGATGGAAGAGTACGGACAGCCGATGCATGCCTATGATCTGGATACGATCGCAGGTCATGAGATTGTTGTAAAAACTGCACAGGATGGAGAGAAATTTACCACACTTGACGGACAGGAGCGTATCATGGACAAGGACGTCCTGATGATCTGTGACGGAGAAAAAGCAGTCGGAATTGCCGGTATCATGGGCGGAGAAAACTCCATGATCACAGATGATGTCAAGACCATGCTCTTTGAGGCAGCATGCTTTGACGGTGTCAACATCCGAAAATCTTCAAAGAGAGTAGGGCTTCGTACAGATGCTTCCGGAAAATTTGAAAAGGGTCTGGATCCGAACAATGCAAAAGCAGCCATAGACAGAGCCTGCCAGTTAGTAGAAGAATTAGGCGCCGGAGAAGTGGTTGGCGGAACCGTGGATGTTTACGGAAAAGTAAAAGAACCGGTAAGAGTTCCATTTGATGCAGACAAGATCAATGCAATGCTGGGAACTTCGATTTCAGAAGAAGAGATGCTTGGTTATTTCGCAAAGATCGGTCTGGAATATGATGAAGCAGCAAAGGAAGTGATCGCACCGACATTCCGTCATGATCTGTTCAGAATTGCAGATCTGGCAGAAGAGGTTGCAAGATTCTTTGGATATGATAATATTCCGACGACACTTCCAAAGGGAGAGGCCACAACAGGAAAACTGTCCTTCAAACTGAGAATCGAAGATGTGGCAAAAGATATCGCCGAATTCTGCGGATTCAGCCAGGGAATGACCTATTCATTCGAGAGCCCGAAGGTGTTTGACAAACTGAGAATCCCGGCAGATTCGAAATTGAGAGAAACAGTGGAGATCATGAACCCACTGGGAGAAGATTATAGTGTGATGAGAACGACATCCTTAAATGGAATGCTCACATCTCTTGCGACAAACTATAACCGCAGAAACAAAAATGTAAGACTTTACGAACTTGGAAATATTTATCTGCCAAAACAGCTTCCGATCACAGAGCTTCCGGAGGAAAGAATGCAGTTTACTCTGGGAATGTATGGAGAAGGGGATTTCTTCAGCATGAAGGGTGTAGTAGAAGAATTCTTTGAGAAGATCGGAATGCACGAAAAAGAAACATACGATCCAAATGCAGGAAAAACATATCTGCATCCTGGGCGCCAGGCAAATATCATTTACGATGGAAAAGTAGTCGGATATCTGGGAGAGGTACATCCGGAAGTTGCCGATACTTACGGAATCGGGGAACGCGCATATGTAGCAGTACTGGATATGCCGGAGATCATTCCGTATGCAACTTTTGACAGAAAATATACAGGAATCGCAAAGTACCCTGCTGTGACAAGAGATATCAGTATGGTAGTGCCAAAAGAGATCCTGGTAGGACAGATTGAAGATGTGATCGAGAAAAAAGGCGGAGCATATCTGGAAAGCTATGCACTGTTTGACCTGTATGAAGGAAGTCAGATCAAAGCCGGATTCAAATCCGTTGCATATTCTATCGTATTCCGTGCAAAGGATAAGACTCTGGAAGAGGCGGATGTAACTTCTGCGATGAACCGGATCTTAAAAGCACTGGAAGAGATGGGAATCGAGCTGAGAAAATAGGACCGAGTCTGTTTAGAAAGAGGGATATCATTGAAAACAAGTGATTTTTATTATGACCTGCCGGAGGAACTGATCGCACAGGATCCTCTGGAGGATCGCTCCGGTTCCAGATTATTGTTTCTGGATAAAGAGACAGGGAAAACAGAGCATCATATCTTTCGGGATGTGATCGATTATCTGAATCCGGGAGACTGTCTGGTCATCAACGATACAAAAGTAATTCCGGCACGCCTGATCGGAGAAAAAGAAGGCACCGGTGCCAAGATCGAGGTCCTCCTGTTGAAGCGCGGAGAAAACGATGTGTGGGAAACACTGGTAAAACCGGGGAAAAAAGCAAAACCGGGAACCAGGATCAGTTTTGGAGAAGGACTTCTGGTCGGCGAGGTTGTGGATGTGGTAGAAGAGGGAAACCGTCTGATTCACTTTGAGTATAAGGGAATCTTTGAGGAGATTTTAGACCAGCTTGGTCAGATGCCGCTTCCTCCATATATTACCCACCAGCTGGAAGACAGAAGCCGTTATAATACGGTGTATGCAGCTCACGAAGGTTCAGCTGCAGCACCGACTGCGGGGCTTCATTTTACTCCGAAGCTTTTGAAAGAAATTCAGGAAAAAGGCGTGGATATTGCAAGAGTGACACTTCATGTCGGACTGGGCACATTCCGCCCGGTGAAAGTGGAGGATGTGACCGAGCACCATATGCATTCGGAGTTTTACATGGTGGATGCAGAAGCGGCAGAGAAGATCAACAAAGCCAAAGAACATGGAGGCCGTGTGATCTGTGTGGGAACGACGAGCTGCCGTACCATCGAATCTGCGGCGGACGAGAACGGACGCTTAAAGCCTTGCAGCGGCTGGACAGAAATTTTTATCTATCCGGGATATCAGTTTAAGATATTAGATGGGCTGATCACAAATTTCCATCTGCCGGAATCTACACTGATCATGCTGGTATCTGCACTGGCGGGAAAAGAGCATGTCATGGCAGCCTATGAAGAGGCAGTGAAAGAACGGTATCGTTTTTTCAGCTTCGGAGATGCGATGATTATTTTATAGAGGAAGAAAAACGCCATTCTATGGGGACATAGATGGCGTTTTTTTGACTCTGTGGAATTGAAAAAATGCATGGAAAAGAAACAAATGCTGTGATATGATGAATATGCTGTCGAAACCTTCCAGCAGAAGGGAGGTGAGACTATGGATTATATTCTCCGATTCCTTGTTTCGGTTATGGCGAGTGTGGCTGGCTACTACATACGCAAGTGGTTAGACTGGAATGATAAAGACAGTTAGCCCAAAAAGAACCCCCAAGGACTGGCCTCCTTGGGGGTTCACTTTGACTATGGAATATTCTCCATTTCCTTAGCTAAGATTATGATATGCCACTTTACAAAAAAAGTCAACAGTTTTTCAAACACTGATTTATCGAATACCTCCCGGCTATCGGACATAGGATAGTCAGGAGGTGTTTTTATGATTTATGTGACAGTACCGGGAGATACTGTATCTTCGATCTCCCATCAAAGTGGGGTTCCCGTCTGGAAGATTATTTATGATAATCAGCTGGGAGAAGAGGGAAAACTGACAGTGGGGCAGGCGCTGCTCTTATTAAAACCGCAGGAGAGCGCGGAAATTCGAGAGGATTTGTATGTGACAGGGTATGCATATCCTTTTATTGAACCTTATGTGCTGGAGATGGCATTTCCGGCACTCAATGAACTGCTTGTGTTTTCTTATGGCTTTACGTTTGAAGGAGAGTTGGTTCCGCCCATACAGGATGAAACATGGATGATACAGCTGGCCTGGGAGAATGGGATAGAACCGATGCTGGTTCTGACCCCGTTTACACAGGGGGTCTTTAACAATCAGCTGATCCAGACTCTGGTGGAGGAAGAATCAGTACGTAAAAATGTGATTACCAATCTGCTGAAGGTGGTGGAGGAAAAAGGATATGTGGGTGTGGATGTAGATTTTGAATATGTCCGTGCGCAGAACAGGGAAGGATATGCCGAGTTTGTCGGAGAATTGCGGGCTGCCATGAATGAAAAGGGATATCGCGTGTCAGTGGCTCTGGCGCCCAAGACGTCTTCAGATCAGAAAGGGCCGCTCTATGAGGGGATTGATTATGCACTTCTGGGAGAACAGGCAGACCGGCTGTTTCTGATGACTTATGAGTGGGGATATTCCTATGGTCCGCCCATGGCAGTCGCACCCCTTACGAAAGTCCGTCAGGTGGTAGAGTATGCGCTGACACAGATCCCGGCTGAGAAGCTTCTGATGGGGATACCGAACTATGGGTATAACTGGACGCTTCCTTATGAAAAAGGAGTGACAAAAGCAGAGACGATCGGCAATGTAGAGGCTGTACGGCTTGCGGTGGAATACGGTGCTCCAATTCAGTATGACCAGGAGGCTCAAAGCCCGTATTTTACTTACAGAAATCAGGGAAGAGAGCAGGAAGTCTGGTTTGAAGATGTGAGAAGTATTGCGGCAAAGATCGAACTGGCAAAAGAATATGAACTATATGGAGTCGGATACTGGAATTTAATGCGTCCCTTTCGTGCAAACTGGATCATGCTGGAATAAAAAGACCGGGAAATCACAAATTGAACTGTGATTCCCCGGCAGATTAAAGATTATCTTGTGACTGGACTGCATCATAACCGGTCTCTTTGGTGCGGATTTTGACAGCGCTGCGGATTTCATAGCTGAAAATTTTTCCGTCACCGACTTCGCCGGTAAAAGCGGCTTTTTGTATTGCTGAGATTGTTTTTTGTTCCCATTCTTCGGAAGAAACGACTACTTCAAATTTAATTTTGGGATGCAAAAAGATATCTATTTCACTTCCGCGGACAATTTCTGTATAGCCACGCTGCGTTCCATACCCCATAACCTGAGAGATGGTAACCCCGTTCACCCGGATGTCCTGAAGAGCAGATTTTACCTGTTCAAATTTTTCTTCTCTTACGATTGCTTCAATTTTGATCAACATGATGACTCCTCCTCTTTTATGAATCAAATCCGTTAAAGGACGGATATGCATTTTCTCCATGCTGTGAGAAGTCCAGACCGGATATCTCATCAGAAACATCCACGCGAAGCGGTGTGAAAATCCTTACGATACCGATGCAGATCAAGGTTCCGCACACAGCAACTGCAATGGTGACCAGAATGCTGATCAGCTGTGCAGTGAATAAATGAAAATCTCCGAAGACTAATCCATCCCATCTGGCAACAGAATTGACAGAAGTTTTACCGAAAAGTCCGGTTGCAATACCGCCCCAGATACCGCCGATTCCATGACATCCGAACGCATCGAGAGCATCATCGATTTTTAATTTCTGTTTTAAGAGCACCACAGTAAAATAGCAGATCGGACTGACAAGTGCACCAATCAGGAAGGAAGACCAGATCGGAACAAATCCGGCACCGGGTGTGATGGCCACAAGCCCTACGACCAGTCCTGTAGAAGCGCCGACAAGTGTGGTTTTTTTGCTTTTCAGATAATCAATGAGCATCCAGATGAGCATTGCGGAAGCAGAAGCAATCGCAGAGGTCATAAAAGCGTGAGCTGCAAGTCCATCTGCCGCAAGAGCACTTCCGGCATTGAAGCCAAACCATCCGAACCAGAGCAGTGATGCTCCCAGAGCGACAAACGGAATGTTATGAATGCGATAGGAAGTGTGTTCGTACCCGCGTCTGCGGCCAAGGCAGATGGCAAGAACAAGAGCTGATACTCCCGAACTGATATGGACGACATTTCCTCCGGCAAAATCAACGGAGCCTAAAGCAGCGAGAAAACCGTCTTCTCCCCATACCATATGTGCCATCGGATAATAAACAATCAAAGACCAGAATGCAATAAACAGAAACAGTGCCTTAAAACGCATTCTGCCGACGACAGCTCCGGTGATCAGCGCAGGGGTAATGACTGCGAACATCATCTGGAAACCGGCAAATACAAGATGTGGAATCGTATCAGCATAAGGACCGGGATCGGCTCCTACACCTTGAAAAGCAAAGTATCGAAAATCACCGATGATTCCGGCATGGTTTCCGCCGAAAGAAAGGGAATATCCAAACAGTACCCACATAACGATGGACAGCCCCATAATGCCGATGCAGGCCATCATTGTGTTGACCACATTTTTCCGGCGGACCAATCCGCCATAAAAGAAAGCAAGGCCCGGTGTCATAAGAAAAACAAGGGCAGAGCAAAGCATGATAAAACCAGTATCTCCTGAACTCATAAAATCTCCTCCTAGTTGAAACAAAAACAGTTTTTCTGCTGTGAAAAGGCCTTTTCTATAAAAAAAGATGCCTGAGAGATTTTTAAAAATCCTTCAGACATCTTCGTCTGCAAACAGAATAGCAGAGAAGCTGAAAAATGACAAGAGTGAAACTAAACAAAGAATTTTTGGAAAATCATGCAAAATCTTCAAAATTAAACAAACAGGCAGAAAATTGTAATTGTTATTGTTCCGGCTAATCAAACTAAGTTTTGACGGAAACGCCGGCTAATAGTATAGTAGATGAAAAGAAAGTGAAAAGAGAAGAAAATAATGAAGAGAAAAAGTGTGAGAATTTATAGTTTTACCGGGACTGGAAGCCGTCTGGCGTTAAATCTGGCGGAAAAACTAAAACAGGAAGGGTATGTGTGTACAGGATATACTGTGGCACGTTTTGCAGAGGATAAAAGGCTGCAGAGATTAAATGACGGATGGAAACAAGAAATCGGGGCATCCTGGGGAGAACATGCACTGGTATTTATCGGGGCGGCAGGAATCGCGATCCGTGCGATCGCTCCGTTTGTAAAAGATAAGTTTACAGATCCTCCGGTTATTGTTCTGGATGAGAAGGGCACATTTGCCATTCCGCTTTTGTCCGGACATGTAGGCGGCGGAGTAACGCTGGCGAAGGTTCTTGCAGAATACACAGGAGGAAGGGCGGTGATCACGACGGCTACAGATGTGCAGAAAAAGTTTGCGGCAGACGTGTTTGCCATGGAGAACGGACTCGTCATTACAGACCGGGAAGAGGCGAAAAAAATCTCGGCAGGGATTCTTGAAAAAAAGAATACGGGAATTTTTTCAGAGTTTCCGCTTTTGGGGGATGTACCCGAAGAACTGACCATATGTGGCAGTGAAGAACAACTGGAGGGATGCTGTGGGAAGATCGTGATCTGTGAAAGAAATCCCAGAAATAAAAAATCAGGTGTATTATATCTTTTGCCAAGAAATCTGTATGTGGGAATGGGATGCAAAAAAGGGACAAAAAAAGAAATTCTGGAGGCAGAGCTTTTGAAAACTCTGGAAAAGCATGGATTTTTACCGGAGCAGATCCGTGCACTTGGAAGCATCGATCTGAAAAGGGAGGAGGCCGGGTTGCTGGAGCTGGCAGATTCTCTTGGAGTGGAGTTTTTGACTTATTCCGCAGAATCACTTCAGGAAATTTCGGCAGTCAGCAGTTCTTCGGAATTTGTAAGAGGAGTGACAGGGGTAGACAATGTCTGTGAGAGAGCAGCGAAAAGAATGTGTCCGGATGGAGTGATGGTTCAGGAAAAGGTCTGTCTGAATCAGTGCACGGCTGCGTTTGTCTGTGGTGAAGTGATGGTAAAATTTAGGAAAGAGGAGGAAGAAAGATGAAGCGTATCTTGATTTTTTCAGGTACTACAGAAGGACGGGAACTGGCAGAATTTCTGAGAAACAGGCAGGTGGATGTAATCGTCAGTGTTGCCACAGAGTATGGAAGAGACTGTATGGATGTTGAGAGTTCTTCTAATGTAAGCGTGCGTACCGGACGGATGGATGAGGCACAGATCCGGCAGTTTTTAATGACGCAGAAAATTGATCTGGTGGTGGATGCGACACATCCGTTTGCAGCAGAAGTGACGAAAAATGTAGAGCAGGCATGCAGGATGGCAGGTACGGAATATATCAGATGTGTGCGGGAGCGGCAGAACTGGGATGACAAAGGAGAGCGTGTTGTGCGTGTGGAAAGTGTACCTGAGGCGGTGGAATACCTGCAAAATACAACAGGGAATGTTCTGATTGCTACCGGAAGCAAAGAATTGAAAGAATATACCAGGATAGCAGGCTACAAAGAGCGATGTTATGCCCGTGTCCTTTCTACACAGGTTTCAGTGGAAGAGAGCATTCGGCTTGGATTCGAAGGAAGGCATCTGATCGCCATGCAGGGTCCGTTTTCAAAAGAATTAAATCTAGCGATGCTAAGAGCTGTGGATGCCAGGTATTTTGTGACAAAAGAATCCGGAAAATCCGGTGGTTTTCTGGAGAAGGTACAGGCTGCAGAAGAGGCAAAGGCTGTGCTGGTGGTAGTAGGAAGGCCGTTTGAAGTTGGAAAAATACTAAAAGAAACAAAAAAATTCCTAGAAATATGGGCAGGGCTGTGCTAAAATTTAGAAAGATTTAAGGAAAGGCTGAAACAGGAAGAGGACAGAATATGAGGCAGGGAATGATCCACATTTACTGTGGAGACGGAAAAGGAAAGACCACGGCAGCTACGGGACTTGCAGTTCGGGCGGCCGGAAGCGGGATGAAAGTACTGTTTGCCCGTTTTTTGAAGAATGAGAACTCTGCAGAATTGTGTGTGTTAGATCAGATTCCGGGGATAGAAGTGATCCATTTACCGAAGTCCTATGGGTTTTATAACACGCAGTCCGAGGAAGAAAAGGCAGAAACAAAGCAGATGTATGAAGAATTGTGGAAGTATGCACTGGATCGGGCGAAAAATGGAGCGTGTGACATGCTTGTCATGGATGAATTTATGGCAGCAGACAGGTATGGTCTGATCCCGCATGAAGAGGCTATTCAGTTTTTGAAAGAGAAACCAGAAGGTCTGGAAGTGGTTCTGACCGGACGGGATCCGTCAGAGGATCTGATCAGAATAGCGGATTATGTGTCTGAGATCCGGAAAGTAAAGCATCCGTTTGATTGCGGCGTTTATGCCCGCAGAGGAATTGAATATTAAATATTATTTTGTATGTATGGACGCTGCTCTTTGTGACAGAAGAAGCAGGTGTTTCTACATAAATTCAGATTCAAAGCAGATTTAAAAGATGCCGTCCGAAAAAAGGCGGCAGGGGAACCAGGTGAGAATCCCGGACAATGCCCGTTGCTGTATTGGAGTAGTGGTATTTCATGAGGTCACTGTAGGAAATTCTATGGGAAGGCGAAATACTGTGTTTGATGCCTAAGTCAGAACACCCGCTTTTAAAGGAATCTGGAAGGTTACGGGAATATGACCAGGTGTATGCAAAACAGTCTCCTTTTAGGACCTTTTGACAGCCTGGAATATTTCAGAAAAATTTTGTCAAAGGAAAAGGAGAGAAAAGAACATGACAAAAAAACAAAATATCTTACTGAAGGCAAGCATCGCAATCGCGGTGTTATTTGCCATTGCACCGGCTTCAAATGCTATGCACATTATGGAGGGATACCTTCAGGCAACATTTTGCATTGCGTGGGGAGTCATCTGCCTGCCGTTTATCGTCGCAGGATTTTTTTCCATTCAAAAAACATTAAAACAGAACAGAAAAACACTGATCCTTCTGGCAATGTCAGGAGCCTTTGTGTTTGTGATTTCTTCCTTGAAGATCCCGTCTGTGACCGGAAGCTGTTCCCATATGACAGGAACCGGACTGGGTGCGATCTTATTCGGGCCGACGGCAGCAGGCGTGTTGGGGCTGATCGTGTTATTATTTCAGGCAATCCTGCTGGCACACGGCGGACTGACCACGCTGGGAGCCAATACATTTTCTATGGCGATCGCAGGTCCGTTTCTTTCTTATGGGATTTATAAGCTTTGCCAGAAACTCAATGTAAACCGGAAGGTGGCAGTGTTTCTGGCAGCATTTTTCGGGGATCTGTTCACTTACTGTGTAACCAGTCTGCAGCTTGCTATGGCATATCCGTCTGAAGCGGGCGGGGTGGGAGCTTCCGCAGTGAAATTCCTTGGAGTGTTTGCTCCGACACAGCTTCCGCTGGCAGTAATGGAAGGACTTCTTACGGTTGTGATCGTGATCGCACTGGAGTCTTATGCAAAACCGGAACTCAAAGCCGTTGGATTTTTAAAGGAGGAAAAGTAGGATGAGTAAGAAAAATAAAACACTGGTACTGGTTCTGCTGCTCGCGGTGGTCCTGCTGGCGGCAGTTCCGTTTCTGACTTTGAAAGATGCAGAGTTTGGCGGATCAGATGATGCGGGAAGTGTGATGGTAGAAGAGATCCATGGAGAATATGAACCGTGGTTTACCCCTGTTTTGGAAGATTTTCTTGGAAAAGAAATCCCGGGAGAGGTGGAGTCCCTGCTGTTTTGTGTACAGACCGGAATCGGCGTGGGAATCATCGCTTTTTGCATGGGTCGTCTCGTAGAGCGGAAGAAGTGGCAGAATGATAATCATTGATAAATTAAGTTATTCCTCCGGACTTGCAGATGTGAGTCCGGAGGAGAAGTTTGCATATGCGGTTCTGACCCTGTTGGTCTGTGTGGTCAGCCGGTCTGTTACAGCGGCAGTGATCGTACTGGCGGTCAATGGAATTCTCAATGTAAAAAAGGGAAGAGTTCCATTTCACCTGTACCTGAAATACCTGATGGTACCCCTGATATTTCTGCTGTTGAGTACACTGGCAATCCTGGTCAATGTATCCAAAGAGCCGCTGGATGCCTATGCAATCCCGCTGGGGCAGTATTATGTGACATCCAGCTGGATGGGGCTGAAAAAAGGCGGGCAGATGATACTGACGGCGCTTGCAAGTGTTTCCAGTCTGTATGTCCTGTCTTTTAACACGCCGATGACGGAAATTCTGGATGTGTTAAAGAGACTGCATTTTCCGGGATTGTTCATTGAGCTGATGCTTTTGACATATCGGTTTATTTTTATCCTGATGGAAGGGGCATCTGCAATTATGACGGCGCAGAAAGCAAGGCTTGGAAACCGGGATCTGAAAACTTCGATCCAGTCTTTCGGGCAGATGGCATCGGTTGTGTTTGTGCGGGCGCTGAAGCAGTCGGATGCACTGTACAATGCGATGGAATCCAGATGTTATGACGGTGAGATCAGGGTACTTTCAGGAGAGTATCAAAAGAACAAGAGCAATTTCCGGAAAATAGCAGTTTTTGAGGCAGTCCTGATTTTGCTTGCGGTTTGGGAGAGAATAGGATGAGTGAAGAGATTATTTTAGAGGCGAGAGATATCTGGCATTCTTATGAAGAGAATGACAGGTTTTCTCTGCAGGGGCTGGACTTAAAAGTAAAAAAGGGGAGTAAGGTTGCTTTTATGGGAGCCAACGGTTCTGGAAAATCTACGTTTTTTCTCTGCTGCAACGGAATTTTACGACCACAAAAGGGAGATATTTTGTTTCATGGAAAACCGGTGAGCTACAAGAGAAAGGAACTTCTGGCACTTCGATCCAAGGTGGGGATTGTGTTTCAGGACCCGGATAAACAGTTGTTTTCTGCCAGCGTGGAGCAGGAAATCTCATTCGGGATCCTGAATCTGGGTGTTGCAAAAGAACAGGCAAGAACAGAAGTGGAGCAGGTGATGGAAGAACTGGAGATCGTGCCCTTTCGAAAACGACCGGTACATGCATTAAGCGGGGGGCAGAAAAAACAGGTCTCGATCGCGGATATTTTAGTGATGCGTCCGGAGATCATCATTTTGGATGAACCTGCAGCAGCCCTGGATCCGAAGCATACCCGCATGGTAAATGAGATGGTAGACAAACTCACAGAGCAGGGAATCACAGTACTCATGGCGACTCATGATATGGATTATGCATATGCCTGGGCGGATGAGATCGTGTTGATGAAAGATGGAAAAGTGCTCTGTCAGGGCGCGCCGGAAGCAGTGTGCAGAGAAACAGAAAAGCTGAAAGAGACGAATCTGGAAGAACCGGCTCTTTTACGGTTATTTGATCGTTTAAAAGCACGTAAAATAATAGAAGCAACAGGAAAAGCTCCAAGGACATGGAAGGAGCTGGAGCAGTTGATCGGATAGAAATTTCTGGAGAGGAAGGATTAAAAATGGAGAAAAAAGGAATTCTTGTGGTAAGCTTCGGAACCAGTCATTTGGATACGATGGCAAAAACAATACAGGTAATGGAAGAGCAGATTGCAGAAGCATTTCCCGGGTATACGGTATACCGGGCATTTACAAGTCAGATGATCTTGAACAAACTGGAACGGACAGAACATAAAAAGTATGATAATGTCCGTCAGGCACTGGAGCGTATGAAGCAGGACGGGATCACAAGGGTGATCGTTCAGCCGACACATATCATCAACGGCATTGAAAATGAAAAAATGCTGGAGGAGATTCAAAAACATGCGTCGTCTTTTGAAAAAGTCCTGGTGGGAAAACCACTTTTGTCTGAACCGGATGATTATAAAAAGACAGTGCATGCAGTGATGGAGGATGTGGATCTGGAAGAAGGCGAATGCCTGATCTTAATGGGACATGGAACAGATCACCATGCAAACAGTGCCTATCCGGCGTTGGAATATACACTTCAGGCATTGGGATATGACCGCATTCATGTGGCGACTGTAGAAGGATTTCCAGAATTAAAAGACGTGATGCATCGGATCGAACAAAGACAGTATCGTAAAGTGGCACTGCTGCCGTTTATGTTTGTGGCAGGAGATCATGCAAAAAATGATATGGCAGGAGATGAGGATTCCTGGAAATGTGAGCTGGAAGAAGCCGGATATGAAGTTCGTCCGATCTTAAGGGGACTTGGAGAACTTCCGGGAATCCGTCAGATTTTCATGGAGCATTTAGAGGAGGCACAATGACAGAACAGGCATTTGTGTGGAAAGATCAGAAAAAACTGAGAATGGGATATACCACCGGAAGCTGTGCTGCGGCTGCGGCAAAAGCAGCAGCCAGAATGCTGTTTTTGGGAGAAGAGATCTGTCAGGTTTCTCTGATGACACCAAAAGGGATCCGACTGTATCTGGATGTGGAGGACATTTTGCGTACGAAAGACAAGGTACGCTGTGCGATCCGAAAGGATGCAGGGGACGATCCGGATGTGACGGATCAGATTCTGGTCTATGCAGAGGTTTCCAAAACAGAGGGAAAGCAGATCACACTGGATGGCGGCGTTGGTGTCGGACGTATTACCAGAAAAGGACTGGAGCAGGATATCGGCGATGCCGCGATCAATAAAGTTCCAAGAGCCATGATCCGTGAAGCAGTGGAAAAAGAGAAAGAGCGCGGCGGGTACACAGGCGGTCTTTCTGTGATCATTTCAATTCCTGACGGAGCAGAACTGGCAAAAAAAACATTCAACCCGAGGCTTGGTATCGAAGGAGGTCTTTCTGTGCTTGGAACCACAGGCATTGTAGAGCCAATGAGTGAGAAAGCCCTGACAGATACGATTTTCCTGGAAATGAAGATGCTCAGAGAAAATGGAAACGAGTACTGTTATCTGGTACCGGGAAATTATGGAAGTGATTTTCTGAAAGAAGCACTTGGTTATGATGGAAATCTTGCGGTCAAGTGCAGCAATTACATCGGGGAATCCATCGATCATGCAGTGCGGCTCGGTATGAAAGGAATTCTGCTGATCGGACATGTGGGCAAACTGATCAAGGTGGCGGCAGGAGTGATGAATACGCACTCCAGACAGGCGGACTGTAGGATGGAAGTATTTGCCTCACATGCGGCGATGGCGGGGGCTGATCCTGAAACCGTAAAAAAAATTATGGAAAGTATTACAACAGCAGAAATGACAGAACTGCTTGAAAAAGAACAGCTGTTGGGACAGGTTATGGATTCTGTAATGAAACGGATCGCATTTTATCTGAAGCACAGAGGAGGGGAGTCTCTTCGTGTGGAAGCAATCGTGTTTTCGAATGAAAACGGGATATTAGGAGAGACTTCCGGTGCAGAAGAACTTTTGGAAATCATACGCGCAGAATCAGTGAAAGAGAAACGAACAGGAGAGAAAGAATGAGCGGAATATTTTACGGAGCAGGTGTAGGGCCGGGAGATCCCGAGCTTTTGACAGTAAAGGCACTGCGTGTGATGAAGCAGTGTCCGGTGATTGCAATCCCGGTATCGGATAAAAATTTTACAGAGGCGGCGTATGATCCGACAGGAACAGATCCTGCATATAAACGTTATCTGGAAAAATGTGTTGCCTATCAGATCGCAGTGCAGGCAGGTGCGGATATCGGGCAGAAAGCCAAGCTGTATCTGCCAATGCCGATGATGAAAGAAAAAGAACAGCTTCGTCAGGTACATGACGAGGGTGCAGAAAAAACAGCAGAGCTTCTGGAAAAAGGAATGGATGTGGTGTTTATCACGCTGGGAGATCCGACCGTGTACTCGACCTGTATGTATATTCATAAAAGGATTCGGAAACAGGGATATGAGACAAGGATCATACCGGGAGTTCCTTCTTTTTGTGCGGCAGCGGCAAGACTGGATCAGAGCCTTGTGGAGAACCAGGAAGAACTGCATATTATCCCTGCATCCTATGAGATTGAAGAAGGATTAAAGATGGCGGGAACAAAGGTGCTGATGAAGGCCGGGCGAAAGATTCCTTATGTCAAGCAGGTGATCAAAGAGCAGAACTTAAATCTGACGATGGTAGAAAACTGCGGCATGGAGAATGAGACAATCTACCATTCGGCAGAGGAGATTCCGGATGAGGCAAGTTATTATTCATTGTTTATTGTAAAAGAGAAAAAATAGCAGAAGGGGAGGAGACGAAATGATCGTATTTGTAGGAGCAGGACCGGGAGCGGAAGATCTGATCACAGTGCGGGGACAGCAGTATTTAAAAGAAGCGGACATTATCATTTATGCAGGGTCACTGGTAAATCCGGGTCTTTTGCAGGTAAAAAAAGAAGGCTGTGAAGTATATAACAGCGCCTATATGACGCTGGAAGAAGTTCTGGAAGTGATGTATGCAGGGGAAAAAGAAGGAAAACGGATCGTTCGGCTGCATACCGGGGATCCGTGTCTGTACGGAGCGATAAGAGAGCAGATGGATGCTTTGGAAGAGCGTCAGATTCCGTACGAAGTATGTCCGGGTGTCAGTTCTTTTTGCGGGGCAGCAGCAGCGCTGCATGCAGAATATACACTGCCTGATATTTCCCAGTCTGTGGTGATCACAAGAATGGCAGGCAGAACGCCGGTTCCGGATAAAGAGTCCATCCGCAGCTTTGCGGCGCATCAGGCGACGATGGTGATCTTTCTGAGCACCGGAATGCTTGGAAAACTGCAGGAAGAGCTGATGGCAGGGGGATATCCGGCAGACACTCCGGCAGCGATCGTGTACAAGGCAACCTGGCCGGAGGAAAAAGTGCTGCGATGCATGGTCTCAGAACTGGAAAAAACAGCGGCAGACGCACAGGTGACAAAAACAGCCCTGATCGTGGTGGGAAGAATTCTGGAAGGAGAATATGAGAGATCACTTCTGTACCATCCGGAATTTACCACAGAATTTCGACAGGGAAAACAGGAGGAGCAGGCAGATGAATAGAGTGTATGTAGTCGGGATCGGTCCCGGAGCGGGAAAACAGATGACAGAAGAGGCGAGAGAAGTGCTGAATGCCTGTGATGTGATCATCGGATATACGGTGTATGTAGATCTGGTGAAAGAGCAGTTTCCCGAGAAAGAATTTCTGACCACGCCGATGAAGCAGGAAGTGAAGCGGTGCAAGATGGCATTTGAGGAGGCCATGAAAGGGAAAAAAGTGGCGATGATCTGCAGCGGGGATGCCGGTGTGTATGGAATGGCTGGTTTGATGTATGAGGTCGGTGTCGAGTTTCCTAAGGCAGAGCTTGAGATTGTGCCGGGGATCACGGCGGCAATCGGCGGTGCAGCCGTGCTTGGAGCTCCGTTAATTCATGATTTTGCAGTCATCAGTTTAAGTGACCTGCTCACACCATGGGAGAAGATTGAAAAGAGAGTCAGGGCAGCAGCCATGGCAGATTTTGTGATCTGTCTTTACAATCCTTCCAGCAGAAAACGTCATGACTATCTGGAGAAGGCATGTAATATGATGCTGGAATACAAAGCAGAAGATACAATCTGCGGAATCGTCAGACAGATCGGAAGAGACGGGCAGGAGAGCCGGATCCTTACATTAAAGGAATTAAAAGACACAGAGGTGGATATGTTTACAACGGTGTTTATCGGAAATGAACAGACACAGGAAATGGATGGTCACATGGTGACACCGAGAGGATATCGGGATGTGTAAAGAGAAAAGAATCGTTTATCTGACAGGAATCGGAATGGGAACGAAAGAGGGGATGACTGTCCGGGCAAAAGAGTCTTTAAAAGGCTGTGACTGTATGATTGGCGCAAAACGGCTTCTGGAAGTGGTATCCGATGCAGATTGTGTCTGCCATGCAGAATATCTGCCGGAAAAAATAGAAGAGTACCTTCGAAAGCATCCGCAGTTTTGCAGGATCGGGATTGTACTTTCCGGGGATGCAGGATTTTACAGCGGGGCAAAAAAACTGGAAGAAGTTCTAAATGGCAGTGAAGAACGGTATGAAATCCAAAGGATTCCGGGAATTTCGTCTGTTGTGTATTTTGCAGCTGCGCTACACACTTCCTGGGAGGATGCAGCCCTTGTCAGCCTCCATGGAAGATGGCAGAACTGGATTTATGAAGCAGAACATCATGCAAAAACATTTCTGCTGTTGGGCGGAAGAAAAGAAAATCTGAAAGAGAAGCTTTTGTATTATGGGCTTGAAGACTTGACGGTACATATCGGAAAAAATTTTTCCTATCCGCAAGAGCAGATTTTTTCAAAAACGGTAAGCGAACTGACGGAGGAGGATACAGAGGGGCTTTGCATTGTCTGTCTGGAAAATCCACATCCATCACAGAAGGTGTGCCGGCATTTGAAGGATGAAGCGTTTACAAGAGGAAACGTTCCTATGACGAAAGAAGAAGTGCGGACAATCTGTATCGCAAAGCTTGATCTGGAAAAAGATGCGGTTCTTTATGACGTTGGTGCGGGAACAGGTTCTGTTGCTGTTGAAGCAGCCTGTCAGGACGGCAGTATTCGAGTGTATGCCATTGAAAAGAATCCGGAAGGGATCGAGCTGATCCGTAAAAACGTGCAAAAACTACGGACAGATAATGTGCAGATCGTAGAGGGAACAGCGCCGGAAGCACTCAGGAAACTGGAAGCGCCGACCCATGTATTTATCGGGGGCAGCAGCGGAAATCTAAGGAAAATCCTGCTGGCAGTCAAAGAGAAGAATCCGGATGTACAGATCGTATTGACAGCGATTTCTCTGGATACGATGGCGGAAGTAATGGAAGCAGTGGATGAAGGGCTTTTGCGGGAACCGGAAATTGTGCAGATTACAGTGGCAAAGGCCAGAAAACTGGGGCGTCATCACATGATGACAGGACAAAACCCGATTTTTATTATTTCGGAGGGAGAAGTGTGAACATTCCAAGAATTTTAATTGCTGCACCGTCCAGTGGAAGTGGGAAAACGGTGATTTCGTGTGGGCTGATGGCAGCATTTTGCAGACAGCAAAAAAATGTTGTTTCCTGTAAATGCGGACCGGATTATATTGATCCGATGTTTCACCGGGAGGTGCTCGGGATTGATTCTCAGAATCTGGATCTGTTTTTCTGCGAGAAAGAGCAGCTGACCGGGATTTTTGCAGAGCATGCCAAAAATGCCGATCTGGCAGTGGTAGAGGGTGTTATGGGATATTATGACGGCATGGGACTGGATACGGCAAAAGCAAGTTCCTATGATGTGGCAGCTGCCTTGCAGATACCGGTCGTGCTGGTGGTTTCAGCGAGAGGCTCCGCTCTGTCTCTGGCTGCTCTGGTGAAAGGGTTTCTGGAATTTAAAAAGGAGAGCCGGATTCGGGGAATTTTGTTAAACCGCGTATCTGCAATGTTGTATCCCCGTTTGAAAGAAATGCTGGAAAACGAGCTGAAAAAGGCAGGACATCCAATCAAGGTGCTCGGGTATATTCCGGAACATGAAGCGTTTCATCTGGAGAGCCGGCATCTTGGTCTGGTCACACCGGAGGAGATCAAACATCTGAAAGCACAGCTGGAGCAGGCAGGAGAGATTCTCTCAGAGACGGTAGATCTGGAAGATCTCTATGAGTTGGCCAAAGAAGCAACGTCTCTGGAAATAAGCGTACCTGAGGATGAGGAAAAAGAAAATCCAAAGGTATCAATTGCGGTGGCAAGGGATGAGGCGTTTGGATTTTATTATAAAGACAATCTGAAACTGCTGGAAAGATATGGCTGCAATCTGGTGTATTTCAGTCCTATTCGAGATACCCACCTGCCAGAAGGAGTCAGCGGTCTTTTGTTAGGCGGTGGATATCCGGAATTATATGCCAGAGAATTAAGTCAAAACAAAACCATGCTTTCTGAAATCCGGGAAAGCATTCAAAATGGAATGCCCTGCCATGCGGAATGCGGCGGTTTTTTGTATCTTCATGAGAAGCTTGCAGATCCGAAAGGAAAACTCTGGAAGATGGCCGGCGTGATCAGAGGCGAGGCAGTGCCGAAGAAAAAACTGGTACGGTTTGGTTACATCAATCTGGCAGGAGTGGTGGACGGTACGTTTTTGAAGCGAGGAGAGAGGATCCGCGGTCATGAATTCCACTACTGGGACAGTACAAATAATGGAACAGATGCAAAAGCGTTAAAACCGGACGGAAAGAGAAGCTGGGAATGCGTTCATATGCAGCAGAATCTGTTTGCGGGATTTCCACATCTTTCCTATTCGTCCAATCCGGTATTTGCAGAAAGGTTCATGCGGGAAGCAATCAGATGGGAGCAGTCACAAAAAGAAGGAGGTGAAAGAAAATGACACTGGAAGAGTTGAAAAAAGAGATCAGACCTTTGGATGAAACAAGTATGGAACAGGCAAGAGAGCACTGGATAAAGATCGCAAAACCATTGTTTTCTCTGGGAAAGCTGGAGGATGCAGTGATACAGATGGCGGGGATCAAAGAGACCCCGGATTATGAGCTGAAGAAAAAGGCGCTGGTCATTATGTGCGCAGACAATGGAATTGTGGAGGAAGGGGTCACACAGACCGGGCAGGAAGTGACTGCCATGGTAGCGGACAATTTTACAAAATCCAGCACCAGCGTCTGTGCGATGAGCAAAGTGGCCGGGGTGGATCTCTTTCCAGTAGATATCGGAATGGCGGTGGATGTTCCGTTAGTGACAGTCAAGGAAGAAAAAGTTGCCTACGGAACACGTAATTTTTCAAAAGAACCTGCAATGACAAGAGAAGAGGTATGGCAGGCAATTGAAATCGGCATCCGAAAAGTGGAACAGCTCAAAGAACAGGGATATGAAATCATAGCGACTGGAGAGATGGGAATCGGTAACACGACGACCAGCAGTGCTGTTGCGTCGATGCTGTTATCCGTTGCACCAGAACAGGTAACCGGGCGCGGGGCAGGCCTTAGCAGCGCAGGACTTGAGAAAAAGATTTCTGTTATTAAGGATGCGATTGCAAACTATCAGCCGGACAAGGAAGATCCGGTGGATGTTCTTTCAAAAGTAGGAGGCCTGGATATTGCGGGTCTGACCGGTGTCTTTTTAGGAGGAGCTCTGTACCGCGTTCCGGTGGTGATCGACGGATTTATCTCTTCTGTAGCGGCTTTGTGTGCAGCGCGTATGGTGCCGGTTTCAAAGTCTTATTTTCTGCCTTCCCATGTATCCAAAGAACCGGCAGGAGCTATGCTGTTGGAGGCGTTGGAGCTTTCCCCGCTTTTGACTTGTAATATGAGTCTGGGAGAAGGGACCGGCGCAGTGGCAGTGATTCCGATTCTGGAGATGGGGCTTTCGGTTTACAGGGAGATGACCACATTTGAAAAAGCAAAGATCGAACAATACGAGGTGTTAAAATGAGGTTCTTTGAGTCTCTGGCAATCGGAGTTTCGATGTACTCGAAAATTCCGATGCCCCGGGTGGAATGGAATGAAAAAAATATGAAATATGCCATGTGCTTTTTCCCTCTGGTAGGAGTGGTGACAGGAATTCTGGAGGTCATCCTCGGAAATGCGCTTCTTGTGTATACGTCATGCGGAACGTTGTTTTTTGCAGGAGTGATGACACTGCTTCCGGTACTGGTCAACGGCGGAATCCACATGGACGGATTCCTGGACACGATGGATGCTTTGAATTCCTACGGAAGCAGAGAAAAGAAGCTGGAAATTTTAAAAGATTCCCGCACCGGAGCTTTCGCAGTGATCGGATTTGGACTATATCTTGTGGCCAGTCTGGCATTGTGGAGTGAAGCAAAATCAGAAATGCTCCCGGTGATCGGGGCAGGATATGTAATGTCACGTTCCCTTAGCGGACTTTCTGTGATGGTGTTCCCGTCTGCGAAAAAAGACGGACTTGGACGAACCTTTCAGGAGCAGGCACACAGGAAACGGGTGGCAGTTGTGATGGTGTGCTGGTTTTTTGCGGCTTTGGCAGTGATGCTGATGACTTCTGTGCAGATGGGCGCGGCGGTTCTTTGCACCGCTCTTCTGGTATTCTGGTATTACCATCACATGGCGATGAAACAGTTTGGCGGGATGACAGGCGATCTGGCAGGATATTTTCTGCAGCTTGCCGAACTTCTGATACTGGCAGCAGTGATCGTCGCAGGAGGTGCATTATGAGAATCTGGCTGATCCGCCATTTTCGGACACAGGGGAATCTGGAAAGACGGTATATCGGAGGAACAGATGAGCCCATCTTGCCGGGGCAGACAGGAAATATCCTGTGTTGTCCGGAGAAGATCATCACAAGTCCGATGCTTCGCTGCAAACAGACCGCCAGGTTGTTGTTTCAAAAAGAGCCGGATCTGATCTGTGAAAATTTCCGGGAGAAGGATTTCGGGCGTTTTGAAGGAAAAAATTATGAAGAATTAAAAGACGATCCCGGATATCAGAGGTGGCTGGATTCCAATGGGACGATTCCTTTTCCGGAAGGAGAAGGACAGGAGGCATTTCTTGAGCGAACACGACTTGGATTTGAGCAGATGATGGAGCATCTGATGGATCTGCAGTGCCGGGAAGCAGCATTTGTCGTACACGGCGGTACGATCATGGCGGTTTTGTCAGCGTTTTCTCAAACGGGAGGAGACTTTTATGACTGGCAGGTCTCAAATGGCAGCGGATATTCTGCAATCGCAGAGGAGGAAAGCTGGAGACAGGGGAAAAAACAACTGACGGAGATAGAAAAATTATGAGAACATTACTTGCATGTATGACAGGATTTGGACTGGATCTGATCTTTGGCGATCCTTACTGGCTGTATCACCCGATAAGGCTGATCGGACATCTGATTTCTTTTTTGGAAAAACCGCTGCGAAGTGTGGCGGGAAAATCACCGAAAAAAAAGATTGTGGCAGGGGGAATTCTGTGGATCCTGGTGATTTTGATCAGTACAGGGATTCCATGTCTGATGCTGTGGGCGGCAGAGAAGATCCACCCGGCTGTTTCGTTTCTTCTGGAATGTTTCTGGTGTTACCAGATCCTGGCGGCACGTTCCCTTTCTGTGGAAAGTAAGAAGGTATACCATGCTCTGAAAACACAGGATGTGGAGGGGGCAAGAAAAGCAGTTTCCATGATTGTAGGAAGAGATACCAAGTCCCTTACAGAAGAAGGGATTGCAAAGGCAGCAGTGGAAACTGTGGCAGAAAATACATCAGACGGTGTGACTGCGCCGCTGATGTTTCTGATGCTTGGCGGTGCACCGCTTGGATTCCTCTATAAAGCGGTCAATACGATGGATTCGATGCTGGGATATAAGAATGAAAAAAATCTTTATTTCGGGAGAGTGGCGGCAAAGATGGATGACGTGTTTAATTATCTGCCATCCAGAGTATCGGCAGTTCTGATGATCGCGGCGGCATTTCTGACAGGAATGGATGCAAAAAAGGCAGCGCAGATGTATAAAAGAGACCGGAGAAAGCATGCCAGTCCGAATTCTGCGCAGACGGAATCAGTCTGTGCGGGGGCGCTTCAGGTGCAGCTGGCAGGAGATGCATGGTATTTTGGGGTACTGCATAAAAAAGAGACGATCGGAGATCCGATCCGTCCTGTCGAGGCCGAAGACATCAAACGGGCAGGAAGGCTGATGTATGTGACAGCGGTGCTTACCCTGCTGTTTGCAGGAATGATCCGGTTCTGGTATTTCTGGTAAGAAAGGAGACAAAATCATGGAATATATGCATGGCGGAGATATTTATACTTATGAAAATGTGACGGACTACTCTGTCAACCTCAATCCTTTTGGACCAGGAGAGGAGGTGCTTTTGGCAATGGAGGAAAGTCTGAAGCATGCAGGGGAGTATCCGGACAGCAAAAGCCGGAAACTCAGAAGTGCGCTGGCAGAACATCTGCAGGTTCCCCAGGAATTTCTGATTTTTGGAAATGGAGCGGCAGAGCTGATCTTTTTGCTGACCCATTCCCTGCGCCCGAAAAAAGCGCTCCTGACAATCCCGTCTTTTGCAGAATATCACAGAGCGCTTCAGGCGGTGGACTGTGAATGTGTGTATTATCCGCTCAGTGAGAAACACGGGTTTGTGCCGCAAACGTCTTATCTGGAGCTTTTGAAAGAAGATGTGGATCTGCTCTTCTTATGTTCTCCGGATAATCCAAGCGGAGCGGTAATCCCAAAGGACTTTCTGCTTGAGATTTTAAAGACATGTGAAGAAAAAGGGATTCTCATGATTTTGGATGAGTGTTTTGTGGAATTTCTGTCAGAACCGCAAAAACAGACACTTGCCAGAGAATGTGAGAGAAGTAAAAATCTGATGATTCTGCAGGCCTTTACAAAGATTTCTGCGATTCCGGGAATCCGGCTCGGATACGGGATCACATCCAATTTGGATTTGCTTGAAAAGATGGAAGGAAACCGGCAGCCCTGGAGCGTGTCCGGTGTGGCACAGGCAGCCGGGTGTGCGGCTTTAAAGGAAACGAAAAGATGGCAGGAAATGCGAAAATGGCTGGAAACAGAACGGGCGTGGCTGGAAGAAAATCTGACCCGGATCGGGGTGGAGTGGTTCCCTTCAAAAGTGAACTATCTGCTCTTAAAGAGTTCCTATCCGCTGTTCTCTTTGCTGCTTCAGAAAAACATCCTGATTCGGGACTGCTCCAATTATGAGGGACTGGAAAAGGGGTATTACCGGATTGCGGTGAAGCAGAGAACAGACAATGAAAAATTACTGAAAGCATTGGAATATATTTATGAAGGGGGAGAATGAGAATGGCAGCACCGATCATGATACAGGGAACCATGTCAAATGCAGGAAAAAGTGTTCTGGCAGGCGGACTGTGCCGGGTATTTCATCAGGACGGATATCAGGTAGCGCCTTTTAAATCCCAGAATATGGCGCTCAATTCCTTTATTACAAGAGAAGGTCTGGAAATGGGAAGAGCTCAGGTCATGCAGGCAGAGGCAGCGGGTGTCGAGCCTCTTGCGATCATGAATCCGATCTTGTTAAAACCGACCAATGACACCGGCTCTCAGGTGATCTTAAACGGAGAAGTACAGGGTGTGATGTCAGCAATGGAATATTTTCGCAGGAAAAGAGAATATATTCCGGTGATCAAAAGCGCCTATCAGAAACTGGATGAACAGTTTGACATTATTGTCATCGAAGGTGCGGGCAGCCCGGCGGAGATCAATCTGAAACGTGAAGATATCGTGAATATGGGAATGGCAGAGATGGTGGATGCACCGGTGCTTTTGGCAGGAGATATTGACAGAGGCGGTGTGTTTGCCCAGATTGTGGGAACCATTGAGCTTTTAGAGGAGCAGGAGAGAAGAAGGATCAAAGGAACGATCATCAATAAATTTCGCGGGGACAAAGAAATCTTACGTCCCGGGCTTGATATGCTGGAAGAAAAGACAAAGATTCCGGTATGTGGGGTTGTTCCTTATTTCCACCTGGATATTGACGAAGAAGACAGCTTAAGCGAGCGGTTCACGCACAGAGAAAAGAAAGGGCTTCTGGATATTGCCGTGATCCGGCTTCCGAGAATTTCTAATTTTACAGATCTGATGCCGCTAGAATCTATGGATGAAGTCGGTGTCCGGTACGTGACAAGTGCGTCACAGTTCGGCACTCCGGATGCGGTCATTCTTCCCGGAAGTAAAAACACGATGGAAGACTTGAAGTGGCTTCGTCAGTGCGGACTGGAAGGAAAGATCCTTCGCCATGCGGCATCCGGAAAAACTGTATTTGGAATCTGCGGCGGCTATCAGATGATGGGAGAGCTTTTGCAGGATCCCAAAGGTGTGGAAGCGGGCGGGGAACTCAAAGGAATGGGCTTGCTTCCGATACAGACTGTGTTTGCAGGGGAAAAGATGAGAACCCGCGTACAGGGAACTTTTGAAGGGCTGTCTGGAAGTCTGAGCAGTTTAAGTCAGGTGCCATTAGAAGGATATGAAATCCATATGGGAGTGACAACGTATACCGAGGAGCCTTGTCCGCTGGTGCAGATTCAGGAGGAAACAGGCGAAAGACGGATTCGATATGACGGCGCCAGAAAAAACAACTGTTACGGCTGCTATGTACACGGAATTTTTGATCAGGCTTGTGTCGCATCCGGGTTTGTTTCGGCACTTTTAAAAGAAAAAGGATATGATGCCGGGCAGCTTGAGCGTCTGGACTGGAAGGCATACAAGGAAACCCAGTACAATAAGCTGGCGGAGATTATCCGGGAAAGTTTGGATATGGAGTATATTTATCAGATTCTGGGGAAAGGAACGAGGATGCCATGAAAAAAGTAATACGCATCGGAAGCAGAGAGAGCAGGCTGGCAGTTACACAGACCGGACTCATAAAAGAGCAGATCGAGGCTCATTTTCCGGATATTCGGGTAGAAATTGTGACAATGAAAACAACAGGCGACCGGATTTTAGACCGGAGTCTGGAACAGATCGGCGGCAAAGGCTTGTTTGTCAAAGAATTGGATCAGGCGTTGCGGGATGGACGGATCGATCTGTCAGTGCACAGCCTGAAAGATATGCCGATGGACATTCCGGAAGACCTTCCGATCCTTGCATACAGTAAGCGTGAAGATCCAAGAGATGTGCTGATCTATCCGAAAGGGCAAAAAGATCTGATTTTAGGCGGAGTGATCGGAACGTCCAGCAAGCGCCGGAGACTGCAGCTTGAGAGGCTGTATCCGGACTGTACATTTCAGGGAATCCGGGGAAACGTGCAGACGAGACTTCGCAAGCTGGAGGAAGAAGGATTTTGCGCTACGGTTCTGGCCGCAGCCGGTTTGAAAAGACTGGGGATGGAATCTTGTATTGGGCGATATTTTTCCTGTGAAGAGGTGATCCCTGCTGCAGGACAGGGTATCCTGGCCGTGCAGGCGAGAGCCGGAGAATATCAAGAGCTCGCAAAATTGCTCAATGATCCACAGTCTGAAGCGGCAGCAAAAGCAGAGCGGGCATTTGTAAAAGCACTGGATGGAGGCTGTACCTCGCCGGTGGCGGCATATGCAGAAATACGGGAATCTCAGTGTCAGCTGACGGGGCTGTACTGGAGGGAGTCAGACGAAAGTTGGTTTGTAGAGAAAATAAGTGGCAGAGTGGGGGAAGCGAGTACATTGGGTGAGAAGCTGGCAGATGAAATGGAAAAAAAGTATGGGAAGGAATCTCCATCCGGCAAGGTATGGCTTGCCGGAGCAGGACCGGGAGATGCATCTCTTTTAACATTAAAAGTGAAAAAATGCATGGATGAGGCAGATGTGATCATTTATGATGCGCTGATCAGTGCAGAAATTTTGAGTCTGATCCCGGATGGAAAGGAATGGATCTATGTGGGAAAACGTTCCGGTCATCACTGTGTCCGTCAGGAAGAAATCAATCAGATTCTGCTTGGTGAGGCGAAAGCAGGGAAAAAGGTCCTTCGCTTAAAAGGCGGGGATCCGTTTGTATTTGGAAGGGGAGCGGAGGAAGCAGAATGTCTGGAAGCAGAAGGGATTCCGTTTGAAGTGATTCCGGGCGTGACTTCGGCACTTGCAGTTCCGGCGTATGCGGGGATCCCGGTCACTCACCGGGATTATGCATCTTCCTTTCATGTGATTACCGGACATGCAAAGCAGGGCAAGAAAATGGAGCTGCCCTATGAAGCCCTTGCAAAGCTGAATGGAACACTGATTTTTTTGATGGGGATCACGGCAATGGGAGAAATCTGCCAGGGACTGATCCAGGCGGGAATGGATGAAAATACACCGGCAGCGGTTCTGGAAAAAGGAACGACATCAAAACAGAGAAGGCTTGTCAGCACACTTTGCACACTGGAGAAGGATGCAAAAGCGTTCCAGGTACAGACACCGGCGATCATCCTCGTGGGAAAAGTATGCACATTGGCTGAAAAATTCGACTGGGTATCAGATCTTCCATTGTGGGGAACACAGATTTTGACGACCCGGCCGAGACAGAATAGCTCCAGACTCTCGGTAAAATTGCGAGAATTGGGAGCGCAGGTGATTGAAATGCCTTCTATTACCACAAGGTCAATCTGGCCAAATGATTCTCTTGGGACAACACTGGAGAGCATCCGGCACAAGGAAGGCGAGCAGTGGCTTGTGTTTACCAGCCCGATCGGAGTACAGACGTTCTGGAAACAGATGCAGATGTTGAAAATGGATGTAAGAAAGGTATTTCTTCCACAGGTAAAAGTTGCGGCGATTGGTTCTGGGACAGCAAGAGAACTGGAACAATTTGGCGTATTTGCAGATGTTGTGCCGGAGACGTTCTGTGCATCAGCGCTTGGAGAGGCAATCGCAAAAGCGGCGTCACCTGAGAGCCGGATTGTATTGCTGCGGGCGAAACAAGGATCAGAAGAGCTGATTCCGCCGTTAAAAAGTGCAGGACTGATGGTAGAAGATGTGCCGATTTATGAGACAGTCTGTGAATTGCAGGGCATTTTAAAGGAAACCATTGAAAAGATGCAGGCGCAGGGAGAGATCGATCTGGTTACCTTTACCAGTGCATCGACTGTTCGGGGATTTGTTCAGGCACTCCCTGAAGTAGATACTGCCAAAATACAGGCAGTCTGCATTGGAGAACAGACTGCAGCCGAGGCAAAAAAATATGGGATGCAGGTGCAGATTTCAAAGGAGGCATCCGTAGCAAGCATGGTGTCAAAGATTTTGGAACTGGCAGAAAACTAGGGAGGAGAACATGAGGTGGCAAAATACATAGGAAAAAGACTGGCAATGGGGATTCTTTCCTTATTTGTGCTGGCAACTGTCACATTTTTTCTGACCAGAGCAATCCCGGGAAGTCCTTTTCAGGGAGCAAATGTGTCGGAGAGTGTGCTGCAGATGATGGAGGAAGAATATGGATTACATCAGCCGGCAGGGGTCCAGTATGTCACATATATGAAGCATCTGCTTCGCGGAAATCTGGGATATTCTTATCAAAATCCGTCCGAATCGGTTGCAAATATCATTCAAAGATCCTGGCCGGTGACTGCGGTGATCGGAGTTCTGGCGATTCTTCTGGCAATGATCGTCGGAATCGGGATTGGAGTCTGGCAGACTTTTTCGAGACACAGGCTGCTTCGGGGAGGGCTTTTTACTGGAACACTTCTGATCGGAGGAGTTCCCAATTTTGTGGCAGCACTTTTGCTGATGCTTGTATTTGGAGTCTGGCTGAAATGGCTGCCGGTCAGTGGACTGGATTCCTGGAAAAATTACATTCTCCCGGTATGCGCTCTGGCGCTGTATCCCGCCTGTTCGCTGGCACGGCTGACCGGGACACTTCTTGCCCAGGAGAAACAAAGAGATTATGTACTTCTGGCGCGAACGAAAGGACTGAAAAAAAGACAGATCCTGTTTACGCACATTCTGCCGCATATCTGGATTCCGGTGCTGAATTATCTGGGACCTGCAAGCGCGTTTCTTTTGACAGGAAGTTTTGTGGTGGAGAGCATTTTTACCATTCCGGGGCTTGGCAGACAGTTTGTAAGTTCCATTGCAAACCGGGATTATACACTCATTCTCGGATTGACGATCTTTATGGGGGCAGTCGTGATCCTGATTCAGCTGGCAGTGGACTTACTTAGTGCGTGCATTGATCCGAGAGTGCGAAGAAGCTATGTAGATGAGGAGTAAGAGCAGTGCAAAGGAGAAGCAATGAAGCAGATAAATTTTAGAAAAAACGAAAAAATAACAGTGGGACTGATCCTGCTTTTGCTCTGCATTTTTTTAGCAGTACTGGTTCCGGCCCTGTCACCTTGGACATCTACAGAAATGCATGCGGATATCCGCAATCAGGGAATATCCTTCTCCCATCCTTTCGGGACAGATAAGTTTGGAAGAGATCTGTTTGTACGGGTTTGGTGCGGAGTCAGGATCAGTTTGTGTGTCGGACTTGCAAGTGCACTTTTAAACGGCGCGCTGGGTGTTTTATATGGAGCGGCATCCGGGTATGCGGGAAAAACCGCAGATAATATTCTGATGCGGATCGCGGATATTGTGGCATCGGTTCCGTCTCTTTTGTATGTGATCCTGATCATGATGGTACTGGGAGCGAATGAGGTAAGCATCCTTGTGGGACTTTGTATATCCGGCTGGATTGAAACAGCGCGAATTGTAAGAGGAGAAGTGATGCGGATCAAAGAACGGGAGTTTGTTCTGGCATCCCGGCTTGCGGGAGCCGGCCCTCTTCGGATTTTTCTGACCCATCTTTTGCCGAATGCTGCAGGACCGATTGTGGTAAGTCTTACATTTCTGGTACCGCAGGCTATTTTTACCGAAGCATTTTTGAGCTTTATGGGAGTCGGGATTCCGGCGCCAAGAGCCAGTCTTGGCACCATGATCCAGGCAGCCAGAAGCCAGATTTTCGTGCATCCGTATCAGATGCTGATTCCGACAGCAGTGCTGTGTATCCTGATACTGTCGCTGAATCTGATCGGGGCAGGACTGGAAGCAAAAATCCGCAGAAGAAGGGAAGGAATGTAAGATGAAGCTGTTAGAAGTAGAAAATCTGACTGTACAGTATCCGGGAAGCACCAATCCGGCATGCAAGGTATCTTTTCAGGTAGAATCCGGAGAACTGCTTGGGATCGCAGGGGCTTCCGGTGCAGGGAAAAGCACGGCGATGCTGTCATTGATGGGGATTTTGCCGGAACAGGTACAGATCACCAGCGAAAAATTGAAGCAGCACGGGACAAAAGCAATGATCTTTCAGGATGCTTCGGCATCTTTAAATCCGCTGGTCCGTGTGGGAAAGCAGCTCACAGAGACCATTTTGGCACATCAGAGGTGTACCGGAAAAGAAGCCAGAGAGCGGGCGGAAACACTTCTGGATGAAGTGGGAATTCAAAATCCCGGGCAGAGAATGAAGCAGTATCCGTTTGAGCTTTCCGGCGGAATGAAGCAGAGGGTGGCAATCGCGATCGCACTTGCATGTAATCCGGATCTGATCATTGCGGATGAGCCGACCACAGCGCTGGATGTGACCGTACAGAGACAGATCCTCGATCTGTTGAAAAAAATTGCAGAAGAGACGCATACAGCCATCGTACTGGTCAGCCATGATCTGGGTGTGATCGCCTCCATGTGCAGCAGGGTGCTGGTGATGAAAGAGGGGCGGATCGTAGAAGAGGGAAGTATGGAGCAGATTTTTTATGAACCGGTACATCCTTATACGAAGAAACTCTCGGACATGGCAAGAAAGCTTTATCAGGTGCCGGAGAAAAAAAGGACCGGAGAAGTTATTTTAAGGACACAGGGACTGGGAAGAAGCTTTGTAAAAAATTCCCTGTTTGGAAAATCCAGATCTCTGGAAGCGGTGGAACCGCTGTCTTTTGAGATTCATAAGGGTGAGACCTTTGGATTGGTAGGAGAGAGCGGATCCGGGAAGACGACTCTTGCAAGAATGCTGACAGGGATTATTCCTCCGAGCTGCGGCAGTTTTTCCTGTGAAGGGAAGATCCAGATGATCTTTCAGGAGACATCGGCATCCTTTGATCCGGAATTTTCACTGGAACGGATCCTGGAGGAGCCTCTGGTGATTCAGAAAAAAGGCTCCAAAAAGGAGCGGGAAAAACGTGTGGCAGAAATGCTCGGACTGGTTCAGATGGAAAAAATCGACGTCAGAAAAACGACAGCGGCTCTTTCCGGAGGGCAGCGTCAGAGAATTGCAGTGGCAAGGGCATTACTTTTAAATCCGGAGCTTTTAATCTGTGACGAATCGTTTTCTTCGCAGGACATCCTTACGCAGTCTCAGCTTCTGGAGCTTCTGGAAGAGATTCAGAGAAAGACACAGCTGTCCTATTTGTTTATTTCCCATGATCTGCAGGTAGTCAGACGGATCAGCCAGAGGATGGGAGTTATGTATCTTGGAAGTATGGTAGAGCAGGGATTGACTGCGGAGATTTACGAGGAGCCGTGGCATCCGTATACAAAAGAACTGCTGCGGGCAATGCTGCCGCTTGATCCGAAGAAAGCAGCCAGACAGAAACGACTGATCCTGAAGGAAACGAGAAATCATTCTCAGGATACAGAAAACGGCTGTCCATATGCACCGAGATGCCGGTATGCAATGGAGTGCTGCCACAAAGAAAAACCTGGAAACTATCGGTTTGGTGAAAGAGAAGTGCGGTGCTTTTTGTATTCGGAAGCGCATACCAAAAAGCGTGCAAAGGATTACCATATGACTTCTCAGATTTGAGAACAGAAGAGAATGGAGAAGAGCATGAAGAAAAAAATGACAGCGATTGCCATGTGTATCTGCATTCTGGCAGGCATGATAACAGGGTGCAATGCTTCGGATCAGAAGAAGACAGAAGCACGTACAAAAAAAGAAATTACGATTGCAGTAAACAGTGAAACAGGAGGGATGGATCCGGCGGGAAATATTGCACTGACCTATCTTTCCTATTCGGTCACAGCACTGGACGAACTGCTGACATTTGATGAAAATGGAGAAATCGAATACCGGGCGGCACAGTCCTATGAGGTGAATGAGGATTCTACAGAATGGACATTTCATTTAAGAGAAGGGGCCTGCTGGTCGGATGGAACACCGGTGACTTCGGCCGACTTTAAAAATACCATCGTGCGGGCACTGGATCCTAAAAGTGGAAGTGGATATGCGAACTATCTGTTTCCTATTGAACACGCAGAGGAAATTTATGAAGGAACGGCTGATATGGAGAGCCTTGGTGTTGAAACACCGGATAAAAATACTCTGATTTTTCATTTGAGTAAGCCGTGTGTGTATTTTCTGGAGCTTTTGCGTCTTCCGGTCTACACACCGTCCTGCAGTAAATATGCGAAAGAGACAGGCAGCGGATGGGATAAAAATCCAGAGACCAGTCTGTCAAACGGACCGTTTTATCTGGAAAAATATGTACCCGAGCAATATTTTGTCCTGAAAAAGAATGAGCGTTACTGGAATGCAGATGCGGTGCATCTGGAGCGGATCACCTATCGCTTTTTTGAAGAACAGCAGGCAATGTTAAGTGCTTATGAGACCAAAGAGGTCGATGTGGCAGTCTCCCTTCCTTCTGTCGTCATGGAACTGTATCAGGGGAAAGACGATCTGGTAGTGACAGACAATATCGCGACGCGCTATATTTATCCGAATCTGGATGTGAAGCCTCTGGATGATGTGCGTGTGCGGGAGGCGATCAATCTTGCCATCAACCGGGAGGATCTTTGTAAGATGGTAGGAGAAGACACAGAGTCGACTGTGAATTTCGTGGCAAAGCGTATGAAAAATAATACGACCGGAGAGTATTTTGTGGAAGAGGCAGATCCTCCATTTGAGGAAAATGTGGAAAAGGCAAGAGAGCTGCTCTCTCAGGCGGGGTATCCGGATGGGAAAGGATTTCCTGTTTTGACCTACAAATATCCGTCTCTGGAATTAGATGCAGATACGGCCCAGGTGATCCAGGAGCAGCTCAAGCAGAATCTGAATATAGAGATCAAGCTGGAGGCGCAGGAATTACAGACCAATTATGCGACCAGAAGAGCCGGGAACTTTGATCTTTGCCGGATGAACTGGACGGCAGATTTTGCAGATCCGTACACCTACTTATCCATGCTTTTGTCAAATGGAACGTATAACTGCAGTGGAGTCCGGGATGAAAAATACGATCGTCTGGTAGAAGCCTCGGATGTGGAAACAGATCCTGTAAAACGAAATGCACTGCTTCATGAGGCAGAGCAGTGGGCAGTGGGAGAGCAGTTTTATATCATTCCTTTGTTTTCTATGAAAAGCTGTAATCTGATTCGGCCGGATATCACAGGAGTGAGTCAGATTCCGGCAACCGGAGCACTGGAATACCGGTATGCAGATGTGAAAGGAGACTGAAATGTTTCACGTAGTGACAGGCGGAAGTGGGAGCGGGAAATCCGCATATGCAGAAGAACAGATTTGTATGCTCAAAAAAAAGACAAATTCCCGTCATCTGTATTATATTGCAACCATGGTCCCTTATGGGAAAGAGACAGAACAAAAGATCCTGCGCCACAGACAGATGCGAAATGGAAAAGGATTTGAGACGTTGGAATGTTTTACAGACCTTAAGAAGATGGTTCAGACCGAGCCGGGTTTTCGCGCGGATGCGGCAGAAGAGGGAATCTGTGTACTTCTGGAATGTATGTCGAATCTGACCGCAAATGAGTTGTATTTGGATACAGGCGCAAAAGAACGGACCAGGGAAGCCGTTCTTGAAGGAATTCGGGAATTAGAAAAACGCTGCCGGGGACTTGTGGCAGTCACAAATGAAGTGTTTTGTGATCTGCCTCCGGCTGACGAAGAAATGCAGGAATACTTAAGCGTACTGGGAACGATCAACTGCCGGATGGCAAAAATGGCAGATCAGGTGACAGAAGTTGTTTATGGAATACCGGTGGAGGTGAAAAAGGGATGAAAATGGTAATCGGAGGAGCTTATCAGGGGAAAACAGACTATGCAAAACAGGTATATCCAAACCTTGTGTGGAGTGACGGGGCATCCTGCGACCTGAAAGACATTTTTTCCTGTTCGGGAATTGTTCATTTTGAAGAATTTGTAAGGCGCTGGATCCGGGAAAACAAAGCAGAGCATGCAACGGATCTGGCAGAGCAGATTTTACAGGAAAATCCTGAGCTGATCGTAGTGACTGCGGAAGTCGGATACGGACTGGTTCCTGTGGATGCGTTTGAAAGACAGTACAGAGAAGCTGTGGGAAGAATCTGTACAAATCTTGCAGCCTGTGCAGATCGGGTAGATCGGGTACAGTGCGGGATCGGGACCAGGATCAAGTGAGAAGGAGAACAGAAAGATGAAGACAGAGTTGGAAAATGTATTGCCGCAGGATATTGAAAAAAGAAGTTTTGAGATCATTACAGAAGAGCTGGGAGAGGTCAGTCTGATTCCGGGAACAGAACCGATCGTAAAGCGCTGTATTCATACAAGCGCAGATTTTGAGTATGCAAAGAGTCTGAAATTTTCAGAAGACGCAGTTCAAAGGGCAATGGATGCAATCCGTGACGGAGCGTGGATCGTGACCGATACGCAGATGGGAAAATCAGGGATCAACAAGAAAAAACTGGCACAGTACGGAGGCGAAGTGTGCTGTTTTATGTCTGACGAAGAGACTGCAAACATGGCAAAAGAACAGGGAACAACGCGCGCGGTTGCCAGCATGGAGCGTGCGGCCAAGCTGGATAAAAAACTGATCTTTGCCATTGGCAATGCGCCGACTGCGCTGATCCGGTTGTATGAGATGATTCAGGAAGGAAGATTAAAACCCGAGCTGATCATTGGAGTGCCGGTGGGGTTTGTCAATGTGGTACAGTCAAAAGAACTGATCCTGTCACTGAACGACACACCGTATATCGTGGCAAGAGGACGAAAAGGCGGAAGCAATATCGCAGCATGTATCTGCAATGCGTTGTTGTATATGATGGATGAAAAGAAGTGACGAGGGAGAGAAGAGCATGGGCGGATATTATTTTCCGATGTTTGTGGATATTTCGACAAAGAGGATTCTTGTGATCGGCGGGGGGAAAATTGCGGCAAGAAGGGTGCGTACGCTGTTAAAATTTGCAGAGCACATTGAGGTGACAGCGCCTGAGATCTGTGATGAAATGAAGGACATTCTGAAAGAAGAGGAAAAAAAGGAAGTGCCCCAGGCAGTGTGGAGTTCTCGAAAAGTTTTGGAAGAAGATCTGAAAGATACATCTGATTTTTTGAATGGGGCAGACATTGTGCTGACTGCGACCGATGACCGCAAGCTGAACCAAAAAATCGTAAGTGCGTGCAGAATGCGTAAGATTCTGGTAAATACTGCAGATGACAAATCCCTGTGTGATTTTTACTTTCCTGCAGTGACTGAAAAAGACGGTGTCGTGATTGGAATGAATTCCGGTGGGAAGAGTCCGAAGACGGTGCGTAAGGTCCGGGAATATCTGGAGAAATATCGCTGAAATCTTACGGGATTATGTTGTTGGCATTTACAATTTAGAAACGATTGAGCTTTTTCTGTTTTATCAGTATAATGAAAATAATAAAACTTGTTGGAATCTATGAAATGAGGTGATCATGTGACAGTCGAACAAATGAGGCGAAAAAGACAGCAGTTTGGCTATAGTTGTGAGCAGCTATCGGAGCTATCAGGAGTCTCTTTGGAAACGGTGCAAAAGATTTTCCATGACAATGAGGAAGTATTCAGCCCGGATATACTGAAACAAATAGAATCTGTATTTGAGAATAAAAGAGACTCTGATAGGGGCTTTTCTTATGTGTGCGAATCGAAGATGGAATATGGAATATCAAAAAAAAGTCGAGAGTGTACTCTTGAGGATTACTATCAACTTCCGGATGAAAGACGAGCAGAGTTGATTGATGGTGTGATCTATGATATGTCTGCGCCTACAATTATTCATCAGAAGATCAGCTTGGAAATCAGTGTACGGCTTCATGCTTTCATCAGCCAAAAGAAGGGAGCATGCATGGTTTTTTCTGCACCGGTAGATGTACAGCTTGATTGTGATGAAAAGACAATGGTACAGCCGGACGTTTTGGTGGTATGTGACCGTGAGAAAATAGTTCCGACACATGTGTATGGAGCTCCGGATCTGATTATGGAAATCTTGTCCCCTGCTACAAGAAAAATTGATATGAATATCAAACATAGCAAATATGCGGCAGCGGGAGTCAGGGAATACTGGCTTATCGACCCGGATAAGAAAAAAGTTGTAGTGTATGATCTGGAAAATGAAGAACTTCCGGTTGTCTATGGATTTGAAAATCGTGTACCTGTGGGAATATTCCAGGGGGAATGTGAGATTGATTTTTCCGAAATATATGAGTCTGTAAAGTTTTTGTATCAGGAGTGATTGACTCCTGATTACAGTAATTTTTCTAAAATATACCTCTGCGGGGTCATACCCAGTGACCGGTATAATTCCTGTGCAGATTCATTGAATTCCCATACCATCAGATCGATTCTTGTGGCTCCGAGTTCTTTTGCTTTTTGTTCCATTTCATGAAAAAGAGTCGTTGCGATTTTCTGACCACGGTAAGAAGGGTGTACAAACATATCATCTACATATGCGATGAGTGTTCCGGTCACCATATTGCTTTTGGTCCGGAGCGCGGCAATGATAAAACCGGCGATAAAATGGTCATCTGTCATTGCAAGAGCTATGTGATTGCCGTCGGTTGTTATTTCACGGAAGTCGGCTTCTGAATAAATGTGACTTGCAGGAATAAATAAATCAGGGCGTCCCTGAACATGAAGGTCGTGAAGCTCCTGCATATAAGAATCGATCACAGGATAATCCTCTGGGATCAGTGGGTGGATGTTCATAAGTTGTCTCCTTTTCTGAAAAATCAAATCATGTTATTTGTGGGTCAGGTTTCCACGGAATTGCTTACATAGAAACTGAAATCTATTGAATCGGCTCTCCGATTTTCATCTGATAACCACAAAATCATTCATATTATCATTATAGTTCATTCAAATACCGAATGGAAGAAAATTATTTGGCCATAGTGATGTACTGGCAACAGAAAAATATAAAAAAACAGTAGCCGTTCCACTGCATTTAGTGATAAAATATTAACAAAAGAATTACAGCAAATGATGACAGGAGGAATTGACAATGGCAAAGGTATTGATCAGCCCGGGAAAATATGTGCAGGGCGCAGGAGAGATGAAAAAACTGGGAGAATATGCTCAGAATTATGGAAAGAAGGCTCTGATCCTGATCAGCAAGGGTGGATACAAGCGAATCGGAGCAATGGTGGAGAAAAGCTTTGAAGGAAAAGAATGTGGATATGTTTTTGATTACTTCAATGGTGAATGCAGTAAAAAAGAAATCAAACGTCTTGGAGAAATCGTGAAAAAAGAAGCGTGTGATGTCGTGATCGGTATCGGCGGAGGTAAGATTTTTGATACTGCAAAGGCAGTGGCATATTATGAAAAGACGCCGGTTCTGATCTGTCCGACGATCGCATCTACAGATGCACCGTGCAGCGCACTTTCTGTAATTTATACAGAAGAAGGTGTGTTTGAGGAGTATTTGTTCCTGCCGTCCAATCCGGATATGGTCATGATGGATACAGAGATTATTGCAGAATCACCGGTTCGCCTTACCGTTGCCGGAATGGGAGATGCTCTTGCAACTTATTTTGAAGCAAGAGCGTGTCAGAGATCAGATGCCGCATCCTGTGCAGGCGGAAAGATTACCGGGGCAGCTATGGCTCTTGCAAAATTGTGTTTTGATACGCTGATGGAGGAAGGTGTGAAGGCGAAGCTTGCACTGGAAGCAGGTGCCTGTACAGAAGCAGTGGAAAAAGTGATCGAGGCAAATACACTGCTGTCCGGAATTGGCTTTGAAAGCGGCGGTCTTGCAGGAGCACATGCGATTCACAATGGTCTGACAGTACTCGAAGAATGTCATCATATGTACCATGGAGAGAAAGTGGCATTTGGAACGATCACACAGCTGGTGCTTGAGAACATCCCGTCAGAAGAGCTGCAGCAGGTGATCGATTTCTGCATCGAATGTGGACTTCCGGTTACACTGGAACAGCTGGGAGCAGGTAAGATTACGGAAGAACAGTTGATGAAAGTGGCAGAGGCAGCCTGTGCCGAGACAGATACTCTGCACAATATGCCGTTTGAAGTGACACCGAAGAAAGTGGCAGATGCGATCAAGGCGGCAGATGCGTACGGACATTATTTTCTCGGAGAGTAAGCTTGTATCTGGTCAGAAAAAATGACGGCGGATGCTGTCCATGGCGAAAGTCAGGATGGCATTCGCCTTTTTCTGTGCTATAATAAAAGTTCAGAAATACAACAGGAGAATAGTGACTGTTCATACAGTAACGGAGAATGGCAATTTATGAATCAGGTAATACAGACAGTTCTGGCAGCATTTTCAAACCAGAATATTGAGATAAATACAGCCAGAAAGCTGGCAAATCTAAAAAAATTAGATCCGCTTCATCTCTGGGTGGAGAAAGAAGATATTGTGATAAAAACAGAGTGTGGAAAGACTCCTTTGAGATTATATTTCCCATCAGAAGAGACAAAAAGGCAGAAAGAAGAGATTTCCTCCGCGATTTTTTTTATCCATGGAGGAGGATGGTCTACAGAGAGTGTAGAAACATATGACAGAATCTGCAGTATGCTATCAAAATCTGTTGACAAGACCGTCATATCTGTAGAATATCGCCTGGCGCCGGAGTATCCGTTTCCGGCAGGGCTTGAGGATTGTTATCTGGCTGCAAGGGCACTGTATCAGGGGAAAATCTTTCCAAAGATTGAGCCGGGACAGATTTCTGTTATGGGAGACAGCTCCGGAGGAAATCTGGCGGCAGCCTTGTGTCTGCTGGCAAGAGACCGAGGGGAATTTTCAATTCATAAGCAAATTTTGGTCTATCCGGCAGTGAACAACTGCTACACACTGGATTCTGCATATGATTCGATTCGGGAGAACGGAGAAGGATATCTGCTTACCAGAGGAAAGATGCATGATTATCTGCAGCTTTATATCGGGAAGCAGGAGGATTTAAAAAGTCCGTATGTGGCGCCTGTTCTTGCAGAAGATTTGACAAATATGCCGGAAACGCTGGTGCTGAGTGCAGAGTTTGATCCGCTTAGAGATGAGGACGAGGATTATGCCAAAAGACTGAAAGAAGCCGGAAATAAGGTGACGTGCTATCGGATCGCAGGGGCATTTCACGGGTATTTTGCACTTGGAGTTTCAAGACTTCATGTGGAAGAGAGTTTTGCGTATATTGACCATTTTTTACGGGAGGGGTAACGATGCAGAAAAAGAAACGTTCACAGTGGAGAAAGCTGGACAATGCAGCACAGGCATTTCCGGCAGCAACCGGGAAGAAAGATACCAGGGTATTCCGGCTGTATTGTGAACTGAAAGAGGATGTCATAGAGGAAGTTCTGCAAAAAGCAGTGGAATGTACGCTGGAAAAGTATCCGCTGTATTGTTCGGTTCTCAGGAAAGGGCTGTTCTGGTTCTATATGGAGCAGCGGAATTTAAAACCAAAAGTCAAGGCAGAAGATCGGCCGCCCTGCAGCGGACTGTATGTGCCTGATCAGAAAAGCTTTCTGTTTGAGGTTTCTTATTATAAAAAGAAAATAAATCTGGAAGTGTTTCATTGTCTGACTGATGGGACGGGAGCGCTGAATTTTTTAAAAGAACTGGTGCGGAATTACCTGATGATTTGTTATCCACAGGTGGAGTTTCCGCCTGTTTCAGAAGAAGAGATTTCCACAGCCAGTGATCACGAAGAAGACAGCTTTTCGCAGTATTATTCAAAATCAGATTATGGCAGTGTCAAAAAGAGCAGACCTGCATTCCAGCTGAAGGGGGAAAGGCTGGAGCAGGAGGAGATGTCTGTTTTAGAGGTGGTTCTTTCCGCGAAAGAAGTATACAGAAAGGCAAAATCATACGGGGTGTCAGTCACGGTATTTCTCTCTGCCGCACTGCTTTGTGCGATTCACGAGGAGATGCCGAGAAGTCAGATGAAAAAGCCGGTCACTCTGATGGTGCCGGTGAATCTGAGAAATTATTTTCCCTCCTATTCCATGACGAACTTTTTTGGTTGGATTGAAGCTGGTCAGGTGTTTGAAGAAAATACGAGATTTGAGGAAGTTTTGCAGAATCTGCAGCATGTCTTTCGAACAGAACTTGTAAAAGAGCGGATTGCAGACAATATGAACCGGCTTGTCCGTCTGGAAAAAAATCCTCTGCTTCGGGCCGTGCCTCTGGAGATTAAAAACCTGTTTTTGCTGGCTGGAACGACGCTTGGCGGGAGAAGTATTTCCGCGATTTATTCCAATATCGGAAAAATCCAGCTTCCGGATGTGTTTGAGACCTATGTGGATTCGTTTGGATTTTTTACAAGTACGGACAAGCTGCAGATGTGCTCCTGCTCTTACGGGGATAAAATGAGAGTAGGGATCACCTCGAAAATACTGAGTCATAATATCCAGCGGAATTTTCGGCGGATCTTAAAAGAGGAAGGGATTCACGTTACAGAACAAGAGAATGACTTCCCCGGATATCAGGAAAAGAAGCTGGGACTGATGCAGAAGAGTATGCAGATTTTTACGTTTTTGTGTATTGCTGCGGTTGTGATCAGCTGGGTGGTCAATCTGATGCTTCCTTCCGGATTTTTGTGGGCAGGCTTTGTGAGCGGGGGAGTACTTTGTACCTGGCTGTTTGTAATGGTAGGCTATAAAAAGCGCAGGAACCTTCTGAAAAATGGAATGTGGCAGCTTCTGCTCATATCGGCAGCGGGGCTTTTGTGGGACGTTTTTACCGGATGGCATGGATGGGCAGTGGATTTTGTACTCCCGCTTGCATCGCTGGTCATTCTTGCAGCAATGACAGTGGTCGCAAGGGTGTGCAGGCTGGAGGAAAACGAATATTTGTTTTATCTTGTTCAGATCGGCGCCTTTGGATGTATTCCGGGAATTCTTCTGGCAGCAGGGGCAGTCCGGATCCGGTATCCGTCTTTACTTTGTACAGGAATCAGCATTCTGTTGCTGGCCGGAATCGTAGTTTTTCGTGGAAAATCGTTCGTTCGGGAGATTAAGAAAAAATTCCGGGTTTGAAAATGTAAAAAATGTAATAAAAAGTAGAAGGAAACTATTGAAAATTGTTTAAAATAAACATATAATTATAAAAGAAAAATAAATTTATTAAAATTCTCTAAAGAGAAGGAGGGGGATTTCTATGATTAGTTTCTTTCTATGTCTGCTTCTGTTGATCGGAGGCTATTTTGTCTACGGGAAGATCGTAGAAAACACATTTGCACCGGATGACAGGGAGACGCCTGCTGTCAAAATCAATGACGGTGTGGATTACGTGGTAATGCCGCAGTGGAAGCTCTTTTTAGTGCAGCTTTTAAACATTGCAGGCCTGGGACCGATTTTTGGTGCCATGCAGGGAGCCCTGTGGGGACCGATCGTATTTTTATGGATCACATTTGGTACGATTTTTGCAGGCGGTGTCCATGATTACTTTTCAGGTATGCTTTCTGAAAGAAATAATGGTACATCAATTTCAGAGGTTTGTGGTATTTACCTTGGAAATGCAATGAAAAATGTGATGCGTGTATTCAGTGTGGTTCTGCTGGTTATGGTAGGAACTGTGTTTGCAGTCGGACCTGCAGGTCTGATCGTGACATTGTTCAAGGAGGGCGGAATCGGCGGAATTCTTGCCAGTACAGAATTCTGGCTCTGGATCATTCTGGCATACTATTTTATCGCAACATTTATTTCTATTGATAAGATCATCGGACGGATTTACCCGGTATTCGGAATCTGCCTGATCATCATGGCGGTAGGAGTTATCATTGGAATCTTTACACATTCCGAGTTTGTGATCCCGGAAATCTGGAATAACTTCTCCAGTATGCATCCGGACGGTGCGCCGATCTGGAGCGTTATGTTTATCACAGTTGCCTGCGGAGCGATTTCCGGATTCCATTCTACACAGTCACCGCTGATGGCACGTTGTATGAAATCAGAGCGTCAGGGACATTTTGTATTTTATGGAGCTATGGTGGCGGAAGGTGTGATCGCACTGATCTGGGCTGCTGCAGGATGCGCATTGTATGAAGTGACAGGCGGTCTGAGTACAGGATTAAGCGCGATTCTCGCAAATGGCCAGTCAGCAGCGATTTATGATGTCTGCTCAAAGACAATGGGAGGAATCGGAGTTGCACTGGCGATGATCGGTGTTATCGTATGCCCGATCACATCCGGAGATACGGCATTTAGAAGTGCAAGACTGGTATTGGCGGACTGGTTTAAGATCGAGCAGTCCAAATACAGCAAACGTTTGTTGCTTTGTGTTCCGTTGTTAGGTGCAGGTGCCATTATCGGACATCTGGATTATACGATCGTCTGGAGATATTTCAGCTGGACCAACCAGACACTGGCAATGATCGTTCTCTGGACAGCAAGTATGTATCTGTTCCGTGAGAAGAAGAATTACTGGCTGACAGCAGTTCCGGCTACCTTTATGAGTGCAGTCTCCATGACATATTTCTTCTATGCGAAAGAATGTCTGGGACTGGGAACAGCTGTTGCGTATCCGGCAGGTATCATTCTGGCAGCAGGATTCCTTGCCATTTTCCTGTATGCAACGAGAAAACCTGCGAAAGCAGCAAAATAAAGTGTTTTCATAAAACACAAACAGAAAGGACTGACACGAGATGATATGGAAACCAAAGCAGTTGGGCAGACAGAAAATAGAAGAGCGGGAGCTGGAAGCGGATAAAAAGAACTGCAGGAGATTCGGCCCCTGTGGAGTGGGTCAAAAGGCTCTTTATCTGAGCAGCTTTTACTTTGACAGAAGATATTATGTAGCTCTGGACTCGGTATCAAGAGTATTTAAAAGAGTAGCCATGAGTAAAGGTGGTTTTTCGGGAAAAGGAATGTTTGCCACGATTCCATATCTGGTCGTGCAGTATGACGGCGGAGAGGAAAAGCAGTGTATTTTCAAAAGAGAAGAGCAGGTAGATGCACTGCTTGACCATATCCGAAGTATCCGTCCCGAGATGCCGGTGCACAGCGTGCAGGCAGAAAAAAAACTGCTGGAGAAACAGCGGATACTTGAACAGAAAAAAGCAAGGATTGCTTTTTCGGATGCGCGGGAAGAAATCCAATGGTTAGAAAAATGTGCGCAGTTTTTGGAAAAAAGACCTGAGTTATATCGGGAACTGAGCAGCTGTGCGAAGAGAAAAAGAACCTATGATAAGAGCAATCCTGCTTATAAATGGGCAGCGCTTTTCATTACCCTGATGGGGATTGCGGCACTGGTTTACGGGATTTATGCGCTGGTCACAAAAGCGGGATTCGGAATTTATTTTCTGCTGTTCGGACTGGCCGCCATCTTTTTCTTCTCCAGTGCGAATGTTCTTCCTACTGCCCGCAATAACAGGCGGTATGTGGAAGACAGGCTGAAGAAGGCGATAGAAGCGATGTATCGCTACATTGCAGAATATCCGAAGTTTCCTCTTCCGGCGTGTTATGCACATCCGGCAGTACTTCGAAGAATGATTGATATTATTGCAGAAGAACGGACACGGTCTGTGGCAGAAGCTCTGGAATTGCTGAAGCAGGATTTGAAAGCAATGAATTCCAGTGTGGAGCTTGAGCAGGAAGAATACGATGAGGTCATGGCGATCAAGCCGATGTTTCTTGTGAAAGACTATGAATAATATGAAAAGAAAATAGCCGGGGAAGGAATCAGAAATGGTTCTTTCCCCGGCTGTTTTATTTTGATGATTGAAAACAATGTAAAATTATTATAATGCGGAAAGAAAAAAATTGCTATAAAATTTTACTTGAAATATACCCCATAAGGGTATATAATGCGTGTATGAAATGAGGTGAAAGAAATGGAAGAAAAAAGAGAGTGCTGTCATACAACAAAGACAAAAGAACGCACAGAAAAAGAATATAAAGATTTGATCCATCGTCTGAACAGGATTGAAGGTCAGGTGCGGGGAATCAAAAAAATGGTAGAAAGTGATACGTATTGTACGGACATTCTGATCCAGGTCTCAGCAGTTAATGCGGCGTTGAACAGCTTTAGTAAAGTGCTGCTTGGCAATCATATCCGGACCTGTGTGGCAGAGGATATCCGTCAGGGAAAAGAAGAGACAGTGGAAGAGTTAGTAGCAACGCTTCAAAAACTGATGAAGTAAAGTGAGGTGATATTGTGAAGCAATACAATGTGAACGGAATGAGCTGTGCGGCATGCAGTACAAGAGTGGAAAAGGCAGTTTCCAAAGTTGAGGGAGTGACTTCGTGTTCAGTCAGTCTTCTGACGAATTCCATGGGCGTGGAGGGAGATGCGAAAGAAGCAGACATTCTTGCAGCAGTGGAAAAAGCGGGATATTCAGCTTCTGTAAAGGGAGAGAATACCGCAAAGCCGACAGAACATGCAGAAGAGGAATTTCTGAAAGATAAAGAGACTCCGGTCTTAAAAAAGCGGCTGATCTTATCGTTTTGTTTCCTTGTGCCGCTGATGTATCTTTCGATGGGACATATGATGTGGAACTGGCCGCTTCCCGGGATTCTGGCAGAGAATCATGTGGCAATGGGAATTTTACAGCTCTTGCTGACAGGATGTGTGATGATCATCAATCAGAAGTTTTTTGTCAGTGGATTTCAAAGTCTGCTGCACGGCGCGCCTAATATGGATACGCTGGTAGCACTTGGAGCAGGCGCTTCATTTGGCTACAGCACCTATGCATTGTTTGCCATGACAGATGCACAGATGCGTCAGGATATGGCAGGCGTGATGACTTATATGCATGAGTTTTATTTCGAATCTGCAGCGATGATTCTGACATTGATCACTGTCGGTAAGATGCTGGAGGCACGTTCCAAAGGAAAGACTACAGATGCCTTAAAAGGCCTGATGCGCCTGGCGCCAAAGACGGCGGTTGTGATCCGGAACGGGCAGGAACAGACAGTTTCCATCGAGCAGGTGAGAAAAGGGGATGTGTTTGTGGTTCGCCCGGGTGAGCATATACCCGTGGATGGTATTGTGCTGGAAGGAAGCAGTGCGATTGATGAATCGGCGCTTACAGGAGAAAGTATTCCGGTAGACAAAAAAGCAGGAGACATTGTTTCTGCTGCGACACTCAATCAGTCGGGGTATATCCGTTGTGAGGCATCCCGTGTGGGAGAGGACACGACACTGTCCCAGATTATCCAGATGGTCAGTGATGCAGCAGCAACCAAGGCGCCGATTGCAAAAGTTGCAGACAAAGTATCCGGAGTCTTTGTTCCGATTGTAATCGTGATTGCGGTCATTACCATTGCCGTATGGATGCTGGCAGGAGAGAGTGTGGGATTTGCGCTTGCAAGAGGAATTGCTGTTCTGGTGATTAGCTGTCCATGTGCGCTTGGTCTTGCCACTCCGGTAGCGATCATGGTCGGAAGCGGAAAAGGTGCAAAAAACGGTGTTATGTTTAAAACAGCGGTTTCTCTGGAAGAGACCGGAAAAGTTCAGATCGTGGCGCTGGATAAGACAGGAACGATTACCAGCGGGGAACCGAAAGTGACAGATGTTATTCCGGATAGTAAAATTGCAAGAGAAGAACTGCTGGAGATTGCGTATGCTCTGGAAAAGAAAAGTGAGCATCCGCTGGCAAAAGCAATTTTATCCTATGCAAAGGAGCAGAAAGTGCCAGATGGCATCGAAGTGAGTGAATTTCAGGCAGTGCCGGGAAATGGACTTTCCGGGCTGAATGATGGAGAGAATCTGACCGGAGGAAATTTGAACTTTATCCGCCAGCATGCTGAAGTATCAGAAAATGTGGAGGCAGAGGCGAGAAAACTGGCAGATCAGGGAAAGACCCCGTTATTCTTTGCCAGAAACGGAAGATTTCTGGGGATGATCGCAGTTGCAGATGTGATCAAAGAAGACAGTCCCCAGGCAGTGCAGGAACTGCAGAATATGGGAATCCGGGTGGTCATGCTTACAGGTGACAATGAACAGACAGCCCGTGCCATCGGAGCGCAGGCTGGAGTGGACGAAGTTATCGCAGGGGTACTGCCGGAAGGAAAAGAAGAAGTGATCCGCAGACTGAAGAATCAGGGAAAAGTAGCCATGGTCGGAGACGGTATCAATGATGCTCCTGCACTGACAAGAGCAGATATGGGAATTGCGATCGGAGCAGGAACAGATATTGCGATAGATGCTGCAGATGTGGTATTGATGAAGAGCAGACTTACGGATGTTCCGGCAGCGATTCGACTGAGTCGTGCGACACTTCGCAACATTCATGAGAATTTATTCTGGGCATTTATTTATAATGTCATCGGAATCCCGCTGGCAGCCGGAATCTGGTATCCATTGTTTGGATGGAAATTAAATCCTATGTTCGGAGCGGCGGCAATGAGTTTGTCCAGCGTTTGTGTTGTTACCAATGCACTTCGTCTCAACTGGTTCCGTATGAAGGACGCCACAAGAGATCGAAAAATAAAAACAAGAAAGAAACAGGAGGAAATGACAATGGAAAAAACAATGAAAATTGAAGGAATGATGTGTGGACACTGCGAGGCGTCTGTAAAGAAAGCACTGGAGGCACTTGCAGAGGTGGAAGCGGCAGAAGTAAGCCATGAGAAAGGCACAGCGGTTGTGACACTGCGCTCGGAGGTTTCTGATGAAGTACTGAAAAAGGCAGTGGAAGAGAAAGATTATACCGTTGTGGAAATCCGGTAGGATTTATTTGTCAGTATAAAAGAATTAAATAGCTGGATTAAAGAGAAAACAGTCGGGTAAAATTCCGGCTGTTTTTTTTACAAACTTTTGAACTGGTTCTTTACAAATAAAATGATGTGTGCTATATTGAAAACAACAAAAGGTAATACCTATTACATAATACTTTATAAGGAGAAGAGAAGATGTATCAGAGTCACGAATTTTATTTGAGAAGAGCGATTGAAATTTCAAAAGAGGCAAGAGAAGCAGGAAATACTCCGTTTGGAGCCCTTCTGGTCAACAAAGAGGGAGAGATCATTATGGAGCAGGGAAATATTGAGATCACAGAGAAAATCTGTACAGGGCACGCGGAAGCGACACTTGCAGCAAGAGCATCTCATGAATATTCCAGAGAGTTTTTGTGGGATTGTACATTATATACGACTGCAGAGCCATGTGCGATGTGTGCAGGGGCTATTTATTGGGCGAATATCGGAAGAGTTGTATACGGAATGACAGAGAGACGACTGTTGGAGCTGACAGGAAGTAATGAGCAGAACCCGACTTTTGATCTTCCATGCAGAGATGTATTTGCAAAAGGGCAGAAAGCAATTGAAGTAGTAGGACCGGTAGAGGCCGTTGAAGTAGAAGCAGCAAAGGTGCATGAGGGATATTGGGATTAAGTTCCAGTCAGGAGCAGAGTATGAAAGCGGAATATTTTGATGAAAAAGTAGGATGGACAAAGACGCTGCTGATCGGATTTCAGCATGTCCTTACCATGTGTCCGGGAACAATCGCGGTTCCCTTGATTTTAGCAGGAGCCCTGGGATTGGGGGAAAAAGAAACTGCATTTTTAGTAGCAGCCAATTTTTTTACAAGTGGAATTGCCATTCTGATTCAGGTAATCGGAATCGGAAAACTGGCAGGATCCAAATATCCCATTATTTTGGGTTCTTCCTTTGCACCTCTAAGCCCTATGATCCTGATCGGAAAAGAATACGGGATGCAGACACTCTTTGGCGCAGTGATCGCATCCGGTGCGATAATTTTTATCCTGTCTTTTTTTATGGATCAGATTTTAAAACTTTTCCCTCAGGTTGTAGTGGGAACATTTGTAACGTTGATCGGAATTACACTGGCGCCGACTGCACTGCGGGATCTGGCAGGCGGAGAAGGCAGCGAAAGTTTTGGGTCTGTTGAAAATCTGATTCTGGGTACTGCAGTTTTGATCTTTATCATTCTGGTAGAAAAGTATGCAAAAGGAATCTGGAAAAGTATGTCCCTGCTGCTCGGAATCGTGGCGGGAACGATCGTGGGATGTGGTCTGCACATGGTCGATTTTACATCAATCGCGCAGGCAGAAGTATTCCAGCCGGTGAAACCATTTTATTATGGAATGCCGGAGTTTAAAATATGGCCGATTTTTATTATGAGTATTTTCTGCATCATCAACATGATTCAGTGTATCGGAGTCTTTTCCGTAATGGATGAAATTGTTGGAATCCAGACAGACAATAAGACAAAGGAGAGAGGAATCAGAGGTCAGGCAGCAGCACAGATGGTGACTGGTATGTTCAATTCGGTTCCATCTACCATGTTCAATGAAAATGTAAGTCTGATCGGACTGACAAAAGTTAAAAGCAGATCCGTTGTTGCAGCAGCCGGCATTATGATCATTCTGGCAGGAATTTTCCCGAAGATTTCCGCGGTATTTACGGCTGTTCCTAAATCTGTGCTGGGAGGTGCAACACTGGCATTGTTCGGGGTGATCACTTCTTCTGGAATTTCCATTTTATCCAAACTGGATTTTTCAAAAGATAACAATTTCAAGATTGTAGGGACCAGCATTGCGATCGGAGTAGGCACAGCGTTTGCATCAGATGTTTTTGTGAATATTCCGAATGCATTGCAGATGGTATTAAGCAATGGTCTGTTTATGGTCAGCATCAGCGCGATTTTTCTGAATTTGATCTTGAATGGGAAAAAAGCTTTTTCTTGACAAAGAAAAGGGATTCTTCTATCATCATACATAGGTTAAGAGAAAGAGAGGAATCGCTTTGAGTACGCAGAAATTACGTGTAAAATCCTTGTCCGGACAGGCAAAGGAGGCCATTCTTCAATATATAGAAGAGATGGATCTAAAAACAGACAATAAGCTTCCAAGAGAAGAGGCACTTGCCGAGATGCTTGGAGTGAGCCGGATCACAATCCGTCAGGCATTGAATGATCTTGCGGCAGAGGGGATTATTTTCCGCAGACAGGGAAGGGGTACATTTGTCAATGTGGATTCTCTCAATATCAAGGTCACGTTCAGTCCCTGTATGGAATTGACGCAGATGATCAAAAAGAGCGGGTATGCTCCTTCCGTCAGACTTTTAAATATTCAAAAAGTAAAACGGGAGGAAGAAATCTGTTCTCTTCTTCAGATGCAGCCGGACGAACAGCTGGTAGTGGCAGAAAAGCTGTTTCTGGCAGACGATAAGATCTGTGCATTCTGCAGAGATTATTTCGGAATGAATCTGATCGGCGGGGAAGAGGCATTTGATATGTTTTCAAAGTATGAAGATTCGATTTACAAATATATTTATGAATTGTCCGGGGAAAAGGCGCAATGGGATAAAGTTGAGATCGATACAGTGAATCCGGCAGAAATTGCAGGATTAAAAAAATATGTATCTGTGAAAGAACTGGGTTTAAGTCCATATCTTTACCTGAAGACATTAAATTACAGTGAGAAAGATAAACCACTGGTCTATGCGAATGAATATTTTAACACGGAAATCATCAAATTTAATCTGATCCGTCAAAAGAATATACAATATTGAGAAAGGGCACTTCGTCTTGGTTGGATGAAGTGCCCTCGTTTTTTTATAAAAGATGTTCAAATGCATCATAAAATCCCGGATAGGAAACGTCAATACAGTGGCTGTCCAGAATTTTCGTGCGTCCGTCAGCTACAAGAGCTGCGATACTGAATGCCATGGCGATCCGGTGATCGAGCAGTGTGTGGATGGTAGCGCCTTTTAAAGGCTCTCCTCCTTTGATCACCATTCCATCTTCTGTCGGGAGAACGCTGCATCCCATGGCGATCAGATTGTCAGTGATCGTCTCGATCCGGTCCGTCTCTTTGACACGAAGTTCCTGCGCATCGCGGATGATGGTCGTACCTTCAGCGCAGGCTGCCATAACGGCAATGATCGGAATCTCATCGATCAGTGTGGGAATGATATCACCGTGAATCGAAATTCCATGAAGCTGGCTGCTGCGAACCAGAATGTCGGCCATTTTTTCTCCGGCTTCTGTACGTTCATTTAACAGTGTGATATTACCGCCCATATCTTCGCATACTTTCAAAAGACCTGCACGAGTCGGGTTGATCCCTACATTTTTGACCAGAATCTCGGAATCCGGAACTAAAAGTCCTGCTGCGATAAAGTAGGCAGCGGAAGAAATATCTCCGGGAACAGTGATCTTCTGTCCATGTAATTCCGGACATGGCTGGATCACGGACGTTGCCTCAGAACCTGCCAGCTGATGAACGGTCCGGATATCTGCGCCGAATTCTTTGAGCATCAACTCCGTGTGATTGCGGGACAAGATCGGTTCTGTCACGGAAGTTTCCCCATCTGCGTAAAGGCCCGCAAGAAGAATACAGGATTTTACCTGAGCAGAAGCAACCGGTGACGTGTAGTGGATTCCGTGCAATTTCCCTGGTTCAATGACCAGCGGTGCGCATCCATTGCCGTGCAGGCTGGAAATATGAGCGCCCATCTGTGTCAGTGGTTCGATGATCCGTTTCATGGGACGTGAGTTGAGTGACTCGTCTCCGGAAAGGGAAGTGGAAAATGGCTGTCCTGCAAGAATACCGGAGAGCAGGCGGGTAGTCGTTCCGCTGTTTTTTACCTGTAATGTTTCCGAAGGCGCAGTCAGTCCGTGCAGTCCCTTGCCGTGTACCAGAATCCGGTTTTGGTGTTCCTCTATTTTAATCCCCATTTTCCGGAAGCAGTCAATAGTGGCAAGACAGTCTGCACCACTTAGGAAGTTGTGGATCTCTGTCATTCCGTTGGCGAGAGATGCGAACATCACACTGCGGTGAGAAATGGATTTGTCTCCCGGAATGGAAACTTCTCCTTTTAATCCTGTAATGCTTGTCAATTCCATAATCATAGATTCCTTTCTTTAAACTTCATATACAATATACCGGTATTTCTGCAGAAGTGCGGCGGCCTTTACAGAGGCGTCCTCTTCGTAAAATTCGATGCGCAGTACCCCTTCTTCAAATTCCCGGTTATGAATGATTCCAATATTTTTAATGCTGATGTGATTGCTGGCCAGAATCGTGGCAATGGTCGCGATTCCTCCGGCTTCATCGATAATGTCACAGTACAGGGCAAAAATCTTTTTGATCGGTCCTGCAGAGTGATCCGGCATGGAATTCCGGTAGTCTCTGGATGATTCGAAGAATGAAAATAATTCCCGTTCATTGCCGGCATCAATGGAAATTTTTGCGCGGTTCAGTTCTTCGATATAAGCGCCCAGGATCCGGGAGATATTATCTTTATTTTTCAGGCAGATCTGCTGCCACATGATCGGAGAAGAAGATGCAATCCTTGTAATATCTTTAAAACCGCCCGCAGCCAGAAGCTTCATCAGTTCCTCTTTCGTATCCGTACTTTTTACGAAGTTGACCAGGCAGGAGGCAATGATGTGCGGCAGATGACTGATAGTTCCGGTGACCGTATCATGCAGCCGGTAGTCAAGCACGATCGGTAGCGCCTTCAGAGACTGTACAAAGCAGCGGTAATCTTCCAGCTTCTCAGAAGAGACTTTGTCAGACGGCGTCAGGATGTAGTATGCATTTTCAATCAGATGAGCCTTGGAATTGGCAAATCCGCTTTTTTCGGAACCTGCCATAGGATGTCCTCCGATGAAATTTGCATCCAGACCAAGCCGGGTAATCTCCTCATGGATCGCAGTCTTTACACTGCCGACATCTGTCAGGATGCAATCCGGATGGATCAAATCCTTTAACTGAGATAAATACGCATTATTGTAAGAAATCGGCGCACAGAGAAAAAGATAGGAACAGTGAGAGAACTGTTCGTCAATGGCAGTACAGGAGATGTCGATCGTTCCGTCCTGCATGGCCAGTGCAAGTGTTTCTCTGCTTTTATCAAAAGCCAGGATCTGATAGTCCGGATAATACTGGCGGATTGCCTTGGCGATAGAACCGCCGATTAGTCCCAGCCCGATAAATCCGATGGTAGTGCTTGTTTTTGTCTGCATAGTTTGATGTCCTTTCTAAATAAACTGGCTGATGGGAAGCTGCGATCCCAAGAAGCACATATAGAATATTTTAGCATTTTAACTCGTAAAAGTAAATTAGAAACAAGTTGTTAAAAATAAATAAAATAGTTGTAATTTATATAAAATTTTAGTACAATATACACATAGCACGTGAGTCGGCAGAACAGCTGCCGGAACATGAAGAGAATAACAACATAAGGAGGCAGCACTATGAAGGTTTACAGAACGGATGAGATTAGAAACGTAGTATTGCTTGGCCACGGTGGCAGCGGCAAAACAAGTCTTGCAGAGGCGATGCTTTATGTATCAGGAGCAGTCAGTCGTATGGGAAAGATTTCCGAGTCCAATACGACCAGTGATTTTGATAAAGAAGAGCAGAAGCGCGGATTCTCGATCAGCACGAGCCTGATCCCGATCGAGTGGGAAAAGGCAAAGATCAATATTCTGGATACACCGGGATATTTTGATTTTGTCGGCGAAGTAGAAGAAGCAGTGAGTGCAGCAGATGCGGCAGTTATCGTGGTTTCCGGAAAAGCCGGTGTACAGGTTGGTACAGAAAAAGCGTGGGAGCTTTGTGACAAGTACAACCTGCCGCGTATGGTCTATGTGACAGAGATGGATATGGACGACGCAAGTTTCCGCCAGGTTGTGGAAGATCTGACTGTCAGATATGGTAAGAAAATCGCGCCGCATTTCCAGCCGATCCGTGAGAACGAAAAGCTGGTCGGATATATCAACATTATTAAAAATGCCGGCAGACGTTATACAGGAATCGGACAGAGAGAAGAGTGCGAGATTCCGGATTATTGTCTTCCGAACCTGAAGATTTTGAGAGATTCTCTGATGGAGGCAGTTGCGGAGACGAGCGAAGAATTTATGGATCGTTACTTTGAGGGAGACGAATTTTCAATTGAAGAGATCCGTGCAGCCATGCGTACGGAAGTGATGGATGGGGACATCGTTCCGGTTGCCATGGGATCCAATGTACAGGCACAGGGTGTTGCCAATCTGCTTTCTGATATCGTGCGTTTCTTCCCGAGTCCGGATAAGAGAAGCTGTGCGGGTATCCACAGGACAAAGAGTGAGATCTACGAGGCTGATTATGATTTTTCAAAGGCCAAATCTGCCTATGTATTCAAGACAATGGTAGATCCGTTTATCGGAAAGTATTCATTTGTAAAGGTATGCTCCGGTGTACTCAAAGGGGATGACGTACTTTACAATGCAGATGCGGATGCCGAGGAAAAACCGGGCAAGCTTTATACGATGTGCGGAAACAAACCGACAGAAGTTTCCGAACTGTTTGCAGGAGATATCGGAGCAATCGCAAAGCTTGGAAGTACAAAGACAGGAGATACTCTTTCGACAAAGAATACGCCGATTACATATTCCAGAACAGATTATTCGGTTCCATATACCTATATGAGATACAAGACTCTGACAAAAGGGGATGAAGACAAGGTATCTCAGGCACTGCAGAAGATGATGGCAGAGGATGTGACACTCAGAGCAGTCAATGACAGTGAGAACAGACAGTCTCTTCTTTACGGTATGGGAGATCAGCACCTGGAAATCGCAGCCAGCAAACTGGCAGCCAGATATAAAGTAGAAATTAAACTGGAGACACCGAAAGTGGCGTTCCGTGAGACAATCCGTAAGAAATCGGATGTGGACACAAAATACAAAAAACAGTCCGGCGGACATGGTCAGTACGGACATGTAAAGATGCGGTTTGAACCATCCGGTGATCTGGAGACTCCTTATGTATTTGAAGAAGAAGTGGTAGGCGGCGCTGTTCCGAAGAACTACTTCCCGGCTGTAGAAAAAGGACTTCAGGACTCTGTGGTAAAAGGTCCCCTCGCAGGATATCCGGTAGTCGGAGTCAAAGCAGTTCTTTACGACGGATCTTACCATCCGGTAGATTCTTCGGAGATGGCATTCAAGACAGCTACGATCCAGGCATTTAAGAAAGGTTTTATGGAAGCGGGACCGGTTCTTCTGGAGCCTATCGCATCCTTGAAAGTGACAGTGCCGGATGACTATACAGGAGATGTTATGGGTGATCTGAATAAGAGAAGAGGACGTGTCCTTGGCATGACACCTGTAAGCGGCGGCAAACAGATCATAGAAGCAGACATTCCGATGACAGGACTGTTTGGATACTGTACAGTGCTTCGTTCCATGACAGGAGGAAGAGGTACTTATGAGTATCAGTTTGCAAGATATGAGCAGGCACCTTCGGATGTACAGGAGAAGGAAATCGCAGCAAGAGCAGCGGAAGAAAAATAGAATAGAGAATTAGAAAAAGACCTTTTCTGCAAAAATCAATGATTTTGTTGTAGGAAAGGTCTTTTTTGGTGGAGAAAACAGAAAAAAATTATGCAAAACGTGGAAAAAATATAAAAATAGTATTAAAATTGTGTGTAAGGTATTAAGGTGGTATAATAGAACACGTTTTGAAAAGAAGAATGTGAAAACAGAGAGGACTTAGGGGACCAATGAAAATTGTAATCATAGGCGATGGCAAGGTTGGTTATAAACTGGCAAAACAGCTGTCATCGGAAAAGTACGATATTATATTGATCGATAATAATGAAGAAAAACTGCGAAAATCCATTGAAAGAATGGATGTTTTTTGTGTTGCGGGAGAAGGCGGCAGTGTGGAGGTTCAGCAGAGGGCGGATGTACCGCATGCGGATCTGGTGATTGCCTGCACTTCTACGGACGAGTGCAATATGCTCAGCTGCCTGATCGCAAGAAGGCTGGGTGCACGGCATACGATTGCCCGGGTAAGAAATCCGATCTACTATAAACAGATTGATTTTCTGAAAAAGGATCTCCATTTGAGTATGGTAGTAAATCCGGAACTGATCGTTGCGGGGGATATTACCCGTCTGCTGTTGTTTCCAGATGCAAGTAAGGTAGAGACTTTCGTAAAAGGAAGGGTGGAACTGGTTGAATTTCCGATTCACTGCGGAAAGCTGGAAGGATTGTCTTTGTCTGAATTATATGCACGTTTTCAGGTTCAGGTGCTGGTATGTGCAGTCGAATCCGGAGAAACGGTTTTAATCCCGGATGGAGATTATATTTTAAAAGCAGGAGACAAGTTGCATATTGCGGCTTCTCATCAGAATATGGAGCAGTTCTTCAAGAAGATTGCCCTGCGAAAAGAGAAGATTAAAAATGCAATGATCTGCGGTGGGGGGAGAGTGGCCTACTATCTGGCAAGCCAGTTGTGTAATCTGGGGATGAATGTCAAGATCATCGAAAGAAACAGAGAGCGCTGTGAAGAGCTCTGTGAACTTCTTCCACAAGCAACCATCATCAATGGCGATGCGACGGAGCATGATCTGCTGATAGAAGAGGGGATTGAAAAAACAGATGCTTTTATTGCACTGACAGGAATGGATGAAGAGAACATCATCATGTCTTTGTTTGCTTCTAAGCAGAGTGTATCCAAGGTGATCGTAAAGATCAATGAGGACCGCAGAGCCATGATGATCGATGAACTTGGACTCGACAGTATTGTATCTGCTAAAACAGCGACTGCTGATGCCATTCTTGGTTATGTGCGGGCGAGAAGAAATTCTCAGTGCAGTGCAAATGTGGAGACCATGTACCAGCTACTGGATGGAAGAGTGGAGGCGCTGGAATTTATTATCAAATCGGAGAATGCGTATACGGGAGTACCTCTTAAAGATCTGAATCTGAAAGCGAACAATATCATTGCCTGCATTGCACGGGGAAGAAAAATCATTATTCCAAACGGGGATGACAGTATTCAGGTAGGTGACAGTGTAGTTATTATCACCATGACAAAACAGATCCGAGATCTGGACGATATTTTGGTGAAGAGGTAATGAGATGAATAATAGAATGATTGTTTATATGATAGGCAGAATGCTGGGAGTGGAAGGACTTCTGCTTCTGGTGCCGGCGCTTGTTTCTTTTTTGTATGGAGAGCAAAGCGGAATTGCATTTTTATTAACAGCGGCCATTCTGCTCATTATTTTTCTGCTGGCGGGCAGAAAAAAACCGAAAGATACGAGTATTTATGGAAAAGAAGGGCTTGCACTGGTCGGGATTGCCTGGATTTTGTGGTCACTGTTCGGTGCACTGCCGTTTTTTATCTCCGGTTCGATTCCAGATTATCTGGATGCCTTTTTTGAGACAGTCTCCGGATTTACAACAACAGGTTCTACAATTCTGACGGATATCGAGGCGCTTCCGCAGGGAATGTTGTTTTGGAGAGCGCTGACACACTGGATCGGCGGAATGGGAGTTTTGGTATTTGTTATGGTACTTTTGAGTCTGGATGATGACGGATCCATGTATCTGATGCGCGCGGAAGTACCGGGACCGGAAGCAGACAAGCTTGTTCCGAAGGCACGCAGTACGGCGAGAATTCTGTATCTGATGTATCTGATTCTGACAATGGCAGAGGTGATTTTCCTTTTATTTGGCGGAATGAACCTTTATGACGCACTGATTCATTCATTCAGTACTGCGGGAACCGGTGGATTTTCCAACAGAAATGCAAGTGTGAGCTATTATGACAGTGCGTATATTGACGGGGTTATCACCGTATTTATGATTTTGTTTGGGATCAATTTTAATATTTATTTTGCAATTTACATAAAAAACTGGAAGAGTGCATTAAAAAATGAAGAAGCACGCACCTATCTTGGTGTGATTGCTGCGGCAATATTGATGATCACAGTCAACATTTATCATATATACGGCAATGTGGCAAGTGCGTTCCGGTATTCAAGTTTTCAGGTGGCAGCGGTGATCACGACAACGGGATTCTACACTGCGGACTTTAATTTATGGCCGGAATTTTCTAAAACCATTTTGCTGGTCACCATGATCATCGGAGCTTGTGCCGGATCGACAGGTGGAGGAATGAAGGTGTCGAGAATTCTGATCCTCTGCAAGAGCGTAAAGCAGGAAATCAAGCGGATTCTGCATCCTAAAGCAGTGACGGTGGTGACTGTGAACGGTCAGAAGGTAGGCAGAGAGACCCTTCATGGAGTATATGTATACAGTATTTGTTATGCGCTTATCCTGGTATCTTCTGTTTTGATCGTGTCCATCGATAATTATGATTTTGCGACTTCTGTCAGTGCGGTTCTGACGACCTTAAATAATGTCGGTCCCGGAATTTCACAGGTGGGACCGGTTGAGAATTTCTTTGAGTTCTCCTGGCTGTCAAAACTGGTATTCTGTGCGGATATGCTGCTGGGACGGCTGGAAATCTTCCCTTGTCTTGTCCTGCTTGCACCGGAGCTCTGGAAACGGAAATTTTAAGACAAAATGTTGGAAAAATCATAGGTAAATATTAAAAAGATATAAAAATTGCAAGAAGAATTGTGAATTATCTTTGAAGATGTTATAATTGTCCCACTACTTTAAAAGTAGAAATTATTTTTAGGAAAGGGAATTAGCATGAAAAAAGGTAAAATGAAACTTCTTGCAGTGTTGGCATTGGTTATTCTTGCCGGTATTTACTATTATGTTGCATTGCCGGCACTCAATATTCATTCTACGGAGTTCTGGATATTTCTGATCGTGGTGATCGTGGCAGCAGCATTTTTCTATGCGAAAAGAAAGCGGTTCGACAGATATGCGCTGAAAGAATCCAAGGGGATGAAAGTGATCCTGGGGATTCTTGGCGCAGTTGTAATCGTGTATGCAGCAGGTACACTGTTGTCTTCTCCGATCGTCAACGCGAAAAAATATCAGAAGCTGATGAAAGTAGAGGATGGAGAATTTACAAAAGATATCGAGGAACTCTCATTTGATCAGATTCCGCTGCTTGACAGAGATTCTGCGACGATCCTGGGAAACAGAAAGATGGGAAGTATGGTGGATATGGTCTCTCAGTTTGAGGTAGATGACTGGTACAGCCAGATCAACTACCAGGATCAGCCCGTGAGAGTATCTCCCCTGCGTTATGCCAGCCTGATCAAATGGTTCACGAATCAGAGTGAGGGAATTCCGGCATATATCAAGATCGATATGGCGACACAGAATACCGAACTGGTGAAGTTGGATGAAGGGATGAAGTATACGACCAGTGATCATTTCAATCGCAATATTTACCGTCATCTCCGGCTCAAATATCCGACTTATATCTTCAATGACTTAAGTTTTGAGATCGATGACAACGGAGTTCCATACTGGATCAGCCCGGTGAAGAAATTCAATATCGGTCTGTTTGGAGGTACCACAGTTGGAAGAGTGGTTTTATGTAATGCCATTACAGGTGAGACGAAAGATTATAAGATCGAAGATGCACCGGAGTGGATCGACCGGGCGTACTCCGCAGATATGCTGATACAGCTGTATGATTATTATGGTACGTTGAAGCATGGATTTTTAAACAGTGTGCTGGGACAGAAGGATTGTCTGCATACGACGACAGGATACAACTATCTTGCGCTGGATGATGATGTATGGGTATATACAGGTGTGACTTCGATCACAGGAGACCAGTCCAATGTAGGATTTGTTCTGATGAATCAGCGTACGATGGAGACGAAGTTCTATGAAGTGGAAGGCGCGACAGAAGAGTCTGCCATGTCTTCAGCAGAAGGTCAGGTGCAGAACTTAAAATACAAAGCGGCATTCCCGTTGCTTTTGAATATTTCAGGGGAGCCGACCTATTTTATGGCGCTGAAAGATGATGCCGGACTGGTGAAAAAGTATGCCATGGTCAATGTGCAGAAATATCAGGTTGTAGCCATTGGAAATACGGTCAGTGAGTGTGAAGAAAACTACAATGATCTGATGTATGAGAGTGGCATCAAGAAGCAGGCGGAAGATACGAGAGAAGTAAAGACGCTGGCTTCCAAGATCACAAAGATCGCACAGGGCGTTGTAGACGGAGATTCTCACTTTTATATCATGTTGGAAGGCTCTGATGATATTTTTGATGTTTCAGTCGTTGATTTTATCGATATTATCAAATACAATGTCGGTGATACTGTGACGGTAGAATACAAAGAAGGTGAGCGGGCAAATTCTGTACTTTCTTTGAACGGAGAAGAGCCGGCATTATCAGAAGAATAATAAAAACAGATATACCATAATGTATAAAAAAGCGGTACTCAGTAAAAAATACTGAATATCGCTTTTTTCATACCCATTAGTTCAAAACGTTATAATTGTCGGAATCTATATCGGGAATGGATTCTTTCTCAGCCCCCACACTGATAAAGAAATCAAGAGTATTTTCTGCAGAAATTTTACTCAGACTGGTCATAAATGCAGAAATGTTGTTTAAAGAAATATCCGCCTGTTTTAATACGCTGTCAATAAAGATGGTATCAATATCATGATTACCTGCTACCATACCGTAGAGAAAACCGATAAATTCATCCATTGTCAGAATATCAGGATAGTCTTCCATGCAGATTGCACGTACACCGAAGTCTAAAGTAGTAGTGTTGCGATGACTTTTTTTGATAAATACGACGTTTCCGTTAGATGTTTTGACCTTTTCATTAGCAAGCTCAATCATCTGCTGTGTTTTTCCGGTTCCTTTCGGTCCTGTAATTAAATTTACCATGGCAAATCTCTCCTTTTTGTATGTATTTTGAGACTTCTTTCTGCTCAAATAACTTAAATTTATTATACACTAAACAAGGTTCTTAAACAATAAAAAAATAATAAAAATGCAGATAAATATTCAGAAAAATATAATGAGAAAACTTCTCAATAACAAATGTTGAAATTGAGAGTAGGACATGGTAATATCAAACTAATTGAGAATCATAATCATTTAAGGAGGCTCATATGTCATCGGAAACATTGTCTTATTTTTTCAAAAATGAAGATATAAAACTAAAAGCCAGGTTTCAGGTTGCGCTGCAGTGCGCCCCCTTTTTAAAGGGGATCAAGATATCCAGCGTGATCACAATGGAACAGAAAATGTGTGAGGAGCTGCAGGAGATTTTTGAAGAGACAGAGGTAGAATATCGAATTCTGTCCTGCAGGGACAGCAGATGTCTTGTTTTCTTTTTCAGACGGAGTGAGTTGGAGTATCATCTGATGCTGCCTGACAATCAGCGGCTGCTTGAGGCATATGGGTATCATATGCGGAATCTGGATGAGATGCTCAAAAGACTGGCTCAAAGAGTGAGGCAGATAAGCAGCAGAAAACTGGGATTTCCCCATGAAATCGGAGTATTTTTAGGGTATCCGAAGGAAGATGTGGAAGGATTTATTCACAATGAAGGAAGAAAGTATCTTATGATCGGATATTGGAAAGTATATAGTAATCCGTCCAGGGCAAAAATGATTTTCAAGTCTTATGATCAGGCCAAAGAAGGAGTGGTCAGAGAATTTTTAGCCGGAAAAAGTATCCGGGAAATCGCACAATAATGAAGGAGGAATTCACATGAATGCAGCAGTAGTATATTGGAGTGGAACAGGAAATACAGAGGCAATGGCACAGGCGGTCGCAGAAGGGATTCAGGCAGCAGGAGGAACCGCGGAGGTATGTGAGGTTGGACAGACAGATGCGGATACGATTTCAAAATTTGATAAAATTGCGCTCGGCTGCCCGTCTATGGGAGCAGAGCAGTTGGAAGACAGCGAAATGGAGCCGTTCGTGGAAGAACTGGAGCCGATGATCTCCGGTAAGCAGCTACTTTTGTTTGGGTCTTACGGCTGGGGTGACGGAGAGTGGATGCGTGACTGGTGCCAGAGAATGGAAGAGGCGGGAGCACATCTGATCTGTGAAGAAGGTGTGATCGCAAACGAGACGCCGGATGATGCTGCGTTGGAGGAATGCCGGGCAGCCGGAAAGGAACTGATCACGGCATCGGTATAAGGATTCTTTTTCCATGTGCATTTAAACGGAACCAAAGTCTTCTCCTGAGCATAGGATAACATATCGAAAAAAAGAATTACGAAAGGGAGAAACATATGAATTTGGATGTAATACTTGGAATTTTACTGCCGTTTGCAGGAACAACTCTTGGCGCAGCAATGGTATTCTTCATGAGAAAAGAGATGAATGAAAAGCTGCAGAAAGGTCTGCTTGGATTTGCTTCGGGTGTCATGATCGCAGCATCTGTCTGGTCGCTTTTAATCCCGGCCATCGAGATGGCAGAGGAAGGCGGACAGATTGCATGGATTCCTGCAGCGGCAGGGTTTCTGCTTGGGATTGGCTTTCTGCTTTTGCTGGACACGGTGACACCTCACCAGCACTTTCAGGAATCGGAGCCGGAAGGGATTCAGGCATCACTTCGAAAAACAACAATGTTGATGCTCGCAGTGACGCTGCACAATATTCCGGAAGGAATGGCAGTGGGTGTGACCTTTGCCGGAGTTCTTTCGGATAATGTACTGATAACAATGACAGGGGCATTTGTATTGTCTGCCGGAATCGCCATTCAGAATTTTCCGGAGGGAGCGATTATTTCCATGCCGTTAAGGGCGCAGGGAATTACAAAACTGAGGGCGTTTGTGTATGGAACACTGTCAGGGATTGTAGAGCCGATCGCCGCATTTCTGACAATCTGGCTGACGGGGCTTGTAGTTCCGCTTCTGCCATATTTTCTCTCTTTTGCGGCAGGCGCTATGATTTATGTTGTAGTGGAAGAGTTGATTCCGGAGGCACAAAACGGAAAACATACCAATGTAGGAACAATCGGTGTTGCAGCAGGGTTCACACTGATGATGATTCTGGATGTGGCGCTGGGATAGAAAAAAGCAGAGGGAGCGATGTCTGTATTCCCTCTGCATTTTACTTATAAACATTGATTAGTTTTTCTAAAATGGAAAATCAGAAAATGGCTTGCATTCTTTTCAAAACCATGCTATTCTTTACTTTAGTGTTGTAAAACACTAAACTCAGGAGAGTCTCTGAAAAAAGAGCGCCGAAGGTGTAATCAGCAGACGCATGATCTGGATGCGGTTTTGCTGAGAATCTCTCAGGCAAAAGGATGGAGGAAAGAAAGTATGTTAGCACAAATCTACAATCAAATCGACACAGCGATCAAATGGGTGGATGACCGGATATGGGGACTGCCGCTCATTATTCTGATCCTGACAACAGGTATCTATTTAACCGTTCGCCTTGGCGGACTTCAGATTCGGCATCTGCCGAAAGCACTCAGATTCATGGTAAAAAATGAAGAAGAAGGACATGGGGAAGTGACCAGCTTTGGAGCACTTTGTACGGCGCTTTCTGCAACGATCGGAACCGGAAATATTACCGGAGTAGCGACTGCGATTGCGGCAGGCGGACCGGGCGCACTGTTCTGGATGGTGGTGGCAGCATTTTTCGGAATGGCAACGAAGTATGCAGAAGGGCTTCTTGCAATCAAATACCGGACAATCGACAAAGAAGGGCATGTTCTTGGCGGACCGTTCTATTATATTGAAAACGGAATGGGAAAAAACTGGCGCTGGCTGGCAAAAATATTTGCATTTTTCGGAGCCGGAGTCGGGTTGTTTGGAATCGGTACGTTTACCCAGGTAAACAGTATTGCATCTGCAGTGAAGAATTTCTTTGATCCGAATACAGAGAATGCCGTGCAGATGTTTGGAAATACATATTCATGGGCAACTGTGATTACTTGTATTATTCTGACAGTCTGTGTCGGTCTGGTCGTGATCGGAGGACTGAAACGAATTGCAAAAGTATCCGAAATTGTAGTTCCGTTTATGGCGGTATTGTACGTGGTGTTTGTTCTGATCATTATGATCACACATATTACAGAAATCCCGGCAGCGATCGTAACGATTGTGAAATCTGCATTTACCGGAAGTGCACTGGCAGGCGGCGCGATGGGAACCATGGTCGTGGCCATGCAGAAAGGAATCGCAAGGGGAATCTTTTCCAATGAGGCGGGTCTTGGTAGTGCGCCGATCGCGGCAGCGGCTGCAGTAACAAAAGAACCTGTGCGTCAGGGACTGGTGTCTATGACAGGTACATTTATTGATACAATCATAATTTGCACAATGACCGGAATTTCCGTGGTCTTAGCAGGAACATGGAATGATCCGAATCTGGAAGGTGTGGAGATCACGATGGCAGCATTTCAGAAGGGGCTGCCGTTTGCGCCGGCAGTTGCATCCTTTATTCTGATGCTTTGTCTGGTATTCTTTGCATTTACTACGATTCTCGGCTGGAATTACTATGGAGAACGGTGTATGGAATATCTGTTCAACCGGAATAAAAAAGTAGTGATGACTTATCGCTGGCTGTATATTCTGGCTGTATTTATCGGACCATATATGACGGTTGCGGCAGTGTGGAACATCGCAGATATCTTCAATGCGCTGATGGCGCTTCCGAACCTGATCGCACTGCTTGTGCTCAGCAATGTGGTGGTCAAAGAAACGAAAGATTATTTTGCGAGGATGAAATAGAGAGAAATCAGCAGAATCCACTTGACTTATTTTATGATTCTTCTTATAATAAGGAAACATATGAAAGAAATGTTGATGAGGAATAGTAAGAGTCTGAGGTTTTTCAGAGACCTGCCGGATGGTGCGAGGCAGGAAACAGCGTTCTCCCAACTCCCCTCGGAGTTCTTTTTCTGAACACCCAGGATGGAAAAGTAGGAAAAAGCGGGCCTTCCCGTTACAGAAGTAATGAGTGCATCTGTATGTTTGCAGATGAAGAAGAGTGGTACCACGGAAGATAAAAGCCTTTTCGTCTCTTAATTGAGATGAAAAGGCTTTTTTAGAAATCAAAGGAGGATATGCGAAATGGGTGCAAAAATTGTTTACAACCACAAAGCAATCGAGAAAAAATGGCATGATAAATGGCAGGAAAATCCGGTAAATCCAAGATTCAGGGACAACGGAGAGAAAAAAGAAAAATATTATTGTCTGGATATGTTCCCGTATCCGTCAGGAAACGGTCTGCATGTCGGGCACTGGAGAGGATATGTGATCTCTGATGTCTGGAGCCGTTACAAATTACAGCAGGGATATTATATTGTACATCCGATGGGATGGGATGCATTCGGTCTTCCGGCTGAGAACTATGCGATCAAGATGGGAGTTCATCCTGCAAAATCCACAGCAGAGAACGTAGCAAACATCAAACGTCAGATCAATGAGATCGCAGCATTGTATGACTGGGATATGGAAGTTAACACAACAGATCCGAATTTCTACAAATGGACACAGTGGATCTTTGTGAAAATGTTCAAAGAAGGTCTTGCATATGAGAAAGAGTTCCCGATCAACTGGTGCCCATCCTGCAAAACAGGTCTGGCAAACGAAGAGGTTGTGAATGGAAAATGTGAGCGTTGCGGAACAGATGTTACAAAGAAAAATCTGCGTCAGTGGATGCTGCGTATCACAAAATATGCAGACCGTCTTTTGAACGATCTCGACAAACTGGACTGGCCGGAAAAAGTAAAGAAAATGCAGGCTGACTGGATCGGAAAATCTTACGGTGCAGAAGTAGATTTCCAGGTGGATGGAAGAGACGACAAGATCACCGTTTATACAACACGTCCGGATACCTTACACGGTGCAACATTCATGGTACTTGCGCCGGAACATGCACTTGCAAAAGAACTTGCGACAGACGAGACAAGAGAAGCGGTGGAGCAGTATATTTATGATGCTTCCATGAAGTCCAACGTAGACCGTATGCAGGATAAGGAAAAGACAGGTGTGTTTACGGGAAGTTATGCGATCAATCCGATCAACGGTGCAAAAGTACCGATTTGGCTGTCTGATTATGTACTGGCAGATTATGGTACAGGAGCAATTATGTGTGTACCTGCACATGATGACCGTGACTTTGCATTTGCAAAAAAATTCGAGATCCCGATCATTCAGGTCATTGCAAAAGACGGACAGGAAATCGAAAATATGGAAGAGGCATACACAGATGCTGTTGGAACTATGATCAATTCCGGAGAGTGGAACGGAATGGAATCAGCCGTTCTCAAGAAAGAAGCTCCACATATCATTGAAGAGCGTGGAATTGGAAAAGCAACTGTAAACTATAAGCTGCGTGATTGGGTATTCTCCCGTCAGCGTTATTGGGGAGAGCCGATTCCGATTGTACACTGTCCGGAATGTGGAGCAGTGCCGGTACCGGAAGAAGAGCTGCCGCTGCGTCTGCCGGATGTAGATTCTTATGAACCGACAGGAACTGGAGAGTCACCGCTTGCCGGAATCGAAGAGTGGGTAAACTGCAAGTGTCCGGTTTGTGGAAAAGACGCAAAACGTGAGACAAATACCATGCCTCAGTGGGCTGGTTCTTCCTGGTACTTCCTGCGTTATGTGGACAGTCACAATGACAAAGAACTGGTTTCCAGAGAAAAAGCGGACGAGATGCTTCCGGTAGATATGTATATCGGTGGTGTAGAGCATGCGGTACTGCATCTTCTGTACTCTCGTTTCTATACAAAATTCCTGCATGACATCGGAGTTGTAGACTTTGATGAACCATTCCACAAGCTGTTCAACCAGGGAATGATCACAGGAAAGAACGGAATCAAGATGAGTAAGTCCAAAGGAAATGTCGTATCTCCGGATGATCTGGTACGCGACTACGGATGTGACTCTTTGAGAATGTATGAATTGTTCGTGGGACCGCCGGAGTTGGATGCAGAGTGGGATGACCGTGGAATCGACGGTGTCAACCGCTTCCTGAAACGTCTGTGGAATCTGCTGATGGACAGCAAAGAAAATGAAGTACAGGCAACAAAAGAGATGATCAAACAGCGTCACAGAATGGTAGCAGATATCACCATGCGTCTGGAGAGCTTCAGTCTGAATACCGTTATCTCCGGATTTATGGAGTACAACAACAAGTTTATCGAGATCGCAAAGAAAGAAGGCGGAATCGATAAAGAAACGCTGGAGACGATCGCAGTCCTGCTTTCTCCATTTGCACCTCATTTTGCAGAGGAGATATGGGAGCAGCTCGGACATACAGAGACAATCTTCAAAGCAGGCTGGCCGACATACGATGAGGCACAGATGAAAGACGATGAGATCGAAGTTCCGGTACAGATTAACGGAAAGACAAAAGCCGTGATCAGTATCGCAGCAGATATCTCCAAAGAAGAAGCGATTGCAGCAGGAAAAGAAGCGATTGCAGATAAACTGACAGGAAATGTGATTAAGGAAATCTATGTTCCGAAGAAGATTATTAATATTGTAATGAAATAAACAATGTGAATAGAAAAGACAGAACTCCATGTGCTTGGTAAGCTGAGGAGGGCTGTCTTTTTTGTTGGCGAAAAACTGGATAGTATATAGTTGACATTTTTTGATGCATATGATATTTTGTTAAGTATATTAACAAAAAAGAGGTGGTAAAATGAACTACGAAAAAATTTTATGCGAATTTCAAAACTTCATAAAAGCATATCTTAGTTTAGAACACAAACAACATAGAATTCTTGACTTGAATTTATCAGAGGTACATTTATTGAAAGTAGCTGAACAGAATCCAAATTACACGCTTATTGAATATGCTGAAAAGCTGAAAGTAAGTCGAAGCGCCATTACGCAATTAGTTAATTTGTTAGAAAAAAAAGATTGTGTCAAAAAGAAAAAAGCTAACAAGAAAAGTTTTGTGCTTGAGTTAACATCTAAAGGAGAAATAGTATGTAATAAACATGATGAAGAGCATAAAAAAATAGAAAATGATTTAAGAAGAATTTTTAAAAAATATGATTGTATTTTTTTTGAACAACTGAGCGAATTAATGTCTGATATCATAAGCACTTGGGAGGAATACGATGGGATGTAAAATTATAATTGAAGATACTAATAAATTGATGGATTAGGCAGTCGTATATATAGTCAGTTAGAACAGCTTTTTCAAGCAGAAGGTGCTGACAGAATTAGAATAGATGTTGTATATGAAGATAATGTAGTTGCTTTTTGGGGAAAGCAAGGATTTATTCCGTGTGAAAAAATACAGTTAGAATGGAATGGGCATAAGTCAAATGCGATTAAAATGGTTAAAACGATTTCGTTCAGTTAAAGTTTCTGATAAAAAGATAGCTATTTAGTTTATTACTTTATATGCAGAAAGTCAAGAAATTTCGCTGATGTTATTTGCAGTTGACAGATTGACAAGAATGGTTGCTTGCTGTTTTGGTACATTTTAAATATACTGGGCGTATTAAACAAGCAGGAGGATCTATAAATGAAATTTAATGAAAAATTATGTACAAAAAGAAGCGTTTGAACCGCATTATAGCAAAACATTGCTTCTGAAAATACCAGTTGGAATTGATAGTAAACTTAAATCAAACAGGCAAATTATACTCTTGGACGGCGATTATAAAATAGATGACGAATTATCACTATTTACAGTGAGTAAAACAAATAAGTTTTATTCTCCCGCCAATAAGAGTCTTTATGATGAGAAGGGAAAAGATACTTTTAGACACGAGCAAAATTTAATTATTTCAGAAAAACAGGCAGTACTTATTATGGGATGTGGACATGCTGGCGTTGTTAATATCATGCAAAAAGCAGAGAAGTACCGACCATGTTTTTGTATAGGTGGTTTTCATTTGTTCAATCCGTTTACAAGGAAATCAGTATCAAAGGAACTGTTAGATGATATTGTGATGGAATTACAGAAATATAAAGACATGAAGTTTTATACGTGTCATTGCACAGGGAAGACAGCATTTGACTATTTGTCTCATCATATGAATAACATATATTATATATCTTGCGGAGAAACTGTTGAAATTTAATATTTCAACAAATACAACTTCAGTTTACTGATGCATATTTGAATCAGAACAAAGTATATTCTGTCGGAACATAGATTTCATGTCCATGATAAATGGTGATGGAATGATGTTACCAAAATGGAAACAAAGAAAATACAGGATGGTGCTTTCTTTTTGAGTTTTGTCGTTATAAGATACGAGCAAAGGGAGGTACAGAGTATGGCATTTGGAAATAACATCAAAAAATTAAGAGAAGAAAAAAATCTGACTCAACAGCAGCTTGCGGATAAATTGTATGTATCAAGACAGACAATCTGCAGATGGGAAAACGGCTCAAGATGCCCGGATTTGATCACAGCAAAAAAATTGGCACTTGAATTGAAGGTAAGTATGGATGAACTGATATCGGATGAAGCGGCGCAGGATATTCAGATTAATTATGGAATCTGGAAATTAGAAAAAATAAAGAACAGAAGAAAATTACAAGAATTTCAAAAGAAGATATTGAGTTTTATACAGACTGTAGGTGCGGTGTTTTTGGCAATTACACTTCTTTTGCGGGTTCAACTGGATATGAGCGTGCCGATGTGGTGTACGATACTTTGTCTTTGTGTCGTTGCAGCGGCATTGATTCTTCATTTTGTGATTTCTAAGAAACTGGAAGATATGTAGGTGCGGTTAAATGTATGGAGAGGTGAGGCGGCCGTGTTCTTGAAAACAGAAAAACTGACAATCCGAAAAATGACAACAGAGGATTTGTTTCCACTGTATCATGTGCCCTCGGATTCCGAGGTCATGGAGTATCTTGAACCGCCGTTTTCCATGGAAGCAGCGAAACAATTCCTGTATAAAGCAGGTATATGCGAGACTCCTTTGCTATGGGCGGTGGAAGATGCGCGTAAAGTTTTTATCGGCTATTTACAGACTGTGACTTTAAAAGAGAAGGAGAACGAAGATGGCAAAATTAGAACAGACAGTAAGTGGAGATTTTTATGAATTACTTCGTAAAATTGAAAATGGCATACAGAACAGTAGTATGTCAGCATCATTGGAAGAGTTCAGTGACTTTGAAAGTGGAACTGCCAGATGCAGTGTTCGTGTTTTCGAACGATATAGTTATGTTGGAGATAATCGGGTGAGCCTGAATGTAACTCTTTTTCAGAATGGAAGCGGACCGATTCAACTTTCTGCGATTGCTGCAGGCGGCAGTCAGGCAATGCTTTTCAAGATCAATACCTGGGGTGAAGAAGCGTTTCTTGACAAACTAAAGGAGCTATTGTAAATTGAAAATACGGAGGTTAGAGAGAATGAAACGAATTAATTACTCGGTGCAGTTTTAAAACTGGCAGCAGATTGTATCGAGGTTAAAATAAAAGTAAAAACATATGCTGGCAGGGCTGCACCGATCAAATCATTTTATTTATAGAAAATTTGAAAGGAAGCAGTTAAAATGAATAGAGCAGAATTAAAATCAATTTGGAAAAAGGAAGAGAAGACGGCATATATCAAAGGTTGGGATTTTTCGCATATCCATGGGAGGTATGAGGAAGAGAATGATTTGCCGTGGGATTATGAGAAGATCGTGAGACAGTATTTAACGGATACGGCCAAAGTGTTGGATTATGATACGGGCGGGGGTGAATTTTTATTGTCTCTGAATCATCCGTTTGCCAGAACAGCAGCGACAGAAGGATTCGAGCCGAATGTGCGATTGTGTCAGGAGAAGTTGCTGCCTTTAGGAATTGATTTTAAAGAGTGTAATACACCTTCAAGGATTCCGTATGATAATGAGACATTTGATATGATTATAAACAGGCATGGAAATTTTGATGCCAGGGAATTGTATCGATTATTAAAAAAGGGTGGAATCTTTGTTACACAACAGGTTGGCGGCGATAACGATAGAGATTTAGTGGAAATGGTTCTGCCTGAAGTGGAAAGTCCGTTTCCTCATTTAAATCTGGAAGAGCAGAGAAATGCGTTTGTCGATGCAGGATTTCATATTCTTGCTGCAGAGGAAGCGTATCGACCAATTAAATTTTATGATATTGGTGCGTTTGTATGGTTTGCACATATTATTGAATGGGAGTTTCCTGGTTTTTCAGTTGATAAATGCTTTGAGCAGTTGCTGAAAATGCAAAGGATAATTGAGAATCAAGGGAAAATTGAAGGGACGATTCATCGGTATTTGATTGCAGCGAGGAAATGATAGACTGTGAAGAAGTTTTTAGGTCTCTTGTCTGAAAAAGGCAAGGGGCTTAATTTACATATGGAGAAGTAGAATGAAGAAGTTATTTGTTGTATTGGGAATTTGTTTATGTCTGTGTTTTGGATGTGCAGAGGATAATCGCTCACCGATTCTTCCAAAAGCGGAGAATGTTGACTCTATTTGTATTGATTTCACGAACAGTATTCAAAAAATATATGATGATTCAGAAAGCATCCAGAAGATATTATCAGAGATTGCGACTGGAAAACGAACGGAGAAACAATCGATTCAAGATTATCCGTCAGCAGAAGAATATGGAACGATAAATATTGAAAATAATGGTGGAATGACAACCATGTTTTATTATGAAGAGAACGGGAAATATTATATTGAATGTCCATATAAAGGAATTTATGAAATAGAAAACAATTTTGAAGATATGATTTAAATCCGGAAGCTACAAAGGAGCCGAAAACGGTTCTAAAGTGATAAGGGGGATATAGGTGATTTATAAAAAGATAGAAATCGAAGAAATGGAACATTTCTGGAGTTTGTTAAATGCTCTTGATGCAGAAACGAATTTTATGATGTATGAACCAAATGAAAGAAAGCAGCATATGGATATTCAAGAATTAGAAACGGATATCTATCATAACGTGATACATGGAAATGACTTTTTACAAATTGCAAAGGCAGACAATAAAATAGTGGGGTATCTCCGGGCAGAGAGGGGAGAGTTTCATCGAAATTTTCATACTGCATATATTGTTGTGGGTGTATTGAAAGAGTATCAGGGGAAAGGGATCGGCACGACTTTTTTTGAAAATCTGGAAAAATGGGCGAAGGAAAATTCTGTCATTCGGCTGGAGCTTACTGTGGAATGTCATAATGAAGCAGCAAGAAAATTATATGAAAAAAGTGATTTTAAAGTAGAAGGAATAAGAGCAAAATCAATGTTGGTAAAAGGAGAAGTTGTGGACGAGTATTATATGGCAAAAATTTTATAAATTCCGAATAAGAAAATTGAAATCAGGAAGGAGCTTTCTATGAGCCATATTTTAATCATAGATGACGATATTCATATCAATGAAATGCTGGAAGAGGTTCTGATACAGGAGGGATATCAGGTTTCCCATGCCTATTCCGGGACAGAGGCATTACTGTTTCTGGCAAACGAAAAGCCGGATCTGATTTTATTGGATTTGATGCTGCCGGGGCTTACAGGAGAGGAAGTGCTGTCGCAGATTGAAAAAATTCCGGTGATTGTGATGAGCGCAAAGGTTGAAGTGAAAGATAAGGTTGCTCTTTTGCTGAATGGCGCGGAGGATTACATTACAAAACCGTTTGAAATTGAAGAATTGCTGGCAAGGATTGTTGTGCAGCTCAGGAAAAGTACAAGATCAGATTCTTCGGAAAAACTGATGTATAGAGAAATTACAGTGAATATGGTCACGCATGAAGCATGGGTTGGGGAACATGAGGTAAAACTGACAAAGACAGAATTTGCCATCTTGAAAATTTTGCTGGAGCATCCAAAACAGGTGATCACAAAGACTGTGCTGCTTGACCGTGTCAGCGAAGAAACACCGGATTGTATGGAAAGTTCACTGCGGGTTCACATCAGTAATCTGAGAAAGAAGCTGCGGGAAATCTCGGGGAAAGATTATATAGAAGCAGTATGGGGAATCGGTTTTAAGATGGCAGAGTGAGAAATATTTACAGTTTCTTTGCACTTTTCTTAACAGCTTTCTTAACACTTTACAGATAGAATATGTTGGAAAGAAAAGGTAAGGAGGCCAAATTGTTATGGAGTATGTATTAACCACCGATCATTTATGCAAAAACTACGGGCACTTTAAGGCACTGAACCAGTGTTCTATGCATGTCCCGAGAGGTGCAATTTATGGATTTGTAGGAAAGAACGGGGCGGGGAAAACTACATTGATCCGTCTGATCTGCGGACTGCAAAGACCGACATCCGGAAGTTACAGGTTATATGGAAGCGAAAATACGGACAAGAAAATTTTGGAAGCGCAGAGAAGAATCGGCGCAGTTGTGGAGACCCCGTCGATTTATCTGGATATGACGGCGGAAGAAAACATGAAAGAGCAGTATTATGTTTTGGGCTTGCCGTCTTTTGAAGGGATCCCTCAGACTTTGAAACTGGTGGGGCTGGAAGATGCAGGGAAGAAAAAGGCAAAAGATTTTTCTCTCGGAATGCGTCAGAGACTGGGAATTGCGATTGCGCTGGCAGGAAAACCAGATCTGCTTGTGTTGGATGAGCCAACCAATGGTCTGGATCCACAGGGGATCGTAGAGATGAGGGAACTGATATTAAAGCTGAACCGGGAAAGACAGATCACGGTGCTGATTTCAAGTCATATTTTGGATGAATTGTCAAGACTTGCTACTCATTATGGATTTATTGACAAGGGAACTATAGTGAAAGAGATTACGGCAGAAGAGCTGGAAAATACCTGTAGGAAGTGTGTGAAACTGCAAGTGACGGATACTGCTGTACTCGCTCATATTCTGGATAAAAGAGGTCTTGAATATGAGATCTTGTCAGATACGCAGGCAAATGTTTATGGGGAACTGGTAGTTTCCGATGTTGCGTTGGAGTTGGCAGAACAGAATTGCAGGATGTTTTCCGTGCAGGAATACGAGGAAAGTCTGGAAAGCTATTATCTCAACTTAGTGGGAGGTGGCAAGCATGAATAAATTATTTCGTGCGGGACTCTATCGGCTTCGCAAAAATAAGGGCGCATATGCCTGTGTTATCATTCCTCCCATCTATAGTGTCTGCCTGATGCTTTCGCAATATATGCAGATGAAAGAAAGTGGGGCAAATTATCTACTGGATCCGTTTCTATTTCATTTTTTTCTGGTGATGGGAGTTTTGCTTTCGGTATTTGTCAGTTTATATGTTGGAACAGAATATCACGATGGAACATTGAGAAATAAACTGATCAGCGGTTCTTCAAGAAATGCAGTATATGGATTGAATCTGTGGATCAGCTTTCTGGTTGGGACGTGCAGCGTGTTGTTGGCTTATACGGCAGGGTTGGCGGCAGGCATTCCCATGTTCGGCGTGATAGAGATGCCGGCTTTGACAATGCTGCAGACCTGTGTGGCAGGAATTTTGCTGGTGCTTTCTTATGTTTCGATCTTTCATATGATCTCCATGCTAAGCTCCAGTAAGACAACCTCTGCGGTAGTCTGCATTCTGGCGGCAGTTTTTATGATGGTGTTTGCGGGGATTATTTTTTCGAAATTGTCTCAGCCGGAGATGATCACACAGGCGGTAATCGCAAATGGAGAAACCGTTATGGAAACAGTAAAAAATCCTGCTTATCTGACGGGAATAAGCCGTACGGTTTATCAAAATATCCTGGATTTTCTGCCGGCAGGGCAGGCCGTACAGATTTTTAATCAGGGAGTTCTGAATCTCGGAAAAATGATGGGATATTCGATTTTGATCATTTTCGGAACGAGCCTGGCAGGATTGTATCTATTTAATCGGAAGGATATCAAATAGGAGAAGTGAGTGGAAATGGAAGTTGGAGTATGGTGTGGAGTAGGAATTCTGGTTTTGTATAATATTGTGCTGCAGATCAAGGTGTATCTGTTGCGAAAATCAGCAAAAGAAATCCGGAAAGATTTTCAGAAATTATTGAAGACCAATACAAACACCATAATCCGGATTTCCAGCCGTGACAGGGAGATGTGTGCGCTGGCTTCTGCAATCAATCTGCAGTTGGAAACATTTTATGAGAAAAGACGATGCTATGAACAGGGAAACCTGGAACTAAAAGAAGCGGTTACCAATATCTCTCATGATCTGCGGACGCCATTGACTGCGATTTATGGTTATTTGAACCTGCTCAAAAAAGAAGAATGTCCGGAGCATATAAAGCGTTATCTGGATGCGATTGAAAACCGGGCACAGGCACTCAAACAATTGACGGAAGAATTGTTTCGTTATACAATTGTGATATCAGAAGCGGAAGAGATGACGCTTCAAGTCTTACCGTTAAATGGGATTTTGGAAAGCAGCATATCCGCGTATTACTCCGTTTTAAAGCAGAATCATATTGTTCCGGAGATTTCGATTCCGGATCAACAGATCACGGGGAGAGTAAATGAAAATGCTCTGTCCCGTGTTCTTGGCAATATTCTCAGTAATGCGGTGAAGTACAGTGACGGCGATCTGAAAATTGTATTGTCGGAAGACGGTGATATCCGGATTTCCAACCATGCATCAGGTTTGTCAGAAGTACAGGCAGAACGATTATTTGATCGTTTTTATACCGTGAATACGGCCAGAAAATCAACAGGCCTTGGATTATCTATTGCAAAGGCACTGATGGAGAAAATGGGCGGAACCATCACAGCGGATTACAGAGAGAACGTACTGGAGATCTGCGTGAGTGTGCAGAAGTTATAATGGAATTACAGATTAGTGCCCGTAGTCTGTGCTTCGGGAGACAAATTTATTGCAGATCCCGAGCAGAAAATAAAAGTGCATGAAATGTTTGGTGCGGATATCTGTGAAATGGAGGCTGCGGGAATCGTGCTTACCTGTAATCGAAATCAGGTGCCATGCATGTTGGTAAAATGTGTGAGTGACGGAATTGAAGGCGGTTTTGAAGAATTTCAGGAGACAATGGATGCGGCAGCAGATCTGTGTCTGGAGGTAGTGGAGAAAATTGTTGCCGGAATGGAAATTAGTAAGCGGTGAGACATTGAAAATTAGAAAGAAAAAAGCAACTTTTGCAATAATTTTTATATCTATTTTTATAATCATTGGTATAGTTACTTTTTCCTATCTACGTTTAAAATCATCCAGGGAGTCGGCGGCAGTTTCCTGTATAGAGGAGGACATTAAAAAGGGCAGTGTTTCTGGAAAAAACAGAGAAAAGCTGGAATCTTATTTGTCAGAAGAAGGACAAGATGTGTCATATTACTTTATAAAAGGATATTTAGATTACCAGGACGCAGAATATGAGATGGCAATTGAAAATTTCAAATTGGCGGCAAAAAGTATGACAGATACGGACGATTCATTTTTAAAAATATATACTTATATTTTTTGGAATTACGCCCTGGAAGAAATGGGAGAGACTGAGGACTTAATTCAAAACAGTAAAATGGCTTTGACCTATATGGCACAGGATAAAGCGTATAAAAATGATATGTTTTTACATAGGGAAATCGCAGCATTTTTATTTAACAATGCTGCGCACATTGGGGAGAGCACGGAGCTTTTGACCGATTATCTAAACAACACAAGAGGTCTGAGTAATAAAGTAAAAGTTCAGTTAAACGGAAACATAGGTCAATTATACAGTTTGAATGAAAGGTACTCCGAAGCGTTGATGCATTATTTTGATGGTATTTATATCATTGATACAACATCAGATATTCCGGATGATAATTATTATAAGTGCAAATTTTTGACTTGCATTGGCGATATTAATTTTATGCTGGAAGAATATGAAAATGCAATTTCCTATTACAAAGATGCAATAAAAGTTACTCTGGATGATAAAAACAGGGAAGCTTCTGATAAGAGCCTTTCTGTTATCAATGGGGCTCATGCTTACATTAAGCTTGGACAATATGAGAAAGCGATTGTCTGGCTGCAGCAGTTAGACGAGTGGATTCCAAATCTTGAGGCGTATGCCAGAGATGATATTGAAATTTTGAAAAATGACATCTTGGCAAAAGCTGAGATTCACAATGAGCAGTTTGAAAAAGCAGAAGAATATCTTGAGAATGCAGCAGCGCTGCTTGAAAATGATGACGAAGAATTTTCAAGCAAAAAAGATGTATATGTCAATTTGACGTATGCGGAATTATATATGGCGCAAACCAGGTATGAAGAAGCACTGTCGTTGTATGAACAGCTCTTAAGTCAGTCTGCGGAAGAAGAACTTGGTCTTGAAGAAGTTATTTATCAGCAAATGTGTAAAATTTACCAGGAAAGAAATGATTTTGAGAACTATAAAAAATATAGTACCTTGTACAGTGATCAGATAATCAAAAATAATAAGAACTTTAGCAAGACTTATGTTTCTTCGATTCGAGAGGTGTATCAATATCAGCTGCTGGCAAAAAAAGAGGGACAATATCAAGTGGCTCTGCTGGTGAATATTACGGTGATCTTAGGGTTGCTCGTCATCGTGGTCTGGACTGTCAGATCCGGGATGAAATCAAGAAAAATGAGCTTTACAGATTCTATGACTGGCTTGTTTAACAGAAAATATTTAACGTACTATTTGGAGAAAAACAGAAAAAATTATGGGAAAAACCGACTTCTGTTTTTATTATTGATATTGACTATTTTAAAAAGTATAACGATCATTACGGACATGTTCAAGGAGATTCTGCGATAAATGAGGTTGCCGATATACTGAGAAACAGTGTAAGAAAAAATGATACGGTTATTCGATACGGAGGCGAGGAAATGGTGATGTTCATTTCCGGGATCAGGCCTGATGCTGCTTTGAGAACAGCAGATGAGATTCAAAAGAAGCTTTCAGAAAAAAGTATAGAGCATAAATACTCAGATATATCAGACAAACTGACTGTCAGCATGGGGATTTATAATACAGAATATGCAGGGCAGGATATTTATAGTCTGATTGATAAGGCAGATATTGCGTTGTATCGCGCAAAAGAAAAAGGACGAAACAGATATGAAGTATATACAGAGGAATACTGATTGTTCGAAACGGATGATATATTATCGAAAACCATAGAAAAGGGAAAAGAAAAAAATGAATGGAAAAACAATGAGTATCAATCGAGAAGAAATACTTGCTTTGACAAGACGTATGACAGTAAAACGAACTTCCATGACCAGAATCGCAGGATGCTATGCAGACGCAGAAGGTTTTATTGACGGAACATTTAACGTGAATTTTCTGAAACTATCTCCTGCAGAACGTGAGAAAAATCTGGAGCTTGCGAAAACGGTTCCATTTGCACAGACCAATCAGAATCTGAAACGCTATGTATTTCCAGAATCTGAACAGGGAGGTATGCGTCAGCTGCTAATGGGAATCCGGGACTGTGGGTTAAAAAACGATGCACTGTTGGATGTGTTTTACGAGAAAGTGACAGAAGTGTATCAGACAGAACAGGAGTATGCTGTGTATTTGTTTCATGACCGGTATGACATTCCTGCAAAGGCGAAGGATAAGGAACGACTGGGAGAATCTGAGCAGATGTTTGAGTATCTGATCTGCGTGATCTCTCCGGTTACAGGAGATTATGAACCGGGAAAACCAGAATGTGGATTTTTATTTCCGGCCTTTTTTGATGGGGGAGCGGCATTGAATTGTGTGGATGTGTTTCAGGCAGATTCAGAACATCCGCATCAGGAATTACTGCAGATATTATTTTCAGAAAAATCTTGAAAAAAGGAGTTTTTTTTAGTATAATCAAGCACATAGGTAAAAGCATTGAGAGATTTGAAAGGGGGATGACAGCCATGTTTATGTACAGCTGTGTTTGCGACCGACAAATGGGGAATGTCGGCTCTTTTCATGTGCAATCTCTGATAGAAAAAGCGCACCGATTACTCTGTGACAAGGAGGATCTGTGCGCTTTTTTTGTGCCAAATCTAATAAAATAATGAAGGAGAGAACACAATGAAAACAAAAAAAATCGTGGCAGTCAGTTCGGCACTTATGATTGGGACAACGACTGCTCTCACAGGATTTCCAGCGGTGGTACTGGCACAGGAGAATATGCAGGAAGCCGTGACGTCGGAACAAGAAGAAAAGTATACAAAAGTGTCTGTGAAGAATCCGGTGGCGGACAGCGAAGAACTTACAGGGGAAGGGCAAAACAACGGGCGTGCTCAGCATGCGTTTGACGGTAATGAGTCAACAGTGTGGCATACACTCTGGAGCCAGGATGGACAGAAAAAAATGCCGCATTGGATCAGTTACAGTCTGGATCAGGTGACCAAGATCGGAAGAATCGATTATCTGGGAAAACCGGCTCAAAATGGTGTGGGAAACGGTGTTTTTAAGAATATAGATGTTTATTATACAACAGATCCGGGAGCAGATCCGGCCAGTGATACGGGATGGAAAAAAGCAGGGTCTTTTGAGAATATTACATATAGTCCATCTACTGGAACAGGCACCAATCGTGCAGCGACTTTTGAGTTTGACCCGGTAGAGGCGTTAAAGGTCAAAATTGTTGTCAGAGAAAGCTATTCGTCAGGTTCCGGGCAGGAGCCGGAGAACCAGTATGCAAATGCTCTGGAAATCACAACGTATGCGGTCAATGATGTTCCGGAGGATAAATTGGAGATTGGTGTAACGATTGATGATCAGTCATATACAGGGAAAAGCATACAGGAGATCGTAGATAAAAATAGTATCACGCCAAAGAATGTAGAGAGTCTGAGCATTACAAACGGAAATCTGGAATACAAGGATCTTGTCTGGCTGGGTGGTGTAACTGATCACAACGTCAAATTTCGAAATCTGAAAAGATTGACAGTTGATTTAGAACATACAAAAATGTATACAGAGACAGGAGAAGAAACAAAAGCATTGCCGGCATACGCATTTTCAGGGCTGAATAATCTGGAAGAAGTGAGGCTTTCGGGAGTGAAGGAACTGGGAAGCTTTTGTTTTCTGAATGCAGGGAACAGAAGCTCTCAGGGCTTGGAAGTGTTTGAAATTTCAAGTGTTACAAAGATTGCAAACCATGCATTTAATGGGGCGAAGTTCACGGTAAGAATGAAAACTTTGAGTTTGCCGAATGCTCAGATCATCGGAAACAGTGCTTTTGACAGCGGTGGAGCAAATTTTACATCAGTTGATTTGAGCGGTATTGTGGAATTAGGGGAAAATGCATTTAAAGAGTGTTCGTTTGAAGAGCTTGTTTTCCCAGAATCATTAAGATCCATCGGGCGTAATGCAACACCGATCAAGGAAAGAGCTTCTGTAACATTTTTGTCAGAAACAGCACCAGAGATGCCGACTATTACAGGGCACACTCCGTTTGGGGATACAGATGAGCTGAAGGAGAAAAATGCAGCAGTGACGGTTCCGGGAGCTGGTATCAGCAGTTATTATGGAGAAAAAGTTACGAATACGTCCGTCTTTGTAAAAGAAGATATCAACCCAATATTTAGAAATTGGAATATCAATGCAACAGGACATTGTCTTGTAAAATATATGGTAGATTCAAAGGAATCGTTTGCATTTGTGCCAGAGGGTGAGAAGATTGGAGAGGCAAGACTGCCGGAAGTAACGATTCCGGAAGGAAAGGTGTTTAAAGGCTGGTCAGAAAAAGAGGATGGCAGCGGGGAGCTTTTTACAAAAGACAGTAAAGTAGAAAAAAATATTACATTATATCCGGTATTTGAAGAAAAGAAAAATACACCGCCGGTTATTAATGTAGAGGATAAGGAGTTAACAGTTGGAGATACTTTCGATCCTTTGGAGGGGGTGACAGCTACAGATGAGGAAGATGGAGATATCAGTGGAAGTATTGAAGTGTTGAATAATGAAGTGGATACAACAAAAGTTGGTATCTATGAAGTAACGTATAAAGTAACAGACAGTCAGGGAGCAAGTACAACAAAGACGATTTATGTAACTGTGAATCCAAAACAGGAAGTGCTGAATGAAGTGCCGGTGATCGATGCATCCGACCGAGTATTGACAGAAGGAGACGCATTTGACGTATTGGAAGGGGTAACAGCTACAGATAAGGAAGACGGAGATATCAGCGGAAGTATTGAAGTGTTGAATAATGAAGTGGATACAACAAAAGTTGGTATCTATGAAGTAACGTATAAAGTAACAGACAGTCAGGGAGCAAGTACAACAAAGACGATTTATGTAACTGTGAATCCAAAACAGGAAGTGCTGAATGAAGTGCCGGTGATCAATGCATCCGACCGAGTATTGACAGAAGGAGACAGATTCGCCGTATTGGAAGGAGTAACAGCTACAGATAAGGAAGACGGTAATCTGACAGATAAGATCCAAGTGCTGAAGAACACCGTGAATAAAGAGGAAGCAGGAACCTATGAAGTGACATATAAGGTAACAGACAGTCAAGGAGCAAGCACAATAAAGACGATCACAGTTACTGTGAGGGAAAAGAGTGCAGATAAGCCTGCGGAACCTCAGAAGCCGAACAAGCCGGCTGACACAAAGCCTGGAAAACCAAGTCAGCAGTCCGAATCGCCGAAGACAGCGGATATGTCTAATATTGGTTTGTTCGGATCTATGTTTGCAGGTTCGTCTGGATTACTGACAATGTTGCTGGGGAAAAGACGCAAAAAGAAATAAGTGGTTTATGAGATTTTAGATACAGTAGCAGGTGCAAAATCGGAAGTTGTGCAGAAGACAGTGCTCCGATCATGCCTATTTTGGTGTTGGAGAGGAGTGGAAAGAGGAAGACTTTGTGCATCACCTTTCAGATGCAGAGTGGAAGGAGTTTGAGAAAGAATTTGCGGATTTGATTAGATAAATCTGGAAAAGGACTTGAAATTCAATGAAGATCAAGTCCTTTTCTTTTTAAATCTGTTTTGTTGTCCACTTGCTGCAATCCCATACTGCGTGTACGACATCCTGGTAAAATTCCGGTTCATGGCAGATTAAAAGCACACTTCCACGATAATCAAGCAGTGCTTTTTTCAAGGAATCTTTTGCATCCACATCCAGATGGTTTGTCGGCTCATCCAAAAGCAGGATATTGGTATCGCGATTCACCAGTTTACAGAGTCTTACTTTTGCCTGCTCTCCTCCGCTTAAGACGCGAACCTGGCTTTCAATGTGTTTTGTTGTAAGTCCGCATTTTGCCAGAGCAGAACGTACTTCATATTGTGTGAATGAAGGGAATTCCTGCCAGATTTCTTCAATACAGGTTGTTCGATTATCTCCTTTGACTTCCTGTTCAAAATATCCGATCTGCAAATTTTCTCCCAGTTCACAGGTGCCGGAAATCGCAGGAATCAGCCCGAGAATACTTTTCAACAATGTCGTCTTTCCGATTCCGTTGGCGCCGACCAGAGCAATTTTCTGCCCTCTTTCCATAGAAAGAGACAGTGGTTTTGACAATGGTTCATCGTATCCGATCACAAGATCTTTTGTCTCAAAAATATATCTTCCCGGAGTTCTTCCGTATCGGAATTTGAATTCCGGTTTCGGACGTTCTGCTGCAAGCTCGATCACGTCCATCTTGTCCAGTTTCTTTTGTCTGGACATTGCCATATTTCTCGTAGAAACACGCGCTTTATTTCTTGCTACAAAGTCTTTTAATTCGCTGATTTCCTGTTGCTGCCTTCTGTAGGCTGCCTCTAACTGTGCTTTTTTAACGGCATATACCTCTTCAAAATGATGATAATCTCCTACATAGCGGTTCAGCTCCTGATTTTCCATATGGTAGATAATATTGATCACATCGTTTAAGAACGGGATATCATGGGAAATTAAAATAAATGCATTTTCATAGTCGATGAGATACCGTTTCAGCCATGCGATATGTTCTTCGTCCAGGTAGTTGGTCGGCTCATCCAAAAGCAAAATATCGGGCTTTTCAAGCAGTAATTTTGCCAGAAGGACTTTGGTGCGCTGTCCGCCGCTTAAATCGGTTACGTCTCTTTCGAGACCGATATCCAGAAGTCCAAGTGCCTTTGCAACTTCTTCAACTTTGGCATCGATAATATAAAAATCGTGCAGAGTCAGAGTGTCCTGAATGGTTCCCAACTCCTCCATCATTGTATCCATTTCTTCCGGAGAGGCCTCTCCCAGAGAATCGCAGATTGCATTCATGCGTTCTTCCAGTTCAAACAAATATGAGAATGCGGACTTTAATCCATCTCGAATCGTCATTCCTTTTTCTAAGACCGTGTGCTGATCAAGGTATCCGACACGGACATTTTTTGCCCATTCAATCTTACCTTCATCCGGCATCAGTTTTCCGGTAACAATATTTAAAAAAGTGGATTTTCCTTCTCCGTTTGCGCCCACCAGTCCAATATGTTCTCCCTTGAGAAGGCGAAAGGATACATCTGCAAAAATGGCGCGATCTCCAAATCCATGTGTGAGATGCTCTACATTTAAAATACTCATGACATAACTCCTTTTTGGTCGTATTTCACTTATCAGAACCATTGTACAGGAAAGAGTTGTATTTGTCATCAAAATTCACCTTTTTGCAGATTTTCCATATTATGTACTGTAATTATATGAAAGGAAAGAACACACTATGCAAAATAATCGGTCTTATTCCAGAAACGAACGGTTTACCTGTCAACAGCAGCCTTATCGCAATATGCCGGTGCAGCGTCGACAGAATCCTTCTTCCTCCTGTGGTGAAGCAGTCTCGTCGCCTTGTTCCTGCCGCATTCCCCGTGATCCACTGGAACATATGACTCTCGCGATGGCATATGTTCCCTGGCAGACATGGGAAGACACTTATGATGTTCATAAGGGATTAGAATGTGGAACAATCTTCCCTGTTTTAAACAAACCATTTTATGGAAAAGGGGGATGTAATCAATGACAGACCGTCCATGTAGAACAGAATTATTAAATCATATCAACGCTGTCAGTTTCGCGGTGGATGAAGTGAAATTATATCTGGATACCCACCCGCAGGATCCGGATGCACTGGCTTATTTCGAAAAATACAGCCGGATGCGCAACCAGGCAATGAAAGAATATGCCATGAATTTCGGACCTTTGACGATTGATACAGCCACAGCATCCTGCAGTGAATACTGGAAATGGATCAATGAGCCGTGGCCGTGGCAGGAAGGAGGATGCTGATTATGTGGAATTATGAAAAACGATTGCAATATCCGGTAAAGATTACACAAACGAACCCACAGATTGCCAAAGTGATCATTTCACAATTTGGCGGACCGGACGGGGAGCTCGCTGCATCAATGCGGTATTTATCTCAGCGGTATACCATGCCATATAAAGAGGTGACCGCAACACTTACGGATATCGGCACGGAGGAATACGCTCGTAGAAGATGCAACTAATGAATAGAATCCGAAAGCACCATTATTTCGGTACTTTCGGGTACACATCAATCATAAATTCAGAGTTTTTCTGGTTCTTTTTATTCCGTTTTGTTTTGGTCAGTACAATCCGGTCGATCAGTTTCCTTAAAGCGCTGTTCTTTTCCGGGATAGTCAGGGAGTTCCATTCGCTTAACAAGTTCTTGCACTTCGGGACAAAATTCTTTCGATTTGCCTGCCTCGCAATCGTAGTATGTAAATCTTCCTGGGCAGCAGTGATATTGTTCATGCAGTCTCTGATCCGTTGTTCCAGAGCATTGGACCGTTCAAGGAAAATTTCTTTCGTGTAAATTCCCTGCTCTAAAAAATCGAATAAGGATTCTCGCTGTTTTAAAAGAGTCTGATGCTCTGTTTCAAAATTCGTGACGATCATTTCTTTTGCAGCAATGGCAGCAGCGTCTTCCTCATGAGTGTCGGTAAATTCATACTTAACGATGTAGTCTTTCAGCCATTCAAGCAGAGCCTCTTCCAGTTCATCGATTCGGATCCCGACGGTGGAACATTCGGTATACTGGCAGATCAGCACATCATAAGGCGTTTTTGTCTGCGCTTTTTTGCGGACCATAAGTCGGCCACATTGAGAGCAGCGAACCAAACCGGCAAATAGATTCTGAATCGGTCTGTCATTTCTGACCGGAGAGGAAAAACAGCCTTTTGGCTGATTCGCACGTTTGAATAGGTCTGTGCTGATGCGTGGCGCCCATGCTGCATCAGCGAGAATGTAATCCGTGGCGTTTGGTCGGGATTTTACCACACGACCATCCTTTACGGCTCTGACCGTTTTGCGATATCCCCAGCGGACTTTTCCGATGTTGGCCGGATTTGAGATAATACCCTTGAGGGTGGAGGGGGAGAATGGCTTTCCACTCCTTGCAAGAATCCCCATGTTGGTCATGTAAGTGCAGGCTTTCTGATATCCATACTGTTTATTTCCACACAGATCATACATTAGATCAAGAACCGGCGCCTCTGTTTGGCTGGGAGTAAGAGAATAGTGTTTTCCATCCGGTGCAATGACACGCTCCCATCCATAAGGGGCAACATTGCCAACATAATAACCATCAGAACTGGAACGCTCCCTGCCGCGCTGCATCCGGCGCTTGATCGTGGCGTACTCCCGGCGGCTCATAAATAAACTGAACTCAAAGTATTCATTGTCATACTCATTTGCAGGATCGTAGGTTTTACTTGGTGTTACAATCCGGGTGTTGGAATAAAAAAATGCACGCTGCACACGTCCCTGATCGATCGTATCACCTCTGGCCAGACGATCTACGTCCATTACGAGGGCACCATCCCACATACAGGCTTCTACCTCGGATAGGACTTGCGTCATGACTGGACGGGTATCAATACTGTCTCCAGACACAACTTCTCTGTAAATTGCACCGATCGGAAGAGAGAGTGTCTTCGCCAGCTCTAACAGGGTAGTAATGTGGCGTTCCAGAACATCAATCCCTAGCGCTTCCAGTTCGGCGTCTTTTCTTGACTTTCGTGCGTAGATAAAATAAGACATTGTATCACACTCCTATGTAATTGTATTGAAAAAAAGGTACAAAAATAACAGTCAACGTGCGAACTTACGTTCCGCTTGCGCGACTGCTCCGAAGATGATACAATATTCTTGGCTTCAGATTGCATATCTTCGGATATGTAGACCGTCTCTGTTGGCGCAGGGGCGGTTTTTATTTTGAAATTAAACATTACCCAACCGGGTGACACTCCGGTATCTCTTTAAGACCACTAGGGCGTGATAGCTGCCTGTTCTATCCTTGGATAATGATTCATAACAAATCAGTAAACATATTTTGCGTTTTTAAGAAAACAAAAAGGTGCTTCCAAAATGGAAACACCCTCGAACTTTAAACTGAATCACAAGCTGGGCGGCGTATCCAGCATCTCAGGTACTCTTGCGAGTGTGTCGGGAGCCTTTCCGACCTTTGCGGTTCAATCTATTGTATTCCCATTATAGGGCAAAATATTCTATTTGTCAAATTTTTTTAAACGTCCGTTATTTATCCCATGTCTTAGTTTGCCGTCTGTGATTGTGTGAAGAGTAGCAACATATAGATAGTTTTCTTTCACATCTAATTTGATACCAATTTGCACATTTTCACTAAATATCTTGACAAGTTCAAAGCTATCTCCAGATTCATTTGGGTTAACACCTATGTAATCAGGCTCTGATATGATAGATGAGATAAATCGAAGATATGGTAAGCATTCAGGATGTCTCTTTTCTATATGTTTTTCCAAGCCGAATGACTGGTATATTAAATCTTGTTTAAATTGTACAGGAAGATATTTATTAAACTTTTCATTGTAAGAAGCAATCGGGAATATCTTATTATTCATGATTTATCTCACCTCTTTTCTTTATGTGTAAACGCCGAAGCGGTTATATCATTTCCATAACTGCTAAATTTGGAATAAAATAAATAACATAATTATCTACAGTGATATATTCACAATATTTCCCAGTATAGCAGTCAATAGCTTCTTGCTTGTGATTCATCTCTTTCTATTTTGCATCTTATGAAGATTATTCCTATTGGTATAGGAGGGGATTTTATTCAGATTCTAACAGATCATAGAATACTGATTCTGGAAGAACTTCAATGTCGCAACCTGCAAGTTTTAATTTTTCAGCCTTTTTCTGCTTGTTACTTTTTCCATCTTTTATAGTTTTACAGTAATCGTTATTTCCTAAAATTAGAAAGTTTGTTTTCTTAGTCACATTATCTCCATTAATCCCTCCAAGATTCGCTACGAGCTGCATGGCATCTTTTCTTGTCATTTTTTCAAGTACTCCAGTAAATACACATACCTTTCCGAATAGTGGGTGTGTAATATCGAAATTGGTACAATTTGACTGGATGTCTTTTGCTTTTACTTCGTAAGAACGACGTCTTCTACTTTTTATAAAAGAATTAAAATCACTAAATTTATCATCAATTTCTGATAATAAGTGTTTGTAACATGAATAAGTTAACTCGCAATCGTTAATGGAACGATGAGCGGACGAATAGGATAATTCATACCTTTGACATAAATCAGAAAGCCTATGATGTTTTTCTTCGGGATGTAAATTTCTGGATAATCGCATTGTATCTATAAAATCATTTGATAATGATTTTCCCAGATACTCTTCAAAATTATCATATAAGAAATTGATATCAAAATTAACATTGTGACCGATTAGTATCGAATTCCCTATAAAAGAATCAAGATCGGAAAGTACGTTTTCTATGTTTGGAGCAGTTGATAACATTTCATTAGTAATTCCGGTAAGTTCGATAATGTAGTCATCAATATAAGAACCATCCTCGCAAACCGGAGGCTTTACAAGCGATGAAAATCTTCTGACTTCAATACCATGTTCGTATCTAATTGCGCCAACTTCAATAATATCGTCCCAATACGGCATCAATCCGGTTGTTTCTATATCTATAATAACAAAACTGTCCGGTGCTTCGATTAAGCTTTTTCCTTTTTTCTCTCTCATATCATTTCTCCTTTTGGCAGTGCTGAATTTCGTTGATTGAATTCTTTGCTATTTGTACTTCAATATCGCCTTACGATATATAATCACAGCGATCGTATCACTGAAAGTCTTTCATCCTCAATTCAATCATCTTCTTATGATATCCAAACAATCTGGAAAATTGATCTGTAGTAAAATCCAGATGTTCTTCAATATCAGAATCTTGGATAAGTAGATTTAAAGCAAAACGGTCAGCTTCCGTTTCAAATTTACTTGTCACAAAATTTGTTCTCGTATCCATGAATATAGCGTTGCTGCCTTTATGCAAGAATAAATGACCAAGTTCATGTGCAATCACAAACAGCATTTCATTTTCTGGTAAACGCTCATCCACGTATATGATGTGGTTCCTTTGAAAATAGTGGTAGAACCCACGAACTCCGTCTAATGGATGAAAAACAAGTATTGCATCCATTGCCTTTACAATTTCAAGTGGATTTCTTGTGCCGTATTTTTGAACGATTTCATTCACACGTTCCTTAATATCCATAAGTATCAATCCTTTTTATACTTTTTAGGCGTATATTTCTCTTTGTTCTTTTGTTTTGCCATTTCCATTCCAATTCTCATAGCTGAGAGAATAGAATCTATTGCTTCTGGAGATGCTGGATCTCCATCAAACATCAGACCATCTTGCTTAAGCAATGCTTCTGTATCACTTAGAATGGCTTCTATTTGTTTAGTATCTCTTTTTGTGAGAGAGGATTTATCGGTAACGATTTGAGTTTCTGGTTCTTTTCCTGTTGTTAAATAATTTACTGACACACCGAAATAGTCAGCTATTTTTTGTAATCTTTCCAACGTTGTGTTGCCAGTTCTAAGTTTTCCTATGGAACCACGGCCAAACCCTAATTCTCTTTCTAGTGATGTAATAGCCAGATTCCGTTTTTTACATAATTCTGAAATTACATCATACGTCGTCATAACTTTCTTGTCTCTATTGTTTAAATCAGAATCGTCATCAAAAGAATCTCCATTCAACAAATAATCCATAGTAACGTTAAAATATTGAGCTACTTTATTTAACTTTTCAGCATTTGGAGTTGACTTATCCCATTTCACAATGGTGCTGTTGCCAAAGCCTAATTTTGATTCTAACACTGGCAAGCTGATTCCTTCGGCATCTGCCAAAGATTTAATGCGTTCTTTTAACGTCATTTTGTGCCTCCTTATAAAACACGAGAAAATATTCTCGAAAAAGTATTGACAAAAAGAAAATATTCTCGTATCATAAAGGATGTAAGGAGAAAAAAATCTCGTGTACATCAATAAAACAGCCAAAAACTCGCCAAAGTAAAAGCTGTACTAGAAAATTTTCATCTGTCTAATATTATATTAGATTATTTTCTAACAAATGTCAATACAAAGTAGATTATTTTCTCTTTAAAACAACAACTGCATGTATGTACGGAAAAAAGGATTCCCCGTAACTATCGTTGGATGATAATCACGGGGAGAGACTATTACATATCGTGGTCTTCTAGAAATCTAACAATTTCAAAAATGCACACAATACATTCTAGAATTATTTGGATTAATTCCCTTAAGTCTCACCTCCTTTTGCGGAGGTATCCTTAAGATTGTTACTCCTCGGCAACTCCTTTCCAGCCATTTATGACCTTTAGAAAATTATCTAAGTGTAACAAGGTTATTGTAACAGATATATATGCAGTTGTCTATAAAAGTAGAAAAGGAGGGAATTATGATACTTAAAAAAATTTTAAAGCTGGCAGAGAAGAACAACATCTCAATAAGTTGTCTTGAGAAAACTCTGGGCTTTGGAAACGGAACAATTAAGAAGTGGGGAGAATCGTCTCCAAGTGTGGATAAGCTGAAAAAGGTAGCAGATTACTTCGGTGTATCAGTGGATTATTTTCTTGAGTAGGAAGCGAGGTGAGGGAGATGTGGATAACGAAATGGTATTTAGAAAATCAAATAAGACAGCGAGACGAACTCGAAAGAAGGATAAAAAGGTTAGAGCTTATTCTGTTGCGAGACGCGGAAAATAAAATCGCCAGCCTCAAAGATGAAGAAGCTGGCACAAATAAAAAAGTGCTTTCGGATCAAGGAAAGATAGTTACTGATATATTTTATGCAGACGGAGAAGAGTACTGCAGGGAATTAAGAATTTGTTTATTACCACAAGAATGGAAAGACCTTGAGGAACAATTTTTTTATCAGGAACTAAAAAGATATTTTGATAAAAAAATAGGAACTCAAGAAAATATCAAAAACCTTAATGAGGAGAAAAGAAAGTGAGGTAAAGAGCATGCGCATTAAAGTGGAAGGGAAAAATGAAGTATTAAATAATTTAGAAAAAGCAGAAAGGCTTATAGATCAAGCAAGAGATATTCTTTATCGCACTCCTACACAGATAAAAGTAGTTGTGGAAGAGTGCGATGAAGAAGAAAAAATTACTTGTTCTCAAGATACTCGATAATTCCAGACAGAACATAATGATTTTGTTGAGCAATAGAATCAAGAAGGGATTTTGTACCAAAATCAATAGTGGAAGAACTTATGTTTTCCTGAATTTCTCGGCTGGATTCGTTTAATAATTCTCGTAATTGAGAGATGTCAAAAATATGATCCATTTACGTTATCTCCTTTCATAATACTCGGCATTGGCAGATGCCTGTATTAACAGTATAGGAAATAAACAAAAAGAAAGCAATCCAGCCACGGAGGTTACGATGGCGATCAAACATAGAGAGGAGAAAAGATGGAAATTGCAATAGCAAGCGTTATCTGCTCAATAATAGCATCAATTGTAACAAGCCTTATTATCACAAGGGAATCTTTGAATATTATGCGAGATGAAGCGGATAGAGTATTTAAAATGAACTTAAATTTTGTCAGAGATGTTGTAAATATGTTGGCTGATAGATTCGGAACAACTCGGAAATAAAGGCTGATGGACAACATACATAGGACAATCAACCTGCATACATAATAGCGAGGTGATGATTTTGATCGTAGAAACAGTAAAAGTAAAAAATGCAACAATCCGGGTACACGATGACTGTTATGCAGAACGAACAGAAGAAGAGGTGAAAAGCCTGATAGACGGATGCTGCAGGATCATCCAGGAGGCATTATTACGAAAAGAGAAAACCGCCTGAAGGCGGGGGAAGGTGGACAAACATATGAAAAACAAAAGATTAACCATACAGCGAATCGATAAGTTTATAAAGGAACTAAGCTTGACCGAAAGAGTAAATGGCTACTCGGAACAGCAGAAACAGCATGCGATTGCCTGCTTAAACAATTACTGCAGGGAGTTGGAGTATCAAGGAAGAAAATCAGTAAAAATCAAAGGAGCGACCAATGGACCAGAGAATCTTGAACATGACGGCAGGACAAGTCATTGAGTACAGCAGGCTTGTCAGCAGAAGAGAGGAACTGCGGCAGTTTCCGGAAGAGGAAGGAGCTGTTGCAGAGTTGAAGCTAATCGAAGAAAGGATCAAAGAACTTGGGTTTGAATGAAGAGAAGGAGAGGAAACAGATATGGATCATTCGCTGGCAATCCGGAAAGATCCGGAGCGAGTATGGGACGTACCAGGAAGCGAAACAGGTAGCAGAAGAAATCGGGGGAGAGTACATCATCGTATGAGTTTCCGAAAGAGAAGACAGCTTCGGTATGCAGAAGAATTACTGCGGATCCTGGAAGCAGCATTGGGAATCTGTGCGATCATGCTGATGGGAACCGGATCCTTATGGATCGGGATGATCCTTATGACAGCAGGATTAGAACTTATCTGTAGGTACATAGAAAAAAGCGTAAAAAAATAGTGCACCTGCCGCAAACAGATGCACCGGACATTTTGTCAATACAAACAAAATAAAAATTCATTTATATTGTACACCTGTATTGGCAAAATGTCAAAGAAAATGAGAGCGAAAAGCTCCCGTTTTAAACTTGATAAGCATATTAAACTTAGGAGCAAAACAGGATGTATAAACAAAAGAGTTATGACCTGGGAGACATCAGAGAAGTGATGGAATATCACAACGGGAGATATGGTGCTCCGGGAATGCCGAGAATGAAAAAGAAGAAAGCCACACCGGAGCAGATCAGAAAGACGAATCAGTGGAATAAAGAACGAAAGTGTTGGAGAAAGATGAAGCTGAATTTCCAGGAGAATGACTACTGGGTGACATTGACGTATAAATTGGAGAACCGGCCAAAGGACATGAAAGAGGCTGCCAAGGATTTTGAACGGTGGAGAGATAAGGTAAGAAGACAATACAGAAAACGAGGAGCAGAGTTGAAATGGATGTTGCATACCGAGATTGGAAGCCGGGGCGGCGTCCATCACCACCTGGTCATCAACCGGATTCCGGATGCAGATCTGATCATGCGCAAAGCATGGGAAAAGGGAGGCGTCCACATCGATCTGCTGTATGACGAGGGAGGCTTCCGGAAGCTGGCCGAGTATTTAAGTAAAACCCCGGATGAGGAGAACAAGATGAAAGAAAGCCGGTACTCCTGCAGCAAGAATTTAAAGATTCCAGTGGCAGAAGAAAAGGTTTACAAAAGAAAAACATGGAGTGACGAGCCGAAACCGCCGAAAGGCTATTATCTTGACAAAGAGACGTACCATGAGGGAATAAATCCGGTAACAGGATACAAATACCGAAGATACATCCTGATCCGTTTGAACAGGAGAATTTGATATGAAAGAGGTAAATATTTACATAAGGACAAGTCTGACAGGTCCATGTATCAAAGATGGAAGATGGGCGGCCGCAATGGAATGTCAGACAAGCAAAGGACCGGCAGTCAAAGGAATTTGCGGGGAAGAACAGGAGACGACCTATTATCGTCTGGTGCTGCTTGGAATCGTGAAATCCTTGAAAATACTAAATGCGCCGTGCAATGTGACCCTGTATACGGACTGTATTTTTATCAAGAACATGATCGAAAATGGGAAGCCGGAGCAGTGGAAGCGGGCGGAATGGAGAAAACCGTCCGGGAAAGAGGTGAAGAACCAGGAATTGTGGCAGCAGTATCAGACGTTGTCAGAGCGGCATGAAATAGCTGTCAGATTTAGTAAACATCACGATTACGTGGAAAAATTAGAGGGATTACTGGAGGAAAAACAGCATGTTTGATGTATTTGGGAATTTTGATTCCGTAGAAGAATTGAATGCATGTGCAAAAGGACTTTTGGAGGAGCAGGATCTGGAGCATTTAAAAGTGCTGGCAGAGGAAAACGGGATTCCAGATGGAATCCGGGAAGTATATGAGCAGCATCTGTCGGAAGAACTGGTAGATTCAGTAAATGCGGCTATCGGAAAGCTGCAGGTTGAGTTAAAGAAGGAAACAGACGGGATGCCGGCAGGAGAGATCGTGTCGTATCTGTCTATGAGATGTTTTGAAAAAGAAATTCTGGCCAGAGGAGTAAGAAGAAAGAACCGGACACTCAAAGAATGTCTGCAGAATATCCGGAAAGAAGCGGAAAAAAGAGTCAAAGAAAGAAGAGGGGCACAAATGGTGGCAATGCCGGATCTGGAAGTATTTGCCATGGCAGAAGAATACTATCTGGAGGCGGAAAAATGAGACGAGGAGAGTTATTAAAACTTCCAGAGTTAAAAGTAACGGAAACGATGCGAAAGATAGTCGGGGAAGATCAAGGGCACAAGGTACTAAGATGCGGAAAAGTACCTGTGTGGAGTGCAACATATTATTGGTTTTATCGAGCAAAGAGGACAGGAACTGTTCTGGAGATTGCCATATTTACAAGAGATATGATTCGGGATGATATAACGTATCCGAAATACCGGGTATTCCTTTTGGAAGAAAACAAGTACTACACTTACGACAATCTGTGTGAGAAGTGGAGAACTGCAAAAATAGATAACTTAAGTTACATGGAGGGGTGGGGAGAGATACAAAAAGGATACTGGTACAGTGATCATAAAGTATGGATACGAGAAGAGGACCGAAAACGGATCACAGAATTTTGTCACAACGGGAAGGAAGAGCCACGTGCAGCAATCGCAAGATGGCAAAGCTATAGTAAAGACAGAAAAGAGATTGATGAAATTGATTCCGCGATGGCACTGGTGCCGGAACTGCCCAAAGATTTTGATGAGTTTGTAGACCGGGAAGTCCTTCCCCAGTATTTGTTTTATGATGCCGGAAGAAAGGTAACAAAAGGGTATTGCACACATTGTGGAAGAGAAGTAAAAATCAGGAATCCACACTATGGAGACGAGGGCGAATGTCCATCCTGCAGACATCCCATTACCTACCGAAGTCGAAAGAAAGGCGGAAATGTTCACGCAAGAGGATATGCAGGACTCCTGCAGAAAACAAAAGAGGGATATGTATACCGATATTTTGAGTGCTATCGGAAATTCAGAAATGGACAAAAGGAAGGCGGCGGGTACTGGGAGATGATACGGACCACGTATGACCGGAATTTAAAAAAGATTCATGAATTTGAGTATGAACAGTATAAGCAGACAGACTGGGTTCGGTGGTGTTACAGAGACAGATGGAGATATTATAAAGTGCCAGAGCATGAAGCAATCCTTTATAACCGGAATCTCAAACAGATTCTAAAGGGAACGCCGTTTCAGTATTCTGCAATGGAATGTTTTGTGAAACATGGGAAATATCGGGAAAAAATGTATTTGGATCAATATCTGGAGGGATACCGGTATATGCCTGGAATCGAACAACTGGTAAAATGTGGATTTTACAAAATTGTCAAAGAAAAAATGCAGGGGTACAGCACAGGATACTTAAAGAAAGAAGAGCGGTCTTGCAAAAAGATACTGGGGCTAAACGGGGAATACTACCAGCTGTTGGCTGGAAAGAATCCAAGCACAAGGGAATATAACACCACTTATGAAATGCAGGAGAAGGGATTACATCCAACATGGCAGCAGGTTCAGTTTTTTGCAAGGTTTCCGAGGAATTTCACTAGGTATATCCGGTATACCACCATTCACAAGATGGAACGGTACATCAAAGAAGTGTTAGGAGAAGATGAGAGACAAGCCGTGGATTATCACGATTATCTGAAGATGGCGGAGGAACTGGGATACAACATGAGAGAGTCGTGGATCTTATTTCCGAAGAATTTAGAACAGCGTCATGAAGAGTTGATTGAAGAGAGCAGAGAACGGGAAATAAAAGCCAAAGAGGATTTGGACAATAAAAAAGACAAAAAGTACGAGAAGTACAGAAAACGGGACAGCTATCTGGAAATGGAAACGGAACAATTTGTGTTGAGACTTCCGAAACGGATCCATGAAATCAGGCAAGAGGGAAATGCTATGCATCATTGTGTTGCCACGTACATTGACCGGGTGGCCAAAGGTGAGACAACGATCCTGTTTCTGCGAAAGAAGCAGGATCCGGAGACACCGTTTTACACTATGGAGGTAAACAATGGGGTCATGATACAGTGTCGGGCAAAATATAACGGAGGCATGACAGAGGAAGTCAAAGAATTTGTTGAGTTATTCAAAAGAAAGAAGTTGAAACGTACAGAAAGGAAAGCTGGATAGATGGAAGAATTACAGACAATCAGTACACTGCAGGGGGTAGAAATTGCATTACGAAAAGAACTGGAACATATCGCAGAGGGATACATTAAAGTCGGATATCTCCTAAAAAAGACCAGAGACGCAGAGTTTTATAAAGAGAAGGGGTATGCGGATGTGTTTGAGTTTGCAAAGGAAACCTTCAATATCAGCAGGACGTGGGCGATCCGGTTTATGCAGATCAATGATACATACAGTATCAACGGGAACAGTCCGGAAATTCAGGAAAGGTACCGGGGATATGGCAGCAGTAAGCTGTCTGAAATGCTGGCGCTGCCGGAAGAAGTTCGGGAAGTGGTACCAAGAGATGCAACGGTGCGGGAAATCCGGGAGGTAAAAGAAGTCATCCGGGAAACAGAAGATCGTTATTCACCGCAGATGAGCCTGTGCGACATCGCACCAGAAGAACACCAGGGAAGCTGGACGGAAACATTGGTGTATGAATTTTTCAAAGGAGAAGGAAAAGGCTGCTTTGAGAAAATGCATAAATGGATATGGGAAGACGAGCCAAAAGAGGAAAGTGTGATCAACAGGGAGATCATGGGAATTGTAGCTCCAACAAAATTCCGGATGTTTCGGATGCAATTTGCAAATGCGCTCTTCAGTGAATTTCAGATTCGGATCATGCCATACAATGGCAGGGGAGAGCCGGAAGAGATCAGCTATCTGGAGTTGGCCAAAACATTTGAACAGACCTTTTATCCGGAAGGTAGGAAGATGTCTGATTCAAAAGCCTATGAAGAAGTTTATCAGATGCCGCTGAGGGAAAAGAAAGAGAGGGAAGTCTTAAAGACGGAACCGTTAAAGAAAAAGAAAGAACCTGCCAAACCAAAGGAAACATTGGAAGAGCCAAAAGAACCAGAAGAACAGATTCCGGGACAGATGGAAGTGGAAGATTATCCGGAACTGATGCCGGATCCGGTTATGAATCTTCCGGAAGAAGAAAAGCAGGTACATGAGATCACAGAAGAGGTGGTCCAGGAAGGAGAAGTCATAGAAGACATCTTAAAATCCGGGGATCCGGAGAAAATCATCCAGCTTCTGAAGAAAGAATTTGCCTGGCCAAAAGGCGGATGGGACAACTGGAAAAAGAAAGTGATTACTTTATGAGTATTGATTATAGTGATATGGCGTTTCCTAAGCCGAAAAAGAAGAAAAAGAGAATCAGCCATCCGAAAAGCATTTTGAACACAGAAAAGGGCGTGTGCTATCTCTGTGCAAATCTGTATGGAGACTATCGGCAGCAGTATACCGAGGAACACCATGTATTGTTTGGATCCGGGATGAGAATTCTATCGGAAGCCGAGGGATTGAAAGTGTATTTGTGTGAACCGCACCATAAAAGCGGAAAAGAAGCTGTACATAATTGCAGAAAGACAAGAGAACTGCTTTGCGAGATCGCACAGAGGGAATATGAGAAGTCACACACAAGGAAAGACTGGATGAAGATCAGCAAGAAGAATTATCTGGATCAGCAGGAGTTGATGAAAGAACCGCAAAATGAAAAGCAGAAAGAAGGACATCCAGGATTCCAATTTTTATAGCATCTCCGGCCAAGTGCCGTGAAGATACAACAGCAGGTACGTCACAAAACCTGTCGTAAGCCATCACATTATCTCCCAGATAACTCTGGGAGAGGAAAGGAGCATCATGTTTATTAAGACGAGCATATTTAAGAGAATATTGAAGGATGCATGGAAAGGTGCAGGACTCACTGTAGGAAAGAAAGAGGAAATGTACTTCATACAGGGAGCCTATTGGATATTATTTGTATATGAGAAGGACTTTACAAGCAAGAATAAGGCAGCAGTCATTGAACTTGTAGGGGATCTTCCGGAAGAAGGCGAAGTATACAGAGCTTATGAAAAGGGAGAAAAGCAGTATGAACTAAAAGTAAGGGATGAGTGGGAATACAAGAAATGGTTATCAGCCAGAGACCGGTATGAGGATACAGAAATCAAATACAGGGGAATGGCAGTGTTACAGAATGTAGAGATAAAAGAGATGAGTTACATACCAGATCAAATTCTGAAAATGGTAAGCCTATCCGAAACAGGTGAGCATGAAGATTTTCCGACAGGACCCATGGGAATGGGAAATTTCGTCCTGTGGGTAAATGAGACTGGAATGTTATTGACTGTAAAAACACCGGCAAATGAAGATAACATGGATGGAAGAATCTTGAAAGCGCTGAGCGGGCTGGAAATGGAGTAATACCATGACGGGCATCAGCGGAATATGCAATATAGGAGAAAAAGATGGAAAACAACACAGTAAAGATCACAGGAAAAATTATGGAAACACCAGAGTATTTATTGACTTCACCAGATAGAAGAAAGATTTATAAATCAACTATAGAAGTCATGCGGACAAGTGGAAACATGGATGTCATACCGATTCAGGTGCCGGAACAGATAGTGCAGGAGATTCGGGATAATGTAGGAGGGAGAATTACAATCTTTGGAGAATACAGATCTTACAATGAAAAGGATGGAGAAAGAAATCATTTGAAATTGTATGTATTTGTAAAAGGAATCAGCGAAGCTGGTGAAGCGGATCAAAACAGAATTGATCTGATTGGATATATCTGTAAACAGCCGCTCTATCGAGAGACACCACTCGGAAAAGAAATCACGGATATTTTAATTGCAGTAAACAGGAAACACAGAAAAAGTGATTATCTCCCGGCAATTTGCTGGTATTCGAACGCAAGGCTGGCAGCAGAGCTTCCAGTCGGAACAAAAGTGAGAACCATGGGAATGATACAGAGTAGGATTTATGTAAAAGGCGACAGCGAGAGAACAGCTTATGAAGTCTCAATAAGAGAAATGGAAGTGATTGAGTAGTGGAAGGTTACGAAAAATACGAATCCAGGATCCAGGAACTTTTATTTGATGGGATGGATGTACACGAAGCATGGGTCTACATGAAAGTCATGTTCCAGATCGAGAAAAGTGAAATTTGCTTTCGGGCATATCTGGAGAGATCGGGACTGATCTGGTTTGCGGAAGCGGGCAGCAGAAGACAGGTCAAGGTACCGGATCTGCTGGAGACAAAGAGAAAACTGGAAATGAATCGAACGAAAATTTCAAAGCCGCTCTGTAAATATCCGGATTGTTTCCGATGTGTATATCCGGATTGCACATGTAATGAAGGCCTTACGAAAAAAGGGAATGATGAACTGGTTCGGGAGTTGGCGAAGCGATAGGGGAAAAAGATTAATGGATGAGGAAAACACGGAGAGGAAAAGAAGTGATTTTTGCGTATGTACATTGCCGAGAATGCGGAATTGCTACACGTAGTTACGCTTTAGAAAGAACAGCAATTGAAGTTTGGAACAGGAGAGTGAAAGAATGATTTTATTTTGCCCTGATTTAACGGGAAAAGAAGAGGTAAAAGCAATGCTTATTGGCAACGGCGATTTTGTTAGACCAGTATTAAATCCGTGTATTAAAGAGCGATGCGTAGCGTACAAGGATGGAAAGTGTATGAAATACGACAATGAAGTGGAGAGGGAAAGTGGAAGAACGAACATTTGAAGATATCCTGTATATGATTAAAAGATCGTGCGACAAGAATTTTTATAAAGGCACTGATTACGATGGATTAAAACCGGAGATTGTAAGATGCGCCACAAACATTTACATAGAGCAGATGCGACAGAACGGAGGAAAAGAAGATGAATAGAGAAATCCTTTTTAAAGCAAAGAGAAAAAGCTGGAAAGAACTTCCGAAAGAGGAATGGTGGGTTGAAGGATATTTATTTGATGATGGAATGCCAGAACCGAAACATTATTTTATTGGCGGGATAATCGTTAAACCGTATGAAGGCACAGCATGCGACAAATGGAATGTAGTTGGCATTGATTTTTGTGAGATTGATATAAACACCCTCTGCCAGTACACAGGACTGACCGACAAGAATGGTAAGAAGATTTGGGAGAATGACCTTTTAGGACACAAACTGAATCGCGTTGAATTTTTAAATGGAACATACTGCATAAATGGAGATAGATCTTTATTTTTCGAAGCGAACACAAATGAAGTCATTGGCAATATTTTTGACAATCAAGAGATGTTGGAGGTGGAGTGATGAAGTATAAATGCAAGCAGTCTTTTTGTGTAGATAAATACGATGATGACGGATTTTTGGTTGATAACGAAGCCATAGTAATCGAAGAAGGGAAGATTTATGAATTGGATGAAAGCGGATACATGATGATCGGTGGTTCTGATCATGTTCATCTTGATACTATAGATGATAGTTCGTGGCTAGAAATCACGAATGATGATTTGGAAAAATATTTTGAACTGTTGGAGGTGGAGTGATGAAAAAAGAGTGCATTAAATGCAAATATTATAAAAACTACTATAAATCAACAGAATGTTATTGCAAAAAAGGTTATTGTGTTATGGATAAGAGAAACAGGAGACGAAATAAATGAACGTACTAGAGAAGATCTTGGAAGAGATAAGCAAAGCTGAAAAAGAGTATGTAACTGGACATAAGGTGTTGTATGCGTTAGGTGCTACAGGCATGGCAACCGAAATTAGTGGTATTATCCGTTCGCACATGGATGATGTTCCGGATAATAACGACGGTTGGATTCCGGTAAGCGAGAAATTGCCGGAAGTCGGGAAAATGGTAAAAGTTACTGTACACTCATCCGAATGGATTGCAGACTACGATTCAGACTGGGTCCCAGAAGAAGAAAAGACATACCATCCGGAAGAGCACAATGTGTACGACGGATACATAGATAGAGTGGGTATGTGGAGATTTTACGATGAGGGAGGTTCGGTCAATGCTTGCGACAAAGAATTTGGAACAAATAAGGAGATTATGTACGATGTAGTGACAGCGTGGATGCCGAAAGAACAGATAGAACCATACAAGGAGAAATAACATGGACATTATAATCACAATCGCATTTCTGGCCCTGTACTACATCCTGGGGCTGGGAACTGTAATTACTTTAAAAACAGGAATCGAAGAGGAAGTAGAACTTGAAGGAGCAGATTACCTTCTGGCTGGAGGGTTTCCGATACTGCTGTTTGTGGTGTTTTTAGATTGGATCGTGCGAAAGATAGTGAGGTAAGAGAGATGAAAAAATTTAACTGGGATGAATTCAAAAATAAAGACAATAAGATTGCGGTGCATTGTAAGACCGAAGAAGAAGCAAAAGATTTCTGCAGGCAGATGCACGGACAAAGGATGAAGTGGCGTAACGGAGAAAGCTATTTGAAAAATACAAATTACTATATGCACAACGAAGGAATGTGTTATTACGGTGATGGAGAATGGTCATCTTTAGATATTGCAGAAAATTACAATTATAAAATACTGGAATGGAGTGATTACATGCAGAAAGAATTTACTAAAGCAGATCTGAAAGATGGGATGGTAGTTGAACAGAGAGATGGGAATATGTATCTTGTATTGGCTGGGATGGCAGTGAGAAAAAGCAAACGCAATAGTATAGTCGGTTATACTGATGACTTGAAATGGAAAGGTTATACAGGAGGAGACATCGTTAAAGTCTATAGAATTACTCCGAAATCACTCGGATGCATAGAAGATGTGTTTATTAAAAACAACCTCGAACTCATCTGGGAACGCACCGAGCCGAAGAAAATGACTGTGGAAGAAATGCGGAAGAAGTTGGAAGAGCTGACAGGAGAAGAGATTGAGGTGACGGCATGAGAGGAACCTTAAAGCACAGACGCAGCGCAAAGGAAATGAAACGGGATCGAGAAGATCATTTTGCTGATCTGGCTGAACATGAACCAACAGAGAATGCCAAGAAGTGGATGCAAAGAGGTGCGTACTCTGTGGAAGACTGCTTAAGAAAATGGGGAGTAGATACGAAAGGGAGTGTTGCCAGTGGACAAGAAGATACTGATTGAGTATGCAGACATGAAAGAAGAGATAAAAGATCTGAGACGTAGGATTGCAGAGGATAAAAAGAAAATAGAGCAACTGAACAAGATTACTGTGCAAGATTCTGTTGCATGTGGAAAGAAAGGCAACAAACCATTGCGAACAGTGAAAATAACAGGCTTCCCACAAAGAGAATATGAAAAACGTGAGTTTTTACTTGAAAAGCGCATTGCAAAGATGCAGATGTTGGAGACGGATCTTCTGGAGAAACAGATACAGGTAGAGGAATATATAGGACAAATTAAAAAAAGCGAAATCCGGATGATTCTCAGATTTTATTATATTGATGATCTAAGTTGGGTACAGGTCTCACATAGGATGAATGAAGTATTCCCAAAGAAAAGGAAAGCATATACAGAGGACAGTTGCCGATGCAAACATAACAGATATTTAGAAAAATTTGAGAAAACGACGGAAACGACGGTTTTAAAATGCTAATATGGTATAAAGCCGAAAGGAACAAGCTGGACGGCTAAGGTGTTTTTAGTTTTCCTCCTAAAGACAACCAGTAAAACCACACACAAATTACAAAAGGGCGTCTTGCATGAAAATGCAGGGCGTTTTTTGTATAAATGTTGATCGGACATAGCTCAGTCGGTTAGAGCAGAAGCCTTATAAGCTGTGTGTCACGGGTTCGATTCCCGTTGTCCGGATTAAAAACCTCTGAGAAAAGTGTTGACATACGTATACGTATGTGGTATTATATAGTTGTAAGGAGGTGAGATACAAATGAGCAAAAAGAAACAAAAGAAAAAGTCCAAAATCGATATAAAGACATTGGCGGTCAGTGCGATTCTGGACTTATTCGTTGGAATCCTTTTAATGATTCTCGACAAGCTATTTAATTAGCTAAGAGGGGCGAAAGCCCTTCTTCAAAATAAATATAACATGAAAGCTCATTTGTGTAAAGGATGTTGTGGAAGTTAGGAATATTCTTCATTGCTATAGGAATAGCAAAGCTGGTTTATTGCCTCATAAAGAAAGTGAGGGATGAGCATGCTCGGTAATGAAGAAAGGAAACAGAGACCACAAGATAAGTGGGATGAGAAAGCAGGGTTAGTTCCAAAAACATATAAGATTAACAAGAAAGTAGCAGAAGAGTTCAAGGAAGCCTGCAAAGAATCTGGTGTTGCGATGGGAACACAGCTTACAAAGCTGATGAAGCAATTTGTAGAAGAAGTGAATAATGGAAAATAGCAGAGAGCATCTGGCGAAAGCCGGATGCTTTTCTGCGTCCTGAGCAAAGACGATAAAAGGCTCTGGGCAAAAGCCTACACTGTGCGACATCGCACAAATATAGCAGGATAGAGCAGTGGAAGCTCGTCAGTCTCCTTAGCTGAAGGTCGAAGGTTCGATTCCTTCTCCTGCAATTGAGGTGAGAATATGACAGAACATGAGATTGCATTTGTAAAGAAATGTATAAGAGAAAATATCCACAGATTCTATACATGGGGCAAGTGGAAAGCATTGAGAGAACAGGTGTTAAAGCTTGATAAATATGAATGTCAGTTATGTAAGAAACGTGGAAAGTATACAAAGGCAACGACGGTTCATCATGTGAATTATGTAAAGAAGCATCCAGATAAAGCATTGGAAATCTGGTACAGCTTCAGAGGTGAGAAACGGAGAAACCTGATCAGTCTGTGTCATGATTGTCATGAAGAGGTTCATGGATATCGAAAGCAAAAGAAAAAAGAACCGCTGACAGAGGAAAAATGGTAAAGAAGAATCAAATTGTCAGGATACCCCCGGTCGAAAAAAATCGGGTTTTAATTTGCCACGTAGAGACCGGTGGGTGCTCCCGACAAAAGAGATTTCTCGTGCGCGCGTGACGGAGGGGGTGGTATAAGGGCGAGAAAAACAAGAAAAGAATTATTGCGAGTGGAAATTAAAGAGGACCTTCTTGATCAGCTGGCCCGGAATGGAACCACCGGAAAATATTACATCGACTTGGTCGATAAATATATGGACTTCTGGGACCTGGAGAATGAACTGATCGCAGATATCAAAAAGAGAGGTGCTATCGTTGAATATAATAATGGCGGAGGGCAAAAAGGACAAAAGAAAAATGACTCGATAGATCAGCGAATTAAGGTCAATGCTCAAATGCTTAAAATACTGGACAGTCTAGGAATTAAGCCGGTTGGCGATGATTCGGGAGATGATGAAGATGAGCTGTAACATACATCCATATATTCAGGAATGGATTGATATAGTTGAGAAAAAAATCTATGCAGTATGCGAAGAGCAGGAGTTGCTTGTTGCGCATGTAAAATGGTGTTTTGAGCATGAAGATATTTATATAGATTGTGATCAGCTGGAAAAATATATCGGGATGTCAAAATACTTCCCGTTTGAAGAAATATTTCCCTGGCAGAAGTTTGTGATCGGACTTCATGATTGCACATATTGGAGAGAATCCGGGCTTCCAAGATGGCCGGATTTATTCTGTATGTTGGGGAGAGGAGCGGGAAAAGATGGTACAATTGCGCTCGAATCAGTGTGTTTAATGTCCCCGCATAATGGAATCAGAGAGTACGATGTAGATATCTGCGCCAATAATGAGGACCAGGCAATGCGTCCAGTCCATGACGTGATAAACGCATTTGAACGACCGTCTGTGATAAAGAAATTAAAGAAATTCTTCCGATGGACGAAAGAACAGGTTTTATGCTTGAAAACAAAGTCTATTATGAAGGGAAGAACAAACAGTCCGAAAGGAAAAGACGGTCTTCGTTCTGGAATCTGTATTTTTAATGAGATCCATCAATATGAAGACTATAAGAATATAAACGTCTTTACGACAGGACTTGGTAAGAAGAAACATCCAAGACGTTCTTACTACACGACAAATGGTGATGTGCGGGAAGGACCGCTGGATGATCTGCTGGAAACTTCCGAACAGATCTTACGGGGCGGCGAACCGGATAATGGGTTATTACCATTTATCTGTAAACTGAATAAAAAGGAAGATGTGGATCAGGAAGAAAACTGGCCAATGGCAAATCCATCGTTGCCATATCTGCCAAGTCTTATGGAAGAGATCAGGAAAGAATATAGGGAATGGAAGAAAAATCCGAGAAGACTTCCGGCATTTATGACAAAACGAATGAATATTCCGGAAAATGCGGAAGAAATGAGTGTAACGGAGTGGGACAATATCAAAGCGACCAACATCTTACTGCCGGATCTGGAAAGATGGAGCTGTGTATGTGGAATTGACTATACAAAATTAACAGATTGGGCTTCCGTAGATCTTCATTTCCGAGATGGAGATGAACGGTTTGATATCAGCCATTCATGGATGTGCCTAAATTCGAAAGATATTCCGAGGATCAAGGCTCCATGGAAAGAATGGGCGGATTCCGGAAGACTGACGCTTGTAGATGACGTGGAAATACATCCGTCATTGCTTACAAATTATATACAGGAAGCAAAACGCACATACAATATCAAAGCTTTAGCCTTGGATGATTTCCGTTTTGCATTGATCGGAAAATATCTGCAGGAAATAGGATTTGATATGAAAGTGAATAAGAATCTGAAGCTGATCCGGCCATCAGACATTATGAAAGTGGCACCTCTGATTGATAGCTGCTTTGTAAATCAATGGTTGCGGTGGGGAGATGCTCCAGAATTAAGGTGGGCCACCAATAATGCAAAACTAATCAGACATGGAAGAAAACCAGGAAAAGAGGATGATGCCGATATGGGAAATTATGTATATGGAAAAATAGAAGGAAAAAGCAGAAAAACAGACCCATTTATGGCATTTGTAGCGGCGATGACTGTGGAAAACGTGCTGCCGCAGAAACGGGCAAAACCAACACCGAAAATACAGGTTTACAGTTATTAAGGGGGTGAACGTAGGAAATTAAGTATTAAAGACTGGTTGATCAAAAAACTTGGAGGCAGCAGTACCACAAGGATCACAGTGGATGACATTATGAAAGATAAAGATGTACAGAGTGCTATGTACGAAGTATATCTGAGAGAGCTGGCTTTCTGGACTTGTGTCAATAAAATTGCAAATGCCATCAGCAAATGCGAATTTAAAACGTATATCAAGAAGAAAGAAGTAAAAGGGCAGGAGTATTATCTTTGGAATTACGAACCAAATCAGAACCAGAATGCAACGTCATTCATGAATAAGCTGATTGGCAAGCTGTACCGGAACAATGAATGCCTTGTAGTAGAAGTAAACAATCACATTTATGTGGCAGACAGTTACAGCAAAGAGGTGCTGGCATTGAAGGAGTACAGATTCAGCGGGATCACATTTGACGGTTACGAATTGTCTGAAACACGGGAAATGTCGGAAGTAATGTTTTTCGAATTAAACTCAGAAAATATGAGGAATCTCACAAATGGGATGTATGAAACGTATTCAAAATTACTGATATATGCGCAGGATGCCTATAAAAAATCAAGAGGAAAAAAAGGAATCCTGAATATTGGAGCAATTGCACAGGAAAGTGAGAATTTCGATGAAACATTCCAGGAGTTGATGAGCACGCATTTTAAGAACTTCTTTGAAAGCGACAGTGCGGTGTTGCCATTGTTTGACGGATACGAATATCAGGATATTTCAGAAAGCGGAAAGACGTATTCTACAGAGTCAACACGAGATATCAAGTCTCTAGCTGATGACATCTTTGAATTTACAGCAAGAGCATTTTCTTTCCCACCGAGTCTGGCCAAAGGAGATGTACAGGATACAGGGAAAGCGATTGATGAACTTCTGACCTTTGTGATAGATCCGCTCATTAAGATGCTGCAGCAGGAGATCAACCGAAAGAGAAATGGATACACAGGATTTAAAGCTGGAAATTATGTAAAGATAGAGACTCTGGCAGTCAAGCATATTGATATTTTTGATATTGCAACTCCAGTAGACAAGCTGATCTCAAGCGGAGCATTTACGATCAATGATATTTTAGAAGTGCTCGGAAAACCGAGAATTGAAGAAGACTGGGCAAACCAGCACTTTATGACGAAAAATTATAGTAAGATTCAAGACCTGCTTGCAGGATTGGATATAGAAACCACAGAGTGAAAGGGGTGAGACAAGGAAAAACATAACAAACTGGAGAATGCAGCCTGTTCAGGCAGAGAACAAAACACTTCTGTACATTTATGATGATGTGACAGAATATGGAGAATTTGACTGGAACGCATGGGAATATAAGGACTCGGAGACTTCTGCGAAATATTTTGCAGAGAAACTGAGTGAAATTCCAGAAGGACAGACAATTGAGCTGCATATCAACTCAAATGGTGGATCCGTAAAAGAGGGCGTTGCTATTTACAATTTACTGAAGCAAAAACAAAACCAGAAAGTCGGGATTGTGGATGGCGTAGCACACAGTGTTGCGTTTTTGATTCTACAGGCGTGTGACACAAGAAAAATGTGTTTAGGTACAACGGCACTGATACACAATATGTGGATGTATTGCTCGGGCAATGCAACACAACTGAGAAAATATGCCGATGATCTGGATGACATGATGGAAGCAAACCGGCAAGTTTTTCTGGAAAGGGCGAAGATTGAGGAAAGTGAGTTGATTGAGTTAATGGAAAATGAGACTTACCTCACTCCGGAAAAGGCGCTGGAATATGGACTCATTGATGAGATCATGGGAAAGACAGCAGAACCGGTCAATACAGAAGAGATTCTGGAGAAGCTGTCCGATATGCAAAGACAGTTAAACAGTCAGGAGAGCTTCCGGCAGCAGATTGCAGCAATGCAGAAACCACAGGAAGACAAGAAACCAAGAAAAAACAATGTATTAAATCTTTTCAGAGGAGGCATGATTTAAGGAAAAATTTAGACGTATTAGAAATGGAAAAAACAGCAATCGTACAGAAGATGAATGAGGCAATCACAGCCGGAGATGCAGAGCAGTTCCAGGCAGCGTTTGTGGAGCTGTGCGATAAGATTCAGGAAAGTGTCATCGAACAGGCACGGGGAATCGTAGAAGAAGCAGATCAGAGAATTCTGTCTGAGCGTGGTGTAAGACAGCTGACATCCAAAGAAAAAGAATATTATCAGAAACTGGCAGAAGCCATGAAAACACAGAATCCGAAACAGGCGGTAGAGAATCTGGATGTGGTAATGCCGTATACCGTAATTGACAAAGTATTTGAAGATTTGAAAACAGATCATCCGCTGTTGTCCAAAATCCAGTTTACATCTGTAACAGGGTTGACACGAATGATGATGAATACGAATGGATATCAGAAAGCAGCATGGGGAAAACTTTGCGCAGAGATCATCCAGGAGCTGACATCCGGATTTAAAGAGGTAGATGTGACACTGAGTAAACTGTCCGCATTTCTTCCGGTGTGCAAAGCAATGTTGGATCTGGGACCGGAATGGTTGGATAATTATGTGAGACAGGTCCTGTATGAAGCACTTGCAAATGGATTGGAAGACGGCATCATTAATGGAACTGGAAAAGACATGCCAATCGGTATGACAAAACAGGTAGGAGACTCTGTTACGATCAAGGGTGGAGTATATCCGGATAAAAAAGCAGTAAAGGTTACAAAGTTTAATGATGTGCAGCTTGGAAAACTGGCTGCTGTTCTGGCAATCAATGAAAAAGGACAGGCAAGAACCGTAGACACATTGATTCTGGTGGTAAATCCGTCAGATTATTTCAGCAAAGTCCTTCCGGCAACACAGAGACCAGCGCCGGGCGGTGGATATGTAAGTACACTGCCATTCCCGATCGATGTGATCCAGTCTCCGGCGGTAGGAGTCGGAAAGGCTGTATTTGGTATGGCGAAGCTTTACTTCATGGGATCTGGAATCGAAAACAACGGAAGAATCCTGTATTCAGATGATTACAGATTTCTGGAAGATGAAAGGGTTTACCTGATCAAAATGTATGGTCATGGATTTGCAGTAGATGATAATGCCTTCATACTTTTGGATATCAGTGATCTGCAGCCAGCACATTATGAAGTGGAAGTTGTTCCAAGTGTAGAAAATGTGGAAAATGCAAATCTTGCAGATTTCAAGGTAGGGGGACATACACTGACACCGGAGTTCGCAGAAGGAACATTGACATATACTTTGACAACAACAGACGCATCAAACACGGTGCAGGCGGTAATCGCAGACAGCACTGCAGAACTGGAATTGACCTACAATGATAAACCGATTGCAAACGGCAGCAGAGTTACATGGGCTTCCGGCGCAGGAAATGTAGTAAAAGCAAAAGTGACAGATGGAAAGACAACCAAGACATATCAGGTGACTGTAACAAAGAATGAGGCATAATCATGAGCGATCTGTTAGAAGATGTGAAGAATTTTCTGGATATTACATGGGATATGGATATCAGGGAGCGTAAAAAGCTCTCTGGTATCGTAGAGAGAGGAAAAGCGTACCTTGAGGGCAAAATAGGATTTTGTGATTTTGAAAGCGAAACACAAGAAAAAGAGCTGCTCTTAAATTACTGCATGTATGCAAGAGCCGGTCAGGTAGATGAGTTTATTCAAAATTATAAATCAGAAATCATATCACTGCAGATGCGCAGTTTCCGAAGAAAAGCGGGTGGATGCAATGCCGAGACGTAAGGATACAAAGTTTACCACATTTAACGATGGATCACTGGATATATGCAGCGTAAAAGGCCGGAAGATTGTAGAGACCAGGCAAGCTGGAATTCGATTCGGATTTCGTACAGTTGGAATCAAACGGTTTTATGAGGCAAAGGTATTATCCAATCAGATTGACGAAGTAGTTGCAATTTTGCCGGTAGAAGACATTTCTACGATGGACATCTGCATAATCAGAGAAAAGCAGTACAAGATCATACAGATCCAGAATAAATACGATGAAACGCCACCCTGTTTATTGCTTTCTCTGGAAAGGGTAGTAACGACTTATGAGGATGTGAGAGACAATGCCGAAAATTAATATTGATCAGTTAGCAATCGAAGTCATGCAGGAGTTAGATGCGTATCGTGAGGATGTACAGGAAGCCGTGGAAAAGGCAGTGAAAGAGACGGCGAAGCAGACAGCTGCGGAATTACGTTCCATATCACCGGAAGGAGATACCGGTGAATATGCAAAGCACTGGAGCTATAAACGAGACAAAAATTTGAGTGGAAGGCACCGCTATGATATGGTGGTATATTCCAAAAAGCCGGAATACCGAATTACACATTTGCTGGAAAAAGGACACGCAAAGAGGAATGGTGGAAGAGTGGACGGGATCCCGCATGTCAAAATTGCAGAAAAGCACGCAAAGGAAATTTTACAGGAAAGGATAGAACGATATTTATGACAAGGGAGAGGATAGAAGCAATTCTGGATGTACTGGAAATTGAATATCGGTATCATCATTTCGAAGAATGTGAGGCGGTGAATCCTCCTTTTATTTGCTGGTTGATTCCGGAAACGAGAAATTTTTCCGCAGATGGGAAGGTATATTTTAAATCAGACAAAGTTGATATTGAACTGTACACAGATGAAAAGGACTTTGAACTGGAAGAACGTGTAGAAGCGGCACTTGATGCAGCAGATCTCTTCTGGCAGAAAAGTGAACAGTATATTAAATCAGAAAATATGTATGAAGTATTATATGAAGTGGAGGGCTAAGTAAGGAAAGAAAGACAGGCAACAAAAAAGGATAAAGTCAAATTCAATATCCATAATGCGCATGTTGCGCTTTTGCAGGAAAGTGATACGGGAGAAATTACATTTGATACACCGTTTGCGGTACCTGGCTCCGTATCGCTTTCACTGGAAGCACAGGGAGAACTGACACCGTTTTATGCGGATGGAATCAAGTATTATGTTTCTTCTTCCAATAGCGGATATGAGGGAGACTGGGAAATGGCGCTGATCACGGATGAGTTCCGGGAAAAGATTTTAAGTGAATACATTGACAAGAACAAAGTCATGCTGGAGGAAGCGACTGCAAAAGCAAAACGGTTTGCGCTGGGATTTGAAATTGACGGCGATGTGAGGGGAACACGGTTCTGGTTCTATTGCTGTACCTCTACACGTCCTACAACAGAATCCAGCACAACAGAGGACGCGATTGAACCTACAACTGACACTGTCACAGTTTCTGCATCCGCTGTACAGCTTGGAACAGCTAAGAAAATGGCAGTTCGGGCAAAGACAACAGCAGATACAACAGATGACTTATACGAAAAATGGTTTGATAAGGTGTACATTCCAGATCAGGAAGTTGCAGCATAAAAGGAGAACAGGATGAGAAAGACGATCACAATCAATGGAACAGAATATAAATTCAAAAGTTCTGCCGCAATCCCCCGGATTTATCGACTGAAATTTGGGAGAGATATTTTTGTAGATATGCAGAAAATTGAAAAGCAGATCAAGATCCAGGAAAAACTCAAAGACGAGATGCAGAAAAAATGCGCAAAAGAAGGTACAGAATTTGATGAAAGTAAGTTTGAAAGCGGAATCCCGATCGAATCACTGGAAATGTTTGAAAACATTGCGTTTCTGATGCATAAACATGGCGATCCTGACCAGCCGGACGATATCAACGAGTGGTTGGATCAGTTCGAGACATTTGATATCTATGAGATTCTGCCGGAAATCATGGAAATGTGGAAATCAGAAAATAAACAGATGTCAGTTCCAAAAAAAAAGAGAGGGAAATAGACCGTGAGGTCAATACCGCATTGTTTATGCTTCGATGTGCACAATGCGGTATTTCTATTTCTGATTTAGACCTGTTAAGCATTGGAATGATCAACGATATGTTTATCGAAATGAAGAATGATGAGTATGATTATCCGAAAATTGCAACACAGGCGGATATTGATGCACTGTAAAGGAGGGATGTAAGGGCAGGGAGCAGAATAAAAGGAATTACCATAGAGATTGGCGGCGATACTTCCAAGTTGGAAAAGGCACTGTCCGGTGTTGACAAAAAACTATACGGTGTAGAACAGTCATTAAAAGATGTCAATAAATTGCTGAAGCTGGATCCCACGAATACGGAATTGCTGAATCAGAAGCAGAAGTTGCTGCAGCAGTCGATCAGTGAAACGAAAAATAGGCTGGAAACTTTAAAACAGGCAAGTGAACAGGCAGCAAAAACCGCCGGAAATTATGATGCTTGGAAAGAGGCGTATACTCCGATTCAAGAGGAGATTGTAAAGACCAACGAAAAAATGGACAAGCTCAAAAAGAGCATGAAGTCTATGGAAGAAAGTGGTCAGATTGATACGGAAGAGTACAAAAAACTGCAGACAGAGGTAGACCAATCGTCTGATAAACTGAAAGAACTGAAAGCACAGAAAAAGCAAGTAGATGATGAATTTGGACAGCCGATCAGTCCAGAAGGATTCGATTCTCTTCAAAGAGAGATTGTTGAGACAGAACAGAAACTGAAATCACTAAAAGAGACTACAGGAAGTGCAAGTGCGAATCTTGCAAAAGTATCTGCGGTATCCGGAGAGTTTGGAAATAAGGTCAAAGGAGTCGGACAATCCTTGCTGCCAGTAACGGGGGCACTGACCGGTGTAGGGGCTGCATCCACTGTTATGGCAAATAATTTCAACGATGCAATGAGTCAGGCGGCGGGAGCACTTGATAAGCCCATGTCTGAAATGGAAGATCTAAGACAGCTTGCAATCCAGACCGGACAGGATACCGTCTTTTCCGCAACAGATGCAGGGAATGCGATCACAGAACTGGCAAAAGGTGGTTTGACAGAAGCCGACATTAAAGCAGGGGCATTAAAAACTACAATGGACCTTGCGGCATCTTCCGGGATGGATCTTGGAGAGGCAGCAAATGTTGTCGTACAGGCAATGGGAGCGTTTGGTCTGTCTGCAAATGAGTCTGCAGAAGCGGCAAACGCTTTGGCCGGGGCAGCAGCTGCATCTTCTACGGATGTAGAACCTCTCACACAGGCACTGGCACAGTGTTCTGCTGGAGCAAAAAACGCTGGATGGTCTATACAGGAAACAACAGCGGTTTTGGCTCGTTTTGCAGATGCGGGAATTGAGGGAAGCGATGCGGGAACATCTTTAAAAACCATGCTCCAGAGGCTGGCGGCACCAACAGATAGCGCTGCAACAATGATTGAACAGCTTGGAATACAGACAAGAGATTCCAATGGGGATCTCCTTGGAGCTTCAGAGATTGCTGAGGAGTTGCAGAATAAACTTGGAGGTTTGGATTCGGCATCCAGAGATGCGGCGTTATCGACAATCTTCGGATCCGATGCAATGCGAGCCGCTACTGTGATGATGAATAGCGGAACTGAGGGGCTTCAAAAATATATCGACGCGGCAAATGATCAGGAAGCAGCACAAAGGCTGGCGAATTCTCAGATGAGTGATGGATCAAGAGCAATCGAGGAATTAAAAGGATCTCTGGAAACCGCAGCGATTCAGATCGGAGATACACTGGCACCAATTGTCCAGAAGGTAGCAGAACTTATTACCGCACTTGTCAATAAATTTTCAGCACTACCGGAAGGCGTGCAACAGGTGATTGTAGTAGTCGGAATTCTGGTTGCAGCATTAGGACCACTACTGATGGTAATCGGCCAGATATCACTCGGGATATCTGCGGTGGCAGGAGCACTGTCGAAGTTGTCTGGAAACGGAGGAGTTGCGACAAAGTTGGTCGGAGGAATTAAAACAGCGGTGACCGGACTACTTGGAATGATAACGGCACATCCTGTAATTGCGGTTATTACAGCAATTATAGCGGCGCTGGTTACTTTGTATAATAAATGCGAATGGTTTCGAGAAGGCGTGAACAGAATTTTAAAGGCAATCAGGGATGGATTTTTTGCAGCATGGGATGGAATTGTAGAATTTTTTACAGAAACGATTCCCAATGCATGGAATGAGATGTTATCGTCATTGCTTGCCAATCCAACGATAAGAACAATCGTAACAACCATTACAGATTCTTTTACGAAATTAAAAGAGAATTTAAATGGGATCTGGAACGGAATTAAGCAACTTGCACAAAATGCATGGGAATTCATCAAAAACGCTACACTTGCACCAGTACTATTGATGATTGATCTGGTGACTGGAGATTTTGAAAAATTAAAATCGGATCTGGAGAATATTTTAAATAATATCAAAAATGCAGTTGCGAATATTTGGGATTCCATCAAGGAGATTACATCAAATATTTGGAATGAAATTAAAAATGTGGTATCCACATTGGTATCTCTGGTAAAAGAAACTGCGATCAGTGGGTTTGAAGCATTACGAGATGGAATTAAAAATGCAATCCGGGAACTTCCGAAAATTGTAAGTGATATTTTCGAAAAAATTGGATCCACAATTTCCGGGTGGATCGATAATGCCTGGGAATGGGGAGCGGATTTTATCAATGGATTGAAAGAAGGAATATTATCTGGAGTTCGTGGGATTGTGGATGCAGTAAAAGGGATCGGAGATAAGATTCGATCTTTCTTACATTTTTCAAGACCGGATGAAGGTCCTTTGAGAGATTATGAAACATGGATGCCGGATTTTATCGATGGAATGGTAAAAGGAATCAATGAGAATGTGTACAAGGTTTCCAATGCGGTAAAAAGAGTTGCCAAGACGATGAGTGAGAGTATGTACGGAGGAACTCCAGCTCTGGCAAGTGCTACACAGACTAACATTGTTTTGAACAATAATGTCGGTGTGCAAATTGGAAATCAAAAGCTTGATTCTTATATTGTAGAAACAGCCAAAAAAGGATTTACATCTCAAATACATCACGCAAAAAGAGGAAAGGGGAGACGGTAAATGTATGAAATTATCAGAAACGGCCATACAAATACAGAAATAGGAATACTTGTACGAGAAAGACCGTCTATCCCTTCGGCAGAGTATAACTATACGGAATTGAACATACCGGGAAGAGATGGGAGCATATTCAAAGAAGATGGAACTGTGAGCGACATTACAATCACAGTTCCATTTACATTTGCAGAAAATCCTCAAAGGTGGCAGGAGCGATTTCGGACTGCGAGAAGATGGCTCATGAGAAAAGATGATACAGAACTGATTTTAAGCGATGAACTGGAGTACTTCTATCATGTAAAACATACTAAGATCAATGCGGCAGAACGGCAAGTAAAAGAGGTCGGAGAGTTTGATGTAGAATTTACGTGTGAGGGATACCGATATCGAACAGATGGAAAAGCAGAATATACACCGGAAGAGGTGTTTTACAATCCATATGACAGATCAAGACCAGTCTATTTGATCACAGGTGAAGGTGAGTGCATCCTGCAGGTAAACGGAAGTCAAATGAAAGCGAATGTTGGCCAGAATCTGGTGATTGATACAGACAGGCTGATGGCATACAGAAAAGATGGAAAATTGATGAACACATCTGTGTATGGAGATTATGCAGAACTACATCTTTTACCGGGAGAGAATACCGTGTATATCTCAAGAGGATTTGATCTGAAAGTGATTCCGAACTGGAGGTGCTTATAAGGATAGAACTTTATAAACCAGGAAATACGGATTATGAACATAACGGTGATATGCCATTACTTCCGGAGAGCGCTTCTGTAAAAGCAATACTAAACGGAAGTTGGAAAGCGGAGATTCAGCACCCGATCGATGAAGAGGGACGTTGGAAGTGGATAGAAGAGGACGCAGTCGTAAAACTGGAGTCATTCAATGGAACACAGTTATTTCGGATCAAAAAGAAAGCAAAATCAGATGCTGGCGTGAGTGCAGAACTGGAACCGGTTTTTATGGATGCGATTGATGATTGTTTTCTGTTGGATATACGTCCAACGGAAAAAAACGGGCAGCAGGCACTGGACATCATGACCGCACCAAATAAAAAGTACAGTGGAAAATCTAATATCAAAATAATATCAACAGCATATTACCAGACAAAGAACCTGATCGAAGCAATCTGCGGAGAAGAGGAGAACTCCTTCCTGAACAGATGGGGCGGTGAGGTTCTTTTTGATAATTATACGATCACCGTCAATGACCGAGTTGGAATCGATCATGGGGTGCAGGTTTTATACGGGAAAAACATTGCGGAAAACGGGCTGCAGGAAGAGATTGATACCAGCGAGGTCATTACAAGGATTGTACCAAAGGCATATAACGGATACATGATAGAGGGGAATGAACCATGGGTGGACTCACCACTGCTTGATAAATATCCAACAATAAAATACGGAGTGATCACATTTGAAGATGTGAAGATGAAGGCCGATGCTGCGGAAGATGACGAAGAGAACGGAATCGTGATCTGCAATACACAGGAAGAACTGAACAATGCGTTAAAAGAAAAATGCGAGGAACAGTTTGAAGCTGGAATTGACAAGCCGAAGGTTACGATATCCGCTGATATGGTTATGCTGCATGATACGGAATTGTACGCGGATATCCGGGAACTGGAAGAAGTTTCTATCGGAGACACGGTACATTGTCGTCACAGCAAACTGGATATTGTAACAGATGCACGTGTCATAGAACTGGAATGGGATTGCATCAATGAAGAGGTTGCATCTGTTGTGTTGGGAGACTTTCAATATAATTTCATTGCGGATGTATCAAGTATGTCAAATCGGATAGAAAGTGCAATCCGACCGGATGGCACTGTGATAGGAGCACAGGTCAACGGCATCATAAACGGAGTGAAAGCACAGTTTCGGGCGCAGTCCGACATCGCACAAAAACAGAAAGTACGCGCTGTTTTATTTGAAGATTTGAATCCGGAGTCGGAAACGTTTGGAGCAATGTGCCTTGGTACAATGGGGTTCGAGATTGCCAGTAAAAGAACTGCAGATGGAAGAGACTGGGACTGGTCCACCTTTGGAACAGGACAGGGATTCTTTGCTGATTTTATCACAGCAGGAACAATGCTGGCTGATCGGATCAGAGGTGGAACATTGGAAATCGGAGGATTTGACAATAATAGTGGCATTGCAAGGGTGCTGGATGCAAGCGGGAAAGAAATAGTCAGACTGGATAAAGATGGAATTTACGCAGAAGGGAAATATATCTGCGATTCTTTGAGCGATAATCGGCGTGTGACAATAAAGGACGGAACAATATCATTTTCAAACAAAAAGGATGAGGGCGTTCTTTGTATGACGTATGTTGGAAATGCACTGTTATTCACCGATGGAAACAAAGAAGACAGCAAAAACTTACTAAGGATCACGAAGGATGCGGTTCTGTTAGATGCGGAAAACGTTGGACCCGGAGTTTATGGAAAGACTGGAACTGCAGTTTTTTCGAATGGGACAAATCTAAGGTTTGAAAAAGGATTTCTTGTGGGTGGAATCACGAAAGAAGGTGATTTCTGATGTCATGGACGATAGGAAACTTTTATCTGACCACAGAGCAGATGCAGGGGAATGCAAGAGAAGTACTAAGTTTTTTTGAACAAAAAGGATGGTCGCTGAATGCTATTGCTGGGATATGCGGCAACATGCAAAGTGAATCGAACATCAATCCCGGAATCTGGCAAAGCCTGCAGGAGGGAAACTATAGTGGAGGTTTTGGACTGGTACAGTGGACACCGGCAACAAATTATACAAATTGGGCAGGTGCGAACGGATATGGAATTACGGATCCAAACGGTCAGCTTACATGGATAGATTCTGTTACAGTTTCTTTTGGTCAGTGGATTGCAACCGATGCATATCCGCTGTCGTTCGATCAGTTTAAGGTCAGCGGAGAATCACCGGAATATCTGGCATCTGCATTTTTGAAAAACTTTGAACGTGCAGGCGTAGAAGTGGAAGCCGAGAGGCGGCAGCAGGCAAGATATTGGTACAACTACCTGAGTCAATATGCAGGAGGATCTGAAAAAATAGAAGCTGCGGTAAACTGGGCGATTCAAATCGCAAATGATAACAGTCACGGATATGATCAGACAAACCGCTGGGGACCGGATTACGATTGCTCCTCGTTATTGATTCAGGCGTGGGAAAATGCCGGGGTTCCGGTAAAAAGCAATGGGGCAACCTACACCGGCAATATGCGGGAAATATTTTTGAATTGCGGTTTTACGGATGTGACAGGGCAGATAAATCTGGCAACAGGATCCGGTGTACAAAGAGGGGATATCCTTCTGAACATCGTAAACCATACTGCAATGGGAATTGGAAATGGACAGGTTGTGCAGGCCAGCCAAAATGAATTTGGCGGAACAACCGGCGGCCAGACTGGTGATCAGACAGGAGAGGAAATTTGGACAACCGGATACTATAACTATCCGTGGGACTGTGTGCTGCGATACAAAAGCGGTGGAGGTGTGTTGCCGGGAGACGTTTACCTCGTTAGGTGGATACCAGGATAAGAAAGAAGGTGTGATATGGAAACAACGACAACTTTATACATTGACGTGAGAAACCCGGGAATTATGCAAACAATCTATGCAGTACAGTACGATTCGGGCAGACTTCTGCGCTGTATGATTTCCGGAATGGCAAAGACAATCAGTAAGGCCAGGATTTATTGTAAGAAACCAAGCGGATCAGAAACTTACACAGAAGGAACCGTGATAAGCAATTATTGCGTCCTGTTCAGTTTGACGCCGCAAATGGTTGCAGAAGTGGGAAATACGGAATGCCAGCTACATTTGATTGATGGTAGCAATGCTGTCACATCATTCAAAGTGAAGATGGAGGTCCGAGAAAACTTAGTGGCTGCATCCGAAATACAGTCAACCAGTGAATATCAGGCACTAGTAGACATACTAAATCGTTTGGAGAAGTATGATCCGATTGAAATTACAACGATTGAAATTGATTCTCTGCAGTCAGGAACCATAGAAAGTGGAAGCATTGCTTTAAACGTGCAAAAGATTTATGCCTCTGTAGGACAGATGAATGCAGGATTTGAAACCGATGGTCTTCCGGAAAATGCGATTGTGATGATAAGTACCGGTAACCCGGATGATGCAGATAATGCCAAGGTTTATAGAAAGGGCGCAACTGGATATGAGTACATGGTAGATTTATCCGGTGCAACAGGGGCTAAAGGAGAGAAAGGGGATCCTGGTCCAAGAGGAGAAAAAGGGATTCAGGGGGATCCAGGGAAAGATGGAACGGGTGTTACTATACTGGGTTCCTATAAAACAGAAGAGGAATTGAACAGAGAACATCCAACAGGAAATGCGGGCGAATCCTATCTGGTAGATGGAAATCTATATGTATGGGACAACGTATCTGGCCAGTGGAAAAATGTAGGACGTATTCAGGGTCCGGAAGGACCGGCAGGAAAAGCAGCAACAATACGGATCGGAACTACTACGACCGGGGAGGCCGGAACAGAGGCGTCTGTTGAAAATTCGGGTACAGAAACAGAGGCGGTATTTGATTTCGAAATTCCCCGGGGTGATTCCGGGGAAGTAACAGGGATAGAGGGGATTCCGAATTCGGATATCGATTCGCTTGGAGGAGGTGCATAAGAATGATAATTGCAGTATTTGATGGATGCTCCAAGCGAGTAGATATCGATGGAAAACTTACACAATGGGACTACGGACAGGTTTTACAGATTTGTGGAATGGAAGTAGAAGAGGAACAAATACAAGTGCATTTCACTGACAAATGTACGAATGGTGCATTGGTGGTACTTGGGAAAGTGGAAGACGGTGACATCACAGTTGACATACCAAATGAATTACTGAAAAGAAGTGGAACAATCCAGGCATATGTATATAAGACTATTCCGGGAGAAGGAAAGACCATATTTGAGATTCGGTTAAGTGTAAAAGCACGAAAAAAGCCAGAAGATTATGAAGCTCCAGCGGATAAACATGCACTGGAACAGATCGTGGAGCAGTTAAAGCAAAAAGGAGACGGGCTGCAGTTAGAGGGGAATCAACTGCAGCTTTTGTCGGGTAATGATCCAATTAGTTCCGTAAATCTGCCAAACAGCGGCGGGACTGTGGAGATAGAGTCGATCACCAATCCGGAGATTGACGAGATTATGAAAGGAGCAGAGCGAAAATGCCAAGAAAAAAAGCAACAGAAGCAGCAGTGATCGCTGCAGAAAAGAAGTACCTGGATCAGGATGGACTTGCACACCTGGTACAGAAGAATGATGAGAGATACGTAAAGAAGGAGGTAGGAAAAGGTTTATCCAGCAATGATTTTTCGGATGAGTACAAGAAAAAAATCGATGACCTGGCGTACACCAAGATTGCAATCAACAGTCTGACTGCCACGAACAGCAGCAACGAAATCGGTGCGACAGTTACTGCATCTGATATTGCATGGGCGTTAAATAAAGAACCTAAGACCCAGAAAATCCAGTTTGCAAGCGAAGCTGCCGAAAATCTGGATAAGAGCATCCGTAAGAAATCATACACAGGAAAGACAGTGAAAGCAAATACGAATATCGTTCTTACCGTTACAGATGAAAGAGATGCGTCTGTATCCAGAACCGTGACAATCGCATTCCAGCCAAAAGTATACTGGGGCAAGACTAACAAAGCATCACTCGCAAATGCGGATATCCTTGCGTTAGAGGGTTCTGCGCTTGCAGGCGGCAGAGGACGCAGTTTTACAGTAAATGCCGGAGCAGGTGAGAAGATCGTGTATGCAATCCCTACATCATTTGGAACTCCGACTTTTAATGTCGGTGGATTTGACGGCGGATTTACAAAAGCGCAGACATTGGAGTTTACCAACGCATCCGGATATAAGCAGAGCTATGACGTATGGATGTCTGTAAACGCAGGACTGGGGTCTACAGCAGTCACAGTAAAATAAGGAGGTTTGAAAGATGGCACAGAGCATTGAAGGTGGTGTTGTAATCGTCAACACCTTATCCACAAAGAATAATGGAAATTATCCGCTGTGCATGGCGGAAAGCGTGCAGCTTGCGGAAGGAAAAACTGTAGAGCAGAAAATCGGGGAACTGGAAGCAGGAGCAGGAAATGAAGTAATTACAGAAGATGAGATCAATGGATTGTTTTAAAGAAAAGGAGAGAGAAGAACATGGCAAAATTTTTAGATTTAACAGGACTTGGAACATTTAAAGAGAAAATGCAGGAATGGGCAAATGGTGCATTTCGAAAGAAAACTGACAAAGTAGTTTCTACTGATGTTACGTATAATGGAAAATCGCTGGATGAAGCAATTAAAAGCGGAGAATTTAAGGGAGATAAAGGAGACAGAGGAGAAACCGGCGCAGCTGGAGCACAGGGACCAGCAGGACCGGCAGGAGCAAAAGGTGAACAGGGGATTCAAGGACCTGCAGGAGCAAAAGGCGAAAAGGGAGAAACGGGACCACGAGGACCTCAGGGATTAAAGGGTGAGAAAGGGGACATTGGACCAATGGGACCACAGGGTCCGGCAGGCTCGGATGCAAACGTGGAAAGTATTACAAACGAAGAGATAGATTCGTTGTTTACCATGTAAAGTGGGGTGGTTAAATGAAATATTTAAGTTGGACAGGATTGCAGCATTTTTACAGCAAATACATTGGAAATCTGAATGAACAGTTAAAGAATGTTAAGAAAAGCATTGGAAACTTAGGAAATCTCGCAACAACATCGAAAGAAAATTTAGTGTATGCAATCAATGAAATAAAGAGTGCACTATCATCCTTTGTAGAGAAAAAAGATATTGTGGATAATTTGACGTCACAGGCAGGTGATGCACCACTGAGTGCAAATATGGGCCGAGAGTTAAGCGAAGACATGAGTGTAGAGACGGAATGGAAGAATTATAACGAAAATAACTGGGAACTAAAATATCGGAAAAGCGGATACAAACGGTATCAGGTAAGAATAATTTATACAGACAAAAATGGATCGCACGATAACAAAGACAGACTAATTATGCGTGGATGCCCATTTACTCCAGCTGGAGACCAAAGGTTAGTGATGTTAATGAATGTTGCACAGCAAATTGTAGGAACGGGAAATATACAATTCAGAACAAACAGAAACGTTACATTGTCTGCAGAAGAATATAACAATCCTGTTACGTATGAGTGTTATGGAGAGGTAATCGTGCAATAAGAGAGAGTCTGTACACATTTTATTTTACAATTCGAATACAGGAAGGAAAGTGAGGATATGAAGAAAATGAATTATGCAGAACCAATTATTGATGTTTATAATGCGATTGTAGGAACGGTCGTTGCTGTTCTCTCGTACATCCTCGGAGAACATTGGATTTTATTTGTAGCATTTTTGCTTTTAAATATTGCTGATTGGCTAACAGGATGGATGAAGAGCAGAATGGCTAAGAAAGAAAATTCTGTTAAAGGATGGAAAGGCGTATTAAAGAAATTAGGGTACTGGTTGATGATTATGGTAGCATTTGGAGCAAGTGCAGTATTCATAGAAATAGGAAAGACTATCGGAGTAGATTTACAGGTTACAACATTACTTGGATGGTTTGTACTTGCAAGCTTGCTTATTAACGAGATTAGATCGATCTTGGAAAATTTTGTAGAAGCTGGATTAAATGTGCCAGTTGTTCTTATCAAAGGATTAGAAGTTGCAGATAAGTTGGTAAATAAAGACGATAATACTAAATAATGAATGTTTATGGAATGGGGGTGGTTCCAATGTGTGTATAAATATAGAAACTCGTAAATAAGTAAAGAATAGATTATGGAGGTATTATTTTATGGCAAATTTAGAACAATTCATTCAAAATATGGTAAATATGTGTAATGACAATTCATATGGTTATCGTCTCGGAGGATGGGGGCCAAAGGATTACGATTGTGCAAGCTCCATCATAACAGCATTGCGAAATGCTGGATTTGATACTGGATCAGCTACATATACAGGGAATATGGCAGCAGAGCTTTGTGCGAGAGGATGGACAAGGCTGCCAGTTGGCACTTCATTGAACAGAGGAGATATTCTTCTAAATGAAGTGAATCATGTGGCATTATATGTAGGTAATAACCAGCTGGCTGAATTTTCTTCTGATTACGATGGAGCTTCAGGGGACAGCAGTGGAAAAGAAGCGAGTGTGCATGGGTATTATAATTTCCCGTGGGATTGTATTTTGAGATATAAAGGCAACACAGAAACGGAAGAAATTAAGAATGTACATTTATATGAATGGAACGGGGGAGATAATCAGTGGTGGAAGCTGATAAAGGACACAGATGGATTCTATGAAATGCAGTGCAAAGGAAATGGTCTGTTTTTGGATGTACATGAAGGTAAAGATGAGAATGGACAGAATGTTGTAGCCTATAAAAGGAATGGAACAAATGCTCAGAAATGGAAGATAATCCCAGTAAATGATTCAATATTAGGGAATTTTGCGTTTGAACTCGCTCCGAAAATCAATACAAATAAGCGTTTGGATGTGTTTGGAAATGGAGTAGACAACCATACAAATATTGATATTTATGATACAAATGGTTCAGATGCGCAGCGTTTTTACATGAGACCAATCGGAGAGGGCTATTATCAGATTATCAATATCAACAGTTTAAAATCTGTTGATGGAGGCGGAATCTTATAATAGTGAAAAGAGGGCTTGTAAACAGGCTCTCTTTTATTGTGCGACATCGCACGGAAAGGAGGTGAGATCATGAGCGAACAGAACGAATTTGGCAGAACAACAGCAGAAGAACTGGAAAAAGCATTTGAGACAGAAGAGCAGGAGGAAGAACAGGAGGAGAAATAATGAGTATCTGTAGAGGAATTGCCGGCAGGAGAGGAAAGAATCCTGTCGGTATTTTTATCCACAATGGCGCAGACAGCCAGAATGCAACAGCGGAATACTATAAAAATTACTTGCAGAGAGCAAACTTGGAAAATGGATTTGCTCATTATTATGTGTGCAGCGATGGAATCTTACAGGCGGAAGATGACGAAAATTGCGCTTGGCACTGCGGATACTTGAACGGAAATCTCAATTTCTTGAGTATAGAGGTCTGCCAGAGCATGGGGGACTTGGATACCTTTAAGGCGAACGAAGAAAAAGCATTGCAGTTAGCAGCGCAGAAATGTAAACAGTACGGAATTACACCAAGCGAAAGTACAATCATGTTGCATCAAGAGGTGTTTGCAACAGCTTGTCCGCATAGATCAGTGGAGATTCACGGCGGAGCAGCAGCAACGAAAGCATATTTTATTAAGCGTATTAAGGAGCTTATGGGATGTAGCCAAAGCATAACAGCGGATCAGGAAGGAGAAGAAGAGATGAAATGTTTATTTACAGTAGAGGGAAAAGGTGCAGTGTATTATTTTGACGGTCAAAAAGTAATAACATTGGGTCATCCAGACGAATTAAAAATCATCCAGCAGATTTACAAGGACAACAATGGTAAGGACATGCCGTGTTACAAGTGGAGTCCTAAAGCGCCATGGTATGCAAGGCTCATGTCGGTAATTTACAGTAAAGAGACCACATCTATTTAATAAAAATCCCCTCGGAGATCGTTCTCTGAGGGGTGAATATTGTATCAATCTTATTTTTATCAAAAAGGTATTACTTATTTAATGTGGATTAGTTGCATCTTGGATGTGCGAAAGAACTGGCCCATATGGAAATGATTTGTGCCATTGTGCATCAGCTGACGAAAAATCTTTCTCCGGAAGAAATTGAGAGATCCGGGTTTGCTCCATACTATGTAGATCATACTCTGGCATTGTGGCCACAGGCTGCAAGCGGAGCACCGTGGACTGCAACCTATTTTCAGTCAAAAGGTGATCCGATTACAGATCTTCATGAAGACCTCGCTGCAGATGGTACGATTGTGTAAAGACAACATTGAGGTTTTAAAAGATAGTTCCCAATAATCTGGCATACTAGCTGCCAGATATGAGAACTTTAGAAATTCCAATGTATCTCAATAGGTATTTCCTTAGTTACAGGGTCTTTCTTACCGACCAATACATAATCAATCAGCTTTTCAACCGTTTCCCTGTCTAAGTGTTCAAGATTTGTATATTGCTCGATTAACTGTCGTCTGTTATCGCCAATCAGCATTTTTCTTTCAATAACATCAAGCTGTTTCTGCGTATCAATTACCAGTTTTTCGAGCCTTTCTTTTTGTGTTGAGAAATCTTTAGATAAATCCAAGTAATCAAGTTCGGAAAGAATACCCTTTACCTTATCTAAATATAGTTCACGGATTCCTTTTGTGTATTCCGCAATCTTTTTTTGATAAGCAGCAATCTCCGTTTCCAAAGCTTCTTTTTGACCTCGCAAGTCATTATTGAATTGCACATTTTGTTCAAGCTCATCTTTATCCAGATATTCTGCGGATAACTTATTAAGTTCATCAATCACAGCTTTTTCCAATTTGTCTACTGAAATGAAAGAACCTATACAAGCGTCCTTTGCTACATGGCGGTTAGAACATTGTAAATAATGCTTACCACGATTCTTTGATGAACGCATTGTATAACCACAATTCATACAGCGAGCTTTTCTGGCAAATAAGCCGATTGTGCCAACTGTGAAAGGTTTTGCCTTTTGAGCTACCAATGCTTGAACCCTATCCCATAACTCACGGTCAATAATCGGCTCATGTGTACCCTCAACTCTGTACCACTCGTCTTTTGGTCTGGGTTTGTTTTGCTTTGTCTTATAAGAAACGCTGCCATATTTCCCTTGAACCATATTCCCGATATAGATTTCATTCACCAACATATCTGATATGGCAAAATATTTCCATAGGGTACTGTTTTTCGTTTTAGGCTGCTTGTAACGCAAACCATGAAGTCGTTTGTATTCCGTAGGGTTTGGTATTCCTCTGTCATTCAGCATACGGGCAATGGCGGTCTTTCCATATCCCTGTGAAAACAGTGTAAAAACTTCTCTGACAACTTCCGCAGCTTCTTCATCAATAATCAAATGCCCTTTTACGTCAGGGTCTTTTTTGTAACCATACAGGGCAAAAGCACCGATATGGTGTCCGTTCTTTCTTCTGTCAGTGAGAACGCTTTTAATGTTTTCTGACATATCCTCTAAGTACCACTCATTCACCAGACCATTTATCTGTCTTGATTTCTTATTTCCTTTATTAGCGGTATCTGCATTATCAACAATGCTGATGAAACGAATACCCCAAATAGGGAAAAGACCGTGGATATATTTTTCCACTAATTCTAGTTCTCTGGTAAATCTGGATTGTGTCTTACAAAGGACAATATCAAATTTACGATTCTTTGCGTCCTCCAACAACCTGTTAAATTCTGGTCGTCGTCTGTCAGAACCAGTGTAATCATCATCACTGTATATGTTGTAGACTTCCCAACCATGCTCTAATGAGTATTGAAGTAACATTGACTTTTGATTCTGAATACTGTTACTGTCGTCTGTTTCTGATTGTTTGTTTCTATCTTCCTCTGATAAGCGGCAATAAATAGCAACTCTTGATTTTGATTCTATCATGCTTCGTTCTCCTTTTAGAGAAGACGAAACAAACTATCTCTACATAATGTTATTATAACATCTCGTAGGATAGTTTGTCTATCATCTGGCAGGAGTTGCCTTTCCTTTATTTTTTTCATATTGATTTATCAACTCTATCCATTTTAGAGTAAATGCTTTTGTAAACGCCGCTCTATCACAATTTTTAAAAACATTCTTGCAAACTACCTTTGCGTCATTTGCCATTGAACCACCTCACTACAATATATTTACAAAGTATGCAAAAATGCTTGTACATTATGAAAGAATTTGTCTATAAATAAGAAGTAATCAGATGGCTTTGGAAAGCTCCACTGGAATTTCACCATTCCCATTCTGATGGGTGAACCGTGTCATACGGGTGTATCATTATTCTGATATACAGGTCATGGCAGCAACTTTTCCAACAGTCGCTTACGGATCACTGGCATGGTCGCTCGCTTCTTTATTCCTCCTTTCGTGGGTCATGGCGTTCCAGTCCGTCGGCTCACCGTATATCAAACGTATCTGATTACTTTATTCATTTTTCAAAGAACACTTGTAAAACGGAGCTGGAATGAGGTGATAGAACACTCCGTATATATTCGCTTATTTCACTCTGACTTCAAAACCTAGAATTGCTTTAATAAGAGCAGCTCTGATTCTGCCTTTCAGTTCCATGTCGACCACAATATACATATTTCCGTGTTCATCATAGAACGGGCGTAAACTTGCTTTTGATATGTAAGCGTCATAGTGATTTAATATTTTCTCTATTGCCACTTCGTCGCCATCAGCAGCTAAACTGATTGTGGAGAATAGAGGACACTTTTTTGTAGACTTCATCATGTTATAATTCCTCCTCATACATATCTCTAATGAGCTTTAGTGAACACATTCTGTTTCTATAAACAGAGTTTCTGGAAATATCCAAAATCTCTGCGATTTCTGCGTCTGGTAATTCCAGAAAATAGAACATCAACACAACATTGCGTCGTCTTTCGCTTAATTTTTTGATTGCTTCACATAATTTCTCATCATAGACACGAACTTCTGTACCAAACACATCAAAGGAAGTAAATTCAATCGGGTATTCGTCCGATACACCCAACTGGTTTAATTCCAGCTCTGGTATTTCACAGAAAGATATTTCATGCTTTGCACGTCTGGCAAGTTCTTTGTTGTAGTTCTTTACAGTTCTGCCAATCACCTTACGAGCCAGACAGTCAAATTGAAGTCTTATAGCGTTCTCAAATGAAGAAGGTTTCATAATCTCACCTCCTTTCAAGTTGAAGTTGCTAAAGCGAAAAGGCTTTTTACCTCTTTCCGCACTAACACTCAACACGGAGGGGCGATTTGTAACCCGAATCAGAAAAAAATCAAAAAATTTTTTAAAGTAGCAAAAAAGCACAAGGGCATATGAGAAATGCTGTTCTTGTGCTTTTAAAATTGTTCCTGTTATGTAACGTGAAAAACCATATTCAAGGGTATATTGTGCCGCTGTGAAAGCTAGGATTTTTTTGACAATAACGGATATATTGAAGATTGTCGATTATACAGGTCTTTCAATGCGGCTACCTCCCAAAGCCGCTAACCCAAAACCATTATGTTGTTTTTCTATTGAAGGGAAAAGAAAAAGGCGGCTTTTCAACCGCCATCTGGAAAAAGGTATTTTGTGACACGCAAAAACGGTACTGTTGATAGCGGTTTTTTTATTTTCCGCTATGCAGCACTTTTTAATTGATTTACGCATAATAGGAACTGCTAAACCTTACTATACGTTTTTCTATACCTGTTAGAAATTCAACAGGAACTGTAGAATATAGTGAGGTGATTACATATGCGTAAAAAAGAAGATAAGTACGATTTCAGAGCTTTTGGTCTTGCCATCAAAGAAGCTCGTATGAAACAGGGTTTAACCCGTGAACAAGTGGGAACAATGATTGAGATTGACCCACGTTATCTAACAAATATTGAAAATAAAGGACAGCACCCAAGTTTACAGGTATTCTATGACCTTGTATCATTGCTCAATATTTCTGTTGATGAATTTTTCCTGCCTGCGTCTGATCTGGATAAAAGCACCAGAAGACGACAGTTGGAAAAGCAACTTGACAACCTTTCCGATAAGGATTTAGTTATCATGGAAAGCGTCGCTAACGGAATCATCAAGTCTAAGGAAGTAGCGGAAGAATAACGCTCCACTTTTGATTACCAATAAAATAAGCCGATAACCCAAGAAATACTTATTCTCGGTGTTATCGGCTCTGCGTCTTAGCGTCTGGCTCTATAACAGTTATTTGTTGTTGCCTTACATTGATTAGGCTTTCTTGTTTACATTTAGGGCAGAATAGAGGATAATTTATCAATTCTGTATCCTTTCGTATTTTTGTGCGTGTTTTATTTCTGCATATAGGGCAGTATATCCATTTTTTTGTTATCATTCGTTTTCTCTCTAATATGCTATTTTATTGTAAACTCACATGCCAAATAATATGTGTCATAATCCCAATCTTTTGGGGATTCAAAATAAGAAACACTTATAATTATCCGATAATGCCCTGATGGGAGTTCACCATAAAACGAAGAAATATCATATGCTAACCTCAATCTTTCTGATGGTTTTATAGTAACATCATCTTCATTGTTTTTTGACGGGTCAGAAAGTTGAGTTAATTGATACCATACATCTGATTGTTCTGCTTCGATTTCAAAATAAGATTTTGAACAATGGTATTCTTTATCAGAGTTGTTCTCGATAAAAAATGTCGCATTCTCTAAGTTAAAATCCCATTTTTTATCTAATGTAATTTCAACATCTGATAAAGAATTGATTTCTTCTTCATTTCCATAAGGCGAAACCTCGTAATATTCTTTAAAATTTTGTGGGAATACATTTTCCTCATTTTGTGATGAATTGCACCCAGATAAAATGCTTACGGCTATTACTAAAATTATGCAGATACATTTTTTCATTTTTAAAACCTCCTCGATAAATGTTTAGTCCAATTATATGGAGCAAATATCTATTTTTCATCAACATCTATGATTTTTATCCAAGCTGTAACACACGCTCCACCCTTATCATTATTCGCAATTTTCAATGTACCTCCATGCCTTTCACACAATATTTTACAAATATTTAATCCTAGACCTAAATGTTCAGTCGTAGTGTCTTGCGACGATTTGTAAAACGGTAATGTCACACGCTCTATATCACTATCCTTAAAACCGCAGCCATCATCGGAGACGGAAATCAATAAATATTGTTTTTTCATACTAATGTCAATATCTATCATTGAATTGGCATATCTAATACTATTAGATAATAAATTTTCATAAATCTGTACAACAATATCAAGATTGATAAATAGGTTTTCGTTATTATTACAGCTTGTCTTAATAGAGTATTTTATGTCTGTACAAAGCAGTTCTGTTGTATCTGACAAAGCTTTTAATAGTAAGTTAAAGTTTATGGTCTCTTTTTCGATTTCTATATCTTCTAATCGGTATAGATTCGTCATGGCATTAACGTATTTTTCAAGTCGTTCCACATTCTTACGCATTGTTGATAATTCATCAATTACCTCTTGTTGGGAAACTAATCCTTTTGGAATAAATGATAACAACATTGTAGTATGCCCTTTAAGTAGTGTTAAGGGAGTACGCAAATCATGCGAAAAAGCAGCATTTAATCGTCTTTGTTCAGCAAACTGTCGTATCATTTTTTGATTGTTTTGATATAAACAATTTTTCATTTTTTCAAATGCAAGACACAGCTTACCCATTTCGTCTTTATAGGGGTAATACAGAGTAAAGTCCAATTCGTTGTTTTCAATTTTGCTATAAGCATTAGTTAGTAACTTTATCGGTCTCGCAAATTTTCGTTTTATAAAAATAGTTACGCAAAGTATCATACTGAATGAAAGAACAACAGGAATAGTGGCAATATTTATCATTCCTAAAGTAGTATCTACAATCCTATCTTGTTTGGTAAAGTTTGGTGAGACCTCAATATAAGAAACATGATTTGGATAAACGTATTCTTGTACCGGGCGTTCTTTTTGATAGTCTACAACAAAACTACATACTTTCTTTTGGCTTGCATTATATATTGTATACTCTGTCTGGTCATTATTGTATTTTGCTATAAATGAACCATTTTCAGGTATATCATATCTTGTTGTCATGTCCTCATATTTATAGTTAAGATTCATTCTATAATTATCAACAAGAGCAATGGCAGTAACACTTATAGTAATACCAACTACTAAAGAAATAAGTGCGTAAAGAATAAATGAAATTTTAATACTCCTGTTCTCAATATAGTATACTAATTTTTTTTCCCTTATTTTTTCCACTTATATCCGCACCCCCAAACAGTTTCTATATAAGGATTATCACTCATAGAAAGAAATTTTGTTCTTATCCGTCGTATATGTTCCGTAACAACAGAATTGTCACCGCAACCATCTAGCCCCCATACTTTTTCATAGATTGTTTCACGGTCGAAAACAATACCTTTGTTTTGTGAAAGAAATTCAATTATATCAAATTCTTTCTTCGTAAAGTTTATTTCAGCATTTTTATAAAAAACCGTTCGTGATGAATAATCAATTACTATATTTTTATCGAACTGTACTATTGCAGACGAACTATGCCTTTTCTCTCTCCGCAAATGGGCAGCAACTCTAGCTTCTAATTCATCAATAGAGAAAGGCTTTACAACATAGTCGTCAGCACCGATAGCAAACCCCCTGATTTTATCACAGTCCTCAACACGAGCTGTTAAAAAAATAATAGGACAGGAAACATAATTTCTAATCGCCTCACAAACTGTAAAGCCATTCATATCTGGCATATTTATATCCAACAGAATAATATCGGGGTTTTTAGTGATTGCATTTAGTGCTTCTTTTCCGTTAATTGCTGTATACACTACATAACCAATCTTGTAAAAATATTGATTTAACATTGATACAATATCTTTTTCGTCGTCTACAATCAAAATACTCTGTGCCATAATTCGTTCCTCCTTAGTCAGTATATCTTATCATGAAAAAAACAATTTTTTAACAACTTCTATCTATTACATGCGCGTGACTATCAATTTGACATTTTTACATCAATTACAATGTTACATTTTCATATCCATATATCCATTCAAACAATAACGCATTTTACCTGCTGCAATTATTATAATCCCTTAAATTAATTGTAACAACTCCAATAATCAGCTTACAAACCATACCTCGGTATGATTTGTAAGCCTTTCTTCATGCTATCCCACAACCTTCCAGTTACCGCCTGTCTTTTTCAGTACCAAATCAAACTGTGAAATTTGTGTGGCTTTTGTTCTCTGGTCGAGATACTTCACCGATACCGAAACTTTGACCTGTTCCCCATCTTTGATGAAGATAGGATTTACCAACTCTGAAAACAGATAACCACAGTTTACAGGTTCAAGCACATTGCCAGATACATAATAGGCAAGCTCCTTTTCCGTAGCGGTAGGGTACAGCTTAAAGAATGTTTCCAAGAACTCTGTCACTTCCTCCGTTGTGGCAGCATCCACCGTTCCGTCAGATTCCTTTGTCTTTGGTTCATAGCTGGATTTTGTCGGTGTGCTGCTAATGGTCGGATTCTGTGTGATAACCATGTTTCCATTGCTATCTACATGAACCACTACCATATAAGCGGAGGTGTAACCGATTGACGTTTCACCCTCCGTTACCGTCTGATCTACGGAGTAGACAACGGTAAAGTCGTCTGTTCCAGCCTGTTCTATATCCCAAATCTTTACATCTGTTACCGTAGAGCTTGTGGGTATATCCTGCCTTACCGTATCGACATTCAAATCCTGCAAGCTCTTAGTCAGATAATTGTTGATGGCTGCGGTTCTTTTATCAATGGATTCCTGCGTATTGCTCCAAGAATAGTAGGACTTCGCAAAGGCTTTTACAAAGTTCTCTATCCTGTTAGTGTCAACAATTCTTTGTTCAATGACTTCCTTTTCATGTACCGTGTGCATATCAATGGCGGTGAAATTCTTATACACCCCAAAGCTGACGCTTGTAATCAGCACCAGCCATAAGGCAATCACAGTTTTCTTGTGTGTGCCGACTTTCATCACAGGCACTTTTTTCTCTTTTTTCGGTTTTGATTCCTTGTCCTTTTTCTTAAATATCATAGTACCATTTCCTTTCTATTTTGATTTTACCCGACCAGCACCAATCAAGTGTTTCTGCCAGTACGGGCTTGTTAAATCTGCATATCCAATAGGGTCGCCAGCGTGATACATTCTGTTGTTTCCTGCATAGATTCCCACATGGGTGACATACGTTCCAGAATTATAAGTGGAGTGAAAGAATACCAAGTCACCAGCTTTCGCCTGTGACAGCGGTATGTGCTGCGTAGCGTCATACTGTGCCTGTGCGGTACGAGGTAGACTGATACCAGCTTTCCCATAGCACCAAGACGTAAGACCAGAACAGTCAAAGCTGGTGTTTGGATTGCTGCCGCCAAAGACATACTTCCAGCCTTGATACTTCAATGCTTCTTTGAAGATTGCCTGTGCGGTAGCGTCACTGAAACTGGGAACAGCTAAATACTGGTTCACCAGACGGACATAGAACATATTTCCGTACTTATAACGCCAGCCGCCATTTTCCTTAATGGAAATCTCATTCTTATAGGTGACTTTGACATCGCCCGATTTGTCTTTAGCGAAACTGACAGCCAGTTCAAAAGTGTACTTTTTTCCATGCTTCGCCACATAGTCAATGAAGCCACCGCCATAGTTATAGGCTTTTACCACCGGGTCCAAGGCTCCACCTTTTTTTAAAATC
>OBVD01000020.1_pt1 | contig 187193 bp, 140 predicted proteins | sample 1495031 | NCBI WGS metagenome assembly OBVD01 (sample SAMEA2579967, study PRJEB22360) | human gut metagenome
AAATACTAAAAGCTGACAGATGACAATAGAATCTACTTAATTCTCGAATGTATATGTCTCCTACAATAGATGTTTTTAACTTCTAATTTGTAACAAAAGGATACGAAGGACTAATATACTCACCTACCACCTCCCCCTACGATCAGGAAGCGGTCTTTTCCTGAATTGTTTCGATAAAAAAAGAAGCCCCCTTTCTCACGAAAGAGGACCCCTATTTACAAACAAAACAAACAATGTTATTTTCCCACTAAATTCTGCTCCAAAAACTTTTTAAACACGTTTTAACGCATGTTCATTCCTGCTACAGAATGAAACCTCTGCATCATACCAACGAATTACTAATGGAGCACGAAATATTAAAAGGACTTGAAATGGTATTATTTCTACTATTCGGTAGAGAATAACTTAAATATCTTTTGATGTAACATTCTGATATACTACTTATTAAAGAAGAAATTTTCTGCATACATATCAATCTTCTGAAAGTAAAAAGTGTCTTCATTGCCTTTTCTGTTTTATTTGTTGGCGTAAAGGTAATAATAAATGCTCTTTTTTACCTACATTATCAGTGTCTTTTAATCTTTTTTCTTCTTTTACCCCTTTTCTATCGTTTTAAAAAGTGATATTTACATAGAAAAGGCAGGAAAATACGATTTTCCCGCCTTTTGAAAAGCTTATATAATAAGTCTGATTAGTTATTTTCCGGACGAAGTTTGCGAACTGTTACAGCAGTCTGCCACATTTCGCTTTCGCGCAATGCTTTCAGTTCTTCTTCCAGTTTCTCACGATAATTCGGTTTAGAGTTGGAGTCGATTGAAATCTGCGCTTCGTTACCAGTCTTTACACTGTGATACAATTTTTCAACTACCGGTTTGATAGCGTCATGGAACGGGCCCATCCAGTCGAGAGCACCACGTTGAGCTGTAGTAGAGCAGTTAGCGTACATCCAGTCCATACCATTCTTTGCGAACAACGGCATCAGTGACTGAGTCAGTTCTTCTACCGTTTCGTTGAATGCTTCAGAAGGGCTGTGTCCGTTTTCACGCAATACTTCGTACTGTGCCAACAACAAACCTTGGATTGCACCCATCAGTGAACCACGTTCTCCTGTCAGGTCGGAAGTAGCTTCACGGCTGAAAGTTGTTTCAAACAAATAACCTGAACCGATACCGATACCCAGTGCAATTGTTCTGTCCATTGCATTGCCTGTTGCATCCTGATAGATAGCGTAAGAAGAGTTCAAACCGCGACCTTCGAGGAACATGGTACGCAAAGAAGTACCCGAACCTTTAGGAGCCACCATAATCACGTCGATATCTTTTGGAGGAACTACACCTGTGCGATCACTCCATGTGATAGCGAAGCCATGAGAGAAATAAAGAGCTTTTCCGGCAGTCAGGTAAGGTTTGATAGTTGGCCATACAGACATTACTGCCGCATCAGACAACAAACACATAACGACTGTACCTTTCTCACAAGCCTCTTCAATGCCGAATAAAGTTTCACCCGGAACCCATCCGTCAGCTACTGCTTTATCGTATGTTTTACCCGGACGCTGACCAACGATTACATTAAAACCGTTATCACGCAGATTCAATGCTTGTCCAGGACCTTGTACACCGTAACCGATTACAGCGATTGTTTCATTTTTTAATACTTCACGAGCCTTTTCCAATGGAAATTCATCACGGATTACTACGGTTTCTGTAGTACCGCCAAAATTCAACTGTGCCATTTTTTTGTTTTTTTGTTTTAAGCCTTTCTTCTTTCTCCATTACGAAAAAATAAAGAAGAGGCAAGTTATTAATTATTATAATCTTTTTAAAATCCGATTCTCCAACCTACATTAAATTGAAAAATGCTGTTATACTTCTTGCCGGAAGAGGACCATTCATCGGGATACTTCTTCCAGACATCAATCAGCCCCAAATTGTGACTTGCCGAAAGCTGAAGACCAAAGTCCCACTGATAACCGATACCGACTCCTATAGAAAAGTCAAATTTACGCATTTTGTCCAGATCTGACAATTCATCATAATCTCTTCCATCATCCCGGACTACATTAAAACCGAACTGGGGACCTACAAATACAAACAACCCTTTGTACACATATCCTTTTGCGTAAACCGGTATACTGACGTAATCCAACTTGGTCGTATAAGAGATGTAATCAGTTGTAAACCTATTGCCCAGCACCAGATAATTAACTCCTATGCCCATACCGACTCTTTCATTCCAGATAACTTCCATCCCCATACCTATATTAAATCCGGGACGCACCTTACTATTATTGTCGCTATTGGTTATATTGGATAATCCTAAACCTACTTCTGGTATAAAACTGATCTCCTGAGCACTCACTTTGAGTGCGGACAAAAGAAGCAATATGGCATACCATTTCTTCATCTCTCTGTTTGCTATTCAAACATCACTTTGGAACGGCAAACGACTTCGCTCCCGTTTTTCTTCACTTCTACATGAAACTCGTTTTCATTCGCCTCATCGCAGAAGAAAGAAAGCTCATCTCCGAAATAACTTTCAGCCACATACGCCATTTCAAACCGGCGGATGCGTTTTGTCTGATACAATTCTATCGGAAACAAGTCTAGTATATGCTCGATATAACGGATACTGTTTACATGCCCGTTAATATCTATATCACTGTATTTGGCCGTCAGCGTTGCAACAGGCTGATCACTGGTCACCTTGATACGCGAAGGCTTTTCAATCGGACAAGGCTCATCGCACACATAATCGACGATGCTCCCTCCATGCAGTGCCAACAGATCGGCAGGCTTACGGGTATTCAAATTGATCATCGCCCATACGGAACGTGCATAGCCTATCTTTTTGCCATCCTTGTCAATGATGGCAAAGTTACGGTCGGTAAACAGACGATAGACATTCTCCACCCATGTCTGAACCGAGAACTTCTCGTATTGATAAGGCATCTCATCCAATTCGATAGCCAGACGGGAAAGTACCCATGTGTAATTGTCCTCATTTAGCGTAGCAATACCAAATCCACGGTCGCTGGCATGAAAACCTGCACAATTCAGCAGATGGTTTCCCAGCACTCCCATTGTCAGGCGTCCGTTAAAGTCCACATGAAATGGCTCTGCCACAAACTGATAGGTCCCTATTTTATTTTCTTCACTCATCACTCTTGTTGTTTACTTTGCTTATACTTCGCTTCCTGTCCATCCAGAAACTCATTTACCCGCTCGAAACAACTGGTAGTAATGGCTACACGCCCCGAACGAACAAATTGCAGAACACATTTCAAAGCCCGAAGTTCTTCGTAAAGTGAAGTGATCTCTTCACTCATACCGTTTTTCTCAACGATAGAGAATACCGGATTCACTTCTACAATACGGGCATTATATCTGCGGATCACCTTAGATGCTTCCGGAGTTTCCTGAAAAGCGGGAGTAGATACCTTATATAAGGCAATCTCGTGAAAATAAATCTCGTCTTCCGTAAAATAGTGTGCCTGAATAACGTCAATCTTCTTTTCAATCTGCTTCACCACCTTCTCGATAGTGTCCCTATCGGTCCATGCGGTAATCGTATATTTATGTACACCTTTAATAGAAGAAGCAGACACGTTCAAACTCTCGATGTTTATTTGGCGGCGGGTAAATACAGCAGTTACCTGATTCAGCAATCCGGCTATATTTTCGGAATGAACTATAATTGTATATAATGTCTTATCACTCATAACTTTTTAAACTAAGAATTAACATTCCAGCAACATCTGATTTACCGAACCACCCGGAGGGGTCATCGGCAGGACATTACCTTCTTCTACCACACAAGCTTCGAGCAGGAACGGTCCGTCTGTCGACAGCATTTCGTCGATAGCCACTTTCAGTTCTTCCCGCGAAAATACACGCTTGGAAGGAATATCGTAGGCAGAAGCGATTTTCATATAATCCGGATTCAGCATCGGAGTAAACGAATAACGGCGATTAAAGAACATTGCCTGCCATTGGCGCACATTGCCGAGATAATTGTTATTCAAGCAGATAATCTTCACCGGAGCTTTCTGTTCCATGATTGTCCCCAGCTCCTGAATATTCATTTGCAGTCCGCCGTCGCCCATAAATACACACACAGTGCGATCCGGACGTCCGAAAGTAGCTCCGATAGCTGCCGGAAGACCAAAGCCCATTGTGCCGAGTCCGCCCGAAGTAACGATACTACGTTCTTTGGTATATTTAAAATAACGGGCAGAAATCATCTGATTCTGACCTACATCTGTCACCAATATAGCTTCGTGCCGGGTCGCTTCACTTACTGCGCGTACAACTTCTCCCATACTCAGAGCATCCGTTGCGGGATGAAGTTCGGGACGAATGACTTTTTCTTCCTCTACTGCCTCATATTCCTTGAAACTATCTACCCATTCGGTATGCTGATTCTTTTTCAACAGTTCGGTCACAGCGGACAATGTCTTTTTGCAGTCACCCAAAACGGCAATATCTACCTTTACGTTCTTGTTAACTTCTGCCGGATCAATATCAAAATGAATCACTTTCGCTTGTTTGGCATAAGTAGCCAGATTACCTGTTACACGATCATCAAAACGCATCCCGACAGCAATCAGTACATCACATTTGTTGGTATTGATATTGGGGCCTAAATTTCCATGCATGCCCAACATTCCTTTATTCAAAGGGTGATCAGTAGGCAATGCGGACAGTCCGAGCAAGGTACAACCTGCCGGCATATCTGCCTTTTCGATAAAGGTACGCAGTTCTTCCTGAGCACTTCCCAGTTCTACTCCCTGTCCTACTAACACCAGCGGACGTTCGGCATTATTAATCAGTTCGGCAGCAGCCTTTACCGATTCTTCGTCTGTGTCGGGAACCGGAACATAACTGCGGATAAACTCCTGCTTTGTCGGTTCATATTTCGTTTTTTCAACCTGCGCATTTTTAGCAAAGTCGAGTACCACCGGACCGGGACGTCCGCTGCTGGCGATATAAAAAGCACGTGCTATCGCCCAAGCCACGTCTTCCGCACGACGAATCTGATAGCTCCATTTAGCGATTGGCTGGGTGATACCTACCAAATCGACTTCCTGAAAAGCGTCCGTTCCGAGAAAACCTGTCCCCACCTGCCCTGCAATGACAACGATAGGAGTGCTGTCTATCATCGCATCTGCAATACCGGTGATGGTATTTGTTGCTCCGGGACCACTTGTTACCAGACAAACACCTACTTTACCCGATACACGGGCATAGCCTTGTGCCGCATGGGCAGCTCCCTGTTCATGGCGAACCAAGATATGATTCAATGTATTTTGGTGGTCGTATAGGGCATCGAATGTAGGCATTATGGAACCACCGGGATAACCGAAAATGGTAGTCACTCCCTGATGTTCCAGAGAACGCATCATTGCCTCTGCGCCTGTTATTAAGTCCTTACTCATAGTTTCTTAATGGATAATGGAAATTCATAATAGATAATGAAGTGGATCAATCAATCAATTAATCTCACTGCTCCCTTATCGGCAGAGCTTACCATGCTGGCGTATGCTTTCAGACTCTTCGGCACGTAACGGTCACGAGTAACGGGAGTCATCGGACGGGCAGCCAGTTCTTCATCTGTTAGTCGCACGTTAATCGTTCGGGCGGGAATGTCGATTTCAATGATATCCCCATCTACTATCTTTCCTATGTTACCTCCGGCAGCGGCTTCAGGAGAAACATGTCCGATACTCAATCCGGAAGTTCCACCACTGAAACGTCCGTCGGTAATCAAGGCACATTCTTTGCCAAGGTGACGGGATTTGATATAAGAAGTCGGGTAAAGCATTTCCTGCATACCGGGACCACCCTTCGGACCTTCGTGCGTGATGACGACAACGTCGCCGCTGACGACTCGGCCTCCAAGAATGCCTTCACAAGCTGCTTCTTGTGAGTCGAATACTTTGGCCGGTCCGGTAAATTTCCAGATACTTTCGTCTACCCCCGCCGTTTTTACCACACAACCGTCCTGAGCAATATTTCCTTTCAATACCGCCAGACCTCCGTCTTTGCTATAAGCATGTTCCAAATCACGGATGCAGCCGCTCGCACGATCTGTATCCAGTTCCTTATAATATGCACCCTGAGAGCCAAGTACGAGATTGAATCTGTTTCCTGCCGCACTTGAATATTTCTTTATTGCTTTTTCTGTAACATGGGGGCTCGTGATTGAATATTGATCGATTGCTTCCGCCAACGACATGCCATCCACACGGAGAACAGAGGTATCAATCAGACCGCCTTTTGCCAACTCTGCTAAAATGGCAATAATACCACCTGCACGGTTAACATCTTGAATGTGATATTTTTGTGTATTCGGAGCGACTTTACACAGACAGGGTGCCTTACGTGACAGCATATCAATGTCATCCATCTTGAAATCAACTCCTGCCTCATGTGCTACAGCCAACAAGTGAAGAACTGTATTCGTAGAACCTCCCATCGCAATATCCAATGTCATTGCATTGAGGAATGCCTGACGGGTAGCAATGCTGCGGGGAAGTACGCTTTCGTCTCCTTCTTCATAATATTTCATTGCATTCTCTACAATCAATTTGGCAGCATCTTCAAATAGCTTTGTACGATTTTCGTGCGTAGCTACAATAGTTCCATTCCCCGGAAGAGCCAAACCGATGGCTTCATTCAGGCAGTTCATTGAGTTCGCCGTAAACATTCCTGAGCAGCATCCGCAAGTAGGACAAGCATTCTGTTCGATATTAGCCACTTCCTGATCACTTACGCTGTCATCTGCCGATTTAATCATAGCATCAATCAAATCCAGATGCTGGCCATTCCATTCGCCGGCTTCCATCGGTCCGCCGGATACGAATACGGTAGGGATATTCAGACGCATGGCAGCCATCAACATTCCCGGAGTAATCTTGTCGCAGTTGCTGATACATACCATTGCATCCGCCTTGTGCGCATTGACCATATATTCCACGCTATCTGCTATGATATCACGGGAAGGAAGCGAGTAAAGCATTCCATCGTGACCCATAGCGATACCGTCATCGATAGCAATCGTATTAAATTCCGCAGCGAAGCATCCCAGCTTCTCAATTTCAGCCTTTACCAACTGCCCGATCTCATGCAGATGCACGTGTCCCGGAACGAACTGTGTAAATGAATTGACGATAGCGATAATGGGTTTTCCCATCTGATTCTTCTTCATGCCGTTGGCTGCCCATAATGCGCGGGCTCCCGCCATGCGACGGCCTTGTGTACTAAACGAACTGCGTAATTGCTTTTTCATTTCAATCTATCTTTTAATTAAAGAGCCTCCCTCACATCAGTGAGAAAGGCTCTAAATTCTATCTTTTATGGTACGAATACATACACAAAACCTTTCTCACGCTCTTGATGGCACCACCACGACGCGAATAATATGCAGAACTGCTAGGTTAATAGATGTATGTAATATATTCATATCTTCTTTTCTTTGTTTTCGTGCTGCAAAGGTAAGGGCTTTTTTATTATCTCCAAACAAATCGAAGAAAAAAATCACTAAAAAGCGAATAATCGTAAGAAAAGAGCGGTAATAAACCTAAATTTTATCACTTAAAGGTTGATTTTGCAACTATCAGTTAGTAGAGAAGGACTGTCCATTTCTTACAAAAGCGCTTAATAATCTGAAATTTACTCAGTATGCATCCGGTAGCAAGCAAATTATTCGTATCTTTGTCCACCCTAAATAAAGGGATTTATTAATTAGAAACTATAAATATCAGATGGAAACAGTAGAAAACAAGTACATCACCGTTGCATATAAGCTATATACAGTGGAAGATGGTGAAAAAGAATTGTTCGAAGAAACAAATGCAGAACATCCTTTTCAGTTCATTTCAGGATTAGGCACAACGCTCGAAAGCTTCGAGAACCAGATAACAACTCTTTCTAAGGGTGATAAATTCGATTTTACCATTCCTGCAGATAAAGCGTACGGAGCATACGATGAGCAACATGTATTCGATCTTCCTAAACATATCTTCGAAATAGATGGCAAGTTCGATAGCGAACGCGTACAAGAAGGCAGCATTGTACCTTTAATGACCGGAGATGGCCAGCGTGTAAACGCCAGCGTAGTAGAAATCCAACAGGATGTAGTAATCGTTGACCTCAACCACCCGTTGGCAGGTGCCGACCTGTTCTTTGAAGGTGAAGTCATTGAAAGCCGCCCTGCTACTAACGAAGAAATCCAGGAACTGGTGAAAATGATGAGTGGCGAAGGCTGTGGTTGCGGATGCGACAGCTGTGGAAGCGACTGTGGCGATGACTGCGGTTGCGAAGGCGGACACTGCCATTGATAAAATGAAGAACTAAAAATGAAGAATGAAGAATTGCTATGCAGTTATTGCGCAGCTAATTCTTCATTCTTCATTTTTAGTTCTTCATTTCTCAGTTCTTCATTTTTAGCATCCTTTATGCGTCATAATATCAAGCACCATCTTATCCGTTTCATTCATGGCCTGCGAACCTATTCGGGTCAAATTACGGATACTTTGATCCACATCCTCATCAATAATGCCCTCTACAGAAGTTACGCAACGATCCTCCATCGCCATCATAGCAGACAATACGGCTGTCGAAACTCCTGTTGTCACTTTTAGTGCGCAACTCGGTTTGGCACCATCACAAATCATTCCCGTCAAATTGGCAATCATGTTTTGAACGGCAAAGGCAACTTGATTGTAATTTCCTCCCATCAGCCAAGTGATTCCACAACTAGATCCTGTAGCAGCTACTACGCAGCCACATAAGGCAGAAAGGCGTCCCAAACTCTGTTTGATATAGATGACTGTAAGATGACTCAACATTAAGGCACGGATCAGTTCTTCTTCGGTTTTACCATTTTCTTCGGCAAATACCACAACGGGAAGTGTAGCGGATATTCCCTGATTACCACTACCGGAGTTACTCATTACAGGAATCATTGCACCGGCCATCCGGGCGTCGCAAGCAGCTGAAGTATAAGATAGTATATGAGAAAACACACTATCTCCCATGACTTTATGTTCGTAAGTTCCCCGGAGCATCTTACCCAAAGAATGACCGTAGTTACCTTTAAAAGCCTGCTCAGCAGCAGCTTTGTTCAAACGTGCTGTATCTAGGATAAAACGGATTTCATCCAAAGGGGAGGTCAGGGCAAAATCATAGACTTTACGTAAGTTTAGTTCCAGCTGAGCTTCTTCCTCTTCCTCACTGACGGTCTGCTGCTTGTCAAGCAACACTTTCTCATCCGTAGCAATATAAACAAAAGTAGTATGTCCGCCGGCAATCACTGCCGTTGCTTTCCGACTACCGGCTTTACAGATTACTTCGATATATAGTTTCTCTGCAATATCTTCTTTTAGAGAAATACAGATTCGTTTCTCTGCGATAAACTGTTTACCCTCTTCCACCGCTTCTGGTGTGCAGTCTCTCAGCACTTCCAACTGATATTCCGATTTGCCGATCAACGCTCCTAAGGCAACAGCTATAGGAAGCCCGACCATATCCGTTCCCGGAATACCGACTCCCATCGCATTCTTCAGTATATTCGCACTCAATAATACTTCTATTTTCTCCGGTTTCATGTTGAGAGTTTCGGCAGCTTTAGCCACACAAAGTGCTACCGCAATGGGCTCCGTACATCCTATCGCCGGAATCACTTCTTTTCTGATCAAGTCTATTATTTGCTTTCTTTCCGATTCAATCATAACCTATAAGGCTTTAGTTTCCACAAAAGTAGAAAATTCTTTTTTATCAAACATCCATTAGTGAACAAATAAAATTGCATATTGTTATAAAATCCCCCAAGAACCGAACTTTAACAGTTAGAATAATAGAAAAATGAAAGCAAAACACGTTATTGCTTATTTACTGCTAGCCATTTTCTCTTCTTCTTGCATCCGCGAAGAAGCTCCCAATGCAGAGGCAGATATATTGAGTTGCAGATTGCCGGGAGCAGTCATGACAACAAGCCCGATCATCACTAATAACTCCATTAACATATTCGTAGCACCGGGAACAGACATTTCATCCCTTGCACCGGAATTTACGTTAACTCCGGGAGCTACCATCGATCCTCCCAGTGGAAGTACAAGAGATTTTCATTCGCCCCAGCCATATACTGTTACGGCTGCTGACGGCTTTTGGAAGAAGAAGTACACTGTGGCCGTCATTGATACAGAGCTTGCTACCATTTATAATTTTGAAGATACGCTCGGCGGGCAGAAATATTATATTTTTGTAGAACGGGAAGGAGAAAGAGTAGTGATGGAATGGGCAAGCGGGAACGCCGGCTATGCGATGACCGGAGTTCCTAAAACAGCCGACGACTATCCAACCTTCCAAATTGCCAATGGAAAAAGTGGAAAATGCCTGTCCTTAGTAACTCGCAGCACCGGATTCTTTGGTAGCATAATGGGAATGCCTATCGCTGCCGGAAATTTGTTCATCGGTTCCTTCGATGTAGGAAATGCCATGAGTAACCCACTGAAAGCGACTAAATTCGGGCTTCCTTTCCGGCATGTTCCTACTTATCTGGCCGGTTATTATAAATACAAAGCCGGAGATCAGTTCACAGAAGGAGGAAAACCTGTCAGTGGCAAACGTGACATATGCGATATATACGCCATCATGTACGAGACCAGTGAATCTGTACCGACCCTCGACGGAACAAATGCCTTCACCAGCCCTAACTTGATTTCAATGGCACGCATTGATGACGCTAAAGAGACAGATGAATGGACCTACTTTAAACTTCCTTTTAATATGCTAACCGGAAAATACATTGATAAAGAAAAGCTGCTGGAAGGAAAATATAATGTAGCTATCGTATTCACATCCAGTCTGGAAGGCGATCATTTTAATGGAGCTATCGGAAGTACGCTGTTGATCGATGAGGTCGAACTCATCTATCGCTCAGAAAACTGATTTCATTCTATCCATTCTCTCATATTAGAAGAGGAGACAGAGTGACTATCTACATAATGAAATAATGAATAATTTGATAATAATAAAGATGAAAGTCCATTCCTACATATTCAGTTTACTTGCCTGCATAAGCATAGCCCTTCCCGGCTATTCGCAGGTTGACAGAAATGAAACGCTTATCCGCTCCGCTCTTCATGGGCTGGAGTATGAAATCAAAGCAGGGTTCAGCATTGGCGGCACGGCTCCGCTCCCCCTACCTGTGGAAATCCGTTCGGTTGACGGCTATAACCCGACGCTGGCTATCAGCATTGGAGGAGAAGTGACCAAGTGGTTTGCCGTTCAAAACAAACTGGGAGTAATTGTCGGATTACGGTTGGAAAATAAAGCCATGACAACAGAAGCCACCGTAAAAAACTATAATATGGAAATTCTGGGACAAGGAGGAGAAAGAATCAGCGGTGTCTGGACAGGAGGAGTAAAAACCAAAGTCCACACTTCCGGACTGACAATTCCTCTAATGGCTACTTACAAGTTGAGCAACCGTTGGAATATTAAAGCCGGACCTTATTTTTCGTATCTGCTTTCAAGAGAGTTTTCGGGACACGTATATGAAGGATATTTGCGTGAAGGTGACCCGGTAGGCCCCAAAGTAGAATTTACGGATGGTAAAATCGCAACTTATGACTTCTCGGACGACCTGAGACATTTTCAGTGGGGAATGCAAGTAGGAGTCGGATGGAGAGCATTTAAACATCTGAATATATATGCAGACCTCACATGGGGATTGAATGATATCTTCAAGAATGATTTCCAGACAATAACCTTTGCCATGTATCCGATCTATTTAAATATCGGCTTCGGATATGCTTTCTAAATAATAAAAAAGCCAGGCACGGAATTACGCGGATTAACACGTTTTTTAGTTACTCAATTCTTAAAACTGTGAAATCCGCGTAATTCATACCTACAATCTTATTTGAACCCCTGCCGGATCAGTCCTTACCGGATTCTTCTACCTGCTTCACACCGAAGAAAGTAACTTTCACGGTTTGCTGTAACGCAGGCACTTTTACCTGAATATTCATCGAAGCATCTCCATTTTGAACCGTCCCTTCTATCGTAGTAGCGCAGGTCCCCAAACTAGCAGCATCTCCCTGAAAAATCAAGTCCTGCTGTCCTGTAAACGTTGAAACGTCAGTTGCCTTTTTCACCGTACACTTATCTATTACGATATCACCGAACTTCAAGATGTTTCCATTTATAAACAGTTCAAAATCCTTCAGTTCCATCTTCACTTCCGTATTGCTGACCTGCGAGAAAGTGATGAATTTGGGAAGTCCGTCAGCAATCACTATTTCCTGGCCAGAGCCATCCGGTATCATTGAAATATCAAGATTACCCCAATATGTCCCTACCACATCGGGAGCAGTTATTACCGCCTCTTCTTCCGGAGGAGCCGTTTCATCATTGACCGTATTATCATCATCGCTGCTACAAGCCGCCAAAAGAGAGACAGAGCATACCAATGCCCACAAATACAATAGATTCTTTTTCATAAATTTCCGGTTTAGTTAGTAAATAATCGTCATTTATAAACTAAAAAGAGGAAAAAAGGTTCAATTTGCTTCCTTTTCCGAAGATATTTTGAATTCACAACCTTCTTATCGAAAACTTTGTTATATTTGCATAGAGTAATTTTAAAAAAGCCACAACTATGTTTAATTCATTTGGCAACATCTTTCGACTCACCAGCTTTGGCGAGTCTCATGGAAAAGGAGTTGGGGGAGTAATTGACGGATTTCCTTCCGGAATAACGATTGACGAAGAATTTGTACAACAAGAACTAAATCGACGCCGCCCGGGACAATCCATCCTCACCACAGCACGCAAAGAAGCGGATAAAGTGGAGTTTCTTTCAGGCATCTTCGAAGGTAAATCAACCGGATGCCCTATCGGATTTATCGTATGGAATGAGAATCAGCATTCCAATGACTACAATAACCTGAAAGAGGTATATCGCCCTTCACACGCGGATTATACCTATAAAGTAAAGTATGGTATCCGTGACCATCGCGGTGGCGGACGTTCATCCGCCCGCGAAACGATCTCACGCGTAGTAGCCGGCGCATTGGCTAAATTAGCCCTTCGCCAGTTAGGAATCAGCATCACAGCCTACACATCACAAGTAGGTGCCATCAAATTGGAAGGCACTTATTCCGATTATGATCTCGACTTGATAGAAACAAACGACGTACGCTGTCCGGACCCTGAAAAGGCGAAAGAAATGGCAGACCTTATATACAAGGTAAAAGGCGAAGGCGACACTATCGGAGGTACGCTGACTTGTGTCATCAAAGGATGCCCTATCGGACTGGGTCAACCTGTATTCGGCAAGCTTCACGCAGCTCTGGGCAATGCCATGTTAAGTATCAATGCCGCCAAAGCCTTCGAATATGGAGAAGGATTCAAGGGATTGAAGATGAAAGGTTCCGAACAGAACGATGTTTTCTACAATAATAACGGACGAATAGAAACGCATACCAACCACTCCGGAGGTATTCAGGGGGGAATCAGTAACGGACAGGATATTTACTTCCGTGTGGTATTCAAACCGATAGCTACCTTATTGATGGAACAGGAAACGGTGAATATTGACGGTGTAGATACCACGCTGAAAGCCCGCGGACGTCATGACGCCTGTGTACTGCCACGTGCCGTGCCTATCGTAGAAGCAATGGCTGCCATGACCATACTTGATTATTATCTGTTGGATAAAACAACGCAGCTTTAAATCTCATTCTTATGAACGAAATTCAAAAATACATCGCAGCGAACGAACCGAAAATAATGGAGGACTTGTTCAGCCTCATCCGTATCCCCAGTATCAGTGCCTTGCCGGAACATCACGATGATATGCTTGCATGTGCACAACGCTGGGCACAACTATTGCTCGAAGCCGGAGCAGACGAAGCATTGGTAATGCCTTCCAAAGGTAATCCGATTGTTTTCGCGCAAAAGATCGTGGACCCCAATGCCAAAACGGTATTAGTCTACGCCCATTACGACGTAATGCCTGCCGAGCCGTTGGAATTATGGAAAAGCCAGCCATTCGAGCCCGAAATACGGGACGGGTACATTTGGGCGCGCGGCGCGGACGATGACAAGGGACAATCCTTTATTCAGGTCAAAGCCTTTGAATATCTCGCCAAGAACGAACTTCTAAGAAACAACGTCAAGTTTATCTTCGAAGGAGAAGAAGAAATCGGTTCGCCCAGTCTGGAAGCTTTCTGTGAAGAGCATAAAGAGCTATTGAAAGCAGACGTCATTCTGGTTTCGGATACCAGTATGCTGGGTGCCGAACTTCCGTCACTAACCACTGGCCTGCGTGGTCTGGCTTACTGGGAAATAGAAGTAACCGGTCCGAACCGTGACTTACATTCGGGACACTTCGGAGGAGCAGTAGCCAATCCGATCAATGTGCTTTGCGAAATAATCAGTAAAGTGACAGATAAAGACGGAAGAATAACCGTTCCCGGATTCTACGATGACGTAGAAGAGGTACCGCAAGCAGAAAGAGAGATGATCGCTCATATTCCTTTCGATGAAAAGAAATACAAAGAAGCGATCGGAGTAAAAGAACTCTTTGGAGAAAAGGGATACAGCACACTGGAACGCAACAGTTGCCGCCCGTCTTTCGATGTATGCGGCATTTGGGGAGGATATACAGGTGAAGGTTCCAAAACAGTCCTTCCTTCAAAAGCATATGCGAAAGTTTCCTGCCGACTGGTTGCACATCAGGATCATCACAAGATTTCGCAGATATTTGCAGATTACATCGCGCATATTGCTCCTGATACCGTACAGGTAAAAGTAACTCCGATGCACGGAGGACAGGGGTATGTTTGCCCAATCTCCCTCCCAGCTTATCAAGCTGCGGAAAAAGGTTTCGAAATAGCTTTCGGTAAAAAGCCACTGACAGTGCGCCGTGGTGGAAGCATTCCTATCATCTCAACATTTGAACAAGTATTGGGTACTAAAACGGTACTGATGGGATTCGGGCTTGAATCAGATGCGATCCATTCACCGAATGAGAACTTCTCGCTGGACATTTTCCGAAAAGGAATTGAGGCAGTGGTTGAGTTCCATCAAGAATATGCGAAAAAATAAATAAGCCGCAAAGGTGTAAAATAAAAGAACGGTAGACAAGTTGATGATCTCATCACTTCTCTACCGTTCTTTTTATTCAGAAAAAGGTATTTATTCAGAAAAAATCCAAGTTACTTCTATTTGAGTTAAAAAAGCCTGCGAATGGAATAAAATAAGACGTATTATTTGCTTTTCAAAATGCCTTTCGTTATTTTTGTATATAAGATTCATTAAAGTAAAGGAGGGCAAATGCGTATGAAACAAAAAGTTAGCATATCATCGCTTCCAATTCATTGGGGAATCCTCATTCTGCTGATTTTTATTCCGCAGCTACTCTCCGCACAAGAAAATAATGACAGTATACGCATAGCCCGTGACAGTGTATCAATGGAGCCGGAAAGCGTGTTACAACGTTCTACACTTGAAATTTTTCCAGAAAAGAGCACTACATATTCTTTATATCCAGCCAGACAGTCAGAACATATGCCCCGTTTTTCACTGAAAAGAGACATTAGCCTGCCTTATCAGACTAATCCTTCCCTTCTTTTCAGAGGTGATTACCGCACAGACGGGATATTGCATCAATTCGCCCACGGGGCAGTGTTCGGCTCCGGGAGTCAGACAAGCATGGCAGGTATCGGGCGTTTCAATAATGCTTCGCTAGGTTATCAGCACATTTTCAATGAACAATTTGAGTTGCAGGTCCGTGCTAATGCGATGAAGATCAATATGTCCCACATCACCGGACAGGCTTTCAGTACTTCGGGCGCCTTTCTTTATCATCCTTCCGATCGTGTCACTTTCAAAGTGTTCGGTTCATACGACATCGGAAACTCTTATGGCATGAGTACCCATAGCTACGGCGCTACCATGTCCGTTGATATGTTCGACCGTTTTGGAATGGAAATGGGAGTACAGCGATATTACGATGCAATGAGCGGACGTTGGGAAACGGTTCCTGTCATGATCCCCTACTATCATTTCAACAAGTTCACATTGGGTCTGGATGTAGGCGGCATACTATACGAGATTCTCCGTGATGTCGTCTTTGATAAAAACAGAGGTATAGGCGGTCCGACGATCGGACCACCCCGCATGCATATACCTATACGGTAAAATCGCTATCGCCAACTTATTTCAGATAATCATTCACATCCAGCAATTTATATTCGGGCGAACATTCAAACAAGTAGTTCAAAAGATTCATATGTGCCGCACCAAAGATCACAAGTATCCGCCTGGCTGATTTTGGCGTACGCTGGATATTCCGGAATATTCTCAGGTTGCGGTTGAACCATCTTCCTGATTCAAAATCGGTTCCTGTATAATCTCCCTTGTCAGATTCATACTTAAAGTGTCCGATAAGATAGTTACCCAAGTCCTTTTTAATATGTTCGGGGTCATTAAGATGTATCAGTTGGGGAAGTATTCCTTTTTGCTTGAATATGGGCTGGTCTTCGAAATATAAAGAAGAGTCGGGAGAATGCACAAAACTCTCTTCAAAATCCTGATATTGTTTCGTGCTATCGTCTTCCAGTAATTCTTCGATACGAGCAGTCTGTGTTCCCCGTGCATCTGCACAATAAATCTTTGCATGACACAATTTTGCTATCCTGAAACCAAGCTGTTGCACTTCACTTTTCGAAAGTTTATGTTTTCCGGCAAGGTATGCCTTAAAAAGATTATCAACCTTTGGCTGTCCGGTTACAGGATGCTCAATGACAATTGCATCCGGCCTGAACTTCGCCAGTTTATTCGCTATTAACTCTATTTCTTTCTGATAAACAGGCGATAATACATCAATCTGATCCTCTTCGGATATTTGCTGCATATCGAGGTTCGGAAAGTCAAAGTGAAAGACTCCCAGTGTCAGAACTTCTGTTTGCTGAGCATATCCTTTCAGGTAAAATATGCACGCCATGATAAAAAACAATGTAACTTTATTCATTGTATTTGTTTATATGTTTGATGCTCAAAGTTAATAAACTTTTTTCAAACAACAGACATTAAGCTAATTTAAGTATAATCATTGCAGTCATTTTCATTTTATGTCGTCAAAAAGAAAAAGAAGCAGCATGATAAAAGAATACGCAAAACAAATGGTAAGCCTTCTCTTTCTATTGTCAGGGATTGCATTATCAAGTTCGGCACAAAAGCAGCAAGTATGGAAGCCGTTTTATGACAAATGCCGGCGGGAAAAAAGTATCATTGATGCCATTCCCACTGAGCTGGAAAAAGCCTTGCATTGGTCGCCTACTATAAATAAGGAACAAAAAGCCGTCATACGCTATATTTTATGGAATATGATCTATGTAGAAGGAAACAGCATAAATATGGGAGAAAATAACGACGTTCCTGTTACTGTAGGCTCTTTCTTTATCAATCGATATGAGGTCAGCCAAGATGAATGGTATGTGATTATGGGAAACAACCCTTCCAATCAGCACAAACGCGATTTTCCGGTAGACCAGATCAACTGGTATGATGCCCGTCGCTTCACTCAAAGGCTATCCGAACTGAGCGGGTTACCCTTCCGGCTACCCTTCGAAGCGGAATGGGAATATGCGGCACGTGGAGGACTGAATACAAAGAATTTTATCTATTCCGGCAGCAATAATCCGGAACAGGTAGCCTGGTTTAGAGAAAAATATAATAATAACTATGTATCCAAAGAGACAGGAAGAAAAGAGCCAAATGAACTTGGACTTTATGACATGAGCGGGAATGTATATGAATGGTGCATGGACTGGTACGATAAAAAAGTTCCTTTTACCGGAAACATCGATCCCGATTTAGGTGGAAAGGACATGCATAAGGTTTTGCGAGGAGGCAGCTATTACACTATTGAGAAATATTGCAAAATAACCAATCGCTATGGAGTAAATCCGCAACGATGGGATATTGACTATGGATTACGGCTAGTAATCCCCTCTCCGGTACAGTAAATCAAAGTAAAATACCCACGAGCACCTTTGAAAGAATACTCCCAAAAGAATCTTTCAGGCTGGCTTAGCAACAATTCTTCTTTTATTTGCTTTTCTTTATTCGTCCCACAATTGTTTTCCTTTCGTTCCACAGCTATGGAACGAAGCGGAAACAGTTGTGGAACTAAAAGACAACAACTGTGGAACGAATAAGAATCAGTATAAAAAAAACTAAAATATGCGATAAAGGAAAGTTTTACTCAAAGCTCTTCCGATACGTACATCCATTCCTCCATTCCGAACATCCGTAAGCCGTCTTTCCTTTAATGACAGTGCCTTTGCCACAAAGCGGACAAGGCTGACCGACCAAAGCATCAGTATGGTCAGGTGCAGAAGAAGCAGTAGCAGCAGCCGGTGCAGGGACAGAAGGCGATTTACCCGTTTCTTTCGATTCAGTTTTCGGCTTCTTCTCTTTGGGAGCGCTTGCCTTACGCTCGCGCTTTTTAGGTTCTTTCTTTGCTTTTTCTTCTGTCTGGGCAACCGCTTCCTGAATAGTAATACGCCGGTTTGTATTGTCAGAAAGTACGCTCATCACAATTTCCGACACCATTTGCTTCAGTTCTTCCAAAAACTGGCGGGCATCGTATGTTTTCTTTTCGATCTCACGTAATTTCTTTTCCCAGATACCGGTCAGTTCCGCTGATTTCAACAGTTCTTCGTGAATAATCTGCACCAGCTCTACTCCTATAGGGGTAGCTATCAGGTTCTTTCTTTCTTTGCGAATATAATTCCTTTTGAATAATGTCTCGATAATGGCTGCACGGGTAGACGGGCGACCGATGCCATTCTCCTTCAAAGCATCACGGAGTTCGTCATTATCTACCAACTTTCCGGCTGTCTCCATGGCACGAAGCAAGGTTGCTTCCGTGTAAGGTCTGGGCGGTTGTGTCCACTTCTCATTCAAATCCGGGACATGAGGACCGCTTTCTCCCTTCACAAAAGCAGGAAGTACATTTTCATCCTCTTCCTCTTTTTCCTCGGAAGTATCTTTCACGTCTTTAGCAAAAACAACACGCCACCCCGGTTCCAGAATCTGCTTACCGGTCACTTTAAACTCTATCTTATCCACTTCTCCCATCACGGTAGTAGTAGAAATCTTACAATCGGGATAGAACACCGCAATAAAACGACGGGCTATCAAATCATAAACACGACGCTCCATATCCGTCAGATTCTGCGCATAAACGCCTGTAGGGATAATTGCATGGTGATCTGTTACCTTCGAATTATCGAATACTTTTTTCGATTTAGGCAATGAAGCACCTGCCAGAGGAGCTGTCAGCACTTCATAATCCCGAAGGCCTTTCAATATTCCGGGACACTTGGGATAGATATCGTCACTCAGAAAAGTGGTATCGACACGCGGATAAGTGGCTACTTTCTTTTCATAAAGGGATTGAATCAGTTTCAGCGTTTCGTCGGCAGAGTAAGCAAACTTCTTATTACACTCTACCTGAAGGGAAGTCAGGTCGAACAGACGCGGAGCGTACTCCTTTCCATCTTTCTTACCGACGCTGGTGACAACAAACGGAAGATCCTTGATACGTTCTACCAAGGCTTCTCCCTCCTCCCGATTGGCAATAGGATCAATGCCGGGATTGTCTATCTTCTTCTTTCCACCGTTCTTTTCTTCTTCGGCAGCTATTTCTTCATCGCTTTTCCGGATGAGAGCAGAAAAAGTCGTATCCCGATAATTCGTTTTCAGTTCCCAGTATTGTTTCGGCTGGAAGTTAGCAATTTCCAGTTGACGATTGACAATCAATGCCAATGTAGGGGTCTGTACACGACCGATGGAAAGTACCTGTTTATTCTGACCGTATTTAATTGTGTAAAGACGGGTCGCATTCATCCCCAACAGCCAGTCCCCCATTGCACGGGAAAGTCCGGCTTCGTACAAAGACTGGAAATCCGTCTGGTCTTTCAGCTTGGCAAATCCTTCACGAATGGCTTCTTCGGTCAGTGAAGAAATCCACAAACGTTTCACCGGACAGCGGGCACCTGCCTTCTGCATCACCCAACGCTGAATCAATTCCCCTTCTTGCCCGGCATCACCGCAGTTGATAATCTCATCTGCATGCTGCATCAGTCCTTCGATAATGTGGAATTGTTTTTCGTAAGTAGGGTTATCAATCAGCTTGATACCGAAACGTGGCGGAATCATCGGTAAGCTACCCAAGTTCCATGATTTCCAGTTAGGGGTGTATTCATGCGGCTCTTTCAAGGTACAGAGATGCCCGAATGTCCAGGTCACCTGGTATCCGTTTCCCTCTATATATCCTTCTTTTCTGGTATGAGCGCCGAGTACTTCGGCTATATCACGTGCTACAGATGGCTTTTCGGCTATGCAAACTATCATTTTTTCTCTTCTTGTTTTACACTAATAGTCTACAAAGTTACACGAATATTTCTCACTGACCGCACTAAGAGGCAAAAAATATCCCGCCTCCAGTCCAAATGGACTTATAAGGCGGGATAAGAAATTAGTATTTTTCAGCGTTTATTCTTCATCCATCAGGATTTCAAGAATCTGGCAAGCAGCCTTCGCTACCGGAGTACCCGGACCGAAAATAGCAGCTACACCCGCTTTGTACAAGAAATCATAGTCCTGTGCAGGAATTACACCACCAGCGATTACTACGATATCTTCACGGCCCAGTTTCTTCAGTTCTTCCATGATCTGCGGAATCAACGTCTTATGTCCGGCAGCCAATGAAGAAACACCGACTACATGGACATCATTCTCAACCGCTTCACGGGCAGCTTCCGCCGGAGTCTGGAACAATGGTCCCATGTCTACGTCGAAACCACAGTCCGCATAACCTGTTGCTACTACTTTGGCACCACGGTCGTGACCGTCTTGTCCCATCTTCGCAACCATGATACGAGGTTGACGTCCCTCTTTCTTCGCAAACTTCTCAGCCAGTTCACAAGCACGTTTGAAGTCGCTATCGTTTTTACTTTCTGATGAATACACGCCTGATATAGTTCTAATTATTGCTTTATAACGTCCTACAATCTTTTCGCAAGCATAAGAGATTTCACCCAACGTTGCACGAACACGAGCTGCTTCCACTGCCAATTCCAGCAAGTTACCTTTACCGGTCTTCACACATTCGGTAATCGCTTCCAGCGCTTTGTCTACCTCAGCTTGGTTACGCCCTTCTTTCAAACGCTTCAGATTCTCGATCTGTTCAAGACGCACCGCTGTATTATCAATCTCCAGAATATCAATCGGAGCTTCTTTTTCGAGACGATATTTGTTCACACCGACAATTGTCTGAGAACCGCTGTCGATACGAGCTTGTGTACGGGCAGCAGCTTCTTCGATACGCATCTTAGGAATACCGGTTTCAATCGCTTTCGCCATACCGCCCAGTTTTTCTACTTCCTGAATACGTTCCCAAGCTTTATGAGCCAGTTCATTCGTCAAGGCTTCTACATAGTAAGAACCACCCCACGGGTCAACGTTCTTGCAGATATAAGTTTCTTCCTGAATGTAAATCTGAGTATTACGTGCAATACGTGCAGAGAAATCGGTCGGAAGAGCGATAGCCTCATCCAATGCATTGGTATGCAATGACTGAGTATGTCCCAAAGCGGCAGCCATAGCTTCAATACAAGTACGTCCTACATTATTGAACGGATCTTGCTCTGTCAGTGACCATCCGGAAGTCTGGGAGTGAGTACGCAATGCCAGTGATTTCGGATTCTTCGGATTGAATTGTTTTACAATTTTAGCCCACAACATACGTGCTGCACGCATCTTGGCTATTTCCATGAAGTGATTTGTACCAATCGCCCAGAAGAAAGACAAACGAGGAGCGAAAGCATCGATATCGATACCTGCTGCAGTTCCGGCGCGGAGATACTCCAAACCGTCAGCCAATGTATAAGCCAACTCGATATCTGCCGTAGCACCCGCTTCCTGCATGTGATAACCGGAGATAGAAATTGAATTGAACTTAGGCATCTTCTGTGAAGTATATTCAAAGATATCGGAAATGATCTTCATAGAGAATGCAGGCGGATAGATATAAGTATTACGCACCATGAACTCTTTCAAAATGTCGTTCTGGATAGTACCTGCCATTTCTTCCAGCTTGGCACCTTGTTCCAGACCGGCATTGATATAGAATGCCATAATCGGAAGTACCGCACCATTCATAGTCATAGACACTGACATCTTGTTCAAAGGAATACCATCGAACAAGACTTTCATGTTTTCGAGCGAACAGATAGAAACACCGGCTTTACCAACGTCACCCACTACACGTTCGTGATCGGGGTCATAGCCGCGGTGAGTAGCCAAGTCGAATGCTACTGACAAACCTTTCTGCCCGGAAGCCAGGTTACGGCGATAGAAAGCATTGGATTCTTCAGCTGTAGAGAATCCGGCATATTGGCGGATGGTCCAGGGGCGAAGAGTGTACATTACCGAATACGGACCACGCAGATAAGGAGGAAGTCCGGCAGCATAGCCGAGATGTTCCATACCTTCGAGGTCTTCTTTTGTATAAACAGGCTTCACTTCAATGTGTTCCGGTGTATTCCATTCAGCGGAAATTCCGTTAGCCTTTTGCCATTCAGCACCGTTAGCAGGCTGAAATGCAGCATATATATCTAAGTTTTTAAAATCTTTTCTCATCTTACTTCAATAGTTTGGCGTTAAACTCTTTCAAGGTATCCAGTACGTTGACACGAACATGGATGAAGTTCTCGATACCTGCTGCCTTAAGTTCGTCCATACAGGCAGGAGCACCTGCTACAATAAACATAGCACGACCATTCAATGCTTTGAATGCAGGTATTGCATATTCAGCATATTCATCATCACTTGAACAGATGACAACAATGTCGGCTTTAGCAGCCATAGCAGCTTCTACCCCGGCTTCAACTGTTTCGAATCCGAGATTATCGACAACTTCATAACCGGCACAAGCCAGGAAGTTGCAAGAGTATTGTGCACGTGCCTGACGCATTGCCAAATTACCGATAGTCAGCATAAACGCTTTCGGACGCTTACCGGATGCTTCCGTTTCAAGACGCAACGCTTCAAATTCGCTGGCAGCACGGTCGAACACCAATGTATCCACATCTTTCTCGCAAGTATGGTCTTTACCTCCACAGCAACATTTTGCTTCTACCGGTTTCTTGTCACCTGCCTTTTCATTGAAGTTAGGGAACTGGTTGGTACCCAGCAACACTTCACGGCGCTGGGCAACTGCTTTATGACGGGCTTTATTGCTTTCATTCACAGCAGCCTGAACCGTACCGGCTTTCAACGCCGCATAGAAACCACCGGCTTCTTCTACAGCAAGGAAGAGCTCCCATGCTTGCTTAGCAATAGACACTGTCAGATTTTCGATATAATAAGAACCGGCAGCCGGATCAATCACCTTATCGAAATGAGATTCTTCTTTCAACAACAGTTGTTGATTGCGTGCAAGACGTTCTGAAAACTCATCCGGAGTTGAATATGCTTTATCAAACGGAACAACTGTCATAGAGTCTACACCACCTAATGCAGCACTCATCGCTTCTGTCTGTGTACGAAGCAAGTTCACATGAGCATCAAACAAGGTAAGGTTGAAAGTAGAGGTTTCGGCATGAACAGCCATCTTCGCAGCACAACGGCATTCTCCGTTAGCACCTTTATTATCACAATCGCGCAGACATTCCGGGTTGTAAGAAGCTACGATATTAGCCCACAACATACGAGCCGCACGGAATTTCGCAATTTCGAGGAAGTAATTGGAACTGATACCGAAATTGAATTTGATTTTCTTTGCTACTACGGCAGAAGGAATCCCGGCATCCGTCAATTGATTCATGTATTCATTACCCCAAGCCAGCGCATAACCCAGTTCCTGAGAAATGTAAGCTCCTGCGTTGTTCAGTGAGATTGCATTTACATTCAGTACCCGATAGAAAGGAAGTGGTTGGATAGCTTCGATCAGGGCTTTGGCTGTTTGAATCATATCCCCCTTTTCTTTACCACGGGTCAACATCTTGTTAAAGAAGTCATAATTGATAGAGCCTTTCAGCTTTTTCACATCATAATCCTTCTTCTGGAAATAAGCTACCAGCAGATTAGCCAACTCAACAACGTGTCCCTGACAGGTAGAGAAGTTAAGTTCTACACACTCAGCTTGAATATCATTCAACAGTGTTTCAATGTATTCTGCATTGAGTTCTTTTGCTTTTACATGGAAAGAAAGCGAATCAATTCCTTTGTTGAGGATATCCAACGCTTTCGCATTGGCTTCCTTCGGACATTCTACCTTGATTTCCTGACGAACCAGCCACTCATTATTGTTTTTCTTGGTACCTCTCAGATAGGGAAATTCTCCGGGAAGCGCGTCTGTTGTCTTTAAACCTTCCAGATCTTCCATCCGGTAGAAAGGTTTCACTTTGAATCCTTCGTTTGTTTTCCAAACGAGTTTCTTCTCAAAATCAGCACCTTTCAAGTCGGCTGTAACCTTCTCCATCCATTGCTCGGTGGAGACAGGAGAAAAGTCTGAGAAGAGTTTTTCTTTTTTGTCTGCCATAGTTTATCTAAAATTAAAACAAGAATTAATATTGTCTTTATTTTTATGTATCTCTTTCCAAATGTCCGTCGTTAGACCTGCAAATATAACTAATTAGTTAAAACAAAGCTCTTTTTTAGAGAAAATTCGCACTGTACACTTGCACAATGTCGGACATTTGCCCGGGAAAATAAAAGACGGGAAATATTTGATTAGCTCCAATGTTATGAGTAATTTTGCACCCGTTTTTAGAAGAACATTATAAAAACTACTAATATTTATGGATTGGTTACAAAGTTTATTGTGGGACCCCAGTTCCGTGGCACATATCGTGTTCCTCTACGCCTTCGTAGTGGCAGCCGGTGTATATCTCGGTAAAATAAAGATATTCGGAGTATCTCTGGGGGTTACATTTGTTTTGTTTGCCGGCATCCTAATGGGACATTTCGGCTTCACAGCCGATACACACATCCTACATTTCATCCGCGAGTTCGGGTTGATCTTGTTCGTATTCTGTATCGGTCTTCAGGTGGGGCCATCGTTCTTCTCTTCTTTCAAGAAAGGGGGAATGACGCTGAACCTGTTGGCTGTAGGCATCGTAGTGTTAAATATTGCCGTTGCACTGGGACTCTATTACCTTTGGGACGGTCGTGTAGAATTGCCGATGATGGTAGGTATCCTCTACGGAGCTGTGACGAACACTCCGGGACTTGGTGCTGCCAACGAAGCACTGAATCAGCTGAGCTATAACGGACCGCAGATTGCACTGGGTTATGCTTGCGCTTACCCGCTTGGTGTGGTAGGTATCATTGGTTCTATCATCGCCATCCGCTACATTTTCCGTGTCAACATGACGAAAGAGGAAGAGAGTCTGAAAGCTCAAAGCGGAGATGCACATCACAAACCTCACATGATGAGCCTCGAAGTACGTAATGAATCTATCAGCGGAAAGACACTAATTGAAATCAAAGAATTTCTGGGACGTAATTTTGTTTGTTCGCGTATTCGTCACGAGGGACATGTAAGTATTCCGAATCATGAAACCATATTCAATGTGGGCGACCAGTTGTTTATCGTCTGCTCGGAAGAAGATGCTCCCGCAATTACCGTATTCATCGGTAAAGAAGTGGAACTGGACTGGGAAAAACAAGACCTTCCGATGGTTTCACGCCGTATCCTGGTTACCAAACCGGAAATTAACGGCAAGACTTTGGGATCTATGCACTTCCGCAGCATGTATGGCGTAAACGTTACCCGTGTCAACCGTTCGGGTATGGACCTGTTCGCTGATCCTAATCTGATATTGCAGGTGGGTGACCGCGTCATGGTAGTAGGCCAACAAGATGCTGTAGACCGTGTAGCAGGTGTACTAGGTAATCAGTTGAAACGTCTGGATACACCGAATATCGTTACTATCTTTGTCGGTATCTTCTTAGGTATCCTTTTGGGTAGTCTCCCGATCGCATTCCCCGGTATGCCGACGCCTCTAAAACTAGGTTTGGCAGGCGGTCCGTTGGTAGTAGCCATTCTGATCGGACGTTTCGGTCATAAGCTGCATCTGGTGACTTATACCACAATGAGTGCCAACCTGATGCTTCGTGAAATCGGTATTGTACTCTTCCTTGCCAGCGTCGGTATAGATGCCGGTGCCAATTTCGTGCAAACGGTGGTCGAAGGAGACGGATTATTATATGTAGGCTGTGGATTCCTGATTACGGTGATCCCATTGCTTATTATCGGTTCTATCGCCAGATTATATTATAAGGTGAACTACTTCACCCTGATGGGATTGATAGCCGGTAGTAACACTGACCCTCCTGCATTAGCTTATGCCAACCAGACAACATCCGGCGACGCTCCTGCAGTAGGATATTCTACCGTTTATCCGTTGTCCATGTTCCTCCGTATTCTGACGGGACAAATGATCTTACTGGCAATGATGTAAATCGAGTTCAGCTCTTATCAATAATAAAGCCGGCCAAATTCTTCGATGAATTCAGCCGGCTTTCTTTTTATCTCTTCTTTTTTACTTTTGTATTTCTTTCCAATCAAAATCTAAGTTGCAGTTTTTTCGCCACAAACTCTTCTATAAACCGCACAGTTTCTTCAATTCCCAATGAAGAAGAATCAATGCACAAATGATAAGTGGCAGCTGCTCCCCATGTCTTATAACTATAATAATTATAATATTCAGAACGTCTTTTATCCGCTTTCTCTATCATTTCTTCCGCTGCTTCTTCGTCAATATGATGCATCTGACACAACCGTGCGATACGGTCATCTTTCGAAGCTGAAATAAAGACATTTGCACAACGGGGATGCTCCCGCAAAATATAGTCGGCACATCGTCCGACAAACACACAGGATTTCTCCGCTGCCAGACGACGGATTACATCGCTCTGTACCTTGAATAAGGCATCGTTGCTCAGACAGTTGGTACAAGGCATCGCCCCTTCACTGATAAAAGGAAAACGCATACCGAACAGCCCGCCAATAATACCTTGCGAAGCTTTCTCATCTGCCTTTTCAAAGAACTCTTTGCATAATCCGCTCTCTTCAGAAGCCAGATTGATCAGTTCTTTATCATAAAAGTCGATACCCAAACGGGCTGCCAACTTTTCTCCTATTTCTTTTCCGCCACTACCTAACTGGCGACCGATATTGATAACATAATTACCGCTCATAGTACATTTTGTTTTATGGTTCTGTAGCAAACATACGACTTTTTTCTAATATATCATAAAGCAACGGCATATTAATATGCTTTCTCACATGTTCTGCCAATTTATCATACTGCTCTTCCTTAAACGCCGTATAGTCAAATGTCTGTTGCCCAAGTTTACCGATATAGGGAGCAAGCAGAAAATCAATAAATGGCTGATTATCCAATATTCCATGAATGTAAGTCCCCAAACATTTCTTCTGTTTATCCTGATAACCATCCTCGCGTCCATCTGCCAATTGATTGAATGGTGATGGTGGAGAACCTTCGGCAGGCACAGTCCTCCCCATATGTATTTCATAGCCTTTGCAAAGAGCTTCTGTCCCGTCAAAAGTAAATTCCACCTGCCGGGTTACTTTATCTCCCTGCATAGTGGTAATCACAGGAAGCAGCCCCAGTCCCGGCAGCATTCTGACATTTCCTTCCACTCCTTCCGGATCACGCACTTCCAATCCCATCATCTGATAGCCTCCGCAAATCCCCATAACCGTCGCTCCTTCCTGCGACGCTTTCAAGATAGCCTGTGCCACGCCATTCCGACGTAATTCATAAAGGTCATCCAATGTATTTTTACTTCCGGGCAATAAGATGATATCCGCTTTCGTGATGTCATCTACATTATTAGTATAATACAAATGTACCCGTTCGTCCCGTTCCAGCACATTGAAATCTGTAAAGTTGGACAGATGTCTTAACAAGATGACGGCAACATTAATTTTACCGGCTGCCGCTTCCCTATTCTTACTCTCAAGCATGACGGAATCTTCTTCTTCGATATAGATTCCTCTGTAGTAAGGGACTACTCCTAACACAGGAACCTTACAAAGGTCTTCTATCATCCGGATACCTTCTTCAAATAAGCGGATATCTCCTCTGAATTTATTAATGATAATCCCTTTAATCAGTGAACGTTCTTCGGGAGTCTGCAACAGGATAGAACCATAAACACTGGCAAAAACACCTCCACGATCAATGTCGGCTACCAAAAAGACGTCTGCCCCTGCATGCATCGCCATTGGCATATTGACCAGATCACAATCCCGAAGATTGATTTCTGAAATACTTCCGGCACCCTCCATGACAATGGGATTGTATTGGTTCGCCAATCGGTCATACGCGTCATTCACCACTTTACGCAGTTCCTTGCGTCCCTCCTTCTGGAAAAACTCATATGCGCTCCGGTCACCAACCGGTTTACCGCACAGCACAACCTGGGCTGTCTGTTCCGTGCTGGGTTTCAATAACAGCGGATTCATATCTACATGACACGACAGTCCGGCTGCTTCCGCCTGTACGGCTTGCGCCCGCCCTATTTCCAGTCCTTCCGGAGTAACGTAGGAATTCAATGCCATATTCTGCGCCTTGAACGGTGCAGGAGTATAACCGTCTTGTTTCAGAATGCGGCAAAAAGCCGCAGCCAATACACTTTTACCTACATCGCTCCCTGTTCCGGCAAGCATAAAAGAGTTGAGTTTCTTCTTTTCCATCTCTACATATCTAAAAATAAATCTCTATCGTTTTGAGGATATTACAAAGATACCACAAAACAATAGAGATTTTAATTCCAGTATAATCTTTTAATATTTTGTATCTAATAAGAAAACAGCATTATCAAATACACTTATTTCTTCTTTCCCCATTTAGGCGTGATGCCAATAAAGAATTCAAAGTTAATTCCCGGCATCGGACGAGACAATACCGAGAGATATTCTTCGTTAAACAAGTTATTGACTGTTCCTTTCAATGACAAATCCGCCCAACGGAGTGAAAATCCTTTCTCAAGAGTCACATTGCTCATCAGGTAATGAGGGAGATGCCCCGTCAATGTTTTTTTATTACTTGTCATGGTATAGCGTTCACTATAATAGCACCATTTATACAACAAGCTCCAACTACGATAAGACAGTCTGCCTGACAACGTAGCCGAATATTCCGGTACATACGGCAGCTGCTTTCCCAATGACTGATCAGCCGAACTCATCGGTTCACCTTCATTAATCGAAGGGGTCCAGGCAAAAGTAGAATGTACTCCCAATTTCCAGTTCTTAGCCAACCGTAATGCGAAATCCGCCTCCGTTTCTATACCATAAGCGTGCACTTCTTTGATATTAAGAGGAGAATAATACCCTTTAAAATTGGGTAACCAAATAATCCAGTCATTGACATGTTGATCAAACCACGAAGCTGAACCGGACAAGGTGTAAACATCATCCTTACCCACAGCAAATGACAATCCGGCTTCATAAGTAAACCCGCTCTCACGCTTTAAATCCGTATTCCCTCCCGGCAGGAAATAAAGGTCGTTTAACGTAGGAAAACGATAATTGCGTGTTATGGAGGCTTTAGCTGTTATATTCCCTTTTTTCGACAGAACATAATCGACGAAAAAAGCAGGGATAATCGGAGACCAATTATCACCGTACATTTCTTCCCTCAATACCACTGACATACCCAAGCGTTCTATCGGACGCCATTTTGCCGATACAGTACCGGAAAGTTCTACACGTGCCTTATCATAACCGACCACCGCCCGATTGCCAACCAGAGTAATGATATTTTTATCCGAACTTTTCACAAAATGCTGATGTGCCGACAGCCCGGCGGTAAAAAGTAACTTTTCCGTTAAAAAATACTCGCCATCCACTTGCCCGTAAAGAGTATTGATTTTACTTCTCGAACGGGTCATGGAAGCCATATCTCCATTCCCTTTATCATTTTTATAATCATACGCCATCCATGTATAGATATAACCGGCTTTCGTCCCCAACTTCCAGTTTTCGCGTGTATGATCCCACGACAGAACACTGCGCAATGTATGCTCCCGCTGACGATTCTCAAAACGAGTTCCGTCACTCTGGTCGCTCGTCAACCGTCCCAATTCCCGGTTAGAGTTAATATACCATGCATTCAGTCCGAAACGGTCACCCTTACCTGTGTTGTAGTACGCCTCTTGCAAAAGATGTAAGTCCTTAAATGACGCATTATTATTACGTTCGACCGGATAATATTGTGAAATAATCGTATAATTATCATCATAGATATTCTCTTTCTTATCGCGGTTGCGGAACTTAAAATCATTAGGTGAAGACTGATAGACCGCACGGGTCGATACCTGCCAATGCTTGTCTCCATACGTCAGACGTAGAAACTCGTCAAACGTCCGATAGGAACCAACTCCCTGAACATATTGCATACCAAATCCTTGTTGATCGGCAGGTATAGTAGAAAGTTGTACCAAACCACCTAAACCACCGCCCACCATATTGACAGATGAAGTGCCATGCAACAGAGAAGCATCGTCTATGAAGTAAGATGGAATTGTGGAAAAGTCGGTCATACCCAGCATCGGGCTATTTATTCTCATTCCATTCCATGTCACCTGCGTATGTGAAGCCGATGTTCCACGAAAAGAAACAGTCGAGAGCGTAGCGCGTCCGTAATTCTTCACAAAGATAGAAGAGTTGAATGTGAGCACATCAGCCATCGACAAAGCTATATTTTCTTTCAGGACAAGTGAGTCAAACACTGTTTTCTGCACGCCGATATCTTTCATTGGGCGCTTGGCCTTGATTTCAACTTCACGAAGCCGTATTCCTCTTTCCGCCCAGTTTTGCTTATTTTCCGTTTGCTGTGACCGGAGAACAGTAGGCATGCCCCACATGACAGCTATAGTAAAAATGATCCATTTCGTCTTTTTTCCCATATATTTCCCTTTTGGTTATTTCCAACAAAATGCTCCGGGAATAATCCCTACATAGAATTGGTCTATTAATTTTCCTTCCTTCGTATAACGATATACAATGCCGTCTTGCTGATAATCAATGGCATCTGCCACATATACGTCACCATTTTTCGGATCGACCGTCAACCCATAATATATCGTATTACTATACTTAAGAAATGGACGCACGGGGACACGGTCAGCATCGACAGACATCTGCCATATATCTTTATTGATCCAATAAAGCATATCACCTTCCCGGTTCAGTTGCACTTCGGAAGGCCAGTCGCCAAGTTTAAATTTAAACTGTTTCTCAACCTGGAACGTCTCGGCATCGATCCGATAAAGCGACGGAGCTTCATAGCCATACGGGCTGCCTTCATAGCCCCCATCGGTTATTGTCCACATCTTATTATTTTTGTCCAGTACCAATGATGTAGGTTGTATCCCCACAGTCAGTTGATCCACCACCTTATCCGTTTCTGTATCTATCTTCAGGATACGGTTCTGATACGACCAGCAATTCACAAACACGTACTTACCATATTGCACCATTTGCTCCGTCGATCCGGACTCTGTAGTCATGTCGGGACAATCAATATATCCGGTAATCTGATAAGTCTTGGGATTGACTATAAAAATGCGGTTATCCCATATCTGCGTGACATAGGCTTTCTCGTCCGAGAGGAAATGGATATAACGTGGAGAAGTCAGCCCCGTTATACGTCCTACCTCTTTAAATGTATTAATATTGATAGCGTAAATGACATGAGAATTATTGACCACCACCCAGCCAACGCCGTTGCGGATTGTCATCGATTGGGCTACATCACCCAGCTTCATGGCATTAGCCCGGTAGAAAATCTCATTCTCCACAGTTTTCGTTTCCGGGTCATAATAGGATAAAGTAGCATTCCCATACTGGAAATTACCTTCGTTTGTAATAAAAAGCCCTTCCCCTGTTGCGGAGAAGTCTTCCATTTTACCGTAATCCCATTCCATGCAACCGGTAAAGGCTATCAAAACAAGAAAAACGAGCAATTTTGAAATTCGATTCATTGTTACCTCCTATAATATATAAATTCATTTGTTACTACAATCGCGCTACGGACTTGATGAGGATACCATTAAACGCAAGAAAGAGTGTCCGTTTATAATCGGGCACTCCATTCTCTTTTCGATCAGCGACTATTATGGTTCTTCATACTTCCCCGCTTTCATATCTGCATAAGTAGGGTTATAGCCACATGTAGACACGCTCCATTGCGAAGTCTCCGTAAGAATATTTTTGGTAAATAACGGCGCAAACGTACTAAAATTCTTTAAGGCATTCTGATTTACTATTTTGATGCTTTCGACGCTTTCCAATGATGGGAATTCAAGTGTGGTAAGCGCCTCATTTCGATACGCATCTGTAATTCGCATCGGTGATATTGTCAGTCCACCCTCAATCGCCTTCAACTTAGGAAACGAAAATTTTTCTATCTTAAAATCAGTTTTCGCACCAGTATTAATAGTCAAGCTACCATTGATAATAGTCAGTTCCGGATAGTTAAATTCTTCCTCATCACTAATCTGCCATGTCGACACCTTATTTTCTTCTGAAGTGAAGGCTTCCCCGATAGATTGCAACTTAGGCATTTCTACACCACATCTTAAAGACGTGACCTTCATATTCAGAGACTTGCCAACCTTCATAAGACTACCAAAAGAACACTTGGCAGCCGCCTTAGGTATTTGCTGAATAGCAAGACTCCCCCCGACTTCTGTCAAATTTGGGATATCAATGTCTTTAACTGGAGCAGCTGTCACCCCACTAATTGCAATAATCGCATCTCCTTTTATGATTTTCATCGGCAATGTGAATGCTGTGACATAATTAAAATTCCCCGATTCGAAATTACCATTGATTACAGAAAAGCCCTCAAAAGTAAAAGAAGTAATTCGCGAGGTATTATCCGGTCTAATATAAATGCTACCATTGAATGTATCGTCCGCTTTCACAGTGGCTAATTTTTCACATGTGAGCCGAAGTTCTCCTCCATTAAAGTCAATTCCTCTTAGATCAAGTTCCGTAATCCCGACACCCCCTAAGCTTAATCCTTTTACATTTTTCAGATGAGAAAGGCAAGAAAAATCGGAGACGTTCTTCACCCCCGTCAAAGTAAACACTCCATTGACTGTCTCTAAAGCAGCAAAGCCTGTCAGATCTTTTATTGTTCCACTGTTTAAATATAAATCTCCATCGACTTCTGTCATTTTTGAAAAATCAATGTTGTTAACGTTGCTGCAATTTCGGATATAGATTTCCCCGCTCTTTAGCATTTCAGGAGCCTGAATATCCGACAAAGCCGAGCATTGAGTAAATGTGAAACCACCGGAACGAACCAATTCCGGAAATACAAGCCCCGGCATCTGAGAACATTGATCAAGAGTTGTCATTCCATCGATTTCCTCCAACACAGGATAATAAATAGATGTCATGCTTTTCTGGTACTGTATTGTCATGTTTCCACCCACTTTTTTGAGCTGGGGGAAAACGATTGATTCGATATCGGAACTTTCCGTAGCAGTAGTCGAACCGATTAGCGTAAGATCATCACCTATGAAGGAGAGCATATTGACATTGACAGAGGTAAGGTTATCTGTCGTGATATTAAATGTTTCTCCGACTGATGCCAATAATGGCAGATTGATATTTTTAACCAGGGCATTACGCAAAATCAAGTCACCGGTAATTTCCTCCAATGCCGGTAATGCAATATCCTCAAGCGTTTCATTGTCCGACATTTTATAAAGAGTACCGAGCTTTATACTGCCTGCATGTTTGAGCGAGGCTAATCCTTCCAAATTTTGTCCCTTATAAGATGATTTGATAATGATAGAGTTGGTTACACTCTCCAGGTTGGAGAGCCCATCAAGATTTTCAATACCGTCACCGTTATCCGTACCAATTGTCAGGTTACCGTCGATGCTATTGATCTGTGTGGCTTTGAATTTATCAACGTCAGCCTGTGTCTCTAACACGACATTTCCGCTCTTGGAAATATCGCTATACTCATAGGTATAATGATAAACACGGTTTTCTTTGTTATCCGCCGTAGCTATAAACTGCCATTCTTCGTCCCATGCGGTGATTTCTGCCGGATCGGGGTTGATTCGGGCATTCTCACTCAACGTATACGATGCTTTCGCATTTTCGAGAGATACATTATAAGGTATGCTTACCTTGATTTTACCTTCGGTAATAGAAGCATCGTATGTCACCCCGTCTACTGTGAGTGAAAATGCGACGATATAATTATCTTTGCCGACAAAAGAGACGCCGTCATCGTCGTTACAAGCGATAAATGCCGTAGCAAAAACCGCCATCATCAATATCTTGAATAATTGTTTCATTTCTATTTCTTATTATTTTCATCTGTAAATCCGTAAACTTCTGTTGAGTTCTCACCCAGCCATCCCGCTTTAGCATTGACGCCGGTCTGCACTTTGATGAAATCAATATGCGTAAGATTCGCCGATGATCCATCCAAATTTACAGCATCCGATATCTTGAAATAATTACTGATAGACGAGGCATTGGGATTGTCTTTCGAAGGCATATCATCGCCTACATTGTCAGCATATCCCCATTCGAACGACCGATTTTCCCAGAATCCCGGTCGAGACTCTACGGTTTTAGATTTTAACCGCGTTCCATACAATGTATAAGAATCTTCCTTAATCCAGAGCGGATAATAGTAAGCCTGAGGATGATATCCCCCGAGGTAATCTACCTCTCCTACATTTCCCTGGTTATCAGCCCACTGAGTTGCCATTTTTGCACCACCGGGACGATAATAAGTCACTGCATAATCCTGAATAGTACCGTTCTTTCCATATTCAGAACCTTTCAGTTCGTACCATTCGTCATCAGGCAGTTGGTTTCCGTTTACATCCTGCATCACCCATACGATACCCGGCTCGGACGATCCTTCAAATGCGTTGCCTATGATAGAAAAGTCATAGCCGCCCTTATTTTCGATGCTATGGTCGAAACCTACGACAATATAACCTCCCCAGCCACCGAGTGAAACATAGGAAGTGGTTGCCAGTCTATTTTCCGCATAGGCGATAGCTGCCTCCTGTGTAGATTCCGTCCCGGTATATCCGGCTGTATTCGTCTCATTCACGAATTGTCCGGGTGCCGGTATAAATTCATATACCTTATTACTATTCAACGAACAACCTTCCGTGTAAGGACGCTTTTCGGATGCATCAATGCATGCAACCGGAATATCCAACGATATTTTATCCGTACCTGTCACGCTAATGTTGCGTGTGATCCGTTTCTGAGCAGCACTGTTTCCGTAAGAAAGAGCAAAGGTCAGCGTATGTTCTCCCTTCGCTTCGGGTGTATATGCATACATCAGTGAATTGGCTCCACTGATAGGTTCTCCATCCAGACTCCATTGATAATTGGCGACAGACGATATGTTAACATACGGTCGGAGATAAAGAGTACGCCCCAAAGCAACTGTTTTTACGAGGTTTTCTGTATAAAATGACGGAGCAACAATGGTTGCATCAGCCGATAATTTGTCTACTACATTGACCACTACTTCTTTCGAAGTATCGCCATCTTCATTTTTCGCATAAAGTACTAGTTTATAGGAGCCTAACTCCTGCTCGTTGAAAGTATATTCGGCAGTTGTACCTACTTCTTTCCCGTTCAGAGTCCACCGGAATATCGCTCCTTCCGCATTCTGAATGTCCGGTGTTATTTTGTGTTCGCGGCCGGCAAGCACATTCAGCCCACCGGTCGGAACAACTAATGAGATAACCGGCGGAGCGAGTTCATTCACTTCCATACGGATTTCTTCTTCGGAACTACCTTTGGGGGTATCCACCCGGATAGTCACATAATATGAACCAGATTGATTGAAAGTATAAGTCAATGAAGGGCTATCCGAAATAATCCGACCGTTATACTTCCATGAATAAACCGCAAAGTCAACATTTGAATAAGTAGGATTTACCTTGACTTCTTTTCCCACCTTAACAACGTAAACACCCGTTTCGCTGTCGAGCTCAATAAGAGGATTTTCATTTTCCTGCGTTATAACATCGTCTTTATTACAAGAAATGACAAGCGCTAATAATAGAGGGAGCAATAAATACTTTCTCACAACTGATTTTATTTAAAGATTTCAAAATTACAATGAAATGGAAAGGTTATCTAACGCACAGTATGCCGGTGTGTTCAATCCGTAATCACTCTTGTCACTACCGACAAAATTAACGACAACCATATGAACACCCGTTCCGAGATCTGTCAGGTCAACCTGATTCCAGCCGGTCCGAATTTCGCCGTGTAAGCCTGACTCTTCTTCTTTACTCTTATCGAAATTGGCAAGATAATAAGTGACTTTACCCGTAGGAGCCACAGAAGTATCGGACGATGCGAAGCCGATGAATTCAACCTTGAACCAACCTTCCTGCTCTTCGAGTGATTTGCCACCAGTCGTAAATGAATTACCATCCCGCATGACAATTTGCGAATAAGTCGTATTGCAGACATATACACTGTTGAAAGTTCCTGTTTTTACTGTTCCCTCAACCGGTGTTCCTTCTTCCACAACTGTATAGCCGGTAGCATCTGTCAGATAGATCTTTGCGCATTTGTCATAGGTAGAAAGCGGATCATTATAAAAATCGCTATATCCGTAGGCTACAACGAACTTATCATTATCTACACCAGCTATTCCTCCGTTATATACGCTACACTGATTCAAATAGGTACCGTCAGTAATATCCGTATAATCCGAAACAGCCAAGCCGCCATTCCAATAGTCATATTGCCACGGGCGGGGTTCTTCTCCCCATTCTTGTTCGAGATAATTAACAGGAAACTGTACATACGTTCCACTGTTGCCTAATTGTACCTTGTAGCCTTCAGTGATTTGCCCCGCACCTCCGGCATAAAGATTAGCACCGTATTTATCCGAAGCGGTATAAGCTGCGGGTACATTAGCAAAATCAATAACATACGGATCGGTAGTAACCGAACGTGTTACAGCACCTGTAGAATCCACCGGGGATACGAGAAAATCATCTTCTGCATTACAACTGGCAAACAACACTGTTGCCATCAATAAGACAGCACCCATCAAGAAATTCAAATTCTTTTTCATAACTCATTCATTTAAATGAATAATATGTTAACTCTCACAAAAAAAAATCCCGTTTGTGTAAGAGTTACACAAACGGGGCTATATGAGGTACCAAATATGAATGACTTCGTATCTGACCACAACCTGATCTCAATCCCGCAGGTGTAAATCTATCCTAGTTATGGCAGGTCTTCTGACTCGTCCCAATTATCGCGCCTTCCCAGTGTCTACACCAGTGGCAAAAATACGATAATCATTAAGGGGGACTTACAGCAGCGGGTACTGTTCCGGATTCTCACCGGATTCCCTTTTCATCCTGAACGAAATAATCTTTTCAGGAACCATTACATTTGCAAAGATAAATCTTTTTTTTATGTTTTATCTTTTTTGCCGTTTATTTAACGCCTTAATCTTCCATTTTTTCGACTGAACGCCAGTTTGAATGAAGAACTATTGAAATGATGAATGAAGAATAGTTCCAAGATCAGTTCCAACCGTTGAAACACTTTGTTTCATGCCTTGAAACAATGTGTTCCAAGTAATGAAACAAAGTGTTTCATACGGTGAAACAAAGTGTTTCAAGCGCTTGAAACTTTCTGAAACACCTATCCATTTGATTAACTTGACCATAGCTACAATTTCGCTTAACCTGTTCTTTCAGTAAGTACTAAATCATTTTTCAGTCAAGAATACATGAGTCATCAGCTATTAACACCTGATTTCTCAACTATTAACGACTGACATGTCAATCATTAATAACTGACACAACAGGCGTTAACACCCTGCAAATCAAACAATAACATTAAGAAAAGCACATATTGCAAGGCGATGCAGAGTGAGAGCAACAGCTTGCTCCCACTCTGCCACCACAGTTGCTACCATAGCTGAAACGCCGATGAACAAAGCGATACAGGCAGAAAGTGAGAGCATGGGAGCAAAACCTATGTTTAATTCACTTGGAGAGGAAGCCTAAAACTAATTTAATAGAGACTTAATAATGACATATTAGAAAACAATTAATATATTTGCATCACATGTTCACAAGACAGTTACAACTAAATGTAAACAAAATGATAAAACAATCCATCTCCGCTTTCATACTGGCTTCCTTGCTATTACTGGTAAGTTGCGTATCAAACAAGAAGACTTCTCTCGAAGCATTCAATCAGGATATATATACACCGGAATATGCTTCCGGATTTAAAATATTGGGTGCAGACAACGTTCAAAGCACCCTGATACAAGTATTCAACCCGTGGCAGGGAGCCAAAGATGTAGAAATGTCTTACTTCATATCACGAAATGGCGAGCAGGCACCCGCCGGATTCACAGGTCCCACCATTCCTGCCGGAGCAAAACAGATTGTATGTATGTCTTCTTCCTACATCGCCATGCTCGACGCGCTGGGACAGGCAGACCGAATTGTAGCCGTATCGGGTATCGACTACGTATCCAATCCGTATATCATTGCGCACAAAGACTCCATTAAAGACATGGGTCCGGAAATGAATTATGAACTATTGCTGGGCCTGAAACCCGACGTTGTATTGCTATACGGCATCGGAGACGCACAAACCGCTGTAACGGACAAACTGAAAGAACTCTCTATACCTTATATGTATGTAGGCGAATATCTGGAAGAATCACCGCTCGGCAAAGCCGAATGGATGGTTGCCCTGTCCGAACTGACGGACAGCCGTGAAAAAGGAATCGAAATATTCAGCGAAATTCCGAAACGCTATCAGACATTGAAAGACCTTACGGCATCGGTAGAGCAGCGCCCTACCGTAATGTTCAATACCCCCTGGAACGATAGCTGGATAATGCCTTCCACCAAAAGCTATATGGCACAACTGGTAAACGACGCAGGAGCAGACTATATATATAAGGAGAACACTTCCAACAGCTCCGCCCCCATCGGACTGGAAACTGCCTACGGACTGATACAAAAAGCTGACTACTGGATTAATGTCGGCATGGCTTCTACACTGGATGAACTGAAAGCCGTCAATCCTAAATTCACTGATGCGAAATCCGTTCGCGAAAAGACTGCATACAACAACAATCTGCGACTGACCGCTACCGGTGGTAACGAGTACTGGGAATCGGCAGTAGTACGTCCCGACATAGTACTGCGCGATCTGATTCATATTTTCCACCCTGAACTTGTATCCGACTCACTCTATTACTACAGGCATCTGGAATGAAACAGCCCCACAAACGTACCGCCCTCTTATTCATTACGCTAAGTATGGTTGCCGTACTATTATTACTGATAGATATGGCAACCGGAGATACGTATATCCCCATCTCTAAAGTATGGGCTGTACTCACCGGAGGCGAATGCGACGAAATGACACGCAACATTCTCCTTTCCATCCGGTTTATACGGGTAGTGGTAGCGGCACTGATAGGCGTGGCGCTCTCCGTTAGCGGTCTGCAGATGCAAACGGTATTCCAGAATCCATTGGCGGATCCTTACCTGCTGGGAGTTAGTTCCGGTGCAGGATTGGGAGTAGCGCTCTTTATACTAGGAGCTCCGCTGCTCGGATGGACGGAGTTTCCGGTCCTTCAATCGCTGGGTATCGTCGGCTCGGGCTGGGTAGGAACAGCTGCCATTTTATTGGGAGTAGCCATTGTCAGCCGGAAAGTAAAAAATATTCTCGGTGTACTGATTATGGGGGTCATGATCGGATATGTGGCAGGTGCCATCATCCAGATACTGCAATACCTGAGTTCTGCCGAACAACTGAAAATGTTCACGCTCTGGTCAATGGGATCATTAAGCCACATTACAGCCACTCAACTAGGAATTATGATTCCGATGCTGTGCCTGGGGCTGCTGATTTCCGTAGCCTGCATCAAACCACTAAATCTGCTGTTACTCGGCGAGAACTATGCGCAGACCATGGGAATGAATATCAAGCGCTCGCGTACCTTTATTTTCATATCCACCGCACTGCTCACTGGAACGGTCACCGCCTTCTGTGGTCCTGTCGGTTTCATCGGACTGGCTGTTCCCCACGTCACCCGGTTACTGTTTAACAATGCCGACCACCGAATACTCGTCCCCGGCACCATGCTGACCGGATTCATCAGTATGCTTCTCTGCGACATCATCGCCAAGAAGTTTCTGCTTCCGGTCAACTGTATCACTGCCCTGCTGGGTGTTCCGGTTATTTTATGGGTAATAGCTAAAAACTTGCGTATAATCAAATGATCGAGCTTAAAGAACTGACACTAGGATACGGACAGCGTACGCTGTTGAAAACGGTAAACGCCCGGATCACAGGCGGACAACTCGTTGCACTGCTGGGACGCAACGGAACAGGAAAGAGCACCCTGCTCCGTGCCATGATGGGACTGGAAAAGCCTCAATCGGGAGAAATCATCCTGCAAGGAAAGAATATAACCTCCTTGAAACCGGAAAAGCTGGCACGAAACATCAGCTTTGTAACCACCGATAAAGTACGCATCGCCAATCTGCGTTGCAAAGACGTAGTAGCATTGGGCCGTGCCCCCTACACCAACTGGATCGGACAGTTACAACCAGAAGACCAAAGCCGGGTGGACAATGCCATGCGACTGGTCGGCATGACCGACTACGCAGAAAAGACAATGGATAAAATGTCCGACGGCGAGTGCCAACGAATCATGATAGCGCGTGCCCTCGCACAGGATACCCCCGTCATCCTGCTTGACGAACCAACCGCTTTTCTGGACCTGCCCAACCGCTACGAACTCTGCCTGCTCCTGAAAAGACTGGCACAGGAAGAAGGCAAATGCATCCTGTTCTCCACACACGACCTCGATATCGCCCTATCACTTTGCGACTCTATCATGCTAATTGATAATCCGCAATTATATACCCTTTCCACCTCTGAAATGATAGCCAGCGGCCACATAGAAAGACTATTCCGTAACGAATCAATTACGTTTGACGCAAAAGAAATGCGGGTGCGTATCAAACAGGAATGAACCCACATGAAATAAATACATGCTATCCATCTGGTTTCTCCATAAATTTCGTATCTTTGCCCGTGAATTGGTTTCAGATAGCCATATCAACTGTCTGAATTAAAAGGGAACCGGGTGGAAATCCCGGACAGTCCCGCTGCTGTGAAGCTTCGTTCAACTTCTTGATAATTACTTTAGCCACTGACTTGTTATGATAATGCCAAGTTGGGAAGGCATCAGGGAGGAAGTCAGTCAGAAGACCTGCCATTCAGTATCTTGACAACTGTTTTTACTCGTGGGATAGAAAGACAGTAATAATGTAAACAAACCGTTTATGGAAAAACAATATGCAAATCAAATTGCTGACATCATTAATATCAGCAAAAATAGAGACTATGTTCCGCCCGACATCAACGGAAGAAATTTAAGTGAATGATTCTCTCTATTACAAATAACTAAAGAGACGCCTCAAAGTCGTCATACTCAATGTGTGTGTGTGTATCCCTGTAGAAGTGATTTCTCCGGGGATACTTTTAACACTACAAAATATCATGATATAATATAAAAATCAAAATGGAAGTTCTAAGAAATTTATTCGAAGGTTACCCCAACCTTTGGGGTGGCGGAGTGGCACACTCCGTGCTGATTCTGTCGCTGACCATAGCGTTCGGAATCATCCTGGCAAAAATTAAAGTGCGGGGAGTATCTCTGGGAGTCACCTGGATACTCTTTGTCGGAATCGTATTCGGTCATTTCAACATGAATCTGGACGAGCACCTGCTCCACTTCCTGAAAGAGTTCGGATTGATTCTGTTTGTATACTCTATCGGTCTGCAAGTAGGACCGGGATTTTTCTCGGCCTTCAAGAAAGGAGGTTTCACGCTGAATATGCTGGCTGTGCTGGTAGTGGCATTGGGAGTAGGAATCACCGTTATTCTCCACTTTACTACCGGAACTCCGATTACCACCATGGTCGGTATCTTGTCCGGAGCCGTCACCAACACCCCCGGACTGGGAGCTGCACAGCAGGCCAACAGTGACCTGAACGGTATAGACGCCCCCGATATAGCATTGGGATATGCTGTCAGCTATCCGCTGGGTGTCGTAGGCATCATCCTGTCATTGCTCGCCTTGAAATATCTTCTGCGCATCAATACCGCACAGGAAGAAAAAGAAGCGGAAGTAGGCTTGGGACATTTACAGGAACTTACCGTACGTCCTGTCTCCATCGAGGTAAGAAACGAATCGGTAGACGGTATCAAGATTAAAGAACTTCGTCCGTTATTGAATCGTAAGTTCGTCATTTCACGTATCAAACACCGTGAAGGAGGAGAAACAAAATTGGTCAACTCTGAAACGGTCATACATGTAGGAGACATTATCCTAGTCATCTCTACACCGATTGATGTGGAAGCAATCACCATCTTCTTCGGCAAGGAAATTAAAATGGAATGGGAACAGCTGAACAAACAGCTCATCTCACGCCGCATCCTGATAACCAAACCGGAACTCAACGGCAAGACTCTCTCACAACTGAAAATACGAAATAACTTCGGAGCAAGCATTACCCGCATCAACCGTTCGGGAGTGGACTTGGTTGCCGGCCCGCAGCTGCAGTTGCAAATGGGCGACCGTGTCACCATCGTTGGTACCGAGCTTGCCGTTGCTCATGCCGAGAAAGTACTGGGTAACTCAATGAAGCGCCTGAATCACCCTAATCTGATTCCTATTTTTATAGGTATCGCATTGGGTTGTATTCTGGGGAGTATTCCTTTTGCCTTCCCGGGTATTCCCCAACCGGTGAAACTGGGACTGGCAGGTGGTCCGCTCATCGTCTCTATTCTGATCAGCCGTTTCGGACCGAAATATAAGTTGATTACTTACACTACCATAAGTGCCAACCTGATGCTCCGTGAAATCGGTATTTCCATTTTCCTCGCTTGTGTAGGTCTGGGAGCAGGAGAAGGATTCGTAGATACCATCATTCATGGCGGAGGATATATATGGGTGGGTTACGGAGTTATCATCACCATTCTGCCTCTTCTGATTACGGGATTGGTAGGACGTTATTACTGCAAGCTGAATTACTTCACGTTAATCGGTGTTCTGGCAGGCTCTACCACTAACCCGCCGGCACTGGCATACTCCAATGACCTCACTTCCTGCGATGCACCAGCCGTAGGTTATGCTACAGTCTATCCGCTTACCATGTTTCTGCGGGTGCTGACGGCACAATTATTGATTCTATCGTTGGGATAGCTTTGCTAACGATCTATTCCGTCACGCGACAATACGCCTTGTTTATAATAATGCTTTACTTCCCGCATTTCGGTGACAAGATCGGCTATATCAATCAACTCCTGCGGTGCATAGCGTCCGGTAATAACGACCTCCGTTTCCGGACGCTTGCTACGCAACAGTTGTAACGCATCATCCAGTTCCAATAAACCTAAAAAGAGGGCAATGGTCAATTCATCCAATATAACGACTGCATATTCTCCGGAAAGCAGAACATCCCTGCATTTTGTCAACCCTTCGTGTGCCGCACGGATATCTGCTTCCGTAGCTTCACGGGTCAGCATACATCCGTTGCCGAACTGTTCTATCGAAATCCGGTCGAACTTCTCAACCATACGGGTTTCATTGTATTTCATGCTTTTGACAAACTGCCCGATGAATACGCTTTTACCTGCACAAAGGGCACGGACTGCCAGGCCGAATGCTGCCGTCGTCTTTCCTTTTCCATCACCCGTATAAATATGAATGTATCCTTTTTCCATCTGATTTTCCTCTGAATGATTAATAACCGCAGTACAAAAATAAACTATATCTTTGTGATATGAAAACAAGAGAAGACTATATTGCTGAAGACTTTACCGCTACCATTCCCGTTGCCGAATACATGGCAAACTATCGGGATGCCGAAAAATTTATCGGATTCTGCCGGCAATGCACCCGCTATAACACTTATTGGGCATGTCCTCCATTCTCATTCAATGTAGATCATTACCTTTCCCAATGCCAAACAGCTTTGATTATCGGGACGAAAATAACTCCTCTACATCCGGAAAGAATTACAGATGTTATCTCTTTCGGTAAAGAAATGATGGAGACTGAACGGAAACGGACAGATGAATTACTGCTGGAAATGGAAAAAACGTATAAAGGACGTGCATTCTTTCCCGGCTCTTGCCTGCTCTGCCCCACATGTACACGCACAGAAGGAAAACCTTGCCTATATCCCGAACGGGTACGTCCGTCACTGGAAGCCTGTGGGTTCGATATAGGTAAAACAGCATCCGAACTACTACATATTGAATTAAAATGGGGAGATAAAGACAGGATGCCGGAATACTTACTGTTAGTAAGCGGAATATTCGGAGATATACAAAAAGACCTGTAAACGATTCAATATCAGAACAAACAAAAATTCTTTTGATAAAACAAACAAGATATTAACAAAACTTTATACCTTTGTAGCGTTAAGGTTTCCGAAAACAGTGGACATACTGTTAAGGAATGAAAAGGGAATGCCGTGCAAACCGGCAACAGAACCTGCTGCTGTAAATCTTGGCTCTGCCTGTCAGAGCAAAACTGCAACTTGAAACCACTGGGTTCACAAACCTGGGAAGGTGTTGTCAGAAGAGATGAGTCAGAAGACCTGCCTTGATGCTCTGATTTACACCTGCGGGATTTCGGGTTACGGTCAAATAGAAAATAAGCATTTATATTTTATTTGATATAGATATTAGTGTCCCCGTTTGTGTAGATTATAGCTATCTAAACAAACGGGGATTTTTTGTTTAATATCAAATAATTTACATTTATGAGAAAGCAAATGCGTTTCTGGGCAGTCAGACTGATGACCTTCGCCCTTTTTAGTATTCTAATTGCAGGATGTTACAACGACGATGAGTTATGGGATGAAGTGAAGGGGATAAAAACCGAACTCTCTCAGTTAAAAGAAAACCTCAGCAATCTTCAGACAATCGTTTCGGCTTACGAGAATGCCAAGTTTATCACCAACTATGAAGAAACGGACGAAGGTATAAAGATTACTTTCAGCGACAATAAAACGATTATCGTCAAACACGGAGAAAAGGGAGCAGATGCCCCTGTAATCGGAGTGAAAGCAGAAGATGGAATCTATTACTGGACAATCACCGCAAACGGAGAAACCCAATTTCTGCTTGTAGACGGACAAAAACTCCGCGTAACCGGAGCAGCACCACAACTAAGTGTTGATACTGACGGATACTGGACAGTAGATGGAGAACGGCTCAAAGATACGACTGGAAAAGACGTAAAGGCCAACGAGTCCTTCTTTCAGTCAGTGATCCCTTCAGAAATGGAAGTTGTCTTTACTCTGACAAATGGAACCAGTTTCAGCATACCTACCACCAAAGGAGTAAACAGTTTCTCTTTCGTGAAACCGACCGACGGACGTCCTTACTACGTTTTCAACTTCAACGAAAAGAAAACTCTTTCACTGAATATGGACAAAATAATCAGCGTAGATTTCTTGAAGAAACCAGAAGGGTGGACATTCACTCTCAACAAAAATGCAAAAACACTAACAGTAAAAGCTCCTGCTTATACCGACCAATCCTACAATGGAGGTATTGTAACTCTGGTAGGTATCCACGAGAATGGGAATACGATGTTTGCTTCCATCGAAGTATGTGCTTCTATTGACTTTACTGATACAAAAGGTACTTTCGTAGTCTGTGAAGGCAATATGAGTAGTGCCAATGGAACGATCTATTTTTATGATAAAAACGGAGTTGAATACAGCAACGTTTTCGAAAATGCCAATAATGGTATGGAAATAGGAAATGTAGTTCAGGACATGTATATGGCAAACGATAAGATTTATATAATTACTCAAAATGGCAGCGGTCAGGGAGGAGCCGGACGTTTCGTGGTATGTGATGCCCATACGTTTAAAATGGAATACGCTGATCCTTTGGTAATCATGACTCCGGAAGGTAAATCTACGTGGCCTCAACACTTAGTAGTAGTCAGCCCGACACGTGCATACGTTCAATATTCAGAATCGGGTATGGAAGCCACTTCAGGTATCGCCGCACTGACTTTGAGCGATGGAGCTGTAAAAGTAGAACCAACAGTCGACGGAAGCTTCGGTGCATTTACTGTAGCAGGTGCTACTAAAGGCCGCATGGTTTATTCTCGCGGCAAGGTGTATGCGGGATGCGGACAGAAAGTAATTATCATCGATCCTGCCACTGATCAGATTATCAAATCAATCCCATTCGAAGGACATCAGATTAAGGGTATCGCCAAAGGCGCAGACGGAAATATCTATTGCCCGCTCGCCGCAACTTACACAGGAAGCCTTTACAGCCCGACATTCACCTCTTCTCCTAAAATGGTAGCGCTTGACCATGATGGCAATGTACTCTCCGAAACGGATATGCCGGATGAGATCGAACTTCCAATCGCAAGTTGGTCACCTTCTGTCGGCTTCTGTGCAAGTTTCACCCAGCCCAACTTATACTTTGTGGATACAGACGCATTCAACGCAACCAGTGCCACTCGCTACAACTATACTACACAGAGCTTCGACGTAAACTTCCTGAAATCCAGCATAACGATTTATGGTATTATGGGTATTCACCCTACTACGGAAGAATATTGGGTAGGACAGTCCACCTATGTAAATAGTGATATATATGTATATGATATTTCAAGTGGCACTCCAACGGAGAAGTCTCACTTCAAATATAACAGCCAACGCGGAGCCAGCCCGGCAGGAATCGATTTTGTATACCGGTTCTCTGACGAATGGATCAATAAATAGCAGAAAGAAGAGATAAAAATTACCAAATGGTAATTTTTATCTCTTTTCATACCTCTACCTTTGCACCCGTTTTAATTATAAAAGGTAGAAAGTCATGAAAGACAGCATTGATTTTGGCAGCATGGACATATCCACGCTATTCCGTAAGTTATTGGTACCGACGGTACTCGGGATGGTTTTCTCTGCGATATTCGTTATTACGGATGGAATATTCGTAGGAAAAGGAATCGGTAGCGACGCACTGGCCGCCGTCAATATCACAGCCCCTCTTTTTATGATTGCCGCCGGAATCGGACTGATGTTCGGAGTCGGAGGATCGGTTGTCGCCTCCATTCACCTATCGCAGGGTAAACGTAAGGCAGCCAATATCAATATCACTCAGGCACTTGTCTTTTCTGCGATTCTTATACTCATCATGTCTGCTTTGTGTTTCTATTTCGTAGAGCCATTGGGACGCTTCTTGGGCAGTTCGGATAAATTGTTGCCGTATGTAATAGAATACATATCGTGGTATGTACCCTTCCTCGTATTCTATGAAATTTTAAATATAGGCATGTTCTATATCCGCTTGGACGGTTCGCCCAACTATGCCATGATGTGCAATGCCACAGCAGCTATTCTCAACATCCTGTTAGATTATATCTTCATCTTCGAATTTGGCTGGGGAATGATGGGCGCTGCCTTCGCCACCAGCCTGGGCACCGTAGTAGGAGGATTGATGACACCCGTCTATCTCATGCACTACTCTCATGACCTTCGCTTATACCGAATCAAACTAAGCAGAAAAAGTCTGCGAATGACTTTCCGTAACATAGGATATATGGTAAAATTAGGAAATTCGGCCTTTGTCAGCGAAGCGTCCATTGCCTGTATGATGTTCCTCGGCAACTATGTCTTTATCCGGAATCTGGGAGAAGACGGGGTAGCTGCCTTCAGTATTGTCTGTTACTTTTTCCCCATCATATTTATGGTATATAATGCGATTGCACAATCTGCCCAGCCGATTATCAGCTATAACTTCGGAGCCGGACAGCCGGAACGTGTACGGAAGGCACTGCGTCTTTCGCTGCGTACAGCTTTGATTTGCGGAATCTGCTTTTTCATACTCACAACGCTATGTTGCCGGAACATAGTCGCACTGTTTATAGACCGCAGCTATTCCGCCTTTGACATTGCAGTAAACGGCATTCCCTATTTTGGCATCGGCTTCATCTTCTTTGCTATTAATATGATAGGAATCGGCTATTACCAAAGTATTGAACGGGGACAGAGAGCTACTATCATTACCCTTCTTCGAGGTGTCGTATTTATGCTGATCGGTTTCTTTGTTCTTCCGCCCATTCTCGGTGTGCCGGGCATCTGGCTGGCTGTTCCGTCGGCAGAGTTATTGACGACACTCTATATTATCGGAATTTATTTCAAAGATCGCTTCATTGTCCGCCGACGATAAGTATCTTTGCACTATGGAAACATTCATCAAAAAGCTTTGCAGCAGATACAAAGTATCGGAAGCCGATGTGCAGTCCTTACTGGATTGCATGGAAGAAGTACACTTCAAAAAAAGAGAACTGATTGTACGAGAAGGGACAAAGAATAGTAACCTTTACTTTATACGGAATGGAATCTGGCGGGCATATTACCACAAAGACGGAGAAGAAACAACCATCTGGTTCGCTTCGGACGGAGAGGCTGCCTTCTCCGTCTGGGGATATGTAGACAACGCCTATTCGCTGGTAAATATTCAGGCAATGTGTGACAGCGTGGCTTACTGTATCTCCCGCGCTGCCCTGAATCAGTTGTTTTCCTCATCTATCGGGCTTGCCAACCTGGGACTCCGACTCATGGATCATCAATTCCTACAACAAGAGAACTGGCTCATAAACCCCGGAAGTCCACGGGCCAAGGAACGCTACCTGAATCTCATCAAAGAGACACCGGAATTATTGCAATATGTACCTCTAAAACATATAGCATCTTATCTGTGGATCACACCGCAGTCGCTCAGCAGGATTCGGGCGGAGATAGTAGCTAACAACGTCGTAATGACAGATTAAATATTTCTTTCAAACTCAAGTGAATATGTAAAACTATCAGCACGATAATAACCTATATTCCATTCTAGTGGGCATCCATCCGGATCATAAACAAATCTTTTGCGTACAAGAATTGGATCTCCCACCTTTATCTCAAGTTTATTAGCAATATATTTATCGGCTAATCTAGCACTTATATCTTCCTTAGAAACTTTTGCTATCGCATGATAATCTCTTTCTAATATTTCATAAAGGGGACGAGAAAAGTCCTCACTTCCTGTCAAACCAATCTTAGGATTAAAGTAAGATATAAAATACACGAAAGGATATTGATTTTGAAGTAATCCCCCAAAACCAATTCTTCGAAATAACAAACTTTCAAGGACATTCGTTGAAAGTCCAACCAATCCGTTATCGCAGAGAAGGGTGCTACTATGCAATTTTCGCAGAGGATATTCCACCTATGGGATACAAGACGTTTGAGATTGTCTTCAAACAACCGTTTACTGATACAGGAACTGTTACAATAAACAATGCCAGTATCGAAAATCATTTCTACAAACTACAACTCAACCCGGACAAAGGAACGATCCAAAGTTTGTATGATAAAGAATTGAATTGTGAACTGGTCGATAGTTCGTCTCCATGGGAACTGGGTGCTTTTATCTATAATTACAACAGAACAGGATTGAGCGAGTGCCGGATCATTGACAGTTCGAATGGACCTATTTATCAACGTATCCTGTTGCAGGGAAAATCTCCAGGAACAGACGAAGCATTTGGGGTCAATCTGGAGATTAAATTATATCATGATACCAAACGAATAGAACTGGAGTACGCAATCAAGCGTCTGCCGGAGACGGAGCCCTCAGGGATATACGTTGCATTTCCCTTCCAACTGCCCGAAGGGAAACTGGCATTCGACGTTCAGGGCGGAACAGTTACATCTGGCAAGAATCAACTGGAAGGGACATCTACAGACTGGAATACTGTTCAAAACTTTGTATCGGTACAAAATAATCAGGCGCAAATTATTATAGGAAGCAGCCTCATCCCCCTCTATCAACTAGGAGACATAAATCTCGGTAAATTTCAATATCAGAAACAATACGAAAGGCCTCATGTCTACTCGTGGGTGATGAATAATTACTGGAATACCAACTTCAAAGCTTCCCAAGAAGGAGAGTTCCGTTGGAGTTACCATCTGACCTCTTCCGTTGCCCCATCTAACAACCTTGCTACCAAGTTTGGCTGGAGCTCACGTATTCCTCTATATGCCCGGGTAATGCCGACAGGAACAGAGAATCATAAACCCACAGAGTACTCAGCCTTCCATTTTGAGAAAGACAATTTCCTGATGACTTCATGTACCCCCTCTAAAGAAGAAGGTTACATACTACTGAACATTAGAGAGATAGATGGAAAGAGAACCAACCTCAGGATTTTAAATGAAGACGGGCAAACCGTCCTCTTCACAATAGTAAATGCTATTGAAGAGAAATTGGAAAATGAAACGTCAGAGCATATATTTGAGGGGTACCAGAATAAATTTATAAAGATAAAACGTTTTTAATCAAAAGAATCAAATGCGTAGTCTACCCTAAAAAAACGGAAGAATCATCACCACAAAGAGATGAGGAAATGTCAAAAGTCAGTAGCAACTCTCCTAATACTATTGACTTTTGCCCCCCTCATCATCTGTCAGAGCGACCGGAAAGTATCTGCTCCAAAGTTTCATCGACCACTCCCGCCAACTGAAGATTGGACAGCAAGCGGTCATAAGAAACCCTCCCTACGCCTTCCATTTTCAGCAGCCATCTCCATCCCTTTCCCGATACTAATTCCAGCAGTTGCCCTACCGTCCGGATTTCTTCTTTATACAAGACATTAGTCAGCCTCGTATCGGCCACCTTGCCGACAGACAATTGGAGAATTCTTTCTTCCTGATTCAAATTTATATTCTTGCTTTTATCCGCCAAAGACTGAAAACGGACATCTATAATATGTTTCCGATAAGTAGCCAGCACGTTCTTTCTTACTTTCAACCCTCTGAGATGAGAATTATAAATCTGTAACGCCCTGCCATAAGTAATTCGATGCCGACCGGCAACTTTCTCTATTGATTCCCCCATAGAGATGGAGTAGAAAATATCACGGGCTCCGGGATGAACAATCAATTGGGAAAGTTCACGAATAATGATTTCATATAGAGGTTTACACGTTTTCTGTGTTCGCAATACATATAGTAGATCATCATATCTGGAAATAATAAAGTCGCGTTCCAGCTTTTTCTCTTCCACAATCTTTGCCAGATAATCTGCTTGCAATCCAAGCCTTTTGTGAGCTTCGAGATAAGCAGTCAGACTTTCATCGTCCAGAAACAACTGGTTGTTGATTCGTGAACTGGTGATGTAACCGAGATTCGCCCAGTTTCGCAGAGTTGCTTCCTGAACGCCATGTCTTTCAGACATTTGTTTTGTTGTGAGCCAATAGGACATAAAAAAACGGAACTAAGTTAATACTCTTACCTAGTTCCGTACCTTTTATATTATAAAAGAGTACGGAGCTGTCACATCCCGCTAATAGGAGGTAGTAACGGCTACCTGATGTATACGGGCAGACAGCCCGTACCCTATGAGAAGTCATAGAAGTACAGGCGTCTTCCCGGCATACATCAAAAAAATCCGTTACAATTTCCTATTAGCCGAGGAAACGCGCAATCGCACACCTTTAAACGGTATGCTACGTTCCGATGACAAAGTTACAAATAGTTTTCGGAAAATAACAAAAGAGGTCTATAAATGTTTTTGGAAAATCAGAGACCAAAAGAGATTCTGTACGGTTTCATCTGCTTATTTAACAGATAATAAATCAAAGCAGGTTATCGCTCCTCATTTCTTCTTTATATCAAAATTATTGCTATCTTTGTTCCAGTAATCAGAATATGAATAAAAGATGAAAACAACTGCTGAAATACTTGATATATTACGCGATTTCAAGGCACACTATGCTGAGAAATACGGAATCATCACTTTAGGGTTGTTTGGTTCCGCTGCCAGAGGTGAGCACGACGAAAATAGCGACATTGATATTTGTATAAAGTTACAAGAACCTAATTATTTCATAATACTGGACATAAAGGAAGATTTAGAAAAGATACTCAGTACCAAAGTGGATGTTATTTCATTAGGTGCTATCATGCGTAATTTCTTCCGAAAAAGCTTAGAGCAAGATGCGATCTATATCTAAAGAAAAAATAGTAGGTCTACGCAATATTCTCTCACATGAATATGCTGCTATTGATCCGGAAGCTATTTTCAATACTATTAAAATAGGCATACCACCTTTACTCACTACTCTGAATAATATAGTCACAGACATAGAAAACGGTAAATACGACTTTCTTTTTTAAAAGCAACAACAAACTATAAAAGCATTCAAGAATCATGAACACACAGATAGACTTTAATGATATCCCTAAGAATTATTTATACTGTACCCACAACAAATGTCCACGCCACAGCAAATGCCTCCGCTATCAGGCTGCCCTCTGCATACCGCAAACGACTCCTTACTATTCGGCAGTAAACCCAAACCACATAGCAGGCAACGAAACCAACTGTACTTTTTTCAGTCCGTTCCGCACTGTCCTCTTTGCCTCCGGCATGGACCATCTGCTCGATAACATTCCGCATGCCATGGCCGTCACCATACGCAAAGAGATATACTCTCTGATGGGGCGCAGTATGTATTATCGTATCCGTAACAAAGAGCGCCTGTTACATCCCGAGGAACAAAAACAGATTGCCGCTATCTTCATAAAACACGGAATAAAATATGAACCGACCTTCGATATATACATCGAGAAATACGATTGGTAGAAGCTGAATTATTCTCACCCCTTTGAGAAAGTATTCTCATAGGCATGAGTATTTTTTCTCATCGCAATGAGTATTTTTTCTCAAGGCGATGAGAATAGTTTGAGAATTTTATTGCAGTTGTCCCGCCGCTTTCAAGTAAGCCACATAGTTTACATACAACTGAAAATGGGCATCCACTTTCGTCTGATACGCCTGTTGCCACATAACTTGCGCTTCCAGATAATCCGAAAGGGTTTCCAATCCCACCTCATACTGTTTGCCGCTGACTTTCATATTCTCTTCCGCCTGTTCCAGCGAACGTTCTGAAAGCTCGCATTCCAGTCGGGCCTCATCCAGATTATTAGTGGCCTGCGTCAATTCAAGCAACATCTTTTCATTGGCATTTTCCTGTTCAAGACGAGTCTGTTCCAATTTTACCTTGGCAGAGCGCACCTTATTCATACGTTCGCCAAAATGAAACAGAGGTACTGAAACATTCAGAAAGACGGAGAATGATCCTTTTTTCATCAAAGTTTCGTCATTGATTTCCAATCCATGGAGATAGTCATAACTTCCCTTCACTCCCACACGTGGCAGCAGTTCGCTCCGATTCAGCTTTACCTGCTGCTCGGCCATGGCGATCTGTTTATTCAGAATACCATATTCGGGACGGGCACTGATATCGGCAACCTGTGTCTTCCACTCTTGCTCCACTTCCGGAAATTCATCCGAGATATCAATCCCCGCTGTCAGAGGCCGACCGATATAATGGCAAAGATTCATGCCGGCAAGACGGAGCGCATTATCCGCCTTGCGCAATGCCAGCTCACTCTCGTTAAGTTTCACTTGTACCTTCAACACATCATTCTGAGGTTTCATGCCATGCTGATGGGCACTCTTCACATTCCGAAACAGCTCATTGAGCAACACATGATATTTCTCCGCCACTTTCTTCATTTCTTTGGCTTTCACCAGTTGCACATAAGCCTTGTCTGTATTCAGAATCACTTCGGATGCAGTCAGTTCCTCATTCAGATGTGCCATTTCCTTGCCGAGCAATGACATTTTATAGGCGGCGCGAATCTTTCCGCCCATATAAAGCGGTTGTTCCACTTGTACTCCGCCTGTATAGACGGTCCCGACTTTATAGTCCAGATTCAATCCGGGGAAATAAGCATAACCGCTTGTTACCAACTCTCCAGTAGCGGGATCGGGCAGGAATACCGGCAGATTTCCACCCTGAATGCCCAAGCTGCCGTCTGCCGTACTATACAGTCCGGTTCCGCTTGCTGTAAAATTGGGGAAGAAGTTAGCTTTATAGCTGAGAGACATCAGCCGGGCGGCCTCTGTCTGTTTATCGGCAGCAGCCATTTCCTTGTTATATTTTAGAGCCATTTCACGGCATTGTTTCAGGCTGAGCTTCTCTTGTGCCGAAACAGAAAGAGAAGCCGCCATTCCAAACAAAACACTAACAGCTACAAGAAATTCTTTTTTCATTTGTCTGTCTTTTTGATATGAAAGAATAATGCATACAGAATCGGGATAAAGAGCAACGTGATGAGCGTGCCAAACAGCAATCCCCCCATGATAGAAGCTGCCAACGAGCCGAACATGGCATCGGGCAACAGCGGAATCATTCCCAGAATAGTGGTCAGCGAAGCCATCATCACCGGACGGAGACGGCTCTGGGCGCTATCGATCAACGCAGTGACCGGTTCTACTCCCTGACTGATCTGCAACGTAATTTCATCCATCAGCACAATCCCGTTCTTTATAATCATACCGATCAATCCCAATGTGCCGACAATCGCCACAAAATTGAATGTCTTCCCTGTCAGCAACATCACGGCGACTACACCGACAAAAACCAACGGTATGCAGCAGAAAATGATAATCGGCTTACGATAGTCTTTAAACAGCATAATCAGTATCGAGATCATCAGAATAATGGCAAACGGGAAGTTCTTGAACAAATACTGCATGGATTTCGTACTGGCATTCCTTTCACCCTGCCATTGCAGTTTATAACCGTCGGGCAATGGGATCTGCTCTATCTGCGCGGCAATGGACTGGCGTGCCTTCTCTGTTTCTATTCCCGGAACAGGCGAACACTGCACACGCTGGCTACGTTGCCCGTTATAGCGAGGGACTACGGGATCTTCCCATTGTACATCGATCCGCTTGCTGATCTGTTTCAACGGAGTAGTTCCCATCAAGGTTTCTACCAATTCGTCTTTTGAAAGCGTTCCCGTTTTCAGTTTCATCATCATCTCCTGCGTCAACAAGCCATTCAAAGAAGGAAGAGAAGAAAATATTTGCGTGTTATCCAAATCCTCAATCGGTCTTCCCTGTTCGTCAAGGCAGCGCAGATAAATATTGTCCCGATGGATTCCTTCGTGGAAAGAACCGATGGGAATGCCACTGGTGGCCGAAAGCAACGAGAGGCTTACATCATTACGGCTTAGTCCGATAGCGCGGGCAGTCGGCTGGTCATATTCAATGGTCAGCACGGGAATCTGCGGCTCCCAGTCCGTAGTTATCAGATATACATCCGGACAGCTTTCCATAATGCTGCGGGCACTGTCTGCCAATTGATGCAACACAACCGGGTCCGGCCCCGTAAACTGTGCCTCGATCGGATATTTCTTGAACATCAGGTTATAACGGTTCAGTTTCACGTAGGCATCGGGGTAACGAGACGAAAGATATTGCTGAATCTCGGGCATATTATCCACCAATGCATCGGGAGAAGTAAAGTCTATAATCAATTCACCGTATGCCAAAGAAGGATTGGCTATGTTACGCACCAAATTATAACGACCGGGTGTACCACCGACGGAAGCTGTGACATGGGTCACTTCCGGACGAGTTTTCAGATAGGCTTCAATCTTTTCCAAGTCACGTGTGACACGGGTATAATTTGTTCCTTCCGGCAGTTTATATTCCATATAAAGCTGATCGTACACCATATCCGGAAAGAAACCCTGTTTCATGAACCGATAGCTGAAAGCTGAAAGAACAACCAACGCTACCATCGCAAAGACAAAACTCCAGCGATGAGCCAGACTAAACCGCAGCAAGGAGCGCAGGACGGCATAAATCTTTCCTTCATACACTCGTTTTCCGGTAGTTGACGCTTCTTTCGAAACTTCGGGATGCAAAATTCGGTTGGCCATCAACGGTACGTGCACCAGAGCCAATACCCAGCTAAGCAGTAACGAAACCGCCAGCACGATAAATAAGTCGCGCGTATATACCCCTGCGGTATCGGGAGACATGAAGATAGGCAGGAAAGCAATGATAGCAATCAAAGTGGCTCCGAGCAAAGGCATCGCAGTCTGCCGCCCGATAGCGGTCATTGCCTCCATACGGCTCTTGCCTGCTTTCAGATCGACCAGTATACCGTCAATAATAACAATCGCATTATCAACCAGCATCCCCATAGCAAGCACAAATGACGCCAGCGAAACCCGTTGCATCGTGCCATCCACAAAATACAGGAACAGAAAGGAGCCGAACACCGTTACCACCAGACTGATTCCGATAATAACTCCACTCTTGAATCCCATCGTTATCATCAGAATGACAACTACGATAATGACCGATTCAATCAGATTAAGAATGAATGTTCCCAACGAACCGGATACACGTTCCGGCTGGTAGAATACTTTATGACACTCCACTCCTGTCGGAAGCCGCTCTGCTTTCAATTCGTCCAGTTTCTGTTCTACCCGTTTGCCAATCTTGATGATATCCGAACCGGAAGAAGCCGCAATCAGTATTCCCATGGCACGCTGCCGGTCATAAAAGAGTTCATTGCGGGTAGGATTCTCATAATCTTTCTCAATTCGGGCGATGTCACTCAAACGTAACTGGTCATCATCGTGCCCCTGAATCAGCATACGTCCGATGTCTTCCACCGTCTTGAACTTGTCACTCACCGTCACCCGAATGCGGTTATCGCCATTATCGTAGTATCCGGTATAAGTGGTTTTATTCTGTCCGTTCAAAGTAGCGAGAACTTCGGCAGGTTTCACGCCCAGATTCGCCATCCGGTCCTGCAGTAAAGAGATGTTGATGCATTCCTCACGCTTTCCATACAAGTCAACCCGTTCCACTCCGTCCAGTTCGCTGACTTCCCGCTTTATCAGTTCGGCATAATCAGACAGTTCCCTGTCCTGCAATCCGTCTCCTGTCAGCGCATAAAACATACCGTACACATTTCCGAAATCATCTTTCACAAGGGGAGTAGCAGCACCTTCGGGAAGTTCAGCCTGTGCATTCGCTACCTTACGCCGCAACAAATCCCAGCATTGTTCCACATCTGCCTCCTTGACGGTCGTTTTCAATTCCACCTGAATCAGGGAGAGATCGTTGTAAGAATAACTTTCTACATTATCTATATTCCCCATTGTACGGATATTCTTTTCAAGTACATCCGTCACTTCCAGTTCCACCTGATGTGCGGAAGCTCCGGGATAGGTAGTCACTACCATGGCGACTTTCACCGTTACTTCCGGGTCTTCCAGCTTACTCATTTCATAGCTGGAATAAGCTCCTCCGACTATCAGCACCGCAATCAAGAAGTAAATTAACTTCTTATTTTCAAATGCCCATTTACTTATATCGATCATAGCAATCCTCCCACATTGGTTTTAGAAGCAGGCAAAAGGGGTTCTACCTGCTCTCCGTCTTTCACATGGTGCACTCCCGAAGCAACAATCAAGTCACCGGGCTTCAAGCCCTCCGCAGTCACCAGGCACCTGCCGCTGCCCAGCAAACGGGTGACTGTCACATCACAACGACGGATGGTCCGGCTGGAAGCATCATAAAGGAAAACACTCGCCGTCCCCTTGTCACGAAGAACCGCACCCGTAGGAACGGACAGATGACGCACTTCCCCTTCGGTACATTCTATAGTGACCATTGTATTCATTCCGGGGGAAGGAAGCGCCTGCGCTTCACCTTTCTTCAACTGCAAACGCATCGTATACAGTTGATTGGCATTCGCTTTAGGGGTGACATTTATCAGATCGAGCGCATACTCCTGACCGGGATAAATGTCGAACGTACAAGTGTAGCCGGTGAACTGCCGGCGACGGATATATTCTACTGCCGGAAGATTAATTTCCACCTCCGGTGTCCCCTCGCTGATAATGGAGACAACGGGCATACCGGCCGCAATAGTCTCATGGGAATCGAAAAGACGTTTCTGTACATATCCGCTGAAAGGAGCATACAGACGGGTATATTCCAGCTGATCTTTCGCATGATTGTACTTGGCGGTTATCTGTTTCAACCCGTACATCGCTTTATCATTGGCGTCGGGAGTCGTTACATTCTCCTTATAAAGTGCCATCACACGCTCCGCCTCCGCCTTCACACTTTGATACTCCGCTTCCGCAGCATCCAGCTGAATCTGATAATCAGCAGGGTCCAGTTCGGCAAGCAGCTGTCCTTTGCGCACATACGTTCCGTCGTTGACGTGCATACGCAATATAGTTCCGCTTACACGGAATGACAAACTTATATCCTGCGCCGCCTTCACCCGTCCGGGAAATTGCAAAGCCGTCTGTCCGTCGGCAGAAAATACAGTATCAATCTTCACTGTAGGTTTGCTATCTGTAATCTGTGTACGTTGGCTGCAAGACGCCAACAAAACGACTAAAATTCCTGTTAATAAAAAGTTGAATCGTTTCATATTTTCATTTGTTATTTAGTTCATGCAAAAGTATCCCAAGCAGATAAAAGTAAAAAGGTTGATTTAAGCTATAAATTGTCCGATTTGCAGGTTTTTCGACTTAAAATCCTCAAAAACTTTGCTATTTGTATTTATTTATTCGTTTCTTTGCAACAGAAACCACCCAAAAGCAAAGAGGAAATGGAACAACGGATACCTTTTAGTTATGTTATAATATCTCCGGAGAATGTTACGGAAAAAGAAGGCTGTATGATATCTACCATAGACAAGTGTGGTTTCTTTTTTTGCCAGAAAGGAGAAGTGGAAGTTGCCCTGAGTGACAAGTCGTATTTAATAAGTAAAGGAAGCGTCTGCATTTATATGACAGGCAGTCTCTTGCGCATCCAGCGTATCAGCAAGGATATAAAAGGGATTATGCTGGAGGTGGATTTGAATTATATTATTCCGATCGTTAATAAGATAGTCAATTCGGAAAACCTGCTCTATCTACGGGAAAATCCCTGTTTCTCAATTACAGAATATCAATACAGCTATCTGGAACAATTAATCAAAGCCCTGCAACAGCGAATGGATATAAAAGCACATGACATCCCGCTGCAAAGACAGCATCTGATATCCGAGCTCATCAAATCATGGGGGCAAACCTTATGCTATGAGTTGCTGAACGTTTATTTTACCAACCAGCCTCTCAAACCTTTATCGCAAGACAAAAAGGATAAAATCTTTCAGAACTTCGTCATCACCCTCTTCCGCTATTATCAGAAGGAACGGGACGTTACCTTCTATGCCGGCAAACAATACCTTTCTTCCCGGTACTTTTCTGCCGTCATTAAAGAGAAATCCGGTAGTACCGCCCTGCAATGGATTGTACAAATGGTAATTACCGAAGCCAAACAACTGCTCGAAAATTCCGATCTCACCATCAAGGAAATTGCAACAAAACTGAATTTCCCGACTCAATCTTTCTTCGGTAAGTATTTCAAGCAATACGTAGGTGTCTCTCCGAAAGAGTATCGGAATAAACAGATCAGGCAGTTGCCTTCCTGAACTGGCGGAACTGCCACCAAAGCATCCCTCCTGCAATCAGACTGGCTATCAAATCAGAGATAGGCATACTGATCCACACGCCGAGCTGCCCGTAAAACCGGGGAAGAATCAACAGGCAAGGAATCAGTACAAGCACCTGACGGGAAATAGAGAGAAAGATAGCCTTGCTCGCCATGCCGATACTCTGGAAAAAGTTGGAAGTCACCATCTGAAAACCGACAATCGGGAAAAACATCACAACAATCCGTAAGCCCTTTGCCGAGATATTCACCAATTCTTCGTGCGTCGTAAAGATGGAAACAGCCAGTTGCGGAATAAACATTCCCATCAGAAAACCGATGGTTGTAACAATGGTCGCGGCATAAATCGTTATTTTCAGCACTTGCGTCACGCGCGGATACTGTTTGGCGCCGAAGTTATAGCCGGCAATGGGCTGCATTCCCTGATTCAAACCCATCACAATCATAACGAAAAGGAATACCAGGCGGTTGACAATGCCGAAAGCTCCGATAGCCAGATCCCCTCCGTGCTGTTTCAGCCCCTTATTAATAAGGATGACGATAAAGCAGGCGGCAAGATTCATCAGGAAGGGAGCCATACCGATGGCCAGAGAATCAAAAACAATCTTCTTCTTCAGACGGAAAATGCCTTTATGAAAATGCAGGAGTTCGTCTTTATTACTGAACAATTTGAATTGCCAGAGAAGTGCGATGACCTGTGCGGTAATCGTAGCGATAGCCGCGCCTTGTATCCCCCAGCCGAAGCCGTAAATAAAAATAGGGTCGAGTATCGTATTAATGACCACGGTAGCAATCGTGGCATACATCGCCTTCTGCGGATGCCCTGCGGAACGAAGTACCGCATTCAAGCCCAGGTATAGATGAGTGATGACATTTCCCCAGAGGATAACCACCATATAGTCGCGGGCATAGCCGACAGTCGCCTCACTTCCCCCGAAGAAGTAAAGAATCGGATCGAGGAACATCAGGGTAAGAACCGTAAAAGCCAGTCCGATGATAATATTTAATACCAGCACATTGCCAAGCACCCGTTGTGCCGTATCATAATCTTTCTGTCCCAGCTTCACAGATACCAGTGTAGCCGCTCCCACACCTACCAGCGAACCGAAAGCCGCCGCAAGGTTCATCAGCGGAAACGTAAGTGCCAGCCCCGAAATAGCCATTGCCCCCACCCCGTGGCCGATGAAAATACTATCTACCATATTATAAAGAGAAGACGCCGTCATGGCGATAATTGCCGGAATGGCATACTGCATTAAAAGCTTCCCGATCTTTTCCGTACCCAGCGCAGTGGGTGTCTTTTGTCCTGTCATACCTATTGTTTTGAGGGCGCAAAGATACAAAAAAGAGACGGATTACAGGATATATGAGAAAAGTTTCGTATTTTTGCCTCCAAAATTGAGTTAATACATAACGAAATGAATATATTAGAACTAAGTGAACAGGAAATTATTCGGCGCAATAGTCTGAATGAGCTTCGTGCAATGGGTATCGATCCGTACCCCGCTGCAGAGTATGTAACCAATGCTTTCTCTACTGATATAAAAGCAGAATTCAAAGATGAAGACGAACCGCGTCAGGTTTCTGTAGCGGGCCGTATTATGAGCCGCCGCGTGATGGGCAAGGCTTCGTTCATCGAACTGCAGGACTCTAAAGGTCGTATACAGGTATACATTACACGTGACGACATCTGTCCGGGAGAAGACAAGGAATTATATAACTCTGTATTCAAACGCCTGCTCGACTTAGGTGACTTCGTAGGTATCGAAGGTTTCGTGTTCCGTACACAAATGGGCGAAATCAGTATCCATGCCAAGAAACTGACCGTACTTGCCAAGTCTATCAAACCGCTGCCTATCGTAAAATATAAAGACGGCGTAGCTTACGACTCTTTTGAAGATCCCGAACTCCGTTATCGCCAACGTTATGTGGACCTGGTAGTAAACGAAGGCATCAAAGAGACATTCGAAAAGCGTGCCACCGTAGTGAGAACACTGCGCAACGCCCTCGACGAAGCCGGATATACGGAAGTAGAAACTCCGATCCTGCAATCCATCGCCGGCGGAGCAAGCGCACGTCCGTTCATCACTCACCATAACTCACTGGATATAGACCTCTACCTGCGCATCGCAACGGAACTTTATCTGAAACGACTGATCGTGGGAGGATTTGAAGGTGTATACGAAATAGGAAAGAACTTCCGTAACGAGGGAATGGACAGAACCCACAACCCCGAATTCACTTGTATGGAACTTTACGTACAGTACAAGGACTACAACTGGATGATGAGCTTCACTGAAAAGTTGCTGGAACGCATCTGTATCGCCGTGAACGGAAGCACCGAAACCGTTGTAGACGGAAAGACAATCAGCTTTAAAGCTCCTTACCGCCGTCTGCCTATCCTGGACGCTATCAAAGAAAAGACAGGATACGACCTCAACGGCAAGAGCGAAGAAGAAATCCGTCAGGTCTGCAAAGAGCTGAAGATGGAAGAAATCGACGACACGATGGGCAAAGGCAAACTGATCGACGAAATCTTCGGCGAATTCTGCGAAGGCACTTATATACAACCGACTTTCATCACTGACTATCCGGTTGAAATGTCTCCGCTGACGAAGATGCACCGCTCTAAACCGGGACTGACCGAACGTTTCGAATTGATGGTAAACGGTAAAGAACTAGCCAACGCTTACTCGGAATTGAATGATCCGCTCGATCAGGAAGAACGTTTCAAAGAACAGATGCGTCTGGCTGACAAGGGAGATGATGAAGCAATGATTATCGATCAGGACTTCCTGCGTGCTCTGCAATACGGTATGCCTCCTACATCAGGTATCGGTATCGGAATCGACCGTCTGGTAATGCTGATGACCGGACAGACCACTATTCAGGAAGTATTGTTCTTCCCGCAAATGCGTCCGGAAAAAGTAGTGAAAAAAGACGCGGCTTCTAAATACATGGAACTGGGAATTGCAGAAGACTGGGTTCCGGTAATCCAGAAAGCCGGATACAATACGGTGGAAGAAATGAAAGATGTCAATCCGCAAAAGCTACACCAGGACATTTGCGGCATCAATAAAAAATACAAATTAGAACTGAACAATCCAAGCGTGAACGACGTGACCGAGTGGATAAATAAACTTAAATAAATTAAGAATGAAGAATTAAGAATGGAGAATCGTTTCGGCTTTTCATTCATAATTCTTCATTCTTCATTCTTAATTTTTAATTAAAGAAATGAAACTACCCGGTAAGATAGCGATAATGGGCGGAGGAAGTTGGGCTACAGCAATCGCAAAGATGTGTCTGGCTCAGGAAGACTCTATCAATTGGTATATGCGACGAGATGACCGTATTGCTGATTTCAAGAGGCTTGGACATAATCCCGCCTATCTGACAGGGGTGAAGTTCGACACGAAGCGTATCACTTTCAGTTCTAACATCAATGATGTTGTGAAGGAATCGGATACGCTGATTTTCGTCACCCCCTCTCCTTATCTGAAAGCTCATCTGAAGAAACTGAAAACGAAGATCAAGGACAAGTTCATTATCACAGCTATCAAAGGAATCGTACCCGATGACAACGTAATCGTATCGGAATATTTCACGAAAGAATATAGTGTACCACCCGAAAATATCGCTGTACTGGCAGGTCCCTGCCACGCAGAAGAAGTAGCTCTGGAACGCCTCTCTTATCTAACCATCGCCTGCCCGGACAAAGACAAAGCGCGCATCTTCGCCCGCCGACTGGGAAGCAGCTTCATCAAGACCTCTGTCAGTGACGATGTAGCCGGTATCGAATACAGTTCGGTACTCAAAAACGTATATGCCATCGCTGCCGGTATCTGCAGCGGACTGAAATACGGTGACAACTTCCAGGCTGTACTGATTTCAAATGCAATCCAGGAAATGAACCGTTTCCTGAATACGGTACACCCGCTGAACAGAAATGTGGATGATTCTGTTTATTTAGGAGATTTATTAGTGACGGGATACTCCAACTTCAGCCGCAACCGCACCTTCGGTTCGATGATAGGCAAAGGGTATTCTGTAAAAAGTGCGCAGATTGAAATGGAAATGATCGCGGAAGGTTACTACGGTACGAAGTGTATCAAAGAAATCAACAAGCATCACCATGTCAACATGCCGATACTGGATGCCGTGTACAACATCTTGTACGAACGCATCTCACCAATGATTGAGATTAAATTGCTAACTGATTCTTTTAGATAAGAATAACTCAAAACTTATAGATATGATTAGCTTGAACATTGAAAAAACATTTGGATTCATTTCCAAAGAGAAGGTTTCTGCTTATGAAGCCGAGGTAAAAGCCGCACAGGAAATGCTGGAAAAAGGAACAGGAAAAGGAAACGACTTCTTAGGATGGTTGCACCTTCCCTCTTCTATCAGCGACGAACATCTGGCTGACCTGAACGCTACTGCAAAAGTATTGAGAGACAACTGTGAAGTAGTGATCGTTGCAGGTATCGGTGGTAGCTATCTGGGCGCACGTGCTGTAATCGAAGCGCTGTCCAACAGCTTCACTTGGCTGCAGGAAAAGAAAACTGCTCCTGTTATGATCTACGCAGGACACAACATCAGCGAAGACTATCTGTACGAACTTACTGAATATCTGAAAGACAAGAAATTCGGTGTTATCAATATTTCCAAATCAGGAACTACCACCGAAACGGCGCTTGCTTTCCGCCTGTTGAAAAAACAATGCGAAGACCAGCGCGGTAAAGAAACTGCCAAAAAAGTAATCGTTGCCATCACAGACGCCAGGAAAGGTGCCGCACGCGTTACTGCCGACAAGGAAGGATACAAAACCTTTATCATTCCGGACAACGTAGGCGGACGTTTTTCTGTATTGACTCCGGTGGGTTTACTGCCGATTGCAGTGGCAGGATTCGATATCAACAAACTGGTTGCCGGTGCTGCAGATATGGAAAAAGCATGCGGCTCTGACGTTCCGTTTGCCGAAAACCCTGCTGCCATCTATGCTGCTACCCGTAACGAGCTGTACAGAAACGGCAAGAAAATTGAAATCCTTGTCAACTTCTGCCCGAAACTGCACTATGTAAGCGAATGGTGGAAGCAACTGTACGGAGAATCTGAAGGTAAAGATAACAAAGGTATCTTCCCTGCAGCCGTAGACTTCTCTACTGACCTCCACTCTATGGGACAGTGGATTCAGGAAGGTGAACGTTCTATCTTCGAAACAGTTATCTCTGTAGATAAGGTGAACCACAAACTGGAAGTTCCATCTGACGAAGCTAACCTCGACGGCCTGAACTTCCTGGCAGGCAAACGGGTAGACGAAGTGAACAAGATGGCAGAACTGGGAACTCAACTGGCTCACGTAGACGGCGGTGTACCCAATATGCGCATCGTTCTTCCGGAACTGAGCGAATATAATATCGGTGGCCTGCTGTATTTCTTCGAAAAGGCATGCGGTATCAGCGGTTATCTGCTGGGCGTGAATCCGTTCAACCAACCGGGCGTGGAAGCATACAAGAAAAATATGTTTGCTTTGCTGAACAAACCGGGATACGAAGAAGAGTCAAAAGCTATCCAGGCAAGACTGTAATATCCTAAATCATATAATAAAAGAAGCGACCTCTCCGAGATCGCTTCTTTTATTATATTTCCTTCGTAACGTAAAAGTGATTCACTCCTTTTCGGGGTTTATTTTTCCTCCCTTACTTCTGTTCTTAAGTCAATCACTTCCTGCGCTCCTTCACACTCCGCTTTTGAAGACAGATAAAAAGATAATTGTACGTCACCATTCTTATCTACATGCTCAATAGTGGCATGAACCAGCACCTTAGTCTTTGTCACGCCATCTTTAAAGCGTAACTGTCCTTTTTCTTCGTCTGTCAGATTTCCTTCGGTAGTAACTTCCGTTTTTTCATAACGGAGTTCAGTCTTCATCTCTTCACCATTCTGAAGCTGGAAAGCTTTCAGTTCAGCTCCGTTCCCATCCAAAGACAAAAATGCGTCCACCTTATCTCCTACTTTCAAAGCAGGCAATTCGCTCATTCGGTTCGCATAGTCTTCGCGACTGGTTTCTCCATCGCCCTGATCTACTTTCACATATAGCTTTTCTATCGTGATAACAGGGCTTTCTCCGCTATCCGAACAAGCACCTAGAAACAATGGCAGCAGAAACAATACTCTTTTTTTCATGCTATCGACTCGTTTTATCATGCTACAAAAATACATATTATCTTCTAAACGACAAATTATCATACGATGAATCATCCAAAATCCTAACCAACAACTATCTCCCCCATTCTGCCATATCTCTCATTTTTTATGACTATCTTTGCTTCGTATATCTCTCTTTATCTTAAATTCTAAATATAAAGAACAATGGAAAAATTAATAAGAAGCTCGAATGCAGCGATGTTGTTTATCAGTTTGTCATTACTGATTGTGTTAACTACCGGTTGCCAGGAAGTCAAACTTAAAGCTGCCATTGAAGTAGCCAACAAGCAATGTCCGATGGACATGGGAGAGGCCGGCAAAATCACCAGCATCGTTTACGACGGAGAAAACGTAGTATACACCTTCCAGTTGAATGAAGAGACTGCCAACATCAAAGCATTGCAGAAAAATCCGGAAAGCATGAAGACTTCGATGAAAATCATGTTCCAGAATCCGACAAAAGAAGTAAAAACATTGCTGGACCTTGTTGTTAAGTGCAAAGCAGGTCTGCAGATGATATATATAGGAAAAGATTCAGGAGAGCAGGTAGTTTGCGAACTGACAACAGATGAAATCAAAAACATTCTCAATGCAGATGTCAATGCTTCTGAAAGTGATCTGGCCAAACTGGAATCACAGATACAGATGGCAAACCTGCAATTTCCGATGAAGGCAAGTGAAGAAGTAGTCATCGAAAAGATTGAACTCAGCGATGAATCGGTGATATATATCTGCCGTGTCGATGAAGATTTGTGTGAAATGAGCCAGATCAAAGCCAATGCCAAAGAAGTGAAAGAAGGTATTGTAGGCACCTTAGCCAATCAGACGGATCTTCCCACCCAACTCTTCATCAAATGCTGCGTGAATTGTAATAGAAACATAGTTTACAGATATATCGGCAAACAATCGGAAGATCAGCACGATGTGGTAATCACCGTGTCTGAACTGAAAGATCTGCTGAAAAAAGAATAAATATCAAACAGATTCCATCTAACCCCAATTATGAAAAAGAAACTGAAAGCCGTCCTGTTCGATATGGACGGTGTACTCTTTAATTCCATGCCCTACCACTCCGAAGCTTGGCATCAAGTAATGAAAACTCACGGCCTGAATCTGAGCCGGGAAGAAGCTTATATGCACGAAGGACGAACGGGAGCATCGACTATCAACATTGTATTTCAACGCGAACTGGGCAAAGAAGCCACACAAGAAGAAATAGAAAGTATATACAAAGAAAAAAGTATCCTGTTCAATTCTTACCCGGAAGCAGAGCGTATGCCCGGTGCGTGGGAACTCTTGCAGAAAATAAAAAGCGAAGGACTAACGTCCATGGTAGTCACCGGTTCGGGACAGCTTTCATTGCTGGAACGTTTGGAACACAACTTTCCCGGTATGTTTCACAAGGAACTGATGGTTACCGCTTTTGACGTAAAATACGGTAAGCCTCATCCGGAACCTTATCTGATGGCCCTTAAAAAAGGGGACCTGAAAGCGGACGAAGCAGTAGTGATAGAAAACGCACCATTGGGTGTGGAAGCAGGACATAAGGCAGGCATCTTCACAATCGCGGTAAATACAGGCCCTCTGGACGGGCAAGTATTGCTGGATGCAGGAGCCGATCTGTTGTTCCCTTCTATGCAGGCACTCTGCGATAGTTGGGATACGATTCTTTTATAAACAAATAAACACCGATTCTATTATGCAAAAGTTATTATCTTTACCTCCCAACCTGATTCACAGTTTCCATCAACTGGAAGGAGTAAATCATACCGACTGGTTTTGTACATCAGACCCCGTAGGCAGTAAGTTAGGTTCCGGTGGTGGAACAACCTGGTTATTGCAGGCCTGCCATCAAGCCTTTGCACCGGAAGATAGTTTCAGCAAATGGATTGGAAGCGAGAAAAGAATCCTGTTGCATGCAGGAGGACAGAGCCGCCGTTTGCCCGGCTATGCTCCTTCGGGTAAAATATTGACTCCGATACCTGTTTTCAGTTGGGAGAGAGGACAAAAGCTGGGGCAGAATCTACTGTCATTACAACTTCCTCTGTACGAAAGACTCATGAAACAAGCTCCGGAAGGCTTGAATACACTGATAGCCAGCGGAGATGTATATATCCGTTCGGAGAAACCATTGCAAGACATACCGAATGTAGATGTCGTATGTTATGGCTTATGGGTGAATCCTTCATTAGCTACTCACCACGGTGTATTCGTATCGGATCGCAAGAAACCGGAAGTACTTGACTTCATGCTGCAAAAACCTTCGCTGGAAGAATTGGAAGGATTGTCCAAGACCCATCTTTTCCTGATGGACATCGGCATCTGGATATTAAGTGACCGTGCCGTGGAGGTATTGATGAAACGGTCATTGAAAGAAGGTACGAATGATATCAGTTACTACGACTTATATTCAGATTACGGTCTGGCACTGGGAGAACATCCTAAAACGGCAGACGACGAAGTAAATAAATTATCGGTAGCTATCCTGCCTTTACCCGGAGGAGAGTTTTATCATTTCGGAACAAGCCGGGAACTGATTTCTTCTACACTAGCCATACAGGATAAAGTCCGTGACCAAAGACGTATCATGCACCGGAAAGTAAAACCGAACCCTGCCATCTTTATCCAGAACTCACTTACAAAGGTGGAGCTGTCTGCGGAAAATGCCAATTTATGGATCGAAAACAGCCACGTAGGAAAAGGATGGAAATTAGGTTCCCGCCAGATTATCACAGGGGTTCCCGAAAATCACTGGAATATAGGTGTGCCGGACGGAATCTGCATCGATATCGTTCCCATGGGAGAAACAGGTTTTGTCGCACGTCCTTATGGACTGGACGATGTATTCAAAGGGGCGATAAGCAACGATTCAACGACCTATCTGGGAATGTCTTTCACACATTGGATGCGAGAAAGAGGAATCAGCCGGGAAGAAATAAAAGGACGTACAGATGACCTGCAAGCAGCCTCTATTTTCCCCGTAATGACTTCTGTCGAAGAACTTGGCATAGTAGTACGCTGGATGATATCCGAACCACAATTAAAAGAAGGAAAAGAGCTATGGCTGAAAGCTGAAAAACTTTCTGCTGACGAGATATCGGCACAGGCTAATCTGGAACGCCTTTATGCACAGCGCAATGCCTTCCGCAAAGATAACTGGAAAGGCTTGTCCGCCAATTACGAAAAGAGTGTATTCTATCAACTTGACTTGCAGGATGCTGCCAATGAATTTATCCGGTTCAACCTGGATGTTCCTGCTATCTTGAAGGAAGATTCCGCCCCCATGCTGCGTATACATAACCGGATGCTCCGGGCACGCATCATGAAACTGCAAGGCAATGACAACTACAAGGAAGAAGAACAAGCTGCCTTCCAACTACTCCGTGACGGGCTACTGGAAGCCGTTGCCGGAAAAACGAACCATCCGAAACTCAATGTTTACTCAGATCAGATAGTATGGGCCCGAAGCCCGGTGCGCATTGATGTTGCAGGAGGATGGACAGACACTCCTCCTTACTCTCTCTACTCAGGAGGAAGTGTAGTCAATCTGGCCATTGAACTGAACGGACAGCCTCCGCTGCAAGTATACGTCAAGCCATGTCCGGAATTCCATATCGTACTTCGTTCTATTGATATGGGAGCCATGGAAGTTATCAGAAGCTACGAGGAACTACAGGATTACAAAAAAGTCGGTTCACCTTTCTCCATTCCAAAGGCAGCACTTACCTTGGCAGGATTCGCTCCGTTATTCGCAGCGGAATCTTACGCATCACTGGAAGAGCACCTGAAAGCTTTCGGCTCAGGACTTGAAATCACCTTATTAGCCGCAATACCGGCAGGTTCGGGACTAGGCACCAGTTCTATCCTTTCATCTACCGTACTCGGAGCTATCAATGACTTCTGCGGACTGGCATGGGACAAGAACGATATCTGCAGTTATACACTGGTATTGGAGCAATTGCTTACCACCGGCGGCGGATGGCAAGATCAATACGGCGGTGTATTTCCCGGTGTAAAACTGTTACAGTCCGAATCCGGCTTTGGACAGCATCCATTGGTTCGTTGGTTGCCCGACCAACTCTTTGTGCAACCGGAATACCGGGACTGCCACCTGCTTTACTATACAGGTATCACCCGTACAGCAAAAGGAATTCTGGCTGAAATAGTCAGCTCTATGTTCCTTAACTCCGGAATGCATCTTAGCTTATTGGCAGAGATGAAAGCCCATGCGATGGATATGAACGAGGCTATTTTACGTGGTAATTTCAACACTTTCGGCAATCTCATCGGCAAAAGCTGGATACAAAATCAAGCATTGGACTCGGGTACGAATCCACCGGCGGTAGCAGCCATTATCGAACAAATTAAAGATTATACATTAGGATATAAATTACCCGGTGCAGGCGGTGGCGGTTACTTATATATGGTAGCTAAAGATCCGCAAGCAGCAGGACATATCCGCCGGATACTGACCGAGCACGCCCCTAACCCGCGTGCACGCTTTGTTGAAATGACACTTTCTGACAAGGGACTACAAGTATCAAGAAGCTAAGAAGAAGGTATATAGATACAAAAATCCCTTGATAATAGCTGATTATCAAGGGATTTCCATGTGACCCCGGTGCGATTCAAACGCACGACCTTCAGAACCGGAATATCCTTGATAATTTGACAGAACACTGTACCTATCAATTTGTTACAGATCTCTAAAAACATTGATTAATCAACTATTAATCAACAATGCAAAAATAGAACTTTTTTCCTATACAACACTCTTTTTTAGTCGAAAATACAAAAATAAAGGAGATAAATTTATGTCTCCTTCTTCTTTCTACCACTATTATCCATTCCCCTTTAACTTCTGGCTTCGGTATTCCCTGTTTTCTTCTTTACAAGCATACAGATTCATCCGGTAGTTACCAAATTCACAACGATTACCCACAATTACTCTCCACCATTTTCTTTATACTCTCCACAGCTATTCCATATATCCCAAATGTCCCAATGAAATATGCTAATGCATTTTCAAAAGTTACAAACTCTCCAAATACTAAATTAATGAAAGTAAGGTTCTCTCCAGTTCACATTTATTTCTCGAAAGAAGGTAGATAACAGTTTACTTTTCACCCTTTTATATTCTTCATTGGAGAAGTGAAATACAAAACAGAACATTATGCCAAGTGATAAGCATGGAGAGAAAATAAAAAGGTTTCATCATGGGAAGCTTTTGATATAAACTACCCTCTAAAATTATACATTGGGATAAACAGCCAATAACATGATTCATCACATTCTATTCTGAAATCAAATAACTCCCAATATTTTCAAATATGTACCTTTCTAATAAAAATGTCTGTTTTGCCGTTCAAATCCCCCGAAAGCTTGATATATGTATGAAAACAAAAAATATAATATTGTCAGATAAGAATGATAATTCTATATCAGACCGTCAGGTAAGGGATTGTCCTGATGTCAGCGAAAAAACAGTTCCGCAGAGAATACCCAAAAGATATAGGGAGGATATCAAGAGATTACAGGAGAAGTACGATCTACATGAAGGACTGGTCATTAATGTGTCTCTCAGAGAGTTCAGGGGGATATGCGAGAGGGATTACCCCAAAATTGAAGCCTACCAGGGATTAACAAACTTCCTGCTACGTACTTTCGGAGTAGTCCTGAATATACACTCACAAAAAACAAAGGGTGGTTTGGATAAAACGATAGATGAACCATAATTTTTGTATAACCGGAGTTAGCTGGAGGCAAAGAGTCGAGGAACGTAGTGTAGTGACATACATAACTCCCCGGAGGGAGACAATGTGTTATAAAAAAGTTTGCAAATCGTGTACATTTTATAATAGAAGTACATTTTTTGTAGTATATTTTATAACATCTACATTATCCTACCGGTTATGTATTACATACTCTCTACTATCGTATACCCTCTGTCTCCGACTTACCCCATTCATCTTAAAACAAAAACATGCATAAAATTACATTAAATGTCCCTGAGGGGATCAGATACCTTTCAGACTGGCACAATTTATGGAATACCCTGCTACCGGAAGGACAACATTACATTCTAAACAAACGTATATGCGGATGCGGAGCTACTGAAGCTTATCTAAGATCAGGCAGGAAAGTCATATTAGCCAGCCCTAGAAAACATCTGCTCTATAACAAGTATTCCCAGCACCTCTCCGACAACCTGCACCTGTACCGGTATCAGGGGGATAAGAAGAGGTATTTTGAAAACACAGGCAATACGGAAAAGGATATTTTTGCCTTTAATAACGAACTGGGCAGATACCTACAATCCGGGGGAAGAAAGATACTGACTACCTACGATTCACTAGGGAAAATTCAAGAAGTCCTGATTAGTTCGGGAGAATGCCTGCAGGAATGGACCGTTGTAGTGGATGAATTCCAGTCCATGTTCTGTGACTGCCAGTACAAAGCGACGACAGAGTATGAATTCAGCATGATACTCGGAATGTTCTCCACCGTAGTTTATCTCTCCGCCACACCGTTTCTTGAATCCTATCTGGATATGACCGGACAATTCGGAGGTCTGACGGTGTATGAACTCCTATGGCCCGCGAACATGACACAAATTCCGGAAGTGGAAGTGATCAGGTCCAGAAAATCCGTTGCCTGCCTGTGTGCCCGACTGGTGGATGACTATCGGAAAGGAAACGGTAAAGCTATTATGGTGGACGGTGGGAAGTTTATTGCCGGGGAAGCCGTATTCTATATCAACAGCATTTCGGAGATAAAAAAGATCATACTGGAAAACAACATACGTCCGGAAGAAGCCAATATCATCTGTTCATCAAAACCGGAGAATATCAGAAAACTGGACGAACTCTCACAAAAGACGGGCATGAAGTTCAGAATCGGGGATATACCACAAAGAGGAGAACCACACAAAATGTTCACTTTCTGTACCTCAACCGTATATATAGGTGCCGACTTCTATTCAACCAACGCATATTCCTATATCTTCGCCAATCCCCGTATCAGCAGCATGACCGTGGATGTATCAGTGGACCTGCAGCAAATAATAGGACGGCAAAGGCTGGAAGAGAACCCTTTCAGGAATTCAGCCACACTTTATTTCAACACCAGGGAATCCAGGGTGGACCGGCAGGCACTTGAGGAAGCGGTCAGGGAAAAGAAGGAGAAGACCCAAAGGCAGATTAAGAACTATGTGGTCGTCCCCTATAAGAATGAAATGCTCCAAATGATGGAAGAGACGATCAGAAAGTATGGGCATAAGGACCACTACTGTTGCATTGTCAGAGACAGTAATGGCAGAGTATGTGTCGTTGAAAATGAAATTCTGGAGATAGCAGACAGGAGGGCCTGGGAAGTAACCAACATGATCTATAATAACGATTTCTCCATGTACCGTGCATTGAAAGCCGGGGTGAATGTGACAAAGGCTGCCGACAGCAATAATCCGGAGATACAAAGGATCTTCACCGAATGGAACATGGACAACCGGTTCGACAGAAAGGCCAGGATGTATTGTGACCTGCATGAAAATGCCCCGCTGCTTCTGGAGGAATGCAATTTCATCGAAAGGAAATACAAGGATTACTACGATACCTTGGGAAGGGAGGGCTTTAAGAGCTCACACTGGCGGGAGGACTATATAAAACAAGCCCTTGCCCCGGTTCCCATGAAGCTATTGCCCAGAAATGAAATCGCCGGTCGACTGATGAATGTACTGAAAGCGGGAGGTGAATATACCAAATCGGAAGTAAAGGAAATCCTTCGGGGAATCTATCATGAACTGGGTATACAGGGTAAACCGAGTGCATCCGATATTACCGGCTACCTGACTTGTGAAGAGAAGAACATTAGGATCAAAAGGACAGTGACAGCAATGTTCAAAATTATCTCACATGCACGGGAGAAAGTCTCCCTGTTTTCCAGAATCACCGATGTAAACCAACCGAAGGAATATGACGTGGACAAGCTGCTGGAAATTATCCGGGATGACACTTATTTTCATCTGAAACTTAAAGTGGAAGCCGTCAGGAGTGCTGGAACTAAAGATGAGAAAAACAGGAAGAAAGCCCTTCTCCCCGTAGTTACATGGAATGGAACCTTCAAATCCAGGCATAAAAATGAGTGCACAATCTATTCTTCCTATACAGCTCTCGATTTTGACCATATTGAACCAAAGGATATGCCGGCGTTTGTCAGGTGGTTGCAGGGATTTCCATGTGTTTATGCCTATTTTGTTACTCCCGGTGGAACGGGGTATAAAGCGATCATCCTGCATGATAACTGTGAACCGCTTTATCACTATGATTTATACGGGCAATTACTAAAGATGTTTGATTGCCCCTGGATAGACAACAGTACCACCGATCTGGCCAGAGGAAACTATCTATCCTATGATCCGACCTTGTGGAAAAATCCAAATCCGATACCTTTTCACTTTGTACCGGAAACACCGGAACCTGTCATACCAAATACGATGACAGAAACCGTTATCAGGGATGTGCAAGGAGAACCAGTTCTGGTACGGGACGAATCCTGGGTGGAAGGTTTTCTGAACCGGTTGAACAGACAAGTCATTTCTGATGACAACATTATCCGGATACTGAGGAAAACATGGAACGGGAAATCTTTGAGCAATGGCAGGAATAATACAGCGATGTCCTATGCCGGTATCTTATGTAAGGCCGGTGTCGAGCCGGGTAAGGCAAAGGCATTCATAGAAGAACTTATCCCAGGCTTTGACATAACGGAAATAGTCAGGTACGCTTACACCCATAATATATTCGGATGTGAGCGTATGCGGTACAGAAGCAAAAAATGAAAATATAAATGCAGCAGAATGACTGCGACAGACAACAATTTATTAACAGACTTAAAAAATTAACCAGTATGGCACTGAATAAAAGTACCGGGAACATGTATGCTTTCGTTTCACATACATATAACCCGTTGAAAGGCGAGTGTGAGCACTCCTGTCCTTATTGTTTTATGAAACGTAACCGTCCTCTTCCTCCCTTGCGTCTGGAGCTGAAGGAACTGAAAGTGAACCTGGGTGAAGGCAAGTTTATCTTTGTGGGTAGTAGTACGGATGAATGGGCGGCTAATGTCCCGGCAGAGTGGATTGAGCAGGTACTGGACTATTGTGACGGTTTTGATAACAGGTATCTCTTCCAATCCAAGAATCCCGCCCGTTTTCTGGAATATCTGGGTCATCCGGTTATGAAGAAGTCCGTCCTTTGTACTACCATTGAGACGAACCGTTTTTATCCGGATATAATGAGGAACGCTCCGCTGCCCAGGGAACGTGCAATTGCTATGCAGGAGATTGCCAACTATGGAATCCCAACCTATGTAACCTGTGAGCCCCTGATGAAATTTGACCTGAGAGAGCTGGTAGAACTGGTCGGTATGTGTTCGCCACAGCAGGTGAATATCGGTCGTAACTCACGATATGATATCACCCTTCCCGAACCGGCTGCGAATGAAGTGAAAATGTTAAAGGCGGAACTGGAGAAATTCACAAAAGTGGAAGTTAAGGCAAATGCTTATTGCTGGATGAGATAAATACGGGAAATAAGACAAGTACGCCTCAGATCACCCCATAGCCTTATCCATGAAGAAACAATACTCACACAAGAAGAGTACTTGAAACCAAAGTGTCACACTACTTGAACTAACACACAGATCAAGAAGCAAAGGGAATACAATGGCGGAAGGTGCTCTTTATTTTTTCTTTTTCTTCTCACTCAAAAAAATGACAAAACGCTCTTAGTATCCCGCCAATTCCTAACTAATGATGAAAAACAGCATATTTGATATGTGGAGTATTATGAATTTATTCTTTGGTGGTCCTCCAGAGGAATCACTGAAGCGTCAGGTTGGAAAGAAGGCTTCCGGTCCTGATGTTAGCGAAAAAACGGGAAGCAAGCATAATGAGAAGTACGAACAGGATATTACAGCACTCAAGGAGAAATTCGGAAACTCTTTTATAACCGGACTCTGTATCAAGATTACACTGAAGGAAGCACTGGGGATGATGCCACGTAACCGAAAAAGGGTTGACGCATATGACGGGCTGACTAAGTATCTGCAAGAAGAGTATGGAATTACATTAACCATTTATTCACAAAAAACTAAACCAAACAACCATGAAGAAGATAATTTATAAAGGTACAATAGAAGAGAACGATTATAACCGTGTGAAAGACATAGACAGCGAGAACTATGTAACCCCGGACGGAAAAACGGTACTGCCTAAATTAACGCAGATGCCGTTACGGGATCTCGCTATCTTAAGTTTCACGGATGAGAACGAACTGAAGAAATACTATACCGGCAATGAGGAGTATTTCTCATATTCCGTTGTAGAATTAATGCTCGATACAAGGATACAGACCAGAAATTTAAGCAGACACAAAGTCAGCAGTTTTGAGGACGCATTGTATCTGCTTTATAACTATTCAGAGGAGATACCACAAGCGGACGATCCCAAATATCTGTCCATTCTTATTGCAGCCGACATATTGAATGTAGAGGAGGAGGATATCATAGAAGAGGCAAGAAGGGATAATAAGTTGTATTCGGATGAAGACAAGAACCTGTTTGTACCGGTCCGGTGGATTGGGGATTGGTATAATGATGCCATAGCAGCTTTAGGGGTATCGAGTGTAATCTATATACAGACCAGGGGAACGGGGAAAGTTAAAATATTAATTGAAAGAGACCTGGAGTAACATGAAAGAGAGAATATTTACAATGGGCATGGTGTATGATCTGAGTACACTAGGAGTCAATGAGATAGAAAATGCAGTTCAGGCGGATCTGAATAAGATTTTTAATGCCGGTGGAGTTAAATTTCTATTGAGAGAAGTATCGGGGAAAACATTGGAACTAACATTTTTCCGTAAATACAGGGAGGGTGAGATAGACTGGCTGAATTATGATCCGAAGTTGATCTATAATATTGATGCCAACATAATCACCGGGCATAGTTTTAATGGTTTCAGAATACCGGATTACTGGGGAGGAGTTCCGTATGGTTATCCTTTTTTCATGCCGAAAAGAGAATTTATAAGGTGTTATAAAAAATCGGCTGTAATGCTTGGAGCGGATCAGGTAGAAAGAGTTAAGATCACAGTAGAACCGGAGAAGATAGTGATGAGATTGACATTTTAAAGCAAGAGAGAAGATAGTTAGAGATAGCTGTCTTCTCTACTTTTTTATTTCTGTTAGTACACAAAATTACCTCAAAATTGTACCATCTCTCGAACTTGTAACAAACCACACCGTTCATTTAACAGAACTGGACGATGGACATCGATTGAGGAATACCTTCATTCTGATAGCGATCCCAGAGATTTTTACTTGCCATTTAGTATATCATTATGGTTTGCTACGAAAGTAGAAAGTGACTACAAATTGAAAATTACATATTGAGTACTATGGACCGTCAAACAATTTTTCAGGAAGGGAAAATGCTTAAATACAAATGGGACAACTAACCTATGATTAGCAAGTTGTCCCATTTTGTATTCTCGAAAACTACGGCACTGTCCACGATTTTGTGTAAATAGAAAACTAGAGGATTCGAGTTTTATACTTGAATCCTGTTTTCAAATATAGTTATAAATTGATTAAAAATCAATGCCCAATTCCAAATAGGTTGATACCATTTCTTTTCTATTTCTGTAATAGCCAGATACACAGACTTTTTCAAGGCATCATCATTTGGGAATGATAGCTTGTTTTTGGTGTACTTTCTAATTTTTCCGTTCAGATTCTCAATGAGATTCGTTGTATATATGATCTTTCTAATTTCAACCGGGAAGTCAAAGAATACGGTGAGTTCTTCCCAATTATTTCTCCATGAGCGTATCGCATATGGATATTTAGTCCCCCATTTTTGCTCAAAGTTCTCCAACTCCATCTTTGCGGCTTCTTTAGTAGGTGCATTATAGATATTCTTTAAATCAGAAGTAAACTCCTTTTTTTCTTTCCAGACCACATACCGACAGGAGTTTCTTATTTGATGCACTACGCATATTTGAGTGGTAGATGTTGGAAACACACTCTTGATAGTTTCTGTAAATCCATTCAGATTATCAGTAACCGTAATCAGTATATCTTCTACACCACGAGCTTTGAGATCCGTTAAAACGCCCATCCAGAAGGCAGCGCTCTCATTTTTACCAACCCACATACCCAATACCTCTTTCAAGCCTTCCTTATTTAGACCTACACATAAATAAACGGTCTTGTTGATGACCTTACCATTTTCCCTGACTTTAAATACGATACCATCCAGACAATCATATATAAGCTCTCCAAAGGACGATTCTGCCACTCTGAAGCAGCCTAGCTGACTTTATTGGAAATAATAGAGATAGCGGAGGTGGAAAGATTGATACCGTATATTTCTTGCATTTCTGACTCAATGTCAGATACGCTCATGCCTTTGGCATAAAGAGAGATTACAAGACGTTCAATAGACAAGCCACGGGATTGATGCTTAGGGACTACAACTGGCTCAAATTCACTTTTTCTATCACGGGGAACCTGAATAACAGATTCTCCCATCTCTGTTTGAATCTGCTTCTTATAACTACCATTGCGGGAGTTGCCACTATGATCGCCTTGATTGGAGTGTTTCTCATAACCTAAGTGGTTATCAAGTTCAGCTTCCAACATTTGCTCATAGACACGAGTATGAAGCTCTTTCATGAAAGCGGTAACATCTTCACCTGTCTTAAACTGAGACAGGAACTCTTTACTTAAAAATTCTTTGGGGATGTCCATAAAATCTGCTTTTTTACAAAGTTAATATATAAATAAAAAAAACTACGAGAAGAATCCCGTAGTTTTCGAGAATACAAAACCAGATGGACAGTGCCCTAATTTTTAACTAATGAATCAAATACTGATTCGCATTAATAAAGAATAGACTTACACTTAATGATTAAAAATTACTTTCTACCTATACTCTGAAAATATCTCCAAACATTCAAATATTTCTACCTTACTTAGATTTCGCTTTTTCCCGTTCCAATATAGATTTCATAGCTTTCACTTTATCTGGGTATTTTTCAGCTAGGTTTTCTTTCTCGCCTCTGTCCTTTTTCAAATTATATAGTTGATCTACCGGAGCATTACCAGTCTCAGTCCTTGTTAGTTTCATAAAAGCTGCCCCTTTATTCGGAGTAATATATTTCCAAGCTCCGTCTGAAACAGACAAAGAACCGGAAGCTTCGATCACATAGTCACGCCCCTTACGATCAGTACCCAAAAAGGCTTTCAACTGATTCTGACTGTCTACTCCGGCACCCGGCTGCATCTCTTGTCCCACCAATTCAGCCATTGAAGCAAATAAATCAATCTGAGATACCAAAGCATCCGAAATTTTACCTTTTTTTACTTTATCAGGCCAACTAACAATAAACGGAATGCGAGTACCCGCTTCAAAATTACTATATTTACCGCCACGCAGGTTACCCCACGGACGGTGGTCGCCTAGCAGCTCCACTGCTTGATCCTGATAGCCGTCATCCACTACTGGACCGTTGTCGCTACTCAACACAATCAGCGTGTTTTCTCTCAATCCTTTTCTCTCCAACGCTTCTACGATTTTGCCAACCGTGTAATCGAACTGAAGAATAGCATCTCCTCGATAGCCCATTCCGCTTTTACCTACAAAACGCGGGTGGGGAAAACGGGGTACATGCACGTCATTGGTTCCTACATACAAGAAGAAGGGTTTGTCGCTATTACGCTCGATAAAACCTACCGATTTAGCAATAATGGTGTCAGCAATGTTTTCGTCCTTCCACAGTGCCTTGCCTCCTCCCTTCATGTATCCGATGCGCGAAATACCATTGACGATGGCTTGGTTGTGTCCGTGATTGGGCGAGGGCTTTAGGTTGGTCAGTAGCTCCGGATTATTCTTTCCAGTCGGTTCGCCAGGAAAAGGTTGGGTATAACTCACCTCAATGGGGGCCGACGGGTCGTAATCAAGCACCTGCTGATTCTCCATCCATACACAAGGCACGCGGTCACCGGTAGCAGCCATCAGACAAGAATAATCGAAGCCCAAATCTTCCGGTCCCGGACTAACCTTCTTATTCCAATTCTGCGTACCCGTTTTATCTCCCAAACCTAAATGCCACTTCCCGATAGCTCCAGTCGTATATCCAGCAGATTTAAACATATCTGCAATCGTGGTTTGTTCTGTCCGGATAACCATACCTGCATCACCACGGGCAACTCCTGTATCATTTCTACGCCAGGCATAATGTCCTGTAAATAAAGAATAACGTGATGGGGTACTTGTTGAAGCCACCGCGTGCGCATCTGTGAAACGAATACCACTATTAGCTAATGCATCGACATGCGGAGTCTGAATGCGATGAGCACCATAACAACTCATATCTCCATAACCTAAGTCATCAGCGATAATAAAGATTACATTAGGTTGTTTCTCTTTTGTTTTCTTCTGTGCCTGAACCGGTAATGTGATCAATAAAGAGCCACCGATTCCCAGCCATAAATTAAAGTTCTTCATAATATAATTGTTATTGGGTTTATTATATTTTATTTTTATATACAAAATTTAGTTCTGTTGGAATATCCGCATGCGTATCTATAAACCATTTCATTAGTTTAACATACAAATATTTCACCAAAAGTGATTACTAATTTACTTTTTTATTTTCTATCTTTTCTTTGTTAAAAAGTACTATTAATCAAGCTTGATAATAACCAATTAATTTCAACCCTCCCGAATCCATAACAGAATATGAAATACCAAAGAAGTACCAAGTCAATAACTTCCAGATAGACTGAAAATACTTTTAAAGGACTGCTTGAACTCTTAATATATCTTTTTCATCCAATCAAAAATATTTTCACTATCAAGTACGTCATACGGAATTCCACCAGCCAGTCTTATCAAAGTAGGATAGAAGTCAACTCCCGTTATAGAACCTGAAACGACCTTTCCCGTTTCTATCTTAGAAAAAGATCTTATAATAAGTGAACTCTAAAACATTTTTATTAGAGATACCATTTACTCCTCTAAGTCCCCCAAATTACTGGTTGCTGTTATAATACCTCCATTATCTTTTCATAATTTCGCACGATGTAATTCTGCAAAAAATCCTAATCTTAATTTTAGGTTAGAAAAATAGATAAAAGCACAATCCAATAATTTAGCCATAGACAACTAGATATTAACTCATTATAACTGATAAGCCCACTTCTATGCTTTATAATAATTTAACTGTAAATGTATAAATTCCAGTCATCTCCTGCTTTTCATCTTTCAGAACAATACGATAGATCTTCTTACCCCACACATTAGAAAGACGTGGATCATCCAATTCAATTGTTTCTAAATCGGCCTTAAACCGAACCGGATACAATAGTTCTACTTTCTGCCCCTGTACTTCAACATGTATCTTTCCGGCCGAAGGGAAAGTTACGTTTCCCCATGTCAGAAAGTTCACCCGGTTGGGTGCCACACATTCAGTCAATGTATAATCATCTGTGATTTTCAGTTTACGACTCTCAAGACTGTAAGAACGCTTCCAGCTCTTTACTTTGGCTTCTGCTGGATATGCAGCGGCTATGTCAGTGGAGAAGATGCGTTTTTTCTCATTGCAAACCGTATTGGCAGCCTTATAATTCTGACCAAATTTTTGCGGAACATCATTAATCATAGGCAAATTATGATAGTTGCTTTGCATGGTCCAAATGGTGTATCGTTCTCCACTGAAAGTCTTTCTAGTGTAAGTTCCCACTCCGGCATCAATCAACACCGGAATCGTGTTTACATACAAAGAGAAGGTTCCCGCATCGTTATGATTGTGGCTTTCATTATTAAATCCGCCTTTAGCAGCGACAAACATTCCGCTCTTGTTCTTCATATGGCAGAATTCCGTTTCGGGATACCATGTCACATCCGGTACATCATGTTTCGGAATCGCCTCCGACAGTTCATGACCGAAAAGTAAAGACTGGAGAGAGCGGAAGGCGTCATTACCCATTATCACATACGGCTTTTTGTCTTTTAATAAATAAGCAGCAAAGCCCATCATTTCGTCACTGTTTACCGCTTTACCAAAACGATATATCAACATAGCATCACCACCACCTCGTGCTGAAGCATCGGCAAAGTTGACTACCCACCCGTTACCTACATACGAACGTGATATATATTCCCCCATCCGGCGAATCATCGGTTCATGAAATAAAGAGATTTTACCTCCGGTACCATCCGAAAGAATCTGAAGATAATCATAAAGTTTGCCGGCTGCATGCCCCCAATACGAGGTTCCTTCTTCACAAGCTCCGTCCGCTTTTACATAATTGATGAATTTATCAACTGACTTCATCGAACGATATACAGCTTCAGCCAGTCTGTCCTTATCGTCTTCAAGCAATAAAAAACATTGCAATGCGTTAGAGTTGCACCAAGGATTCCAATTATTGATAATTCCTCCAGGCTTCCGGTCAAAAGCCATCCACCACATTTTATCATCATTCATATAAGGATCGAGCACACGTTCTTTTATCACTTTACGCATTTGCAAAGAGACTACAGGATTAATCTTATCAAACGGGGCACGGAAAAAATAGTGCACCCACGCCATTAACGCTCCGTAGCCACCGGATCCTAGATCAATGATATGTTCGCGAAAATCCGGGAAAGAACGTTTGCTGCTTTGACGGGACAGATGTGCCGACTGTACCCATGAAGTCATTTCACAACTCATATATGCTCCGTCTAGCAACTGGTCAATAAAGCGCCCTTTGCCTTCGGCCAGTTCGGCAAGCATTAATGTATTCAATGCCTGGCGATTGGCCATATAAGATTCTTCCATAATCTTACGGTTGCCGGCACGTTCAAACTCCAGATAAGCAGTGGCTGGGGTCAACTGCCATTTGTAGTTAAGTAACTTCTCACCCGCTTCAATGAGATATTGCTTATTGGAGCCTGTCAGGGAATCCCATGCCGCACGATCTGTATATGCAGGATAAGGCACCCACGCCTGTTTCAAAACTAACATATCTTTCAATGTAGCTTCATCAGCCATTTTCTGCAACATATTACGTTCTGTGTATGCTTTTGCCCTGAAAGACATACTTCCCAAAGCCGCAACCAAAAGAACACAACATACATATCTCATCTGAATCATAGTGTTTTTTCTTTAATAAGTATAACGAAGCGACTTGTTGACATCGCCCACATTTTTTATCGGTATCAATGTAAATCCCCATACATAATCTCTACTGGCAGGAATGGTATAACCAGGCTGCACTTTAGCCCCCCAACTGTCATAACCTGCCACTCCCTGCTGTTTCATATCAATGCACACTTCCACAAAATCACGCGGAGTAATATCATTGACATGAGTCATCCTGCGAAGCACGTTCTTTGCTTCCGCCTCATTCTTGCCGGCTACTTCTTTCGAAGAACGATTCCGCCATTGATAAGGATGAGAAGATTCTTCAGAGTCAAAATCCTCTACCGTATTCCGCAAAGCATTGAAGCCGATAGTCTTTTCCGCAAGAACCAGCAAACCTCTGCCCGCAGTGTTCGTAAAGGATACCCACCGCGTATCTGTGCGATGTCCGTTCTCCTGCGGACGGACATAATTAACATACATCTCTTCGACACTCGTCTTATACCTTCCCACCATAGAGCCGGCATTGCGATCGACATAATTTTCTACCGGACCGCGTCCAAAATACTCCACTCTATTCATTACATGCGGAATACGGAAACGCACTCCGATACGAGGCACTTCAAGAACATCTTTCTTTTTCACTTTCTTACCCGGAGTGAAAGTCGCCAGATTGGTATCTTCCAATACCTCCGTTTTTTCTGCTTCACGATCGGTCTGCGTAAACTTAACATTTACATTGACAACTCCGTCTCTATATATCCTGTAAGTTATCAGATACTGATTACCGGCAGGCAAATCATACGTAACAGACATCAGCACTGTTTCCCCTTCTTCTCTGACAGCCGTATCACTCACCTTGAAGTCACGACTCGACTCTTTCCATATCTGCAAACGCTTGGGATTACTGTTGCCATAATCATTATCATTGGGCGCGCGCCAGAAATTCGGCTGCACACCGAAAGCTTTATCAAAAAACTCGGTTCCGTTCACCTTATAGGATGTTACCATACCGGTGGCCTTGTCCAGTTCAAAATAAACGTTCGATGAAGATACCACAACCTTACCATTTTCCGCTTTCCATCCCAACGCTTTTCCGGATGCCTCATAAGAATCTTTTTCCGTCTCCAACGGCAAACGGAATTGTTCTTGAGCAATCTCATGTCCAATCGGGATTAGCGGTTCAGCCTGTCTGGTCACCACACTAAAATGTACAAAGTATTCGACTCCGGGCTTACCTACCGTCACTGTAACCGGGATAACAAATTCGGCCGTCGCTTGCGGACTCACATCCAAAGCAACTTTACCTCTTTTCGCTACGCTGCCGTTAGCCCGCAATTCATAGTTGACATCGTACTTTCTCAGATTCGTGAAATAAAAACGATTGACAACTTTATATCTACCGGTTTTCAAATCGACTGCTTCAAAAGCCACATTCTGATGTGCATATTTCACTTCCGCCAATGCCGGATGAGGTTTGCGGTCGGGACCGACCAGGCCATTGCAACAAAAATTCCCGTCACTCGGCATATCGACTCCATAATCACCGCCATAAGCCCAATATTCATTCCCGTCTTTATCCTTTTCCAGTATACCTTGGTCTACCCAATCCCAGATATATCCACCCTGAAGATTAGGATATTTATAAATCTCTTTCCACTGATCCCATAAGTTTCCACTGGAATTCCCCATGGCATGAGAATACTCCGAAGGAACGACAGGACGATCAGAACCGGTCTCACCTATATATCTCAGCCACTCGGCGCTGGGATATTGAGGCACATACATATCCGAATTCCATTCCCACTGCGCACGCTCATAATTGACAGGACGATCCATCAGTTTCTTATCCTTGTCTTTAATCCATAAATAGGTCTGGTAAAAGTTATAACCGTTGCCCGCCTCATTTCCCAACGACCAGAATGTCAGAGAGGGATAATTCTTATTACGCTCGTACATATTTATCGTACGATACAAATGCGGTTTCAACCATTCGGGATTATTCCCCAGGCTTCCGCCCTTACGCAAATCATAATACATTCCATGAGATTCAATATTCGCTTCATCATATACATATAGCCCGTATTCGTCACAAAGTTCATAGAAGCGACGATCCTGAGGATAATGGCAAAGACGCACGGTATTGATATTGTTCTGTTTCATCAGTTCAAAATCCTTCCGCATTAATTCCTCCGTCAAATAATGACCGGTCTTTTCATTGTGTTCATGGATATTCACCCCTTTCAGTTTCAACGGTTGCCCGTTAATAAAAAGCAAGACATACGGTTTTCCGTTTTTAGCAAACTGCTTGCTTTCTTTAATCTCAATACGACGGAAACCGACATTGAAAGGAACAATTTCCGTCACTTTTTCCCCTTCTTTCAGGGTTATCAATAATTTATAAAGGTTCGGCATTTCAGAAGTCCACGTTTTCACGGCAAGCAAATTCTTTTCAAAAGAGACTGTATGCTGCCCATAGCCATCCACCGGTATTTTTTTCACGGCACTTGCAACTTGTTTACCGGCAGTATCCAAGAGTTCGTAAGATACTGATACTTCCTTGCAGGCAGACGCATTGTTCCGCACATCGACAGCCAATTCAAACAATCCATTTTCGTACGTATCGTCCAGCGTAGAAATGACTCTGAAATCTTTGATCGCGGTCTTTGGCTGCGCATACAAAAAGACATCACGCTCTATGCCGCTCAAACGCCAAAAATCCTGACATTCCAGATAAGACCCCGTACTCCAGCGAAGTATTTTCAACACTAGTGTATTCGTTCCCTCATGCACATACTTATTAATCAGAAATTCCGCCGGGTTCTTCGAGTCTTCATTATATCCCACTTCTCTCCCGTTGATATATACATAAACTCCTGATTTGGCTCCAGCAATATGCAAATAAATGTCGCGTGACAACCAATCTTTCAACACTTCAAACTCCCGCCGGTAAATGCCTGTTGGTATATCCGCAGGTAATTGCGGGGGTTGCGGGTTGCTTGCCTTGAACTCATAACCATGATTGGTATAGATAGGTATCCCATAACCTTGAACTTCCCAGTTTCCCGGAACTTGTATTTCACTCCATCCTTTTGTGTCTGCTTTCACATCTACCACATCGGTCGGCAGTTTACGATGAGAATCGGAATAATAAAACTGCCAGACGCCGTTCAGCAACTTATAAAATCTGCTCTTTTCATACTCACCCGTCAATGCGTCTTCACGAGTATCGTAAGTCATGAACGCTGTTCGGGGCTCTTCCCTGTTCACTGATACAGTCTGTATATCCTGCCAATAAGGAATTCCGGTTTCCTGTTCATGGGTTATACTTGTAATAACATCAGACTTTTCTACCTGTTGCCCCAATAAAACAACAGGTAAAAAAGAACATGCTATTCCAGAAAATACCTTTCCTAAAATTTTCATAGTATTGATTTCTACAGTTTACTGTTATATCTCAATAAAGCTTCCAAATAATAATAATCCGCATATACCAAAGGAACGTCAATTTCTTGACCATGAGGAATGCTTCCCACACTATGCTTCAATATGAAATTACAGTTTGTACCTTTCTCTGCCAAATAAGCCGGTGATGACAAAGTCTGCAAAATACGTTCCGCAGCTTGTGCATATTTCTCTCCTCCTTCAATATAATCCGAAAGTTCTAAAAATGCAGAAGCTGCAATCGCCGCCGCTGAAGCGTCACGTGGCACTTCTTTAAACATTTGTGGAACATAATTCCAATCAGGAACATATCCTTCCTGCCCTGCATTGAAGTCCCAGTATGGTACTCCGTCTTCGGGCAGATTAGGATGATTCAGCCAGAAATCGGCAGTACGAACTGCCATATCCAGAAAATCCTGTCTTTTAGTCTCACGATAAGCCATCGTATAGCCATAGATGGCCCATGCCTGCCCACGCGCCCAAGCCGAATTGTCCGAGAATCCCTGGCAAGTAGCCCTATGAAGCACTTCTCCTGTCTCTTCATCATAGTTTACCACATGATAATTACTATAATCTTCACGGAACTGATTCTTTATCGTTGTCTCAGCATGCTTGTTGGCCACATTGGCAAAACAAGAGTCGCCTGTCACCTTCGTCGCAAAATACAGAAGTTCCAGGTTCATCATATTGTCGATGATTACAGGATAGAACCATTCATCTTTACCATTCCAGGCTTTCCTGTAATTCCACGACTTTATAGCACTTGTTTTTTCATCGAAACGCGTACACAGTGAACGGGCAGATTCTACCAGAATTTCTTTATAAGCCTCATTGCCTGTCAGACGATAGGCATTCCCGAAACTACAATACATAAGAAAACCGATGTCATGATGATTGGTCAACTTTTTCAAAGGCTCAAGCGCCTCAGTCCACTTGATTGCTGCCCGCTTCCAGTCTTCCGACTTATTGTACTCATATACATACCACAAGCAACCCGGATAAAACCCTTCTGTCCAATCATTCTTTTTTGTTGTCTTCAACGTTCCTTGCTTGTTGATCGTACGGGGGTATTCCACCGGTTCGGGAATGTTTTGCAATTGAGCGGACAATTGCTGTTCTGCCCGCTCAAAACCATTCTTTACCATAATTGCCGTCTCTTTTTCCTTTACACACGAGCAAAGCATCAGCAAACTTGCATAAAATATTACTTTCACCTTCATCCTAATAATCTTTTCACCTAAAAATTTATTACTTAGTATCAAATGTCCATATGCGTATATAATCCACATAAGCATTGGTCAGATGCGAATCGACAGAAGCACTCTTGAAATCTCCCTCATTAGCCCATGAAGCTCCTGTGGAAAGCTGCACATATTCCTTGGTTCTCGAAATCCATTTTTCTTCACCACCCTCTTTACTGAATTCAGCCTTCAACTCTCCGTCATAATAGATTTTGATCTGATTCTCATCCCACAACATTCCCCAGACATGGAAACTACCATGCAGACCTGCCGCCGGATAGCGCTTTGAATTTTCCTGATGATCATTGCCATATCCATCAATATGAATAGTCGATGCGGTCTTATCCTCTACAAAAGCCGACTCGAAAACGTCTATTTCGGCGCCGTCATTACCTGTTCCGTCTACCAAATTCACATCAGGAGACTGAAACCAGAAGGCCGTATGTACCGCCCTATTTGTATCGGCTACCTTAACACGTACCTCAGCATACCCGTAATTCATAAAATATTTATCCCGGGTATTTACCGAACTACAATACATTACATCAGTTCCTATCTTTTTTGCTTCCAAGACAAGCATACCACCGTCTTCATTCTGAACTTCCCTTACATTTTCCGGTTTGTGAAACCATTCCTTGATACCTAAAGCAGGGCGTGGAGTACGAGTTTTCGTATCATTATTTATAGTCCATTTATTAAAATCGACACGGGAATCATTAAACTCGTCGCTAAATTCCAATTTCCACCGTATATCGCTTACTTCTGCATTAGAATTTTCAGGAAGCGCATTGGACGGAGTTTCCGCATCTATTTTAGAAACAGGCTTTACATAGTCACCTTTTTCATCACCACAGGAAGCAAGAAATCCAACTCCTGCTACCAGACATATTTTAAACAGATTCTTCATCATTCTTCTTTTTAAGTTTTACTTTTTAATAGAAGGCCACTTTCTTACAAAGAAGATGTAGCGACCTACTATCACTTAAACCAGTAAATATACCATCATTCCCAACCTGGATTTTGAACCAACTTCTTATTTTTGAAGAGCTCAGTATTAGCTATCGGATAAAAATACATCTTATCTTCAACCACATTCGTATTTATCCGGCTCTTCTCATAATTCATTTCCGCTCCGACTTTCGTCACCTTCACACCGTAAATGTTTTCCGTCTCGTCAAGCTCTTTCCAACGGCGAACATCCCAAAAGCGATGCCCCTCAAAAGCGAGTTCCACTCTGCGCTCATTCTTCAGCCGCTTCAAGAACTCGTCAGGAGACAAGGTGGCGGGAAGAGCGGGCATCTTTACTCCTTCTCTGTTGCGCACACGATTTACGGCCTGTAAAGCTGTCATTCCACATTTCTCTGTTGTATATTCCAAGCCGTTTTCGCCATAAGCATTGACCATAGCTTCAGCATAATTCAGCAACACTTCCGCATATCTAAACAAGACCCAATTGTGATGAGCATTCGCTGTAGGAGCACCCGGTTCAAAGCTAATAGACTTATTCACATATTTGCAAAGATAATAACCAGTAGAGGTGGCATTAGGGAGCGGAAGTCCATTTACTCCTCCTTCCCATATCTCTACGTTTTTATCAGCCGGCCATTTCATGTTATTGTGAACAATCGTCATGTAAAAACGAGGATCTCTTTTTTCATAAGGATTCTTTCTCATGTTCTCGTCGTTCCAGTCAAAAGGAACACCGGTCTTCATTTCAAAGGCGCTTGCCAAGTTTTCTGTCGGGCAAGTGGACGTCTTTCCTCCCTTTACTCCCATAGGAAAATTTGCAGCCTCAAAAGAGTTATTGCTTCCAGTAGGACGCGCAAGGATTACCTCTTTGCTCTTATTATTTTCCGGACCAAATAGATTGGAGAAACTCTTATCCAATCCATATCCCAAAGCGGTCTGGTCACCGATTATTTCATAAGCCGCTTCTGCCGCTGCAATCCATTTGTCCTTATCACCATTCGGATTAAATAAACGACTTGCCGCATACAAAGCCGCACGGGCTTTCAAAGCTAAAGCCGCTCCTTTGGTAATACGTCCAGTCTCTTTTTCTTTATATCCCGCATAGGTAGCCGGCAACACTTTGGCAGCTTCCGTACATTCGGATATAATAAATTTAAAAATCACATCAGATGATGCTTGCTCGACATTGTTTGCTTCCTGCAAAGTCAAGACCTTTTCTATCAACGGAACATTCTGATAACGCTTTACTAACTCAAAATAGAAGAAAGCGCGTAAGAAACGAACTTCGTATTCAAAATTCGCATACTCTTTCATCCAATTTTCATAATCATCGCCATACTGCCAATCTTCAAATTTCAAATTGGTCAAATTTTCCAGAAAGAAGTTTGCATCATGTATACCATTATAATAATGAGCATACTTATCATCCACTGTGTAGTTAGCCGACCATGTCCCGTTGACAAAACGCTGAATATCTGAGCTTTCATACACATGAATTGCATCGTCCGTAGCTGCATCCTGCATGGCTCCGTCAAGATTACAAAAATTACTCGGCAAATAACTGTAAACATTCGTCACAAATTGCTTTACTCGTGCATAACTTTCTTCAATTTGCTCCAAAGAATAGTTGTCCGATTCGTCACAATCCATGAAATCACAAGCCGTAAACAGACTTAATGACAAGAGTAATGTTAGATATTTATTTATTAATTTCATATGATCATTTTTTAAAAAGACAAATTAAACCCGAATGTATATTGAGTCATGGTAGGATGGACAGCACCCACTGCCTCCGGATCTTGGATATCAATGCCATCAATGCAGAAAAGATCGTGTGCACGCATAAAGACTTTCGCCCCACCTAAGAATTTGGTTTTCTTCATCAAATTAGACGGAAGTTTATAATACAGTTCCAATGTTCTCAACTTCAGATAAGAAGCGTCGGCCACCCACAACGAGTTATTGTTATAGTTATTGGGAGAACCCGAATAGCTCAACCGGGGAAGTGTTCCTGAAGGATTTGTCTCACTCCAACGATTCTTATAATAGTAATCTGATATGGTATTATTACCGACTATCGGACGATATACACTACGAGTATCCAGTATCTCACTATAATTGCCGACTCCCTGGAACAAAGCATAAACACCTATGCCTTTGTATTCAGCGCCCAAGTCAAGCGAATAATAGATTTCCGGACAAACAGAATTATATCCCAACGCTACCTGATCGTATGTATCAATTCTTTTATCTCCATTCTGATCCTTGAACATCAAGTCACCCGGACGTACATCCCCTAGATATTGTTTCACTTCACGATTATCAATTTCTTCCTGAGACTGATAGATACCTGTTACCTCATAACCAAAAATCTGTCCCAAAGAACCTCCGGTGCGTTTCTGATAATCATGCGGACGATATTCTTCATTCTGATTAATAATCTTATTGCGTACAAATGAGAATTGGCCTCCCAAATGATAAGAGAAATCCGAGATTTTATCATCCCAACCAAGATAAGCTTCAATGCCTCTGTTATCTACCACGCCATTATTCAACTTTGGAACAGAAACTCCAAATACCGAAGATATCGCATTTCCGCCTTCCACCAAAATATCCGTACGATGGTCATAAAAAGCATCCAATGACAACGAAAGTTTGTTCCATGCTTTGAAATCAATCCCCACATTCAGTTTATGAGACTTTTCGTAAGTGAAACCATCTATAGCCAACTGATTAAGTTTCATGCCCGACATTGAAGCTGGAGAATCCTTGAAGTAATATGAATTTCCACCACCGTAAATGTCTCGGAACAAATTGACACCATAATCGGCACGTCCCGATATACCATAAGAAGCTCTCAGTTTCAAGAAATTCAACCAATCTTGTTTCATGAAATCTTCTTCCGACAATATCCAGCCGGCACCTATAGCAGGAAATATACCCCAACGTTTATCCGGGTCAAGAATGCTGGAAGCAGAACCGGAGAGAGAGAAATCTACCAAGTAACGATTATTATACGTGTAATGAACCTGTCCGATTATATCCATAAAAGCACGCCCGGTATTCCTTCCTTTCGACTTCGTTTTATCCATGGCATATATGAAAGTGGCGTTCAGAGCATGCTTTCCAAAATTCTTCATGTAATTAGCATAAGCCTCTAAATTAAAATGCGTTAATACAGAACCGACACTCTTCGAGAAAGCAAGTGTACCTTCTTTACGAAGTTCTTTGAATGTTTTTGCTCCCGTTGTCATGTCGAGTGAAGCCGAACCGTAAGCGTAATTCTTCGTATTGCTGTCCCAATAAGAGGCCGAATTATCCAAAGCTACTTTAAAACCGGCTGATAATCCGGGCAACAAAAAAGAGAAGTCCTGTTTCAAATGTATATCGGCAAATAATGCACGAGTTTGCGAACGTGCATATCCTTTGGCTGAAATGGCAGCTATCGGATTGTTTCCATATACGGTAGTACCTCCCCAAATTCCTTTTTCTGTCTTTATCGGAAAAGCACCAGAAGGTGTCTGATATAGCATATCAAACAAGTCATCAGATGTCGTTCCCGGACGATTGTGCTCGGTAAAGTTTCCGAGCAAATTCAATTGCACAGTAGTAGTAGGTGAAACTTCGATATCCAAGTTGGTACGAATATTCAGCCGGGAATACTTAAGTTGTGTTGAGTATCCGTCATTATCTCCCGTCGGTTGCAAGATACCACGATTATCCAAAAAGTTCAACATCGTATAGTAACGGACAAATTTACCGCCTCCCCTAGCGGAGAAAGAAATATTATCACCGTAGCTGGCACCTCGCAAAGCCTCATCCATCCAGTCTACATTGGGATAGAACAGCGGATAAGTCTGATTCTTGAATGCGTCAAGCTCTGCAGCAGAATAGCGTGGAAGCGAACCATCGTTTACCAAGGCTTCGTTGAGTGCCAACGCATATGTATAACCATCTGCAAAATCCGGCAAACGATTCGGCGTAGCGACATTAAAATCATATGAGAAATCAATCTGAGGAGCTGTCATGGAACCACGTTTGGTCTTCACGAGAATCACCCCGTTGGCTCCACGAATACCATATATACTTGTAGCCACAGCATCCTTTAACACACTGACCGACTCTATTTCTTCTGATGACAATTCCTTGATAGAACGCTCGAAACCATCTACCAACACCAACGGATTTTTAGAGTTCGTAGTACCCAGTCCCCGTATATACATGGTAGGACCGTCCTCCCACGCTGCACCGGAGTTTTGCAACACTTGTAAGCCAGACAATGTTCCGAACAATTGATTGCCGGGATTAATACTTCTTTTATGAGAAAGCGTTCCGCTGCCAACCACAGAAACAGCACCGGTCACTTCTTTCATATCGTGAACGATATTCCGTCCGAAATCCACAGCCATATTATCTCTGTGAGCTGTCAATGTATCTGTTTGCGCCATTACACTCGCAGAACAGAACATACCGACCAATATTATATTAAGTTTTTTACTCATATTATTCTTCATCTATGTTTTTCATAAATTTTATTCCCAACCCGGATTTTGTACCAAGCCATACCCTTTATTTACTTCGTTTTGAGGGAAAGCGCTCAAATACCATTTACGTGAATAGTTTCCGGGTTCCCACCAATAACGGCTACCTTCGGTTCCCAACAGAGGGAACTCTTCACATATATAAGACTGATCATTCTTATTTTTATAAACATGCAATCCATGCAGAGGTGTAGAGAATTTCTCATCCATTCTCCAACGAATCAGGTCAAAATAACGAACCTCTTCAAAACCGAATTCACAAGCACGTTCACGAAGTACAGCAGCTCTAAATTGTTCTCGGTTCAACCCCCTTTTCAACTCTTTCATTCCTACGCGTTCACGCACTTTATTCACGTAAAAGTAAGCCAAGTCATTAGGAGCTTTATGGTATTCATTCAAAGCTTCAGCGTAACTAAGATAGAGTTCGGCAATACGCAAATGCGGCCATTGAATCACATGATTGTTATATTCACCTGCACGGTCCAGCCCCCATTTGCGACAAGAAATACCAGTTAACAAACTTTTAACAGTTACCTGGCCGACTCCCCAATCTCTACCTTTCGGATAATTAGTCTTATCGGCCGGATTTTCATCAGTAACTCCAGCTGTTCTACCTTGGAATATATCTCCATCCAAAATAAATGTTTCGCTTAAACGCGGATCTCTATTGATAAAAGGATTCCGGCGATGTTCTTCATTGTTCCAATCAAAATCGTCCCCATCTGCTGTTTGAAACATATCAAAATATTCCTTTGTCGGATTATAGGCTCCCCAGCGGATTGCTTGATTCGGTAATGGATTATTATTAGCCTTATATATATTCCGGTGAACGGGAATCAAAGTTTCAGTAGTTCCACGATCAAAATAAGCGGCACGAAATGCATAACGATATTCACTTGGAGTAACATCTTCCTTCTCTACCAATTTATAAAATTGATTTTCGTCCAAAGCTCTAAAGAAATCTTCACAAGCTTTAACCGCATCCCCCCAACGTTCATGCTGATAATCACCATACCATGTCATTTTTTTATCCGAAGCTTCACCCGGATAATAAGGTTCTTCATTATTGAACAAAGGACTTGCCACAAAAAGCAGAAGTCTGGCTTTCAATCCCATGGCCCCAGCTTTAGTAATTCGTCCGTCCCAGTTGGCTAAATCGGAAGGAGAAATGTTCCATGGGAAATGCGGACAATCAATGGCTTCTTGCAAAATACGAAGAATAAACTTTACAGTTTCATCCAAAGTAGCTCTAGCTGGAAAATCTGCATCATCAGGTGCAATAACTTTATCCACAATAGGTAAAGCACCATAATGGCGCAACATATGAATATAATAAATCGCTACAATCGTCTTAGCTTCCGCTTTCAGACGTTCTTTTTCCTCCTGATCCATATCAGGAACGCGATCGATATTCTCTACAACAAGCCAAGCGTGACGAATGGCTGCCCACATGTGAGTCTCACTATCATTAAAACGAAGTTTAGTAGCACTAGTTTTCAAAACACGCGGAGCATTTTCTTTGCTCGCATTGTAATCACCTGTATAATACACAGTATTCGCCCCGGAATAATAAATACTAGACTGACATAAATCTGTTAAAGCTTCGATATTAGACAAATACATTGTTGTCCAATATCCGGTTGTTTCCAGTCCGTAAGGAAGATACTGATAAGTATACCATAATACTCTGCGTGCATATTCAGCAGTAGAAAAAACCGTATCAATCGTCACATCCGTACTGGGCGGCTTTTGCAGGAATTTATCTCCAAATGCTAAATCTTCACAAGAGATCATCGTTATCAATCCCAACATTACTATTATGACATGGAAGTGTCTCTTTATCTGTTTCATAATCTTTTTCTTTTATTAAAATCCTACCTTCAAACCGAAATTCACCACTTTTATCAAAGGATAAGCTTGACCGTCTGGATTACTTTCCGGGTCACAGAATCCCATATCATCAAATGTAAGCAAGTTATATCCAGATACCGAAAGCCTTAACGTTCCCAAATGCATTTTCTTTACAATTTGTTTAGGAAAAGAATACCCAAGTTCTATATTTTTCAGACGAACGTAAGAAGCATCACGCAACCATAAATCGGAATCTTTATAGTTGTTAGCTTTACTAGCTCCGAAAGAAATAGCAGGAGCAGTGGAAGAGTTGCCTTTCTCCGGTGTCCAGGCATCTTTTATCATATAGCTCAATAAAGCACGATTGTTTGTCGTATCAAACGGAACACGATAAAAACTACTTACCAGACGGGAGGTCTTGAACGCTCCTGACCATACCATACTGAAATCAAGGCCATTCCACGAAAATCCCAATGACATATTACCTGTCAGTAACGGATATTTAGGATATCCAATAGCAGCTACATCTTTATCATCTATCTTGTAATCACCATTCAAATCCCTATACTTCACATCACCTGCCTTAGGTGAAAAATTATGGTCGGGAATCCCCCCTTCCATACCTTTATTTATCGCATATTTTTCTACATCTTCTTGAGAGAAAAAGCCGTCAGTAACGTATCCGAACTGTTGTCCTACAGGACGTCCGGTCTGTTCCATCCACTCATAAGGTTGAGGAATTTCATCTTGGAAGATTATCTTATTTTTAGCATACGACCAACTCGTACCTACATAATAACTTACATTCTGAATTTTATCCTCCCATCGGGCGGTAACTTCAAAACCTTTATTATCCACCTTACCCATGTTCACTGTAGGCAACTTCACTGCCAGATAACCCGGATCCAACTTACGAGTAAGCAATATGTCCTTACGATGTTCAACGAAATAGTCAAAAGAGGTTTTCAAATGACCATCAAAGAAATGCATATCGACACCATAGTTCTGTTTGGAAGCTGTTTCCCAAGTTACATTCGGATTACCGATTTTAGACTCGATAGCCCCGGGTAACTTATAATCATTGGATGAACCGAATCCATAATTACCCGAACTGATAATATAAGAATCAGGCAAATAAAGGAAACGTGAACCATCGGATACCCTGTCATTACCTACAATACCATAAGAAGCACGCACTTTCATATAGCTAAGATAAGGCTTCAAAGAAGACATGAATCTTTCTTCGGACAAAATCCAACCAGCAGAACCCGCAGGAAAAAAGCCGAAACGTTTTCCTTCAGCAAAATTTTCGGATCCATTGTAACCGACACTGAAATCCACCATATAGCGAGTCTTATAGTCATAAGTGGCACGTCCCACAAGTCCAACGTAACTACGGGGAATCCCGGGGAACTTATCAGAATAATAATATTTCATCGACTGATTATACATAGCCAAAGCTGACACATTGTGATGTCCAAACTTACGAGAATAATTAAGTGCAGCCTCTAAATACCAATCACGAGACTGACCTGTACTCTCATTGTATGATAATGTAGTCGTTTCTTGAGTCTTTTTCAATAAAATTTCATCATTTTCACCCAAAAAAGCTTCATATCTTGCCGCACGTCCTTCACGCTTTTTTGTAATGGAAACCCCACTATTATACGCCCCTTTGATATGTACTTTCAACCCCTTAGTTATCATATCCAGTTTTTGCTGCAAAGAAAAATCGAAATTAATCACATTATTGGCAATTGTATTATAACCTTTTCCGTAATATGAATTAAGAGCATCGTATATTTTCCCAAAACCTCCATATAAAGTTTCATTAAGAGTGACCCATTTTCCATCCACAATACCCGGACCGGCAAAAGGAGGAGTCCAATATACGTCTCTAAAAAGATATGCTACTGTTTTACTAGTACCATTATCATAATTGGGTTCTCGCTTATCTGTCAATCGTCCGCCCAGATTAATCTTCATAGATGTTGTTTTCGTTACATCTACATCCATGTTGACACGATAATTGTATCGATTGTATTTGAACCCGGAATCATAATCGCCCGTATCAAACATATTGAATAGCCCATCTTGTGTATAGATACCCAACGATGCAAAGTATTTAACACGCTTGGAGCCACCGGATATATTGAAATTATGTTGTGTCTGCCATGCCGAATTCTTTATCAACATATCCGTCCAATCTGTATCGGAATACATTATCGGATTGCTATGTGTGCGAAAAGCTTCTAGCATTTCGGGAGTAAAGGTCAAATTTTCCTCCAAAACTCCATCACGTAACTGCGCATTATTAAAGGCGTTTGCATAATCATAGCTATTAGCAAAATCAGGAATACGAGTCGGTAGCTGTAAAGCTGCACTAGTAGAAAAAGAAACCTTTGCTTTTCCTTCACTTCCACGCTTGGTAGTCACCAATATCACGCCATTTGCACCACGCACACCAAACACGGCTGTAGCCGAAGCATCTTTCAATACAGTAATGTCTTCTACTTCATTAGGGTCCAACTGAGAGAAAGAACGCTCAACACCATCTACCAGACATAAAGGGGAAGAGAGATTGGTAGACAAAGAGCCGACACCACGTACGTATATCGTCGCATCGTCCGCTCCTGGTTGTCCACTAGACTGCACACTAGATAAACCAGGCACTTTTCCGCTAAGAGCATTCGCGATACTCCCAACCGGAGATTTCATAATTTCATCCGATTTCACCGATGAAAGAGCACCTGTAATAGTCACCTTTTTAGCACTACCATAGGCAATGACCTGTACCTCTTCCAAGGCGGTCACATTTTCACTCAACTTCACGTTTAACTGAGGTTCGCCCTTATAAACAAGCTCCTTATCTTCATAGCCAATAAAGGAAATCACAAGAGTAGCACCTACCGGTACAGTCAGTTTGAAATTCCCGTCCAAATCAGTCACTACGCCGTTTGTGGTTCCTTTCACTGAGACTGTTGCACCTATCACGGGGCCCATATCGTCTGATACGACACCGGTCACAACTTTTTTGTTAACTTGTTGTGCAACCAAAGCTGACCGAAAATGACTATCATTTCCCAAGACCCTGCCCGAATACACAACTAACAAAGTTAACGCTAATAACCAAACTTTGTTTCTCATAAATAAACAGATTTTTGATTAAATAAACAATTAATACTTTTTCAGAAAACATTGCAAATGTAGAAAACATAAAAAAGCAAAGCCTACCTACCGAATATCCGACAGGTGCACAAATTGTATTCAGAAACAATATATGCCACAAATCGGACAGTTTTACTACCTATTTTCAGGTTTAACCAGAAAATCAACGCGCATCGGAGCAAAGCTATCAATAAGTACACCTGCCTCCAAACATACACAACCGTGCATAACATCCGGTTCTATATAAATACCATCTCCGGCAGCCACTATCTGCTTCTCATCTCCTACGGTAAACTCAAATTTTCCACTTACCACATAGGTTAGCTGCGTATGATAATGAGTATGAGGAGTACCTATCGCTCCCTTCTCAAATTTAACCTTCACCAGCATCGCCTGCCCGTCATAACCCATAATCTGCCGAGTAACGCCATCGCCTGCCGATTCCCACACTTTCTCTTTCTCATAAACAAAAGTCGCACTTCTTGTTTTCTTAACCGGTTGTCCTGTTATTGATTGCATAGCATACAACATTGGAATTACAGATAAAATCGTAAACACTAAAAAAATCTTCTTTTTCATTATTCTATTAAATCTTTTTTGCAAAAAAAGCGTTTAGCAAACAATAAAAGGAGGCAATATTATCCGAACGGCAGCACATTTCATCCTTTCAGACAAAGAGTGCCACAAATCAGACAATAAATCACCTCCACTAAAACTACTGCATACAAAAAACATAGTCTGGACATGACCATAAGATAAAAGCCAAAAGAAGAAATCGATATGAACAAAAGTAGAATCTACATTCTAAAGTCCGGGACCTTTTCTATAAGTCAAAGGAGATACTCCATAAAACGCTTTGAAACAACGACTGAAATAACGTGGAGAAGTAAAGCCCAAACTATAAGAAATCTCCGAAATATTATACTGAGGCTCTTCTTGTAACATCCGTAATGCTTCTTCTAATTTCAATTTTAACGCAAATTCATTAGGTGTCAGCCCTGTCACCTCCTTTATACGGGCAAACATTTTACTACGTCCCATACCCAATTCCGAAGCCAACATATTCATATCAAAATCAGGATTATCAAAATTTCTTTTAATTATATCCGTAGCTGCATCCAAAATTTTCTGATCAAGCACATTCACCCCCCTGGTTTCTTGTGACAAAACTTTTTCTTTCCGAATTACCTTATCCAATAAAGTACGCCTACTTTTTAACAAATTACTACAACAAGCCAATAATAGTTTAACGTTAAATGGCTTCGTTATATAAGCATCCGCCCCAAACATATATCCCTCTATAGTATGTTCATCAGACGTCTGGGCTGTCAACAGCACAACCGGAACGTACGCCAATTCTAAACAATTCTTTATTTTATAACACATCTCTTTGCCGGACATTACAGGCATCATTACATCACTCACTACTATATCCGGATGAATATTCAAAGCCTGTTCATATCCTGCCTGTCCGTTATCTGCTTTATAAACAATATAAACGGATGAAAAAATAGACACCAAAAGTTCCATCACCTCTTCACTGTCTTCCACCAGCAAAATTACTGGTTTTCCTTTTGATTCAGCTTCGCTTTCCTTTTTCACAATATCACTACTCACGAGATCCGTCTGCTTTTCCTGTAATAATAGATTTTCAACTTTAAGCACATCTGTCCAATCAGATGAAGAAAGAATATTCCGTCTATGCTCCAACTCTTCCTTGGTAAAATGCGAATTTCCCGTAAGTAACTCTATTTTGAAACAACTTCCTTCATTCCACACACTTTCAACTTTTATCGCCCCTTTATGTGCCTCTACCATAGCCTTTGTGAACGCCAAGCCAATCCCACTACCCTGAACTGCATCAGGTAGCACTTCGTCTCCTCTGTAAAAGCGTTCAAATATCTTCGACAAAGCCTCGTTCGGAATTCCACAACCGGTATCGGCCACAGCAATCTCAACTATCTGACGTACCCTCTTGAGAGTTATTTTTATATTTCCACCTTCGGGAGTATATTTAAAAGCATTTGACAAAAGATTAAACAAGACCTTTTGCATTTGTAGTGGATCAAACCACAAATCAATCTTTTCTTCCGTAGAGTCAAATGTAAAAGATATGTCTTTCCTACGTGCTAATTCTGCAAAAGATCTATATATATCTTTTACAAAAGGAACCACATCCACACATTCTACTTTCAACTTCATGAATCCCTGTTCCTGTTTCCTAAAATCAAGAAGTTCCGTTATCAATATTCGCAAATTCATCGCATTTCTATATATAGTCTGTAAACGTTTAGTCACAGCAGGAGATATTTTATCCATTTGCAACATCATCTCTATTTGTCCGATAATCAAAGTTAAAGGAGTGCGGAATTCATGTGATACATTAGTAAAAAAACGCAACTTCATCTTATTTATTTCCTCTATCCGCATTTTCTCATCTTTTTCTTTTACCAACAACAAGGCCAAAGCCCTGCGCTTAGCTATTACTCGCCAAGTACCATACATTATAATCGACACAATAATAAAATAAAAGATAAAAGCTCCCCATGTTGCAAACCACGGCCGATGTATCTTAATAGTAAGCGCAATTTCATTATATTCTTCCCCCTGCATTTTATTTTTCAACTCACGTACTTTCAAGACATAATTACCAGAAGGCAAATTTGTATATTTTAAACGTAACTGTTCGGTAGACTTCCAATCGTCATCAAATCCTTCTAATTTATAAAAAAAACTCACATTTCTTTCATGCTCCACATAGTTGGAACTAGAAAAAAGAATCGCCAAGTTATTTTGTTTATAAGACAAATCAAGCTTGCCCGTAAAAGGCAACGCTTCCTTCAACACTTCGGAATCATCTCCGGGTTCAATTCTGACATCATTTATCAGCAACTCGGAAAAATAAAGCCTGGGCACAATATCATTCTCCACATATAAATCTTCCTCCCTGAAAGAAATCATTCCATCTACCCCTCCTACATAAATCTGACCGTCAGTTGCCGCCCATAAGCCACACCCCTCTGTCACAGCCGATATTCCCCCTCTTAGTCCCAATTCAATAGAATAAATAGAATGATTTAAAAAAGAATAAATAGATAGTCCCTTATCACTGGACAACAAGATATTATTATTAGCCGTTTCTATTATATTATAACAAAAATCACTTAACAAATTATCCGATTTCACAGTATGATGCGACCATTTTTCTTTATCATAATTATATACATAAACTCCATTCCCCAATGTCGAAATATAAATAGTACCATCAGATGCTTCTATAATTTTCGTAATCTTCGCTTTCCGTTCAGTCATCCGTTGCACTTCCTGACGTTCTCCACCACTCACTTTCATTTTGTAAAGTTCAAAACCTGTAGTCAACCAAATATACCCTTGTTTATCTATCTCAAACGTCAAAAATAGCTTTTCGTTATCCAAAATTTGAAATTCATTTGTATCAGGATTCATTCTCCAAAAACCATTACGGGCAGAAACATACAACCAACCATTTTTAAACAGCACGTGATAAATAATTTGCCCCGGACCTTTTCCTGTTCTTTCAAATTCATCTAGATAATTATGAAACTTTCCGCTTTTCCGGTCGTAACGACTTAGACCTCCGGTATATGTACCTATATATATATGATCACGTTTTTTATCATAGGTAATACTCTTCACATTATCATGTATGATAGAATTCCCATCGGATGCTACATAATATGTAAAAGTCTTATTCTTTCGGTTCAAACAATTAACTCCACCACCGTCTGTACAAATCCAGAGATCATGATCTTTATCTTCCACCATCTGTCCCACAATAGGAAAACTCAATCCTTCCTTACTTATTTTTCTATATGGATAATACTGAAATACATCTTTGGATTGATTAAAGTAATTAAGCCCACCGTAATACGTTCCTACCCAAATAGTTCCCTGATTATCTTTATATAAAGAAAAAACAGACTGATGCTCCAAAGTCCCCAATGTGTAACTGGGACGATAAACAGAATACATATCTAAATAAGGGTTATATACCTGCAATCCGTCAAATGTCCCAAACCATATATTTTGTCTATCATCTTCTACAAAGCCTCGTATCTGTTCGCTTACCACACGAGTTGAAGAATATTCTGCTTTTCTAATTTGCCCCTCCTGATTAATACGATACAATCCTTTCATACGAGAAGCAACCCATAATTCATTATGACTGCTAACAAATAATCTAAAGATTTCAACCTCGGGTAACACACACCTAACCAAATCTTTTACAAGTACATACAATCCTTTATTGGTTCCAATCCAAAGCTTTTCTCCTTGCTTTGCCAAACACAAGATGGTAGATGTATTCAATTTACGAAAAAAATGTAATGAGTCTCTATTGCAATCATATTTAAATAATGAATCTCCCATAGCACACCATATTTTTCGATTAATAGAGGCTACAGAACTTATTCCGGAAGAACGTATTTCTTCGAATTTTTCTTTACGTATGTCATACCTAAGTAATGCATGATTATTACGCATATAAATATTCCCCAACGAATCACCCACAATCTGATTTATTGATCCATTTATCAATTTTACCTGTTGAGATTGACCAACCAAATAAGATTTACACTTATAAATTTGTTTACCATCATATATATTAACGCCTTCATTAGTACCAAACCACATACGTCCTAAAGTATCCTGATAAATTGCCAACACAGAAGGATTAGAAAGGCCATCCTTCATTCCTAATCTCTTAAAAAACTGTCCATAAGAACAAATTGGGAGCAGTAATAAAAATAACGCAAGATAGTACTTTAACCGAATCATTTGAATATGTATTAGATGTTTTAAGTAACAAAATTATAAAAAGACACATATTGCCTTCTTTCATTTTTATTAAAAAAAATAAAAAGAAATATTATCCTTATCAGGAAACATATACTATGGTTGGATTATTTCCACATACAACTATATTATTATATACACATATATACACAGCATATCCGATTTATAGCACATATCGTACACTTTTCTATTCTTTACAACAAGGTACTAGCACAATAATAAACGATTATTTATCTTTACCGAAATAATTCAAAATAGATGTATCATGATAAAATTAACCACATTATTTTTATTGCTTTTAGAGACTTACAATTTACTGGGCAACAATATAAACAAGGAATACACCTTATGGTATAACCGCCCTGCTTTCAACCGGGGAGGAGATTTCACTTACCCTGTAGCAAGAGGATATCCCTATGATGAAGACTGGGAAAGATGGTCTCTTCCCATTGGTAACGGAAGCATGGGTGCTTGCATATTCGGACGAACGGACATTGAACGTATACAATTGTCTGAAAAAACGTTGGGGAATAAAGGTCCATACCAATTCGGCGGATTTACTAATTTTGCAGAAATTTATATTGATGTCAACCATAATTATAGTAAGAATTATAAGAGGACATTAAATCTGAATGAAGCTATATCTACCGTCAACTATCAATATGAAAATGTAGAATACACACGTGAATATTTTGCCAATTATCCGAGCCAAATTATTGCCGTTAAACTAAAAGCCGACAAACCCGGAATGATATCTTTCACTATACGTCCTACTATTCCTTATCTGAAACCATTTGATAAAGAACAGAACGGACGAAGCGGACATGTGCAAGTTTTGCCCGGTTTAATTACGATGACAGGAAACATACAATACTATGATTTGGACTATGAAGCCCAAATAAAAATTGTCAATTATAATGGTACACTTACATGCAAGAATGAAAATAAACAGAATGGAATAATAGAAGTTACCGATGCAGACAGTGTAGTGCTATACATCACTGCTGCCACTTCATACCAGTTGCAAGAAAATGTTTTTTTACGCCCGAATACCGCAAAATTCAAAGGTAATGTCCATCCTCATTCTCTGATAACCAATCGTATTAAAGAGGCTGTTGGCAAAGGATACGAATTCTTACGTAAAGAACATATAGTAGATTACCAATATTTCTTTAATCGAGTAGACCTACAATTAACCGATAGAATCCCAGCCATCCCTACAGATAAATTACTATCTCAATATCGTTCCGGTAAACATGATACTTATCTGGAAGAGCTTTTCTTTCAGTATGGGCGATATTTACTCATCGCTTCGTCACGAAACGGGTCTCTTCCAGCCAATCTGCAAGGAGTATGGACACAGTACGACTTCTCCCCATGGTCCGGTGGTTATTGGCATAATATAAATATACAAATGAACTATTGGCATGTATTCAATACTAATTTGAGTGAATTGTTCAATCCATATATGGAATATAATGAGACATTCCGCAAAGCGGGAGTTCAAAAAGCAATCGATTATATCACACGGCATAACCCGACCGCTCTTAATCCTATAAATGAAGAGAACGGATGGACAATCGGTACGGGAGCCACTGCTTTTAATATAGAAGCACCCGGAGGACATTCTGGACCGGGAACAGGAGGCTTTACAACAAAACTATTCTGGGATTATTATGACTTTACACGTGACACACAATTGCTGAAAGAACATGTATATCCAGCTCTACTTGGAATAAGTAAATTTCTATCTAAAACATTAAAAGAACAACCGGACGGTACATTATTAGTAGATCCTTCTTTTTCACCGGAACAAAAACATAACAAACAATATTATCGCACCAAGGGGTGCATTTTTGACCAAAGCATGATCCTAGAGACTTATCAAGATCTATTAAAAGCAGCTAAGATACTGAATTCCCGAGACCCATTTCTGAAAACAGTGAAAGAACAAATAGGCAAACTAGATGCTATAAAAATTGGAGAATCGGGACAAATCAAAGAATTCCGTGAAGAAACAAAATATGGAGAAATAGGTGAATATACACATCGGCACATTTCCCATTTATGTGCATTATACCCGGGTACTACAATCAACAATAATACTCCTGAATGGATGAAAGCTGCCATAATCACTTTAAATAAACGAGGGGATAAGTCAACCGGCTGGGCAATGGCACATCGACAAAACCTTTGGGCACGAGCTAAGAACGGAAACAAAGCTTATCAATTATATCAAAATATATTACTCAGAGGAAGTTCCGAAAATTTATGGGGAGTACATCCGCCTTTTCAAATTGATGCTAATTTTGGAGCAACAGCCGGAGTAGCAGAAATGCTTCTTCAAAGCCATGAAGGCTATATCGAACCTTTAGCCGCTCTACCCGATACATGGAACAAAGGAAATTTCAAGGGACTTATGGCCCGTGGCAACTTTCAGATTTCCGCTAACTGGGAAAATGGTCATGCCACCTGCCTTTCCATCTTATCCAACAAAGGAGAGATATGCCGACTCAAATATGCAGGGCTGTCCAAAGCTAAAATTACGGATAATCAAGGGAATAATGTAAAGTTCAAATCCATAAACAACCATACCATAGAGTTCAAAACCCAAAAAGGGAAAATTTATCAAATAAAACTATAACTCAAAAAACCAAAAATATGAAAAAGCAGTACTTAATTCACATTCTGACAGCCTTATTATTAAGTGTCCAAACGATACAAGCACAAGAAAAAAGACTACCCTCAGAGCTGGAAATTAATTTAAAATACGGAGCCGACCGATTGGGAAAACGACGTGACGTCTTCATGCAAAAGTTTAGAGAAAACCGTCTAGGAGCGTTCATTCATTGGGGGCTATATGCCATACCCGGCGGAGAATGGAAGGGAAAAACATACCGAGGAGCAGCCGAATGGCTTAAATCGTGGGCAAAAGTACCAACTAATGAGTGGTTACAATTGATGAACCAATGGAATCCCGAAAAATTCAATGCTAAAAAATGGGCACAAATGGCAAAAAATGCAGGAGTGAAATATGTAAAAATCACCACGAAACACCATGAAGGATTCTGTTTATGGCCCAGTAAATACACAAAATATACAGTTGCCAACACTCCACATGGGAAAGACATATTAGGAGAATTAGTAAAAGCATATAATGATGTCGATATTGATGTACATTTTTATTTTTCAGTCTTGGATTGGAGCCATCCAGACTGGAGATATGATATAAAATCAAAAGAAGACAGCATTGCCTTCCAGCGTTTCCTCACATTCACAGACAATCAACTAAAAGAACTCGCCACCCGCTACCCTACGGTCAAAGATTTCTGGTTTGACGGTACATGGGATGCCAGTATCAAAAAAAATGGCTGGTGGACAGCACATGCCGAACATATGCTAAAGGAGCTTGTTCCCGGAGTAACCATTAACAGCCGACTTCGTGCCGACGACTATGGAAAACGTCATTTTGACAGCAACGGGCATCTTATGGGAGACTATGAGTCAGCCTATGAACGGCGTTTGCCAAATCCCATAAAGGATTTACAGGTAACCAAATGGGATTGGGAGGCCTGCATGACAATACCCGAAAATCAATGGGGATACCACAAAGACTGGTCATTAAGCTATGTAAAAAGTCCTGTCGAGGTACTATCACGCATTGTACATGCTGTATCAATGGGAGGAAATATGGTAATCAATTTCGGTCCTCAACCTGATGGAGATTTCCGTCCAGAAGAAAAAGAATTAAGTGATTTCATCGGAAAATGGATGAAGAAAAACGGAGAATGCATCTATGCTTGTGACTACGCCGGATGGCCTAAGCAAGACTGGGGATACTACACACACAAAGAAAATGATATATATATGATTGTTTTTAATTTACCTTATTCCAAACAACTTACAGTTAAAACCACAAAAAACGTCCAAATTACTGAAGCTGCTCTGTTAAACGGACAACAAACCAAACTTATCGAAGTAGCCTGCAACGAATATAATATAAGCATACCTAAAACACCTCCCACTGAACCATTTGTCATCAAACTAAAAATAAAGACATCTGAAGGTTCAGCCAACAAATACAAGGATGCACTTACATAAATTCAATATTTATTTTGAAGTTATTTCCATTCAATATTCTCAAAAGGTTCTCACTGCGATGAGAAAAGCACTCATCGCAGTGAGAAAAATCATTTGCTCAAATGTGTCGAAACAAGCTTATACATTTGATTCCCGGCAAGTAAAAAGGCACCTACTCCATAAACTTCCGTCATCTCACGAGTCACTTTTTTAGGATCGGCCCCGATAGGTTGTACATATCCCAATTTCCCATCCTTTTCAACCGCTTTCACCAAAGCTTCCCAACCTTTTTTTATGACAGGAATCATTTGCTCTTTATCCAACAGTCCCTCATTAACTCCATACGCTAAAGCATACACGATGAATCCGGTCGCACTAGTCTCAGGAGAAGGATAAGACTTCGGATCAAGCAAACTGGCATGCCAATACCCATCCTCTCCCTGCAATGAAGCCATGCGGTTAGACAAACGTACAAACAAATCTTGATAAAACTCACGATGCATGTTATTACGCGGCAATGCTTGTAATATTTCGCAAAGTCCTCCCAATACCCAGCCGTTTCCGCGTCCCCAAAATACTCTTTCCCCATTGGCTTCTTTCTTCCCGAAGTAACGATGATCACGATAAAACAACTGTTTTTCCTTATCAAACAAATAATTATAAGTAGCCTTATACTCCTGATTCATAAAATCGACATATTTCCGGTCATTCGTCAGCATATACATCTTAGCATATACGGGAGGAGCCATGAACAACGCATCACACCATGACCAACGCTCCAATGTCACCATATTCCGATAGTCCAGTTTAAGCGTACTGGCTGAAGGATGATTAATAACAAACTCTGTGCGCGCCATCGTCGGAAGTAGCATATTCCGATCTCCATATTTATGATACATATCTATAAATACCTGTCCCACAGCTATGAAATCTGCATGATACATATATCTCCCTACCTGCCAGGCGTTGCGTTTGCCAATACTTCTCAACCAGTTATAATAACTGTTATCTCCGTCTTCTTTTTCAGTCAGTTCTGCCCAGTCAATCATTCCCATATACAAGGTGGCATGCGTCCAGCTCAAGTCGTCATGCTCCGCTCCTTTAGCGGGATTAGCAATCTGCCAGTCAGCTACACGTTTCATTACAGACTTTACTTCCGAAGCACTAAAAAGACCTTGTCCCCAAGAGCAAACACTCATTATGGACAAAGCGACAAAAGAGAATAGTTTTTTTTTCATACAACTTTATTTATCAATTTTCAATTATGTGACAAAGAAAAATATATTTTCCGGAAATCCCATTCCTCATACTCCAACTTATTGTACAATTTTATATGAACGCACAATAAAGGCATACAATCAAACAATATTATCCCCTATTCCAAACTTAAGCGGACAAACCTCCCCCTCTTAAAAGATAAAAAAGGTACATAGGTTCCTGTTTTTTTAACGACATTTGCACCATCATTTATTAATAATAAGAAACATGAAAATCACTATTCGTTTTATTTTCGTAGCATTACTTATTACAAGTAATATTTTCTCAGCAGGAGCATTTCTCAATAAATATGATTCCATTGACAATCACAATGAATTTGAAACGTTAATGAAGAAAATCCGACAAGATTTTGCTCAAAACCCTCACATTGAAGAAGCACTAAAAAAATACAATGAAAAAGACGGCTCTTTCACTGATATAGATTATAGTAGCATACAACGTACAAAATGGCCTCCGATGACACACATTGAACGTCTATATGATTTTGCTTTTGCTTATACCACCCCAAAAAACAGATATTATAAAGACAAACTTTTATTTGATAAAATACAAAAAGGACTGGAATACTGGCATGAACGTAATCCATGGTGCCACAACTGGTGGTATAATCAAATAGCTGAGCCACAATGCTTGGGTATATTACTTATACAAATGCGAACCGGAGAACAACGCCTTCCTGCAGTATTAGAAAACAAACTTTTAAAAAGAATCAAAGAAGATGGCGGCCACCCTTCCAAATGGACCGGAGCCAACCGGACTGATATAGCTTTACACTGGATATATCGTTCTTGCTTGAGTGAAAATCATGCGGACTTAAAAATTGCTATTGAAAGCGCATATAGCCCCATCGTTTATACAACCAAAGAAGGATTTCAGTGTGATAACAGCTATTTTCAGCACGGAGTACAACTTTATATTGGAGGATATGGAGACGAAATTCTAAAAGGTGTCACCCAAGTAGCTATGTACACCAAAGGTACCCAATATGCCATACCTGAGACTAAATTAGCAATAATAAGCAAATTTATGCGTGAAACTTATTATCCGACCATAAGAGGACAATATATGTTATTCGACGTACTTGGAAGAGGGGTTAGTCGTCCAGGGATTACCAAAAAGACAAATACAATTTTATTTGCCAAGCGCATGATTGAACTGGATCCCGCACATGGTGAGGAATTCAAAGCAATAATCAAACGCCTGAAAGGGGAACAACCTGCCAACTATGCGTTACAGCCCAAACACACCCATTACTTCCGCGGTGACTACACGTTGCACGTACGCCCTGACTATACCTTCGATGTACGCATGGTATCCAACCGTACGATGCGTTGCGAATACGGAAACGGAGAAAACTTAAAAACCTATTTCATGTCTGACGGATGCACCAACATAGTAGTGGACGGTAATGAATATGCAAATATATTTCCTGTATGGAACTGGACCCGCATTCCCGGAGTTACCGCTCCGCAAATGAATAAAATTCCAATGGCCCAAAGTAGTTGGCAAACACGAGGCACTTCTACCTTTGCCGGAGGAGTATCCGACAGTATTTATGGTGCATCCGCCTATTCTTACAGGGATGATTATGCCGACATTAATACAAAAGCTAAAAAAGCCTGGTTCTTTTTCGACGAAGAGGTTGTATGTCTTGGAGCAGGTATCTCTTCCACATCTCCTGAAGATATATTCACAACAGTAAATCAGAGTCTGCTTTCTCAAAAAGAAATCATATTCTTCTCAGGAGGTAAAACCTCACATGTGGAACAGAATACTTCTAAATATATAGAAGCGGACTGGATACTTCATAATAAAGTCGGTTATTTATTCCCCGAGAAAGGAAATATCTTCGTGAGTAACCAGACACAAACCGGCAATTGGTATGATATTAACCACACTGCTTCAAGACAACCACAATATGCAGACATCTTTACAGTAAGTTTTAATCATGGTAAAAAGCCTTCCAATGCCAATTATGCTTACATCGTAGTTCCTAATAAACAGACTACAAAAGAAATGAGGAAGTACCAGAAAAGCAAAAATATTGAAATTCTTTCCAATACAGAAGAGCAACAGATTGTCAGGAACAAGAAACTCGGTATCTGGCAAATGATATTCTACAAAGCAGGAAGATTCAAGAACAAAGATATATCGGTTGAAGTAAACGAAGGTTGTGCACTTATGATCAAAGATAAAGGTGGAAATAAAGCAGATGTTCATATAGCTGACCCCAAACAAGCACAATCTACTATAGAAATAAAAATTGACATGTATCAAAAATCCTCAAAAACTAAAAAAATAACTTGCGATTTCAGAGACAGTGGAATATATTCCGGAGAATCTAAAAAATTAAATTTCCAGTTTTAAACTTCAAGTAAGGGAACTAGAACTTAATAATTAAGAAATTCTAGTTTCCGTATCCCCCAATCATTAAAGGAAAAAGATATTTTCAAACTGAATTTCAATATAGCCAGCTATCATCCTATCCGATTGAAAATTCTGAAGTATAAAACCTATATAGAAAAACCAACATTAAAAACGATTATGAAAATGAGAATTATTTTGTTAACCCTTATTTCTTTTTGTTTCCTAAGTGTAAATGCAGCTGATAAGAAAAAAAATCAACCGGTGAACGACAGAACACAGTGGGCTGATTTATGCTATAAAATAGCACAGCCTATTCTGGAGCATATGAGCAAAGGTGAGTTACAAAAGAAGATGAAATTGGAGTTGAGTCCTACGTGGGACGGAAGAGACAAACGGGTAGCTTATATGGAGGCATTCGGTCGGCTTATGGCAGGTATTTCTCCCTGGCTGGAACTGCCCGATGATAATACGGCAGAAGGAAAGCAACGTAAACAAATACGCGAGTGGGCTTTGAAAGCTTATCAGAACGCTGTTGATCCGCAAAGTCCGGATTATTTGTTGTGGAAAGGACATCAGCAACTTTTGGTAGATGCTGCTTATCTTGCGGAAAGTTTCATTCGTGCTCCCAAAGCGACTTGGGGACAGTTGGATAATACGACAAAAAAACGTTATATTAAATGTTTTAAGAGGGTTCGTGTCATTCGTCCTGCCTATAATAACTGGTTACTGTTTCGTGACATGGTAGAAGCTTTCTTACTTTCCGTCGGTGAAGAACCTGACGGCTATGCCTTGACTATCGGTCTTAATAAAATAAATGAATGGTATCTTAGTGACGGTTGGTATTCGGACGGAGCGGAATTTTCATTGGATTATTATAATTCCTTCGTTATTCATCCCATGTATGTCGAGATATTGGAAACGTGTAGTAAGAACCGTTTTCCTACTCCAATCAGTTGTAAACTGGCAATTAACCGTATGCAACGCTTTAATACCTTTATCGAACGTCTTATTTCTCCGGAAGGTACATTCCCGCCTTTCGGGCGCTCTGTAGTCTATCGTATGGGAGCATTCCAATCGTTGGCATTGGCTGCCTGGAAATATGGCCTTCCCGAAGGGCTGACTAACGGACAGGTCCGGAGCGCATTAAGTGCAGTTATGAGAAATATGTTTTCAGTAGATGGAAATTTTGATGATAAGGGATTTCTGACACTCGGTTTTGCGGGTCATCAGCCAGATCTAGCTAATTATTATACTAATAATGGTAGCCTGTATATGACTTCACTCGTTTTCCTGCCTTTGGGTCTTCCTGCCGATCATCCTTTTTGGAGTGATGCGGCCGAGGAATGGACATCTCAGAAGGCATGGGCGGGAAAAGCCTTTCCAATTGACAAACACCATTCATTAAAGAAATAAATGTATACATCGAAATAAAACAAATATATAATCAACTTTTATCGTAAGTATAAAAAGAAGTGATGTTACTCCCATCATTACCCATTCAACATAGGTAATGAGACATCCTTCTTTTCAATATAGTTTTTTTATTCTTCAGAACTTTAAGAGCCTGTTTAAAAATGGCTGATTTTTTTTAACGAAGTTTCCGTATCAGTTGGATAGTTTCTTTCTTTGAAGTGACTAAATTAAAAAAAGATGTATCAGACTGATTTAAAGGAAACAGAGTGGCAATATATAACAAAAGTGTTGAACCTGTAAGAAAGAAAGCGAAAATATGATTTACGAATGATTTGGAATGCCATTTTTTTATTTAGTGAAAACCGGTTGCCAATGGCGTATGCTTCCTCTTGACTTTCCTAAGTGGTAGTTGGTTTATTACTACTATCGCAAATGGGCAGCCTTGTCGGACTTTGACTTGCTATTAGAGAAATTACGTGGACATGTACATGTGAAACGAGGTCAAAATATGGAACCAAGTGCAGGCATCATGAATAGTCAAAGTGTCAAATGGGGAAACAATGCTTCCTTGAACAGCGTTGATGGAAATAAAAAGGTAAAAGGTATAAAACGTCATGTCATAGTAGATAAAAATAGTTTTCTTATTGTCGTAAGCAAGCGACTAGTCAGAAGCAAAGATCTTGGCCTCGGAATTATCACCGATACATTCAACGAGAAGTCATAAAGAGAAGTTTCAGAAATGGAAAGCGAAACACGAAGTGGAAGAATCGGTATTTTACAACAGGCTTTCAGAGGTTATTGCCACAGACAACGATTTGGCAGTCGGCGACACGATGGTGTTCACAAATGATTACTGCGTGGTATTCGGTCCGTATGAGATACTGGCTTTCGGGAAACCTTAGAACGGTGACAGGTGTGTATCTTGTCAGTGATACCTATTGGTTTGCAGACCGTCCCAGCCAACTGACTCTAATGCGCAAAGGAACTTCAGAATAACAGTCTGGAGCATAGACCATCATAGTGCATCCCATCCAAGGAGGTATCCCTTTTATAGCCCCGTTTACAATTTTACCTGTTTTACTCATAACAATAGCCTGTTGTAGAAATATGGATGCTTGCCATAATATCCGCCACGGTTTGTTTTCGCGTATAACATTACGGTGAACGAACACCGATCAAGTACCACCGTGCTACCTCCGATGAAATTTGACGGAAACTTTCCGTAATCACAGATTCCGGTATTTCATAAAATTTCAAAGTTACCTTACAAAAAAGTAAATAGAAGGCTGATTCCAAGTTAAAATAAGATCAAAGAACTCATCAAACTCATTTATAAACCAATAACATAATTTTTAACCTAATGCGAAAAATACGTCTGTCTATTGACAACTCTCAATCATTGCAATACAGAAAGAAGAAAATTCATTTAACAAGAAAACGAACTGATAAAAAAACAAACAACTCAAAATCCACTTCTAAATGAATCGACACGAGTAGATCTCTCGACTAAGTTTTTTATATCATTAAATTCAGAAATAAAGTTTGCTTTCTAAATAAATAAACCTATTTTTGTCACTTGTGAAATCTAATCATGAAACATCCATGAAATAAATTTCGTCCAAGAGAATGTAAATAGGGGGGGGTATTGTTTACTTTAGTGTCATTCACTCGAAAAAACGAATGCAATGAAAACAGTACCTTTTGAACAAGTCATCCTCCGGGGTTGTGGAATAGATGTCCACAAGGACATGGTAGTTGCTACGATAAGTGGCGAAGGTCTCAAAACTGAAACCCGCAGTTACAAGACCTTCAGTAGTTCTTTGACAGAATTAAAAGAATGGTTATTATCCAGTGGCATTACGCATGTAGCCATGGAAAGTACCGGTGTTTACTGGAAGCCGGTTTATAAGATTCTTGAATGTCCTGATATGAAAGTCTGGATCGTGAACGCACGGCACATCAAGTATGTTCCCGGGCACAAAACGGATAAAAAGGATAGTGCCTGGATTTGCAAACTGCTTTTAGCAGGTTTGTTGAAACCGAGTTATATCCCGGAGCGTGAACAACGTGAGCTTCGTGATTTAACCCGTTACCGTAACAAGTTGATCCAGCATGTATCTTCTGAGAAAAACCGTATTGTTCGTATCCTGGAAGATTGTAACATCAAACTTTCCAGCGTGGTGTGCAGCCTGGACGGAGTCGTGGCGAACAAGCTGATAGATATGTTGATCGATAAGGGTCATGTAACAATGGATGACATAACTTGCATCTATCATAAAAAACTTGAAGCCAGTCCGGAACTTCTTTATCAGGCTTGTGAAGGCTTTATAGAACCGCATCACATCTATATGTTGCAGACCATCCGTAAAGATATGGAACAGACGAAAGCCATCATAGCTGACCTTACCTGCCGTATAAAAGAGGTTTTATCTCCTTATGAGAATGTGATGGAACTCTTGCAGAAGATCCCCGGACTTAGCCGGAAAACGGTTGAAGACCTGATAGCAGAGATAGGTGTGGATATGGAAGCCTTTCCAACCGAAAAGCACCTGGCTTCGTGGGCCGGTGTCTGTCCTGGCAATAACGAGAACGCAGGTAAAAAAAAAGTGGTAGAACCACCCATGGCAACAAACAGTTGAAAGCCGTAATCACGGAGGCTGCGTGGGCAGCCACCCGTACCAAGAACACCTTTTACAGTGCACGTTATCACCGTTTAGCCGCCCGTCGAGGGAAAAAGAGGGCTTTAGTAGCAGTAGGACACTCGATCCTGAAATCGGTATGGCATGTACTGAAAGAGGCTTGTGAGTATAAGGAACTCGGTGCGGAATATCTCAACCAAAGGATGGAGCAGAAACGGAAAAATTACTTGAAGAAAGAGCTGGAAGCACTTGGCTATAAAGTTAAAATCAGCCGTGATGATGGTCCAATCCCAGAAGTAGGTTAAAAACATAGAGAAGGTCGATTTTTACTGGCTTGTTGTCGTAAGAAACAGCAAGAGGTCGCTCATGAAACTGATCTCAACTGCTAAGCGGTCAAGACTGCGAGTCCTTTAACGCGTGTATGAAATTTTTTTTCTTAGCTGTTGTAAAATTATAAAATGCCCAAAGATAATAGCCAACCGCATTTGTATCTATACAAGTGCTCTCTTTTGTTTTGTCTGAACTCTAAAAAAATCAATTTATTAATGGTTTAAACGGCTCTCTTGAGATAGGGAGCGCAATTTATTTACATATGAAATATAGGGTTATGCAAAAAGATGAATAAACAAGAAAAATTCGAACATATATTCTATAGAATATTCCCAAAGGTAAAAGCCTTTGCCTGGAAAATATTGCAATCGGAGGAAGATGCGGAAGACATTGCTCAAGACATCTTTGCCAAACTATGGAATACTCCCGAAACATGGGAAGACAAAGAAACATGGCATAACTATATATATACCATGACACGAAACCACATATTCAACTTCCTCAAACATAAAGCCGTCGAACAAAAATACCAGCAGCAGTCCGAGCCCGAAGACTACAATTATTATAGTACCGATGACATCCATGACCAGCTATATACCAAAGAACTGCAACTACTCATTAAACTTACTATAGAACGCATGCCTGAGCAAAGGCGAAAAGTATTCCTCATGAGCCGACAAGAAGATATGTCCCACACAGAAATTGCCGAACGGTTGGGAATCTCAATACGTACAGTAGAGCGTCACATTTATTTAGCGTTGGGAGAACTGAAAAAAGTCCTCTACTTATTTTTTTTCATATTTACCATTGAGTAGTCAATCTGTTTCAGTTGTGTTTATAAAGTAAACGCATCCCGCTACTCCTTAACCGACATAAGTTAAGGCACCGATGCAGTAATCACCTTTTAAACCTAAGAAACAATAGTAATGAAAACTCTGAGACTCACTTATCAATTGGTCGCAATCCCTGCAGCCTTATCATTTAGTGCCTGCCACACACAATCCAGTCAGCAGCAACCTACTCCACCGAATATCATCTATATATTGGCAGACGACATGGGATATGGCGATATCAATGCATTTAATCCACACTCGCAAATTCCCACTCCAACATTAGATTCGATGGCATCCGCAGGAATTATGTTCACCGATGCCCATAGCAACTCTTCAGTCAGCACTCCCACACGTTACGGCACGCTAACCGGAAGATACGCTTTTCGTTCCTCACTTAAAAAAGGAGTTTTGACCGGCTATTCTTCCTCCCTGATTGAAAAAGGACGCGAAACAATTGCATCATTCCTCAGCAACCAAGGCTACCAGACCGCCTGCATCGGGAAATGGCATCTCGGACTCGACTGGGTAAAAAAGGATGCCAAGAAACCTCTCTTTACCGGCAACGAGTGGAATGTAGAGAACACGGACAATGTAGATTACACCGCTTATATAAGCGGAGGCCCCACAGACTGCGGCTTCGGCTATAGCTGCATCCTGCCCGCATCACTGGATATGCCCCCATACATATATATAGAAGACGGAAAAGTGACAGCTCCCGTAAACGGATATACGGAAGACTATCTCGAAAAAAAAATAAGAGGTGCCCGCTATCGACATGGCGACGTAGCAGACGACTTCAATCATCAAGAATGCCTCTCCTACTTCACCCAAAAGTCAGAAGAATACATAGCCCGTGCCTCCAGGAAAGACACTCCCTATTTCCTCTATCTCGCACTGACAGCCCCCCACGCCCCATGGTTGCCGGGAGAAGAATTCAAAGGACGCTCCACTGCCGGAGCTTACGGCGACTTTGTCTGTATGATAGACGAAGCCGTACGCCGCATATACACAGCCGTAGAACGTAGCGGAAAGGCAGCCAACACATTAGTCATATTTACCTCGGACAACGGATCTATGTGGCTGGAAGAAGACATCGCACAAACCGGACATCGGGCAAACGGTGCGTGGAACGGTGCTAAGTCCGACCTATGGGAAGGTGGGCACCGAATACCACTACTCGCGACATGGCCCAATGTAATCATGCCCGGAAGCCATTCAGGACATCTGATATGTTCCACCGATTTGTTTGCTACACTTGCCGACATGCTGGGAACAACATTGCCCCCTCACACAGCCGAAGACAGTTTCAGTTTCTGGCACGAACTATCAGGCAAAAAAACAAAAAAAGAAAGCAAGGAACGGCAATCAATGGTGTATCATTCCGTAAACGGTCTCTTCGCACTGCGTAAAAACGAATGGGTATTTGTTGACTGCAAAGGTTCCGGCGGTTGGACATTACCTGAAGAAACAGCCAAAAAGCTGCCTGACACACAATTATACAACCTGAAAAATGATACCACCCAACTCCAAAATGTATTGATCTCTCACCCAGAAATAGCCCGGGAAATGAAAAGGGAACTGGAAGCCATTAAAACGAAAGGCTGAAAAATCACCTTGATGCATATTACCCAAAATTCAATCATCCTATAATATCATGAAAACAAATTCCCAATTATTGTTATTACTATCTCCTTTTTGTACATTCCACATAAGCATGGCACAAGATGCCTCTAAACCGAACATAATACTTATTATGGCCGACGACCTGGGATGGGGAGATGTAGGCTTCAACGGTAACACCCGTATCCAAACTCCTTGTCTGGACAGGCTATCTTCCGAAGGAGTGATATTCGATCAATTCTATTCCTCTGCCCCCCTTTCATCACCTACCCGTGCCAGTGTCCTGACCGGTAGAAACGCTTACCGAATGGGGGTGTTTGCTCCCAATGTAGGTATCCTGCGTCCGGAAGAGAAAACTTTGCCCAAGTTATTGAAAGAAAAAGGATATACGACAGGACATTTCGGTAAATGGCATTTAGGTACGCTTACCTACAAAGAAGTAGATGCCAACCGGGGACGGCCGGAAAATAAACATCTGTTCAATCCGCCATCCGAGCATGGATACGATGATGCTTTCGTGACGGAATCCAAAGTTCCCACCTTCGATCCGATGTCGGCACCCGTATCCAACAACGGACGTTTTTGGGATTATCTGCCGGAATATGAAGAACGGAAAACGTATGGAACATACTATTGGGAGATCAACGGGAACAAAGTTACGGAAGAACTTCGGGGTGATGACAGCAGAATTGTCATAGACCGGACACTTCCTTTTATCGATCGTTCACTGAAACAAGGAAAACCTTTTCTGGCTACAATCTGGTTTCATACTCCACATCTGCCTTGCGTGGCCGGTCCTGAGCATGCTGCACTCTATAACGATCTACCTTTGGAAGAAAGAAATTACTACGGCTGCATTACGGCAATGGACGAACAAATAGAACGCCTGGTAAACTTCCTGAAGCGGAGAGGCATCTATGAGAATACTGTTATTTTCTTCTGTAGCGACAATGGTCCCGAGCTGAACACTCCCGGAACAGCCGGTATCTTCAAAGGGAAAAAACGCTCTCTGTATGAAGGTGGCATCAGAGTTCCGGCATTTATGGTTGGAGGAAAAGGGAAATTACCTGGACATATCACACAACCTTGTAGTACATCCGATTATCTGCCCACCATCTTAGAAATGACCGGGCTATCTCAACAAGGTCTATACGAACTGGACGGAGAATCATTCCTGCCTTTCCTTTCCTCAGAAAAAGCCACGCGGAAAAAGCCTCTTGTCTTCTGTTCGGGCACACAAGGAGCAGTTGTTACCTACGATTATAAATTATATTATAATAAAGGGAAGTTTGAACTGTACAAACTGCCGCAGGATCCGTCCGAACAAAATGACATCAGCGTATCTCATCCGGATGAAGTTAAAAAACTCTCTGACTATTTACATCAGCAAATGTCTGCCTACCGAAATTCATTTGAAGGAGAAGAATATGGCACTTCTTCAGTAGAACGAATGAAACAGAAGTGGGAAGGGATATTTGCAAAGTAAGATTTAGTAAGATAAATTGTAAAACCAATCGCTTCAAATTATTATGGAAAAGTATTTTTTACCCATGTTAACCCTATGTATGAGTAGTGGTTACCTTCATGCCTCCACCCCCAAAAACCGCATGAACATCGTATTAATAATGGCCGATGACTTTGGCTATGAATGCATTGGAGCCAATGGTGGCAATTATCAGACCCCGCATATCGACAAACTCGCCGAAGAAGGCATACGGTTTGAACATTGCCACTCCAACCCGCTCAGCACCCCGAGTCGAGTACAGTTAATGACGGGTAAATACAATGTTCACAATTATGTAGCTTTCGGCAAACTAGACAGAGGAGAGGACACTTTTGGCAACATTTTAAAAAATACAGGATACGCAACGTGCATTGCCGGCAAATGGCAACTGGGCAAAGAGAAAGACTCACCCAAACATTTCGGTTTCGACACTTCCTGTCTGTGGCAACAGACTGCAAGCGCAGTGGATGAGCAAGGACACGACACCCGTTATGCCAACCCCGTCATGGATATAAACGGTGAAACCATCGAATCCCCCCAAGGCACATTCGGTCCTGATATATTTTGCGATTTTGTATTGGATTTCATAAAAAGACACAAAGAATCGCCTTTCTTTGTATATTATCCGATGGTACTGACACATTGTCCTTTTGTCTCCACACCTGACTCCGAAGAATGGTCCCTCATGCGCTCCCCCACTTATAAAGGAAATGCCGTACACTTTCCAGACATGATAGAATATACCGACAAGTTAGTAGGGCGCATCTTAAAGCAGCTAGATGAATTACAACTTCGAGATAACACACTGATCATATTCACCGGTGACAATGGGACGGACAGCCCAGTGATCTCCATGCTAAACGGAAAGCCATACCCCGGTGGCAAAGGAAAAACTATAGACTCCGGAACACACGTACCACTGATAGTATCTTGCCCGCAAGGTGAAAAAGGGAAAGTCAACAAAGAACTGATAGACTTCACTGACTTTCTGCCGACTTTGTGTGATGTTGCCGGGATTAATCGTCCTACAACCCCGGAAACCGATGGTAAAAGCTTCTACCCGCAACTGTACGGAAAGAAAACAGAAGCAAGAAAATGGATATACTGCTGGTATGCTCCCCGGCAGGTATATGATGAAAAAGCAATAGTCTTTGCACGCGACCGGAAATATAAATTATACCGGACCGGAGAATTCTATGACATAGAAAACGATTTCTATGAAAAATCACCTATCACAAAACCCAATATGACCGGAAAACAAAAGAAAATATTCAAGGCATTGCAGACAGTGATCAACAAATATGAAGACGCTGCGAAGAAAAAAAATAAAATTTCAAAAAAAGCCATTTACCATTGAGTAGTTACTTCTGCCTAGTTGTCTTTTCTATATAAAAGCAATAACAATGAAAGATTATATCAGACAAATCATTCGGATATTCACAAATTCTTCTTTGGATAAAACAACCAGAGAAGAAGTGCACCAATGGTTGGTAAGTCCCGAACATGCCGAGGAAAAAGAGGCGGCATTGCATGAGCTATGGATAGAAACCGAAGGTCGTCCGAGCAAGAATATGCGCGAATCATTGAAAGCCGTTTATCGCAAAGCGGGTGTAACCGCTTCTCAAAAAAGACAACGCTACTACCTGAAGTTCACGCGCTATGCAGCAGCCGTAACACTCTTGGTTCTGTCCGTATCTGCCACCTACTTTCTGACCAAAGCCGAATACTCAGAGATAGCTATGGTAGAAAATTACACTCGTGCCGGTGAGATGTTGTATATCGACTTGCCGGACGGAAGTAAAGTACAGACCAATTCAGGTACATTATTACTCTATCCTGAAAAATTCACAGGAAATACCCGCACGGTCTTCCTACTCGGAGAAGCTAATTTTAAGGTAAAGCCTAATCCGGAAAAGCCATTTATAGTCCGCTCCAACACACTATCAGTCACAGCTTTAGGAACAGAATTTAACGTAGCTGCCTATTCCGATAAAAATAAAATAGTAGCTACCTTGCTTGAAGGAAAAGTAAGAGTCGTATGCGGCATAGAAGGAGAAAAGTACATCCTGCATCCGGGTCAGCAAGTCTCTTATCTGAAAAATACAGGCGCAAGCTATCTGACGGATGCCAACGTGGAGGATGTTACTGCATGGCAGAGAGGTATACTGGTTTTCCGAAGCGTCACGGTGAAAGACATGATGATCACATTGCAGAGAAAATACAATATTACAATCCAATATAACGAAGCCCGCTTCAACAACGACAAATACAATTTCCGCTTCTCCGAAAAAGCAACTATTCAGGAAGTGTTTGCCGTTATGAAAGAAGTTATCGGTGGATTTGAATATACTGTAGAAAACGATGTATATACCGTTCAATAACAGAGAAGCATTGTTTAAACTTTAAATAAACAGAAAGTATGAAAAAAAATATCCGGGAAAAGGTTGCCGCCTCATCCCGGATGTGAAATCTTAACTTTTAGTATTTACATAATACTACAACTAGGAAAAAAATTCTAATATCATGAGTTTAACACTAAAAACTTTACAAAGATATGAACATATATCGATTAAAAGCTATAATTATAACTTTTTTTTGCTGTTTGTTGCTCTCACAGACAGTAGTTTTCGCCCAAAATGCGAAAAAAATATCCATTAAAAAAGAAAAAGTCTCTTTGAAAGAGGCATTGACCGAAATTGAAAAACAGACTAAAATGTCAGTTGCCTATAATGAATCACAATTAGGCGCCGATAAAACCATTTCACTGAATGTCGTTGATGCGACAATAGAAAAAGCCCTTGACCAAATATTGAAAGGTACAGGATTTGCTTATAAAATCCAGGGAGACCATATCATGATCGTACAAGAGCCTAAACAAGAGAAAGGAAAATCCAAGAAGATAACCGGACAGGTATTAGATGATCAAAATATGCCCCTGATTGGCGTGAACATCGTTGTAAAGGGGAAAACCGGTGTAGGTGCCATTACAAACATAGACGGAAATTTTACTCTGGAAGTGAATCAGGGAGATGCGATTGAGGTCTCATACATCGGCTATGCCCCACAAACGCTAAAAGTTACGGATAATAATATCTATAATATCCAATTGTCAGCAGACGCTGAACTATTGGAAGAAGTTGTTGTAACAGCGTTAGGTATCAAGCGTAAGTCAAAAGCATTGGGATATAACCTCACTGAAGTGAAATCTGATGAAATCACTACGGTAAAAGACGCGAACTTTGTAAACTCGCTGACCGGAAAAGTAGCCGGGCTACAAATTAATAGTAGTTCTTCGGGTATTGGAGGTTCTACCAAAGTAGTGATGCGCGGTGTGAAATCTATCAGTAAAAGCAACAACGTGTTGTACGTAGTTGACGGTGTTCCTTTGAATAATACAAATGGAGGCGATGTCGAAAAGAACCAAGGTTTTTATACTGCAGCTCCCAAAGGTGAAGGCATTGCCGACTTTAACCCGGAAGATATCGAGAGTATGTCAGTATTGACAGGTCCTGCGGCAGCGGCGCTTTACGGTAGTAATGCAGCCAATGGTGCAATTCTGATTACCACGAAGAAAGGAGCTGCCGGCAAGCCTAAAATAACATTATCGCATAACACGGATTTTTCCAACCCATTCGTAACTCCGCGTTTCCAGAACACATACGGCAACAAACCGGGCGAATTTTCGAGCTGGGGAGACAAATTGGCAACCCCTTCTTCCTATGATCCTCTGAATTTCTTCCGTACAGGTTATAATACCACTACTGCCCTGTCCATTTCACTGGGTAATGAAAAGAACCAGACTTTCGCATCGGCATCTTCCACAACAGCCGAAGGTATCATTCCGAACAATGAATACCAGCGTTATAACTTTACAGTTCGTAATACCTCCAATTTCTTTAATGACAGAATGACATTGGACTTAGGTTTCAGCTACGTGATTCAGAAAGACCAGAACATGCTCTCGCAAGGACAATACTTTAACCCGATTGTTCCTCTCTACCTTTTTCCTCGCGGTGAAGACTTCACCCCCTATCGCATGTACGAACGTTATGACGAAGGCCGTCAGCTGATGACCCAACACTGGCCTTATGGTGAAATGGGCATGGCAATGCAGAATCCATACTGGATCATCAACCGCAATATGTTCAATAACGACCGGGATCGTTATATGGCAAATGCCGGATTGAAATATAAAGTGTTCGACTGGATGGATATCAGCGGACGTGTACGCATTGACAATGCCAACACCCGACATACAAAAAAACTTTATGCCAGCACAGATGCCAAATTTGCTCAAAACAAAGGATATTATGGCGACCGTAAGGACGTAGACAAACAATTGTATGCTGACTTCCTGGTCAATATCAACAAACGTTTCAATGATTTCGACCTCACTGCCAATGTGGGTGCCAGCATCCAGGACGTAAGTATGGATTATGTTGGTGCGGAAGGTCAGTTAAGCATGATTCCCAACCTCTTCACTTTGCATAATGTAGATTTGGGGGCAAATAATTCGCGCATCAAACAGGATGGTTGGAAAGAACAAACCCAATCGGTATTTACCAGTGCGGAACTGGGATGGAAAAGCATGATTTACCTGAGTGCTACAGCACGCAACGACTGGTCATCGGCTTTGGTCAACACACCCAACAGTTCTTTCTTCTACCCATCTGTAGGTCTTTCAGGAGTAATCACTGAAATGGTGAAGTTGCCGAAGTGGTTGACATTCTGGAAAGTGAGAGCTTCTTATAGTTCCGTAGGTAATGCACCTTCACGTTATCTCACAATCCCGACTTTCGGCTACAGTTCGAGTGGAGAGTTTGAGACCAACACCCACATGCCGGTACCAGAACTGCATCCAGAGCGGACCAAATCATTTGAAATAGGTACAAATGCCAAATTGTTTGACGGGCATGTTGGCCTCGACTTCACCTATTACAAATCAAATACATACAATCAGACATTTGAGGCTAAAGCTTCCGCTTCCTCCGGATACTCAACATTCTATATTCAAGCAGGTGATATAGCAAACTGGGGTATTGAAGCTATGGTATCTTACGAAAATAAGTTCGGGGACCTGAACTGGAACTCACAGCTTACTTTCAGTATGAACCGTAATGAAATAAAAGAATTGGTACGTGATTACCCGGATCCACTTACGGGTGAATTACTCAACATTCCCAGTCTGGAAGTTTCCAAGTTTGGAACATATCGGATGATACTGGAAGAAGGCGGCTCAATGGGCGATATATATGTAACCAGCCGTTTGCGCCAAGATGGTTCCGGATTTATTTATGTAGATCCCGATACCAACCAGCTCCAGACAGTAGAAGATTTACAGAAGGTAGGTAATGCCAATCCGGATTTTAACTTAGGTTTCCGCAACAACCTTTCCTGGAAAGGCTTTAACCTGGGCTTCTTGCTGACTGCCCGCATTGGTGGAGAAGTGATGTCAGCCACTCAGGCTATACTCGACAAATACGGAGTATCGGAAGCGTCAGCAATCGCACGTGACAATGGTGGCGTAACAGTCAACTTCGGTAAACTCGACCCACAGTATTTTTATGAATATATTGGCGGAGGTGATACCGGCATGTTATCTAACTATGTGTACAGTGCTACCAATATACGCTTGCAAGAACTAACTTTAGGCTATAACCTACCGAAGAAATGGTTTAATGACAAATTGAATATGACAGTTTCCCTCATAGGACGTAATCTTTGGATGATTTACAGCAAAGCCCCGTTCGATCCGGAAAGTATCGCATTTACAGGTACCTATTTCCAGGGATTGGATTACTTTATGCAACCCAGCTTGAGAAATGTCGGATTCAGTGTAAGAATGCAATTCTAAAAATAATACTATCATGAAGAACTATATATTAAATATTGGAAAAGGAATGATTTTTGCCGGAGCCATCTCCCTGGCATCCTGCACCGGATGGTTTGATAATGTCCCCCCTTACGAAGCCACCGAAGACATACTGGAAGGAGATAACGTGAAAGTCGGAGCTTTCTTCCCTCAATTGCAACGCAATGTGGTCTCTACGCATAACAATCAGTTTCAATTGTCGCAAAACTTGGTAGGAGATATCTATTCGGGTTACATGGCCATTCCCACCAATTTCAACAGCAATAAGAACAATGCCACCTACTTCTTCCAGGATAATTGGCTGAATAGTCCGTTCGAAAAAGTATATACCCAGGCTATCGGCGCCTATATCGAAATTAAGAAAAGCGTAGATGGCGATGAAAACTCCCACATCTACCAATGGGCACAGATTCTTAAAATTGCTTCCATGCATCGCTTTACCGACATGTGGGGGCCTCTGCCTTACACCCAGGTAGGAAGCGGTTCGATGACCACTCCATACGACAGCCAGGAGACTGTTTATATGAAGTTCTTCGAAGAACTGGACAAAGCGGCTGAAGTCCTGACCAAGTTTACCGTGAACAATCCCGGTTCAAAACCTATGTCAGAGTACGATTTGGTCTATGGAGGCGATTACAGCAAATGGGTGAAATTTGCCAATTCACTACGTCTGCGTCTAGCAATGCGTCTAGCTTTCGTAAAGCCGGAAGTTGCAAAAGAACAAGCTGAAAAGGCTATATCTCATTCATTAGGGGTAATAACTTCAAATGATGATAACGCCGGGGTGAAAACGGTGGGAGCCAATGACGTAGTTAATCAACTATACACAATGTGGGCCAATTATAAAGACATTCGTATGGGAGCTTCCATTTGGTCTATACTGACAGGTTATGAAGACCCACGTTTGAGTAAAATGTTCACGCAAGGTACCCTGAATGAGACATCCGGTTACTTCGCTCTTCGAACAGGCCTCAACTTGGACAGCAATAAAGACTCGCGGCTAGGATACTCTTCCCCGAACATACAAAGTAACACCCCAATAATCTGGATAAATGCAGCCGAAGTTGCTTTTCTTAAAGCCGAAGGTGCTTTAAGAGGATGGAACATGGGAGGTGCTACTCCTCAAAGTGCTTATGAAGAAGGTATTCGCCTTTCTTTCAACGAATGGGGAGCAAGTGGTGCCAATGAGTATATGACAGATGAAGTGAAGACAGCCGCTAACTATATAGATCCTCTAAAGTCGTCCAATAACATAAGTGCTGTCAGTAATATAACCATTGGCTGGAAAGAGAATGATTCCAAGGACAAGAAGCTTGAACGTATTATCACCCAGAAATGGATTGCCACGTTCCCAAATGGTCAGGAAGCCTGGACGGAATTCCGCCGTACCGGTTATCCTAAATTATTCCCTGTAGCAGTCAATAATAGCAGTGGAACAGTTGATACGGATATTCAAATACGCAGACTGCCATTTGCCAAATCAGAATACACTTTAAATCCCCAAAACATACAAGAAGCCATTCAATTATTAGGTGGTCAGGACAACGGTGGCACCCGTTTATGGTGGGATATAGAAAATAAATCAATAAACTAAAAGTAAGTAAATCATATGAAAAATATATTGAAAACTATCGGATTAGTATTTGGCTTGGGATTGTTTATGCAAGCATGCGATGACTGGACCATGCCCGAAGCAAATATAATACAAAATCTGGATGGAACTCCCAAATCAGAAGAATACTACAGGAAATTAAGAGCTTATAAAAAGACGGACCACCAAATAGCTTTTGGCTGGTTCGGCTTTTGGAACGGAGGCACATCAACTTCTGCAAGAGGTTCATTGCGCAGTGCACCCGACAGTATGGATATCATGTCTATATGGGGAGACAAATATAACTTAACTCAAAATCACATAGATGATATGAGATACGTACAGGAGGTATATGGAACAAGAATCACATTCACGCTTTTCTCTCACAATATGTCCAACTTATTCAAAGGAGGAGTATGTCCGTTTGAAAACAAAGCAGAAGATATTCCCGCAGCAGCAAAGGCTTTATCCGATTCTATCTTCAAATATGGTTATGATGGAATAGATTTTGACCACGAATGTTCAGCCGGTGATCTCTTCTACAATAAGGATAACATGACTACGCTATTACGTGAAATGCGCAAAAATTTAGGTCCGGACAAACTAATTATGGTAGATGGACATATCAGTTACATTACGGAAGAAGGATGGCAATATGCTGATTATGCCGTATCTCAAGCATATAATACTTCTGCTCCTTCCAGACTCCAAAGCCGTTACAACGGAGTCAGTAAATATATAGGTCCGGAGCGCCTCATTGTAACCGAGAATTTTGAGTCCTATTGGAAAAATGGCGGTGTAACCTATACAGATGAAGAAGGTAATAAAATGCCCTCCTTATTGGGCATGGCCGGTTGGCATCCCGAAGAAGGACGTAAAGGAGGATGCGGAGCATACCATATGGAATATGAATATGCACACGATCCGGAATATAAGTTCATGCGACAGGCCATTCAAATAATGAATCCAGCCAATCCCAACAATTAAAAACTGAACAAATCATGAAAAATATAGCAAAAATAGGAATAATATTCATGGTTGCTCTTTTGGTAGCCTGCCAATCAGAATATGATGTGATAGAGAATGGGGTATTCCTGACCGATGCGCAGAAATCCCAATCAAAAAAAGTAACTATTGACGATACGGGAGCCAAAACTGTTATCTCTTCCCGTTTAGGTACCATGATGACAACGGACGTAACCGTTGAATACGGAACAGATGCAATGGCACTGCAAGCATATAATCAGAAAAACGGTACAGATTATCAGTTGTTGCCGGAAAAATTTTACAGTTTTTCGGAAAGTACGACAACAATCAAAGCTGGTGAAATCGGTTCATCACCGACAAACTTGATAATAAAACCTTTTGATGAAACTATCGACGCAACAAAAAAATATGCTATCCCCGTAGCTATAGTCAATGCAAACGGAGCCGAGAAACTATTGTCTTCATCTTCTTTAATAGTACTTTTGGATCAGATAATAGTAACTACAGTACCATATTTAGCCAATGGTAATGCTATTTCTATTGTTCCAGAACCTATGATAGAAGAGCTTTCATCATGGACATTGGAGTGGAATTTATGCATGGATGCATTTAACAGAAACAATGTGACTCAATGGACTATAAAGGGAGCCGACGGGAAAAACAATATTTATACTCGCTTCGGAGATGTTACCTGTGAACAAAACCAATTCCAGGCTAAAATAGGTTCTGGGAAACCACAAAGTATTACACGCTTTACGGCTAATAAATGGTATCATCTGGCATTAACTTACGATGGAACAAACATACGTTTCTATGTAGATGGGGTACTGGATTTTACAACTCCGCATGCTCTTCCGGGAGAAGTTTTCGAGATGAAAGAAATAGGCTTTGCAAATAGCGTAAATACTGCCTATACATTGAAGGGAAGTATTAGCGAACTTCGCGTATGGTCTGTAGCTCGCAGCCAAGCTGAAATCTCAAATAATATGTATGTTGTCTCACCTCAAACTCCGAGGCTGGAAGTCTATTGGAAGTGTAATGAAGGAAGCGGAACCATAATCAAAGATTATTCCAGTCATCAAAGAGATGGTAAACTTGTGAAAGAAACAACTTGGAAGACTGGTGTACGTTTTCCAGATGACGGAGAATGATTCTGATTCCAAATATCATCGATTATAATTAGCTCTTATAAGATAACGAGAGCGTTTCCAGAAATGAAATGCTCTCGTTACTAAAACCTAACTATTTTCCCGGAAACAACCCTATTTATATATGAAGAACATTTTAACAGACCATATAACGATAAAGTTGGGGTATTCTATTATTGGATTCAATTCTCTATTTTTTTTATCTGCCTGCAACCATACTTCCCGAAGAGAAGGAAAAGATGCGGAACGTTACAACATCGTCTACATCATGACTGATGACCATACCGCCCAAATGATGAGTTGTTATGACAAGCGCCACATCCACACCCCTAACCTCGACCGTATTGCGGCTGACGGTGTTCGTTTCACCTCCAGCTTTGTGGCTAATTCGCTAAGCGGTCCCAGCCGTGCGTGTATGCTCACCGGAAAACACAGCCATGCCAATGGTTTTACCGACAACACCACCTGCGTCTTCGACTCTTCACAACAAACTATGCCCAAACTCCTGAAAGCGGCAGGTTACGAAACCGCCATGATAGGCAAATGGCATCTCGAAAGTTTACCGACAGGATTTACCTTCTGGGAGATTCTACCAGGACAAGGAGACTATTACAATCCGGACTTCATCACCATGGACAACGATACCATACAAAAGAAAGGTTATCTGACAAATATCATCACAGATATGAGTATCGACTGGCTGGAGACGCAGAGAGACAAGAACAAGCCTTTCTGCCTGTTCATTCACCACAAAGCAGCCCACCGCAACTGGTTGCCGGAACGAAAATACCTGTCCGAATACGAAGACCAGACTTTTGAACTTCCCGAAAACTTTTACGACGATTACCATAACCGCACAGCCGCCGCCTCAGCCGAAATGAGCATCCGGAAACACATGGATATCATGTACGACACAAAAATGCTGAGCGAAAAAGACGATTCACGGCTGAAAGCAACTTATCTAAAGTTCATAAGCCGTATGACCGACGAAGAACGGGCACAATACGATGCCTTTTATTCTCCACTTATCCAAGAATTCTATAAAACCAAGCCGCAAGGAAAAGAACTGGCGGAATGGAAATATCAACGCTACATGCGCGACTATGCCAAGGTGATAAAATCCCTGGATGACAACGTAGGACGCGTACTGGACTATCTGGACGAAAAAGGCCTGTCGGACAACACCCTGGTGGTCTACACCAGCGACCAAGGATTCTATATGGGCGAGCACGGATGGTTTGACAAACGATTCATGTACGAAGAATCCATGCATACGCCATTAATAATGAGACTTCCCCGCGGACTAAACAAGCGGGGCGACATCCCCCAGTTAGTCCAGAACATTGATTATGCCCCCACTTTCCTGGAACTGGCCGGAGTGTCCGTCCCCGAAGACATGCAAGGCGTATCGTTAGTACCCCTGCTGAAAGGCGAGTCGCCTGACGACTGGCGACACTCCTTATACTATCACTTCTATGAATACCCGGCGGAACATGCCGTAAAACGGCATTACGGTGTACGGACGGAACGGTACAAACTGATACATTTCTACAATGATATCGATGTCTGGGAATTGTACGACCTAAAAGAAGACCCTTCGGAAATGAACAACCTGTACGGTCGGGAAAGCACCGAAGAAATAACCCGCCAATTGAAGGATGAGTTGAAAACTCTTCAACAACAATACGGTGATCCCATATCCTTATAAATAACAAAAGATCATGAAACACACTTATTGGTTATCGGGACTGGCCGTCCCCTTCTGCCTGCCACAACAGGCAATAGCAGAGAAACAGCCGCATATCATCTTCATAATGACCGACCAGCAACGTGGAGACGCGATAGGGTGTGCGGGAAACGACCGAATCATAACCCCGAACATAGACACCCTGGCACAAGACGGCTTTTTATTCAACAACGCTTATTCCGCTACCCCCAGCAGCACACCGGCACGCGCAGGATTACTGACCGGACTTTCGCCCTGGCATCACGGCATGCTTGGTTATGGCAATGTGGCGGAACATTATAAATTCGAGATGCCGCAAATGCTACGTGATCACGGCTACCTCACGCTGGGCATCGGCAAGATGCACTGGCGCCCTCAAAACGCCTTGCACGGTTTTCATGCCACCATCCTCGACGAAAGCGGACGGATAGAATCGCCCTACTTCCGCAGCGACTACAGAAAATGGTTCATGACCGTCGCGCCGGGTAAGAATCCCGATGCTACAGGAATTGGTTGGAACGATCACGCCGCCTCTACCTATAAACTATCCGAGAACCTACATCCCACAGTTTGGACAGGCGACGTGGCCGTAAGTACCATCAAGCATTATGAAGGTGAACAGCCGCTATTCTTGAAGATATCATTCGCCCGTCCTCACAGCCCTTACGATCCTCCGCAACGGATTCTGGAGATGTACGAAAACATAGAAATCCCCGCCCCCGCCGAAGGAGAGTGGAGCAAGCATATAGGCAAAGACATCACCGATCCCCAAGCTGATTCTTCCGCCGCATTTGCCCAATTCAGCACCGAATATGTAAAGAATACCCGCAAGCATTATTATGCAGCCGTCACTTTTATCGACGAACAAGTGGGAAGAATCGTAAAAGCGCTCAAAGAGAAAGGCATGTATGACAACACAATTATCTGCTTCACTTCAGACCACGGGGATATGATGGGAGACCATCATTCATGGCGGAAAACCTATGCCTACGAGGGTTCTGCAGCCATCCCGATGATTATAAAAACTCCGAAAGACGTGGAAGGCGTACACTGCAGAGGAAAAGTCATCGAGAATCCGGTAGAGTTGAGAGACATTCTGCCCACATTTTTAGATGCGGCGGGGGTAGAAACGCCCGAAGCAATGGACGGCCGTTCAATGCTAAAACTTATAAAAGAAGAAAATCCACAGTGGCGGCGCTGGATAGATATGGAGCATGCCACCTGCTACTCGGAAGAAAACTATTGGTGTGCGCTTACAGATGGAAAGATAAAATATATATGGTTCCTGCGCACAGGTGAAGAACAATTGTTTGATTTAGTGAAAGATCCGCACGAAACAGTGAATCAGATAACCAACAGGAAATACCGGAAGCAAACAGATGAACTGCGCCGCGCAATGGCAGAGCACCTGAGCGAACGTGGCGACAAATGGGTGAAAGACGGACAGTTGCAGAAAAGGGAGAAAACCCTGCTTTACAGTCCTAATTATCCTTCAGGACTGCCAACTAAAAAGTAACGAATAAACAAGAAAACATACATGACCATGAGAAACAGAATGAAAACAGAATATATTGCCATTGCATTCGGCTTGTTGGGCTGTACCGGTCACCAGCCGACATACGAATACATCTTTGAAGCAGAACCCGTAGACTTACAGGTGAAACAAATAGAAGGCGGGTATGAAGTGGAAGGAACATCCGCCTTGCAAGTACCGGGGCACTTCACCTGGGGCGGCTCGGTGAGCAAAGCCGAAGATGGAAAGTATTACATGATCTACTCCGCACCCGAAACAGGAGTACATCCCTTCAACAGCGCCTGGGTATTCGGCTCTAAACTCGGCCTGGCGGTTTCTGAACGTCCCGATGGTGGTTTCCGCCAGTTGGGCTTCTTCTACAACCAGGACGGGTTTGCCGCTGACACTTCCTCATGGGATGCCCAAAGCACTTCAAATCCGCATGTGCGCAAGTTTGGCAACAAATACTACCTGTACTATGCGGCAACAGTAGATCCGGGCAATGACAATGTGCTTTCAGAAACAGACACTCTACCCAAAAGAGACAGGGTACAGCAGAACCAGAAAATCGGCGTAATCGTGTTCGAGTCGTTTCCCGACCTGCTGAAAGGAAAGTTCACACACTCGGACAAGCCGTTGCTTGAGCCGCGCACGCGGGTGAAGCCCGACAACGTGCTGGCTCCCTCACCCCAGGGTACAGAGCCGAAGCCGGATAACCTGATTGTGGTGAACCCTGCCGTAGTCTATCGTCCCACCGACGGCAAATACTTGCTATTCTTTAAAGGGAATATCTACGACCCGCATTGGCGCGGCATTCACGGAGTTGCCATCAGCGACCACCCGGACGGCCCGTTTACAGCTTTGGATGAACCCGTCTTCCATCTGGAAGGTGTGGAAGGAAAACTATCAGCAGAAGATCCTTACGTATGGTATCACAAGCGTGACAAGTGCTTTTATGCCGTATTCAAGGACTTCAACGGAAAGTTCACCAAAGGAGACGCATACCTGGCCATCATGCGTTCGGACGACGGCATCAAGTGGCAGCTACCCCAACATTCCTTGTTCATGAAAAAGGAGTTGATACTGGCAAACGGAGATACCGTGAAAGTTAAACGCCTGGAACGCCCGCAACTGCTGTTGAATGAAGAAGGAGACCCCGAAGTGCTTTATGCTGCATGTTCCATCGACAATGTAAATCCTAAGATAAACGGTGGCTCGTTTAATGTGCAGATAAGGATAAAAATAAAGAAGAATTAAACTTAAAACACTATTAAACCCAATGAAATATAAAACAGTTCACAAGTTGAAAGACAACATGTTGCTGAGTTGCAAAGTATTGTCCAGCAGCAGAATATTATTGAGAAGCGGAGCATTCTTAGGCAGCTGCGCCTTATTAGGCAGCTGCGCGCATTCCGACAAAGAATTACCATTGAATATCGTCCTGATCAATTTGGACGATGCCGGAAACGGCGACTTCTCTTTCAAGGGAGCTGTGGGATATCAAACTCCCCATATCGACAAACTGGCGGCCGAAGGAGTGTCCATGACCAATTTCTATGCGGTACAACCCATCAGTGGTGCATCCCGCGCCGGACTTATGACAGGATGTTATCCCAACCGTATAGGTTTTGCCTACGCCCCCAACCCAAACTCCCCTACTGGTATAAGCGACAAGGAAGAAACTATTGCCGAACTCTTGAAAACGAAAGGATATGCCACAGCCATTTTCGGCAAATGGCATCTGGGAGATGCCAGGAAATTCCTGCCACTCCAGCATGGTTTCGATGAATATTATGGATTACCCTACTCCAATGATATGTGGCCCAATCACCCCCAATATAAATTTCCCGATCTGCCTTTGATTGAAGGCAATGAAGTAATAGGCTACAATACAGAACAGTCGGAATTAACCACCAACTATACAAACCGCGCGGTAGACTTTATCCGGAGAAGTACCGGCAGCGGCAAACCATTCTTCTTGTATCTGGCCCATTCCATGCCTCACGTCCCGTTGGCTGTATCGGATAAATTCAAGGGAAAAAGCGAGCAGGGACTTTATGGAGACGTAATGATGGAACTGGACTGGAGCGTAGGAAAAGTCATGCAGGCATTGCGTGAGGCTAAAGTAGAAGAAAATACATTGGTCATCCTTACTTCGGACAATGGACCTTGGGCCAATTACGGCAATCATGCAGGTTCGTCAGGCGGACTTCGAGAGGCAAAAGCTACCACCTTCAACGGCGGTATGCGCGTACCTTGCCTGTTCTATTGGAAAGGGACAATCGCCCCCGGAAGCATCTGCAACGACCTGATGTCGAATATCGATATCCTGCCCACCCTGGTGGAGCTGACCGGTGCACCACACCCCCAGTTACCGATAGACGGACTGAGCATGGCAGCCATATTGAAAAGAACGAGCAAAGCCCCCATACGCCAATCACTGTGTATGTATTATCACAGGAATTCATTGCAAGCCATCACCGACGGATATTACAAACTGGTATTCCCCCATAAATATGTATCCTACGAAACACAAATGCCAGGCAATGACGGGCAACCGGGTGAACTGGGTAAAAAAGAAATAACCGAATGTGAACTCTATGACCTGAGACGTGATCCGGGTGAACGGGTCAATGTCATCAGCCAGCATCCCGCGATTGCAGAAAAACTACAACGGATAGCCGACCAGTGCCGGGAGGACTTGGGAGATGACCTGACAGGACAACCGGGAAAAAATCGGAGAGAACCGGGAAGAATAGATTGAGGTAAACAAATAACGATTACAAATGAATACCATAAACTTTAAAAACATACATGGAGTTATCCTACTGGGAATCGGATTACTAGTACAGGCTTGTTCTCAACGGCCGGCCTCGAACTATCTGCAAATTCCCCAACCTGCCGGTATAACAATTCATGCTGGAAAACCATTCACAATTGATGAACGTACCACAATTATCTATCCGACAGGAAAAAACGAATTGCCGGAAAGTGTCTCAACATGTATCTCCGAAATGGAGAGACACACCGGCATAACCTTAAAAAAAAGTACAGGAGAAAAGAACCTGAAGAATTGTATCCTCCTGAAACATAATGCGGCATTGCCCACCGAAGGGTTTAGGCTGAAAGTAAATGCGGACAGCATTGCGATTGAAGCCAAAGATGCTTCCGCAGCATTTTATGCTTTACAATGGTTAAAGCAATCTCTACTGTTACAAAAGAAAGCACCTTTCACGCTATCTGCCATCGAAATTGAAGACTATCCCGAAATGAATTACCGGGGAGCGATGCTAGACGTAAGCCGCCACTTCTTCACGGTGGAGCAAGTAAAGCGCTTCATCGATCTATTGGCAATGCACCGTTTGAATTATTTCCACTGGCACCTCACAGACGACCAGGGTTGGAGAATAGAGATAAAGAAATATCCGGAACTGACACGCGTAGGCGCTTGGAAAGGCACCGGCAGCGAACGTTACGGTGGTTTCTACACACAAGAGGAAATAAAGGAAGTAATTGCCTATGCAAAAGGGCGTGCTATCACCATCATCCCCGAAATAGACTTACCCGGACACACCACAGCCGCCCTTGCCGCCTATCCACAGTTGGGCTGCACCGGTGGCCCTTACGAGGTATCTATGGATCGCGGAGGAGTACACAAAGACGTACTCTGCATGGGCAAAGAATTTTCACGGCAATTTGTGGAAGATGTATTAGCGGAAGTGGCCGCACTCTTCCCTTCTCCTTATCTGCACATCGGGGGCGATGAAGTTCCGAGAGACCGCTGGAAAGCCTGTCCGGACTGCCAAAGAATCATCCGCCGATACAGCCTGAAAGATACGGAACAAGAGTCTGCGGAAGATTTGTTACAGAGCGAGTTCAACAAGCAAGTGGCTCTTTATCTGAAATCGTTAGGGAAAAAAATGATTGGCTGGGACGAAGTCCTCTCCGACAATATAGACCCCGAAACCGTAATCATGTCGTGGCGAGGACTGGGACGTGGCGTAAAAGCCGTCAAACAAAATCATCCGGTCATTTTCTCATCCAACGGGCATTTCTACCTGAACAACTATCAGTCAAGCAATATGGAAAACGAGCCCGCGGCAACCGGAGGACTTGTATTGATGCAGAAACTTTATAGTACGGAGATCGTCACACCCGAAATGACAGACAAAGACGTAGAAAAAATACTGGGAGCAGAAGCCTGCCTATGGGCTTCTTACGTACCTGACAACGAAACGCTGGATTATAAAATGCTGCCCCGACTGGCCGCCTTCGCCGAAGTTACATGGAGCGGAAGCAGACGGAAAAATTATCTCGACTTTCTAGAACAGCTACCGGTAATGCTCGACCTGTACCGTGAAAACGGTTTCAGATATGCCCCTCACTTCTTTGAAATAGAAGCAGGATATCGGCCGGATATGAAAAACCAACGACTGGAAGTGACGTTGAAAACCCTCGAAGGCACAAACGTTTATTACACACTGGATGGCAGCACTCCCACTCTCAAGTCCCTCAAATACACAGTTCCGTTTTACGTTTCGGCAGATGCCTGCCTGAAAGCCATTGCCTACACTCCGTCCGGCCTGCGCAGCGATGTGCTGGAGAAAGATGTCAGAATCAATAAAGCCACTTTTGCCGACATAAAGTTGTTGACAAAACCGTCAGATAGGTATAATGGAAACAATGGCACGGTACTGGTAGACGGCGTGCGGAGCACAGCTTTCCACACCACCGGGTTGTGGGTGGGCTATAATCCTCATCCGTTGCAGGCGGTAATAGACTTGGGAAGCGTGCAGACAGTGAAGCAAGTTTGCCTCTCGTCACTGACAGACATGAGTTCCTATATCATGGGGATAGAGAGCGTGCGGATTGCACTGTCGATTGACGGAAAGGAGTTCAGTGAAGTGGCCTCGCGCACCTGGCCGGCTCCCGAAGCCCGGATGGAAGGAAAGCACCGGGAGACACTGGAGCTCAACTTCGATGAAGCGCAGGCACGCTACGTAAAAGTAACCGCAAACGGTTTTGAAGCCTTGCCGCCCGGACACTCTGGCGCCGGAATGCCGCCTTTCCTATTTGTGGATGAGATAGAAGTATACTAATGGCTTAATTAAGAAGTTAAAAACGAATGACCATGAAAACAATGAAAACCCTGTTATCCGCCTCACTCGCCCTGACGGCCTTGAGCGGATGCCAACCGGAAACGGAAAAACCCAACATCCTGTTCCTGCTGGTAGATGATATGCAAAGTGATGCCATCGCAGCCTTAGGGAATAAAAATGTGTACACTCCAAATATCGACGGCCTAATAGCTGAAGGTGTCACTTTTACCCACACTTACACCAACGGTGCCCTTTGCGGTGCATTGTCAATGCCCAGCCGTGCCATGCTGATGACCGGAAGGGGAGTATTTGAAGTGCAAAGCGACGGCATGAAGATACCCGAATGCATGGTGACACTTCCCGAACAATTACGAGCCAACGGTTATCAGACATTTGCTACCGGCAAATGGCATTCAGACCATGCCTCCTTCAACCGTTCGTTTGCCGCAGGAGAGAACATCTTCTTCGGTGGGATGCATCCTTACGAAAAGAACGGACACTGCTCTCCCCGTCTGCATCATTACGATAAAACAGGACAATATAAAGAAACGTCTTTCATCGGAGAAGAGTTTTCTTCAAAAATGTTTGCCGATGCGGCAATCGAGTTCCTCAGCACCGCGGCAAAAGCCCAAAACCCTTTCATGGCATTCGTGTCATTCACTTCCCCGCACGACCCACGAAATCAATTGCCGGACTACGGAAAGAAATATAAAGCCAAAGACATCATCCTACCCACTAACTTTCTGCCGCAACACCCGTTCGACAATGGCGAACTGGCTATCCGCGACGAACAAATTCTTCCCCCACCCCGCACAAGCGAACAACTTCAGGAGGAACTCGCCCTCTATTACGGAATGGTCAGCGAAGTAGACGAACAGATAGGACGGGTGCTCAACGCATTGAACGCCACGGGCGAAAGAGAACATACGGTCATTGTATTTGCATCGGACAACGGCCTGGCAATGGGACAAAACGGTTTGTTGGGCAAACAAAGCCTCTATGAGCACAGTGTAGGTGTACCCATGCTAATCATCGACCCACGCAGTAAAAAACATGGATTCAAAACCGATGCCTTATGCTATTTATATGATCTTTACCCCACCCTATGCGACATAGTAGGAATCGAAATACCGGCTTCAGTAACAGGCGTTTCTCTAAAACCTTTGTTGGAAGGAACCACAGACAAACTTCGTGACGACATCTTCCTGGCATACTCCAACCAACAACGGGCACTGGTAAAGGATGATTATAAGTATATCATCTACAATGTGGAAGGTAAAATCACGGAGCAGTTATTCAACCTGAAGAAGGATCCGAAAGAAATGGCAAACCTTGCTGACGCGATGCCCCAAAAAGCCGCCGCATATAAAGAAATGTTAACTCAACGTCTGAAAAAGCAACAAGACTTTTGTAATATCGACACCCCGTTATGGTGGAAAGACGGACATAAAATCACCTGGGATGAACTGATAAATTTATTTATCTTCGAATAAAAACGGAGTAAACGAAATAATATTAAACCAAAGCGAAAAACATCAATGAATACAAAATATTTATATCTCGGCCTGCTGTCTCTGACGGCAACTTCCGGAATGGCTGCCACCGACAGCCCGGAAGCGGAGACAAGAAAAAACGAACGTCCCAACATCCTGTTCATATTAAGTGATGACCACACATCGCAAGCATGGGGTATCTATGGAGGAATCCTGGCAGAGTATGCTCAAAATCGAAATATCCGCCGCCTGGCGGAGGAAGGCGTGACACTTGATAACTGTTTCTGCACCAACTCCATCTCCACGCCAAGCCGTGCAGCCATCTTGACCGGCAGATACAGCCACCGCAATGGAGTATATACGCTGGAAGATACCCTTGACACTGCACTACCCACTATAGCCACTGCACTGCAAGCTTCCGGCTACCACACAGGGCTGGTGGGCAAGTGGCACCTGAAGTCGCAACCGCAAGGGTTCGACTACTACTCCGTATTCCACGACCAGGGCGAATATCGCGACCCCACCTTCAAGAACAGCGACGTCCCCTGGCCGGGCAACCGGAACTTCGGTGAACGTGTACGCGGCTTCTCTACCGACATCGTCACCGAAAAAGCCATTGCATGGATGAAAGAACAGGACAAGACGCAGCCTTTCCTGATGTGCTGCCACTTCAAAGCCACCCACGAGCCGTATGACTTTCCGGAACGGATGAGACATTTGTATGACGGAGTCGTGTTTCCCGAACCGGAGAACCTGCTGGACTGGGGTCCCGAAACGAACGGCAGGACCTTCGAGGGACAGAAACTGGAAACCATAGCCCGTAACTGGCAAGTAGCCTCGGAAGATCCCGACAAGTGGTGGTGCCGCTACCCCGAGCTACCTTTCAGTACCAAAGGAATGCATCCCACTGCCGCCCGTAAATCCGCCTATCAAAAACTGATACGCGACTACCTGAGATGCGGAGCCACCATAGACGACAACATCGGCAAACTACTGGTCGCACTTGATGAAATGGGTATTGCCGACAACACAATTGTGATTTACGTGGCGGACCAAGGTTATTTCCTGGGCGAACATGGATTTTATGACAAACGCATGTTCTACGAAGAAGCCGCCCGTATGCCTTTCGTAATTCGGTATCCACGCGAACTGCCGGCCGGGAAACGGTTGGATGATTTAATTCTGAATGTGGATTTCGCAGCTACACTAGCCGACTTTACCGATGTGGATGCCCCTCAAGGCACTCAAGGCAGGAGCTTCCGCGACAACTTGAAGGGGAAAACACCCAAAGACTGGCGAAAAAGCATTTATTATCGCTACTGGACCCAACATAAGATTCGTCCGGCACACATCGGCGTGCGAACCGACCGGTATAAACTTATGTATCTATATGGTGATCCGCTGAATATGACCGGTTCTTCCGACTACGTCTCCGAACCTTCCTGGGAATTCTACGATTTACTGAAAGATCCGAAAGAAGACCATAACGCCTACAATGACAAGGAGTATGCAGAGGTCATCAAAAAGATGAAGCAGGAAATGCAACGCCTGCAACAGGAAGTCGGAGAAGAACAGAAGAAAAACTGAAACCCAGTTGACCAAGGGACGAGTTGGTCACTTATTCAAAATCCTATAGAGGGATATTCCTAAAAAAAGAAAATGTAAGCCAACTAATCCACAACACTTTGTGTATGAATTAGTTGGCTAATCTTATAATATTTACTGAATGTCCCTAATGTCAATAATATCAAATGACATAAAGTTATTTTGCACTATGGAGATTATTTATCACTTCATCATAGAATTACTTAAGTTTATTTTTTTATAAAAGGCTATTTACTTTTAATACAGGGAAACAGCCTTCTAACTAACTCATACCTTAAAAACTAATACCTAAATTTTCCTTCCTTAATAAAAACATTATAATCCTTTATAAGACCTGGAATTCCTGATTCAGCACGAGGCAACATTCGAAAACCTTTGATAGAATACACTTTACCCAAATCTATAACGATGTGATGAGGGTAAGAGGTATTATCTACAGTTTGCCAGAATGTACTTTCTTGTAGATCATATATTTTATCAGCAGTTCTGTTACCGCTTATTGTCTCTTCACTGTCAGCATAAGATATTTTCCAGGATTCTCTTGGAATCTTCTTGCCATTAGAATCTATAATATCAAATTCTGCTATACAAGCTATATTACTACCATCATAATTAGATAATGCTTCCAAGCAGAAGTATTGTCCTTTTACAGCCTCGTCGAATTTCACCTCCTGCCAACCATTTACGGATTTAAAAGTACCGGCCTTTTCCATCTCTTCCTTAATGACAGTGATAATATGGGCAGGAGTGATCCGGCTGCCGGCATATAATTTGAGGGTGGACAGATTGTCAATGACGGAGCCATAATATTCCCTTATCTCATGGTTACTCTGCTCAAGAGAGAACACGACAACCGGCATCGGGGGGATGTCATGCCATTCTGAAGACAAGTTTACATCACAACGGCCTCGCGCCAGAGCCATAGCAACCTGCATGACGAATACTGATTTTCCACAGTCGGTCGGACCGACAAGGCCGGTATCATAACCCTCACGCAGCCAGGAGAATCCAAGACTCCTTTCCCGGCTGATATGAACAGTACCGTTCTTCAAAGCTTCGTGGTAACTTTCAGGCATACTGTCCATATGGAGATCGACAAGGGGCTGATTGGCTTTTGCCGCATCCCTCTCTTTGCGAAGTTCTGCACGCTTTTCCATTTTTTCAATATCAGCATTTTTCTTAGCCTCAATCTCTTCCATATGATGTTCGTGAACTTGTGCATTTTCCTCCATACGATGGGCGTGGTCCCGATCCTCTTCCCCCTTCTTACATTCAGAAGTATGCTCAATTTCCCTCAATTTGTTCGCAGACGCATTATTCTGCTCCTTACCCTTACCGTGAGATTTGACGGACGTAACAGCATAACAAACAGGAACTACAACAACCAGTATGCAACCTGTCCCTATGAAGGCATATTTGATGCTCTTTCTGGCACCCAGCTTTCCAATGGTTTCAATAATCCTGATCGGATCTAATTTTTTCATCATATATTATGTTTTTGGTTAGTGTGTGCAAAAATAAGCATTTACAGCCCCCGATATACCACCCGATAGAAACGATAGAAGCATTTATCAGAATGATAGAAACAATATTCCGAACGATAGAAAGTGAATAGAACAGGATATACCCAAAACTGTGCATACCGGGATAAAGGGTATGCGGCATCAGAGGGAAATGGAGAAGCAACGGACAGTATCCGCAGGCATCAAGATGAACGCTTCCCTATAAAAAAGAGAAACGGTCATTCCTTTCAACCGGCAGAAATAAAAAGGAGGATCAAAAAACAATCAGCTGCATTCAAAAAGCTCATCCAACAGGCCATCAACCGTTTCTTTGTCCGCAAAATTCAATTTGGAAGCCATGTCACTAAGATTATCGGAAGAACGCCAGCTATTCCCTTTAACTATAAAGAACTTTTTAGTTTTTGAGAAAATATCATTGCTGGTAAGCGATGCTTTACAATTCGTGTCACGAATATCCTTACGGGTTAAACGATAAATTAAATAAGCAAGATCATTCTTATTCTTTTCCCAACATATAGGCAATGTTTCCACAGGTTTGTCTTTCCCTGAAAAACGAAAATGAAAAACGGAATAAGCGGTAGCTGGTGAAATAAAGCCGTTCTTTATCAATGCATTATAAAGGATACGGATCTTCCTCTCATCCAATGACAGGTTGGGAAAATAGTCTTTCTTACTGATTGAAGCACCACAGGAAGAGGGGGCAGCAGGATCCGATTGTCGACCGGACGGAGAGACAGGATCCTGCGGAGAAGGCGGATCCATTGAAAAGAGAGACTGCTCCTTTATATTTTTTCTGACACAATAATCACGGTATTCAGTCTGTATCTCATAGAGAAAAGACGAATGGCATAAATCATCATATAATCTGTCATTCACCTTACAATCCCGGGAACGGAGCATATCAAATATAAAATCCGAAAATTGGGAAGACTCCTCATCATAAAGGTAATAATGCGCAGAATAGATCAAGGTTATAAAATCAAGATATTTGTCATAAACAGGAAAACTTATAATACACCGGATAAACTCAGGAAATAATGCGGATAAAGGAAGAATCGTTTTATGCGTAAGACTGTAATCACGCCAACGGACATAATTGGAGAAAGACTTCAGGGGCAGTTCCTTACTGACGATCAGGAAACCGCTTATATGGGATTGCAGGGCATGACGGTCCTCGCGTCTTAAAGACTGCCATTTCTTCACTCCCAACAAGGCAGAACCCAAGGCCAGATAGACGGAAACAAAAGTTACGTTCTTGCCTAAAACACCCGGAACATGCATAGATATTTTTGTCGCGGTTTTCCATAAAGTTTCATTGCCCAATCCATCAGCAGCCTGCTGCAAATAATTATCACCTCTCTCTAAATCCTGGCTCATATAAGAAGTGACCAGAAGAGCAAACAACTTTTCAAAGAAAGACAGGATGTATTGCTCAGAAGCCGGGTGGTCCTCCTTTCGGAGAACAAGCAGATAATCACGAAGTCCTTTTTTAGACCATGATTCTTCTATGATCTTGTGTCGAAATTGATCCATTGGTATCTATGTTATAGATATTTATAAAGCAAAGATACGACAGAAAAAAATATTTGCCACATTTCAGAGGATAAAATGTACGAAGAATATTACAAAAAGGCGATATTGTTTTTTATAACAGAAGAAATCCATTTCCCTCGAAATGCACACAATGTAATAAGCAAATTTAAAAGCAGCATTTTTTGGTAAAGTTGATTAATCACTTTTTGGTAAGCTAAGAAGTAGCATACAAAGCGTAACTGACTTCAAAGAAAAATGTAAATACGCAAATTATATGGCAAGTGGCTGAGAATACGGCTATAATCTGCTCCTTGCTTGGCTCATGTAAGGAACGTGGTGTCAACCCCAGAGAGTGGCTGAATGATGTGATCAGTAAACTCCCCTATTATCTGGCACCCAAATCAGACAGAGACCTGAAGGAACTGCTACCGGATGTATGGAGAAAATAATCGGGACAGTTCCGGGAAAATGCAGGAAAAAACGGGAAAAAGCGAGACTGACACTCAATAACAACCATGAGATAAGTTGGTATATGAAAATTGAGAGGCGCTTACAATGGAGTGCACCTCACTGAAAAATCAAATACACAAGATGTAGTTGAGCAGTCGCTTACGAAATAAACCTGAGTACTTATCTTTTAGTATAGTAGCTCTAGCTGTAACATTAACTGTAACCTAATCTGTAACATAGACTGTAACTCAAGCTATAACATAAGCTGCTACCTATCAGACATTTCCCTCTGATTATTAAAGCATTATATAAAGTTGTAACCTATTCTTTATTCCCAAATAGCATAGATTGTAGTCTATTAGAGTATGCCTTCCAAATGCTTCACATAACAGGTTACACGACGATAATCCCAAAGAATATAAAGAGAAGCAAGATCTGGTAGCTAATCCATTTCAAAAACGGAAGCTGCACAGATCAGCTTCATCACATGATACAATAACAACATGCATCCCGGAAATTCTGTGAAAATTCAGCATAGCCGATCCGGGATGAACATTGAAGGAAAAGATAATACTGGTACCTTACCCTTGTCAACATTGTAACCCATTTACAAAAACATAAATAGGTTACAAGAGAAAGAAGGACGCTTCCTGTAGAAATAGGTATCAGCAGGATAATGGTGACAGGTTACACTGAGCTTCTTCCTGATTGATACATTGCAGGTACTTATTGACAGTTTTTCTGCACAAACCCAAGGCTTTGGCTATTTCCCCCTGTTTCAGTCCTTTTTCGTACATTTGCTTTATACGCTGTAATTTCCCAGGTGTAACCTTTATGCGTTTGTCCTGTTTCACAGCAGAACCGGTTACCTCTCCCACCGTTTCAGGCTTCTCACACGAGAGAACCGGTTTTAATGGGGCAACAGAGGGTCCGGTGACTTCAAAGATATCTTGCTTGAGATCGGGAGAAGTAACGGGAGTTTTCCGGGATTTCACAGGTAAGGGTAACGCATCCTTTTCATTCATCCTGCCGACAAAGTGAAGAAACAGCCCACCCTCCTTACTGATTTTGAGAATGGGCACCTCTTCATTTTTCTCCCCGCTCCTTGATTTGACAACCTTAAGGAAACGGTATTCTCCTCCCTTCCGGCATGGACACAAGGCTACAATAGTATGGGCTATATTCTTGAGTTCCTTCGTACCTATAATATCCTCCGAGTATACAGGTTTCCATGGCTTGTCTGTCTTAACAAAGCTCAGAACAAAGACAGTAAGGTAATGACCTCCCTGCCGATAGTTTACCATAATACTTTTCAGGGATTTATAAAACTTCTGCATACGATGGGGATTGTCGCTTCCGGCATAACATCCGGGATGGTCAATGATGATCGTGCGGTCTTCCCTGTATTTGCTTTCTTCCGCACGCTGGCGGATGTACTTTTCCAAGTCATCAATGGATGATATCTCTCCGGAAGGAACCACGGTAAAAGTGTCGGGATAATTGACCTCTCCTCTCCCATAACGTTCATACAGTTCGTCCTCACCGTTTTCCCCGTCAAGGTACTCCACCCTCTGCTTCGTGGCGTCCCACTTATCACCCAATATGCTCTTAACTATTGCATAGGGCTCGGATTCTTTACCCCCAGCCATCGCCAGACCCATTTCTACAGAAAAAATGGATTTTCCCATACCTGTCTGCGCACAGATCACATGGAGTTCGCCCGGGGCGAAAAGGCCTCGTTGATGGGACACTGCGCTTTGTGGCTTGTTACGCTCTATGATTTCTTTCATCGAAACGGGGGTAATAGTTTTATCCGACTTTTCAGCAGTATGATCAGCCGGTATTGCTTCTTTTTTCTTCTTTCTTTCATCCCAGCATATTATGCCTTTATCTATAAGACGTTTTCCAGCATATATCAATATGCCTGTTGCACTTTTTTCTATTATGTTTTTTAATAATGAATTCATATTTTCTTAATTCTTTATTGATAATAAAAAAAGGACATAAACAACTATTGTTCTAGTCATTTATGTCCCAATTAATTTCTCTCTATATATAATTTTTATATAAACTCTATTTCATTTTTATTATAGCCAATATTAAACATTTGATTAATTATCTTTTCTATTTTTTTATTTCTTTCTCAAATGATATGATATAAACAAAAACATTTTTGAAAGAAACCCAAGGAACTAATAGGACATTCATGACTGAATGCAAAATTGTTCTTTTTGAAATCTCTCAAAAAAACTTATAACTATTTTCACCTTTTTTCTTAGAATTTTCTTAAGGCAAACTAGGATTATATGTAATTTTGTTTTATTCATGTCGCAAAAATAGGAATTTTTGTTTATTGTTCCAAATAAAATACCCGTTATTTGATTTATACATCCACAGCTTTTCCATAAAAAACGGCTTCATCCCTTATTTTCTGTTACAAATGCTCTCTTCCTCTTGATTTACATCCGATTATTTCTACATTTATATTGTCAGGTTCCGCTTTATCACTTCACAATAAAAGCACACTTTTGTAAATAAATATTCCATCTTATCGGTTATATACCTGCCACATGTTCTCTGCCCTCACCTAACCCGATCAAGGATAACCTTCCAGAGCTCCATTTATCTTGTAATTGTTTGCTTTGCTTAAATAGAATCCCGAATATTTGAATATAATTTCGAGAAATAGAATTAAATGATTATCTTTGCGAATTAAAAATGACTTCCAATGAGAATATTTACTGAACAGGTATTGAAAGCGTATGCCGAAAAGCATCCGGATTCAAAAGTTGCTTTACAAGAATGGGCTACTATTGTTAAACGAAGTGAGTGGACTTGTTTTGCCGATATCAAGAAAACTTTCAACACTGTAGACAATGTAGGCAATCAGCACTATGTTTTCAATATCAAAGGTAATACTTATCGGTTGGTTGTCGTTATCAAGTTTACCATAAAGTTCGTATATATACGCTTTATCGGTACTCATAAGAAATATGATAAGATTGATTATACTAAAATTTAGAAGTTATGACTAAGATAGAAACCCCGACCCAATATGAATGGGCAGTCCGTAGAGTAGAACATCTGCTTCCGCTGGTAACGGATGATACTCCTCTTGATGATCCCGGGAGCATAGAACTGGAACTGCTTTCCAATCTTGTAGCCGATTACTCCGAAGAACATTTTTCTTTAGGCGAACCGACCCTTGTGGATGTCTTGAAACTGAGAATGTTCGAACTGGGACTCAATCAAAAATCTCTGGCCAAACTGATCGGCGTAAGTCCTTCACGCTTCAGTGACTATATTTCCGGTAAATGCGAACCTACCTTAAAAGTAGCCCGTGAGATTAGTCGGAAATTGAATATTGATGCCAGTATCGTATTAGGAGTATAATCCCGACAGTTCCGAGATTTCGAACATTTACATACATAAGATTGACGGCATTTCATTTCTTAGGGTTGGCTGGAGGCAAAAAGTCAGTGAACGAAGTGAATGATGATATACATAACTCCCCGGAGGGAGACAAAATGTTATAAAAAAGTGTGCAAATCGTGTACATTTTATAATAGAAGTACATTTTTTGTAGTATATTTTATAACATCTACATTATCCTGTCGGTTATGTATCATATACTGTGTACTCTCTGTCTCTGACCAACCCGATGAAGAAAAAAAGTAAGAGAAACTATTCTGCATAGTCTCCCTTATTTTAATCAAGTAATTCCGATTGATTTATGTTTTCTGTGGCAATTCAAGTCCCGCCCTGACGATCAGCCTTTTTACCTGGGTTATCCGGAATTTGCAACCTTTGGAAGTGACAAAGCCCTGCCGGTTTAAGATTACGGTCATCTCGGACAACGACTTCCCCTGCATGAGCAATGAATGCAACATGGCAATGGCTCTCATATTATTAGGGTTATTGTCCGCCTTGTTCTTGTTGGTCTTTACACTTTCCCCGATAGCCCGTTCAAGGTTATTCGTCAGGTTCTCGGATTTACCAAGCCGGCATCCTCTAGCTTTCTTGGCCTGTAGCGATTGTCTGGTTCGCTGACTGATCAGTCCGGCTTCATATTCCGCTATACTGCTGATTATATGCAGTACGAGTTTGTTCGCCTCCGGAAAATCACAAAACACTATTTCTACGTCGGATTCCAATAATTTACTGGTGAAAGCAACGTTCCGGCTTAGTCTGTCCAGTTTGGCTACAATTAAGGTAGATCCTGTTTTTCTGCATTCTCCCAAAGCCTCTATAAGTTTGGGTCTGTTGGATTTACGTCCACTTTCTGTTTCAATATACTCAGCAATCGGCTTTTTATCCTTCAAGTGATTCTGTATAATTTCTCTTTGCGCCTCCACTCCCAATCCGGAGATTTCCTGTTTTACCGTGGACTGTCGGAGGTAGGCAATATAAGTTTTTGCTTTCATTTTTACATATTTTAATAGTCAGTTACAAATACCAAACGAACGTTCAATATCTGTCACCTGAAGTTTATGAAAAAGAACTCCTGTGAGAATCGGTTTTCTAATACACCCGGCGTTCTCACAGAATCCTGATTATTACAGATATTCGGCTATATAAGATTCTCTGTTTTCATATAACCGCAGATTTCTCATATTTCCATTTGTGCTCTGTCCTTCTTTCTGACATATTTCCTGTCAGGTCTGGTAATGGGATTTGAAGTAAGTATCTTGTATAACTTCAGCCCGTCCATTTCCACCGGTGCCGTAGCCAGCATAAAGGTGGCCGACTTGTCCGCACCAACGTTATCCAGAATTTTATGACACAGATAGCTGCAATTGAAAACTGCCCCGTAACAGTATTCTTCCTGAAGTCCCTTGCTGTTATACCGTTTTCTCTTTTTCAGCCTTACCGGAAAACCGCCTTCATCATCTACAATACACAGGAACCATTGCTTGGGATCATCTTCGTCACCGGCCAGTACAGCCATGCTTCCTTCCTGTAATCCTAATTCCTGAACGAGGGCACTGCTTAGGAATATGCATCCGTTTCTATCTGTCCGGATGCTTCTTTGTCCTTCCTGTGCTACACTGAGCATGCATTTTTCTCTGTTATATATAAATAGTTTCATGTTTCCTCCTTTTCTATCGTTATTCATAAATATAAAGCATCTCACACCGTTCCATAAAGTAGCTGTTGGCCCTCAATGATTCCAGCATTCGCCTGGTTTTCCTCATGACCTCGGAAAGCGGTAGCCCCGTGTATTCGGAGAGAACCTTGAGTGAACACTGCTGCCTGTAGTAACGTAGCATGAACATCCTGTACTCCTGCTGGGAGAATCTGCTCCTGATATATCTTAATACGTCTCTGACCAGTCTTTCACAACGGTTCAGTCCCCACGGGTATGGCTCTGTCTCCTCCTGGCTGAATCTATAGAAGAAATCGTCTTCGGGATGAACGTAACGGTTTTCATTTCTCATCTCTGTCATCGCTTTATACCGATAGCACCTGAAGAAATAGGCTTCCAGGTTTTCTATCCTTTCTTCGCCGCCCATTATCTTTTCTCTTATAAAAAGATAGGTATTATGAAAGTTATCCTCATCCACCATAGAGAAAAAACGGATCTTTTCCCTTAATCTCGTATAAGAGGATGCAAACCACTTGTCAAATCGGGCAGCCTCGGCTGTGTTTACGATTGTCTCTGTTTTTACTGCATTATTATCCTGTTTCTTCTTGGAATGTCTCAATCTGTGGGAATAATCCCTTGTAAATATCGTCATCATAATCTTTAATTTTAAATGGTTATTAAACAAAAAAAGAGGATACCACCGTTTCTCTCATTGGTGATACCCTCTTCGGATATTAATCGTATCAGTCTTCCGGTCATTCGATGAACCAGGAATATGCCATGTCCCTGCCGTTCAGTGCCTCTGTCAGTCCTACCGATACTTCCGTCGCGTTTACACTACGGCCTAGGAATGTATCCAGATAACTGCTCTTATTGGCTCCGGTGATCAGGTTATAGAATTTCCACATACTCAGTTCGCCATTCTCGCCGGCAAAGTTATCGTCATGGATATATGCCCTGGCCACGTTATTGATCTGACTGTCGGTTATTAGCAACCGTGGCAGTTCTCTTTGTTGTGCCTGTGGGAGATAGTTATACAGTCGCATTCTCCCCAGTATCTGACAGAACCGATGTTCACTCAGCATGGTATTACCCAGTGATCTCATCAGGTGAATATGTCTGGCTACGTTGTATTGACTGAACAGATCCAGTGTGGATTGGTATAAATCCCTTGCACTGGTTGCCCGTATTTCTTCCTTATACCCGTCTGTTGACAGGCATTGATTAGTACAAGCCAGGTTTAGGAACCCGATTGCCAGATTGAATCTCTGGGCTGTCATCTTTCCGCTTAGGTTATCCCTGGCGTAGCTCTTGCAACCGGTGATACACAGATTCAGGCGGTTTCCGTTTACCTCCTCGCATATACTGGGGACCTCGATATTGAAGATCATGCGCTCGTAGTACATAGTCTTGTCAGATTCCAGCAGCTGATCCACTCTTTTGTTGATCGCTTCCGGGATACGTCCTCTGACAATATGGGAGGTTCTTATCTCCGGGCTGCAAATCGTTTCCCCGTGATAAAAGTCTCTGGTCGCTTCATAGACGGATTCGATGAAACTTGGATGTGATATACATACCTCGTTGTCCTTGGCAAAGGTGGGTATGATACAATCGTTCCTGAGGTGTTCTAAAGTCACCTCTGTTGTGTTGGCTTCAATAAATGGTGAGCGTTTGTGTGTCTGCTCCGTGATGAGTACTGCATCTTCCGCTTCTCTTTTCCATTCGTTGGCTCCTGCCACCCTTGTGGATGGTAATAATAAATTGGTTGTTTCCATATTTTTATAATTTTTAATTGGTTAATAAAATCCGATAAAAAAAAGCCAAGAGGTTTATTTCTTTGCTTTTACAAATATTCCTCTTAGCTTCTTGATTCCCTTGAGTATGGATGTGGTTACCTCAAGGATGGTTATAATTACGTCCTGTGCCTTATCATAATCCATTCACTAGACGTTCTATGGGTTTTCAGTTGCTACATTGCCTGTATCAACTTTACTTGCAGCATCTTTTTTCTTCCTTTTGCTGCCATACTTTTCTACAAGTTCCACAATAGTTGAACCTGCCACGATGATCTCAGCAATGTATGCTGCGATTCTGATTCCTTTCATTAAATGTTTCATTTTTCTCTTGTTTTTTGTTGTTGGTTAATAATATGTTCTTGTTCTCTTGTCTTTTATTCTTATTTCTTATTCTTGTCATATATAAGGGTTTAAGGTGAAGAGGGAAGGAGAAGAAAAAAAATAAAGAGCCGTTATCAAGACTCTTCGTCCTGACTGGACTCTTTGATAGGCTGTCATACTTTCATTATCCAGACTGTAGCTGTAATAATTACCGGTACCGCTGCTATCCTTCGAATTGAATCGCCCAATGATCTTCTAAGTATTGGGCTCAACCCGGAAATTGTTTAATCTTGTTTGAAGCTGTGTGCACCATTTAGTACCGGTGCAATCTCTGTGCTTCAATTTATTCTCATCTATAAGAGTTTGAGGGGATGAGAGAGGGAGAAAGTTAACACTAAAGGGGTTCTTTTACATGAGACACTACTATACGACACATATAAAAGCAACATAAAGTATTAATTCACCCCAATATCACCCCAATATAACCCTTACCCCCAAATAGAAATACCCCAATGACAACTAAACTTATTTACCAAACACATAATTTATAACTTTAGCATTAGCATTATTTTCATTAACAAAGTCCCTTTCTATATAAATATCTGTAACTTTCATAGCCTCATCAATATGATTAAGTGCTGCATGAACCGTATATTTGTCAACCCCCACTTTATTCAATGCAATAGTTGCCCAAGAATGGCGAGCTGCATAAAATTCTAAATCGTCTATCTTCAATCGTTTACCAATTTCTTTCAAGCCTAAATTAATTGCCCTATTAAAATTACTAGCAGTTGTATACATTCTGTAAAACTTTAAAACATGCTTTCCCAAATGATCTTTATACTTCTCCATCAAAGGGAGCAAAAAAGGAGGAACGATAACCTGCATTTTTGCTTTGTCTAATCTCCGACCTGTTGTTTTACTTCTATAATAAGTAAGTATATTACCCTCCAACTCAGTACAGTTATGCAAATCCACAGAATTCATACCTATTAAACAAAAAGAGAGAATAAAACAATCTTTCGCTAAATTATAAGGACAAATCCTCTCTTTACCATTAGCATTTAAAATATAAGGTAACTCCCATATCTTTTTCACTAACTCTGCAGACAAAGCTCGTTTACGTGTGGCTTCCTGTTTAGGTACATCAACATGCTCAAATGGAGAATTTGGAATCAAAATAATATTTTTATCGTAATCATTATACTTTTTCTTCGCCTCATTAAACAAATGCCTAATGCTCCCCATATACAATGAAATAGTTCTATTAGAAGGAATACGTTTACCTTGCTTTTGTAATAAAAGAATACGCTGATCATGTTTAATAACCAAATACTCTTTAAAACCATTCAATAACCGAGAAGTTACTTGATCCGTATTTAGACTATCTGTTCCTAAATAATCAACAAAAGCATGAAGGGCAGATTTATAGTTCTTCTTCCCTTTAATTGTTGTTATCTCCAACCATTCATAACAGAACTGAAGGAAATCAATGCTTTTAGGTCTCTCTCTTTCTTCCTTTAAATAAGTAATAATCTCGTCCAATGTGTACTTATTCAACTCCACTCGTAAAGATGTGCAAATTTCCTGATAGCTTTTTATCAATTCATTCACCTCATTAATTATACGCTGATTCTTTAATTTAAACGCCCCTGTCAAATCTTTCGCTTCAACAAAGATACTTGTAGATAAGCGTTTTACCTTACGCTGATAAGTTAATCTAATTTTAACGTTAAATGTACCATCCGATTTTTGCTCGCGACGTACCACTTCTGCTTTGAATGTCAACATGTTACAGTTCTTTAAATTAATCAACTATTCATCAACAAGTACAGAAATTCAAGCTAAATCATACAAATTTCACCGTATTTCAGAGTGTCATAAACAAAAGAATCCCTCAATAATCTACTGATTATCAAGGGATTTTCATGTGACCCCGGTGCGATTCAAACGCACGACCTTCAGAACCGGAATCTGACGCTCTATTCACTAAGCTACGGGGCCATTTCCTAAATGCGATGACAAAAGTATAAAAAATCTTCTCATCTTCCTAATGATTCATCTTTTTTTATAGTTCTTAAGTCACCGGCACTCCTTGACCTTCTGTTATTTTGAAACGCTTTATAGCATATAGTTTATCAATTTGACAATCTTTTAGAGAATATCCAATACAGATATTAATATTATTCCTATCTTTGCCGACAATTAACAATCAACAATCCTATGAGTTACTTGATAAAACCAAAGAACTATAAACCGTTACTCGACTTAAAACAAACAGAGTTGGGAATCAAACAAATAAAAGAGTTCTTCCAGTTAAACCTGTCATCAGAATTGCGCCTCAGACGCGTAACAGCCCCGCTTTTCGTATTGAAAGGCATGGGTATCAATGACGATTTGAATGGTATAGAACGTCCTGTTTCATTCCCGATCAAGGATTTAGGTGACGCACAAGCAGAAGTCGTTCATTCATTAGCAAAATGGAAAAGATTAACCCTCGCCGATTACAATATCGAACCGGGATACGGTATCTACACCGACATGAACGCCATCCGTTCTGACGAAGAACTCGGAAACCTTCACTCGCTCTATGTAGACCAATGGGACTGGGAACGCGTCATCACCAACGAAGACAGAAACGTAGAATTCCTGAAAGAGATCGTAAACCGTATCTACGCAGCCATGATCCGCACAGAATACATGGTATACGAAATGTATCCTCAGATCAAACCCTGTCTGCCACAGAAGTTACATTTCATCCATTCGGAAGAATTGCGCCAGCTTTATCCGAACCTTGAACCCAAATGCCGTGAGCATGCCATCTGCCAGAAATACGGTGCCGTGTTTATCATCGGTATCGGCTGCAAACTGAGTGATGGCAAAAAGCATGACGGACGTGCACCGGACTACGATGATTATACATCGAATGGGCTGAACAACTTGCCGGGGCTCAACGGTGACCTTTTGCTTTGGGACGATGTACTGCAACGTTCCATCGAATTATCTTCCATGGGTGTTCGTGTAGACAGAGAAGCTCTGCAACGTCAGCTCAAAGAAGAAAACGAAGAAGAGAGACTGAAACTTTATTTCCACAAACGACTGATGGACGACACACTTCCCCTATCTATCGGTGGCGGTATCGGACAATCCCGTTTGTGTATGTTCTACCTTCGCAAAGCTCATATCGGAGAAATACAAGCCAGCATCTGGCCGGAAGATATGCGCAAAGAATGTGAGGAACTTGATATACACCTTATATAATTGCTATGAATGTACAAATAGAAGAAAGCTGGAAAACACACTTACAACCGGAATTTGAAAAAGACTACTTTCGCACACTGACAGAATTCGTTAAAAGTGAATATAGCCAGTATCAGATTTTTCCTCCGGGAAAGCTGATTTTCAATGCCTTCAACCTCTGTCCTTTCGACAAAGTGAAGGTAGTAATCATCGGACAAGACCCTTACCACGGGCCAGGCCAGGCACACGGACTTTGTTTCTCAGTCAATGACGGAGTTCCTTTCCCTCCTTCTCTGGTAAACATATTCAAAGAGATAAAGGCGGACATAGGCACAGACGCTCCCGCTACCGGAAACCTGACTCGCTGGGCCGAACAAGGAGTATTGCTGCTCAACGCGACTCTGACCGTACGCGCTCATCAGGCAGGCTCTCACCAAAACCGCGGATGGGAAGCCTTTACAGATGCAGCCATTCGTGCGCTGGCAGAAGAAAGAGAACATCTTGTGTTTATCTTGTGGGGAGCTTATGCCCAACGCAAAGGAGCCTTTATCGACCGCAACAAGCATCTGGTACTCAGCTCCGCCCACCCTTCTCCCCTCTCTGCCTATAATGGTTTCTTCGGCAACAAACATTTCAGCCGGGCAAACGATTATCTGAAGGCAAACGGAGAAACGGAAATTGTATGGTAATCATCATCTGATCAATCAGAATCAAGACATAAAGAAAATGGCTGCATCATCCCAAAGATCATGCAGCCATTTTTATATTTTAGTCCTACCGGGGCTTATTCCCGATTCTTCATTCCATTTATTAATACCACTGAATATTACTTTGCGTCTGGCTTCTCTGCTCATACTTCAAGTCCTGAAGAATACTTGCATTGGCACGAATGGTAACATTGTAGTATTTCCAACGTCCGAATGGCGAAAGACTGGCAGAAAGGTTAAAGCAGTGCAAGTCACGCGAAATCGTACAAGAAGTCTGCGTAATCTCTTTTGCCTGGAAGTCGTAACCCGAATTGAATGAAAGCGACCAGTTGTTGGAAATCTTCACATTTCCATTCATATTAATATTGTGGGTATAAGTAAACGGATAACGCATGGAATAGCGATTGATAGGCTTCGTTCTGTCTTCACGAATATTGAACGAATAACTGAAACTTAAAGACCAAGGCATCTTAAATACCTGATAACCATCCGGGTCGGCCTGTGCCTTCTCCACCTTCTTGGTGGTAGTTCCATCTTCCGTACCTTCAGAATCCTCACCGTCTCCGTCTTCCGAGTCCTTCTTGTTTTTATCCTGTTCAGCGTCTTCCTTCGGACCAAACCACTTCTTCCAGGTATCATTATTAAAAGTATAGTTAAAAGAAGAACCATATCCCTGGAAACGTCCGAAACGTCCATAAGACCATTCAGTACGATTACTGGTCACTACATTACCGTTCTTATCGAAAGCATAAGCATAAGTAGCGAATGAAGCGTTCATATTGAAAGTATAGTTCTTGGTCAGCTTCATACGGATATTCAAACTCAAATCACTCCAAGGTCTTTCTTTCGCTGCCATATTATAGGACATATTTGCGCTCAAATCATCAATCAGACTGACCTTTTTGAGCGTATCCTTCTTGGCATCATAATACTTCATTTCCAGATTGTTGGACAGAGAGAAGCTAACCGTTCCCGAACCTTCACGTGAAGGAACTCCAAAAGGCTGTCCGGTAAAAGGAGAATAGTATTGTGTATTGCCGTTATAATCTGTGTATTCCTCCCAATACTTGCTGAATCCGGGAGCTCCGCTAAGACTTACTTGTGGAGTAACAACGTGACGGATCTGTATCTCTTTCTTCTTCATGAAAAGAGGCTTGTACATACCATACAGTTTCGTACTCAAACTGATACTGGCAGAATAGTTGGACACCCGATAGAAACCATTAATAGTATCATTCAGATTAGGGTCCAGCTTATGTTCTTCCATATTATATGTCTGGTTCATCTTACGGGTATACCACCGCTCTGTATAGTTGACCGAAGGAGAAACCTGCAAATACTTGAACAGCGTGAAAGTAGCACTGATAGGAATATTATGATTCATCGCATTTTCCCATCCGCTGATTCCGGTCTTGAACAAACGGTCATCTTTTGTTCTGATACTGTTTGTCAGACGTCCCGTATAACTGATGGAAATCTTTTCATACCAACGCTCGGCTCCGGCAGCCTTCTTACGCTTGAAAGGGAAAAGACGGCTCAACGTAATATTAAGGTCGGGGAGCGTCACGGCGATAGAAGAGTCACGCATAGTCTGCGCAATATTGGTAGTTCCGGACAAGGTCAGACCAATATCGGGGAAACTGCGGGAATAGCTGATACTTGAAGTCTTTGTATTCTGAGTCAACAACTGAGAGTTGTAAAGGTTGTTGATGTTAGACCGTTCATAACTACTGGTCGAGAAATTTACACTGGCGGAGAAAGTACTGTTCGGACTTGCCTTAGCATCCTGCCGGTGGTTCCACACCACCTTGAAGTCTTTGGCAACTGTATAATCCGGCATTCCTTTGTCTCCGGTTTTAGTCACCTGATAATCCGCCTGCAAGGTACCGGAATATTTATACCTCTTATTGTAATTTGTCAATCCGGAGAGCCGCCATGAACCTTTCGTGAATATATCTCCTGTGAGTTTCAAGTCCATGATGTCGCTCATAGCAAAGTAATACCCTCCTTCTGCCAGACCGAAACCACGGCTGGAGTCATCCATATAGGTCGGCATAATGAAGCCTGAAGAATAACTGCTGGAAAAAGGGAAGAAGAAAAAAGGCACAGCCAGCGGCAGAGGAACATCTTCCACCACAAGGTACGCAGGACCTGTTACTACATTCTTTTTGGGACGCACTTTGGCCCTTGTCAGCTGCATGTAGAAGTGAGGATGGTCATGATGGTCACAAGTCGTGTAACGACCGTGCTCCATAAAGATTTCATCATTTGCTCCCTTCTTGGCTCTGCTACCGGTCACATAACCTTCGCCCTGTTGGGTGATGATATCCGTGATTCCCGCTTTTTTACTCTTGAAGTTATAACTGATAGTCTCTGTGTCGTATGCTGTTTCGCCTTCTTTAAAGACAGGTTTACCTTTTATTGTTCCTGTCGTATCTTTAATACCATAGGCATGTACCGTACTACTGTCCAGATTCATGGAAATCACTTCCGCTGCCAGTTCGATATTCTGGTAGTTAACTTTGCCGCTACCATAAAGCGTAGCGGCACCTCCCAACGTGAAAGTGGTGGAGTCGTTAGATTCATAAATAACCGGTGCATCGAGCGGTTGTTTCTTTGTCGGTGCTACAGAGTCGACGCGTACCACAACTGTATCCGCTCTCAACGAATCGTTCCCGTTAAGGGAATCCGTTTGTGCAGTGTTGGAGGCAATCATCCCTCTTCTTCGACGCTGAGACGTAGCCTCATCAGGAAGCATCAGCAAGACAATCAGCAATATGAATGATATAATTATTTTTGCTCTCAATGGCGCCATTAACTAATAGTTTTACGCTTGAAGTGGCAAAAGTACACAATCTTCATCAATAATGCGTGAGAATCTCTGTTATTTAATTATTTTTTAGTGCTATAAAAATAAAGAACACCATCCATCGAAACGGTTTAGCCCTTCTTCACCATATTTTGCAATACTTTTTCGGGCTTTTTCCACTGTCTTTTCTTCATCAAGATGAGTTTTGGAAAAGAATTTATCGGCAAAACAGATTATTTGCTCTTCCAGAGTGACGGGCAGCATTTCACGATGAGGAAGAGGCAGCTGTCGTTCTATGATTTCTTCCAGTGATAATCCGGCTCCGGTATGGCGTTCGCAAACCAGTGCATGACGTTCAAAACCTTCTTTCCGCAAAAGATCTGCTCCCAAATAGCCGTGGGCAATATAAGGATGTTCTCCAAAACATTGGATCGTAGGAGCATCAGTCAGAAAGATTCCGATGTCGTGCAGAAGCGCGGCTTCTCTGACAAAGCTGCGGTTGATAGGTAAATTGGGATGAGCATCTACGATCTTCAAAGCTTTTTGAGCTACAGAAAGGCTATGTATAAGTAGAATGTGCCGTTGTTCCGTCTCTTGCGGATAAAATTTGTCGATAATTTCAATTGGATTCATATTTTTCACTAGTTATTACTTGTTCCCTGACCGAGAAATGATATTTTTGTGCAATATTACAAAAATTTACTGATATGCAAGCCAGAAGTTCCTTCATTCTTTTCTCTCTGTTCATAATACTTTGCTCGACATACGCCAGCGGAAAAGTAATTACGGGCGCCGAACGCATGGACCAGTACCTGCCGCTAATCAAAGGAAAACGTGTAGGAATGGTCGTAAACCACACTTCCATCGTTGGCACGGAACACGTTCATCTGCTGGATACTTTATTAAAACAAAAGATCAATATAGTGAAAGTTTTTGCACCGGAGCATGGCTTTCGCGGCAACGCGGATGCCGGTGAAACTGTAAAAGACGGAAAAGACAGCCGCACGGGAATACCTATCGTCTCACTCTACGGGAATAACAAGAAACCAACCGCCGCCCAACTAAAGGATATCGATGTCATCGTGTTCGATATTCAGGACGTAGGTGCGCGTTTTTATACCTATATCAGTACAATGTATTATGTAATGGAAGCCTGTGCGGAAAATAAAAAAGAAATGATTGTACTAGACCGTCCCAATCCCTGCGACTACGTAGAAGGTCCTGTATTGAAAGCGGGGTATAAAAGTTTTGTCGGAATGCTACCTTTGCCGGTCCTTCACGGTTGTACCATCGGGGAACTGGCACAAATGATTAACGGAGAAAGATGGATGACTACCCAGACAAAGACTTGCCCGCTAACCGTGATTCCCATAAAAGGATGGCAACATGGACAGCCTTACGTACTTCCCGTGAAACCGTCTCCCAACTTGCCCGATGCACAATCCATCCGCCTGTATGCTTCGCTTTGCCCTTTCGAGGCAACACGTATCAGTGTAGGACGCGGAACAACATTTCCTTTTCAGGTATTGGGCGCACCTGACAAAAAGTATGGCGATTTCGTCTTCACTCCACGTTCTCTGCCCGGATTCGATAAGAATCCGATGCACAAAGGAGTTGCCTGCTACGGCGAAGATTTGCGGAACATAACAGATGTAAACGGATTCACGCTCCGTTACCTCCTGCGTTTCTATCGTTTATCCGGCGAAAGTGCAGCTTTCTTCTCCCGTCCCCGGTGGTTTGATTTACTGATGGGAACAGATTCTGTACGGAAAGCAATCCTTCAAGGAAAATCGGAAAAGGAAATCTGCGACAATTGGCAAAAAGAGTTGCAGACTTACCGGGACATGAGGCAGAAGTATTTACTTTACTGAGGGACGGTTCCGCCACTTCGCCGCATTCCGTTCGAAATCTTCAGCTTTCTTTCCCCTCAACCCTACGGGCTTTTCGAGTATTTCCGGTATATCTTGCGCATTGTCAATGACTTGAATGCCGGAAGCATTCTTCACGATCCGGACGTCATCATACAATGAGTCATTCTCCAAAAATGCCTGCATCCGGAGGGTATCTCCTGTCACGTCGATATGTTGGTAGAAACGGCGGTTTGTCCCAAAACGATCATACTTATCATTGAAAGCCAGACGGTAACTCTTCGGAGAAGCATGGCTCACCAGATACAGCGGGGTAGTCATTTCGCCCTCATCATTTTTATTAGTCATACGGGCATAATTATGTTCATGTCCCTGAAGCACCAGATCGACCCCATATTCGCGGAACAGCCCGTCGAACATCCAACGCACCGGAAGGTTGTTCGTTTTACCTTTAATGGAGTATACCGGATGATGGAGCATGACTATTTTCCATTTCTTTTTCGAAGCTTTCAACGTTTTCTCCAGCCATTCGCGCTGAGAGAAAAGGAACCAAGGGTCACGGTTACTATCCAGTGTAATAATGGTGGCATCATTGTAATCGATAGAATACACATTATTATTCTTGTATCTTGATTCGAGCAGATAAGAAAAGACATAGGCAAAACGTTTTTCCAGAACACGTACCAGGCCTTTCACATATTCATGATTTCCCGGAGAAACTAACATCGGTTTGGTGGGCGCAATGGAATCTACACTTTGATAGGCCTCGTCCCAATAACAGTTCATCGGACGTTCGGCAAAATCACCGGCAAACATGTAAAAGTCAACCTGGGGATATCGATGGCGTACGTTTTCCATAAAATCACGTGTCTTTCCACGCAAAGTATCCTGCACATCACCTATAAATACAAAAGAAAAATGGTCAGTCGAATCGGGTTGCATGGTAAACGAATACCAATCAGAAGAGCGATCGTCATTCCATACCCGGTAAGAGTAGGAATCTCCATAAGAAAGATCTTTAAACTTCGCCCAATTGGCATAACCGAACCCGCCCAGTGTACGAAGAAATTTGGAAGATCCGTTGATGAGCAGCGTATCGCCGGAACCGATCTTGGTATATTCCAGTTTCGCTTGTTTAGAAACGCCTCCGCACACCCAACTTACATTGCGGGATAGCTCACCGTCATTTCCGAATGTCAGAAGTACCCGCTGAGGTTCTTCCGTCAGCACATAGCGTATTTCAGGAATATTGTAAAACCACACATTCCAGCGTTTCTTACAAATGACACCACCGACAATCAATATCAGGAGAACGACGCCCCAAGCTATTTTTCTCTTCGTAATCTTCATTTTTCCGATTTTTAAAACTGGTAGCAAAGATAGATATAGTGTCCCGAAAATCGGAAATTATGTCCTTTTTTAACCTTTAACAGAGTGGCAGGCATGAAATAAACGACATTACATATAACGAATCTGCAATATTTTTGCAATATATCACTTAATCTACAGACAAAAACGAATATCGAAGATTACTTTGGACGCGCTTCTACATAAGAATTTAAACACCCAAAATTGCTGTCATCTGTCACCAAAAGCTAAATAACGCACTGATTATAAACCAATAAAAAGGTGACAGCAAAGTGTGACAGCATTGTGACAGTAAAGTGTGCTGTCACAATGCCGTCACGCTTTGTTATCACATCCTGCTACTATCATATATTGCTCCTTGAAAGGATAAATCAAAGAATACCTTAGTTTAGTTGGTTTCCATGCGATGAAACTATAGTTCCAAAGCATTGAAACCAATAGTTTCAAGCCGTAGAAACTTTAGTGCCAAACTGAAGAAACTAAAGTTTCAAGCAGAGGAAACTCCGGTTTCAAGCAGAGGAAACTCCGGTTTCAAGACGATGGAACTAAAGTTTCATCAAGCAAAAAATAATAGTTCTACAGTAGGGAACTATCAGCAGTAAGGCAGAGCTTCAATCCCTTGCTTTTCTTTTTTTCCATAACTGCCAACTGTTAATAATATTTTGCCACATATTATATACACAACAGCATACAAACCTGATTATCAAAAGAAGAGCCACCTATTACTAACAGTGGGTAACAAAATAGTAACAAAAAAACGAAGAAATTCGCTTAGCGGTGGGCTTCTTATGCAAAGGTAACAAAAGCCCTCTGACCATAAAAGTAAAACTGGCGAAAAGAAGAATACTGTTTTTCTTTTCGCCAGCATATATATATTTTGCTGTCTATAGAAGTTGGTTTAGTTTGTTTTGGATATATAGACAAAAGAACGAACTAAACTTGTTTTCTATAACAACTTTTTCAATTCATCAATATCCGGTAATGCCTTGCGAAGTCGTTCCGGCATTTCTTCGGAAGCTCGGTAAGTGGCAACACCCATTGGCTTATTGTAATCACGTACCGCAAATTCTACAAAGGTTTGATTCATTTCCCGGCAAAGGATGATTCCGATAGAGGGATTCTCGTGCGGCTTTCTCACGTATGAATCCAATGCGGAAAGGTAAGTGTTCAGTTGCCCTAAATAGGAGCTTCGGAATTTCCCGGACTTCAATTCAACAGCGACCAAAGAATTAAGTTCCCGATTGAAAAACAATAAATCAATGAACATTTCCTCTCCTGCTACCTCAATGCGGTATTGATTGCCTATAAAACTGAAATCCTGCCCAAAGGTCATGATGAACTTCTTTACGTTGGCGACAATAGCTTTCTCTATGACACGTTCGTTTATGTCCTCTTCCTGTTCATCCAGTTCTTCTATATTGATAAAGTCTAACAAGTAATCATCTTTGAAAGAACAGATAGCTTTGATTGCCTGTTTCGTATCGGGCAGTGTTTGGGCAAAATTGTTGGGTAACGCTCCCCGATGATGGTAAAGGTCAGCCTTCAAATAATCCCTTAAAGTATATTTATTCCAATATCGAATAGCACATTCATGTATATAGAACAGCCTCGCATCCAGTTCCTTAGCTTTTGCTATAATTTCCGTATGATGGCTGAAACCGATTGACAGGAAATCTGTCCAGTTAAATTCATCCGCCACTGGCTGATGAATTGTCACCAACAACAACTTTTCATTCAGCACCAAATCATCCGCCGCTGGCTGATGATTTAAAACCTTGTTCCATTCTTCATAAAATATACGCATATTCCTTATGCTGGTCGCTGAAAATCCTCTTAATCCCGGAAGCTCCTTTTGCAACATCGAAGAAATCTGCTCTATCGCACCTTTACCCCAAAAACCTTTACGAGAGTTTTCCGAAACATACCTCCCAATACCATAATATAAAGAGAGCTGTTCTTTATTCACTGACGCAGCGGCACGGTACTGGCTACGTAAGATAGCTTCCTTTATGGCTTTTACAGCTTCTATATAGTTCTGACTTATATCCATTGTATTCCTATTTAGATGCAAAAATACGAAAATAAAGCAGAGAATCAACAACTTGGTTTCCAAAACCAACAAATTAGAAATGAAAAGATTATCTTTGCATATACAATAAATACATAGGTAAAGCACATGGAAGATTTCAATTTACAATATGCTCAACATCCTTCATTGGGTTTACTAAAAGACTTTCTGTTAGAACATGGAACATATAAAATTCTAAAGAAAAAAGAGTTATTTTCCATGCAGGGAAAGATAAACAGTAAAGGTGCATACATTAAAAGCGGTGCATTCCGATACACGTGCGTTGATGACAAAGGTGATGAACATATAGTAGGTTATGCCTTTCCTCATGAATTTGTTGGCAGCTTGGATACATGGATAAATCCCACCCAACCCTCTCCCGTAACAATAGAAGCCCTCTGTGATTCCGAGATTTACTACGTTACTTATCCTATTGCAAAACAGTTTTTCAACACAAATATGGAAACGTTATACATTCGCTGTATTCTTGCTGAACGGTCGTACTCTGTGATTTATAAACGTTTATTGGATTCATATTGCAAGAAAACAGAAGAATTATATCTTGATTTAGTAAACAGATGTTCTAATATTCAAAATTACATAACTTTAAAAGAAATCGCTTCTTTTTTACAAGTTACACCGGAAACTATCAGCCACATTCGAAAAAAAATACTATTAAATAGAAAGTCTTGAATCACTTCAAGGCTTTTTTTCTTTGTTCTTCGTTAATTTGCCGACTATAAATCAGTACAAATTCTAAAAGTAAAGAATATGGAAAATAAAGGATTAGCAATCATTACAGGTGCAAGTCAAGGCATTGGTGCTGTTATTGCAAAAGGATTGGCTCATGACGGTTTTCAAGTTGTATTAATAGCTCGTAATATAAAAAAATTAGAGAAAGTCCGTGATGAAATTCTACAATCACATACACAAGAAAATCATGAGCCTATTATATTGCCAATGGATATAACGGACAATATAAAGGTGGATTCTGAAATCAGGAAAATCAATGAGAGTTTTGGCAAAATAGATATATTAGTCAATGCTGCTGCCATGTTTATGGACGGCTCTTTGAGTGAAGCGATTGATGAGTACAGAAAGATAATGGAAATAAATGTTATTGCACAATATGGTATCTTGAAAACAATAACAAATATCATGAAAAAGCAGGCAAGTGGATATATATTTAATATTGTATCTCGTGCTGCCAAATATGGTTTTCCTAATGGTGGAATTTATGGCTCAACAAAGTTTGCTTTTTTAGGCTTGGCAGAATCCTTGTATCGAGAATTAGCTCCATTAGGAATACGCGTGACTTCTTTATGTCCCGGTTGGGTAAATACCGATATGGCAAAACAAGCCGGAACGCCATTTATGGATGATGAGATGGTACAACCTGACGATATTTTGAATACAATTCGCTATTTGTTGAATTTGTCACCAAATGTATGTATCAAGGATATTGTCTTTGAAATGAAAAAAAGTATTATATAGCCCTCTTGGCTATTCTTTTAATAATAATTAGAGCTTCAACAAATTAATAAGGGGGTGAAGCTCTACTATTATATAAGTTTATGAAAGAAGTAACAAAGTTAAATTGGGGGTTATTGAGTATAGCTGTCGCAAATGCGGTCGTAGGATTATTTATTGTTGAGAATTTCATATTTAAAAGCATATCTTTCCTATTATCTATTATATGTATCAGTTTAATATCCTCAAAGAAAATATAGAATTACATTATTATCATTTTGGCAATGATAATATTTATGATATTCAAATGGGACAAAATGCTGGTTGTAGAACTTGTGGAGTAACATGTGTGAATCATAAAAAATATCAATTATTACACCAAGGAGCAGATTATGTGATAGATGACTTCTCTGAAATCAATTCAAATTTTGTAAATGCAATTATTATAGATAAATGAAGAATTTATTAGACCAGAGATTTTTCCGTTTGTTATCGGAATGCTCACAGCGTAAAGTTTCTGCATCCGAATTGGCAGAAGCTATTGAAGAATTAGCTACCCATATAGCCGATTTCTCTATTAACGAACAGGATTATAACGTATTACTATGTTATTTTTCTTTTGGCTTGTATCGTCTTAAATCGTATCGTACACGGTTTGAGCAAGAAAAAAATGCCCTATTTGCATCTTATTGATGAAGCAATAGGACTTTTAAACACTGAAATACGCCTTATTGAATGGCGCATCAAATACCCGGAACAACTCAAACAGCGGATTGAAAAACAAAGCCTTTCCCCTCTCTATCTCGCTGACAAAACAGCCCTTATCAACATCATGGAAATGGTAGCATTTTATCTCATTTTTCTCTTTTTCCACAACTGCCATGAGTTGATAATATTTTGCCACAGGACATACGAACCGGGAGCAACGGAAGACAACGGATTCAGATAAGTATGCGCCATCCATATCGCAAGAATTGTATTCTTCTGTCCCAATGCCTGCCCACCGCTAATACGGTCATTATAAACCGATCCGATAGTTTTCCCTAAAAAGAACTGCAAACAACAAGCAATCAAAGCTCCGACCGCAATCATTATTTCCGTAAAACCATCCGCCGGATCATTCAATAATGAAAATAATGTCTGAGCTGTCACGATAGCCAAAGAAACAGCCCACAGATAAAAAGCCAGTTCATGATATCCCAGCAACTTCTGATGCACTACAGGAAAAAATTTATTTAACAACCACGCCACAAGGAAAGGACAGATCAACAACGGAAACACCTTACTCAAAATCACCAGAAATGCTCCCCAAAAACTTACATCCGGATTTACCTCTATCAGGGGAAAAAGAACAGGCACCGCAATAGCAGCACCGATATTACCCAACAATGTATAAGTAGTCAGACTTGCCGCACTTCCTCCCAACTTTGAAGTAATCACTGCAGCAGCCGTAGCCGTAGGGCAAATAATACACACCATTACTCCCTCCGCTACAATCTTATTGAAGCGATAAAGCAACAGATAAGCAAGGAAAGCACCCCCGATCTGAATCAGCAACAACCATGCGTGCAGCGGTTTAGGCTTCAAATCATGCGGTGATACCTTACAAAAAGTCAGCAGTAACATCGTAAAGATAAGATATGGGGTCAGAAAAGAAAAGTAGATAAATATCGGATAACCGACAGCACCTACCAGCATCGCAATAGGCAACGTCCAATTCTTCAAAAACTTAAGCATCGTCGTATATTTTTTCTTAGAGGTGCAAAGTAACAGAGATTTCGGGAGAAAAGCTACCATTAAACCGAAAAAAACACAAAACTTAATTGTAAATCATGAGTTTTCTGCAAAATTCTACTACATTTGCACCGTATTTAAATATGAAACCGCATAGAACCTACATATTATATATATCAATCTGCCTCTGGCTACTTGTTTCTCCCCTATGTATCGGCAATTTATGGGGGAAAGATTTCGTAGTAGTTATCGATGCCGGACATGGAGGTCATGACCCCGGCGCCATAGGAAAAATCTCCAAAGAAAAAAACATCAATCTTAACGTTGCACTGAAACTGGGAAACCTGATCAAAAGAAACTGCGATGACGTCAAAGTGGTGTATACCCGCAGCAGGGATGTCTTTATTCCTTTGGACCGACGGGCAGAAATAGCCAATAATGCAAAAGCCGACCTTTTTATCTCTGTCCATACCAACGCTTTGGCAAACAACCGCACCGCCAAAGGTGCTTCTACATGGACATTGGGTCTGGCCAAATCGGATGCAAATCTGGAAGTAGCCAAACGGGAGAACTCGGTGATCCTTTACGAAAACGATTATCAAACCAGATATGCCGGCTTCAATCCGAATTCGGCAGAATCCTACATTATCTTCGAGTTTATGCAGGATAAATACATGGAACAAAGCGTACATCTCGCATCACTTGTGCAAAAACAGTTCCGACATACCTGCAGACGGGTAGACCGGGGAGTACATCAGGCAGGATTTCTGGTTCTGAAAGCGAGCGCCATGCCAAGTATCCTGGTAGAACTAGGATTTATCTCAACCCCGGAAGAAGAACGCTATCTCAACTCGGAAGCCGGAGCCAACACGATGGCCAAAGGTATCTATCACGCTTTCTTAAACTACAAAAGGGAGCAGGAAATACGCCTGACCGGAGCCAGCAAAACGATCATCCCAACCGAAGAACCATCAACAAACGCTCCGGAGATTGCCCAGACACAAAAAGATTCCGAAGAAGTGGACAGCACTCCGAAGCAAAGAGAACTGATAGCTGAAGCTAAAACGCCTGCCACTACCGCAAAAACAGCTCCCAAACGCCCTATTGTTTCAGAGAGCGCAACCAATGACAGCGAAATAACGTTTAAGATACAGATACTCACCTCTTCGAAACCTCTTACGAAAAATGACAAACGACTAAAAGGACTCAAAGATGCAGAGTATTACAAAGAAGGAGGACTGTACAAATATACGTATGGCGCTTCCAGCGATTATAACAAAGTATTACGCACCAAGCGTACTATCTCGGCACAATTCAAAGACGCATTCATCATAGCCTTCCGGAACGGAGAAAAGATGAATGTCAACGAAGCAATAACCGAATTTAAGAAAAGAAGAAATAAATAGAAAATAAAATGAAGTACATTACAAAAGAAGTTCGAATAGGAATTGCAGGTATCGTAGCATTATGCGTACTTGTCTATGGAATTAATTGGTTGAAAGGTATACATATGTTTCAGCCTTCAAGTTATTTCTATGCCAAATTTCAAAATGTAAACGGACTAACCAAATCGAGCCCTGTATTTGCAGATGGTGTTCGTGTAGGTATTGTGCGCGACATCGAATATGATTATGTAAATCCCGGAAATGTGATTGTAGAAGTTGAACTGGACACTGAACTGCGCATCCCGAAAGGAAGTAGCGCAGAGCTTGTATCCGAATTGATGGGAGGCGTACGCATGAATATCCTTCTGGCCAACAACCCGCGTGAAAAATATGCTATAGGAGACACCATTCCCGGAACACTGAACAACGGAATGATGGAAAGTGTAGCGAAACTCATGCCGCAAATTGAGAGTATGCTGCCCAAACTGGACTCCATCCTCACCTCACTGAACAACATCGTAGGCGACAAGAGTATTCCTTCTACCCTGCACTCTATCGAAACGACTACGGCCAATCTCGCTGTAGTCAGCTCGCAGATGAAAGGACTCATGAGCAAGGACATTCCTCAGCTGACCGGCAAGCTCAATACCATCGGAGATAATTTTGTAGCTATCAGCGGAAACCTGAAGGAAATAGACTACAGTGCAATTTTCCAAAAAGTTGACGCGACACTCGCTAACGTAAAAATGATTACAGAGAAGTTGAACAGCAAAGATAACACGATCGGACTGCTCTTCAACGACCCTGCTTTATACAACAATCTGAACGCTACCACAGAGAATGCGGCAAGCTTATTGGAAGACCTGAAAGCACACCCCAAACGGTACGTTCATTTCTCTTTATTCGGAAAGAAAGATAAGTAGCAAAATCTTCCTTATATAGATTTTATCTAAATAAGCAGACGTTGTATAAAAGGGAGTATAACCTCTGCAAAAGTCTATCTACAGACCGAAATAATATTCCCGTACAAACAGGTACGGGAAATATAAAAGAGCTGAAATAAAACAATAAACAACTAACATACAGATACTTATAATTTTGCAAGAGAGGGGAAACAGACAGTGTTCCAACACAATCATATAAGTCATTGAAAGTAAACACATTATTGTTTGCCCGAAAAAAACAAGAAAAAGCAAATTTGTTTTTTCCAAATAAGATTCCCAATTTTGCAAACGTAGAAGTTTCGCTTAATTTAATAAATGCATTAAAGTCACTATGATTGAATCAAATCATGTTGTACTTTGGAACCGCTGTCTCGAAGTGATTAAAGACAATGTTCCAGAGACGACATATAATACTTGGTTTGCTCCGATTGTTCCATTAAAATATGAGGACAAAACATTGATCGTACAGATCCCGAGCCAGTTTTTCTATGAAATACTGGAAGAGAAATTCGTGGATTTGCTACGAAAGACATTGTACAAAGCTATTGGCGAAGGCACCAAGTTGATGTATAACGTCATGGTCGACAAGACTTCGATTCCGAATCAAACCGTGAATCTCGAAGCAAGCAATCGTTCTACAGCTGTTACCCCTAAAAGTATCACCAACGGCAACAAGGCGCCCAGCTTTCTGAAAGCTCCGGCTGTTCAGGATTTAGACCCGCACTTGAATCCGAATTACAATTTCGAGAACTTTATAGAAGGATACAGCAACAAACTTTCAAGAAGCGTAGCAGAAGCGGTTGCGCAAAATCCAGCAGGTACTGCCTTCAATCCATTGTTCCTCTACGGAGCATCCGGAGTGGGGAAAACACACCTGGCAAACGCGATCGGTACTAAAATTAAAGAATTATATACCGATAAAAGAGTACTGTATGTTTCGGCGCATCTGTTTCAGGTGCAATATACAGACTCTGTACGTAACAACACGACTAACGACTTTATCAACTTCTACCAAACGATTGATGTATTAATCATTGATGATATTCAGGAATTTGCCGGAGTAACAAAAACTCAAAATACATTCTTCCATATCTTCAATCACTTACATCAAAACGGAAAGCAGCTTATACTGACTTCTGACCGTGCTCCGGTATTATTGCAGGGAATGGAAGAACGTCTGTTAACGCGCTTTAAATGGGGAATGGTGGCGGAACTGGAAAAACCGACTGTCGAACTCCGCAAAAACATTTTGCGGAACAAAATACACCGCGACGGTCTGCAATTCCCACCGGAAGTGATCGACTATATCGCTGAAAATGTAAATGAGAGTGTACGTGACTTGGAAGGTATCGTTATCGCCATTATGGCACGTTCTACTATTTTCAATAAAGAAATAGACCTGGATTTAGCCCAACATATTGTACACGGCGTAGTTCACAACGAAACAAAAGCAGTAACCATTGACGATATTCTGAAAGTTGTATGCAAACACTTTGACCTGGAAGCTTCGGCTATTCACACCAAATCCAGAAAAAGAGAAGTGGTTCAGGCACGTCAGATCGCCATGTATCTGGCTAAAAATTATACGGACTTCTCGACTTCGAAGATCGGTAAGTTCATTGGCAACAAAGACCATGCAACAGTACTGCATGCCTGCAAAACCGTGAAAGGTCAACTGGAAGTAGACAAGAGTTTCCAAGCTGAAGTACAGGAAATAGAATCACTACTGAAGAAGAAATAATTTAAGTATTAGGTATTAAGTATTAGGTATTATCCATGCGGATTGCTCCGCTTTGCTTTATGCAGCTACGGTTAATGCCTAATACTTAATACCTAATACTTATTATAAGAATCCTTGCTGACGAAGCACTTTCAGTAAATTCTCAGACATAAATTCATTATCTTTCTTTGTATAACGTACATCCGTAAATACCTGAGCCAAAGTTTCTTTCTTGTTTTCTTCTATAAACTGTTTATTTTCCGGTAACGACTCCTTGTACTCATACAGGCGGTCTATGTCCTCGGGAGTATAATCATGATAGACTTCCTGATGCACGGCAGCTTCCAGAGGTAAACGATCTACCTGTACCGGAGTACCATCCGGATAACCTACTGTGATAGTCGTAATAGGAAACACCAGTTCAGGCAATTGAAGCGTATCGATAATCATTTGCGGATTGTAAGTAGTCGTGCCCAGATAACAAATCCCCAATCCCGCTTCTTCTGCCAATGTACAGAAAGTCTGCGCCACCAATAAAGTATCCATTGACGCATTCATAAAAGACATTAAATTATCGTAGCCCGGAACAGCGTTTCGCTGCTCACACCATTTACTAAAGCGACGAAAATCGGCACAAAAAGTGAGCACGACAGGCGCTCCTTTTACCATCGGCTGATTAAAATGAGCAGGAGAAAGTTTCTCTTTCATCTCCGCATCACGGGTCACAATAACACTATAAAGTTGCATCCCTCCCATCGTAGAAGCACGGAAAGAGGTTTCGAGCAAATCATTTAACAAATCAGGAGCAATATCTTTCTGCAAGTATTTCCTGACTGTCCTTCTGTTCTTTACGGTCTCAAACATATCTTTTTTTTGCAAAGATATAAAAAGAAATATTATTTCGCTATATCCAATGAAAGATTCTAATTTTCTTTTTGGAAAACTTAAAGCCGTGAACAAAACGCAAAGTTATCTGTTAATCAATTACTTAACAATAACAAACGGAAAACTTAAAGCCTGTTGATAAAATGTTTCATTTTTATTTTGATAGATGAAAAAACATTCTTAGCTTTGCAACCACATTTGTTAGTGATAAGTAAACTTCTACACATTACTTATTAAATAATAAAATCTAAGACACATTGGATCGTGGAAAAACAAATTTATTCTTATGACGAAGCCTTCGAAGAATCTTTACGATATTTTCAAGGCGACGAGCTTGCTGCAAGGGTTTGGGTAAACAAGTATGCAGTAAAGGATTCTTTCGGAAACATCTATGAAAAATCCCCGGAAGACATGCATTGGAGAATTGCCAATGAAGTAGCGCGTATCGAAGCAAAGTATCCGAATGCATTGACAGCCAAGGAACTGTACGATCTGCTGGATCACTTTAAGTACATCGTTCCACAGGGAAGCCCGATGACGGGTATCGGTAATGACTATCAGGTCGCTTCACTATCCAACTGCTTCGTAATCGGAGTAGACGGCGCAGCAGACTCTTATGGCGCTATCATCAAAATAGACGAAGAGCAGGTACAGCTCATGAAAAGACGTGGAGGAGTAGGTCACGACTTATCTCATATCCGTCCGAAAGGTTCTCCCGTTAAAAATTCAGCACTGACTTCTACCGGTCTCGTTCCGTTCATGGAGCGTTTTTCCAACTCTACCCGCGAAGTTGCCCAGGACGGTCGCCGCGGTGCATTGATGTTGAGTGTGTCTATCAAACATCCGGATTCGGAAGCTTTCATCGATGCCAAGATGACGGAAGGTAAAGTAACCGGAGCCAATGTTTCCGTCAAACTGGACGATGCTTTCATGCAGGCTGCCGTTGAAGGGAAACCTTATATACAACAATATCCGATCGATTCGGAAAATCCGACTGTCACTAAAGAAATAGATGCTTCCACGCTATGGAAGAAGATTGTGCATAACGCATGGAAATCAGCAGAGCCCGGTGTCCTGTTCTGGGATACCATCATCCGTGAGTCTGTGCCCGATTGCTACGCAGACCTAGGTTACAAGACGGTATCGACCAATCCATGCGGCGAGATTCCATTGTGTCCTTATGACTCATGCCGTCTGTTGGCCATCAACCTGTATTCTTATGTAGTAAATCCGTTCAAGCCGGATGCCTATTTCGATTTCGATCTATTCCACAAACACGTGGCTTTAGCTCAGCGCATCATGGACGATATCATCGACCTTGAACTGGAGAAGATCGAACGGATCATGAATAAGATCAACGCCGATCCTGAAAACGAAGAAGTGAAACGTGCCGAACGTGTATTGTGGGAGAAAATCTACAAGAAGAGCGGTCAAGGCCGTCGTACGGGTGTAGGTATCACTGCGGAGGGCGATATGCTTGCTGCTTTGGGATTGCGTTACGGAACGGAAGAAGCGACCGAATTCTCAGAGAAAGTACACAAAACAGTTGCTCTCGGTGCCTATCGCTCTTCTGTTGAAATGGCTAAAGAACGTGGTGCTTTCGAAATATACAGCAACGAACGCGAACAGAACAACCCGTTCATTCAGCGTCTGGCCGAAGCTGATCCGGAACTGTATGCAGAAATGAAGAAATACGGTCGTCGTAATATTGCCTGTCTGACGATTGCTCCTACAGGAACAACCAGTCTGATGACACAGACGACTTCCGGTATTGAACCGGTTTTCCTGCCTGTTTACAAGCGTAGAAGAAAAGTAAATCCGAATGATACGAACGTACATGTTGACTTTGTTGACGAGACAGGCGACGCATTCGAAGAATATATCGTATTCCACCACAAGTTCGTGACTTGGATGGAAGCTAACGGATACGATCCCGCCAAACGTTATACTCAGGAAGAAATTGATGAATTGGTAGCCAAGTCACCTTATTATAAAGCTACTTCCAATGATGTAGACTGGTTGATGAAAGTGAAGATGCAGGGAAGAATCCAGAAATGGGTGGACCACTCTATCAGCGTAACCATCAATCTTCCGAACGATGTAGACGAAGACCTTGTCAACCGCTTATATGTGGAAGCATGGAAATCCGGCTGCAAAGGATGTACGGTATACCGCGACGGTTCACGTTCGGGAGTCTTGATTTCAACCAAATCGGAAAAGAAAGCCGAACTTCCTCCTTGCAAACCGCCTACGGTAGTGGAGACACGCCCAAGAGTACTGGAAGCTGACGTGGTCCGTTTCCAGAACAACAAAGAAAAGTGGGTGGCCTTCGTAGGACTGCTGGACGGACATCCTTACGAGATATTCACCGGTTTGCAGGATGACGATGAAGGTATCTTGCTGCCGAAGAGCGTGACTACCGGACGTATCATCAAGAATGTAGACGAAGACGGAACCAAGCGTTATGACTTCCAGTTCGAAAACAAACGCGGATATAAGACAACTATCGAAGGCTTGTCAGAGAAGTTCAACAAAGAATACTGGAACTATGCGAAGCTGATCTCCGGCGTACTCCGTTACCGGATGCCGATTGAACAGGTGATCAAACTGGTAGGTTCTCTGCAACTGAACAGTGAAAGTATCAATACTTGGAAAAACGGTGTAGAACGTGCATTGAAGAAATATATCCAGGACGGAACAGAAGCCAAAGGGAAGAAATGTCCGAATTGCGGCAATGAAACTTTGGTCTATCAGGAAGGCTGTCTGATCTGTACCACTTGTGGTGCTTCCAGATGCGGTTAACATCGGTCGTATGTTAATTAATATATAAACAAAAGATTAAAAGGAGTCCGAAAACGGCTCCTTTTATTTTTTATCCAAAAAAATGTCTTATACTTGCATAGTCATTAGTATCCAATCAAAATCTAATATATATGACTGTATCATTTAATATCGAATATCGTACCAGTTGGGGAGAAGAAGTCAGGATTGCCGGGCTACTGCCGGAATCCGTCCCCATGCATACCACAGACGGCATATACTGGACGGCAGACGTGGAACTGGAAGTTCCCAAAGAAGGAATGACCATCAATTACAGCTACCAGATAGAACAAAACCAACTCATCATCCGTAAAGAATGGGACAGTTTTCCAAGACGCCTCTTTTTATCCGGTGTCTCTAAAAAGAAGTATCAGATCAAAGACTGCTGGAAAAATATCCCCGAGCAAGTCTACTTCTACAGTTCCGCCTTTACGGAAGCCTTACTGGCTCATCCCGACAGAGCGGAGGTTCCTCCCTGCCATAAAAAAGGGCTGGTGATCAAGGCATACGCCCCACGCATCAACAAAGACTACTGCCTGGCTATCTGCGGAAACCAGAAAGCATTAGGAAACTGGGACCCGGACAAAGCTATCCCTATGAGCGACGCAAACTTTCCGGAATGGCAGATCGAACTGGATGCAAGTAAGCTGAAATTCCCGCTGGAATACAAGTTCATACTCTATCATAAAGAAGAAAAGAAAGCGGACTGCTGGGAAAACAATCCCAACCGTTATCTTGCCGACCCGGAGTTAAAAACAAATGAGACATTGGTCATCTCCGACCGATATGCTTATTTCGATATTCCAGTCTGGAAGGGAGCCGGTATAGCGATTCCTGTTTTTTCACTGAAGTCAGAGAAAAGTTTCGGAGTAGGAGACTTCGGAGACTTGAAACGTATGATTGACTGGGCCGTAAGTACCCAACAAAAGGTAATACAGATATTACCGATCAATGATACTACCATGACTCATGCATGGACCGATTCTTATCCTTACAACAGTATTTCCATTTATGCTTTCCACCCGATGTATGCGGATATAAAGCAGATGGGGACATTAAAAGATAAGGCAGCCTCAGCCAAGTTCAATCAAAGACAGAAAGAACTTAACAGTCTGCCGGCGATTGATTATGAAGCTGTCAATCAAACCAAATGGGAGTACTTCCGCCTGATCTTCAAGCAGGAAGGAAAAAAAGTATTGGCTTCCAAAGAGTTTGGAGAATTCTTTGAAGCCAACAAGGAATGGCTGCAGCCTTATGCGGTTTTCAGTTATTTGCGCGACGCCTTCCAGACGCCTAATTTCCGCGAATGGCCCAGACATGCTGTTTATAATGCTCAAGATATAGAGAAGATGTGTCAGCCGGAATCTGTAGATTATCCGCATATCGCACTCTATTTTTATATTCAGTTTCATCTGCACCTGCAACTGGTAGCCGCTACGAAATATGCCCGCGAACACGGTGTCGCACTCAAAGGAGATATTCCGATCGGTATCAGCCGCAATAGTGTGGAAGCATGGACAGAACCGCATTACTTCAACCTCAACGGACAAGCGGGCGCCCCTCCCGACGACTTCTCTGTAAACGGACAAAATTGGGGATTTCCTACCTACAACTGGGACGTTATGGAAAAGGATGGTTATCGTTGGTGGATGAAGCGTTTTCAGAAAATGGCGGAATACTTCGATGCATACCGGATTGACCATATTCTTGGTTTCTTCCGTATTTGGGAAATCCCGATGCATGCCGTGCATGGATTGCTGGGACAGTTCGTTCCCTCCATCCCTATGAGTAAGGAAGAAATCGAAAGTTACGGCCTTCCCTTCCGGGAGGAATATCTGATGCCCTATATTCATGAATCCTTTCTCGGACAGATATTCGGCCCGCATACCGATTATGTGAAACAGACATTTCTCAGTCCTTCCGAGACATCCGGTGTCTATCACATGAAACCGGAATTCGAAACTCAACGGAAGGTGGAAAGCTTCTTTGCAGGAAAGAATGATGAAAACAGTATCTGGATTCGGGATGGGCTGTATACATTGATCAGTGATGTCCTGTTCGTGCCGGATACAAAGGAAAAAGATAAATATCATCCCCGCATCGGAATACAACGCGACTTTATTTTCCGTTCACTTAGTGAGCAGGAACAGAATGCGTTTAACAAGTTATACGATCAGTATTATTACCATCGCCACAATGAGTTCTGGCGCCAGCAGGCTATGAAGAAGTTGCCACAACTGACACAATCGACACGCATGCTGGTTTGCGGAGAAGATTTAGGAATGATTCCGGACTGCGTTCCATCCGTCATGAATGACCTTCGTATCCTCAGTCTGGAGATTCAGCGGATGCCTAAGAATCCGATGCACGAGTTCGGATATTTAAATGAATATCCATATCGGTCTGTCTGCACTATCTCCACTCATGACATGTCAACTTTGCGCGGCTGGTGGGAAGAAGATTATTTGCAGACACAGCGTTATTATAACACGATGCTTGGACATTACGGAACTGCACCGACAGTTGCCACTCCCGAATTGTGCGAAGAGATAGTACGCAATCATCTGAAAAGCAATTCCATTCTTTGTATTTTGTCACTGCAAGACTGGTTGAGTATTGACGGTAAATGGAGAAATCCGAATGTCCAGGAAGAACGGATTAATGTACCATCCAATCCGCGCAATTATTGGCGTTACCGGATGCATCTTACTTTGGAGCAGTTGATGAAAGCAAAAGGACTCAATGATAAGATACGAGAGTTGATAAAATACACCGGAAGAGCTCCTAAGAAATAAAGAGAGAAGTTCCACTGTCTGTAGAAAGAATCAAAAAACAGAGTCAACGATTCATGATGATGATATTTTCAGGCGCGGATGACGCGGATGAACACGGTTTTGATAGTCTATCTCTTAAAACCGTGTTCATCCGTGTCATCCGTGCCTGAAAAAAATCAGATGAGCATTTTGCCACATCCCTTTCTCTTCCATAAGACGATTGTTTATTTCCCTTCATTCCTCTTTTTCCAATTATTCAAGTATCTTTGCAGCGCAGAAACGCAAAGCAAGATAAATGACAGATAATCAGAATCAGCGTATGGATTTTGTAGACTTAACCAAGGGAGTCTGCATTATTCTGGTAGTGATGGCGCATATCGGAGGCGCTTTCGACCAGCTTGACAAGCATTCTATGTTATCCTGCTTCCGTATGCCTCTCTACTTCTTTATCTCCGGAATTTTCTTCAAGCCTTACGAGGGATTATCCGGTTTCACTGTCAGAAAGATAAATAAGTTAATCATTCCCTTTATCTTCTTTTATGTCAGCGCCTTCCTGCTAAAATATATTGTCTGGAAAATCGCACCGGGGACTTTCCACCTACCCGTATCGTGGAAAGAATTACTGTTTGTCTTTCACGGACACGACCTTATCAAGTTCAATCCCCCCATCTGGTTTTTGCTGGCTCTGTTCAATTGCAATATCCTGTTCTATCTGATTCACTATCTGCGTGAAAGGCATTTACCCCTTATGTTTGCAGCGACTATACTGACCGGATGTACGGGATTCTTTCTAGGCAAACTGCACATAGAACTTCCTCTATATATAGATGTTGCGATGACTGCCCTCCCCTTCTATGCGGCAGGTTTCTGGATTCGCCGGTATAATTTCTTCCTGTTTCCCAGCCATCGGTTCGACAAGACGATCCCTGTGTTTGTTCTGCTGGCATTGGTCGTGATGTACTTCACCGCTACCACACCGGGAATGCGAACCAACAATTACCCCGGAAACATATTTCAGGTATACACCGCTGCCTTTGCCGGAATCTTTATGATTATGCTGATCTGTAAGAAAATAAAAAGAATGAGCATCGTTTCTTATCTGGGACGATACTCCATAATCACGCTCAGCATTCATGGTCCGATTATACATTTTGTAAGCCCGGTGGTTTCGCACTATATCCATAATGGCTGGGCAGAAGCAAGCGTACTACTCCTGCTGACACTCGCCATTTGTGTTCTCTTTACCCCTATCCTGCTTAAGATTATTCCACAGCTGGTAGCACAGAAGGATTTATTAAAAGTCAAATAATAAAACATAGTACAAGCCAAAGTTTTATTAACTCTAAGTTCAATTATCAAATAAATTACTACTTTTGCTCCAAAGAACTATAGATCAAAAACAAATGAATATTACAATTGTCTTAGGAGATAAGATTCCATCAATAAAATACGGCGGAACTCAAAGAGTAATGTGGTATCTGGGCAAGGAACTGGATAAACGCGGACACAAAGTTACCTTCATCGCAGGAAAAGGCTCTTATTGTCCTTTTGCAAAAGTAATAGAACTCGATCCTGCCGGAAACTTAAATGCCCAAATCCCCGCAGATACGGACCTCGTGCATTTCAACATTCCCGTTCCCGATGGAATTACCAAGCCACACCTACTGACCATCCACGGCAATGGAATCCCTGCCAATGCAGACCGGAACATTGTTTTTGTCTCACGCAACCATGCGCAAAGACTTGGAAGTGAATCATTCGTATACAACGGACTGGACTGGGACGATTATGGCCCCGCCAATCTCACCCTCTCCAGAAAGAACTATCACTTTCTGGGCAAAGCAGCCTGGAAGGTCAAAAACATGAAAGGAGCCATCGCCGTCGTCGAAAGTATAAAAAATGCACAGCTGGACGTTTTAGGCGGTTATCGCCTTAACCTCAAAATGGGCTTCCGCTTTACGTGGAATCCACGAATTCACTTTCATGGAATGGTAGACGATTCGAAGAAAAAAGGATTTATTGAACAATCGAAAGGACTAATCTTCCCCGTCACATGGCACGAACCTTTCGGCCTGGCTATAACAGAATCTCTCTATTTCGGAGCTCCCATCTTCGGCACTCCCTACGGGGCACTGCCCGAACTTGTTCCACCGGAAGTAGGTTTTCTCACTACTCACAGACAGGAAATGGCGGAACATATACAGTCAGCACAGTATTCTCCGAAAGTCTGCCACGAATATGCCAGAGATTTATTCAATTCAAGCGTAATGGCAGAAGCCTATTTAAAGAAATATGAAACGGTACTGAACGGCGAACCTTTGAATAAAGAGGTTCCCCATGTCATAGACATCGCACGACGTCTGCCATGGGACTAAAACCCGCATTCACCTAACATGGTTGATGACTAGATTCTCACAGATAAAGCCATACCTTTACTTTTTTATAAAATAAAAAGACATGAAGATAAACAACAGCTATATTTTGCTGAAAGACATCTGCTACTTCGCCTATCATGGAGTAGCGCCACAAGAGAATATCATTGGAAATGAATATCTTATCAATCTGAGATTGAAGGTAGATATCAGCCAGGCTATTCAAACAGACAATGTATCGGATACAGTCAGCTATGCCGACATACACGAAGCTGTGAAAGCGGAAATGTCCGTCTCCTCCAAATTGCTGGAACATGTATGCGGACGAATAGCCCAAAGACTGCTCGCAGAATTTCCTGCTATCGAAGAAATAGAACTTCGCCTTTCCAAACGGAATCCACCGATGGGGGCAGATATAGACTCAGCCGGTGTAGAACTGCATTGCAGCAGATAATCACGATTACCTATAATTGAACCGCCTGTGTCAATCTGGCGGAACGATTGTGCCAACTTGATAGAACAACTGTGACAACCTATGGGAATGGTTGTGCCAACCCATAGGGAACGGTTGTGCCAAGCGCTTGGCACAGTTGTGACACCGCGATGGCACAATTGTGCCAAAGGCGTGGCACGAGCAAGGCATCAGCGACCTTCTCTGCCCTCCTATATAGGGGGATTCTCATCTACGATAATAGCGATCGGAAGGACACACTTTATTAAAGGACAGCAAGTCCCGAGCTGCGCTTACTTTCCAGAAGATCAGGTCCATATACAAGAAGGCTGCCTCAAAACAATGAAGCAGCCTTGCACTATAAGTATGATTTCAGTCTACAAGCGACCTATCTCTTTTTTCTTTTTCTTTTATTCACCGATTCTACCGCCTCCGTTACCACGGATTTATTTTCGAACCTCTTCGTATAGCCGGAATAGTCCGGATGAATACGTTCATAATCGGGGTCCATAAACAGAGGGCTGGAAATGATATGATCCGCAGTAGAACGATTACAGCAGAAAACTATATTTTCAACACCTGCCAGACGGGTTAACGCTTTTACATCCGTATCATGCGGCTGCAGTGTCATAGGGTCAGTGAAAAAGAAAAGATAATCAATCTGACCGTCCACAATACGCGATCCCATCTGCTGGTCACCGCCCAAAGGACCCGATTTCAGAATAGTAAAATCCCATTCCACTTCAGGATGCTTCTCCTTCAGTGCTTCCAGAATCAGAGTACCCGTCGTACCTGTACAGTAGAATTTATTTCCCATCAACAGTTCCGAGTTCCACAGTACCCATTCGATAAGGTCTTTTTTCATAGCATCATGCGCTACCAGCCCGATGCCTCTTCTTACTTTTGATTCCATTTTGTTATCCTTTTAAATCCGACAATTGAGAGAATCTTTTGCACCCTCCCACATAAAACTGCCACAAGATACTACTTTTTATCCGTTCAGGGATTGGATTCAAAGAAGTTTTTCGCAAGTTATCTTTACGGGAAGAAGAAAATGAAGGACAAATCTGTCTATACTCTTTCCGGGCGCGCATCACCGCACGGGCGTTGTCCAACTGTCCCTTCAGCAGAAATGTGAATGCTGCCACATAATCGAGACAAGCCCGGATACGCATCACTTTATTTAACTCTTCATCCGGAAGATTCTTATAGAGCATGACAAGATTATTACGAAAATTCAGAAAAGTCTTACGGGGATTCTCCTTTTTAAGAGTTGCCCCGCCGACATGATAGACCGTACTCTGAGGAATGCAAACTATTTTCCGACCACGGGAACGCAACCGCCAGCATAAATCAATCTCTTCCATGTGAGCAAAGAAACGTCCGTCCAGTCCTCCTGCTTCACGATAATCTGCAAGGCGGATAAACAGGGCGGCCCCCGTCGCCCAGAAAACCGGAAGGATTGTGTCATACTGCCCCTCGTCTTTCTCAACAACTTCCATCACGCGCCCGCGACAGAAGGGATAGCCGTACTTATCAATAAATCCTCCGGCTGCTCCGGCATATTCAAAATACTCTTTTTGCCGCTGGCTTCGGATCTTCGGCTGACAGGCGGCTACCTCCGGATGAGCATCCAAATAGGAGATCATCGGTTCGAGCCAATGTTCCGTCACTTCAACATCGGAGTTCAGAAGTACCACATATTCCGCTTCGACCTGCTGCAAAGCCAGATTATATCCATCCGCAAAGCCATGATTCTGATCGAGCACAATGATTCTGACACAAGGAAATTCTTCCCGGAGCATCTCCACAGAAGCATCCGTAGAGCCATTGTCGGCTACACAGACTTCTACTTGTCCGCTCTTCGAATAGCGGACCACAGACGGAAGAAAAGTACGAAGCATATCGCACCCGTTCCAATTCAGAATAACTACCGATACTTTCATCATCACCCCCTTTCACATTCAGCTTTAGAAGCTTTCCAACGTTTATGTGACCACAGCCAATAAGCCGGCTCCCTGCGAATCGTCTGTTCCAGGTAATTGGCAAACATTTCCGTGATTTCTCCTTCGCTTGTTTCCTTCGGCTTTTCTGTCATCAACTTAAATTCAGCTATGCAATACCCCCTGCCGGGTTTTGTCAGGTCACAATAGAACACAGGGAAGTTCATCATCTTCGCGATACGCTCCGCCCCATTCAGAAAAGCGGTTTCCTGACCCAGAAAGGTCGTCCAGTATTTTTCATTCCCGCTGGGCCACTGATCCGTAATCAAGCCGACTACCATCTTTTTGCCTTCACGCTTCAACTTGATAATTTCGCGTGCCGTCGAATGTTTCGGAATGTTATATCCTCCGAAACGGGAACGGATACGTTGGAATAACTCGTTCAGATACTTATCTTTCAAAGGTTTATAGACCTGTACCGGTACATCTCCCGGCTTCATGATCGCTCCCATCCCGATCAGCCATTCATAGTTGGCATAATGAGGAATCATCACAATGATTCCGCCGTATTTCTCGGTCAGTTCCAGATATTGTTCCGTATTCTTATAGGTCATCCGCTGATAAAGGTCCTCGGGTGACATGTGGAGCATTTTCAAGTCTTCGAGCATATAGTCCGAAAGGTAACGGTAGAAACGACGTTCTATCTGCAATCTTTTCTCCTTGCTTTTCTCGGGAAAAGACTTCTTCAGATTCTCCCGCACTACTTTCCGCCGATACCTTCCTACACGATACATCAACAGGTAGTTAAAATCCGAAAGTATGTACAACATGCGGAAGGGAAGCGCCGAAAACAGCCACATCCCGCTATATACCAGCCAATAAATAAATCTAGACTTCATCATTCATCAGAATTGTGCCTTTAAGCGCTGTCATCTCTTCATTAAATTCTCCCAGCCGAACGTTAATCATCTGATTATCCAATGATTCATCATTCTCTACTTCCACCCGGATATAGTTGGCGGTAAACCCGTGCATGGGGGTACCCGCTTTCGATTTTTCCATCAATACCTCCATGGTCTGCCCGATATGACGGGCATAAAAAGCCTGCGTCTTTTCATCCGAAAGCGCCAGTAGCCGCTGGCTACGCTGATGTTTTTCTTCCGGCGAAACTACATAATCTATCTTCAAAGCCTGTGTGCCCGGACGTTCGGAGTAACTGAACACATGCAACTGTGTCACATCCAATCCGGAAATGAACTGATAAGCCTGTTCAAAATACGCTTCCGTCTCTCCGCGCGTACCTACTATTACATCGACCCCGATAAAAGCATCGGGCATCACTTCCTTGATTTTCTTTATTTTAGAAGCGAAGAGGGCTGTATCATAACGACGGCGCATCAACTTCAGCACTTCATCGCAACCTGACTGCAAGGGAATATGGAAATGGGGCATAAATCTACGGGAACGGGAAACAAACTCGATGATTTCATCGGTCAGCAAATTAGGTTCGATGGAGGAAATACGGTAGCGTTCAATGCCTTCCACCTGATCCAGTGCTTTCACCAGATCAAAAAAAGTTTCGCCGGAAGTCTTACCGAAGTCTCCGATATTCACTCCAGTCAGCACTATTTCTTTTCCACCTTCGGCAGCAGCCTGTTCCGCCTGCTCCACCATAGAGGCAATGGTACCGTTACGACTGCGTCCACGGGCAAAAGGAATGGTGCAATAGGAACAGAAATAATCGCATCCGTCTTGTACTTTCAGGAAGAAACGGGTACGGTCGCCACGTGAACACGAAGGTGAAAACGAACGGATATCTTTGGTGGTAGTAGTAAATGCCTCTCCCTCTTCATGCTTATGAAGGTCACCCAAATACTGAAGCAAGTCTCCTTTTTGCTCGGCACCCAGCACTACATCTACTCCTTTTATCTTTGCCACGTCACCGGGTTTCAACTGTGCATAGCAGCCGGTCACTACCACAAAAGCTCCGGGATGCTGCTTTACCAAACGGTGAATAGCCTGACGGCATTTCTTATCTGCCATCTCCGTCACCGAACAGGTATTTACCACACAGATATCTGCTTTTTCCCCTTTACGTGCAGTCCGGACTCCTGCCTCCCGCAGGATTTTTCCGATAGTTGAAGTCTCTGAAAAGTTCAATTTGCAGCCTAACGTATAATAAACGGCTGTCTTATTTTGAAATACAGTGGTATCTATCATAATCTGTTATAACGCATATTTCCTGCAAAGTTACACATTATTATTAGTAAAACACTTTAGGATACGAAAGTTTATTCCTATTTTTGCACAATTCACTAAAAAACGTGCAATGATTAAAGAGAATTTCATTAAACTATACGAAAATAGTTTTCGGGAAAATTGGGATTTACCTTGCTATACCGATTATGGTGAATCCGTTCATTATACTTATGGCCAGGTAGCCGAAGAAATCGCCCGCATACACCTGCTTTTCAAATATTGCAGCCTGCGAAGAGGAGATAAAATAGCCGTTATCGGCAAAAACAATGCCCATTGGTGTATCGCCTATATGGCAACCATCACCTACGGAGCCATCATCGTCCCTATTCTACAGGACTTTACGCCCAACGATGTGCACCACATCGTCAATCATTCCGAATCCGTCTTCCTGTTTACCAGCGACAATATCTGGGAAAACCTGGAAGAAGAAAAGCTGACCGGACTGCGCGGAGTCTTTTCGCTCACCGACTTCCGCTGTCTTTATCAGCGGGATGGAGAAACCATCCAGAAGTTTCTGGTACACCTCAACGATGAAATGCACGCTGCATATCCGAAAGGATTCACGCGCGAAGACGTCCAATACACGACGTTGTCCAATGACAAGGTTATGCTGCTGAACTACACATCGGGAACCACCGGTTTTAGTAAAGGTGTAATGCTGACAGGCAACAATCTTGCCGGCAATGTCACTTTCGGCATCCGCACCGAGTTACTTAAAAAGGGAGATAAAGTACTTTCTTTTCTGCCGTTGGCACATGCCTACGGTTGTGCCTTCGACTTCCTGACCGCAACCGCCGTCGGAACTCATGTCACCCTGCTCGGTAAAACGCCTTCTCCCAAAATTATCATGAAGGCTTTTGAAGAAGTCAAGCCGAACCTGATCATCACAGTTCCGCTGGTGATCGAGAAAATATATAAGAATGTCATCCAGCCACTCATAAATAAAAAAGGTATGAAGTGGGCACTAAATATTCCTTTGCTCGACACCCAGATTTACAATCAGATACGCAAAAAACTGATAGATGCCCTGGGCGGTCGTTTCAAGGAAATCATTATCGGAGGCGCTGCCATGAATCAGGAAGTGGAAGAGTTTTTCTACAAAATAAAATTCCCTTTCACCATCGGTTATGGTATGACTGAATGCGGACCGCTGATCAGCTATGCCCCCTGGAATGAATTTGTATTGGGATCTTCAGGCAAAGTACTGGATATTATGGAGGCACGCATTTACAAGGAAAACCCGGAAGCGGAAACCGGAGAAATTCAAGTACGCGGTGAAAACGTGATGGTAGGGTATTACAAGAATCCGGAAGCCACACAGGAAGTATTCACCGAAGACGGATGGCTGCGCACCGGTGACCTCGGCACGATGGATGCCAGCGGAAATATCTTCATCCGCGGACGACTTAAGAGCATGATCCTGAGTTCGAGCGGACAGAATATCTTCCCCGAAGAACTGGAAGCCAAACTCAACAACCTGCCATTTATCCTTGAAAGCCTCGTTATCGAACGTAACAAGAAGCTGGTAGCACTGGTTTATGCAGATTACGAAGCATTGGACTCCCTCGGACTGAACAACCCGGATAACCTGAAAACCATTATGGATGAGAATCTGAAAAACTTAAATAATAATGTAGCTGCTTATGAGAAAGTAAGCAAGATTCAGCTTTATCCCACGGAATTTGAGAAGACCCCGAAAAGAAGCATCAAAAGGTATCTATATAACAGTATAGCTGTCGATTAGTATGTTTTAAAACATGGAATAAAGGCGTAATATAACAAGCTTCTAAAAAAAAATATAAAAATAGTTGGCTTTTCGAGAACAACGTATTGAAAAAGTACATAACTTTGCAGCGTTTTAATAAAGCAATTGATTGTATTACGTTTTTAAAAAGCAAAGAAAATGAAAAAATTAGTTTTGATGGCCGTAGCTATCGTAGCAGTATCATTCGCATCTTGTGGTAACAAAGCAGCTGACGCAGCAAAAGCTCAACAAGATTCTATCCGCATCGCTGACTCAATTGCAGCTGTAGAAGCAGCAGCAGCTGAAGCAGAACAAGCAGCAGCTCAGGCAGCTGACTCTTTGAATGCAGATAGCACTGCAACTGAAGCTGTAGCTGAATAATTCAGAACAGCCTAGAGAGAATTGAAAGTCTGACATGCTAAAGCATGCACAGACTTTTTTTTATGCCTTATCTCAAGCAACAAAGCTATCGCTGGAGATTCCGAAGATCAATCCTTATTTAGCGTATGAGCTTTTCACAAAGGGAGCATCCAGCAAATAATCCAGACTTACCTCGACACTTTTCTCCACAGGCATGCTGTAGCTTTCTATCTCTGCAACAAGATGCTTCACACCAGCCGTCTTTGCATTCTTGAAAATAGCGTCGAAACCAACCATTCCGCTCTGTCCGATTTCTCTGTGATCTTTGATATGGAACATTTTAAAACGACCGGGGTATTTATTAAAATAATCGACCGGACTGTTTTGCCCGCGAACTACCCAATAAACATCCATCTGGAAGAAAACATATTCAGGATTGGTATGCTCAATCATGTAATCATACATCACTTTATCTTCTACCTTCTGAAATTCATGAGCATGATTATGGTATCCGAACGACATCCCCTGCTGTTTGCAACGTTTGCCTATTTCATTGTAATAAGCACAATATGTATCCAACTCCTTAAGTGTTTTAGGCACATCCATCCAAGGAGCTACAATGTAACTCATACCGGCAGCTTTATGATCAGCAATACACTGGTCCCACCATTGAAGTGAACTTGAAAAATCACCGGAAGCTAATTCTTCTTTCGACAATCCTCTTGTGCAATGTGAGGATAAAACCTTCAGTCCGGCAGATTCAACATCTTTTTTAAATTGACCGGGAGTTCTGTCGTAAAACTTTCCATTATTATAATTGGCGGCTTCCACACTGGTATATCCCATTTTCGCCAAGTTCTTCAGAAGAGTAATATAAGCGGCGTCACATTTGCCGTCCTTATTGTCTACCTTATTCAATATATCTCTGACAGAATAGAGTTGAATCGCTACTTCTTTTTTAGCTTTTGCTTTCGCTTTTGTTTTAGACTGTGCCATGGCTGTAAACGGAATCATTAAAAGAAGAGCCAACGCACATAAATTTATTTGGAGTTTCATGTTTGTAGATAAAGGGGTTCAAGTATTAAAATGAAAAGGCTGTGTCAGAAGTTCGTCAGGCATATCATTCTGTCATTCAGAACTAAACGCCAGTTGATTTTACTTTCAACACAGCCTCTCTTTGAATTATTTACGCGATCAGTCCAAAACCTTCACGCGGATATTGCGGAACCAAACATCGTCACCGTGATCCTGCATTCCGATGAATCCTTCATGGTTTTCACCACCGCAGTTATTCAGCAGTTCGAAAGCCAAAGGCCATTTGTCTTCGCTGAATTTGCTGGCCTGCAACATATCAGTCCATTGTTTTG